>Ga0310697_10000026_pt1 | contig 202811 bp, 163 predicted proteins | sample 172DNAGHGlowgp2_FD_203883 | JGI IMG/M metagenome (GOLD analysis project Ga0310697, IMG submission 203883) | Sheep rumen microbial communities from Palmerston North, Manawatu-Wanganui, New Zealand - 1728 DNA GHGlow gp2 (v2) (version 2) | ecosystem: Host-associated > Mammals > Digestive system...
TTGCACCTGAACCCCGCCAGAAAGCCTCCCCGGGTGCAAAAAGGGGTGGTTTTGCACCTGAACCCCGCCAGAACGCCTTCCCGGGTGCAAAAAGAGGGCGGTTTTGCACCTGAACCCCGCCAGAACGTCTTCCCGGGTGCAAAAAGAGGGCGGTTTTGCACCTGAACCCCGCCAGAACGTCTTCCCAGGTGCAAAAAGAGGGCGGTTTTGCACCTGAACCCCGCCAGAACGCCTTCCCGGGTGCAAAAAGAGGGCGGTTTTGCACCTGAACCCCGCCAGAACGCCTCCCCGGGTGCAAAAAGGGGTGGTTTTGCACCTGAACCCCGCCAGAACGCCTTCCCGGGTGCAAAAAGAGGGCGGTTTTGCACCCGGGCAAGGCTGGCATCACCTAAAATAATCGTCGAGATAGTGTGGACCCGGTCCAGGCCGCTTGAGGGATTACAAAAAAGCCGCCAGGAAAGGCGGCCAAGTGATTCCGACGCGATTCGAACGCGTGACCCACAGCTTAGAAGGCTGTTGCTCTATCCAGCTGAGCTACGGAACCATCCTCTGTTAGGGACTGCAAAGTTAGTTATTTTTCCGCTAAATGCAAGGGCTGACGTCCGCGGGTGAAATCAGGAATGCATACGGGGATGGAACCACCCATGACAGACTGTTCAGACAATTCCACAATAGAACTCCACTCGGCGGCATCATATACGTCCATATCCAGCGGAAGGCCGCGGTGGAGGCATTCCACCAGACGGTAATCCATGATAAAATCTATGCCGTTATGGCCGCCAACTGAGAGGGCCCGCTCTCCGAGTTCCTGCCAAACAGGGTGCTTGTAGCGTTCAAGAAGGGCTTTGGCTTCGGCCTCTGGCATATACTCCTTGCCGCTATCAAAGACAAATCCGGGAGAGGGGTATTTGTTGGCATAGCCCTTGGTTCCGTATATGCGATATAGCCTGCTATAGGGCTGAGGGGTCATCTGGGAATGCTGAAGGAGGATGGTTTTGCCGCGCTCCGTGCGTATGAGGGTGGAAGTGAAGTCTCCGTTTGCGAAACTAACCCTGCCGACTCCGTAACGGGAATCGGCCACGGCCTGACCAGCAACGGCGGCCGAATCCATGGACACAAGATACTGAAGTTTGTCCTGGCGATGGATCCCAAGCGCCTGGCAAAGAGGGCCAAGTCCATGGGTTGGATACACATCCCCGTGATGGGAGGCGCTGAAACGCATGCTCCAGTCGTCGCGATACTTGTCCCAGTATGCACCAAGATTATGGCAGTAGCCGCCTTCAAGGTGTACAAGTTCGCCAAAAACGCCTTCCTGAACCATCCTGAGGCAGGCCATCTCAAAGGAATCGTAGCAGCTGTTTTCCAGCATCATGCAGTGCATGCGGGTGCGTTCTGCGGTGTTTACAAGCGCCCAGCATTCCTCTACAGTAACGGCGGCAGGCACCTCCAGGGCAACATTCTTGCCGCATTCCATGGCATAGACTCCAATTTGGGCATGGAGTTGCCAGGGGGCAGCAACATACACAAGGTCAATGTCCGGAAGTTCGCAGAGGCGTTTCCAGCCGTCTGGTCCAACGAGTTCAAGTGCCTTGGAGCAGCCCCGGTTCAAGAGCGTTTTCTGGCAATCGGCCACAGGCCCCGGATAGAGGTCGCACAGTGCCACCACGGTAGCGTGTTCCAGATGAGTGAAACGCTCCACGGCCGAAGGGCCTCTCATTCCAAGCCCCACAAAGCCCACTCTTACTTTCTCAATGGGCTCACGTGTAAGACGCAGTACAGAATCCATACGACAAAGATAAGTATTTTCTTCCGGAAAAAAACTTGTATCTTTGCGCCCTGATATGAGCTGGTGGTTACTTGCATTTTGTTCGGCCGCACTGCTGGGCGGCTATGATTCCTTCAAGAAGATTTCCCTGAAGGACAACGCCGTTATCCCGGTGCTTCTGCTGAATACGGCCATAAGCGCCACCATCTTCTCTCCTTTCCTGTTTGAGACAGGCTGGGGAGGATGGGCAGTGCAGAAGTTCATTGTCATCAAGAGCGCGCTGGTGCTGTCGTCCTGGATAGCCGGCTATTACGCCATGAAGCACCTTCCCCTCACCATTGTGGGGCCCGTGAACGCCACAAGGCCGGTGCTGGTGCTCCTTGGCGCCATCTTCCTTTTTGGAGAGAAGCTCAACGCCCTTCAGTGGGGCGGCGTCATCCTTGCCATGGTCGCCTATCTCCTCATGCGCATTTCCGGCCGAAAAGAAGGCATCCGCGCCGGCAATAAATGGCTTGCGTGCCTAATCCTTGCGGTTATCCTTGGCGCGACCAGCGGCCTTTACGACAAATACCTTATGTCGCCGCAGTGGCTGGGACTTGACCGCACGCAGGTCCTTGCCTGGTACACCCTTTACCAGGCCGGAATGATGGCACTTGTCACCGCCTTCCTCTGGTACCCCGTCCGGGAAAAGACCACTCCCTTCCACTGGAACTGGGCCATCCCCTTCATCAGCATTTTCCTTTGCGGGGCCGATTACCTCTACATGCAGTCCCTCGCCCAGCCCGGGGCGCTGATAGCCGTTGTCTCCATGATCCGCCGCGGAAGCGTCCTAGTCAGCTTCGCCATAGGCGCATTCATACTGAAGGAGAAGAACATCCGATCCAAAGCCCTGGATCTTGTCCTCCTCCTTCTGAGTATGGTTTTGCTGTATCTTGGCTCCCGCTAACTACTGCACAAAGCTGGCAAAAAACCGTTTCGCGCACGTTTCGCCCCCATTTTCGTGCTCGGAGCCCTCGTTTTACCCTCTTCGCGCACGTTTTGCCCCCGTTTTCGTGCTCGGAGCGCAGGCTATGCTAGCTTCGTCCACGTTTTTTTGCCGTTTTGTCTGTGGTGAATGCCTGAAATGTATGGTTTTCGGCAGAAAGTTCGTATATTTACAAGACCAAATGGTTGACACACTATGACTTTTACCATGATTGTGGAGCTGCTCATCGTTTTGGCAGCGCTGTATGTAGGTTCCCGTTACGGGTCCCTTGCCCTTGGGGCCATTTCAGGCATCGGCCTGGCTATACTTGTGTTTGGTTTCGGCCTCAAGCCCGGAACTCCTCCCACGGATGTAATATACATTATCATTGCGGCCGTAACCTGCGCGGGAACATTGCAGGCTTCCGGAGGTATGGACTGGATGATCCAGATTGCCGAAAAAATGCTCAGGAAGAACCCTCAGCACATTACTTTCCTTGGGCCTCTGGTGACTTTCTTCCTTACGGTTCTGGTGGGTACCGGCCATGTGGTATATACCATAATGCCAATTATCTGCGACATCGCGCTAAAGAAGAATATCCGTCCCGAGCGCCCCTGCGGTGTGGCTTCCGTGGCCTCCCAGGTGGGCATTACATGTTCTCCCATTGCGGCGGCCGTTGTGGCTTTTGTTACAATTTCAAATGCCAATGGTTACATGGTCAGCATTCCTCAGGTGCTCATGGTAACAATTCCGGCATGCATCTGCGGCCTCATGTGCGCTGCTGCGGCATCTTACAAGAGGGGCAAAGACCTTGACAAGGACCCCGATTTCCTTGCCCGCAAGGCCGATCCCGAAATGTACAAGTTCATGTATGGCCACAGTGCCACTACCCTTGACCGTGAAATCACAAAGGAGGCGAAGGCATCCGTGTTCATCTTCCTTGGAGCCCTCCTTGTTATTGTGGCATTCGCATTCTGCCAGATGATAAAGATTGACGGCCAGTCCCTTGCCAAGGTAATCAACCTTCCCAAGATGAACATCTGCATCCAGATTATCATGCTCACGGCCGCCGCCGCCAACATAATTTTCTGCAAGGCTCAGCCCAAGAAAGCGGTTGCCGGCGCCGTATGGCAGTCCGGCATGGTAGCCGTGGTGGCCATTTACGGCATCGCCTGGCTGGCCGATACCTACTTCGGCAACTATATGGAACAGATGAAGGAAATGCTCACCGGCCTTGTCAGCAATTACCCCTGGAGCATTGCGTTTGTGTTCTTCCTGGTGTCCGTTCTCATCAACTCCCAGGGCGCCGTGGTTGTTGCCATGCTGCCGCTGGCCTATGAACTTGGGATTGCAGGCCCGGTGCTGCTTGGTGTGCTCCCCAGCGTATACGGCTACTTCTTCATCCCCAACTACCCGTCGGATATCGCAACCGTCAACTTCGACCGCTCCGGCACTACGGTCATCGGCAAATACCTTCTCAATCACAGCTTCATGATGCCGGGACTCATTTGCGTATTTGTCTCCACCATCATTGGCTACCTTATCACAAACGTGTTCTTTGCCGGGTACTTTGCCAGCTTTGTGCAGTAGTTAGCCACTCCGTCAGTTTTTCGGGCGTCCGAGCACGAAAATGGTGGCGAAACGTGCGCGAAGTGGCAAAAACCGGAGTCCCGAGCACGAAACAGGGCCCCAAACGTGCGCGAACCGGGCATTCACAAAAAAACGGCCCCAGCCAAAAGCAGGGACCGTTTATCATGTGCAAAAAGACTAGAACAGGTAGCGAACGCCAAGTCCAAGGCTCTGCCAGCCGAAGCCGGTGGCAGGGAGAATGTTGAAGAGCGGACGCCAGTCAAGGGAGAGCTGCAGGGGGAAGTCGAAGCAGTACTCCAGACCAACCTGTGCACCAACGCCAAGGCCGATGTAAGAAGACTGGCCGAAACCAGCCCATACCTGTGCGGAAGGACCTACATAGAAGTTGAACGGTCCAACGGGAGCGACGGAGAAGTCATAGGACAGGCCAAGGTTAAGGGCGCCTACGCCGAGATTCCAACCGAGGTCGGCTTCAATGAAGTTGGAGCCGAGGCTGTGCTGATAGGAAAGTTCTGCGCCGTAGCCGATACGGGCACCGATTGCACGGGGCTGTGCAGCTGCTGCAACGGCGAAGCCGAGGACTGCAGCAATGATTACAAGTGCTTTTTTCATGATACTAAAAAGGTTTTAGTGAGTTTTATTTTACCATGCCGCTGAAACCCATGAAGGCAAGTGCCAGGATGCCAACGGAAATAATTGCAATGGGAACGCCCTTGAAACTCTTGGGCACGTTCATCATGGCAAGATGCTCGCGGATGCCTGCGAAAATGACCATGGCAAGGCCGTAACCAAGGGAGGTGGCAAAGGCGTAAACCAGTGCCTGACCAAGATTGAGCATGCCGCCGGGGACAAACGCAAACTCCTTAGTGACAACGTTGATGGCCACACCAAGAACCGCGCAGTTGGTGGTGATGAGGGGAAGGAAGATTCCCAGGGCCTGATACAGGCTGGGGCTTACCTTCTTGAGCACGATCTCCACCATCTGGACCAGGGCCGCAATCACAAGGATGAAGGCGATGGTCTGGAGGAAAGTGATGCCCATGGGCACCAGCAGGTACTTGTTGATGAGGAACGTCACAAGGGTTGCCAGCGTAATCACAAAGCATACCGCCATGGACATGCCGGTGGCCGTGGAGAGCTTATTGGAGACTCCCAGGAAAGGGCAGATACCCAGGAACTGGGCCAGGACAATATTATTTACGAATATTGCCGATATTATAATGAGAAAGTACTCCATAGCCTAGTTGTTCTTTTTAAGGAATTTGTTGAAAAGGACCATGAGGTAGCCAAGGCAAAGGAAGGCTCCGGGAGCCATCACGAATGCCAGCATACCGTCATTTCCGCCAATGAAATTGAAGCCGAAGACGCTTCCGCTTCCAAGGATTTCGCGGACGAGGCCAAGGACGGTGAGTGAGCAGGTGAAACCAAGGCCCACGCCTATTCCGTCAAGGGCGCTCTCCCCTACGTTATGCTTGTTGGCAAAGGCTTCGGCACGTCCAAGGACTATGCAGTTTACCACGATAAGCGGGATAAACAGGCCAAGGGTCTCGTACATTGCCGGGGTGTAGGCCTGCATAAGAAGCTGAAGCAGGGTCACGAAAGTGGCGATGACCACAATGTACACGGGGATGTGAACCTTGTCCGGCACAACCGGGGCAATGAGGGAAATTGCCATGTTGGAGAGCACCAGCACAAACAGCGTTGCAAGGCCCATTGAAAGGCCGTTTATGGCCGAAGTGGTTGTTGCCAGCGTAGGGCACATGCCCAGCAGGAGGACGAACGTGGGGTTGTTCTTTACCAGTCCGTCGGTGAGAAGTTTCAGTTTACTCATTGCTTTGTCCTCCTATTTGAGATTTCTCGACTTCGCTCGAAATGACAGAAGTAGTGTCGCTCGAAATGACAGAGAATGTCTTCAAGGCATTCTCCACCGCCAGTGCGTATGCCCTGGAAGTGATGGTGGAAGCGGTGATGGCATCCACGTCTCCGCCGTCCTTTTTCACGGACAGGGACTTGACCGAAGGGTCGAAGCCTTTCCACTGTGCCATGAACTTGGCGTCTGTGTTGCACTTTGCGCCAAGGCCGGGAGTTTCGGAGTGGGCCAGCACGGAAGTGTTGTACACAACTCCATCCGGGGTAATGCCAACAATAAGGGAGAGGGGGCCGCCGAAGCCAACCACGCTGCTCTCAATGGCATATCCCACAAGTTTATCACCTTCCGTAGCGGTGTAGTAATGACCGTCTTCATTGTACTGGACCTCCGAGAAATAAGGCAGTACCTGAGCTATGGCCTGCTGGGTTTTGGCAGCTGCCGCAGCGTCAATGGGGTCTTTGGTAAGGGCGTATGCGCCGCCAAGGATTGCGCTGCAAAACAGGCAGGTGACGCCAAGCACCAGGACCATGTTGGTAAGATTAGATTTTGCCGCCATAGTCTATTTCCTCCCGAATTTTTTCTGGTGGAACCACATGTTGAGAAGCGGAACCACGGAGTTCATGATAAGGATGGCGAATGACACGCCCTCCGGATAAGAGCCGAAGTAACGGATCATCATGGTAAGGAAGCCTATTCCAACGCCGAATACCACCTGTCCCCAGAGACTCATGGGCGAAGTCACATAGTCCGTTGCCATGAAGCAGGCGCCAAGGACAAGACCGCCGGTGAGAAGGTTGAAGAGGGGATCCGTAAAGCGGGCCGGGTTGATTCCCCAGAAAATGAGGGAAGTAAGGGCCACCGTAGCAAAGATGCTGAGGGTAATCCAGGGCTTCACAACCTTGCGGCAGCAAAGGTAGATGAAACCGGCCAGGAGTGCAAGTGCACAGGCCTCACCGGCGCTTCCGCCAAGATTTGCAAACAGAAGGTCCTTGTAGTCATAGGCCGAAGTAAGCTCCTGGACCGTAGCGCCCTGCATGAGGCCTTCCTGGATTGCGCCAAGCGGAGTGGGACCAGAAACGGCGTCCATCACGCCCTGAGGAGCACCCCAGGTGGTCATGTAAGTGGGGAACGACACCAGAAGGAAAACGCGGCCCACAAGGGCGGGATTCCAGATATTCTGGCCGATGCCCCCGAAGGTCATCTTGGCAACTCCGATGGCCACGACCGCGCCTATCATAACAACCCACCAGGGAGTGGTGTAGGGCAGGTTAAGTGCCAGCAGGATACCGGTAATGACGGCCGAAAGGTCTCCGATTGTGGAGGGCTTTTTGAGCATATACTTTGTGATGGCCCATTCAAGGCACACACACGAAGCGACGCTCACGGCCATGACAAGGATCTCTCTCCAGCCGTAGAATACAAAGGAGCATATTACCGCGGGAATGAGCGCGATAATGACGTCACGCATTAGGGTTTTGGTGGAAACCGGAGCGTGAATATGGGGATTTGGAGAAACTAATAACTTTTCCATAGTCAGTTACTTTTTAGATTTCTCGACTTCGCTCGAAATGACAGGTGCAGCCTTAGCGGCTTCGGCGGCAGCCTTGGCGGCGGCGGCACGTGCACGGATGGCGCCCATGGCCATGCCCTTGCCCATGCGGACCCAGTCCAGCAGAGGGATGTTTGCAGGGCAGGAATACAGGCAGCAGCCGCACTCTATGCAGTCCTGTGCGGCATTTGCCTCCAGGGCCTCCACATTTGCGCTGCGGGAGAGTTTCTGAAGAAGGAAGGGCTCAAGGCCCATAGGGCAGGCATCGGCACAACGACCGCAGCGGATGCACTCGGATTCCGGTGCACGGCGGGTCTGGGCCTCTGTGAGAAGGAGCAGGGCTCCCGTTCCCTTTACGGTGGCGGCGTCAAGGTTTGACACGGCGCGTCCCATCATGGGGCCGCCGCTGATAACCTTCACCGCCTCTGCGGGAATGCCTCCAAGATAGTCAAGGATATACCTGAGAGGGGTTCCGACGCGCACCAGGAGGTTGGCCTGGTTGGGGAAGCATTCTCCGGTAACGGTTACCGAATTGTCCACAATAGGCTTACCCTTCTGAACTGCGTCATAAACGGCAAGTGCGGTGGCAACGTTCTGGACCACTGCGCCAACGCTGATAGGAAGGGCACCGGAGCCCACCTGACGGTGCATCACGGCATCGATGAGCTGCTTTTCACCGCCCTGCGGATACATCATCTTCATAACCATCACCTCTATTCCGGTGTAGCCGAGCTTTGCAATGACCTCACGGATATGGGCGATTGCCTCCGGCTTGTTTTCCTCGATGGCGATGGTGCAGGGAACGCCGCCCATGACTTTTGCCAGAATGGCGGCGCCAACCACCACCTGCTCACCTTTTTCAAGCAGTGTGCGGAAGTCGGAGGTAAGGTAAGGCTCACATTCGCAGCCGTTTATGATAACTCGCTCGCATTTGGATCCGGGAGGCGGAGAAAGCTTCACATGCGTGGGGAAGGTGGCACCACCAAGGCCCACTACGCCACCCTGACGGATTTTCTCAATGATAGCCTTGTTGTCTTCGGGAATCTCTGTGACAAGGGTGTCGGAAGTGTCAATGCCTTCGGCCCACTCATCTCCCTCGACGGCAATTTCAATGTGCGTTACTGGACGACCGGCAAGGTCCGGGCGCGGGCCGATGGACTTTACCGTACCGGAAACGGAAGAGTGGATGTAGGCGCTCACGAACCCGCCGGGCTCGGCGATCACTTGGCCCACCTTCACCTTGTCTCCCACTGCCACGCAGGGCACGGAAGGAGCGCCAATGTGCTGGGCTACAGAGATATACACTGTAGGGGCAAGAGGCAGGGGGCAAATGGGGCAGCCCCTTGAAATCTTGCTGTCATGGGGATGTACTCCGCCAATTGAAAAAGTATGCTTACTCATCTTTCTGGCCCTCCTTATTTTGAGATTTTGCGGCTTCGGCGGCTTCTTTTGCCTTCTGCTGACGAATCTTGATGCGCTCCTTTATGGCATCCTTGTCAAGCGGCTTGGGGAAGTTCACACCGTGGATGGCGCCGGTGGGGCACATTGCCTCACACTCCCGGCAAAGCTTGCACTTGGAAGCGTCTATGTAAGCCACGTTGCCCTCTATCACAATGGCGTCGTGGGTACAGGTCTTAGCGCATATTCCGCAGCCGATACATGCATTTGAGCAGGCCTTCTTTGCAACGGGACCTTTGTCGCGGTTGATGCAGCTGACAAACATGCGCATGCCGCGGGGGCCCTGGGGCCTTAACTCGATCACCTTCTTGGGGCAGGCCTTCACGCAGGCGCCGCAAGCGGTGCACTTTGACTGGTCCACTACCGGAAGACCGGTTTCAGGGTCCATGGAAAGGGCGCCGAACTGGCAGGCACTCACGCAGTCTCCGCATCCAAGGCAACCGTAGGAGCAACCGGTGTCTCCGGTGTAAAGTTGAGCCATGACAGCGCAGGACTTGGTGCCGCCCCATTCGTTCACCTTGGGGCGCGCGGCGCAAGTGCCGTTACAGCGCACCACGGCCACCATGGGAGCCTTTGCCTTGACCTCGTAGCCAAGGATGGCAGCCACCTTCTGCATGGTGTCGTTGCCGCCAACCGGACAGTAGTTGTTGTCAAGGTTGGGGGCCTTCACCGCAGCTTCGGCAAACGCACGGCAGCCTGCAAATCCGCAGCCGCCGCAGTTGGCACCGGGCATGGCCTTCTCAACTTCGTCGATACGCGGGTCTTCCTCTACCTTGAACTTCTGGGCCACAAGGTACAGCACCAGGGCCAGGAGAAGTCCCAGGACGGTAATAACCGCTATCGTCCAAATGATGATGTTTGACATAGATTATCTTTTAATGGTAAATACGTATTCGTTCTGGAGCCTTCCGCGGAAAAGCCACAGAAGGAAGTAGTAAACCGCCACGGCTGCAAGCCCCGAAAGGCCGGCCGCAACCTCACCCACTCCAAGAGCCATGAGCCCAAGGATACAGGCAAGAAGAATAACAAGGGGGACAAGATATGCAAGATAGACGGCCTTGAAGCCCATGGAGGCTTTGAGGAGAACCTCAACCTCGTCTCCAACCTCGTGCTTGTTATAAGGGTCCGTGGGCAGTTCAACCACTTTTTCGGCCACATCACCCATGCTGCAAAGGCCTGCGGCATGGCATTCCGAGCATGCGCCGTGCTGCAGGAAGGCAACCGTGGTCACCTGCGGGGTTATCTTCACTATCTTTCCTTTATGTGAAATGGACTCACTCATTTTTCGCGTGCGTCAAATGGATATTTAAGGTCCTGGGCCTGCTTGAGCCACCCCTGGGCCGACCCTATCTTGAGAGGGGCCATGAAGCCTACGGGAAGGTGGTTGCTATCGTCGGAGAACCAGATTAACATGTCTGTCTTGCCGTCAAACAGGGCGCCGGACACCACCGAGCAGGCAAATTTCTGACACCTCACCTTTCCCATGCGTTTAACCTTCACGGTTTCACGGCCACGGTAAGTGAGGAGGATGTCAAAGACGGTGTCGTCGATGGCAAAGCTGATTGGAATCTTCTGCCCCTCCTTCACCGCCTCAAAGTCCATTGTGCGGATAAGGTAGAGGATGGAGGTGATGTCACAAACGCAGTCGTGGATGGGAATATCCAGAACCTGCTGCCCTCTGCCACCATAGTTGATATCTGCATGGATAACCCTGCGGGACCAGTCGTAGATGTAGTTGTTGAAGGCGCGGTAGTCTCCCTGCTTAGTGTTGCGGTAGTACTTGAGCGGCTTCACGGCGTCTTTCTGGAACCACGTGTCAAAGTGCTCGTGCATGTCGTAGAAGACGCTGAAAAAAGGAGCGGTTTCCGCGGTGAGGGTGGTCTTAAACACGGACTTTCCGTTAAGGGCCGATTCAGAAAGCGACAGCTCTCCGGTGGCGACCTCCGTGTTTACGGCGCCCCACTTGTAGTACATGCCCATCTTTATCTTTTCCCCCGCCTTGAAAGGGATGTCTCCGCTTAAGGGGAAGCAACTGTTCTGAGCCTCAAGGCCGAAAACGGCCGTAAGCATAAGGAAAAGAGTGAGAAAGAGTCTATTCATCAGAAGGCGGTGGAGTTGTCAAAATCCTGGTAGGAACCGCTGTCCTGGGGGGCGGGGTCGTTGGCCGCACTGGCAACAGGGCCTCTCTGGGCATATACATCCAGGCTTTGGTCAGGTTCTACAAACTTCACCTGGCCGGCCTTGTACTTCATCTCAATGTCGCAGACCTCACCGTTACGGTGCTTGGCTATCACGATGATGGCCTTCTCTTTGTCCTCGGGGTTCTCGCTCATGCCCACGAAATCCGGGCGGTGGATGAATATGACCATATCGGCATCCTGCTCAATGGAGCCGGACTCACGGAGGTCGGAGAGCTGGGGCTTGCCCATACCGCCCGTACGCTGCACCGCGTTACGGGACAGCTGGGAGAGGGCTATGATGGGGATGTTAAGCTCTTTGGCCGTAGCCTTGAGGGTACGGGAGATGGCCGCCACCTCTTGTTCTCGGAGTCCCCTGAGTTCCACGGGGCCCTGCATGAGCTGGAGGTAGTCCACCACAATGAGCCTCACGCCTTTCTGCTTTACAAGACGCTTTGCCTTGGTGCGGAATTCCATTATGGGAATGCCGGGGGTGTCGTCTATATATAGAGGTGCCTTCGCGAGGCGCTTGAGGGTGTCTTCAAGCTGGATCCACTCAAAGCTTTCCAGCTTCACGCCACCCTTGATCTTTTCTCCGGAAAGCCCGGACTCTGTGGTAATGAGGCGCTTTCCAAGCTGGTCTGCGCTCATTTCCAGGGAGAACACCGCCACGGGCATATTGGCGTCTACGGCGGCGTTGCGGGCAATATTGAGGGCGAATGCGGTTTTACCCACAGACGGACGGGCGGCAAGGATGATAAGGTCGCTCTTCTGCCAGCCCTGCGTGATGCGGTCTATGGAAGGATATCCAGAGGGCACGCCGGAAAGCCCGGTGGTATTCTGGAGTTCCTGGAGGTTGTTCAGGACTTCATTGATGATGGAGCCGATGTCCTGGACGTCTCGCTTTACATTGTTCTGGATGGCGGCAAAGACCTTGGTCTGGGCGTTGTCTATGAGGTCGTCAACATTTGTCGATTCGTCGAAAGACTGCTTCAGGATATCGTAGGAGGCCGTTATGAGGTCCCTTTGGATGGTCTTTTGCTTGAGGATCTTGATGTAGTATTCTATGTGGGCGGCAGCACCGATATTCTGGGACAAGCGCGCAAGTTCCACGGGGCCTCCAATCTCCTCAAGGTCTCCCCTTGAACGGAGTTTCTCGCTTACCGTGACTATGTCTATGCTTGCGTGGTCATTGACCAGCGCACTCATGGCCTCGAAGATCTTGCGGTGACGGGGATCATAGAAGCAGCTGGCGCTGAGTTCTTCCATGGACTCGTCGATGGTTGCCGGCTCTACCAGCATTGCACCAAGCACGGCCTCCTCAACATCAAGGGCCTGAGGGGGTCTGTTCCCCATCAGGGCCTCAAGGTTCAGGGGCTCGGAGCCTCCGGCTTTATGTGCCTTGCCCGCCATAGACTACCTAGTTTTCGAAATCCGGGTTGATGATGATGCGGCCGCAGTGCTCGCAGATGATGAGCTTGCGGTTGGAGGCAATCTCCACGCGGCGCTGAGGGGTGATGGTGTTGAAGCAGCCGCCACAGGAGTCTCCGTTGTAGATGCCCACAACTGCAAGGTGGTTGTGCACGCTGGCGCGGATGCGCTCGTAGGCGCTCATGGTGCGGGCGTCGATCTTGGCGGCGCACTCTTCGCGGCGCTCACGGAGAACGGCCTCTTCCTTAGCGGTTTCCTCCACGATGGTCTCGAGTTCGGCCTTCTTGGCGGCAAGGTCTTCCTCACGGATGGTGAGGCGGTCCTTGATGTCGTCGAGTTCGGCCTTTTTCTCACCAATCTCATAGCGGGTGTCGTTGATGGTCTTCTCGTCGATCTGACGGAGGAGGTCCTGGTTCTCGATTTCCTTGTTCAGGGAGTCGTACTCGCGGGAGTTGGTGATGGTTTCCAGCTGGTGCTGGTACTTCTGGATAATGTTCTCGTGTTCGGCGATTGAGAGCTTGGCGTCCGCAATGTTACGGTTAAGCTGGTCCACCACGGCTGCGATGGAAGCGCTGCGCTCCTTGAGGGCCGAAATTTCACCTTCCAGGGCCTCTACCTCTGCGGGAAGGGCGCCACGGAGCTGGATTATCTTGTCAATCTCTGAATCTGCAGCCTGAAGCTGGTAGAGGGTCCTCAGTTTTTCCTCTACGCTCATATCAGAGTCTGCGAACGACTTCTGAAGCGAAACGAAGGTTTCCCTGTTGTCAATGGGGGCCTGGGCTTTCTGAGCTGCGGTTGTTTTCTTTGTTGCCATATGTTATAAATCGATTTATTTTGTCACCACAAAATAGTGGACGGGATTGCTCCTGTCCAGCATGCCGGATGAATAGCTTGCAAAGGTAGGAAATTTTTTCCGTATTTGCGTAAGCAAAATGTCCACAATGTCAACTTCGCTCTCAAAATGGCCGATATCCATGACCATGAATCCATCCGAAGTAAAGAAATTGTGATAGGAGACATCCGCCGTGATGTAAAGCTGCGAACCGGCTTTTTCGGCAAGGGAAATCTCCCCTCCTCCGCTTCCGCCAAGCACCGCCACCCTCCGGATGGGCCCCTCAAGAGGCTTGGAACTTCTTATGAGTTTAAGGCCGAATGCCTCCCCTACATACTCCAGGGCCTCTTTTCCGGTCATGGGACGGGGGAAGGTGCCAATACATCCAAGTCCGTTTCCGTCCGCGTCCTTTTCCAGAATCTCTATGCCTTCAAGGCCAAGTTTCCGGGCCATCGCCCAGCTTACGCCCTCCGGCACTTTATCGGCCGAAGTATGGGCGGCATACACGGCGACGCCACCCTTCACGGCGGCCATTACCGCAGCCCCCACGGGATCTCCGGGGCCGATATGCTTGAGGCCGTGAAAGATGAGCGGATGGTGCGTCACAACCATGTTGCAGCCCCTTTCAATGGCTTCGGCAATAAGTTCCACGGTGCAATCGAAGCCCACCAGGACGCCCTTGACATCGTCTTCCGGGCTCCCGATGATAAGGCCGCTGTTGTCCCAGCCCTCCTGCACGCAGCGGGGAGCGAATTCCTCTATGGCGCCTACTATGTCCTTTACTTTCATAACACGTTCCTTACGGCTACAAGCTGTTCACGGATGGCTTTAAGGCTTGAAAGCACCTTCACGCGGCTTTCCACGCTCCGGCGGTCTTCCCTGAACTTCTGGGCCACACCCTCCAGGGTAAGCCCCTGCTTTTTCACAAGGAACTGAATCTGCTTCAGGGTTTCAATGTCGTCCTCGTGGAACAGCCGGTTTCCCTTTGCGTTGCGCTGAGGCTTTACGTACTTCTCAAAGTAGTTGCTCCAGTACCTTATGGCCGAAGTCGCTTCTCCAAGCATGTCGGCCACTTCTCCCATTGTGTACAAAAGTTTTGCCATAAAGCTCTTATTGTTTCTTGTTAGGTTGATGCGAAAAACTCCTCCTGGGGCCCTCCTTCTCCAGCCAGTACTCATGGTCAAACGCCTCCCCAGGGTACTCATACGCCCCCTCATGGTCTATCCTGAACGCCAGATACGTTATGGGCAGCCCCATCTGAAGGAACATCTTCTCATAAAACGTCTGCACTTCAAAGACAGCGGCTATGTCCGTAAGGGATTCAGGGGCCTGAAGGGTTTCGGAACCTGTAGCCGCCCGTGGCTTCATGAACGGGAGGGGCCCAGCCGCAGGCTGGGAGGGACGAGGGCTCGAAGAGCCCGAAGGGTTCAGAAGCCCTTCAGGCCCCTGGATCCCGTCTCTGTAAACATCTGTACCAGAAGCAAGTACCTGAAGACCATTTACTTTGCAGACAGCACTGGTGTATTCATACAGGTAGCGGGAATCCGTCTTTAGGTAGACAATGCCGCCGGGGCGGAGGAAACTGCGATAGCGGTCCAGGAAAAGCGGGGAACTGAGGCGGGAATTCTCCGAGCCGCGAAGCTGGGGGTCGGAGAAAGTAAGCCAAATCTCGGAAACTTCGGCAGGGCCAAAAAACGCCCCGATAAACTCTATGCGGGTGCGGAGAAAAGCAACGTTTGGCATTGCCTCAAGAGTTGCCTCCTTAGCGCCGGACCAAAGCCTTGCGCCTTTTATGTCCACGCCTATGTAATTGATCTCAGGATGCCTTTTGGCCAGGGCGATGGTGTAGTCCCCCTTGCCGCAGCCAAGCTCCAGCACAATGGGATTGTCATTGCCGAACATATCCTTTCCCCAGTTGCCCTTGATGGGATGGTCCCTGAGCACAAGAGCCTTGCTTCCGGGAGCCTTAGGGGCAAGCACGGAAGAAGCGTCCGGCTGCAGAAGACAGCGGAAAGTGGTATTTTCGGCAAATTTTTTCAGTTTTCCGTGACCCATTACGACTGGCGTTTCTTATTCTTGCGACGTTTCTTACGTTTCTTTTCAGGGTCGAACCTGTTGATGGCATCGTCACCAACGGCCGACACAAACTCCGGAGCGGCCTCGGGTTCTTCCTGCAAGGTTGCAGGACGCTCACCGCGGCGGTTCATGGCCTGGATTTCCCTCACTTCATCGGCCGAAAGCCCATACACCTTTGCAAGCGAACCCTTCTCATAGGAGAAGTACAGCATGCCGGCAAGGATATCCGTCTTCACAAGGAAAGCCTGGCCGTCCTGGAACTCCAGGGGCTCGTTTACTCGGGGAAGACGGGAGCGGGCGTCGGTGTAGGCCGCGACCTCGTAGTTCAGGCAGCACTTGAGCTTTCCGCACTGGCCAGCAAGCTTCTGGGGATTCAGGGAAAGGTCCTGGACGCGGGCGGCGGCCGTAGTGATGGACTTGAACTCAGTGATGTAGTTGGCGCAGCAAAGCTCACGCCCGCAAACGCCAAGGCCTCCAATGAGACCGGCCTCCTGACGGGCGCCTATCTGCTTCATTTCCACGCGGATATGGAACTCTTCGGCAAAGTCCTTGATAAGCTGGCGGAAGTCCACGCGGCCGTCGGCAATGTAGTAGAAGATTGCCTTGGTGCCGTCTCCCTGGAACTCTACGTCCCCAATCTTCATCTCAAGGCCAAGGTTTGCGGCAAGGACGCGGGCGCGGATCATGGTCTCTTCCTCGCGGGCGATAGCCTCCTGCCAGCGCTGGATGTCAAACGGACGGGCCTTGCGGTAAATCTTCTTCAGCTCCTGCGTTTCCGGATTCACCCCCTTGCACTTCATCTGGCGGGCCACAACGGGGCCTTCAAGGGTAACGATTCCAAGGTCGTGGCCCGTTGCGGCCTCAACCACCACAAGGTCTCCGGTCTTGATGCTTTGGCCGGATGCATTTACGTAGATACCCTTGCGGGTGTTTTTGAACCTAACCTCATAGTAGCCGTCCCACTGCTCCTGGGCGATGCCCTTGAGGGTGTCGTAAACCTCAAGCTTGCAGCATCCCTGGCGGTAGCGTATATCTTTTTCTCCCGTTTCCTCGTCTGTCACTATGGTACAGCCGCGGAAACAGTCGAACTGGATGGTTTCGTTGGAATAATCGGTCATAGCGTATATAGTTTGCTCACTAAGTCTGTGAACAGGATTTTCTGGTTTACATTGCGTTCCAGAAGGGTAAGGGCGCGCTGCAGGGCGTCATTGGCCTTTCTGGGGAAGGTGGGGGCAAGGCTGCCCGCCATCCTCTGGAACCAAGCCTCCTCCCCGGCGGGAAGGGTGGCAAGGGACGGGGCCTTCTGGACCATGAAAATGCGCCGGAGGTCTTCCGATGCAAGAGTGCAGAAAGCCTTCTGTTTCTCCCTGTCCTTGAGGTCCGCTACGGCTTCGGCGGTTTCAAGGGCCTGAAGCAGGTTCCTGGACGCGGTTGCCTCCAGGATATCGTGGAAGAGGTCCCTCAGAACTGCCGTTCCGGCGGCTTCGCGGGCATGGACAATGGCTTCGGCCTCAAGGGAAAGAGGCTGTATCCTGATGCGAAGGCAGCGGGAGGATATGGTTACAAGCACCTTTTCCGGAGCCTGGGTAATGAGGATGAAAAGAGTCTTTACCGGAGGCTCCTCTATCATCTTGAGGAGGGCGTTGGCCGCCTGGGCGTTCATCTTCTCCGGGAGGTACATGACCACAGAGCGGTATCCGCCTTCCACGGCGCTCAGGGACAGTTTTTCCAAAAGGGCGCGGGCCTCGTTGACGGAAATTGAGCTTTGCTTTCCTTCTATGCCGATAGCCTCGTAGAGCTCCGTCTCATAGAAATAGGGATTCTCTTCCAGAAGCTCCCTGAAAGGCTTCAGGAAGTTCTGGGACAAGGGTTTGTCCGGGCCAGCCACGGGAAACACAAAGTGGATGTCGGGGTGGATGAGTTTCTGGACACGGGGATTACCGCCGTAGAGTTCCTCCAGGAAATTCATTACAATGGGGAAAGCGCCGGCACCGTCGTCCTGGTGAAGGAGGATGGCGTGGGGCACCTTGCCGCTCTGCACCATGCGGTGAAGGGCTTCAACAACCTCCGTATTCCCGTATACTTTCATCATTTCTCCCTGTCTCCAACAAATCTGGCTATCTTCAAGAGGCGGTCCTTGGCCGGGCCTTCCGGCAGGAAAACAAGGCAGGAAACGGCCCTGCCGATGAATTCGTCCACCTTGAGGGCGGCTTTATCAACGCCTCCCCGCCTTATCACAAATTCCCTTACGGCATGGCCAAGCTCCGGGTTGTCGGAGATGCGGGTTACCATGCTGCGGATTTCGGCCTCCTCGGGAGCGCCTTCAAGGGCGCAAAGGAGGGGCTGGGTAATCTTCTGCTCCTTGAGGTCTATGCCCACGGGCTTTCCAAGGGCTCCATCGGCCGAAGCATAATCCATCCAGTCGTCCTTCACCTGGAACGCCATGCCAAGGAGCTTTCCAAACTCTCCCATTGCCTTCACGGCATGTTCAGGGGCATCTACGGACAATGCTGCGGTAAGGGCCGATGCCTCAAAAAGGGACCCGGTCTTGCAGTAGATGATTCTCTCATAGTCCTCCTGCGTAGTGTCACCTGACGATGCCTTTTCCATCTGGAGGAGTTCGCCTTCGGCAAGATGGGAAAGGGTGTCGGCAAAAATCCTTATGGCGCGGTTTGTTGAATGGGTGGCGCTGAGGATGGTTTTAACGGCCTTCACAAGCCAGTAGTCGCCAATGAGGACAGAGGCCTGGGGGCTCAGGAAGCTTGCCACTGTGGGGCGGCCCCTGCGTTCCGACGCCCCGTCCACAACATCGTCGTGGAGAAGGGTGGCATTGTGAAGAAGTTCCGATGCAGCCGCATAACGGATGGTGTCCTCATTGGAGACGCCAAGGGCATCGGCCACAAGAAGGGCCAGGGACGGCCTCATCATCTTGCCGGGGTTCTCCCTGAGGGAACGGTTGGTGGCGTCAAGGAGCCCTACGTCTGAGCGGAGGGCGTCTTCTATGACGCTCTCGACTTCCTTCAGACGGGGTTCCAGATATTTCTTTATCTCTTTCACTTGAAAAAGGCCAGAAGTTCTTCCACGGTTTCCGGGAACTTGAGGAGGTCACGGTCCTGAGCCTCCAGGGCGCCGGTATCCACAAAGTGGTCAAGGAGGGCCTTGAGGGGATTGTAGAAGCCATCTATATTAAGAGCATATAGCTTCCCCTGGTATTTGTGGAGCTTGGCAAGCGTATGGGTTTCAATGAGTTCGTCCATTGTGCCGATTCCACCAGGAAGGGCTATTGCGGCAACGGTGCCCTCACGCATCTTTTCCTTGCGCTGGGCCATGGTGTCTGTCCAGATTACCCTGGTGACGCCGGGGTTTTCAAGACCAGCCATGAACTTGGGCAGCACGGCGGTATGGTCTCCGCCACACTTCACGGACTCATCCGTGATAGCGCCCATTGTGCCCACTTTGCCGCCGCCGGACACAAGTCCGTAACCTTTGGAATGGAGCCCGCGGGCAAGTTCCCGTGCTGCTTCATTGTACTTTGGGTCTATCTTTGAGCTGGCCGCGCAGAAAATGACAATCCTGTCCATTTCCCGCTACAGGTTTGCCTTGATCTTTTCCAGGAGGGCGGGTTTGGGCATTGCGCCGACGGTCTTGTCCACAATCTCTCCGTTCTTTATGAACAGGAGGGTGGGGATGCTCATGATGCGGTACTGGGCGGCAATTTCGTCTGCGTCGTCCACGTTCACCTTCACAACGGTAATCTGCTCCGGCATTTCGGCCTCAACCTCATCGAGGATGGGAGAAAGCATACGGCAGGGACCGCACCAAGTGGCCCAGAAATCAACAATAACAAGCTTGCTGTCCTGAATGAGCTCCGTAAAATTTGTATTAGTTGCAACTTTCATAAGAATACATTTTTATCAATTCACAAATATAATATTTTTCTAACTCCTTTCCAAGTGTGCCCTCCGTCCCAATTTTGGGGACGGTAAGCACAAAACAGGCCGAAAATGCGCCTACCGTCCCGGGTATATGGACGGTAGGCGCACTTAGAGTAAAAATAGTTTCCTAGAAGAACAGGCCAAGGGTAACCTTGATACCCTGGTAGTTCTTGATGTCCTTGTAGCTGGTTTTGATATTCTCAGTAATCTGGGTGCCGTCAATCTTGCCGCCGTTATAGAGGCTGCCAAGGTTCATGAACCACTGGACTGTGAGCTGGAAGTGGTCCAGCACCTGCACGCCGCCGCCAATGCCAAAGCCGTACTCAAGCTTGTTCTTGGTTTCCTTGATTTCGGCGTTCCACTTTTCATAGTCTATGGAACCGCTGGAAACGGTGCCGTCTACCAGCATGGCATAATTCTCATTTCCAGTGATGGCGTATCCCACAAAGGGCTCAACAAGCACAAACGGACGGAACATAAGGAGGTCTACGCCTGCCTGAAGGCCGGCCGAAAGCTCCAGATATCCGGTTTTGGTCTGGAAGGAGTTTGCTGCATTTGCGTAAGTGCCATCCGCGATGGTCTGCTGAAGGTTTGCGCCCTTCACCTGATATGCAATCTGAGGCTGGATGGCAAAGATGCTGCCAAGCTCCCAGCGCACTGCTGCGCCAACGTGATACAGGCTCACGTTCTTGAGATTTGCCATGGCATCCTTGGTGTTGACGCCGGTAGAGGAGGAAGTGAAACCTCCAATTACGCCAAACTGCTGGGCCTGGGCCACCGATGCGGTCACAAGAGCCGCGGCAATGATAACAAACAGTTTTTTCATGATATCTTCTCTTTTAGGTTAAAATCCTTTGATAACCGCAAAGATAACAAAAATTTACAATGATTCCTCTATTGGAAGGACATAAGCCCTAAGGCCAAGTTTTTCGTTGGCCGAATCTGTTTCCCTTAGGGCCTTCATGATCTTGGGCGCCAGGGAATCATCAACGGCAGTGAACAAGGCGTGGTTCTGCGTGGGCCATGCATGGGAGCCAAGGTGAGGCTCACCGTCAATGCTCCCGCGGCCGCCAACTTCCGTCCACACGGTGTAGCCCCTTTGGCCGATGCCCTCCAGGAGCTCAACTATCTCCTGGTTATAGGCCTGGTTGTATGAAATGAATATCGCTTTCATCGTTTTCAATTTTGAGATTCTTCGCTTTGCTCAGAATGACAATTACGCCGCTTTGCGGGCCTTTCTACGTTCACGGTGCTCCGTGAAGCCGCAGTAAAGGACGGGAATGAGCACAAGGGTGATGAGCGTGGAGACACTCAGGCCCCATGCCACGGTGGTGCCCAGGCCCCTCCACATTTCCGAGCCTTCGCCGCGACCGAGAGCCATGGGAAGCATACCCAGAACCGTGGTGAGGGTGGTCATGAGGATAGGCCTCAGACGGCTTCTGGCGGCCGTTACGGATGCTTCGCGCACACTGTAGCCCCTCTCCTGCAGAAGGATAGTGTAGTCAATTAGCACAATACCGTTTTTAACCACAATACCCAGAAGGATTATAATGCCAATCAGGGACATCACTCCAATTGCCAGATTTCCAATCATGTTGCCAAGGAACACGCCCACAAAGGCAAACGGGATGGAGAACATGATCACAAACGGGCCCATGAAGGATTCAAACTGGGAAGCCATTACCATGTACACCAGGATGATTATGAGAATCACAAGGAGGGTCATGTCGGAGAACATGTCCTGCTGGTTCTCATAGTCTCCGCCTATCCTCCAGCTGAACTGGGGGGGAAGAGGATTTGCGGCCATGATTGAATTCACTTCCTGAACGCCTTCAGAGAGGGATTTCCCACGCGACATGATACCCGTAACCATTATGTAGCGGTCACGGTTCTTGCGCTGGATGGTAGGCGGAACCTTGGACTCCACAATCCGGCCAAGGTCCTTAACCTTTATGCCCCTTCCCTGGGTGTTGTAAATCATGATGTTCTCTATGTCCTCAATGGAAGTACGGAACTCCGGGGCATAACGCACGCGGATGTTGTACTCCTCACCGTCCTCCCTGTAATAAGAGGCCACGGAGCCTGACATTGCGGCCGAAACAGCTGCAGCGGCCGTGACGGAGGAAAGGCCGTTGAGGGAGAGTTTCTCCCTGTCGAAGTCCACCTCGTATTCCGGCGTATACTGGTCCCTTGAAAGGATTGCCTGCGCAAACAGGCCGGACTCCATCATGCGGGCACGGACTTCACGGGCCGTAGCCTCGGTTTCGGCAAAGTCATAACCGTAAATCTCAACCTGAACGGAGGCGCGGCCACCCATGCCGCCGCCTTCCGAGACATTGAACTTATTGATTTCCGGGAACAGGCGGAGGTCCGCCCTCACAATGTCGGCAAGCTCCGATACGGAACGCTTACGGTTTTCCATGGAACCCACGTTGATGTTCATGGAGATGAGGTAGGTGCCGTTTTGCTGCATGGACGCAAACGCATTGTCGGAGTCGGCCTGGCCGAAGCGGTAGCTAAGCACTTTAATCTCAGGGATATCGGCCGAAATCTTCTCATAGATGCGGGCCGCGACGTCACGGGTGACATCCTGTGCCGTACCGATGGGAAGTTCGATTGATGCCTGGATTCGGCCGCTGTCGGCGTTGGGGAAATACTCCGTCTTCATGCGGGGGATGTAGATTACGGCAACAGCCGCAAATATCACCACCGCAAGCACCAGAATGAGTTTCTTCCGGGTCATGCACCAGCCGATGAACCTTGAATACCCCCTTGAAAGGGCATCCAGGGCCTTGTTCACCGGGCCGAAGACAAGCTTGAAGACCTTGCTTGTATTGGGCTTGTTGTCCATGAGCTGTGAGCACAGCATGGGAACCAGGGTAAGTGCCGCCACGGTGGACACTATCATGATGATGGAAACAATCCAGCCAAGCTGCCTGAACATGATGCCGGCCATGCCGGAAATCATGGTAAGGGGCAGGAACACGCACAGCATCGTGAGCGTGGAGGCAATTACGGAAATACCTACTTCCGCCGTGCCGTGAACGGCCGCCTCCTTGGGTTTCTCTCCCCTTTCAAGGTGCGAGGTAACGTTCTCAAGAACCACAATGGCGTCGTCAACCACCATGCCGATTGCAATGGACAGGGCGCTCATGGAGATGATGTTGAGCGTGCTTCCGGTGGCAAACAGGTACAGCAGGGATGCCAGGAGGGCTATAGGGATGGAGAGCACAACGATGAGCGTACCCTTCAGCCTTCCAAGGAAGAGGAACACCACCAGCATAACCACCAGGAAGGTGATGAGTATGGTCTCCTTCAGGGAGTTGATGGTACGCAGGATGTTGTCGGAGTTATCTACAACGGTTGTTATCTTGACATCCGCGGGAAGGTTTTTCTCCAGGCGGGCCATCTCTTTTTTGACCTTCCGGATAATCTCCACGGTGTTGTAGCCGCTCTGCTTCTGGATAATGATCTGGGCACCGCGGGTGCCGTTGGTGTAGGACTCCTGGCTCTTTTCCTCAACGTCGTCAACTACGCGGGCGACGTCCCTCAGGTACACTGCCGAACCTCCGAAGTTCCCCACCACAATGTCAAGAAGCTCAGAGGGGTCCTGGAACTCCTTCTTGATGCGAAGGGTATAGGTATCAGAGCCGATATCTATGCTTCCGGAAGGGATATTGCGGTTTTCGGCCGCAATAATCTGGGAAATGACGGGGATGGAAAGGGAGTAGGCCTCCAGCTTTGCGGGGTCGCAGTACACCTGGATCTCACGCTTAGGGGCACCTGCCACGGACACGGTACCAACGCCCGTCACGCGGGCAAGCGGGGTTGCAACACGCTCGTCCAGGATCTTGTCCAGCGCGCTCACGCTCTGTGAAGCCGTAGCGGCCATGATCATGATGGGTATGTCGTCTACGCTGAACTTGAACAGGAAGGGCTGCGAGGCGCCGTCCGGGATGGTCTGGGATATCATGTCCAGCTTGTCCCTGACGTCGTTGGTGGCTTCGTCGATGTCTGTTCCGTACTCGAACTCCAGGGTGAGGACGGCAATGTTCTCACGAGAGTTGGAGGTGAGGTTCTTTAGGTTAGGAACACCGTTGAGGGAGTTCTCCAGGATTTTGGTGAGGTTGTTCTCAACATCTTCGGCCGAAGCCCCCGGATAGGAGCTCATGACCATGATGGTGTTGGACTCAATGTCCGGGAAATTGTCTACGGGGAGCCTGGTGAGGGCGAAGACGCCAAGGATGGCGAATGCCAGGAACACCAGCCCGGTAGTTACCGGATTGTTGACGGCTGTTCTGTAGATACTCATAGCACGTTCACCTTCACGCCGTCCTTAAGGGCGGCCTGGCCCTTTACAACAACCTTCTGACCGTCCTGAAGCCCGGCCACAATTTCATATTCGGCACCTATGTGGCGGCCGACGGTTACGGGAATGTAACTTACCGTAGAGTCCTCGCCCAGCACATAGATGAAGCGGGTTCCGGTGCCTTCCTGCTTTACGAGGCACTTGTCCGGGACTATCACGCTCCTCCTGTCTCCGAAGTTCACGGTGACGCGGGCGTACATGCCGGGACGGAGCACTTTGTCTGCGTTAGGGACAACGACTTCGGCCTTGAAGGTATGCGTGACGGCATCTATGGTAGGATACAGGCGCTCAATCTTGCCCTGGAAGGTTTTGCCGGGGATGGCGTCTACGGTAAGGGACACCTTGTCGCCTTTTTTCACCTTGGTGTATTCGGACTCTGAGACTCCCACAAGGAGTTTCACGGGCACAACCTGCTGTACGGTGAAGATGGGGGCGCTCATTCCGAACATGTCCCCTTTGTCAAAATTACGGGCCGAAACATAGCCGGTGATGGGGCTGCGGAGGATGGTGTTCTCCTTCACGTTGTTGTAGTTGGACTTACGCACCTTGTAGCCAAGCTCCGCGGTCTCGAAGTCGCTCTTTGACACGCCGCCTTCCTCGTAGAGGCTCTTGAGACGCTCGTACTCGATTTCGTCGTTTTTCACCTGAAGCTCAAGCTGGTCAAGCTGCAGGCGGTCCATTTCGGCAAGGACCTGTCCCTTCTGGACATAGTCCCCCACCTCCACGTTGATTTTGCGGATGCGGCCGCCGCTCTGGGGCATGATGTTGTTCACGGCGTATGCCTCTACGGTAGAGGCGTAAACGCTCTCCTGGGGTACCAGGCGCGCCTCTGCCACTGCAATTTCCACGTTGGGAACAATCTCTGCGGGAGCCGCAGGAGCGGGGGTTTCGGCCTTCTTGGAGCCGAAGTTGCCGCACGATACCGCGGCAAGAAGAGTTGCTATAAGTGCAATTCCTTTCCTATTCATATGTCTTGTCTTCTGTAAAATCGTAACCTAATGTCTGTTCAAGACCGGCCTTTGCCACTACAAAGTTGTAAACGGCCTGCGCCGCCTGGAGGCGGGTTTGGGTGAGGGTGAGCTCCGTGTTGTTGAGGTCCGTGAGAGTGCTCTTCCCAACCTCGAAGCTCTTGGAGGCAATGTTGTAGGCCTTCTCCGCGCTTGTAAGGGCTTCCTTGGCGGCGTCGTAGGTTTTCATTGCCGTATCCATGGTGGAGAGGCTCTGGCGGATGCCAATGCGGATCTGGCGCTCAGTGTTTTCCCTCTGTAGCTGAAGTTCGTCGGCCTGCACGCGCGTTTGCTTGATGGTATGGTAGCGCTGCCCGCCGGAGAAGATGGGGATGTTCAGGGAGAACACCGCCGTGCTTGAAGGCAGCCATTTCCACTGGCTCAGGTTGAACTTGTCGCTCTGGGTGTAGTAGTTGTAGGAAATCTGGGCCGAAAGCGTAGGGAAGTAGGCGTACTGCTGCATCCTTATCTGCTTTGAGAGCATTTCGGCCTGGGCTTCCAGCTGGCGGAGCTGGGTATTGCGGTCAAGGGAAGCCTCCGAACCTTCATTGATGTCGTAGAACATGTGCTGGGCAAAGTCTTCCAGGGTTCCCACCACATCTACCGGACGGTCAAGGTCCAGTCCCATGACGGCCTTCAGCTGCCACAGGGACAGGTAGATTGAGTTTTCAGCGTTGTAGACGTTGGGGATGGCCGCGGCAAGGGAGCTCTGCGCACGGGCAAGGTCAAGCTCCGACGCCTTCTGGACATTGTAGCGGCTTTCCGTTGTCTTGAGATTCTGGGCGGCGTTTTCAAAAACGGCGTTGTAGACATCGTAGGATGCCTTTGCCATAAGCACGGCGTAGTAGGCCTGCTTTACCTGGGTAACGGTTCCAAGGCGGCTTTCGCGGGCTTTCTCAACGGCAAGTTCCACCTGGTCTCCGGTGAGGCGAAGGCTCTCCCATAGCTGGGCGTTCACAATGGGCATTGATGCGCTGAGGCCAAGCTGAACCTGATTGCGGCGGCCCATCTCAATGGGGTCACTGCTGGAAGAAGTCTTTTCCTCTGTCTTTGGAGCCTCATAAGGCACAAACGGCGTGCTGGTGGCGGTGTAGAGCTGCTTGATGTAGTACATGATGGGCTCAAAGGCGCTGGTCATCATGGAAGCCATGCCGCCGCCGGAAGAACCTGAAGACTCGTCATCCGAGCCGAAGAACACCTTCTGCTTCTGGATTGCGTAACTGTACATTCCAGAAGCGTTAATCTGGGGGAACAGAGCGCCGTAAGACCCTTTTTGGGCATATTTCTGGCGCGTTACCTCCATGTCGGCAACCTTCACGGACGTATTTTCACTGAGGGCTATCTTTATGGCATCGTCAAGGGTGAGGACAAGGGCGGAGTCCTTCCCAGGAGCAGTGCCGGCCGCATCCTGATACTGGGCCCATGCCGAACAAGGCAGGAGGAGAAGCAGGGTGAGGGCAAAATTTTTAATACACATAAAACTAACTGAATAAGTTGGCTATTCACTGCAAAAACCAGGCCCGCATATTGATGCGGGCCAAAAATTCAGCATGAACGCGTGAATATATCTACTTTCCTGTGGGATGGGCATAATGAGTGGGCTGGGCCTTGGGCTTGCCTGCAGGCTGGGGAGGGATGGCCTTTGCCGGCTGCTTCTTTGTGAAGGCGTACACAAGGAAGCCTATTCCAAGGAGCACGAACGGAATTGAGAGGAGCTGACCCATGTTGAGGGCCATATTGGCCTCGAAGTCCACTTGGTCGTTCTTGACAAATTCTATGAGGAAGCGGCTGCCGAAGCACACAATGAGGAACAGGCCGATGAATGTGCCGCGGTATACCTTGTCCAGTTTTTTCCAGTACAGCCACATGAGAAGGATGCCAAGGAGAAGGTATGTGCCGGCCTCGTAGAGCTGGGTGGGATGGCAGGCGACGGTTTCTCCGTTGCGCTCAAACACAAAGCCCCAGGGAAGGGTGGTTGGGCCGCCGTAAATCTCTGAGTTGAAGAGGTTTCCAAGACGGATGAAGCAGGCTGCAAAGCAAACCGGAATGGCAATGTGGTCTATAACCCAAACAAAGTCGAAGCCGTTTGCGGGGCCATATTTGCGGGCATACCAGATGATGCCAAGGATGATTGCAATGGTGCCGCCGTGACTTGCCAGGCCGCCTTTCCAGGGCATGAAGATTTCCCAGAAAGCCTGCCAGTTGGTCATTCCGCGTGCCGCCACCTGAGGAGACACCGTGCCGCCGAACATCTGGACAAATGGCGCCAGGTAGTAATCCGGTTCATAGAACAGGCAGTGCCCCAGGCGTGCGCCAACAATGGTGCAGATGAGGAGCATATAGAGCATGGGGTCCAGGAGGGCCTCGCTTATCTTTTCACGGTTGAAAAAGCTTTTCATTATGAACCAGCCCAGGATGAAGCCGCTCACAAAAAGCAGTGAATACCATCTGAGCTCGAATCCGCCGATATGGAAAATGGCGGGATCAATATTCCAATGTACAATAAGTGTTTCCATGCTACAAAGTTAGCAATAAACTCGCTATTGTCAAGACCTCGGCATGTATGTCCTGTACTTGTGCCTAGCCAGGGCATCTGATTACACAAAAACGGCCGTTTTCGCGTAACGGGCGGCCCTAAAGGCTTTTAATTACACAAAAACGCGGTTTTCTGTGTAACGCCGTGCCCCTCATGCTGTGGACCAGGTCCAGTGGGCTATTTCCTCAGATATTTCCACCCTATCACCGGAAGGGTGAAGGCCAGGAAGCACGCCGCTATCCAGAAAATGGATACAGGGGTGAAATTGTATACTTCGGCCGAAGAATTACCCTGGATGAGGAAGCCGCTCACCATGCTCTGGAGGCCGGCGGCGGCATAACTGGAGATGCCTACAATGCCAAGTGCGGCTCCTGTTGCCTTGCGGGGCACAAAGTCCAGTGCCATGAGGCCTGCAACAATGCAGAATACCACGCTGAAGGCAAAACTGAACAGGGCCACAAAGGCCATGTTGCCCCAGAATCCGCCGCCAAGGAACAGGAACGCGGCAAGGGAGCACACCGCCAGGATACCGGAAAACACTACGGGCCTCACGCGGTTGCCTTTAAGCAAGACGTCCGAAATCCAGCCTGCGGCAAGGTTTCCGGCAACGCCAAAGATTTCGGCAAGCCCTATTACCTGCGTGGCGCCTTCAAGCGAGAATCCCTTCTGCTTCTGGAGAAACAGTACGCCCCAGTCCGACACCGCATGCTGGGTAATGTATAAAAAAGCTGTGGAGATGGCTATGACCCAGATTCCGGGGTGCTTGAACACCCACTTCTGGAGTTCCCTGGTAGGGCGTTTGTCCAGCGGCTTGGTCTCTTCCCCGGAGAGTTCCTGGACGGAAGGAAGGCCTTGGCTTTCGGGGGTGTCGGAGATGAAAAACACGGATACCGCAAAGCCGATAATCCCTGCAACAGCAGCGGCCATGAAGCCCCACTGCCAGCCAGCGGCAGCCACGATAAAGCCCGTAAGCATCATGGAAACGGCCTTGCCAAGCTGTGGAGTGGAGGAGAATATGCTGTAGTACCGCCCCCTAAGGGACAGCGGGAACCAGCGTGAAAGGCTTATGGTGCCGGGCGGAGAGCCCATGGACTGAGCCCAGCCGTTGACGCCCCAAAATAGCGTGAAGGTGACCATCATCACTATGGAGCCAAAGCCAAGAGGCCCGTTCAGAAGCCCCATCAATGCCAGAATCAGGTTTACGACGGCCGAAATCCCTATGCCGGCCGCCATGAAACGGCGGATGTTGCAGTAGTCGGCTATGAACCCGTTTGAGAACTTCCCCACCGCATAGACAAAGTAGAACGCGGAGCCTATTACGCCAAGCTGCCCGGCCGTGAGCACGCCGCCGTCTATGAGGGGCTGCTTCACCACGCCAAGGGTCATTCGACACACATAATATAATGTATATGCCACCGTAACACCCCAGAAGGTCCTGGAGCGCAGGCGTTTATACGCAGCGTCCACTTCCCCTTCCGGAACCTTTCCGGCCGAAGGCTTGCTTATGCGGAAGTAGCTGTAAAGGGACATGGGCTAGCAGTCTGACAAGATAAGTCCAAGGTCTGTGCCTGGAATATATTGACGGGCATCAATCCCCAAGGCCCGTGCGCCGTCTACGTTGGCTTTGTTGTCATCTATGAAAAGAATCTCCTGAGGCTCCAGGCCGATTTTCCGGATAACGTATTTGTAAAACTCAGGATCCGGTTTCAGCATCTTGAGGTCCGATGAGATGAACTCTTCCTTGAACACGGTCTCGGGGTCTATCCCGTTATCTTTGAAAATACCGTGGCAGAGCCTTATGGAAATGGGATTGTTGTTGGTAAGAAGATATAGAGGATACCTCCCTGCAAGGTTTTTCACGGCCTGCACGGAACGTGGGTCCATCTTCTTGTCAAGGAGTTCTCCCATGGCCCACTCTACATCCTCCGGCTTAGTGCCGGGGCGGGATTCGGCAATGACAAGGTCCTTGAAATGCTGCTCCGAGAGGCGGCCGCCCTCCAACTCTCCGTAAATGCCCTTCTGGTGATAAGAGTCCAGGAGCTGCGTAATCCTCTCAAAACCAAGGCCGGAGCGGAATGCCTCAATGCACCGGACCATATTAAGACCGATGAGCACCCCACCTATATCAAAAACTATTGCTTTAGGCATATCCTTTCACATTCTGAGGCTGCAAATTTACGAATTTACGGTGGATTTGGCAAAAGAGAAACCCGCAAGCGAATTTCACAATTGGCCGCGGGTGTATGGTAAGGTATCAATATTTATGTCTGATACCCCTTATTCCGAATTTCGTGCCAAACTCTTCTTCTTGTGCTTCTTTTTGTTCCAGTCACCGTAGATTTCACTCACGTTGCCGGCCGTAATGAACCCGTGAATGTCATTTACCTTCATGTATTCCATGAGGCTGGCAAATTCGTTCTGGGTAAGAAGGGCCTGGATTTCCACGTTCTGATGGCCGTTGTAGCCGCCCGTCACATTGTACAGGGAGCAGCCGCGCTCAAGGTCTTCAATGATGTATTTCCTCAGGCGCTCGTACTGGGACGATATTATGCACACCCTCTTTCGGCGGTTCATGCCTGCGGTGAAGTAATCAAGCGCAATTCCGTTGATCCAGGTGCCGATAAGGCCTATCACCACCAGCCTGAAGGGATTGATGGCAAACGCCGTGCAGCAGATGAGGGCTCCCGCAATGGAGACGGACGTGCCAAGGTCTATATGCAGGTACTTGTTCACTATCTTTGCCAGGATATCCAGCCCGCCGGTAGAGGCGTTGATGTTGAAAAGGATGGTCTGGGAAGCGCTGAGGATGAGCACAAAGCAAAGGAGGTCGAACCAGGGGTCGTTCATGAGGGATGTCTGGCCGGGCTCCAGAAGTTTCTCAATGGGCAGCACCTTCTCCCAGAAATCCACAAGCGGACCCAGGATCAGGGCAGTATACACGGTTTTGGCACCAAACTCCTTGCCTATGAGGAGCCATGCCATCACAAGCAGGATTGCATTGATGATTACAATCACCTGCGACACCTTGATGCCTATTCCGGCCATGCTCAGGAGTTTCCCGATTACAATGGAAAGGCCGGTAATTGAGCCTACAACCAGTTTTGACGGCATAAGGAAGTAATAGACAGCGGCGGCTGCAACCGTCATGCCGGCTGTCATGATGAAAAGCTCTTTCCAAAATTTCCAGCTTTTCAGAATTTCAAGAATGTTTTTCATAAAATGTGGTTAGTGTTAGTCTCATTGTGCGGCCTGGCCTCCTGCGAGGTCCAGGATTTCCGATGTAATTTTCTGCTGTCGGCCCTTGTTGTACTGCAGCGTAAGCTCTGCAAGGAGGTTCTCGGCGTTGTCCGTGGCCGTTTGCATGGCTATTGTGCGGGCCGCATGCTCTGCCGCAGCGCTGTCAAGCAGGGCGGCGTATAGTTTCAGTTTCAGTGTTTTTGGTATAAGTGCCTCCAGAAGTTCCCGGGCCGAAGGCTCCAGGATGGCATCGGATGCCCGGTCAGTGCCGGGCATGACGCCCGCGGTGCCGGGAATCTCATCCATAGGAAGTAGCCTCTCCACCACAGGAACCTGCCTGGAAGTGGATACAAAGTGCGTGTAGCAAAGCGTCACGCCGCTTATGTGGCCGGCATAAAAATCCTCCGAGAGCTTCTGGACAAGTTCCGCGGCCTTAGCGTAAACCGGGTGTTCGGCCAGGTCGGATAAATCCTCCGGAGACCGGAAACCGTCACGGGCCATGGCGTCGGACATTTTCCGGCCGATGGAATACACCACGTCCCCCGGACGCCGCACAGAGCGCACCTTGGAGATGATATTGGTGTTGAACCCGCCGCACAGGGAAGAGTTGGAGGCGATGGCAACTATAACCGCAGGAGATTCCTCGATTCCGCCCTCCGGGCGGCTCGGAATGACAATATCCTCGGAGGAAAGGGCTTCCTCCGGTAATTCTGACATTGAGCCAAAAGCCAGCGCCAGCATGGCCTCAAGCCTCTGCTGATACGGACGCATGGCGGCAATGGCATTCTGGGCCTTGCGGAGTTTGGCCGAAGACACCAGTTTCATGGCCGAAGTAATCTTCAGCGTGCTCCTTACAGACCCTATCCGGCCCTTTATTTCCTTTAGCGTTGGCATAGATTCTTCGCTTCGCTCAGAATGACATGATTACGGAAGATGCAGTTTCGGTGAGCAGGGCCTCGATCTCAGGAGTAAGCTTACCCTCTCCCAGCGGCTCCAGGACATCTTTGGCATGGGCGGCGCGGAGACGCTCCAGGAAAGCGTCCTGGAACTCACGCACGCGGGAAACCGGGATGTCACGCATAAGCCCGCGTGTGCCGCAGAACAGGATTGCAACCTGCTCCCCTACCGGCATGGGGCTGTACTGCGGCTGGATAAGCAACTGGTTGTTCTTTCGGCCCTTGTCAAGGGCAAGTTCCGTAACTTTATCTACGTCGGAGGAGAACTTGGAGAAGGCCTCGAGTTCGGCCCACTGCGCCTGGTCTATCTTTAGGGTGCCGGCAACCTTTTTCATGGACTTCACCTGGGCGCTGCCACCCACGCGGGAAACGGAGATACCCACGTTCACCGCCGGGCGTACACCCTGGTTGAACAGCCCCTGCTCCAGGTAAATCTGGCCGTCCGTAATGGAAATCACGTTTGTGGGGATATATGCCGAAACATCCCCGGCCTGGGTCTCGATGATTGGAAGCGCGGTAAGCGAGCCGCCGCCCTTCACCTTGTCCTTGAGGGCGGCAGGGAGGTCGTTCATCTGGGCCGCAACCTCCTGCTGGTCAATTATCCTTGCCGCACGCTCAAGAAGGCGAGAGTGGAGATAGAAAATGTCTCCAGGGTATGCCTCACGGCCGGAAGGACGCCTGAGGATAAGGGAAACCTCGCGGTATGCAACGGCCTGTTTGGAGAGGTCGTCGTACACAACAAGCGCATGGCGGCCGGTGTCGCGGAAATACTCCCCTATTGCGGCCCCGGCAAAAGGCGCATAGTATTGAAGCGCAGCGGGGTCTGCGGCCGTAGCGGCCACCACAATGGTGTAATCCATGGCCCCGTGCTCCCTCAGTGTCTGCACTATGGAAGCAACAGTAGAGCCCTTCTGGCCGATAGCCACATATATGCAATATACAGGTTTCCCGGCCTCGTAGGCGGCCCTTTGGTTGATTATGGTATCAATTGCTATGGCCGTCTTTCCGGTCTGGCGGTCTCCGATTATGAGTTCGCGCTGGCCGCGGCCAATTGGAATCATGGCATCAATGGCTTTGAGACCGGTCTGGAGGGGCTCGGAAACGGGCTGGCGGAAAATGACGCCGGGAGCCTTTCTCTCCAGTGGCATATCGGCCTTCTCCCCTTCAATGGCCCCCATGCCGTCCAGAGGATTTCCAAGGGGGTCTATCACGCGGCCAACCATGGCGTCACATACGCCTATGGAGGCTATGCGTCCGGTGCGGCGCACCAGCATTCCTTCCTTTACATGGTCTGTGGGGCCCATGAGAACGGCGCCCACGTTGTCGGCCTCAAGGTTCATGACAACGGCCATCACACCGCCGCCGCAGTCCAGGAGTTCCCCGGCCTCGGCGTGGTCAAGGCCATAAATCCTCACAACTCCGTCGCTCACCTGAAGGGCCTTCCCGATCTCCTCAAACTGGAGGTCGGATTTCATGTCCCTTAACTGGCTAAGGAGGACTTCGCTTACTTCGCTGGGTTTAAGTGATGCTGCCATTATACGATGCGGGTATTTTTTTCAATAAATTGTTCACGGATAAGGTCCAGCTGGTGCTTTACGCTGGCGTCCAGGAGGTAGTCGTCAAGGTCGAACACAAAGCCGCCCACAAGCGAGGGGTCCACCTCAACCTCTATTATGCAGTCGCAGCCGGTTTTTGATTTCACTATGGCCCTCAGGCGCTGCAGAAGGCGTTCGGAGGGCTCGCGGGCCGCCGTAAGGCGTGCTTTCCGTATGCCGATACTCCTGTGGTACATGTCCACGAAGTCCCTCAGGATATCCTCCACAAGGTCCATTCGGCCATTACGGTTAAGAAGGGTGAGGAAACGGCTGAGTTCCTGCGTCATACGGTTTCCAAGGGCCGTCTGGAGGAGTTTTTTCTTGTCGAAGGGAGACACAACGTCGTCGGCTGCGCTCACCATGCGCCGAAGGTCCGGGACCTCTCCCAGGGCCTTCATGAGGGTTTCGGCCTCGGAGCACACGGCGGCGCCCTGCCCGCTTTCAGCGGCATACTTTGCTAGCGCTGTGGCATAGCGGGTTATGACGATACTGCGGTTCACGACCTTCCTAGCCTTGCTTCATTTGCTTCATCTACCAGGGAGTCTATGAAGGCTCTCTGGCTGCCGGTGTCGCTGAGTTCGTGCCGAAGGATTTTTTCGGCCACCTCAACGCCAAGGACGGCGATTTCCCTTCGGACATCGCGGAGGGCGCTCTCTTTTTCGGCCTCAATCTGGGCTTTTGCCGAAGCAATCATGGAGTCGGCCTCCTGCTTTGCCTGGGCCTTGGCCTCTGAGATGATTTTGGCGCGGGTTTCCGTAGCCTCGCGGATGATCTCCGACTGCTGCTTACGGGTTTCCTCCATCATGCGGGCGTGCTCCCCCTTCCACTCTTCCATCCGGGCCGCAATTTCATCGGCATCCTTAAGGGACTGCGCAATCTTGGCGCTGCGTTTGTCCACCATGTCCGTGATTACGGGGAAGCCGAACTTCCAGAGGAGGAAAAACACAATGCCGAAAATCACGACCATCCAAAACAGGAGGCCGAAATCCGGGGTAACAAGGTTCATGACTTACTTGATGACGATAGCAAGAAGGGCGACGATGATGGCGAACAGGGCGGCGCCCTCAACCATACCGGCGGCGATAATCATGGACGTACGCAGGTTGCCGGCGCTTTCGGGCTGGCGGGCGATGGCCTCCATAGTGGACTTGCCGATTTTACCGATGCCGATAGCAGCGGCGATTGCAGCAATTGCAGCGCCAAGGGCGGCACCTGCCTTTCCTAATGCAGCACCTGCGGCCGCCTGGAGAATCAAAGTACTTAAAATCATATCTTTTAAATTTAAGGTTTTTCTTTTTCAGGAGATCCTTCGTCGTTACACTCCTCAGGATGACAACTGTCATTCTGAGCGAAGCGAAGAATCTCATTCTTCACGTTGCCTTGCCAGCCCTATGTATATTGAACTGAGCATTGTAAACACATACGCCTGGATAAAGGCCACAAGGCACTCCAGCGCATCCAGGAAAACGCCGAAGAGCACGCTCACAACCGTCATGCCGCCGCCAAGCAGCGGGCCGTACTTGGCCATTATGAAGATGATGCACACCATGGAAAGTATCATGATGTGCCCCGCCAGCATGTTGGCAAAAAGACGGATGGTGAGGGAAACCGGCTTCATGAGGGCGCTGAACACCTCTATGACCGGCATTATGGGTTTAAGGAACACCGGAACGTCCGGGTTGAATATTTCTTTATAGTAATGCTTTGTACCCGTGAGGTTTACGGTAAAGAAGGTGCAAAGAGCAAGGACCAGGGTGATGGCGATGTTGCCGGTGAGGTTGGCGCCGCCGGGGAAGAACGGCAGTATGCCCATGAAGTTGTTGAGGAGTATCCACAGGAAAGCCATTGAAAGATACGGGGAGTATCTCCTGTAGTCCGGGCCGATATTCTCCCTGGCCATGTCGTGGACCATCATGACAAGCGGTTCCATAAAGGCCGCAATGCCCGTAGGGGCCTCCTGAAGGGCATCGTGACGCCTGTACCACCTTGCCGTAAGAAGGATTATCACAAGAAGGAGAAGGCTGCTCATCATGAGCGCCAGGACATTCTTTGTAATTGAAATGTCCAGGGGCCTTTTGCCGGTTTGGGCGTTTATGAGCTTTCCGTTTTCATTGAACGTGTATCCGTTCTCTTCCGCGTGATGCGCCGTAAACACGTGCACGCCATCCTCAATCACAATGCACGGCAGCGGAATGGCCACCGGCTTTCCCTTCCACTCCGTGATGTGCCACTCGTATTCGTCTCCTATGTGTGAGAAGATGATTTCCGACACATCTATATCTTGAGATTCCTCGGCTTCGCTCGGAATGACAGGGGCTTCATTCGGAGTGACATTATTGTCATTTCGACCGAGCGCAGCGAGCGGAGAAATCTCCTGCAACAAAAGCAGCGATATGAGAAAACCCAGGATCATACCTCAACGCACACGGTTACGGTATTGTCCTTTACTTCGGCAAAGCCGCCCTCAATGGGAAGGAAAGTCTCCTTGCCGGCCTCCACGTAGCGGACGGTTCCCTTTTCCAGGGCCGTTACAATGGCGGCATGGCCGGGAAGGACGGTGAAGGGCGACAACAGGCCCGGAAGCGTCACAAGCTCTACGTCTGCTTCCAGGATGGTCCCCTCAGGGCTCAGGATATGTAGCGAAAGTTCATTCATTGGTTGTCATGCTGAGCGAAGCGAAGCATCTCCTATTTGGCAGCGGCAAGTATGGCTTCACCCTTCTTGATGGCATCCTCAATGGTGCCTACGTTGAGGAAGGCCTGCTCCGGGAGGTAATCAACCTCTCCGTCCATTATCATGTTGAATCCCTTGATGGTGTCCTCTATGCTCACCATTACGCCGGGAACGCCGGTGAACTGCTGGGCCACGAAGAACGGCTGGGACAGGAAACGCTGCACGCGGCGCGCGCGGTTGACGGTGGTCTTGTCTTCGTCGGAGAGTTCGTCCATGCCAAGGATGGCAATGATGTCCTGGAGTTCCTGGTTGCGCTGGAGGATCTGCTTTACCCTCTGAGCTGTGTTGTAGTGAGCCTCTCCCACAATGTTGGGATCCAGGATGCGGGAAGTTGACTCCAGCGGATCCACTGCCGGGTAAATGCCAAGGGCCGTGATCTTTCGGCTCAGGACCGTAGTGGCATCAAGGTGGGAGAAGGTGGTTGCAGGGGCGGGGTCCGTAAGGTCATCGGCTGGAACGTAAACCGCCTGCACGGATGTGATGGAGCCGTTTTTAGTGGAGGTGATGCGCTCCTGCATCTTACCCATTTCCGTTGCCAGGGTGGGCTGGTAACCCACGGCCGAAGGCATTCGGCCCAGAAGGGCGCTGACCTCGGAGCCCGCCTGGGTGAAACGGAAGATGTTATCTATGAAGAGGAGGATGTCATGGGGATCATCGGGGTTGGTGCTGTCACGGAAGCTTTCGGCAAGCGTAAGGCCGCTGAGGGCAACGTTGGAACGCGCTCCCGGAGGTTCGTTCATCTGGCCGAACACCATGGACACCTGGCTCTTTTCCAGTTCTTTATGGTCTACCAGGGAAAGGTCCCATCGGCCTTCTTCCATGGCCTTGGTGAAAGCGTCTCCGTAACGGATGACGCCGGATTCTATCATTTCACGGAGGAGGTCGTTGCCCTCACGGGTGCGCTCTCCAACGCCGGCGAACACGGAAAAGCCGTTGTGGGCCTTTGCAATGTTGTTGATGAGTTCCTTGATGAGAACGGTCTTACCTACGCCAGCGCCGCCGAAAAGGCCGATTTTACCGCCTTTGAGGTACGGTTCCAGAAGGTCTATGACCTTGATTCCGGTAAAGAGGACTTCCTGGGAGGTGGTAAGGTCTTCGAACTTAGGAGGGTCACGGTGAATAGGCAGGGTGTCCATGCGGTCCAGCTGCTCCATTCCGTCTATGGCGTCTCCGGTAACGTTCATGACACGGCCGCGGATTTGCCCGCCAACCGGCATGGAGATGGGTCTGTGGGTGTTTTCAACGTCCAGTCCCCTGCTGAGGCCGTCTGTGGAGTCCATGGCGACGGTGCGCACGGTATCTTCTCCGATGTGCTGCTGAACCTCCAGGATGACGCTTTTGCCGTCCGGGCGCTGCACCTTCAGGGCATCCCCTATGCGGGGCAGTTCAAGTTCGGCCTCCCGGGCCGAAATATTGAAATGGACATCTACTACAGGGCCCACCACCTGGGCAATTTTTCCGGTTGAAGTAATCATATCTACAAAGATAGCTATTTTCTTGCAATCTCAAACGATGTTTATTCGCTATCGTTTATCGCGCGTGGGGCTAAACGGCTGAACACTAGAGTTTTACACAAAAGAGGGTGCCTGAAAAATAGCACCCTCTTTTACCTATTTCACTGACATTCAGCCACTTCCTTCCACGGGCTATTCCGTGGCAAACTTGAAAAAGGCGTCAATGTCGGCCTTTTTCTCCAGGCGCACTATGTAACAGGTGTTGCCAAGGTCGTCGGAGAGGGCGTCAGGGACGCGGGAGGCCATGCGGACGTCGCTGCCGTAACGCGCCAGGATATCCTCATGGGAGTGCTTGTACGCGTGATTGTCACGGCGGCCGGCATAACCGATGTAGCAGCTGTCGCCAAGGGGCTTGCGGGCCTCGTCAAAGGCCACCATGTCGGCCCAGATCTGGTAGACGTCCGTGTTGTGGGCATAGTTCATCATGTCCGGGGTGTAGCCTCCCGGCGGGCGCATGTTGACCTCCAGGCCCACATAGTCGCCCTTCTTTCCAAGACCTTCACGGTCACGGTCCAGCTGGAAGAACTCAAGGTGCACAAAGCGGCTCTTGATACCGAATGCGTTCACCGTGCGGCGGCCAATCTCGGAGAGCTTTGCGGGAACCGTCTTGTTGGTCCAGTAGCAGCAGTCAAGGTTGTTATGAACTATCTCCATGATTGGCGTGGGGAACACGGTGTTGTTTTCAAACACTGGCTCTCCTTTTGAGTTGAAAATGGCGTCGTAGCTAACCAGAAGGCCGGTTATGAACTCCTCAATCACATAGAAGCCCATGTCCTGGGCATGATGCTCCAGCCATGCCGAAAGGTCTTCGGCACTGGAGATCTTGGTAGTGCCGCCGGCGCCCATGCCATTGTCCGGCTTTGCAATCACGGGGTAGCCGGTCTTTTTCACGAAGGCCTTTATTTTGGCGGCGCCTTCGGCCCCTTTTATCTGACGCGCGGTAGGGATGCCGCCAAGGGCGTAGTACTTTTTCATCTCGCTCTTGTTCTTGATGGCGGCAATGCGGTCTGTCTTAATCCCTGTGGTTACGTTGAAATCCGTCCTCAGGCGGGCGTCCTGCTCAAGCCAGTATTCGTTGTTGGACTCTATCCAGTCTATCTTACCGTACTTGTGGGCGAACCAGGCCACGGCACGGTACATTTCAGAGTAGTCTTCAAGGTTCTGCACACGGTAATAGTCCGTAATGTTCTGCCTGAGCTCCCAGGAGAGGTTTTCATAGGGGGTGTCGGCAATTGCAAGGACATTGACGCCGTTTGCCTTTGCCCCGGCGCAGAAGTGCCAGTAAGTCTCCGGGAAATGGGGGGAGATGAATACGAGGTTCATAAAGGAGTATGTTTTGTTTTCTTCGGAAACGCGGCGCATGGCTCCGCGGGTTATTTCATAGGCCTCGCCGTAAAGAGTGCTTCGGCCATTTTCCACTTTAACGTAACCGCCGTCACGGAAGGTGTAGAAGCGGTGGCCCCAGCTGTCCGGGAAGGCAATGTCTTCAAAAAGGCGAAGGCCGTCCACGGTGGCCCATCGAACCTGTTCAAAGTGCGGTATAAGCTGGATGTCAGTAAGGCCGAGGCCTTCCAGCCAGCGGTTGTAGCCGGGGTCCGTGGCCTCTCCGGGAAGTTCCGGATGGGAATACACCCTTCCGGCGCAGTTCATGCTTCCGGCGCTGCAGCCCATGACCACTCCGTCAAACCCTTCCAGAAGCTTTTTAAGGCCGATTTCATGGATAAAACGGTTCTGGGTGGGGACGTGCCCGCCGCAAAGGACAACCCAGTGGGCCCGGGAAACAAGTTCCGGCGCCTTGGCGGCATTGCTGCGGTCCAGCATCACAATTGACTCTGTTTCAATGCCGGAGCGGTGGATGCAAAGGCTCATGCCTTTCTCAACGGAATCCGTGAAGCCTTTGTCGTCCGGAGCGGCGCTCACAAGAAGCACTCGCGGCTTTCGACCCGGACCGGCAACAACGCGCAGCGACGCCTTGACGCTGGCAAGGAAGCCGTTATCTTCAGTGAAATGATCTTCCCCAAAACGCGTGGGGCTGCCGGTAAGATACAGAATCATACCTTGTCCAGTATCTCCACAAACGCCTTCTCATCCTCTTCTGAGACAAACGCGGCCTCTATGGGGAGGTAGAAAAGGCGCTGCCTGAGGGAATCCGGCACAACCTTGACCTCGCGGAGGCGCTGGGCGTCTTTTTCCGTGGTTATGAGGCAGGCCGTGGGAGCAGCCTTGACTGCGGCCGCCATGGCGCGGATATCGGCCTTCCCAAAGCGGTGGTGATCCGGGTAAGAGAGACGCTTCACAATCTTGTAAGTATCTGAGAGATAGCTTCTGAGAGGGGCGTCGTTGGCTATTCCGGAAACAAGGATTGTCTTGTTGGAGTAGGTGTAGCGGGAATCTGCTTCAGGGAAAACGGGCTCCGGAGGGAGATAGCGGATGCTTGTGAAAAAGAGCTTCTGCTCAGGCCTCAGGCCCAGTTTTCGGCCGAACTCCTGGCGGGACCAGCTATCCAGCTCCGGGGGACATTTTGTGACTATCACTACATCGGCCCGGAGAATGCGGGAAGGAAGGTCACGGAGACGCCCCCAGGGGAGAAGTTTGTCTTCCCAGACGGGCCTTCCGTAATCCACCAGGACTATGCTGAGGCTGGGGATGAGCCTGCGGTACTGAAGGGCGTCGTCAAGGACTATGAGGTCTGCGCCCTCAAGCTTGCGGCAGCCTTCCAGGCGGTCTTTGTCTACGGCAACGGTGACCCCGTGGAACTTCCGGGCTATCTGAAGGGGTTCGTCCCCGGCAAAGGAGGCCGATGAATCAGGCTGCACAATTTGAAAGCCGCGGGATTTGCGCTTATACCCCCTTGAGAGCACGGCCAGGGGCTTGTAGCCCCATTTGTCGCTTACGCGGAGATACCTGAGGAGCATCTCCACATGAGGGGTTTTGCCGGTTCCGCCAACGGTGACGTTCCCGACGGCCACTGTGGGGACTTCGGCCTTAAAACTCTTCTTCCAGCCCTTGTCATAGGCAAGGTGCCTGAGCCGTAACCATAGACCGTAAATCATTACATCGAGAGCACGTTGAGAACTGCGATGAGTTCTTTGTTAATGGGTTTGTCCATCTTGATGGCGCGGGAGATGGGGACGTACACAATTTCGTCGTTCTTTATGCCCACCATGATGTTGCGCTGGCCTTCCAGCAGAGCCTCAATGGCGGCATAACCCATACGGGATGCCAGGATACGGTCATAGGCCGAAGGTGTGCCACCCCTCTGTAGGTGACCGAGAATGGTGACGCGGGCGTCAAACTGAGGGTACTCCTTCTTGATTCTTTCGGCATAATAGAAAGCGCCGCCCACGCCGTTCTTCTGGGCCTCGGAGACCAGGACGATGGCGCTGTTCTTGGATTTGCGCTTGCCTCTTTCGATGAATTCGGCCAGCTGGTCTACATCCGTGGAGTCCTCGGGGATAATTGCGGCCTCTGCACCGGAAGCGATTGCGCTGTTCTGGGCCAGAAAACCGGCATCACGGCCCATTACCTCTATGAAAAAGATGCGGTCATGGGAATTAGCGGTGTCGCGGATTTTGTCCACGCATTCAACTATGGTGTTGAGGGCGCTGTCGTAGCCAATTGTGGAGTCCGTGCCATAAAGGTCGTTGTCTATGGTGCCGGGAAGGCCGATAATGGGGATGTCGTACTCCCTGGCGAAGAGCTGGGCTCCTGTAAGTGAGCCATTTCCGCCAATTACAATCAGGGCGTCAATTCCCGCCTCCACCATATTATCATAGGCGGTCTTTCGGCCTTCGGGGGTCATGAAAGCGCCACAACGTGCGGTTTTGAGGATGGTGCCGCCTCTTTGGATAGTATTGGATACCGACGATGAGGTAAATTTCACGAACTCCTTCTCTATGAGTCCCTGATATCCCCTCATGATTCCAACCACGTTCATGTTGTGGTAGCGGGCGCTGCGGGTGACGGCCCTGATGGCTGCATTCATTCCCGGAGCATCTCCTCCGGAAGTAAGTACGCCGATGGTGTTGATGTTGCGTTCCATATGGTTTTACAAATATCTTACAAAGATAATGTTTTTTCAGAGTCCGTAAACACCTTCCGGCTCGGGGGCTTCGGCACCCCAGCGCTGCGCAACGTAATCGAGGGTGCGCACTATCTCTTCCGGGTCCTTGGAGGTGACCAGCTTTATGCGGGTTTCCTTGAAATCCCTGAGGCCCTTGAAGTAGCAGCTGAGGTGGCGGCGCATCTCGTACACGCCGGTTATGGGGCCCTTGAGGTCCAGTGACAACTGGAAATGGCGTTTGGCAAGCGTCACGCGGTCTTTGACGCTCATGGGCGGGAGCTCTTCCCCGGTGTCCAGGAGGTGACGGATTTCAGTGAAAATCCAAGGGTGGCCGAAACTTGCGCGCCCCACCATGATGCCGTCTACGCCGTATCTGTCAAAGGCTTCCTTCGCCTTTTCGGCCGTGTTTATGTCTCCGTTGCCGATTATGGGGATAAGCATGCGGGGGTTGTTCTTCACTTCCCCTATGAGAGTCCAGTCGGCCTCACCTTTATACATTTGGCAGCGGGTGCGGCCGTGGATGGTGAGGGCTGCTATACCGGTATCCTGGAGGCGTTCGGCAAGGTCTACTATGATTTTGGAGTTGTCGTCCCAACCGAGGCGGGTCTTTACGGTGACGGGCTTGTTAACTGCCTCCACGATGGCTTTTGTGATGGCCACCATCTTGTCAGGTTCACGCATCATGCCGCTTCCGGCGCCGCGGCCGGCGATTTTGCTCACCGGGCAGCCGAAGTTTATGTCTATGATGTCTGCGCCGTGGCCTCCGGCAAGTTCCGCGGCTCTTTCGGCCATTTTGGCGGCATCTACCATAGCCTCAGGGATGCTGCCGTAGATTTGTACGGCCACGGGGGCCTCTTCCGGAAGCGTCCGCATCTTGGCGATGGTCTTGGAGACGTCACGCACCAGGCCGTCACTGCTCACGAATTCCGTTGTGACCATTGCGGCCCCGGCCTCCCGGCAAAGGATGCGGAACGACGCGTCCGTCACATCCTCCATTGGCGCCAGTGTAACCGGCCTCTCTCCAAGATCTATGCTGCCTATTTTCATGCTAATACCCGCTGCGGTCCATTTCCCGGCGAAGGTCCTTAGCCTTGATGCTCTCGCGTTTGTCGTACTCCTTCTTACCCTTTGCAAGTGCTATGAGGAGCTTGGCGTAGCCGTTGTCCGCGATAAAGAGCTTGACGGCAACAATGGTAAGGCCCTTCTGCTTGTCTTCCTGCTGCAAGTGCCTCAGCTCCTTGCGGTTAAGAAGCAGGCGGCGGTCACGGACGGGCTCGTGCTGGCCCCAGCTGCCCCAGTGGTACTGGGCTATGTTCATGCCGCGAACGTACAGCTGGTTGCCGGAGAAGAAACAGTAGGCATCCTGCAGGGAGCATTTGCCGGCCCTTATGGACTTTATTTCCGTTCCCACCAGCTGGATGCCGGCGGTATAGGTTTCCAGGAACTCGTAGTCAAACGAGGCCCTGCGGTTTTTGATCTGTATGCTGCTCTTGGCTTTTGGCATAGGACTGCAAAGGTAGTAAAAAAATGTGTAATTTTGCGGCATGAACCGTACAGAACTCCTCCCGGACCGCCCCGGCATTCCGCCCATGGCAAAACTCCCGGACCCTGAGGTCATAGACCCCGAGGCCCTTGTCGCCGCGTATGCCGCCGGGGACATAGACCTCATCTGCGTAGTAGGGCCCACCGCTTCCGGCAAAACCCGCTATGCCGTGCAACTGGCCCGGAGCTTTGAAAGATGCCCGGTCGTTGCCGGGCATGACGCAGTTGCCGGGCGTAACGTCATTCCCGGCTTGACCGGGAATCTTAAAGCCGAAATCCTTTCGGCCGATTCCCGTCAGGTGTACCGCGGCATGGATATCGGCACTGGAAAAGACCTTGGAGAGTACGGAGACGTGCCCTATCACCTTATAGACATAGTCCCGGCCGGTGCCAAATTCAACATTTATGAGTACCAGGCGGCTTTCGCTCAGGCTTGGGCCGATGTCCGCAGACGCGGCGCAGTCCCCATCCTCTGCGGAGGTTCGGGGTTGTATATAGAGGCTGCCACAAAGGCGTACAAGTTCGACAAAGGCAATGGCATTTCGGCCGATAAACTCCCGCAGAAGCCTTACTACATTGGAACGCTGGTCTCCCGCGAGGAACGCGTGGCCCGCATAGACCGCCGCCTTGAGGAACGCCTGAAGGAGGGCCTGGTGGAGGAAGTCCGCGGGCTTCTTGAGACTGTTCCTGCGCCGGATCTCATTTATTACGGCCTTGAGTACAAGTTCGTTACGCAGTATGTGCTTGGAGAAATCTCCTACGACGACATGGTGGTGGGCCTTGGTAACGCCATCCATCAGTTTGCCAAGCGCCAGATGACCTGGTTCCGCGGCATGGAACGTGACGGCATCCGGATTCACTGGACAAGGGGGGGAAAAAAGGATTAGTCCAGGGACTGGGGCGTGGAGACGGACATGTACATCATGCGGGAGTATTCCTCCGGGGTGATGGAGACAAAAAGGTAGTGCACGGGGTCGCAGACAACCCCGTTACGCCAGAGTTCGTAGTGAAGATGGGGGGCCGAAACTCCAGTGGACACGCCTACCTCCCCTATCTTGGCGCCGCGCCTCACGTACATGCTCTGGAACACGTTGATGTCGCCAAGAAGGCAGTACCTGGACACGAATCCGTTTCCGTGATTGATCTCAACCGTGTTACCCAGTCCCTTGCGGGAGTGGACCACCTTGGTTATGAGCCCGGGAGCGGTGGCATACACGCCGGCACCCTGCGGAGCGATGAAATCTATGCCGTCGTGCTGCATCTCAATCTTGTATGTGGGGTTCTGCTTAGGCCCTACGGAAGCGCCGGTCTGGACATAGGACATGCCCTTCAGGGGCAGGCTCAGCGGAGGGATGCTGTCCTTGCGTGATTTCAGAAGGATGCGGAAAACTTCGGCAAAGTTGTCATCCACGTTACCCGCCATAAGCATCAGGCGCTCGGAGGCCGAAGCCGCCGCCGAAAGGTAGAAACTCTCGGAGAGGGAGTCGCTGTCGGCGATAAGGTCTGCGGCGGTGATGGCGTTAAGGGAAGGAGGCGCGGTCTCAAACAGTTCACGGTAAATTTGGTCGTCCTTCACAACCAGGCCTTCCACCACGTCCGAGATAAGCTTGTCCTTGTTGCGGATGTCCCGGTACATGGTCTTGTACAGGCGGTTTTCCTTTTGGAGACGGCGCTCTTCCTCCGTAGAGAATAGCAGCGCAAAGAGGATGTAGATCACCACCGACAATGACACGGATGCCACCAGATAGCGAACCACTGAACCTAATATTTTACTGAACTTATTCATTTTCCTTCCGGTTTACGCACAAGTTCATAATAATCCTTGGGAGGGATGTCAAGGTCCATGTACAGGGCGGGATTCACATAGTCCTTGCGGTAAAGGATCTCGTAGTGCAGGTGGGGCCCGGTGATTCGGCCGCTCTTTCCCGTAAGGCCTATGCAGTCTCCCCTTTTGAGGCTCTGGCCCATCTCCACATATATATCCGACATATGCGCATAGCGGGTCTTGTAACCAAAACCGTGGTCTATCTCCACGTGGTTTCCGTATCCCGTGCGTTCATGGGCCACCTTCACCACTATGCCGTCTCCGGTAGCGTAGATAGGGTTCCCGGGAGGGCAGGCGAAATCCATTCCGGTATGGCGCTTGGTGTACCCCAGGATAGGGTCTGAACGGTAGCCGAAGGGGCTTGACATGTGATACGTGTTGCGGTCTGTGCTGATGGGCGGAATGGCCGGAATGTGGGCCGCCATGTCTCCGGCGCTGAACTGCAGCACCATGATGTCGTCGAAAGACTTTGACTGGACGTAGGCGCGCTTTTCAACAACGTCCTGGCGGCGGACCACAGCCTCAAGGGAGGTTCCCCGGAGAGCCTCGTAGCGGTTTTCCCCGCCAAGGCCGCTGAGCCGGACCTCCGGCGGGATTTCGTCCAGGCCGTACACGCTCCGGTAAATTTTGTCGTCTCTCACCTCTAGCAGCGACAGGAGTTCCTCCTGGTGGGCCATATGGGCCGAAAGACGCTCCACGCGCGCCCTCCAGTCTGCGTTGCCGCGCTTGAGGATGGCGGTTTTAGGAAGGTCCAGGCCCAGCACCTGCACGTAAATCCACATGAACAGCAGGAAGAACACAATGCCGCCGAAGGCCACCAGCGCTATCTTCCACCAATCCCGGGCCGACAGATGTCTGATGCGGTCTACGAGCTTTTCAGGGCTCACAATGTATTTCTCTATCTTTGACGGCATATCATGCAAATATATGCATTATTTCTGAAACAGCCCATCTTTTACACATTCTATGCCCGCGCGCGAGGATATTCGGGGAAAAATGACTATTTTTGCAGGCTATATCAAATATACTATATGACATCCAAAGAAATCCGCCAGAAGTATCTGGACTTCTTCGCCTCTAAGGGCCACACCGTGGTGCCCAGCGCACCCATGGTCATAAAGAATGACCCCACCCTCATGTTCACCAATGCCGGCATGAACCAGTTCAAGGACATCTTCCTTGGCAATTCGGCACCAAAATTCCCCCGCGCCACAGACTCCCAGAAGTGCCTTCGCGTAAGTGGCAAGCACAACGACCTTGAGGCCGTGGGCCATGACGGCCGCCACCATACAATGTTCGAGATGCTTGGCAACTGGAGCTTCGGAGACTACTTCAAGAAAGAGGCCATTGACTGGGCCTGGGAGCTTCTCACAGAGGTTTACAAGATAGACAAGACCAAACTATACGCCACCGTGTTCGAGGGCAGCGCCGAAGACGGCACCGCACTTGACACCGAGGCCCGCGAAGCCTGGCTGTGCCACCTTCCCGCAGACCACGTGCTCACCGGAAACAAGCACGACAACTTCTGGGAAATGGGCGACACCGGCCCCTGCGGCCCTTGCTCGGAAATCCACATAGACCTTCGGCCCGATGAAGAGATTGCAAAAATCCCCGGCCGTGAGCTTGTGAACACGGACAACGACGACGTAATTGAAATCTGGAACCTTGTGTTCATGCAGTACGAGCGCAAGGCCGACGGCCACCTGGAGCCCCTCCCCGCCAAGAACATAGACACCGGCATGGGCTTCGAGCGCCTTTGCATGATTCTCCAGAACAAGAAGTCCAACTACGAGACCGACGTCTTCTCCGGCCTTATCGGCAAAGTGGAGGAATTCTCCGGCCACAAGTATTCCGAGGGCGGAAACGTGGAGGTTGCAATGAGGGTGATCTCAGACCACATCCGTGCAATAGCCTTCTCCATTGCAGACGGCCAGCTTCCTTCCAACGTGAAGGCCGGCTATGTGATTCGCCGAATCCTCAGACGCGCTGTACGTTACGGCTACACCTTCCTTGGATTCACGGAGCCCTTCCTCTGCCGCCTCATACCCCAGCTTGTGGAAGACATGGGAGAGGCCTATCCTGAACTCAAGGCCCAGCAGAAGCTCATAGAAAACGTTATCAAGGAGGAAGAAAACGCCTTCCTGCGCACCCTGGACCGCGGAATCCGCATGCTTGAAGACAACATGGCCCGCAACGCCGCCACCAAGGTAGTGGCCGGAACCGATGCCTTTGTGCTCTACGACACCTACGGCTTCCCCATTGACCTCACGGAGCTCATCGCCGCCGAAAAAGGCTACACCGTAGACCTCGACGGCTTCAACGCCGAACTCCAGAAGCAGAAGGAGCGCGCCCGCAACGCCACCGCCAACGAATTCGGAGACTGGACCGTCTTCGCAGACTCCGACGTAGTGTTCGAGGGCTACGACGTCCTTGAGGTAAAGGGCGCACGCCTCCTCAAGCAGCGCACCGTAAAGCAGAAGAACAAGGAGTACTTCCAGCTTGTTTTTGACCGCACTCCTTTCTATGCCGAAATGGGCGGCCAGGTTGGCGACACCGGCACCATTGAAGGCGAGGACGGAGAGAAGATAGCCATCCTCAACACCGTAAAGGAGAACAACCTCACCATCCATCTGGCCGAACGCCTTCCCGCCACCTCCGGCAAGTTCACCCTTACCGTAGACGCCGCACGCCGCCAGAAGATAATGAACAACCACACTGCAACGCACCTCCTGCACCAGGCCCTGAGGGAGGTCCTGGGCACCCACGTGGAGCAGAAAGGCTCATTTGTGTGCCCGGATTACTTCCGCTTTGACTTCTCTCATTTCCAGAAGGTTACAGACGAAGAACTCCGTGCAGTGGAGCGCCGCGTAAATGAGCTTGTGCGCCGCTGCCTGCCCCTCCAGGAAAAGCGTGACGCCTCCATGGACGAAGCCCGCGCAATGGGCGCCATGGCACTCTTCGGCGAAAAATACGGAGACGTGGTCCGCGTAGTCCGCTTTGGAGAGTCCGTAGAGCTCTGCGGCGGCACCCATACCGCCAACACCGGCACCATCGGCCTGTTCAAAATCAGGGCCGAAAGCGCCGTTGCAGCCGGCGTACGACGCATTGAAGCCCTCACCGGAGAGGCTGCTGAATCTGCCCTGGAGGCCGTGGAAGACATGCTGAAGAGCGTCAAGTCCTTCTTCAACAACGCCCCTGACCTCACCGGCGCAATTGAAAAACTTATTGCCGAAAACACGGATGCCCGCAAGCAGCTTGAAGCCATGGCCAATGAAAAAGCCGCCCAGCTGGCCGAAAAACTGGAAGCCGGCGCCGTGGATATTAACGGGATCAAGGTTGTGCGCTTCGACGGCTCCGTAGATCCCGCATTCGCCCGCAACGTGGCCCTGCTTTTGCAGAAAAAGGTCCAGAACTTTGTGCTGGCTTCGGCCTTTGCCTTTGACGGCAAGCCCAACCTCCTGCTCATGTACTCCCAGGACCTTGTGGCCAAGGGAAAGAATGCAGGAAAGGACATCCGCGAGGCCGCAAAATTCATTCAGGGCGGCGGCGGCGGACAGCCCGGCCTTGCAACAGCCGGCGGCCGCATGGTCGAAGGCCTTGGTGCAGCTTTGGACGCTTTGGTGGACATTGCCACTAAATAAATGAAGAAACTGGATCAGTTCATACTTAAGTCGTTTGTGGGGCAGTTCATAGCTATCCTCGCAATAGTGACCTTTATCCTGGTCATGCAGTTCCTGTGGCTGTATATAGACGAACTTGTGGGTAAAGGTCTGGATCTTAAGGTGATACTGGAGTTTCTAATGTGGGGCGGGTTCCAGACCCTTCCCCTTGCCATACCGCTTGCAACCCTCCTGAGCTCCATGATGACCCTTGGAGACATGGGAGAGCACTTTGAGCTCACGGCCATGAAGGCCAGCGGCATCTCCCTCACAAGGGTGCTGGTGCCAATGACCATTGTGGCCATACTCATCAGCGTTGGAGCCTTCTTTGTGGGAGACCGCCTGGTGCCGTACTCCATCAACCAGATATTCACCATGCGAGACGACATCGGCCGTACAAAGTCAGAGATCAAGATCCCTTCCGGGACCTTCTACGACGGCATTGACGGCTATATCCTCCGTGTGGAAAGCCGGGATTCCAAAACCGGCATGATGCACGGCATCCAGGTGTACGACCACACCTCCGGAAGCGGAAACCTGAGGATAACGGTTGCCGACAGCGGCGTGCTCAAGATGTCAAAGTCCAAGGACTACCTCACCTTCATGCTCTATAACGGCACCAATTACCGTGAAGAGAACCGCCGGAAGTACCGTGACACTTCCCTGGCGCTCCAGAGGGTGAAGTTCTACCGTCAGGAGCTGGTGATTCCGCTGGAGAACTACGCCTACAAGCAGTCCGACTCCGCACGTTTTGGAGAGCAGGTGAAGTCCATGAACCTGAGCCAGCTAAAGCACAGCCACGACTCACTTGTGAACCTTGTGGACCAAGGCACCATGAAGCACGTGAAGGAGTTCCAGAACCAGAACAGCCTCTCTTACCGCAAACAGCTTGACACCAGCTGGCGGGAACAGGCCAAGGTGGTTATGGCTCCGCCCGCAGAGGAAGATTTCAAGACCCTCAAGGACAGGCAGAAGGCCCTTGACGCGGCGCTCCAGACCGCAAGGCAGTATGAAAATGTTGCGAGGGGCCAGACCTACGACTCCTACGACTACACCAACATGATCCACCGCACGGACGTTGAGATGTGGAAGAAGTACGCCCAGGCGCTGGCCTGCCTGCTGCTGTTCTTCATAGGCGCCCCGGTAGGAGCCATCCTCAAAAAGGGCGGCCTGGGTGCGCCTGCGGTCATTTCCCTGCTGTTCTTCGTGCTGTACTGGGTCATTGACATTACCGGAGAGAGGCTTGCCAGCAACGGCGCCACTTCGGCATTTGTGGGGAAATTCATTTCGGCCTTTGTGCTGGGGCCCATAGGCGGCTTCCTTACGGTGAAGGCAGTGAAAGACAAGAACCTGTTCCACTGGGACGGTTTCATGATAGGATTCAGAAAAGTCAAGAGTCAGATTATCAGAATGTTCAGAAAGACTAGGATAGTATACATGGGCACCCCGGAATTTGCCGTGGGTCCGCTGGAAGCCCTTTCAAGAAGCGGATTCAAAGTTGTAGGCATAGTCACCGTACCGGACAAGCCCTCCGGCCGCGGCCTCAAGATGCAGGAAAGCGCCGTGAAAAAGTACGCTGTGAGCACCGGCATCCCCGTGCTTCAGCCGGAAAAACTCCGCGACGAGGAGTTCCTGAAGCAGCTTGCCGCCTTCAAGGCCGATCTCTTTGTGGTGGTTGGCTTCCGCATGCTTCCGGAGGTTGTATGGAGCATGCCGAAACTCGGCACGTTCAACCTCCACGCCGCCCTGCTGCCGCAGTACCGCGGTGCCGCCCCAATCAACTGGGCAGTTATCAACGGAGAGAACATCTCCGGCGTCACCACCTTCATGATTGACAAGAAGATTGACACCGGCGGCATTATCCTCCGCTCAGAATGCCATGTAGAGCCCACCGACACCGCCGGAGACCTCCATGACAAACTGATGGCCCTTGGCTCCACCCTTGTTGTGGAAACCGTGGAAGGCCTTATCCAGCATAACGTGGAACTCCGCGTCCAGCGCAGTTTCATCCAGGGCTCGGAACTTCTCAAGCCCGCGCCCAAGATTACCCGCGAGCTCCAGCACATAGACTGGGACGACTCCACCAAGCAGGTTTACAACCTCATCCGCGGCCTGTCCCCGTACCCCTGCGCCTTCACGGAGCTTGTTCCCTCTGACCGGAGATCCTTCGTCGCTACCGCTCCTCAGGATGACAGTTGTCATTCTGAGCGCAGCGAAGAATCTCCCGCCATGCAGCTAAAAGTCTACTTCGGGGAAATGCGCACGGACCTTCACGCAGAGCCCGGAACCGTTCTCAGTGACGGCAAATCCTACTTTGCCATTGCAACCGCAGACGGCGCCATTGCCATCACGGACCTCCAGCTTGCCGGCAAGAAGCGCATGGACGTAAAGAGCTTCCTCCTTGGCTTCCGCAACCCTACATCCTACAAGGCCACGCAGGGCACTTCCAAGGCCGAAATCGCCAAGGCCAAGCCCCATGAAGATGAATAGCGTAGTTATACTTTGCGACGGGGCTTTCCCCACGGAACCGTATCCTCTGTATCTTCTGGATTCGGCCGAAGGAGTGGTGTGCTGCGACGGAGCCCTTGTCAAGTATCTGGAGCACTTCCCAGACCGGACACCGCTGGCAGTGGTTGGAGACATGGACTCACTGCCTTCAGAGGTTAAAGAGCAGTTCTCCGGCATTCTGTTCCCGGAAAGCGAGCAAGATTACAACGACATGACAAAGGCCATGCGCTGGGTTCTTAGGGAACATCCCGAGGTTCAGGAGATTGTGATTCTGGGCGCCACGGGCCTCCGCGAAGACCATACTATCGGGAACCTGGGACTCCTTATGGAATACACGCGGCTCTTTGACCTTGGGGAAAGGAAGGTGTCAATGGTCTCCGACTACGGAACGGCCTTTGCCATCACCGACTCCTGTGAACTTCACCTTGGAGAAGGCCGCCGCTTCTCTTTCTTTTCGGCCGACAATTCCCTCAAAGTGCAGTCCAAGGGCCTCCAGTGGCCACTTGACGGCGTAGTCTTTGACGCCTGGTGGAAAGCCACCCTCAACCGCACCACGGAGCCCATAGTCTCCCTCACCTTCAACCACCCTTCCGCCGCCCTGGTGATGGTGGACTAAAATTCTGTTTTTTCAGTTTTAACATTTTCAAGCCGGCCGCGTCTTATATGTGGCCGGCTTTTTGATGCTAAAACCAAAAAAAGATATGAAAAAGACATTAATCATTATTTCACTAGTCATTTGCACCGTTTGCAGCGCGTGTGCAGTAAGCCCGGCACGGGTTTCGGCCCTTGCCAGGGAGTATAATGGCAAGGAAGGGTTCGAGGTTGTGTCCATGGGACGCTTTCTCATAAGCGCCATAGGCGTAGCCGCACGAGCCGAAGCCGACCCTGAAGATGTGGCCGCCCTGAAGGCTTTCAAGGGCATAAAGCACTTGACCATAGTAGATTTTGAAGACGCTTCCGCCGCCGACAAGAGCAGTTTCCAGACAAAACTTGGCGACATCTTTGACAAGATGGACCTCATCTTGGAAGCCAAGGAGGACGGAGATGACGTTAAAATCTTCGGCAAGGCAGATGGCGAAAAACTCCGTGACATTATAATATATTGCAAGGACGAAGCCCTCATCTGCGTGAACGGCAGCATAGACATGGATAAAATCGGTGCCCTTATAGATGCAGTGGAATGACTCGCCGGGCCTTTGAGGACATATGGCTTCCCCTCCAGGGACATTTCTATCGCATAGCCTTCTATATATTGGAAAATGAGGCCGATGCAAGGGATGCCGTCCAGGACCTCTACCTGAAGCTTTGGAACATGAGGGACCGCCTGGACTTCATAAGGGAACCTCGCTCATACGGAGGCCTTATGATAAAGAACCTCTGCATTGACAGGATTCGGAAATCGGTGCCGGGCGGGGAACTGGAAGAAGGAATGGCCGTCAAAGGGCCTCCGGACACGGACCTTGAACTCCGGGAACAGCTTTCAGGCGTACGGAGGGCCATGGAAGGGCTCCCGGAAAGTCAGAGGAAACTACTCTCCATGAGAGTTATAGAGGGCCTCAGTTATGAGGAAATAGAAAAGAAAACAGGCCTCAGCGGCCTTAACATAAGGGTTCAGGTGTCCCTTGCAAGAAAAAGATTGAAACAACTGCTATGAAACCAATTGAAGAAATAGAGAAACTCTCCGCAGAGGATCTTGAGAGAATCGGGGCCGATGAAAGCATCCCCGTTCCCGAAGACCTCTCCGTGAGGCTCCCTGCCCGCAAGGCTCCGGTCTTCGCGTGGAGTGCCGCCGCGGCCGTGCTTCTTGTAGCGGGTTTTATAGGTTTTAACCGGCCGAAGGCTCCCGCAGACACATTCTCGGACCCTCTCCTTGCCTACGCGGCGGTTGAAGACGCCTTTGCAAAGATATCGGGATCCATTAACAGCGCCTCCATGAAAGTAGAGGAGGCCGAAACCACCTTTAACAAGTTAAACTATTGGAAATGAAAAAGATATATGCAATTCTAGCAGCCCTTGCGCTTGCTCTCCCCATGTTCGGCCAAAATGGCAGGGAACTCTACAACAAATACTCCGACCTCCCCGGCGTAAGCGCCGTGTACATCTCACCGGCAATGTTCAGGCTCATCGGCCGTATCCCGGATGTTGAACTGGCCGACGAAGACGTGAACCTCACTCCCATCATCAAGTCCATGAGCGGCTTCTACCTTCTTTCTACGGAAAATGCCGATACCGGTGAAAAACTCTACAAAGAGGTTTCCGGCAATCTCAAGAAGAGCAAGTACGAACTCCTTATGGAAGCAAAGGAAGACGGAGAGGCCATGAGGCTGTACTCCATAGGAGATGAGAAGACCGTAACCTCTCTTCTCATGCTGGCAAAAGACGGGGCCGAAACCACCTTCCTCACCATAGACGGCCAGATGGACCGCGCCAAACTGGAAGAAGTCATTGCCTCCGCCGCAGCGGATTAAACTAGCGTTTTAGTTAAACACTTAAATATCTGATACTTATGCAATTTGCTCCCGTCCGTTTGGGCGGGAGCAAATTGCATAATCACCTTATAGTCAGGGTGTTAACGAAAACGGGCAAACTTACGGATGCACCAGGGTGCCAACCTTTTCTCCGGAAAGGAGTTTGGTGAGGTTGCCGGTGGCGTTCATGTCAAAGACTATGATGGGCATTTTGCCGTCACTGCAAAGGGCATAGGCGGTCTGGTCCATCACCTTCAGGTGCTTGGATATTGCTTCGTCGAAGGAAAGTTCGTCGTACTTCACGGCCGAAGGGTCTTTTTCAGGGTCTGCGGTGTATACGCCATCTACGCGGGTGCCTTTGAGGAGGGCGTCGGCCCCGATTTCAAGGGCGCGGAGAGCGGCGCCGCTGTCTGTGGTGAAGAAGGGATTTCCGGTGCCGCCGGCAATGAGAGCCACACCGCCGCGCTCCATGAGTTTAACGGCTTCGTCGCGCATGTAATATTTGGCATGGGGCTCCATGGGGGTGGAAGTAAAGACTTCGGCATCAACGCCTTCGGCCTTGATGAACATTTTGAGGGCAAGGGCGTTTATGACAGTTGCAAGCATTCCCATCTTGTCTCCGTCCACTCTGTCGAAGCCTTTCCCCACGCCCTGAAGGCCGCGGAAGATGTTGCCGCCGCCATTGACTATGGCTATCTGGAGGCCTGCCTTTGCGGCCGAAGCCACCTCTTTTGCATATTTTTCCAGCCACTGGGTATCAAGGCCTTTGCCGGCGGGGCCGCCGAGACTTTCTCCGGAGAGTTTAAGAAGGACGCGTTTATACATACGATTCAGTTTTAATATCAAACAAAAGTACCGAAATATTGGTAAACTTCCAAGAAAGATTCCTATATTTGTGAACTGGAAACAAATTTAACTAAACAATACATGGCTAATTTTTTAACCTCATCCATCGGTAAGAAGTTCATTCAGAGCGTCAGCGGTGCTTTCCTCATCATCTTCCTGCTCCTTCACGGAACCATCAATTTCTTCTCTGTAATAGACTCTCTCAACGGCAAGTTCGGCAAAGTGGCCGCAGACTCCATGCCTTATTCCCACGGAGACGGCTGGTTCCAGCTTGGCTGCGACTTCATGTCCTCCCCTGTGATTGACATCATGGTCCCCATCCTTGCCCTTGGTTTCCTCATCCACATCCTCTACGGCTGCTGGCTCAGCTATGAGAACGTTGTAAAGCGCGGCGGCCTCAAGCGCTATGAGGTTGCCTCCAAGGCAAAGAACGACAGCTGGAGCGCCAAGAACATGGCAGTTCTGGGCGTTATCGTCCTTGGTTTCCTGGCCTTCCACCTCACCCACTTCTGGGCCAAGATGCAGCTTCAGGAATTCATGGGCGGAGAGGCCGAAAACCCCTACTTCCTTCTCATCAACACCTTCCGTCACTGGTGGGTACTTGCCCTCTACATCGTGTGGTTCGTAGCCATCTGGCTGCACCTCAACCACGGTTTCTGGAGCATGTTCCAGACCATCGGCTGGAATAACAAGAAGTGGCTGAAGCGCCTCAAGGTAATTGGCAGCATCGTTGCCACAATCATCATCCTGCTGTTCATCTGCACTGCAGTCAACGCCTACATTGAGGCCCACTGCGTAACGGCATCGGCCCAGTACACCGCTTCCCTGCTTGAGCAGATTGCAGCCCTGAACTAAGCGCAAAGACAATTAGCTGAATAACAGCAATTTACACAAAGTGCCGTGCTTGTTTTTAAGCACGGCACTTTTTATGACAACCACTTTGCCCTACACCACAACGAGCTTGACGCCCTTACTTTCCAGGGCCTTTCTGGCGTCGTCGGGAATTCCGGAGTCGGTGATAAGGATATCTATGTCCGTGATGGGGCAGATTCGGCTGAAGCCTTTCTTCCATATTTTGGAGGAATCCGCGAGCGCAATGACCTCATCTGAAATGCGCGCCATATAAGAAAGGAGTTCGGCCTCCTCTACGGTAGCGCAAAAAGCGCCGCTATCAGGGTCTATGCCATCCATGCCGAAAAACAGCTTGGAGCACTGCAGGTTGGTGAGCATGGACTTTGCCTCCGAGCCGATAACACAAAGTGAATTACCATAAAGGATCCCGCCAAGCTGCATGACGGACACCCCCGACATGTCGCCGAGTGCCATTGCAATGTTGACCGCCGGGGTAACAACATTGAGCCGGCCTTTGGGTTTGAGGATTTCGGCCATGACTTCAAGGGTGGAACCGGCGCCAAGGATAATGGAATCGTTCTCCTGAAGCATCTCTACCGCCTTCTGGCCTATTTTGAGCTTCTTTTTGAAGTTGATGCGCTTTTTGGTGTTGAGACTTATGTCCATCACCTGGGCCGATGTGGGCATTGCGCTGCCATAGGCACGGTACAGGAGGCCTTCGTTTTCCAGATGGGTGAGGTCCTTGCGAATAGTGGTCTGGGTAACCTGCAGGGCGTCTGCGAGGTCTGCCACTTTTACGAATCCGTCCTTGAAGATGCTGTCAAGAATGAATTTCCGTCTTTCGGCGATACTTGTCATTGAGGTTATAGGTTATTAGTTCGATTCGCAAGTTAGTGAATTGTTTTGAATTAACAAAGAGAACGAAACAAAACGAAATTTTTCTGCCTAAAACTGTTTGTCGAACGAAATTTTTTATTTATTTTTGTACAAATTAACTATTAACCACTATGAAAGGTAAACTAACTACCTTGCTTCTAGCAATTTGCCTGCTCCCGGGGTTATTCTGTTCCCCACTGGCAGCCCAAACCCGTAACATCTCCGTCAAAGGAACCGTTACCGACACTAAGGGAGAACCCCTCGTGGGCGTAATGGTGTATGTGCAGGGATCCACTTCAAACGGCTCCCTCACAGGCGCAGACGGAAAATATTCCCTCTCCGGAGTCTCTTCAAAGGCTACCATCATAGCTTCCTTCATGGGCTATGAGGAAGTCCACGAAGCCGTAGACGGCCGGAATGTAATTGACTTTGTCCTCAAGGAAGACTCCGAGCTCCTGGACGAAGCCGTTGCAATTGGATACGGTAACCAGCGAAAGCTCACCCTCACCGGATCCGTTGCCACCACTTCCGGTTCGGAACTGGTGAAGAACTCTTCCGTAAACCTTTCCCAGGGCCTTGCCGGACGTCTTTCCGGCGTTATCGTGAACAACCGTTCCGGAGAGCCCGGTAAGGACGATGCAGTCATCTTCATCCGTGGCCGAAGCACCCTTGGAGACAACAGCCCTCTTATCATCATAGACGGTGTCCAGGGCCGTGGAGACGAATTCGGCCGCCTTACCGGTGACGAAATTGAGAGCATCAACGTCCTGAAAGACGCATCGGCCGCCATCTACGGCGCCCGCTCTGCAAACGGCGTTATCCTTGTCACCACCAAGCGAGGCAAGTACAACGAGGCCCCTAAGGTGAACTTCACCTACGACCTTGGTATGCAAAGCCCTACCCGCATGGTTCAGCTGGCCGACGCCGTTCTGTACACCCAGGCCTACAACAGCAGCCTTGCCATCAGCGGCGGCGCCCCCGTATACAACGAGACCCAGATCCAGCACTACATCAACCAGGACGACCCCATCAACTACCCCAACACCAACTGGTATGCCGAAATCATCAAGCCCGTATCCCTGCAGCACAGGTATGGCGTGAGCATCAACGGCGGTTCCCAGAGGGCGGCTTACTTTGTGCAGTTCAACGGCCAGTTCCAGGATGGTATTTATTATAAGAGTGCCACCAACTACAACCAGTATAACCTCCGCTCCAACCTGGACATCCAGGTTACCAAGAACCTCAAGCTTGGTGTTGACATCAATGCCCGTCAGCAGCACAAGAACTATTCGGCCTTCCCCAGTGACTCTTACGGTATCTTCTACATCGCCCAGCGCATGAGGCCTACCGGAGCCGCTTACTTCCCTGATGGCGCAGGCGCAGACCAGGGGCTTCCCGGAAAGCTCCTCCGCGGCGGTACCAACCCTGCCGTGCTGGTCCAGGACCTCACCGGTTATGACCGCACCACCATCAACACCGTCAATACCACCTTCACCGCCAACTGGGACCTCGGGTTCCTGGTGAAAGGCCTTTCCATCAACGGACACATGGCCTACGACCTTGTGAGCACCTTCAACAAGAACTGGCAGCAGAACTGGAACTACTACAGCTACGACGAAATCACCGAGCTCTTTGAAGAGCGTTCCAATTCCTACTGGCCCACTCCGGTGCTTCATGAATACCAGCGCCACACCAAAAACCTGGCCCTCAACGCCAACGTCAACTACGACCGCGACTTTAACGGCCACCACGTAACCGCCCTTGCCGGTTTCGAGCAAAACTCCTACCGCCTGGACTACTTCAAGGCCGGTATCAACAAATACGACTCCGACATCCTTGACGAACTCTTTGCCGGTACCGCCGACAAAAGCTGGTACTCCATCAATGGTTATGCACGTGAAACCGCACGCCGCTCTTTCTTCGGCCGTGTAGGTTACGACTACAAGAGCAAGTATCTGTTCCAGGCCCTTGTACGTTTTGACGGCTCCGAAAACTTCCCCGCCGGAAAGCGCTGGGGCGTATTCCCGGGCGTTTCCGTTGGCTGGCGTCTCTCTGAAGAGCCCTTCATCAAGGACAACCTCACCTGGCTCACCAACCTCAAGATCCGCGCTTCATACGGCGAACAGGGTAACGACCAGATTGACCCGTTCCAGTACATGACCACCTACGGCTACACTTCGGCCTACTCCTACAAGACCATGTTTGACGGCAAGGAAGTGAACTTCATCATCCCCGGCACCATTCCCAACGAAAACGTAACCTGGGAAGTGGCACGCACCTGGAACGTTGGTATGGACGGAAACATCCTCAACGGTCTGTTCTCCTGGGAAATTGAAGGATTCTCCACCAACCGTTCCAACATCCTTTGCACCCGCAACGCTTCCATACCTTATTATACAGGTCTTACCAACAACCTCCCCGACGAAAACATCGGCATAGTGAAAAACAGGGGCGTGGAGCTGCAGCTGAGCCATGAGAACAAGCTCCTTGGCGGAGACCTCCGCTACCGCGTAAACGGTAACTTCATGTACGCCAAGAATACCATCGTGTACATGGACGAGACTCCCTGGCCCGAAAACCACGACTACATGAAACTGGAAGGAAAGCCCATGGGTTCGGCCCTCTACTACCATGTAATCGGTATCAACAAGACCGCCGAAGACCTTGCAAATCATCCTCAGATGAGCGGCGCCACCCTTGGCGACTTCATCTTCGAAGACCTTGACAAGGACGGTGAAATCACCAACCTGGACCGCTACCGCAACGAATTCACGGTGGTTCCCCAGATTGTGTTCGGCCTCAGCCTGGACCTCACCTGGAAGAACCTGGACTTCACCATGCTGCTCCAGGGACAGGGCCTTGCACGCTACTACTACTCTCCTCAGATGGACCCCGTCTCCGGCAACCTCGACCGCTTTGCGGCACAGAATGCCTGGACTCTGGACAACACCACCTCAGACTATCCCAGGATAGGTTCTACAGTAAGTAACGGCGGCGTTAACCGCTCCGACTACTACTCCCGCAACGCAGCCTTCCTGCGCCTCAAGAACGTTGAGCTTGGATACACCCTTCCTCTTGACAGGTGGCTTCCCAAGCTTGGCGCAAAGAGCCTTCGCTTCTACATTGCAGGTTACAACCTCCTCACCTTCTCCGAGCTCAAGTTCGTAGACCCCGAAACCTCCGACGAAAGCTATCAGACCTATCCTCAGATGAGAATTGTGAACACCGGTGTTAAACTTTCATTCTAAGGGCAATATGAAAAAGATATATATACTTTTAGCGGCTGCACTTTGCTTTGCATCCTGCCAGGACGGTTTCCTGGACAAAAAACCGCTTGACAAACTCAACGAAGACGCCGTCTTCAACAGCGACGCTCTTGCCGAAGCCTATGTGAACGCCCTCTATACCGTTCTTCCGGATCCTTACCAGGAAGGCAACGTGGGCTGTATCACCGATGAAGGATATTTCCGTTATGGCGGAACTTCCACCCGTTACATCGCCTCCGGATACATGGACCCGGACAACGTGATGTACATCAAGGAAGGCGGCCAGGCACATAACACCCGTACCACCATCCTCAATATCTGGAACCGCACCTACGAGTGGATTTACAGGATGAACTACTTCCTCACCTACATCGAGGAGAAAGGTTCGGCAATGACGGAAGACGCCAAGAACCGCCTCACCGGAGAAGTCCTTTTCCTGAGGGCATGGTCTTACTTCCTCCTTATCCAACGCTACGCCGGCGTTCCCATCATCACAAAGCCGCACTCACTCACCGACGATTTCACGGTGACCCGCGCCAGCTTTGACGACTGCGTAGATTTCATCCTCAAGGACCTTGACGACGCTTACGCCCTTCTCCCCGAAAAGGACAAGACCGCAAAAGGCCGAATCAACAAGGATGTTGTCCTTGCACTGAAGAGCCGCCTCACCCTTGTGGCAGCCTCCACCCTGTTCAATGACCCCACCAAGCCCACTGGAGGCATCTTCAACGGTGCCTACGACCACGACGGCAAATGGCAGCGCGCCTTTGACGCCGCCAAGGCCATAGTAGACCGCGCCGATGTTGACGGAGCATACGCCCTTGACGACACCTACGACGGCATCTGGAAAGACGTCAACTCCCCTGAAATCATCTGGGCAAAGTACTTTGTGGCAACCTCCGACGCCGACGACAACTACACCAAGAAGGCCCAGCTCCTCTACACCGTAGAGTACTACAACGGCTGGGAAGCCTTCCATCCCACCCAGGCTGCTCAGATTGACTTTGAGATGAAAAACGGCAAGAAATGGTTCGAGGAAGGGTCGGGCTATGACCCCAAACACCCCTACAAAGACCGTGATCCCCGTTTCTACTATTGCATAGCCGCTCCGTTCTACCCTTACGGCAGCACCGGCAAGGACGGCGCCTACAAGGAAGACCCTCTCCTCCTTTACTACCAGTACGATGAAATGACAAAGGACGACTTCCTTGTGAGCAACAGGGCCGATGAACCCGGCTACACCTCCAAGGCCAAGAACACCACGTCCGGCAACCACGGCGGCCTTGAACTGTACAAGTGGTATATCCCCACTTCCTACATCTCCGAGTCCCAGACCGGAAGTCTCCTTTACCCCTGGTTCCGCCTGGCCGAAATGTACCTGAACCTGGCCGAAGCAGCCCTTGAGCTTGGCGACGAAAACACCTGCCGCACCTATATCAACAAAATCCGTCAGCGCCCTGACGTGATGATGCCCGACGTAACAGAAAGCGGCGAAAGCCTCCGCGACCGCCTCATCAACGAGCGCCGCGTAGAGCTCTATGCCGAAACCTTCCGCTACTTCGACCTCCGCAGATGGAAGCTGGCCGACTTCTATGAGAACGTGCCCCTTGCAAGCGCCAAGACAATGGTCCTGAAGAAAGGCACCCAGATGGATACCATCTACCGCGTGGCACGTCTCTACGACGAATCCAAGAACAACACCAACTACTACTGGCCCAACACCCCGGCCTACGCCACCTATCACTATTCCGGTTACACCAGTGATCCCCGCTACGACAAACCCATCGAGTACGTGATTACCTACAAGTGGCTTGGCAAGGAGTATAAGATTGACTATGGCGACTGCATCCTGAATCAGAATCCTACGCCAAGGTATTTCCCCGAGGACGGACGTAACTACCTCATGCCTATCCCCCGCAACGAAATCACAAAGAGCGGCAAGAATCTGGTACAGAACCCCGGCTATCCCGGAAGTGAATAATCATGAAAAAACTCGTCAGCATACTCATGCTCATGGTGGTGATCCTCTCCTGCAAAAAGGAGGGGCTCACCATGAGCTATTCCAGTGCCGATATCTCCGGCACTCCGGAAGAACATATGGTGCTGGCCGGATTCGCAGCCCGCGATGAGCTGTCGGACGGCATCCACCTTCCCCTGTACACCCACTGTCTGGTAGTTGGAGACGGCGCCCAGAAGGTCTGCATCATCTCCAACGACCTCATGGAAATTTCTCCGGCCATAACGGACACCCTCCTCAACATGATTGCAGAGAGGTCCGGCCTTAAGAAGGAGAACATCCTCATGCACTGCATCCATACCCATTCGGCCCCCAGAAGCGGCGGAGCCTCCAACTATACCGGAGGTACAAACCGCGCCTGGAAAGAAAGGATGATGGAGACCGTGGTGGCCAATGCCGTGAAGACCATCAAGGCAAAGGGAGAGCCCTTTACCCTTGAGATTGGGAAGGGCAGCAGCGCCATCAACGGCAACCGCTGTGAGAAAGACGGCCCCGTAGACCGCAGCGTGTATGTGGCCCGCTTCCTCCAAGGCGGTAAGCCTGTCGTCTCAATTGTGAACTACTCCTGCCATCCCGTGAGCATGGGACCTACCAGCTACCTCCTTTCCAGCGACTATCCCGGCGTAGCGGCCCGCTACCTCCAGGAAGCCTGGGGCGGTGAGGTGTTCCAGCTCTCCGGCGCACAGGGCAATGTAGATCCGGCCGAAGGCCCCAAGAAGGTTGACTACACCGAGCGCATAGGAAAGCAGTTTGCCGACGACATCAAGGACATAGAGTTCCAGACCATACCGTCAGAAGGCCTCCTGAGAATAGTGAACAAGACCGTAGACCTCCCCTATGAGATAGACAAGGTGACCCCCGAAGCCGTTATCCGGCATGCCGATTCCCTTGCGGCTTCGGCCAAGACGACCTTCCCGCGTTTTTCGAACGACGTCATGGGATGGAAGGAGGAAATCCTGGAGCGCTTCCGCACTGGGGAAGTCCCCTCCAAACTGAGGTACCATCTTCACGGGGTGAACATGGACGGCGTGGTATTCTTCTTCTCGGACGGAGAGCCATTCTGCGAATACCAGATTGAGGCCAGGGAAGCCTTCCCGGGCACCACGGTGTTCTTTGCAGGCTACACAAACGGCCAGAATTCCTACCTCCCCAGCCAGCACGCCTACGAGGTAAGGAAGGGCTATGAGTATGAGATTGAGCAGATGCACGTGTACATCAAGGCGCCATATCCTCTGTCAAGCAGGATGCCTTCCGTGTACCGTGAAGGCGTCATTGAAACCATACGTGAGACCATAGATAAACAGTAATGAGAGTTCTTTATACCGTACTTTTGACCCTTATTCTTGCCCTGCCCCTTTCGGCCGGTCCAAGATACAATATCGTCCCCACTCCCAGAAGTCTTACGGAGGCTCCCGGAGAATTCACCATAAACCGCAACACGGCACTTGTGGTTGAAGATTCGGCTTTTGCCGAAATTGCCGGAGACTTCAAGGCCCAGATACTTTCCTCCACCGGTTTTGCCCTGGAAGGAAAGGGCCCTAAGATTATCATGAGGAAGGTTGACGGCCTTGGAAAGGAAGAGTATCGCCTGAAGGTATCCCCCTCAGAGATACTTGTAGAGGCCACGGAGGTAAACGGCGCCTTCTACGGGCTCCAGACCCTACTTCAGCTTCTTCCGGAAAAGGTGTACAGCGCCAAGAAAGTGCGCGGAGTCAAATGGACGGTTCCCTGCTGCAGCATAGAGGACGGTCCGGAATTCTGGTATCGCGGAACCCTGTTTGACAGCGGCCGTTTCTTCTTCCCCAAAGAGGAAATCATGAAGTTCATAGACCTCATGGCCATGCACAAGCAGAACATGTTCCACTGGCACCTTACCGAAGACCAGGGCTGGCGCATCCAGATTGACAAGTATCCCCGCCTGACCCAGATTGGTGCATGGCGCAAGGAAACCGCCTGGCACAGCGGAATAGGGAACGGAGAGCCTCACGGCGGCTTCTACACCAAGGACGACATCCGCGAGGTTGTGGAATATGCCCGCAAGCGTTGCGTAACCGTTATCCCCGAGGTTGAAATTCCCGGCCACAGCACGGCCGCCATTGCAGCCTACCCGGAGCTCAGCTGCTTCCCGGAGCGTCACTACGAGGTTGAGACCCGCTGGGGAATCTGGAAAAACCTGTATGCCCCCACGGCCACCACGTTCCGCTTCCTTGAGGACGTGTTTACGGAACTCTTTGAGCTATTCCCCTCCCCCTATTACCACATAGGCGGCGACGAAGCCCCCAAGGACGTCTACAAGGAAAGCCAGTACTGCCAGGACCTCATGACGGTCCTAGGCCTGGAATCCGAGGAAGAGCTCCAGACTTTCTTCGTGAAGCGCATGGGCGATTTCCTCAGGAAAAACGGCAAAACCGTTATCGGCTGGGACGAAATCCTTGACGGAGGCGCCCTGGAAGACCCCATTGCAATGTCGTACCGCGGCCACGCCCCGGCAGCCAAGGGCATCAAGCGCGGCATAAGGGTAATCCTGTCCCCCAACCGCTGGTGCTACCTTGACAACCAGCAGTACGACCAGCCCGATTCAGTGGCGCAGGAGATTTTCATGCCTCTGAAGAAGGTTTACAACTACTACCCGGCCGTAGACTCCCTTGCCACCCTCAGCAAGAAGTATATCGTAGGATACGAGACCTGCCTATGGACGGAATACATCTGGACCAATGAGAAGGCCGAATACCAGGCCTTCCCCCGCAACATTGCGGCGGCGGAAGTGGGCTGGACAACGCGCTCAAACAAGGACTGGGACTCTTTCCGTGAGAGGATGCCCAAGGTCTTCGGCCGCCTCAAAGAGAAAAACGTCAACTACTGCGACGCCTTCTACGACGTCCTGTTTGACTACAACCGCAACCTCCCCTTCCCCAAGATGATGAATCTTGAGCTGGACTGCCCCGGTGCCGAAATCCGCTACACCCTTGACGGCTCCGAGCCCACAAAGAAATCCCCGGTTTACTCCGGAGAGCCCTTCGAGGTGAATAAAGGCAGCGTCATCAAAGCCAGGGGCTTTATAAGTGGCAAGCCTATTGGAAAAACCGCAGTGAAAACATTCTGATGAGAAAAAGCATAGCAATACTGGCTGCGGCCGCAGCCCTCATTGCCTCCTGTACTCCAAAAGCCCAGGAAGAGCCCCGCGTCATAAGCATCATCCCCGAACCCGAGCACATCCAGCTTGCTGAGGGCAGTTTCACGGCGGGCCCATCCCTTATGATCCATCTTGACGAGGACACTCCCGAGATGCAGCGCGTGGCAGGCTTCCTTACTGAGAAGCTTTCTACCGCCGCCGGCATCAAAGCCGGATTCACGGAGGAGACAGACCGCCCCGGAACCGTGTACTTCATGAACGCCGGCCTTCCGGAAGAGTGCTACGAGCTAAGGGTGGAACCTGAAAGGATAGTGATAGACTACGGAACCCCGTCAGGGGCCTTCTACGCCATCCAGAGCCTTCTCCAGCTGTTCCCCCAGGAGATTTTTGAGACAAAGCCTGTCAAAGGCGTCAAATGGAGCGTCCCATGCGTAAGCATTGAGGACAGGCCCCGCTTCCCCTACAGGGGCATGCATCTTGACTGCTGCCTCCACTTCTTCGAGATGGACTTCCTGAAAAAGTACATCGACATAATGGCCCTTCATAAGGTAAACCGCTTCCACTGGCACCTCACCGAGGACCAGGGCTGGAGGCTGGAGATAAAGAAATACCCTCTTCTCACTGAAAAGGGCCAGTGGCGCAAGGAAACCGTTGTAGGTTCCCTCTATTCCGGCATCTACGACGGCAAGCCTTACGGCGGCTACTACACCCAGGAAGAGGTGAAGGAACTGGTAAAGTATGCGGCCGAACGCTACGTAACCATAGTTCCGGAAATTGAGATGCCGGGCCACGCCCTTGCAGCCATAGCCTGCTACCCCGAACTTAGCTGCGGGCTTGAAGACCACTATGAGACGGCCACCAAGTGGGGCATCTTCAAACAGGTTTACTGCCCCAAGGAAGAGACCTTCAAATTCCTGGAAGACGTCCTGGAAGAGGTTTTTGAGCTGTTCCCCTCCGAGTACATCCACATTGGCGGAGACGAGTGCCCCAAGACTTCCTGGAAGCAGTGCCCCCACTGCCAGGCTCTCATAAAGAAAGAGCACCTGAAAGATGAATTCGAGCTCCAGAGCTGGTTTATCCGCCGCATGGAAAAATTCATCAATTCCCGCGGGCGCCAGATAATCGGCTGGGACGAAATCCTTCAGGGAGGCCTCGCCCCCAACGCCTGCGTAATGTCCTGGCTTGGAGAGGAAGGCGGAATAAAAGCCGCCCAGCAGCACCACAATGTGGTAATGGCACCCTACCCCAAGTATTACCTTGACTACTGGCAGGCCGATCCCGACTCCGAGCCCCTTGCCATGGGCGGCCCCACCACGCTTAAAACCATGTACACCTACAACCCCGTTCCGGAGGTCCTTACCCCAGAGGAGCAAAAGTACATAATGGGCGTAGAGGGCTGCGTATGGACAGAGTACATGCCCACTCCCGCACGCGTTGAGTACATGGCCTGGCCGCGCATGTGCGCCATTGCCGAAGCCGGCTGGAGCCGTACGGAAAAAGACTGGGAAGGCTTCACGGAGCGCCTTGAGGAGCATCTTCCCCGCCTGGACGCCCTTGGCGTTGGCTACTCAAAAGCCTTTTTCAACCCGTTCATCGAGGCCCACAAAGACACCGAGTACAGCAAGGTGATAACCATGAGCGTGGACGCTCCCCGTGCCGAAATCCGCTATACCCTTGACGGCACCGCACCCACCGTAAATTCGGCCCTGTATGAAGGCCCGTTTGCCATTAACAGGCAGCAGAGGGTTACCGCAGCAGCCTTCCGTGACGGAAAACAAATTGGAGAAACCAAATACAAAGAATTCTAATTTTATATAACTTGACTATGTCACTAAGACTTACAGAACAACCTTCTCTGTACGACCATCTGGAGAAGAAAAGTGTAGCAGAACTGCTCAGAGACATTAACGCCGAAGACAAGAAGGTTCCCCTTGCAATAGAGGCCGTCCTGCCCGATATCGAGAAACTGGTGAATGCCATTGAGGCAACCATCCGTGGCGGAGGACGTTTCTTCTGGCTGGGAGCCGGAACTGGCGGAAAGCTTGCTGTGCTGGACGTCCTGGAGGTGCCCAACACCTACGGAGTGGATCCCGAAATCTGGCAGGCCGTGCTTGCCGGCGGCGTAGAGAACCTGGTCCTGGACCTGGAAGAGGCCGAAGACGACGTTGAAGAAGGCTGGAGGACTCTCACTGAAAAGCACCACATCACCCCTAAGGACATTGTGGTGGGTATTTCGGCCAGCGGATGCACCCCTTACGTAATGGCAGCCATGAAGGCCTGCAAAGAGCACGGCATCCCCTGCGGCTCAATCTGCAACAACCCCGGCTCTCCCATCTCCAAGTACGTAGACTATCCCATTGAGATCATCACCGGCCCGGAATTCATCACCGGCAGCACCCGCATGAAGAGCGGCACATCCCAGAAACTCCTCTGCGACATGATAAGCACCACCCTCATGGTGCGCCTCGGCCGCGTGGAAGGCAACCGCATGGTTTGCGCCAACCTCATCAACAACAAGGTCGTAGACCGCCTCACCCGCACCATGGTAGAGCGCAACCCCCAGCTCTCCTATGAGTACTGTGAGGACGTGATCAAGAAGACCGGCGGTCTCAAGAAGGCCGAAGAATACCTCAAAGAACAAGGCATACTCAAATGAAAAGACTGACTCCAATACTGGCTGCGACGCTAGCCGTATTCGGCTGCCAGCCCGCCCAAAAACCCGACGTCGGGCCTCAGGACACGGATATTTCGGCATGGAAAGGCATTGTCTTCAACGAGATTGCCGCCCATGACCAGGAAGAGTCCGACGCCGCAAGCTGGGTTGAGCTTCTGAACACCACCGACAAAGAGATTTCCCTGGAGGGCCTTAGCATCCTCATCACCGACGACTACTTCAAGGACCAGAGCCTTTGGGACGCCCCGGAAGGCGCCAAGCTTGCCGCCGGTGAACGCCTTGTCCTTTCCAGCGCCAACGACGGCGGAATCAGGACCGGCATCTCTTCGGCCAGTGAATTCCAGCTAAAGCTTGCGGTAAAGGACGGCACCTGCGTAGACAGCTTCAGCCGTGACGCCGTGTTTGCCGACACCCCCTGCTATGGCCGCGGTTCATACCAGCGCATCCCGGACGGGGCCGATACTTGGAAGAACCTCACCTACTGCAGCAAGGGCCAGGAGAACAAGGTGTTCAGCCTGGACGACTACAGGCGCACCGCAATCTGGACTTGGAGCTCGCATGTAGCCGGACTGTCCGAGAACGACTTTGAGAAGCTCAAGGAGTTCAAGCGCCTTGGCTACGACCACATCCTACTCAACTACGTGGCGTTTGAGTCTACGTCGGCCCTTCGCAACACCATCCCGTTCATGGAGAAATGCGAGGAGCTTGGAATTGCAGTCCACTGCTGGATGCAGTGCTTCTACAACGGCGGCTGGGTAAACCCCGTCGACGACGCCAACAACTGCTACAAGGAGGACGTGTATGAAAGGATCCGCACCAACGCCCGGAAGTACATTGAGAACTTCGGCGTAAAAGGCCTGCACCTTGACTATATCCGCTTTGGCGGCACCGCTGCCAAGCACAATCCTTCGGCCGAAGTAAACTCAATGGGCGCAGTAAACCGCTGCTGCCAGGAGATTAGGGAAATTCTGGATTCCTACGACGAAGGCCTTGTTTCAAGCGCCGCCCTCATGCCCGAAAAGAACTCCGTGTCCTACTACGGGCAGAACCCCACACAGATGGGACGGTACATCCACATCCTCATGCCGATGGCCTACCGTTACTCCTATGGCTGGAGCGACAACGGATGTAAAGACATAATCAACTGGTTCGCAAACAATTCCGGCGGGGCCGAAGTATGGGCGGGAATCACCACCTATACCGGCAACGACAACTCCGGCGTAAAGGGCATGAGTGCCGAAGAAATGCGCAAGGACATTGACATCTTCATGGACTCCAAGGCCACCGGCCTGGTTCTTTTCCGCTGCGGACTTGGAACTTTCCCCGATGTTACAGACCTGAACTGAAAAAAAATTTTTATCTTTATCCATCATTAATTAACCCAAATTTTTAACACAACAGAGTTATGAAAAAATTACTTTCTTACTCAGCCGCGTTAATCGCCGTTCTGGCCGGCCTGTTCTCCTGCCAACCCAAGGAGCAGCCCACACCGGAACCCGAAGTTGGCACAACGCTCCAGCAGGCTCCGCTTGTGAACGCCGTTGCCGACGCTTACGCAAAATGGGAAGACGACAACGTCATCCCCGAGTCACTGAAGGTGGGCGAGACCACTCTCACCCTTCCCCAGTACCAGTATGCAATTGCAACGCTGCTTGTAAACCTCTCCAAGGCCGACAAGAGCGACATTGCAGTGATTGGTTACAAAGCTGCCGAACACCCGGAACGCGACAGCTATGACCAGAAGGAAATTGCAGTAACCGGCGGTGCAAAGATCACTGAAGGCACCGAAGACCTGGTGAACATTGCAGAGCGCTTCCTGAAGGCTTCCGCAGACAAACTCCAGATTCCCAACCAGACTCTGGTAACCCGCAGCGGCGCAAGCGCAATTGCTTTCTCCACCAACCGTGCTACCGTAACCTTCATGCGCGCAATCGCCGAGTACAAGGCCGCTGGTTCACTTCCCAAGACCGTGTCTACCGAGTATCTCTCCGCTGCTTCCACCCTTAAGGGCTTCGCAGAGCAGTTTGTAGGCATCCTTGACATCTGGGAAAAGACCGTTGGCACAGTATCCGCAGACGGTTCACACTGCACCGACAACAACAGCGCCTGGAAGGACGTTCACTTTGTTCCTATCCCCCACTCCGGTGGTGCATACGCAGATGGTGTAGACCAGTACGACCCTCAGTACCAGCCTTACTTCACCGTTACCATCGACGGCCGCACCTATACCAGTGCAGAAACTTGGGGTATCGCTCTCCGTGGTATCATGGATATGGTGACCAAGGAAGGTCATACCAAATGGCAGCCCAGCCGTAACCCGTTCTCACACACCATGGCAAACGGCGCATCCCTCAAGGAACCCATCCCTCCCGTGTACGACTACGACATCTGGGGCCAGTATCCCTGGTACGAAAGCACCAACGACGCCCAGCCCATCAACAAGTCCGAGATTGACGTTTACCTGATTGCCCGTCTCGCCGGCTGGTTCCTTGCCCGTCAGGCCGCTCCTATGGATATTACCGGTATTGAACCTCTTGGAAAGATTGGTAACTACCAGATCTTCGGCTCCGATCCCAGCGAATGCATCGTTGAAGAAGGTGTTTCCGGTTTCGTAAGCTCAATGCGTATGTGGCTCATCGCCGCCCGCTTCTACAAGTATCTGCTTGACAACAAGATTGAAGACAACGTCTACGACGCCGTGAAGGACGCCAAGTTCTCCACCGACCTCTATGGCGTTGACATGCCTGACATCACTCTCAAGACCACTACCATCGCCCTGGATTCCGACGGTACAGCCCAGAACCTCAAGTTCACTGCCAAGGAAGCTTGGGAGGTAACTCCTTCCGAATCCTGGATCAAGGTTGATCCCGCCAGCGGCGAAGCAGGTGACATTACCGTAACAGTAACAGCCGAGCCCAACACCGGAGCTCTCCGTGAAGGCGAAATCCTTGTCAAGGGCGGCAACGTGACCGAAGGTCTTGTGGTTAAGGTTACCCAGTCCAAGTACATCGCTCCTAGCGCAGCATCACTGAAAGAATTCGCCGAGCAGTTCGTAAAGGGTCTGGAAGTTTGGGAAGCAACCGTTGGCACAGTTGAATCCGAGAACAAGCACCTCATTGCGAACGGTACTGCATGGACCAACGTACACTTTATCCCCGTAGGTCCCACCGGCGGTGATTATGACAACCACCCCGGCAACCAGCACGACCCCATGTACACTCCTTGGACTATCAATGTCGGAGGCACTGAGTACAACTCTGCCCAGGCATGGGAGATCGCCGTACGCGGCCTCATGAACATGGTGACCACGGAAGGTGAAGCCTTCCTGCCCGGCATGACAGACCGTAACAAGGCTTACACCCTTGGCAACAACCAGGGCTTCCTTGAGGCTGGTATGCCCAACCCTTCAGAGAACTGCAAATGGGGCGGATATCCTTGGTACGAGGAAGACGGCCTCACCTACAACGGCGGCCCCGTTGAGAGTGTAGACATCAACTTCATCATCAAGGTTTGCTCATGGCACCTTGTACGCGGCCTCATCAACAATGACGGTAACAGCGCACTTGGCAACATCGGCAACTTCCAGCAGTTCGGCACTTCTTCCGGAACTCTGAACCTTGATGGTTACGATGGCCTCATCGCTCCTATGCGTGAACTCATCATCATGATGCGTATCTACAAGTACATCCTTGACAACAACATCGACTCCAATGTCTATGATGCCATCAAGGACCAGAAGTTCGACTTCGACATGTATGCTCAGGGCTCAGAAGCCAAGGTATTCACCCTTAAGGATTTTGCACAGGAATTCGTAAAGGGTCTCGATGTCTGGGCTTCCAACGTGGGTAACATCGACGCCGACGGTGTCCGCAACTCGCAGGCAGCCGCTGGCGCATGGCTTGATGTTCACTACATTCCTATCGGGAACACCAACAACTCCGACTTCAAGGATTATGGCAACAACCAGTACGATGACGGCAAGACCCCTTGGACCCTCAATGTGGGTGGCACCGTGTACACTTCCTCACAGGCTTGGGAAATCGCTATCCGCGGCCTGATGAACATGGTTACCACGGAAGGTGAAGCTTTCCTTGACACCATGGACGACCGCAACAAGGCCTACACCCTTGCAGACGGCAAATCTCTGCTGAGCGACATCCCTGCACCTTCAGCGGACAACAAGTGGGGCAAGAACCCTTGGTATGAGTACGGCAACCTTGTAACCGACGGCGGACAGCCCATCTCCGAGGTTGGCATCGACTTCATGATGAAGGTTGGCGCATGGCATGTGGTACGTTCCTTCATCAAGACCGGAGGAAACTCCAGCCCTCTTGGCATGGTTGGCAACTTCCAGGAATTCGGCACATCAAGCGGCACCCTGAACCTCCAGGGTCAGCACGGAGACTATGTGGGTTACATTGCCCCTATGCGTGAGCTCCTTGTCCTGATGCGTATCTACAAGTACATCCTTGACAACGGCATCGAGACCAACGTCTACAGCGCCCTCAAGGACCAGAAGTTCAAGTTCTGGCTGTATGGCGAGAACGGTGACGTGAGCGCCCCTTCACTTAAGGCCTTCGCGAAGGAATTCGTAAAGGGTCTGGACGTTTGGGAGGCAACCGTAGGCACCGTGGAGTCAGAAAGCGAACACCTCATCGAGAACGGTACCGCCTGGACTAACGCACACTTCATCCCCATAGTTCCCAACCCCGGTTGTGAGTACCTTGGACATGCCGGCAACCAGTACGATCCCAAGTACACACCTTGGGTGCTCAATGTCAACGGTGTAGAATACACATCGGCCCAGGCATGGGAAATCGCTATCCGCGGCCTGATGAACCTTGTCACCGCCGAAGGTGAAGACTTCCTTCCCACCATGGACGACCGCAACAAGCCTTATACACTGGCCGACAACGGTTCCCTGAACGACGCAATGCCTACATATTCACCCGACTGCGCCTGGGGCAAACACCCCTGGTATGAAGGAGCAAACTCCGACCTTGTAACTTACAACGGCGCCGCCATTAAAAGCGTTGACGTCAACTTCATGGTGAAGGTAGGTGCCTGGCATGTTGTCCGCGGTCTTATCAAGACTGCCGGAAACAACAGCCCTCTTGGCATGATTGGTAACTTCCAGCAATTCGGCACGGCAAGCAGCACCCTCATCCTTGAAGGTTACAACGGACTTATCTCCCCTATGCGTGAAATGCTGATTCTCATGCGCATCTACAAGGATCTCCTTGACAACAATATCAACAGCAATGTTTATACTGCCATCAAGGACAAGACCTACAGCTTTGACCTGTACGGTATTGAGTAAATCCTAAACCTTTCCGGCAGCGGGGGCCTGACCGCCCCCGCTGCTGCAAATTAATCACATAAACATGAAAAAATTCACACTGCTCTTCTTTGCCTCCGCACTTGTGCTGAGCGCATGCGGGTGCGGAAAAAGCGTCCCCGCAAAAACCGACGACAATACTTCCGAACAGCCTCAGGAACAGGAAAAGACCTTCAGCCTGGACAGCTACAACGGTCACTTCGTAGAGGCTATTTCGGCAGCATACGACTACTTTGAAGAAAACGGGAAACTACCCAACACCATCAACGTAGACGGCCTGTCCGTAACCAAAGGCCGCTACATCGTTGGCGCCTGCATGCTACTTGACAAGATCCAGAAGGAACCCGACACCTGGCAGGACAACGACATTGAGACCATCCAGGCCGCAGGCGGTGAAGACTACCGCTGGAACACCTTCGACCCCGACGTAATTGACTTCCAGCACATCAACTTCATGGCCGAAAAACTCCTGAACTTCACCATTGAAAGGAAGTCCCTCCCCAACTACGTCACCTTCCCCTCCACGGACCCCGCCAGCCCCGGCTACCTTCCGCAGCTCACCATGGTTGTGACAAAGCACGAGAACACCATGAACCTGAGGGCCTGCGCAGTGGTCCTTGCCCGCACCTTCAACTACTTTGTAAAGAACAAAGGCCAGTGGCCCACCGAAGTATCGTCATGGCCGGCCTCCTACCTTGGCTCCACCAGCCACTGCCCCATTGACGCCCCCGAGGTGATTGCAGCCCGCGACGAAGCCATCGCCGGACTCCCCGCCAACGCCACGGACCGCCAGAAGGCCGAAGCAATATACGAGTACGCCCGTGACAAGTGGGAGTGGGAAAACTACATGAACACCAAGAAAGGCGCCGTAGAAACCATCAAACAGAAAGGCGGCAACTGCTGCGACCTCACCCACGCGACCATTGCCATGTGCCGCGCCACCGGCATTCCCGCCCGCTACCTCCACGGCCAGTGCTACTACTCCTCAGTGGAAGGCCACGTGATCCCGGAAATCTACGTAGACGGAAAATGGTGGATTGCAGACCCCACCAACAATGACTCCACATGGGGAACCCCCAAATGGAAAGGCATGGAGACCTTCAACGGACGTTACTACGAACTTGAATTCTAAGAAGTCATGCTAAAGAAAGTATTTCTTTTTGCCGCACTGGCAGCCGCACTCATCTCTTGCGGGAGAAAACCCGTAACTGAAGAAAATACCAACGGCATTTGGCTATGGTCCAAGTACATGAACGACGTTGACCTGGACACGCTTAAAGCCAAGGGAATAGGCAATATCATCCTCCACGAGGTAGCATTCAAAAACCACGGCGAAGACTCGACCATGGCCTTCATCCACGCCGCGCAGGAGCGTAACCTCAAGGTCCATATCTGGTTCCAGTGCTTCTACAAGGACGGCAAGTGGGTAAACCCCGTTGACGACTCCCTGTGCCGCTACAAGCAGGAATACTTTGACGAGGTGATTGCCCGCGCAAAGCACTACCAGGAACTTGGAGTGGACGGAATCCACCTTGACTACATCCGTTTTGGCGGAACCGCCCACAAGCACAATCCAAGTGCCGAAATAACCGCCACAGGCTGCGTGACGGAGTTCTGCCGCCAGATAAGCACCGCCCTCAAGGCCGCCAACCCCGACATCATCCTTTCGGCCGCACTTATGCCGGAGCCCAATAGCGAGTACTACTACGGCCAGGATCCCGCCCAGATGGGGCAGTACATAGACATCCTCATGCCCATGATATACTACCACTGCGACAGCTACCGTCCCAACGGTGCCGAATGGGCGCTTGAGGTGGCCGACCATTTTGCCACCAAGGGCGCTCCCGCAAAGGTATGGGCAGGAATCACCACATACAAGGACACCGATACCTCACAAGTGGTTCCCATGGATGCAGTAAACATCCTGAGGGATGCCAAGATGTTTGTAAACAGGTCCAAAGCCAGCGGAGTGGTCCTTTTCCGCTTCGGCCTAGGCGAAATCCCGGACCTCAACGGAATAAAGGAACACTAGAATGATACTCATTGCAGACAGCGGCGCCACAAAAACCCAGTGGGGCTGCGTTAACAGGGACGGCACAGGCCGCCATGACTTCTTCTCCCAGGGCTACAACCCCAACTACATAAGCGGGGAAGACATCATTGCCGATATCAGGGCGAACCTCCCACAGGGCTTTGACACGGATGCCGTAGAGGCCATCTACTTCTATGGGGCCGGCGTCACGCCCATGCAGTATCCCTTTGTGGAAAAGTGCCTGAGGACTGTTTTCGGCAAGGCCGGTGAAGTTTTCATCGCTATGGACACCCTGGCATCGTGCAGGGCCCTCCTGCAAAGGGAACCGGGCTTTGCTGCCATCCTTGGCACCGGCACCAATTCGGCCATGTATGACGGCTGCAACGAGGGCCTCAACGTAGACTCCTGCGGCTTTATCCTTGGCGACGAAGGCAGCGGCGGATACCTTGGAAAGCGTCTCATAACGGACTTTATCCGCTGTAACATGCCGGAGGCCGTTTACAAGATTGTGGGAAAGGAACTTGGCCACAGCAACGAGGAACTCCTGGACATTATCTACACCAAGCCCTTCCCCAACCGCTTCTGCGCCCAGTATGCAAAGTTTATCGGGGAACACCTTGACTTCGACCCCTACTTCCCCGCCCTTGTGGAAGACGCCTTCACCAAGTTCTTCCAGCGTATCGTCACCCACTATCCGGACTATACCAAGTACAGTTTCAACGCTGTGGGAAGCGTGGCTTACCACTTCCGTCCCATCCTTGAGAAGGTGGTGGAGCGCTTCGGCATGAAGATGGGCGTCATCCTGAAGGCCCCCATGGACGGTCTTGTGAAATATCATACAAGTTAGCTATGCCGAAAAACAAGTACCTGCTTCCGCTTGCCTTCATAGGCATGATGTTTTTCACCGTTGGCTTTGCCACCGGCATAAACGGGTATTTCGTGCCGTTCCTGGAGAATAACCTCTCCCTTACTTCGGCCCAGTCTTACCTTGTGATAGCCGCAACTTTTACCGCATTCCTGGTATTCAGTTTCCCGGCTTCAACCATTATCGGCAAAATAGGATACAAGAAGACGATGTCTCTGTCCTTCTTCCTCTTTGCCATTGCCTTTGCGCTGTTCATCCCTGCCGCAAGGCTTGAGAGCTTTGCCCTCTACCTTCTGGCCTGCTTCATAAGCGGAACGGCAAACACGGTGCTCCAGGCCGCAATAAACCCCTATGTGACCATCCTGGGGCCCATAGACTCCGCCGCAAGGAGGATAAGTATCATGGGAATATGCAACTCCCTGGCGCTGTCTCTGCCATCGGTATTCATAGCCGCAGTAACCCGCAAGCCCATTGAGGCGGTGGGGCTTGCAGACCTTGACACCCCGCTTCTTATTATCATCGCGGTGGTTGTGGCCCTTGGCATAATCACCCTCTTTGCGCCCCTTGAGGAAATCAAGGCCCAGGGAGAGGAGAACGAGGAAGACTGCCCGTATGCCGCAGGGAAAACCTCCATCTGGCAGTTCCCCCACCTTGTCCTTGGTGCGCTGGCCCTGTTTGTGTACGTGGGCGTGGAAAACCTTGCCCTCCTCACCGTGCTGGATTATGCCCAGGGACTTGGGCTCCCCAACCCCGAAAGCTACACAATATGGCCCGGAATAGGCATGGCCGCCGGCTATGTCATCGGCATAATCTGCATCCCCAAAGTAATCTCCCAGGTACAGGCCCTCAGGATATGCACCTGGCTTGCCGTGGCCGATTCCATTGCGATAGTGCTTACCCCGCCGGAAGTGTCGGTGTGGTGCGTAGCGCTCCTGAGCTTTGCCTGCTCACTTATGTATCCGGCAATATGGCCGCTTGCAATTGTGGACCTTGGCAAGTTCACCAAGAAGGGGTCGTCACTGCTTGTGGCCTCCATAGGCGGCGGAGCGCTTATTCCGCTGCTTTTCGGAGCCATGAAAGACTGGGTTGGGGCACAGGACGCCTACTGGATCTGCCTTCCGTTTTATCTCCTCATAATGTTCTATGCATACTACGGTTACAAGATTCGCCGCTAGCGCAGTAGCGGCTCTCCTCCTTCTTATTGCAGGGGCAAAAGCGAATGCCTGCACCACCGCCATAGTTTCGGCCCGGGCCAGCAGCACCGGCAGGCCGATGATATGGAAACAAAGGGATGCCGACAACGTCCGTAACACCCTTGCCCACGTGAAGGGAGAACGCTACTCCTACACCGGAATCTTTGCCGATACCGACACCGGGCACCGCAAAACCTACGGCGGGATAAACGAGGCCGGATTCGCCATTGCCAACAACCTCTCCTATAACCTTCGGCCCGATGACACGGGGACCCAGAACGGCCTCCTGATGAGCCGCGCGCTTGGCATCTGCGAATCCCTGGAAGACTTTGAGAACATGCTGAGGGAAGGAACAGGACTTGAGATAAGCGCCAACTTTGCGGTTATCGACGCCCACGGCGGGGCGGCCTACTTTGAGGCCTGGGACCACGGATACACCCGTTACGACGTTCCCGAAGGCGGAGTCCTGTACCGCACCAACTTCTCCCTTTCCGGCCGTGAGAACGAAGGCGGCGGATATGCCCGCTATGAGGCTATAAGCCGAATCATGGAAAAACGGCCCCGGGGAGGCTACAGCCCGGAATTCTTCCTTGACGCCGCCCGTAATTTCCACCACGGATTCAGCGGCAAGGATGCCCTGAAAGGCAACGCCCTTGTGTATGACAACCACCTTATCCCCCGCCCTTGGTCGGCCTCCAGCGTGATTATAGAAGGGGTCACCCAAGCCCAAAGGCCCGATGCCGGGATGATGTGGTTCGTGCCCGGATATCCCCCTTGCAGCTATGCCGTTGCAGCGTGGGTGGCCGCCGGGGACAATCTTCCCGCCACGGTTTCCGGGGACGCTCCGGCAAACGCCCTTGCCGTAGAGCTCATGCACAAGGTGCATCCGTTCTTCCAAAATGAGGAAGGGGCGGAATACCTTGACGTGAAGGCCGTCAAAAAGATACTTCCCGTTGTAAGGAAGGCCGAAAAGGCGGAGCTCAGGGAAGCCCGCCAAACAGACGGATTCAACCCCGCCGAAGTCCTTGGATACAACAAGGCATGCGAGGAAAGATTTGAAGCATTCAAACAAAAGGTGACAAGATGAACTTTACCCCCTGGACACTGCTCATAGACGTTGGAGTTGTTTCCCTGCTGCTACTGCTTGGGAAGCTTCTCCGCGCAAAAGTACCCTTTATCCAGAGGTTGTTCATACCCCCAAGCCTTATAGCCGGCTTCTGCGGCCTTATCCTGGGGCCGGAGGTACTTGGATGGCTGCCCCTTTCATCAAACATGGGCACCTACGCAGGCATTCTGATAGCCCTTGTCTTCAGCTGCATCCCGTTTACCTCCCAAAAGTCCCGCACCAATGACGGCGGCGCCCGCATAGGCCGAATGTGGAGCTACTCCCAGGCGGGAATGCTGCTCCAGTGGGCCCTTGGCGGTGCCCTTGGCATGTGGGTCCTAAGCCTCTTCTGGCCCATAGACCCCTCCTTCGGCCTTTCTATGCCCGCCGGATTCTGCGGAGGCCACGGCACGGCTGCGGCAATTGGCGAAGCCTTTTCCAAACACGGCATAGAGGAAATGCAGTCCCTTGCCATGACAGCCGCTACGGTTGGCATCATCGCCTCCGTGGTCATTGGCATGTGGGTCATTTCATGGGGCGCCGCCCACGGTAAAACCTCCTTCCTGGGGAAATTCGACACCCTCCCGGAGGAGCTCCGCACCGGCATACTCCCCAAAGACAAGCGAATCTCCATGGGAGAAGCCTCCTTCAGCGCAATTTCCCTGGACTCCATGACCTTCAACTTCGCCTTCGTGGCCCTTTCGGCCCTGGGCGGTTACGGCATCTCAAAGCTGGTGGCCCTCCTGTGGCCCGCCCTTATGCTTCCGGTATTCAGCTGCGCCTTCATCGCCGCACTCCTTGTGAGGTGGATCCTTGGAAAGATTAAGGCCGATGAACACATCTCAAAGCCCATCGTGGGGCACCTCAGCGGGGCCTTCACGGACTATCTGGTGGCCTTTGGAGTTGCTTCCATCAAGCTGGAGATTGTGGGGCGCTACATCGTGCCGCTCACCATCCTCCTTGTAATAGGGCTGGTCCTTACGCTCCTCTATGTGTTCCTTGTGGGCGCCAGGATTCACCGGACTTACGCATTTGAAAAGAGCGTTTTCACCTGGGGCTGGTTCACCGGAACCATGGCCATGGGAATCGCCCTTCTGAGGATTACGGACCCCGATTCCAAAAGCGGCTGCCTTGACGACTACGCCATTGCCTACCTTTACATAGCCCCTGTGGAAATAGCTCTTGTAAGCTTTGCTCCGCTTGCATTCACCTCCGGCTTCGGCTGGCTCTTCATCCTTGCCTGCGCCCTCACAGGAGCCGGAATCATGGGATTTGCCGCGGCAAGGGGATGGCTCAAGAAATAAGTGTTATGAAGCGTTTATTGTGTATATTGGAGTCCCTGCTCATTATTATTCCTGCCCAAGCAGGGACTCCCCGAAAGGGGAAGACAGACATTGGGGCCAAATACCTTGACTCCCATTTTGCGCTGTACGATTCCCTCCAGAAGAGCATCTTCAATTATGCCGAAACCGCCTACAAGGAAACAAGGAGCGCAGAGCAGTGGGCATCGTTCCTTGAGAGCGAAGGTTTCCTGGTGGAAAGGGGCGTTGCAGGCATCCCCACGGCCTTTGTGGCCAGCTACGGCAGCGGAGCTCCGGTGATAGGCATGATGGCCGAATACGACGCCATTGCGGGCATGAGCCAGGACACCGTCCCCTTCCGTAAACCCCTTGTCCCGGGAGCTCCGGGACATGCCTGCGGACATAATGTCCTTGGAGCCGGTTCAGTTGCAGGTGCCGTAGCCGTCTCCAAGTATCTTTCGGCCACAGGAATATCCGGGACGGTGAAACTCTTTGGCTGCCCCGCCGAAGAAGGCGGCGGCGGAAAGGTGTACATGATGACGGGGGGCGTGTTTGACGGGCTGGACGCCATGCTGGACTGGCACCCCGACATTAGGAACACCGTAAACAAGGCTACCGGCCTTGCAAACGTGCAGGTGATATTCACCTTCACTGGGAAGGCCTCCCATGCATCGGGAGCGCCGGAAGCCGGACGCAGCGCCCTTGACGCCGTGGAAAGCTTCAACTACATGATGAACATGATGCGGGAACACGTGCCCCAGACCTCCCGCATCCACTACGTGATAACGGACGGAGGCAAGGCTCCAAACGTGGTTCCGGACAAGGCGAGCGTGAAGTACTTCTTCCGCAGCCCGTCCCGTGAAACCGTACGTGATATCCTTTCCAGGGCCCTCAAGGCGGCCGAAGGAGCGGCTATGGGAACGGGTACCGTCTTTGACTACGAGCTTGTCTCCGGCAACTATGAAAGACTTCAAAACGACGAAATGGCCACCCTTGTGGGGCGCTCCCTTGAAAAGGTGGGCGGCATAAGGCTGGATGAGCGGGAAATGGCGTTTGCACGTGAAGTTGCGGCCGTCTCCGGTGCAGACGCTTCGCTCATCGACCGGCTTTCCAAGGTTGTTCCTCCCGCCGACGAAGGCTATGAGGCCTATGTGTCTTCAGACGTCGGGAACGTGACCTGGGCGGTTCCCACGGGCAGCTTCCGCTACTCCTGCTTCACTCCGGGCGGCGTGGGACATAGCTGGCAGCAAACCTCCAGCTGCGGCACCACAATAGGCACAAAAGGAGCAATAGGGGCGGGAAAGGTGCTTTACTACAGCGCCGTGGAACTTCTTACGGACTCAAAGCTCCTTTCGCGCGTGAGGGAAGAATTCCTTTCACGCCGCGGCCCGGATTTCACCTTCCAGCCCATGACAGGGCAAAGGAGACCGCCTTTCAAGGAAGCGGCAATTCTCTCTACAACGCTTGAAAGGAGCCTCTTTACGGGCATCCAGGCTTCGGCACCGTCCATTGAGAGGAAGGAAGTTGTCGCCGACACATCGGCCTTCACCTACTTCATAAAGCCGGAGGCTATCCTTGACCAGGAGGAATCCGGAAGGTGCTGGTTCTTCTCCACGTCTACGGTGCTTGGAGGCGACATTTCACGTAACTACATCTATTTCTGGGACCTCATGGAGAAGGCCAACCTCTTCCTATGTGAGGTCTGGGACCACCGCAAGGAGCCCCTTGACAGCCGGTTCAACGAGAAAATCTTCCGCCGTCCAATATGGGATGGAGGCCATTTCATGGATGCCGTGTACCTGGTTGAGAAATACGGGATTGTGCCGGAAAGCGCCATGCCGGAAACAGCTGTTTCGCTTAATCCGGACGGCCTTAAACGTGTCCTGAAGCAGCTGCTGAGGGGTTACGGCCTCAAGCTCAGGGAAAGTACGGAGCCAGAAGCCCTGAAGGAGGAAGCCCTGAAGGAAGTGTACGGTCTCCTTCAGAACAGCCTTGGGACTCCGCCGGAAACCGGGATAAGGAAGGTGGACATGAGCGGCTATGCCGTACTTATGAACGACCCCACAAGGCCGTACTACAGAAGATACAGGGTAGAGGGTTCAAGAGGGGCTTATGACGCCCCGGACTGGACTTTCCTTAACCTCCCCGTGGAAGAGCTGGAGAGCATAGGGACAAGGAGCCTTGCCCAAGGAGAGCGCTTCTACTTCACTGCCGACACCGACGCCTACTCCGACAAACCTGCAGGCGTATACAGCCTTGACACGTACGAAATCCCTTCTCTTTCCAAGGAGGAGCTGTTCCGCAGCTACGGCGCTGTGTCGGCCCATGCCATGGCCATGTGCGGGGTAAGGCTTACCCCGGACGGCACGCCCGAGAGCTGGGTGGCCCAGAACAGTTTCGGCCTTGAAAGGGGCCCCGGAGGCCTTGCCGTAATGACCCGCGGCTGGTGGGCCACCTACATGTTCCGCATGGCCGTAAAGGCCGAATTCCTTACTCCGGAGCAGCGGGAAATGCTGGAGAAGACCCCGGAAACCATCCCTTACTGGAACCTTTACTGATTAATATGAAAAAGACACTTGCTATCATTGCAGCACTTGTTGCCGCCATTTCCTGCCGTCCCAAAGCGGAGGAGGAGTACCCTATGTTCTGGACCTGGCTGGAGGACATCCCTTCAGTAAATGTGGAGGCCGCCTTCGCGCACATGGAAGAGGCCGGCCTTGACGCCGTGATGCTCCATGCCGCCTCCGTGGAAGACTATGTGAAGGACGTGGAACTGGCAAAAAAACACGGCATAAAAGTCTATGCCTGGGTATGGACCCTCAATCCGCCCCGGCAGGAGCGTCCCACTATGCTCCAGGAGCATCCGGACTGGTTCAGCGTGAACAGGAACGGGGAAAGCGTAGCCGATGTCAAGGCCTATGTCAACTCTTACAAGTTCCTTTGCCCGGCGCTCCCCGAGGTCAGGGAATACCTTGCAAGGAAGGTGGAAGAGATATGCGCCATAGACGGCGTGGAGGGCATTTGCCTGGACTATTGCCGCCTTATAGACTGCGTCCTTCCTATCTCGCTTGCATACAATTACAACCTAAGGCAGGACACCGAGGTTTGGGCCGAATACGACTACGGGTATCATCCGGCAATGATAGAGAAGTTCATGAAGGAGTACGGATATGATCCCCGGGAGCTCCAGGACCCTTCCCGCGACGAGAAATGGTGTGCTTTCCGCAGCGCCCAGATAACGGAAGTTGCAAACATCATGTGCGAAGTTGCCCACAAAGCCGGCAAGAAGGTTACGGCTTCTCCGTTTGCAGCCGCCGGCCTTGCCAACTTCATGGTTTTCCAGGACTGGCCGAAGTGGAACCTTGACATGGTGCATCCTATGGCCTACACGGATTTCTACACTATGGACCCGTCGTTTGCCCGTGACGCCACGCTTTCAAACATCAAGGCCGCAGGGCCCGAGGTTACCGTGATGTGCGGGGTTGACACAGAACTTGGCGGAGACCCGGAGTTCATCTTTGACAAGATGGATGCTGCATTCGGCGCTGGCGCAAAGGGCATTTCGCTTTACACCATTGAAGGCCTGAATTCAGAAAGTCTCCGCTCACGCTTCAAGGTGTATGCCGACAGCCTTAGGACACTCCGGGCCGAAGGTAAACTGCCCGTAGCGCCGGGTACGGCCCCTTCCGTGAACCCCTTTGAGAACAAGTCCCTCATGGCCGTTGTTGAGCGCAACATGCAGCGCGTGATTGCCGGCGAGGCAATTCATGAAAAGAGCGTCAACGGCATGATCCCGGACAATCCGGAACGTGTCTACCCCGCCCTGGACCTTTCCGAGTACAAACTCACCAAGGAGACCGACCGCCTTAAGGTTTACGAAGTCACGGACCGCGCCAGCGGCAAAACCCTTCAGGTGTATTTTGTCCTTTACGGGAACATCATTTCCGGCTGGGATGTAAGGATTTGACTTTGGCACTGGATGGCTTCCCCGGCTGTTTTTAGCAAGTACCTCACACTGAGCGCATTACACAATTTACTCCCGTCGGTTTTGACGGGAGTAAATTGAGTAATTAACTTATAATCAAATTGTTAAAGAAATCACAACGATTGCCACTTTCATCCATTTGTCTTTCTGACTTCAAGCATTTCAAGGAATAACTCTGTATGCTCAGCGCCAGATTCTCGAATTGTCTTACGTAAACGGGAACGATCAATCTCAACTGCATTTTTTGATTGCTTCCCAGTTATTACTTGAACGACTATTGAAGGCAATCCAGCAAAGAATAATGTAATCATTTGTAAATGCCTTCCTTTAATTGATGGGACTTCGTTCCGCAGTTTTGACATGACGCCATCGCAGTATTTGTTCAAATCTAACTCTAAATCACTATATAGGTGCGAATCTTTCTGGAAGGACTCACACTTTTTTTTATACTCTTTGAACACTCGCTCTTTATCATCCGGTGTTTCTGCATGTAAATAATTCTCCGCCAACCTATCAACATGTCCTAATCTTTCACTGAACAAGGTCCCGAGAATTGATGCCTTTTCGGCCAAGGTCCTATTAACGATTTCTTTCTCTATAGCTAATTGTGCAATTTGTTCCTTGATTATAATATCTTTCCTTTGGACATGACTTCTAATAAAGCCTAGGCACACTAATACAATAACGAAACACAAGCAACATATTAACCATATTTTAATGTGAGCGTTATTTACCTGCAATTCTTGATACTGAGCCTCTTTATCATAATAGTTTCTTTGAGCCACGCTCACGGATTGTCGTAAAATGGCCCTAGTGAGGGAATCTTGAACATCCACCGCCTCACTCAAAAAAGAATAAGCTTGATGACTGTTGCCTCTGGCGTTCTCTATGCGGGCACGGAACACTTTAACCATTGCTGTATCCACTTTATCTTGAGCATACAAATATGCTTTTGAAATATAATAGTCTGAAGAATCAGTCATCCCTATATTATTTAGAACTAAAGCATAGTAGCCAATATCTAGAAGAGAAAGCAGTTCCGGATTGACACTTCTGTATATATTGAGCTGTCTTGAGTAATCTTTATTACCTTGTTCTATCAACGCCTCTGCTTTAACCAGCAAACAATGATCCCTAAATGATTCTGGAAGCGGTAATTGGATTAAAGAATCCAATAATGATATCGCTCTCTCATATTGTCTGTCATTGGAATAATCAATGGCAAGAGATTGATATCCAAATAGTTCATGCAGTCTTAGCGTACTATCGCGCTTGAAGAAAGAAATAGCCTTTTTCTCGTAATTAATTGCTTCTGAAGTGTTGTTTGTTACATTCATAATGTTAGCTAAGGCCCTATTGGACAGCCCCAAATACCTATAATCTGGCCCTATTCTCGCTTCTTTTATGGCCTTTTCAAAATAAACTGCCGCCGTGGCAAAATCAGACGCATTTTTTAAGACAACTCCCTTATAATAGAACGCAAGTTTCCGACTCTGATGGTCATTCGTCCGCGAATAGTAATCCACGGCAACGCTTATAAGCGAATCTGATGATACATCAATATAATTCTTATCGAGAGCTGCACTCATAAGCAACGCATATCGCGCCTTGTGCCTTTTGGTATTTAATGACGAGTTCGGAATAGATTGAAGTATTGACATGGATTCTTCAGGGGAATCATGCAATAAAGCTTCAGCCTCTGAGAGCCGATGATTTAATGATGCTCCTAACAATTGAGCAAATATCACAAAGACGACAACGTTAAGCTTACTCATGATGACACTATTGTTATTCAAAATTAAAGAATAATTGTCAATTATGACTACCTTCCCTTAAAACTGAAATAGTGCAATCTTTTTATTTTACTTATAATCAACGCATTGAGCACATAAAAATGAAAGACCAAATTCTTTCAAACAACATTAAAATATGTCATTTTTGTAATGCCAAACATAATCATCTAACACTATGAAGAAAGTATTCTACTTTGCACTGTTGTCTATTCTTATCAGTGCATGCTCAAATCAGCAAAAGGAACTAACCACTCCAATCGTCGTATACGATTTCATGTCAGAATCTAAATAATTATACGTATATTTGGCAATAAACCACATAAAACCACATAAACTATGAGACATTGTGTTATTCTGTTTTCGTGCTGCATGGCATTATGCTTCCTAGTTTGGAACTGCGGAACCAAAACTGAGAATAAAGGCTCTGCCAACAGCACTCCAATTACAATCTCCTCACCTGAACCTTCCGGAACAATTTCGGCCATCTCTCTTAGCGACGGACAAAAACAGCAGCTGCAAAACGGCAATGCGTTCGCACTCCGCTGCATGCAAACCATTTATTCGCAGGGAGGCGGTGAAAACATCCTGCTATCCCCGCTCAGTTTACAGTACGCCCTTGCAATGGCAACTAACGGCGCCAGCGGAAAGACTGCAGAAGAAATCACAAGCACACTTGGATACTCAAGCGACCTTCCGGGCCTCAACGCCTTCATGAAACAGCTTATGGACCAGTTACCCGCACTGGATGCCAATGTAGAGCTGAAGGTCACCAACGCCATGCTCACAAGTGACAAGTATAAAGTTCAGAGTTCCTTTAAAGAAACCCTCAACTCCGGATACTATGCCCCCGTGGAGTATGTCAACATGGATGACATCTCCCTTACAGTAAACCGCATAAATGAATGGGCAAGCCGAAACACCAACGGCTTCATCAATCCATTCATCACAGAGAACGACTTACCCTCCGATCTGGTCTCGGTCATACTCAACGCATTATATTTCAAGGCAAAATGGTCCGAGTATGGTGGCATGCCCATCTTTAACCCAGACTTTACCAATCCCGCACAACCGTTCTACTGCGCCGACGGAACGCAGACTTCGGCCGACTACATGAGAACATCCATATACTTTGACTACGCCAAGAGAGACGGATATCAGGCAATTGAACTCCCGTATGCCGGCAGAAAGTTCGCAATGTATGTACTGCTTCCAGACTCCAAGGACGCAAAGAACGGCGTAGGAAAACTGCTTGAAGCACTTCCCGACGGAGAATGGAAAGCACTGCTTGAAAGCATGAAGACCGGGCCCGAAGTACATCTCAGCCTGCCAAAGTTTGACATTACAGAGAAGGTCACTTTACGCAACACCCTTGAAAAGATGGGTATCAACAGAGCATTCGATCCCGCCTATGCCGAATTTGACCGCATGATTGAAGACGGAAGCGGTTTGTACATTAGCGGAATCCTCCAGAAAAGCAGAATAAGCGTAACCGAATGGGGAACCGAAGCCGCATCCGTAACCATGGAGATGATAGGGAAAGAAAGCGAGCCTGGTGAACATGAAGAGGTTGCCTTCACCGCAGATCATCCGTTTGTATATATCATAGCCGAAAAATCGTCCGGAGCAATCCTGTTTGAAGGTGTATTTGGCGGAAAAAAAAGTTCGCAATAAAAATTTTTAAAAATTTCTTGCATATATAAAATCTATTCTCCATCTTTGTAACAGAATGAGAATGAACAACAATATGTGGTGGCGCACTTACAGCTTAAACCTGTAAGTCGCGTAGCCGTATAGATATGTATAGATTTGGCCTGCTGACTTACAGCAGGCCTTTTTTTGTAAATTAACCATTAACATTATACTATTATGCGACAGAAAAAATTCATGCTTCCGGAATCCGAGATTCCTACGCACTACTTCAACATCCAGGCTGTAATGCCCAACAAGCCCCTTCCGTTCCTGAACCCGGCAACCAAGGAGCCGTTGAAGCCCGAGGACCTCTACCCCATCTTCTGCAAGGCCTGCGCCGACCAGGAGCTGAACCAGACGGATGAATGGATTCCCATTCCGGAGCCCGTGCGTGAGCAGTATGCCGCATATCGCTGCACCCCGCTGGTGAGGGCCTATGAGCTGGAAGCAGCCCTTGGCACCCCCGCACACATCTATTTCAAGAACGAGTCCGTGAGCCCCGCCGGCAGTCACAAGCTTAATTCGGCCATAGCCCAGGCCTACTACGCCAAGGAACAGGGAATCACCAACCTTACCACCGAAACCGGAGCCGGACAGTGGGGCGGCGCCCTCAGCTATGCCACCAAGAAATTCGGCATAGACTGCGCTGTATATATGGTTAAGGTGAGCTACGAGCAGAAGCCTTACCGCCGTTCAATCATGCAGACATTCGGTGCGGCAATCACCCCGTCCCCGTCCATGAGCACCCGCGCCGGAAAGGACATCATCACCCGTAACCCCAACGACCGCGGCTCCCTTGGCTGCGCCATCTCGGAGGCCATCGAGCTTGCCGTAAGCACCCCCAACTGCAAATACGCCCTTGGCTCCGTGCTCAACCACGTGTGCCTGCACCAGACGGTTATCGGCCTGGAAGCCGAAAAACAGATGGAGCTTGCGGGAGAGTACCCCGACATTGTCATTGCATGCTTCGGCGGCGGTTCAAACTTCTCTGGAATTGCATATCCGTTCATGCGCCACAACATCCAGGAAGGCAAGAAGACCCGCTTCATTGCGGCCGAACCTTACTCCTGCCCCAAGCTCACCAGGGGTAAGTTCGAGTACGACTTTGGCGATGAGGCCGGCATGACTCCCCTCCTCCCCATGTACACCCTGGGTCACACCTTCAAGCCCGCATCCATCCACGCAGGCGGCCTCAGGTACCACGGAGCAGGCGTTATCCTTTCCCAGCTCATGAAGGACGGCTTCATGGAGGCCGTGGACATTGAGCAGAAGGATTCCTTTGCAGCAGGTGTGCTGTTTGCACGCACGGAGGGCATCATCCCCGCCCCTGAGAGCTGCCACGCCATTGCAGCCACCATCCAGGAGGCCCTGAAGTGCAAGGAAACCGGCGAGAAGAAGACCATCCTCTTCAACCTTTCCGGCCACGGATTTGTGGACATGGCCGCCTACGACCAGTACTTCTCCGGCGAGATGCAGAACTACCACGTCTCCGACGAAGACCTGGCCAAGTTCATTGAGAGCGCCGACGCTCTTAACAAGTAGAGATTACGCGGGTGAGGGCCTCCAGATTGGGGGCCTCTCCCGTAAATATGCCGTAACCCGCAAGTGCCTGGTGGAGACACCACATTTTGCCGCTGATATAGCGGCGGCAGGGAATTTCAGAAAGGCTTGGGTGCTTGTATTCGGCCTCAAGGACTACGGCGCCGCCAAGAAGATCCCCGGTCAAGCCGGGGATGACGGGAACTCCGCCGGGGATGACGGAGGGCGTCACGCCCGGCAACGACCGGGCGTCTCCGGGAACGGTGTAGACCACAAAATCCGGCTTGAGGGTGCCGATATCCTCCAGCGGCACGGCATCACAGCTATGGGCAGCTGCAAGTGCGGCTGCCTTTTCATAAGTGCGGTTGGCGATGGTGATGGTTTTGGAGCCAAGTTTTTTTGCGGCAACGACGGCTGCCATTGCAGCGCCGCCGGCGCCTATGACAAGGGTGTTTTCCGGCTGGAAGCCTGTCTCTTTCACGGCGCCAATGACGCCGTCTACATCGGTGTTGTAGCCATGCAGGAGCCCGTCTTCGGCCTTTACCACAAGATTTACCGCACCGCAGTCCCTGGCTCCGTCAGAGAGCACGTCTACGGCCCGGAAGGCGTCCTGCTTGTAGGGGGCGGTGACGTTTATGCCGTGGTAGCTTTTGAGGAAGGTTGCCCAGGCTTCATCGAAGGGAGCGTCTATGAGATGGTAGGGGTATCGGCCGTCATACGCCGCGGTAAAAAGGCGGGGGCTCATGGACCCGGCCACAGGATGGCCGATTAGGGCAAACTGCTTCATTTGCGGAAAAAGGTTTGGCTCAGATAGCACCAGAAGCCGGTTACGGCCTGGGCAAGGATCTGGGTTTCATGATTTAAGGTGGCGTAAATCATGCCGCTGCCCATGGGGATGCCGTAGACGGCCTGCATTACGGTTGCAACGGCCCCGTGGAACGCCCCGAAGCCTCCGGGTACGGGGATGAGCGTGGAGATGCTGCCCGCCACCATGAGGTTGAAGCCGGCCGCGGCGTCAAGCACCGTGAAGGGCTCTATGTCCCTCAGGGCCCACACAATGAAGGTGCTGGTGAGCCAGGAACCCACCCAGATAAGGGCCGTATATAAGAAAAACAGGGCGGGATTTTCAAGTTTGCCGATAGACCTCAGGCCATCTCCAATGCCGGCAATGAAGTTCCAGATTTTAAGGAAAATGCCACCACGCTCCCTGAGGCGATAGCTCACAAGAGTTACGGCGGCGGCAATGGCCAGAATCCCGGCGGCAGCCCAGGCCATTGAGCCGCCTCCAAGTTCAACGCTGCCATCGGCCCTTCCCCAGGCGCCCAAAAAGAAAATGACGGTAAGAATGATGAGGACAACTGCATCCACGGCTTTTTCGGCAAGGTATGTGCCGATGGCGGCATCCCAGCCAAGGCGCCTTCGGCCGTCCGGAGTGGTTCCGGCATCACTTACAATGTAGCCGATTTTTACGGCCTCGCCAACCTTGGGGAGCGCTATGTTTACAATGAAGCCTATGCCGTAGGCGTTGATGACGTCCTTTTTTGTTATGGAAGGGGCAAGGGGCTTTATGAGCATGTGCCACCTGAGGCCATGGATTATTATGAAGACGGCACCGGTTACAAAGGCTGCGGCCACATACCACCAGTTGCAGAGCCGAAGTGCCTTTGCGAACTCCTTCCAGTCTATGGCCCTTACGCAAAACCACACAAGGACCACCGCAACGGCAGTCCAGAAGAGGTACTTCAGGATATTTTTGACTTTATTGTCCATCGGCCTCACAAAGGTAATGGAAAATCCGCAAAATATGGTTATTTTTGTGGGTAATATAACTTTGTATGAAATCTATCTTAGGCATCGGCAACGCCCTCACGGACATCCTGGCCGTCCTCCCGGACGACACCCTTCTCAAAAAATTCCACCTTCCGCTTGGCAGCATGCAGCACGTAGACATGGAAACCGGAGATCGCATCTGGGAAGACCTCAAGCAGTACGGAGTTAAGTATGTCCCCGGCGGCAGCGCGGCAAACACCATCACCTGCACGGCCATCTTCGGCATGGAGTCCGGCTTCCTTGGGAAAATCGGCAACGACGACCTCGGCAACCTTTTCAAGAGCACAATGGAGCAGTATGGCGTAAAGGCCCAGATGCTTTATTCGGAGAAGTCTTCAGGCCGATGCATGGTTTTCATTACCGGAGCCAACGCCGAACGCACTTTTGCGGATTATATGGGCGCCACGCTGGAACTTGGTCCCGATGACCTTGATGCATCATTTTTTGAAGGCTACGACTACTTCCATATAGAGGGTTATCTAGTTCAGAACCAGGAACTTATCTCAAAAGCAGCCAAACTTGCCAAGGCTGCCGGATGTATCATTTCCATAGATATGGCTTCCTACAATGTAGTGGAATCCAACGACGCCTTCTTCCACAATCTGATAGAAAATTACGTAGACATTGTGTTTGCCAACGAGAGCGAGGCCAAGGCCTTCACCAAAATGGAGCCCCGGGAAGCAATCGACGAACTTGCGCGGCACTGCTCCATTGCAGTGGTTAAGGTGGGCAAGGCCGGATCCATGGTCAAGTCCGGTTCAGAGTACCACTTCATAGAGCCCTGGCCGGCAGAGCCCATAGATGCCACCGGCGCCGGAGACACCTATGCGGCCGGTTTCCTGTATGCGCACTCCCTTGGCATGCCGCTTCTTGTGTGCGGCCAAATTGGTTCCATCATTGCCGCTAAGGTGGTGGAAGTGATTGGCACCAAGATAGACATCCCCCGCTGGAGAGAGGCGAAAGACGAAATCAGGGCCCTTATTTCGGCCAATTCCAATGACCCCCTGCCACCGCTTAACTGATGAAAAAGTATCTTATAGTATTCCTTATATCCATGGTGCCGCTCATAGAGCTTAGAGGCGCCATCCCCTACGCAGTTGGTTTCGGGCTACCCATTGTGCCGTCAATCATTGTTTCCGTGCTCGGGAACATGCTGCCGGTTCCATTTATCTTCCTTTTTGCCCGGCGCATACTGGAGTGGGGCAAAGACAAGAAGTACATAGGGAAGTTCTTCACCTGGTGCCTTGAGAAAGGAGAGAAAGGCGGCCGAAAACTGGAGGCCAAAGCCGGGCACGGCCTTTACTGGGCCCTGCTGCTGTTTGTGGGCATTCCGCTACCCGGCACCGGCGCCTGGACCGGCACCCTTGCCGCCAGCATCCTGGACATGGACTTCAAAAAGAGCGTGCTGTACATCCTTCTGGGCGTACTCCTTGCCGGCGCCATCATGCTTGCCGCCTCCTTCGGCGTGTTCGGCGCCATCAATCTCTTTAAATAGTTGCTTTCGGGCGAGGTCGGCGGAGCGTTTGGGCGAGGTTGGTTGAACCTGCCCGCCGGGCCGTGGAGATAACTCGCTGATATACAGCAGATTACATCAAAGAGGGTGCTTGTTTTTAAGCACCCTCTTTTGCGTATCTAGTTCACTCTCAGCGACTTATCTCCACGGCGGCTTTCCGGGTAGTTGCACATGAGATAGTCCCGGATAATGATTCCAATTGGAAACGTTTCATTATCCGTTTCACTAGCCGTTTCACAAAAACTGCATTTTAGCATACTGTAGAGGGGTGTATCTTGCATTCTTTTTAAACGAATGTCAACCCCACTTGCATTTCTTTTGAAAAAACGGCCTCTGAGGGCATTGTGAAGGGGGTAAAAAATAAACGTTTCCCAGAGCAATGAAACGGATAAGTATTCTTTTCTTTGCAAAAAAGTGTTTATGGACAAAGGAAAAGACATATTCTATCATTGTTATCAACGGCCAAAGGACCGCGGAGTAATCTTTTACACAGTTACTGACCATCTCCTGTACTTCACTATCTACTGCACGGTTATTAAACAGTACCATGTCACACCGTTAAAATTAGTACAAATGCCGGATCACCTGCACCACTCAATAATGGAAAACGAGCACGGGCAATTAAGTGCATGCTTAGACCTGGTAACTTCACTATTTGTCCGAGAATACAACAGTGCCTATCACCGCAGAGGTCCTATGTTTGAACAACGGTTCGGCCGTGCTGTCAAGAAAACCGACAAAAGCATTCGCACCAATCTCACTTATCTTAACAATAATCCTGTTGAAAGACAGCTTGTTACAAGGGCGGAGTACTATCGGTGGAACTATCTTGCTTATGCGGTCTCAGACCATCCGTTTTCTAGGAAAATCGTGCTCAGAAAGGCCTCGATGCCACTTAGGCGTGCCTTGAAAATAGTTGAATACCAGCACAATAAGGGGAGATATTTGACAGGGAGGATGCTAAGGAACATGTTTAATTCCCTTCCAAATGACGAGGAACGCGAGCAACTTACGGATTTCATTGTATCCACATACTCCGTTATTGACCATAAGGCAGCCTCAAATTACTTCCAAACATATGAGAACCAGCTGATTACTGCTTCGGCAAACACGGGAAGCGAATATGACATCAAGGAGAATTTCATAGGCCGCTCCGATGCCTGCTACACCAAGATGACACGCTTTTTGGTCTGTGCAGGCATAGTGAAGGACATTCACGAAGTTTACGCAATGAGCATGGAAGAAAAATGGAAGGCTTATGACTACTTGAAGGCGCGTATGAATGTCCCGTCAAATCAGGTCAAGGCTTTTTTGCATCTTCCTATAAAACAAGGTTAATCTTTCAGAAATTATTAGTAAATTGCAAACACTAAAATGATATTATTATGGCACTGAACAAAGTTATGCTTATCGGTAACGTTGGAAACGACCCTGAAGTACGTTACCTTGAATCAAATCCCCAGAATCCTTCGGCAAATGCAAAAGTTGCATCCTTCCGTCTTGCAACCACAGAGCGTTTTCGTGACCGCAACGGCGAACTCCGTGAAAACACTGAGTGGCACAACATAGTAGTATGGCGTAATAATGCCGATGTCGTTGAAAAATTCGTCCACAAGGGCAGCCAGGTATATATTGAAGGCAAACTCCGCACGCGTCAGTGGACAGACCAGACCGGGAACAAACGATATACCACCGAGGTAGTCGCAGACAACCTTCAGCTTCTAGGCAAACGCCCGGACGGAGACCAGCAGCAATCCGGCGGCTACCAGTCACAACCAGGCGGATATCAGCAGCCCGGTGGATATCAGTCACAGCCTAGCGGTTACCAGGGTGGATATCAGCAGCCTGGCGGCACCCAGGCGCAGCCCGGAGGTTACCAGCAGCAGCCCGCGTATCAGGGCGGCTACCCTGCAGCGCCGCAGGGTGGCGGCTATTCTGCACCTGCGCCCACTCCCGCGGCCACTACTCCCACTCCCGCAGCGGCTTCTCCCTCAGCTCCGGTTGCGGCGCCGTCATCGGCCACAGGACCAGCCCCGGCTCCCGCTCAACCGCAGGTTTCCCCGGATTATCAGGGGCCGATGCCTGCCGCCGAGCCTTCAGATGACCTTCCGTTCTAATTGCCCCGTGGAGATAACCTGCTGATTATCAATCCATAACATGAAAGAGGGTGCTCAAATCGAAGCACCCTCTTTCACGTAACATACTGTGTGCCAGGTAGTTACCTCCACGCGCGAGAGTCCTAGGAGGACGCGGAAGGAGCGGAGTTTGCTAATGGCCCCGTTTTTGTATAACTTTGCACTCAAAGGGAAGTGCCTCAATGGAATTCCTGCAGGCACCGGACAAACAAAAGGAGGACAACAGTATGAAAGCACTCAGATATCTCACGGCGGCCGCAGTTTTGGCCGCGGTTCTGGCGGGTTGCAGCACCCGCGTGGAGCCTTACAACCGTCAGGGCAAGAATAACCAGGGCCAGGAGCAGCAAAAGCCTCAGGACAAAGAAATTACGCCCACTCCCAACGACACTTGGAAGATCTCCTATGAAGGCCGGAAGGTTGTGGATGGCGCCTACACCGATGAAATCCGCGTAAACAATGTTCCCGCAGGCCAGAAGTACCTTGTGAGCGTTATCAACAGGGCAAACTACGCAACCTATGGCGGAGACCTTGCAGCCTTCTTGAAAAACGAACTGGAGTACAACTCAGACTATGTCTACGAAGGTTCTCCGGAAGTGATTCAGTTCGGGCGGCTGCGTCACGGACAGTGGTATGCATTCGTTATCGGCCTGGACGCAAATAAAAACCTTACCGGCGAATACGCATCCATAATGTTCATCGTAGAGGAAGAGGAAGCATCGCCGGAATATCTGGAGTGGCTTGGCAACTGGAGCGTGTCTGACGGCCGAATTGAGTATGAGATCAAGGTAAGCCAGATAGAGTCCAACCAGGTGTACCGCATTGACGGATGGGAGGTTAGGAAGGATGCCACCGACTGGGAGCAGATGAACCAGGAGTACCTGGAGGCCTTCTTTGAGCCTTCCAACGGCAGGCTTTACTTTGTGTCGCAGTACATCACCACCTACGACGACGAAAGCCTTGACGGCGCATCCGTAGACGAGCTTTTCCTGGGCCAGATAGACTATGCCGGCCTCACTGAGGAGCAGGGTCTGTACATTGTCCCGGACGAGAACTTTGACCTTGCCTATGCCGAAGCCGACATAGACGACAAGGCCTACGTGAGCCCCTGTGACATAAAGGTGGCGGTAGGAAACGACGAATTTGCAGGTAAATTCTACTGCATGCAGTACGTGTACCAGGAAGTACAGTCCGGGCAGTGGCACGTGTACAACAACGACGTAATCCGCTTCTACGACGACTACGGCGTAATGAAACCCCTGACTATGACAAGGAAGAGCACTTCCACGGACAAGCCTGCCAGCATCATGAAAAGAAGCGGAAAAGTGTCCGTTCCTGAAGAAGAAGAAAAGCCGCTCAGGGCAAAGGTGTATCAGCCCCGCTCAGAGCGCAAGGCAAAAGGCGTAGTCAGGGCAAAGTGACCGCGGCGGCGGAATTGACAAAGCCCCGGCTTCCAATGCGCCCAAATCCTCTCCAAAGATATCTGCGGAGAGGATTTTTCGTAAAATATTATCGTGGACATAGTGAACGGAGCGGATGCTTCCGAATTGTTACTGGAAGAGGGCTTTGTACAAAAAACTGTAAGCAGGGCCGCAAAAATGCTAACCAAAACAATAGAAAAACGTCTCGTAAACCTGTTTTAAACCACTAACTAATTGAATTGCAAATTCATACAAAAAAGCTTGTAAATAAAATATTTTTCTTACCTTTACGCCCAATAAACAACAAAACTATTCAATTAACTATGGTTAGAAGCAAGTATTTGTTGGCAGCAGCCGTTGCTGTCGCTGCAGGACTTACAGTTTTTTCCTGCACCAAAAAAGAAGAATCCCAGCAGGAGTCAAAGGTTAGGTTCGCCACCACGGACGCCCAATTCTCCCAGGATGGGAAAGCTACTCTCTCACTTGCCGTATTCCCCGCCGCATCTTCTAAGGTCAGCGTCATCATAGCTGCCGGTTCAGAAGCTCAGGAAGGTTTCACGGCTGTACCCGCAACCGCTCTTTCATTTGAAGGCAGCGTTTCCATTGAAGCCGGCGCAAAAGAAGCCACCGTTGAGGTGAGCGTAGACCTAGCCGCCGTAGAAGATGGCCAGCAGGCCGTACTTACACTCTCTGCCGCAAACGGCGCCACCATCGACGCCCAGAAAGCCACCGCTTACATCAAGGTTGTCAAGGCCGAAGAACCTGAGCAAGTGGATCTTTCCGGCGCATCCGTATGGGGCCTTATCGGCGCATTCAATGAGTGGGCCGGCGACATAGAGCTCACAAAGACAGCCGATTCCCCTGAAAAGTGGGAGGCCACAGGTGTTGCCCTCAGCGGAGAATTCAAGTTCCGCGGCAACAAGGAGTGGGGCGACTATGACCTTGGCGCATCCGACGCTCTGGTCATCGGCGAGGAACTTGCCCTGGTACACAAGGGCGGCAACATCACCATTGCCGAAGGCACCTACGACATCGTCCTCTATCCCACTGAGCTCAAGGCAGTCATCACCGCCAGCGAGGTTGCTCCGCCGGACACCGGCAGCCTTGACTGGAAAGTGGAGTACAAGGGATGCAACTGGGTTGAAGGCTACTACAGCGAAGGCCAGTTTGAAGTATTTGAAGTAAGCGGCACTGACGGCAGCTACTACTATCCCGTCATCGTTGACCTCTCTGAGGAAAACAGCATTATTGCCGCCCTTCAGTCCGACTTTGAAGGCATCCTCGCCCAGATTCAGGAAGAGGTCACCGCCGCTCTTGAGGAGGAAATGGAGATGTACGACGAAGACCTTGAAGAAGCCATGTACTGGGTTCTCTACAATGAGGAAAATGACGGCTCCGAGATCTATTTCAACGGCCTTCCCGCCGGCAACTATGAGTTTGCCATATTCCCCGTAGACGCCGAAGGCAAAATCACAAAGACATTCAAAGCCTTCCCCTTTGATCACCCCGAAGACGCGCTTGAGCTATATGTCTGGAACGAGAAGTACAGCCTTGATTCCTCCTGGAGTGCCGAATACGACGGCTGGGATGACGAAGGCAAGACTTTCTGGATTACGGGTAAAGCTTCCGGCGCCGCTTATGTATACTGCCAGTGGTACACCGACGACGAAATTGCCGACTACTTTGGCACCGTTGACAATTACATCAACAGCACCGCATCACAGGTTTACGACTACGTGGTTGGAGGTGCCGATCTTGTCGAAGACCTCGGCCTGGCCGAAGTAGCATCCGACGGCAGCTTCGACGCTCTCCTGAGCACATATAGCGAAGACGGCCCTTACAATGTGTACATCGTCGCCTTTGACGCCAGCGGCAATGTGCTTCCAAAATATGGAGTAAGCCTCATTGAGACCGAAGAAGTAATTCCCATCGAATGGGTTGAAAAGACCTCATGGGCCGTGAATTACGACCCCACAGTAGATACCGGTTACGCCGATTATCCCCAGGCCATCGTTGTCACCGCCTGCGATGCCAAGTACTTCGACGTGTCTGTGTTCAAAGCCGGAACCGTTGCAGACTACGGCATTGAAGCCATTGCCGACAACGTTGGCGACTGGGCCTCAACCCTCTCAAGCAACGATATCACCATGGATTACCTTGTAGAGAACGGCTACATGGGCTCTGCAGACACCCTCCCCTTCATCAGTCCTTACAACGGACTTTCAAACGGCCTTGACATCGTTATCCTGGCTTACGATGAAAACGGCAAATTCACCGGCGAATGGTACTCTGAGATTCTCACCGGCTTTGAAGAAACTCCCGTAGAGCCCCTTGAGCTCACCTTCATGCCAGACTGGAGCGTAACCCTGACCGACGGAACCTTTGACGGTAAGTATTCAGACTGCGTTGTCAATGCCCCCGGCATCCTCTGGTATTTCCTTGAAGAAGACACCGACGATGACCTGGATTACTACTATGACGGTTCTATCGAAACTCTTGCAACTTCATACGAGAGCCAGATTGCCCAATACATGAGCCAGGGTTATGCCATGGACGATCTTCTGTATTCGGGCTCCGATCCTCAGGATGAGATCAGAATTTGGAACCCCGGTGTTCAATCCAAGATATACATCGTGGAGTATAACGAGAACGGAAAGGCTACCGGCCGCTATGGAGTTTCAGATGTTTTGACGCCCAGCGAGGTTGTTGCATCCTCTCCGGCAAAGACCCCCGCCGTGAAGAAGGCCGCCATTGCAAAGAAGACAGTCGTAGCGAAGAAGAGCGTAAAGTCTTCTTATGCCAAGGTTGCAAAGAAGGTGCGCATCGCCAACGCCAATGCTCTCCAGCTTAAGAGCAAGGCTCCCGCATCTGCGGCTCCCAAGCACGGCAAAAAGATTGTCCTTAGCAAATAGCCCGTGGAGACAACACGCTTGTTCTCAAGCGTTTACGCAAAAACGTCTGCCTGGTTTCAGGCAGACGTTTTTTATTAATCTACTGATAATTACGCGTTTAGCTCCACGCGCATCTTTTCCAAAAAGCACTGCACGGTATTTTCCATAAGGCAGGCTATGGTCATGGGGCCCACGCCGCCGGGAACGGGGGTGATTGCAGAGCATTTGGGAGCAACGGCGTCGAAGTCAACATCTCCGCAGAGCTTTCCGGTTTCGGGGTCACGGTCCATGCCAACATCAATGACCACGGCGCCATCTTTCACCATATCGGCCGTAACCATTTTGGCACGGCCGGCGGCAACCACAAGGATATCGGCCTCACGGGTGACGGAAGGCATGTCCACGGTGCGGGTATGGCAGATTGTGACGGTGGCGTTGGCGTCCAGGAGCATTTTGGCTACGGGGAGGCCAACAATGTTGCTTCGGCCTATTACAACGGCTCTCTTGCCCTTAGGATCCACGCCGGTAGCTTCCAGGAGCTTCATTATGCCGGCAGGGGTGCAGGGGCTCATGTGAGGGGTTTTCTGCCACAATCCGGCAACGTTTCCGGGATGAAAGCCGTCCACGTCCTTTTCACGCGCGATTGCCTCTATGACCTTGGCTTCGGAGATATGCTTCGGAAGGGGAAGCTGCACCAGGATGCCGTCTACGGTGTCATCGGCATTAAGTTCACGCACCTTCTGAAGGAGGGCTTCCTCTGCGGTTTCTTCAGGAAGCACGATGGTGGTGTTCTCTATGCCGCAGGCCTCGCAGGCCTTGGCCTTGTTGCGTACGTAAACTACGCTTGCGGGGTCTTCCCCCACCCTTACTACCACAAGGTGCGGTACCCTTCCGTACTTTTCAGGGAACCCGGCCACCTGTTCCCTTATGCTTTCCTTGAGGGTGGCCGATATCTGTTTTCCGTCTATGATTGTCATAAGTCCATGCATAATTCTACCGGACAGTGGTCCGAGCCGAAGATTTCGTTGTGAATTTCCGTAGAGGCTATGCGGCCGCGGAGGGCATCTGAGACTATGAAGTAGTCTATGCGCCAGCCAGCGTTCCTTTCACGGGCGTTCATGCGGTAGCTCCACCAGGAGTACTTGACGTCCGTGGGGTGCTGGAAACGCCATGTGTCCGTGAAGCCTGCGGCAAGAAGGTCCGAGAACTTACCGCGTTCTTCGTCGGAGAAACCGGCGTTGAAATGGTTTGTGGAGGGGTTCTTAAGGTCTATCTCCTCATGGGCCACATTGAGGTCTCCGCAAAAGATTACGGGCTTTGGAAGGGCCTTCAGATAAGACCTTAGGTCGTCTTCCCACTGCATACGGTAATCCAGGCGTTTAAGGCCGTCCTGGGAGTTGGGGACATAGGCGCACACAAGGAAGAAATCCTTGTACTCCAGCGTAATGAGGCGGCCTTCGTGGTCGTGGGCGTCTACGCCCATACCGTAGCGTACGCTGAGCGGAGTGTGCTTAGTGTAAACGGCCGTGCCGGAGTAGCCTTTTTTATCTGCGTAGTTCCAGTAGGACTCATAGCCAAGGAACTCAAGGTCCAGCTGTCCCGCTTGGATCTTGGTTTCCTGCAGGCAGAAGAAGTCGGCGTCCAGTTCCGTGAATATGTCGGCAAAACCTTTGCCTGCCACGGCCCTGAGGCCGTTTACGTTCCAGGAAATGAATTTCAGCATAGTCTATTCCAGGGTCCAGGTGGCACCGTCCTTGGTGTCTTTGACGGTTATGCCGAAGGAGGCAAGGGTGTCGCGGATGCGGTCGCTTTCGGCCCAGTTCTTTTCCTCGCGGGCTTTCTTGCGGGCTTCAAGGACAAGGCCCATAACGCCTTCAAGGGCTTTTTCGGCCTTGCCGGAGGCGCTGGCGTCTTCGTCCTGGAGGCCAAGCACGCCGCCAACAACTTCATCGAAGAGCTGCGCCAGGGCCGCTTTGTCTCCTGCCGAAAGTTTGCCGCCGTTGATGAGTTTCACGGCATCGAAGAGATGTGCTATGGCGATGGGGGTGTTGAGGTCATCGCAGAGGGCTTCCCACACGGCGTCTATGATGGCCTGGACTTCTGCGGATACCCGGTCGGGGCCGGGTATGACAGTGGCGGAGCCGGGTATGACGGTGTCGGGGGCGTCATTGCCGGCTTGACCGGCAATCTCCTTCCACGCCTGCATAAGCTTCTTGTAGCCCTTTTCCGCAGCCTGGAGGGCCTCATTGGAGAAGTCCAGCGTGCTGCGGTAGTGGGCCTGGAGGATGAAGAACCTCACGGTCATGGGGGTGTAGGCCTGCGTAAGTTTTTCATGCTCTCCGGCAAAAAGCTGGGGCAGCGTGATGAAGTTCCCGAGGCTCTTTCCCATCTTCTGGCCGTTGATGGTTATCATGTTGTTGTGTACCCAGTAGTGCACGCCGCTGGTGCCGCGGGAGGCCACGTTCTGGGCTATCTCGCACTCATGGTGAGGGAACATGAGGTCCATTCCGCCGCCGTGGATGTCAAACTCATATCCAAGGTATTTCTCACCCATCACGGAGCACTCGAGGTGCCAGCCCGGGAAGCCATCTCCCCAGGGTGAAGGCCAGCGCATGATATGCTCCGGTTCGGCCTTTTTCCAAAGGGCAAAGTCGTACGGGGCGCGTTTGTCGCCCTGGCCATCCAGGCTGCGGGTGCCTTCAAGGGTGGCCTCCAGGGTTCGGCCGGAAAGGATGCCGTAGTTGTGGTCTCGGTTGTATTTCTTGACATCGAAGTAGATGCTGCCGTTGCTTTCGTAGGCATAACCGGCGGCAAGGATCTTCTTGATGGTCTCTATCTGCTCAATGATGTGTCCGGAGGCGCGGGGTTCGATGGACGGGGACTGGCAACCAAGGAGGCGCATGGCCTCGTGGTAGCGCTCAGTGTAGTACTGCACCACCTCCATGGGCTCCAGCTGCTCAAGGCGGGCCTTCTTCGCTATCTTGTCCTCGCCTTCGTCGGCGTCGTGCTCAAGATGCCCTACGTCCGTGATGTTGCGGACATAACGGACCTTGTAGCCAAGGGCCTTCAGGAGGCGGAAAAGGACGTCGTAGGTGACACCGGGGCGCGCATGGCCCAGATGGGCGTCTCCGTAAACGGTGGGGCCGCACACGTACATGCCCACATGACCTTCATGGATGGGCTTGAAGAGTTCCTTGGTGCGGCTTAGCGTATTTGTAAGGTATAATGGTCTCATAGCTTACAAAGATACGCATTTTTGCGGAATTATGGCCGAACTAAAGATTATACCGCAGGCCGATGCTGAGGCCCACGTGTCCGACGTTCTCGAAATTGTCCTGTGACAAAGCAATGTGTTGGCTGTTTCCCGCACCGTCATATATGTCCACGTCCCGGATGGTTCCCAAAAGGTAATACAATCCGGCGCCCACAGAGAAATTCCTGGAGACACGGAAGTCGTATCCAAGTTCAAACATGTGGCCGAGGGTAAATCCTTTGGCTATTCCAGGGACGGACAAAATTTCGGCACGGTCTGTTTCTCCGGCAATGCCGAAAGAATAGTTGAAAAGGAAGGCCTGCTTTCTGGATGGAGTGAGCAGGCGCCCTTTAAGGATAGGACCCACGAACCAGATGTCTATCTGGTCTTTCATATAGCCTTCCCGAATGCTGCCATTTATAACCGCAGACATGGGCATTTCATCTGAGGTGTGGAAATTATGGAACCTGACGCCTATGCCGGCGGATTCGCCAAAGAAATATGAAACTTCGGCCCCATAAGTGAAACTGAATTTCATATTCTTTACATGCGTTTTTTCCACGTTGCTGAGGTTGTCCGGAATCTTTGCCGTAAGATAGGCCGCACCGCCGTTAATGGCAGCGTACAGAGAACCGGTCTCTTTTTTGACGTTCAGCACTTCCGCCAGTTGTATCTGGGGGATTCTGAGGGAGTCGGCGTCACCGGGGCAATATGCCAGAGCCGCAATCCTATGCCTGGAACTTGCTATGTCCGGTGAAAAGTAATCTGTGATTTTAACCACGTTTGCGCCGGCATTCATGGCCTCTTTCTTCACCTCTTCCAACAATGGAAGGTACTCCGGGCCGATTGCCCTGATTGCCTTCAACGGCACGGCATCCTCCGGCTGTGCGTCCTCCGGCTGAAGGACGGCAATCTCTTCCCCGGGCCCCAGCGGAGCCTTTGCCTTGATAAGGGTGGTGGTTACCTTAGGTGAGCAGGCAGAAAGGGAAAGGATTGCAAGAAAGGCGAATATGACATTTTCCTTACGCATAAATATTGATTATTAGATGTTACAAGTTATACCGCAGGCCGATGCTGAGGCAGAGATTGGACAAGTTTTCGGCGTTTTTCGAGTCAATGTTATGAGACTGCGAGGAGCCATCATTAAGAATCACTTCATAATTCCTCATCGCCCCAACCACATAAGTAAGCGAAGCCCCTATAGAAAAGTTCCTGCCTATGCCAAAATCGTAGCCCAATTCATAAAGACTACCTATACTTCCTCCTCTGATCTTTCCTGATTCATTAATGGCAATACCGGTGTCGTAATAGCCTAGATATCCAAGTCCGAAAGTCACCAAAAAGGCATTTTTCCTATCACGACTTAATAAACGATATCTGGCAAAAGGGCCGATGAAATATATACTGATCTGGTCTGAAAGAACGCCGTTTACTGTTTTCCCGCTGTTATCGATTGCTGTAACGGGCATGCTGTCTCCTACCTGAAAGTTCTGGAACTTTGCTCCCACACCAAGGTCTCCGGAGAAGAAGGATGTAACATCTAAACCAAAGTTATATCCGAACCTCATATTCTTTGCATGCTGCTGCATGACAGCCTCATCATACGATGCCATCTTCCCCAGCCTGATTCCAGCACCGCCTTGAAGTGCAATCCGGACAGAGCCGGATTCATATGCCAGGGATGTACTATTCATGACTAATTTGTCCACTGCTTCCTTGGAAAGAGTTGTGGAATCGGCCAGAATTCCGGCGTCATCATCATCCGAAAGCACTACGGCAGCTATCCTGTGCCTTGGAGTACCGATATCAGGCCCCATGTAATTGACAATCTTCAGCATATTGCCGCCTGCCTGACGGGCTTTTTCCTTGCCGATAGTCATGAGAGAGTCATAATCCCGCCCTCTCAGCCGTATTGTTTCCAGCACAAAAGCTTTCCGGGAAACAGTGGCTTCAGGCTGAAGAACAGCAATCTCTTCCTCAGGTTCCAGCGGAGCCTTTGCCTTGATAAGGGTGGTGGTTACCTTAGGCGAACAGCCGACAAGCACCAAAGTGCCAAGAATAACTGAGAGATTGATACTATTTTTCATAACTTAACCCCTTTTCTCCACGCAAATATAATAACATCTTTCACTTTTACCCTCCCCCTAAAAAATTGCATTATTCTTCGACTGCGCCCCTCAGAATTCGCTCAGAATGACAACGGAAGTACAAAAAACAAAAGGGCTAATAATATTTAATAATACGATATGTATTGATTGTATAATCACGACCTTTTTCGGTTTGCTTTTCATCTATGACGTTCCCTTTTGAATCGTATTTATATTCCCATGTCATCTGCACGGAGGAGACTCCATCCTTTTGATTTATCACCTTAATACAATCTCCATGCTCATTATAAAGATATGTTGACACGTCATCTCCTACGACAACCTTGTCTATCAACATTTTATTAGCCCATCCTTCTAGAAAATGAAATACCCTGTGTTCTGTAGGTTTCCAACTAAAGTAATAATCTTCAGCAAATGCTTTGAACATCCCATTGTCTTGATAAAAAATCGGGCCAAAAGAACTGGTAGCATTGTGCCCTTGATATGGATATTTACCATGATACTCTACAAATATAGGATCAACTGAGTCACCTGTATCACTTGTAAAACTTATGGTCATCATATCACCATCAAAAGTATAGTCAGAGATACAATAGGTATCGCCTCTTTTTTGCGTTATTCTTGAAAGATTGGGTATTAAAGATGCACACAAATAAGTCAGTTCCGTTGGAAAAAGCCCAAACGTTATAACATACTTTCCGGGATTATTATACTCATACTCAATAGATTCTTCTTCGGAAATAATGCTTTTTTGAGTTGATTTATCATATTCAAAATACACTGTTTCCTGCTTATTCAACGTTCCGTCAAAATTATAAGTATACCGCGTTTCAAAAGTATCACCCTTTACACATGCAAGCGTTCCGTTTCTATTATATGAATAGTAACGGATATCCCATTTATCTAACTTGCCAGAGATATCTTCGGAATAAAGCCCGGTTTCGACTGATTCAATGCCATAATGTATGAAGTTTCTCCTCTCCCACCAGTTAGCATCTTTGGACGGCTGTGAAATCTTCTCACAAGAAAATAGCCCGACAATGGCACCAAGCAATACTATTTTTAAAAATAATCTCATAACTAATAACTAAGTTTCTACAGGCAAATATAATAAACTTCTTTTACTTTTACCCCCCCCCCTAAAAAAATGCATTTTTTCTCCACACCCCCACATGGAAGTGATAAGGTAACATTATTGAACACTGTGCAAAGTTACATAATCATAATCAATTTATCATTTTAAATAGTATTACAATTTCTTTACCTAACATGCTGAATATCAACATTATCCTACAAAACAGATATTACATGCATCGGCCAACATTGTTTTTCACGCTCTTTCTCTTTATTTTTGTATTAGAAGATAATAGATTTCCATAACAAGCACATAAGTATCTCTTCGCAGCAATATCTGGCAGCACTATTTTTATGAAACGGTTCTCATATTACTCTATGACCATAGTAACCTTTGTTGTTTTAAATGGTCTGTTTTCCTGCCGTGGTCACGAAACACGTGGGAAACTCAATCTTGCAGAATCTTTAATGGCAGAGCATCCGGACAGCGCACTAAGTATTCTTATTGATATTGACTCCTCAGTTTTGAGAACCAGACCGATGCAAGCCAAACACGCCTTGCTTCTGTCTATGGCACTTGACAAAAACTATATCGACATAGCAGATGATTCAATAATCTCTATCGCATATAACTACTACCAGAATCACCCTACCAAGCGTGAGAAAATGCTTTCTTTTTATTATTCAGGAGTTGTCAAACAAAATGCGGGGAATTATATTAGTGCAGCTATAGATTTTGACAAAGCACTTTCCCTTGCAAAAGAACTTAGAGATAATCATAACGCTGGACTTGCTTGTCGGCATTTAAGTTCAATACACAATAATAACTATAACCATCTAAAAGCTCTATACTATTCGCAAGAAGCAATAGATTTCTTTGAGGCATGTGGAGAAACACTATCGGCCGATTATGCTAGAATTAATATGGCAATGCAAATGATAAGAGCCAGAAAATGGGATGAGTCTCTTGTTATTATTGATGATGTCATTTCAAGAAACTCATATCCACCATTGATTCAAATCTCTATGGAGAATAGAATAGAAGTTCTTCTATGGGGGAAAGAGGATTTTGCAGGTGCCAATGAATGCCTTGACAAGATAACCATCGGCAAAGATTATGCTGATTCTATGATTTTTTATGGGAATAAAGGATATATCAGCGAAGCTCTTGGTAAAACATCGGACTCAAAAAAGTATTTCAATCTTGCTCAATCTTATATCAAGGATGCCATTGATACTTTAACAATATACGATCAAATGTCACGTGCATTTAAGATGCAAGGTGATTATAAAAATGCATATTATTATTTGTTAACCGCTGGCGAACTTCAGAATAAGCAAGTCACTGAAATACTAGGGCAGTCTGTTTCCGGAGCATTCGAAGAGTATTACAGAGATTCTCTGAAAAATCAAAAAGAACGCTCCCGCTTGAACAATATCATTTATATTTCGCTGGCAGCAGTGCTGCTTATGATAATAGTGTTGTTGAGCCTTATCACCCGGAAACTGCACTTTGACAGAATTCAGGATATTGCAAACATTGAGTCCCTCACCAATGACCTGCAGGTTCTCCAGAGCCGGAACGAGCATTTCCGAAAAGCAAGCGACGCCGTTATCATAGACAAGGTCCGTTTCCTGCAGCAATTATCAGACTCCTACTTCTCATGGACAGATGAGGAAGTAATGAAACGCGAGAAACTAAAAGGTGCTCAGACCAAGGACGAGATAATCTCTCTTTTCCGTAGACAAATAGGTGAAATGAGGGCCGATAAAAGCCTTGTCCTTTCCCTTGAACAAGCCGTGGACGCTTCCAATGACAACATTGTCCAGCGCCTGCGCCAGGAATACAAGGGCATTTTTAAAGAGCGGGATTATACCATTCTTACAATGTTCTTCGCTGGATTATCAATCAAAAGCATCGCATACTTCCTCAGGATGAGTGAGCCCTCTCTGCGAACACGAAAAACCCGCTACAAAACTCTGTTCCAAGATCAACCCGTACCTTCTTCTCCGGACTTTATCAGAATGCTCGGCTAAACAGATGCCCGATCAAGGTCGGGCATGACGGAAAGGGTCGGAAAGGACGGATGCCCGTGGAAGTAAGTGATTGGAACATAACGAATTACGGGAAAGAGGGTGCGGTTTTTTATGTGCCCTCTTTTGTATAACTGATTGACATAGAGATGTTTAGCTCCACGGAGATTCTTCGCTTCGCTCAGAATGACAGGAAGGGCGCTCAGGATGACAAGGGAACGCGCGTGGAGGTAAGTGGTTGAGAGACAGCGTGATACACAAAAGAGGGTGCTTGAATTCAAGCACCCTCTTTATTATAAAGAGCTGATTTTCAGCGTTTTGCCTCCACGGCAAGCCTAAAGTTCGGCCAGGGCGGCCATGGTATCTGTCTTGGAGCCAACCATGATGTCCTGGTAGCGGCTGAGGCCGGTACCGGCGGGGATCAGGTGGCCGCAGATGACGTTCTCCTTCAGGCCCTCGAGGTTATCCACGCGGGCGCGGATGGCGGCCTCGGAGAGAACCTTGGTGGTTTCCTGGAAGGAAGCGGCGCTGATGAAGGAGCCGGTCTTGAGGGCGGCGCGGGTGATACCCTGCAGCACCTGGGAGGCCGTGGCGGGACGGGCCGGACGGGCGGCGATAAGCTTTGCTCCCTGACGCTCCAGAGAGGAGTTCTCCGAGCGGAGGTCACGGGCGCTGATGATGTCGCCGAGCTCGTAGCGGGCGCTGTCTCCTGCATCCTCAACAAAGTACTTGCCGAAGATGGCGTCGTTGCGGTCCATGAAATCCCACTTGTCCACAAGTTCCTCCGGGAGGAATTCGGTGTCGCCGGGATCGTTGATCTGGACCTTCCTCATCATCTGGCGTACGATGATCTCGAAGTGCTTGTCGTTGATCTTCACACCCTGCAGACGGTACACTGCCTGAATCTCGTTGACAATGTATTCCTGAGCCTTTACGGGGCCAAGGATGGAGAGGATGTCGGTGGGGGAAGTACCGCCGTCGGAGAGGCGTGTACCGGCCTTCACGTAGTCGTTCTCCTGGACCAGGATCTGCTTGGTTGTGGGAACCTCGTAGCGGCACTCTTTGCCGCTGCGGTTCTTCACAATGATCTCACGCTTACCCCTCTTGACCTTGCCCATGATGACCTCACCGTTGATTTCGGAGAGGATTGCAGGGTTGGAAGGAGTACGGGCCTCGAAGAGCTCCGTAACACGCGGCAGACCGCCGGTGATATCGGAAGCCTTGCCGATGGCACGGGGGATCTTGATGATTACGTCGCCGACCTTCACGGTGTCGCCGTCACTGATCATGATGTGGGCGCCTACCGGCAGGTTGTACTGGCGGAGGATGACGCCCTTGTCATCCACGATGAGCATTTCGGGAGTCTTGGTCTTGTCCTTGCTCTCGATGATAACCTTGTCCGTATTGGTAGCGAATTCATCGGCACTTTCCTCGGAGAAGGTTACACCCTCAATCATGTTCTCGAAGCGGACGATACCGGCGGTTTCCACGATTGTGGTGGCATTGTAGGCATCCCACTCGCAGATGAGGTCTCCCTTCTTCACGGTGTCTCCGTCCTTGAAGTACAGAGTTGAGCCGTAAGGGATGTCGTACTGGGAGTATGTCATGCCGGTGCGCTCGTCCACAATGCGGAGTTCGGTCATGCGGGATACCACAACGGGGTTCACGCTGCCGTCTTCGTTAACGCGGTCGATGGTGCGGAGTTCCTCGAACTGCAGCTTGCCTTCGTACTTGGAAACGATGGTGTTGTCTGCAACCGAACCGGATGCGGTACCACCAACGTGGAAGGTACGGAGGGTAAGCTGTGTACCAGGCTCACCGATGGACTGGGCGGCGATGACGCCAACCACCTCACCGGTTTCGACCATGCGGCTTGTGGCAAGGTTACGGCCATAGCACTTGGCGCAGACACCCTTGCGGGATTCGCAGGTGAGGACGCTGCGGATTTCAACCTGCTCGATGGGAAGGGTATCGATGAGGGCGGCGACATCCTCGCGGATTTCCTCGCCGGCTGCAATGATAAGCTCTCCTGTGAGAGGGTTGAAGATGTCGTGGACGGAAGTACGGCCGAGGATGCGTTCTCCGAGGGATTCCACAACCTCATCCTTGTTCTTGATGGCGGTTGCGATGAGGCCGCGGAGGGTACCGCAGTCGTCCTCGGTGATGATGACGTCGTGGGATACGTCCACAAGACGGCGGGTGAGGTAACCTGCATCAGCGGTCTTGAGGGCGGTATCGGCCAAACCCTTACGGGCACCGTGGGTGGAGATGAAGTACTCCAGCACGGACATGCCTTCCTTAAGGTTACTTACGATAGGGTTCTCGATGATTTCTGCACCGGCAGCGCCGCTCTTCTGGGGCTTGGCCATAAGGCCACGCATACCGCAGAGCTGCTTGATCTGCTGGGTTGAACCACGGGCTCCGGAATCCAGCATCATGTATACGGGGTTGAAGCCCTGCTGGTCTGCGGAGATCTGCTTCTTAACAACGGCGGTAAGCTGATTGTCAATGGAGGTCCAAAGGTCAATCACCTTGTTGTAACGCTCGTTGTTGGTGATGAAGCCCATTGCGTAGTTGGTCTTGATGTTCTCGACCTCGGAGTAGCCTTTTTCTATGAGGCTGGTCTTCTCCTCAGGCACAAGGACGTCTCCCAGGTTGAAGGAGATACCGGCACGGAAAGCCTGGTCGTAACCAAGGTTCTTGATGTCATCGAGGAACTTTGCGGTGCGGGTGACACCGGTGTGCTTGATGACGTTGGTGATGACGGTACGGAGGGCCTTCTTGCCCAGGACTTCGTTCACGTAGGGAACTTCATCGGGCATGAACTGGTTCACGATGATTCGGCCGGCGGTGGTCTTCACCATCTCATAGCCCTTGGAGAGGTCCTGCTTGTCCTTGGGCAGGCGGACCAGGATGGGGGCGTGCATGTCGATGACCTTGCCGTCGTAGGCGATGATAACTTCCTCGGGGCCGTAGAACCTCTGGCCGTCACCCTTTGCGCCGGGGCGCTCCTTGGTGATGTAGTAAAGACCCAGGACCATATCCTGTGAAGGAACGGTGATAGGGCTGCCGTTGGCAGGGTTGAGGATGTTTTGGGAACCAAGCATGAGGAGCTGTGCCTCCATGATGGCTGCGTTGCCAAGGGGCAGGTGGATAGCCATCTGGTCACCGTCGAAGTCGGCGTTGAAAGCGGTACAGGCTAGAGGGTGCAGCTGGATGGCCTTACCCTCGATCATGCGGGGCTGGAAAGCCTGGATACCCAGACGGTGCAGGGTAGGTGCACGGTTGAGGAGCACCGGATGACCCTTCATCACGTTCTCAAGGATGTCCCAGATAACGGGATCCCTGCGGTCTACGATCTTCTTCGCGCTCTTTACGGTTTTCACAATGCCGCGTTCGATGAGCTTGCGGATTACGAAAGGCTTGTAAAGCTCTGCGGCCATGAACTTAGGCAGACCGCACTCGTGCATGTTGAGTTCAGGACCTACAACGATAACGGAACGTGCCGAATAGTCTACACGCTTACCCAGGAGGTTCTGACGGAATCGGCCCTGCTTACCCTTGAGGGAGTCGGAGAGGGACTTGAGTGCACGGTTGGAGTCGGACTTGACGGCCGATGACTTCTTGGAGTTGTCGAAGAGGCTGTCCACGGCTTCCTGGAGCATACGTTTCTCATTACGGAGAATCACTTCCGGAGCCTGGATCTGGATGAGCTTCTTGAGACGGTTGTTGCGGATGATTACGCGGCGGTAGAGGTCATTGAGGTCCGAGGTTGCGAAGCGGCCGCCATCCAGGGGAACCAGAGGGCGGAGATCCGGAGGTGTCACGGGGATGACCTTCATGATCATCCATTCCGGACGGTTGACGTCCTTGGACTCCTGGAACCACTTGACAACGGACAGGCGCTTGAGGATTTCGGTCTTGCGCTGCTGGGAGCTCTCGGTGTGCATCGCACGGCGGAGCTCACGGCCAAGGGCCTCTACATCAATCTCCTTAAGGAGGTCATAGAGACCTTCGGCACCCATCTTGGCCACGAAATTCATGGTCTCGTCCCATTCTACGCCTTCCTGGGCCTTCTTGCGCTTGAGCTCGGAGATGCGGTCCTGGGCGGCGAAATATTCGTCCTCGGAGAGGAGATCCATCTTCTGGATACGGTATTCCTCGGGGACTTCGTCGGTGGCAAGGAGGCCGGGATTCACCACGATGTATTTCTCGTAGTAAATCACGGATTCCAGCTTCTTGGACGGCACACCCAGAAGGGCGCTTATCTTGTTGGGAGCGCTCTTGAAGTACCAGATATGAGCAACCGGAACGGTGAGGGTGATGTGACCCATGCGCTCACGGCGTACTTTCTTCTCGGTTACTTCCACGCCGCAGCGGTCGCACACGATTCCGCGGTAACGGATTCTCTTGTACTTGCCGCAGTAGCACTCGTAGTCCTTGGTAGGGCCGAAGATTTTCTCGCAGAAGAGGCCTTCGCGCTCCGGCTTGTAGGTGCGGTAGTTGACCGTTTCCGGTTTCAGGACCTCTCCGCAGGAACGCTCGGTGATGTCTTCCGGGGAAGCGAGGCTGATGGAAATGCGGGAGAAATTGCTCTTTACCTTGTTTTCCTTATTATTAAAAGCAGGCATAATATCTTACTTTCTTTTTCTTGTCCTTGAGATTAGTCCAGAGTTACCTTGAGGCCAAGGCCGCGGAGTTCATGCAGGAGCACGTTCAGGGATTCGGGGATACCCGGAGTGGGCATGGGATCTCCCTTCACAATGGCCTCGTAGGTCTTTGCCCTGCCGTTGACGTCGTCGGACTTGACGGTGAGGATCTCCTGAAGGGCGTTGGCTGCGCCGTATGCCTCCAGGGCCCACACTTCCATTTCACCGAAACGCTGGCCGCCGAACTGGGCTTTACCGCCAAGAGGCTGCTGGGTAATCAGTGAATAAGGGCCGATTGAACGGGCGTGCATCTTGTCGTCTACCATGTGACCAAGCTTGATCATGTAGATGACACCGACGGTTGCGGGTTGGTCGAACCAGTCACCGGTACCGCCGTCGCGGAGATGTGTTTTGCCGAAGCGGGGAACGCCGGCTTTGTCCGTGTAGGCGCAAATCTCGTCGATGGAAGCGCCGTCGAAGATAGGGGTGGAGAACTTGAGACCAAGCTCACGGCCAGCCCAACCAAGAACGGTTTCGTAGATCTGACCAAGGTTCATACGGGAAGGCACGCCCAGAGGGTTCAGGACGATGTCCACGGGAGTTCCGTCCTCAAGGAACGGCATGTCTTCCTGGCGGACGATCTTTGCCACGATACCCTTGTTTCCGTGACGGCCGGCCATCTTGTCACCTACGGTGATCTTACGCTTCTTGGCAACGTAAACCTTGGCAATCTGCATTACGCCGTTGGGGAGTTCATCGCCAACCTTGATCTTGTCGATTTCCCTCTTGGAGCGGGTTTCCATCTCCTTGTAAGCGATGCAGTAGCCGCCGATGAGCTCACGCACCATGGCCGAAGTCTTGGCGTCTGAGACCCACTTTGCGGTGGAGATATTCTGGTAATCGGCCTCACGGAGTCCCTGGAGGGTGAATTCCTTGCCCTTAGGGAAGATTTCCACGCCGTAGAGGTCGCTTACGCCAGCGCTCTTCTTGCCGCTGACAAGACTCCAGAGCCTGTCGATGAAGCCTGCACGAAGTTTTTCGGCGGCCTGCTGGAACTCCTGGGTCTTGATTTCCATACGGGTCTTCTGGTCACTCTTGGCGCCCCTCTTGCCGGTTTCCTTGGATACCTTGGCATAGAGGGCGGTCTTGATGACGGTGCCGCTGAGGCTGGGATTGGCCTTCAGGGAAGCGTCCTTGACGTCTCCGGCTTTGTCGCCGAAGATGGCCTTGAGGAGCTTCTCTTCCGGTGAAGGGTCGGATTCGCCCTTAGGGGTGATCTTACCTATCATGATATCGCCGGGCTCAATGTGGGCGCCAACACGGATGATACCGTCTTTATCAAGGTTCTTGGTTGCGTCTTCGGAGACGTTGGGGATATCGGAGGTGAGTTCCTCCATGCCACGCTTGGTTTCACGGACCTCGGTGAGGTATTCGTCCACGTGGATGGAAGTGAGGACATCCCACTTCACCATTTCCTCGGAGAGGACGATGGCGTCTTCGTAGTTGTAACCCTTCCAGGGCATGAAGGCTACCATGAGGTTGCGACCAAGGGCAAGCTCACCGGCCTGGGTAGCATAACCCTCAGTGAGGACCTGTCCGGCTTCAACCTTGTCGCCTTTGCGAACAAGGGGTTTGAGAAGGATGGTTGTGCTCTGGTTGGTGCGGCGGTAGATGGGAAGCTTGTAAACGGTTTCCTCCGGGAGGAAGCTTACGAATTTCTCGTCTTCGGTGCGGTCGTACTTGACGCGGATTTCATTGGCATCCACATATGTCACCACGCCGCTGCGCTCTGCGATGACCTGGGTGCGGGAGTCGATGCAGACCCTCTCCTCAAGGCCGGTACCCACGATGGGGCTTTCGGGGCTCAGGAGCGGAACTGCCTGACGCATCATGTTGGCACCCATCAGGGCGCGGTGGGCGTCGTCGTGCTCAAGGAAAGGAATGAGGGAAGCAGCCACGGAAGCCATCTGGTTAGGGGCTACGTCCATATAATTGACATCCTCCTTGCTCACCAGAGGGAAGTCGGCCTCAAGACGGCACTGGATGCGCTCATCGAGGAGTTCGCCGTCGTCAGACATGTTAACGTTGGCGAGTGCCACGTTCTGGGCCTCTTCCTCCTCTGCGCTCATGTACTTCCAGCCTTCGGCGCTGAGGTCTACCTTGCCGTCTGAAACCTTGCGGTAAGGAGTCTCGATGAAACCGAGGCTGTTGATGCGTGCATACACGCAAAGTGAGCTGATAAGGCCGATGTTAGGACCTTCAGGGGACTCGATAGGGCACAGGCGGCCGTAGTGCGTGTAGTGCACGTCACGGACCTCGAAGCCCGCGCGGTCACGGGAAAGACCACCAGGGCCGAGGGCGGACAGACGCCTCTTGTGGGTGATTTCGGCAAGAGGGTTGGTCTGGTCCATGAACTGGGACAGCTGGCTGGTGCCGAAGAAGGAGTTGATAACGGAAGACAGGGTCTTGGCGTTGATGAGGTCGATGGGGTTGAACTGCTCGGAGTCCCTCACGTTCATCCTTTCACGGATGGTACGGGCCATACGGCTGAGACCGACGCTGAACTGGTTGGCAAGCTGCTCTCCAACGGTGCGGACGCGACGGTTTGACAGGTGGTCGATGTCGTCTACGGTAGCATTGCTGTTGATGAGCTTGATGAGGTACTTGATGATCTCCACGATATCCTGCTGCGTAAGCACGCGGGTTTCGGGGTCGATGTTCATGTCAAGTTTCTTGTTCAGGCGGTAGCGGCCCACAGAACCAAGGTCATAGCGCTTTTCGGAGAAGAAAAGCTTGTCGATGACGTCACGGGCAGTTGCCTCATCCGGGGGTTCGGAATTGCGGAGCTGCTTGTAGATGTAGTTCACAGCCTCGATTTCCGTATTGGTCGGGTCCTTCTGCAGGGTGTTGTAGATGATGGAGTTTTCGGCCGAAACGGACTCGTCCTTCTGGAGAAGGATGGTCTGGACATCGGTGTCGGCTATACGGGCGATGGTGTCGTCGTCGAGGACCTCTCCCCTCTCTACGATGGGGATGGTACGCTCGATGGGGATGACCTCGCCGGTATCCTCGTCTTCAAAGTCCTCGATCCAGGTCTTGAGCACATTGGCGGCAAGTTTGCGGCCCTGGTTCTCCGAGAGGACCTCGGGGGTGGCTGCGACTTCGTCGGCAAGGCCGAAACGGTCAAGGATATCTTTGTCGGAGCTGTATCCGATGGCGCGCAGAAGGGTTGTTACGGGCAGCTTCTTCTTACGGTCTATGTAGGCGAACATCACGTTGTTGATGTCCGTGGCAAACTCTATCCAGGAGCCCTTGAAAGGAATGATACGGGCGCTGTAGAGCTTGGTTCCGTTGGCGTGCATGCTCTGGTCGAAGAACACGCCCGGGGAACGGTGAAGCTGCGAAACGATAATTCTCTCGGAGCCGTTGATGATGAACGTACCTGCAGGGGTCATGTAGGGGATGTTCCCGAGGTATACGTCCTGCACGCGGGTGTCAAAGTCCTCGTGCTCCGGGTCCGTGCAGGAAAGGCGGAGTTTTGCCTTCAGAGGAACATTGTATGTGAGTCCTCTCTCAAGACACTCCTCAATTGAGTACTGGGGCGGATCGATGAAGTAATCTATGAAGGTGAGCTCATAGTTGTTCCGCGTATCCTCAATCGGGAAAATTTCCTGGAAAACCTGAAACAGGCCCTCGCTGCGGCGACTGTCCGGGGTGGTCTCAAGCTGGAAGAAATCCTTGAAGGACTTCAGCTGGACCTCCAGAAGGTCAGGGTATTCCAGAATTTTGGATGTTGCGAAATTAATTCGCGGATTGGTAGTCTTATTAGACATATTCTGCCTTCGTTATGGGGAAAATTTTTAAGACGGAAAAAAGGTTTAGAGCCTACTTTGGGCTCTAAACCTGTTTGATCGCATCCCTTATAGGGAGCGGCCGAGGTTACTTAACCTCAACCTCTGCACCGGCTTCCTCGAGGGCAGCCTTGAGTGCCTCGGCCTCAGCCTTGGACACTTTCTCCTTGACGGCTACGGGAGCCTTGTCAACGAGTTCCTTGGCCTCTTTAAGACCAAGACCGGCATTCTCCTTAACGGCCTTGATGACCTGGAGTTTGGCCTGACCTGCGCTGGTGAGGATAACGTCGAACTCAGTCTGCTCTGCGGGAGCGGCTGCTTCGGCGCCAGCGGCGGGAGCTGCTACTGCAACTGCTGCAGCTGCGGGCTCAATACCATATTCTTCCTTCAGGACCTTTGCGAGTTCCTGGACATCTTTGACGGTGAGGTTCACGAGTTCCTCGGCGAGTTTCTTAACGTCTGCCATAATTGTAAATTTTTAAATTGTTTATGATTATTTGTTTTCTTTTTCTTCCAGTGTCTTGACGAGGCCGGCGATGGTTTGTCCGCCACCATTCTGCAGAGCGCTGAGAACGTTCTGGATAGGGCTCTGAAGCATACCGATGATCTCTCCGAGGAGTTCCTCGCGGGACTTGATGCTTACAAGCTCCTGGAGTTTGTCGGCACCCACGAAAGCGCACTCCTGCACGTATGCAGCCTTGAGAGCGGGTTTTTCGGAACCGGCCTTGTTGTACTTCTTGATGAGCTTTGCAGGAACTGCAGGAGCCTCGCAGTACATGATGGCGGTGTTGCCTTCCAGTGCGGGAACAAGGAGATCCATCTCAGAGTTCTGAGCGTCCTTGATAACCTTGTGGAAAAGGGTGTTCTTGACAACTGTGAGCTTGATGTTCTCGTTGAAGCAGTCGCGGCGAAGCTTTGCGGTGTCTTCGGCGTTGAGACCTGCGATGTCAACGATGTAGAAGTTGGGGCAAGCGGCGATATTGGCCTTGATGGCTGCAATAACCTGTTCTTTCAATTCCTTTTTCATATCTCTTTCCTCCTTACAGATTATTCAGCGGTGAAACCTTTGATGTCCAGCTTGATAGCGGGGCTCATGGTGGTGCAGATGGTAGCGCCCTTGAGATAGGTGCCCTTCAGGGTCTGGGGCTTGAGCTTGAGAACTGCGCTGACAAATGCCTTTGCATTCTCTGCAATCTGCTCAGCGGTGAAGGAAGCCTTGCCGATAGCGGCGTGGATGATACCGGTCTTGTCCACCTTGAAATCAATCTTACCACCCTTTACGTCCTTGACGGCGGCGCCGACCTCCATGGTGACGGTACCGGTCTTGGGGTTAGGCATGAGGCCGCGGGGACCGAGGATACGGCCGATCTGGCCTACCTTTGCCATAACTGAAGGGGTGCAGATGATGACGTCTACGTCTGTCCAGCCTTCCTTGATCTTGGTGATGTATTCATCCAGACCTACATAGTCTGCGCCAGCTTCCTTAGCTTCGTTCTCTTTGTCGGGGGTACAAAGCACAAGTACGCGGGTGACCTTACCTGTTCCATTAGGAAGGGTGACAACGCCACGGATCATCTGGTTGGCTTTACGGGGATCAACACCAAGGTTGGTGGTGATTTCCACGGATGCGTCGAATTTGGTATAAGTAATCTCCTTGAGAAGCGCGCAGGCGTCGGCAAGAGGATAGATCTGAGTCTTGTCATACTTGGCAAGAACAGCTTTCTGGTTTTTGGTCAGTTTGCTCATAGCTTGTGCGGTTTAGAGATTCTCAGGCATAGGGCCTTCTACCTTGATACCCATTGAACGGGCTGTACCGGCTACCATTGACATTGCACTCTTGAGGGTGAATGCATTGAGGTCCGGCATCTTGGACTGGGCGATTTCCTTAACCTGGTCCCAGGTTACGGTTGCCACTTTCTTTCTGTTGGGTTCACCGGAAGCCTTGCTGATCTTGGCTGCTTCCTTAAGTGAAACTGCCACCGGGGGCTGCTTGACCTCAAAGGAGAAGGACTTGTCGGAGTACACCGTGATGACCACAGGGAGAACCTTACCGGCCTGGTCCTGGGTGCGGGCGTTGAACTGCTTGCAGAAGTCCATGATATTGAGGCCCTTAGAACCAAGTGCAGGTCCTACCGGGGGCGCGGGATTCGCTGCTCCGCCTTTGATTTGGAGCTTGATGAATCCGGTAACTTCTTTTGCCATAATAAAAACTTACTCTTTAGTTACTTGTGTAAAGCTGAGTTCCAGAAGAGTCTTTCTTCCGAAGATCACAACCACTACCTTGAGTTTGCTCCTGTCCTGAAGGATTTCTTCCACAGTGCCGCTGAAACCGCTGAACGGACCGTCCGTGATGCTGACGCTCTCACCGACGGTGAAGTTGACCTCTGTTTCCGCCGCGCTAACCGCGTTCTCATCCTGTACGCCGAGGATGCGCTGGGCTTCTTCGTCGCGGATGGGGACGGGAACACGTTCGGTGGGGCCGTTGCCGGTCTTTTCTGTAAGGAAACCGGACATGCCGGGGATGCCGTTGCGGATAACGTACTCAAGGTCAGGGTTGAGTTCGGCGTGAATGAGAACGTAGCCGGGGAAGAGGAGACGCTCCACTTCCTTGCGCTTGCCGTTCTTTGTGACGATCTCTTTTTTGACAGGCACAAGAACCTGATCCACAATTGCTTGCAGATCTTTGTGTCTTTCAATTTCCTTAATCAGATATTCGGCGGCTTTCTTTTCCTTGGTTCCCGCGGTACGAAGGACGTACCATTTCTTGTCAGCCATAAGGTTTCAGTCAGTTACAGTGCGTAAATAAACTCCATCAGATGCTGGAAAGCAAAGTCTATAAGGAAAATCACGACCGCGAGGATCAGCGTGGCAACCAGGACAAGCAGTGCAGAACTCTGCAGCTTTTCCCAAGTGGGCCATGTGACCTTCTTGGTGAGCTCCGTATAGGACTCTTTCAGATAGTTAATGAACTTTCTCATCTTTGCTTACAATGGGCCGGTGGAAAATTGGAAGCGGGAATCCGCCAGCCGTAGTTAAACATTTACCAAATCGTAACCTTTGATATTTTGCAGGGGAAGCAGGATTCGAACCCACATCGACGGTTTTGGAGACCGCTGAACTACCCTTGTTCTATTCCCCTGTGGAAAGTGAGCGTCCACCTCTGGGGACACTCACTTTTTTATCCATGGCTTGGAGAAATTACTCCAAAATAGCGATCACCTGGCCTGCGCCAACGGTACGGCCACCTTCACGGATAGCGAACTGAAGACCGTTGTTCATTGCAACAGGAGTGATGAGCTTAACGGTGATTTCCACGTTATCGCCAGGCATAACCATCTCTACGCCGTCAGGAAGCTGGATTTCACCAGTAACATCCAGGGTGCGGATGAAGAACTGAGGACGATAGTGATTGTGGAACGGGGTGTGACGGCCACCTTCTTCTTTCTTCAGAACATAGATCTGAGCCTTGAATTCGGTGTGGGGAGTGATGGACTTGGGTTTGGCAACAACCTCACCACGCTTCACTTCCTTCTTGTCAACGCCACGGAGGAGAAGACCTACGTTATCGCCGGCCTCACCCTGAGGGAGGAGCTTGCGGAACATCTCAACGCCGGTGACCACAGAGGTGCGGGGCTCATCGCCGAAGCCAACGAGTTCCACGGGGTCATTTACGTGGATGGTACCGGATTCGATACGACCGGTAACAACAGTACCACGGCCGGTGATGGAGAAGATGTCCTCGATAGGCATCAGGAAGTCCTTGTCAACAAGACGCTCGGGCAGCGGGATGTACTCGTCAACTGCGTTCATGAGCTCCATGACCTTGTCTTCCCAAACCTTCTCACCGTTCAGAGCACCAAGTGCGGAACCACGGATGATGGGGCAATCCTCATCGAACTTGTAGAAAGCGAGGAGGTCGCGGATTTCCATCTCTACGAGGTCAAGCATTTCCTCATCGTCAACAAGGTCTACCTTGTTCATGAAAACGAGGATCTTAGGTACGTTAACCTGACGGGCGAGCAGGATGTGCTCACGGGTCTGAGGCATAGGACCATCGGTGGCAGCTACAACCAGGATAGCACCGTCCATCTGGGCAGCACCGGTAACCATGTTCTTCACATAGTCGGCGTGGCCAGGGCAGTCAACGTGAGCATAGTGACGTTTTTCAGTCTCGTACTCAACGTGAGCGGTGTTGATGGTGATACCACGCTCTTTCTCTTCGGGAGCGTTGTCGATCTGGTCGAAGGACTTCACCTTGTCAGCGTTGCCACTTACGCGCTCTGCGAGCACCTTGGTGATGGCAGCGGTGAGGGTGGTCTTACCGTGGTCAACGTGGCCGATAGTACCGATGTTGACATGCGGTTTGGTTCTCTGGAATGTTTCTTTTGCCATAGTTTTATTATTGTTTAAACAATTGTTGCGTTTTAAAAGGGCCTTAACCCAAAAAAAGAGCCGGTGATGGGAATTGAACTCATGACCTCATCCTTACCAAGGATGCGCTCTACCCCTGAGCTACACCGGCTTTTGTTGGAGCGGAAAACGAGGTTCGAACTCGCGACCCTCAGCTTGGAAGGCTGATGCTCTACCAACTGAGCTACTTCCGCAAACCATAAAAGTTGTGGGAGGTGGTGGACTCGAACCACCGAACCCTGAGGGAGCGGATTTACAGTCCGCCGCAATTGCCACTATGCGAACCTCCCAATAATTAGCTTTACAATATGTCAAAGCCCCTTTTTTGAGCCGATAGAGGGATTCGAACCCACGACCCCGAGATTACAAATCACGTGCTCTGGCCAACTGAGCTATATCGGCGCTACCGAATCCTTCATCGCTGAAAGGACTGCAAAGGTAGAGACTTTTTTTGAATCTGCCAAACTTTTTTAAACATTTTTCATCATCTCCCTCAAAAGATCCAGAAGAGATTCGGCATCAAGGCCGCACTCTTCACGCTGGGACTTCTGGGTGTCCTGCACCACAAACCTGTCTGGAATGCCAACTCCCTTTATCACAGGGGCGTCCGGCATTGCGGCAAAGTATTCGCTTACGGCGCCGTACAGGCCTCCCTTTAGGCAGCCGTCTTCTACGGTAAGGATGGCCTTGTAGCCGGACACTTCATCCATGATGTCGGGGTCCAGGGGTTTGAGGAAGCGCATGTCGTATACCGCGGGGCCCACCCAGTAATCGGTCTTGTGCCTCCTGGCAGCTTCCAGGGCCCTGTTTGCAACGGGGCCTATCGCAAGCACCGCAACGCCTTTCCCGTCCATGAGCTTCTCACCTTTACCTATAGGGAATGTCAGGGGTTCGGCCTTCTCCCACTCCACGCCTTCTGCGGCGCCACGGGGGTAGCGGATGAAAAACGGCCCTCCGGGATACTCCAGGGCGGTGTACATGAGGCGCCTGAGTTCAAGCTCGTTGCGCGGGGCCGAAATGACCGCGCCGGGGATGCTGCGGTACGCCGCCATGTCAAACGCGCCGGTGTGGGTGGCGCCGTCCTCCCCTACCAGGCCCGCCCTGTCAAGGCAGATGGTTACGGGAAGGTTCTGAAGCGCGACGTCGTGGATTATGTTGTCATAGGCTCTCTGGGAGAACGACGAATATATGTTGCAGAAAGGTCTGAGCCCTGCGGCGGCAAGGCCTGCGGAGAAGGTCACGGCATGGCCTTCCTCTATGCCGACATCGAAGAACCTGTCCGGGAAGGCATCCTGGAAGCGGTTCATGCCGCAGCCGCTTGCCATTGCGGGTGTGACGCCAACTACGCGACTGTCTTTTCGGCCCAGTTCCACAAGCACTTTGCCGAAGATGTCCTGGTAGCGGTCCGGGGCGTTGACGGTTTTGATGCGGGTGCCGGTGGCGGCGTCGAACTTGCCGGGGGCGTGCCATGTGGTGGGGTCTTCTTCGGCCGGGGCATACCCCGCGCCCTTCTTGGTGTGGATGTGAAGGATCCTGGGGCCGTGGAGGTCCTTGATGCGGGAAAGGACGGAGACCATCTGGCCGATGTCGTTGCCGTCCAGGGGGCCGAAGTAGCGGAACCCGAGGGCCTCGAAGAGTGCGCCGCCGCTGCTTCTCACAAGATTTGCCTTGGTGTCCGTGACGCGCCTCTGGATCCAGTCCCTGAGACGGCCTTCCCCAAGACGGTTCCATATGCCGCGCTTTACCCTGTTGTAGGTTTGGGACGTGGTTACCTTGAGGAGATAGTTGTGGAGGCCGCCCAGGTTGCCGTCAATGGAGATATCGTTGTCGTTGAGCACCACAAGGATGTCGGCCTTGGAACTGCCGGCGTTGTTCAGGCCCTCCCAGGCTAGGCCGCCGGTAAGGGCGCCGTCACCTATTACGGCCACGGACTTGTAGGCGGCTCCGGTAATCTTGGCGGCTTCGGCATAACCTAGCGCCGCGGAGATGGATGTGGAGGAGTGGCCTGCGCCGAAGGCGTCGTAGGGGCTTTCGTCCATTTTGGGGAAGCCGCTTATGCCGTCGCGCATGCGGTTCTTGCGGAATAGTTCCCTTCGGCCTGTGAGAATCTTGTGGGCATAGGCCTGATGCCCCACGTCAAAGACAATCTTGTCCTGGGGGGTATTATAAATATAATGTAGGGCAACTATAAGTTCCACGGCACCAAGGCTTGCGCCAAGATGGCCGGGGTTCACGCTGCAGCATTCCACCATATAATCCCTCAGCTCCTTGCAAACTTCCGGAAGTTTTCCGCGGGAGAGCTTGCGAAGATCCTGGGGGGAATCTATCTTTTCCAGCAGTTTATACATAGTTCCGCAAATATAGGTATTTTTTGTTGAAACTCAATTCCCGCATTATTCGCTAAAAATGCGGGAACTCAGTCTTCGGCACAAGTGAAATCCCGCAAAAAAGGCCAAAAATGAGGGATTTGAGTTGGCGGATAAGATTATTCCGCAAAAAATCACTATTTTTACACCACGTAAAACAAAAAAGCTACTGAAAATGTCAGAAAAAGTGTACAAACTCCTGAACGACAATCCCGTAGCCCGTTGGTCGGCACTCATACTGGTTGCCCTGGCCATGTTCTTCGGCTACATGTTCGTAGATGTAATGAGCCCGCTGCAGAGCCTTGTGGAGCAACAGAGGGGCTGGACGCCTCACGTGTTCGGCACATACGCCGCCTCCGAGTACATCCTCAACGTGTGCGGCTTCCTGATCCTTGCCGGCATCATCCTGGACAAGATGGGCGTGCGGTTCACCGGCATACTCTCTTCCAGCCTTATGTTCTGCGGTGCTGCAATCAAATACATAGCGGTGTCGGACTGGTTCCAGACCACGGCTTTCAACGCATGGCTTGGCACCTGGTGGACCGACCTCCCCGGCAGCGCAAAGCTCGCCTGCCTTGGATTCATGATGTTCGGGTGCGGCTGCGAAATGGCGGGCACTACGGTGTCAAAAGCCATTGCCAAATGGTTCAAGGGCAAGGAAATGGCCCTTGCAATGGGTATTGAGATGGCCATCGCCCGTGTGGGCGTTTTCGCAATCTTCAGCATCTCCCCGGCTATCGCCGCCAAACTTGGAACTATCGCCGCTCCGGTGGGCTTCTGCACCGTGCTCCTTCTTATCGGCGTAATCAACTGGATTGTATTCAGCTTCATGGACAGGAAGTTCGATGCCCAGCTTATTGACGCCGGCCTTGTCAAGGCCAAGGAAGAGCGCAATCCTGAGGACGAATTCCATATCAGTGACCTTGGTAAGGTCTTCTCCAGCAAGAGTTTCTGGACTGTTGCCATCCTCTGTGTGCTCTATTACAGCGCCATATTCCCGTTCCAGCGCTACGGCGCCAACATGCTGCAGTGCAATATCGGCGACATGACCCCTCAGCAGGCCGCCAACATCTTCCGCTGGTTCCCCATTGGCGCAGCCATCGTCACTCCTTTCCTGGGCGCATTCCTGGACCACAAAGGAAAAGGCGCAACCATGCTCATCTGGGGTTCGCTGCTCCTCATAGCCTGCCACCTGATCTTTGCATTCGCACTTCCTGCAACGCACAGCAAGCTCCTTGCATACTCAACAATAGTAATTCTGGGTATCAGCTTTGCGCTTGTTCCCGCCGCCCTGTGGCCTTCAGTTCCCAAGATCATCCCCGAGAAAATCCTTGGCAGCGCCTACAACCTCATCTTCTGGGTGCAGAATATCGGCCTGTGCTTTGTACCCCTTCTCATTGGGTCTGTACTTCAGAGCGCAAATGCAAACAATCCTGCAGTCATTGCGGCCCAGCAGGCCGGTGCGGAATTCATCCCCTACAATTACACCATTCCGCTAATCATCTTCGCCGGATTCGGAATCCTGGCCCTCATTGTGGCTGTATACCTCAAAGCCCTGGATGCCAAGAAGCACCTCGGCCTTGAAGAGCCTAATATCGTGAAAGCGGAACAGTAATGGCTTCTGCCCGCAAATCCTTTTACAGGCCGGCTGCTTGGATAGCGCTGGCCTGTTTGGTAGTGCCGATGTTCGCATCGTACTACTTCGACGACATGTTCTCCAGCATCTCCTACCTGTTTGAGAACCCTTCCCTTACAGAGCTTGGCTGGGACGCCGCAGGCTACGGCCTTTACACCAGCGGCTATAGCGTGCTATGCGTCTTCGGCGGCCTTGTCATAGGCGGCATCCTGCTTGACAAGTGGGGCGTACGCATCAGCGGCTCCCTGTTTGTGGGCATGATGGTGCTTGGCGCCGGAATGGTCACATGGGCCGTGCTTCAGGGCGGCTCCGCGGCCCTGAAACTTGCCTATGCCGGCACCATGCTCTTCGGCCTTGGCTCCGAGATTGCCGGAACCGCCGTCACGCGTTCAATCGCCAAATGGTTCAAAGGCGGGCCGATGGCCCTTGCCATGGGCCTCCAGCTTGCCATAGCGCGCCTTGGAACAGCCTTTGCGCTGGTCCTCAGCCCCCGCCTTGTGCAGCAGGTCCCCGGCCACGTATACACCCTGGCCGAAACCGCCCGTCCCGCCCTGGTGGGCATGGGCCTGATGGCCCTGGGCCTCATCCTCTGGGCCGTTTTCGTGGCACTTGATGCCCGTAGTGAGCATTCCTCCAGGGAAGAGGCTTCGGACGGCGTAGCCGCTTTAGAGGAACAGCCGGGGAAAGACGAAGACACTTTCCGTTTCAAGGATGTGCTCAGGGTGCTTGGCAACAAGAATTTCTGGCTCCTGGGGCTTCTGTGCGTACTTTTCTACAGCAGCATCATAGCCTTCAAGAAGTTTGCCGGAGCAATCCTGGTGCCCCGTTTTGACATTCCCGCGCAGGCGGCGGGCTGGATGGTATCCATGCTGCCTTTCTCCACGGTCATCTTCGCGCCGCTTTTCGGCATGATGGTGGACAAGGCCGGCAAGGGAACCCGCTGGATGGTCCTTGGCGCCGTGCTGTCGCTTGTGGCCCATGCAATCCTTGCCTTCGCGCCCGCCGGAGTCCCGTTCTGGGGCTACCTCGCCATGGTGTTCCTGGGCTTCGGGTATTCCCTTGTTCCCGCCGCCCTGTGGCCCTCCGTTCCCAAGATTGTCCCGGACAAGGTGCTTGGAACCACCTTCGCCCTCATCTACTGGGTGCAGAACCTGGGGCTTCTCAGCTTCAAGATGATAGCCGGGAATATCCTGGGGGCACATTCGGCCGATGCCGGCGGTCCCATTGCTGTGGAAATCATGTTCTTCGGCCTTTGCATAGCCGCCCTTGCCGTTGCCGTCATTTTCCGCCGGACTTCGGCCCGCCACCCGGAACTGCGGCTGGATGCACCTAACAGATAACCTGCCGGAACTCAATTCCCTCATTTTAGCCCCTTTTTGCGGGATTTCAGTTGTGCCGAAGACTGGAATTCCGCATTTTCGGCCTATTTTGCGGGATTTGAGTTAAGAAGTGCGCGGCGGAAATCAGCGGACTTCCTTTGCCGCCAGTACTTGGCGCACAATTTTCTCCTTGACAAATATGGAGGTTGATATCTGATATGAATTGAAGCCGAACTCCCGCGACAGGATAAGCATCATTTTTCCCTTCTCCGACTCTGACAGGGAATTGAGGTTCCTGCCGCCGAAATGCTTTTGAAGCAGCTGTGACACTATACCCTCTCTCTCGCTTTTACTGTACTCCTTAAGTTCTCCCAGCCGCCGGGCTATCTGGAAAAACACTTCGTAGTCCTTGACGATGGCAATCTGCAGGTCTTTTGGAGTGGGAAACAGCGACTTGAAGGCATCTATATCCACAAAACAAGATGGAAGCAGCCCCATGACAGGATGTATCAGCCAGTGAGGCGGAAGAGTTTCTTCGCCGCCAAGCATCTTTTCCAACTGCCGCTTTGAAAATGAGGCCACGGGCTTTCCCTCCAGCACTTTGGAGAAGTCAGAGAAGTACACCCATTCGGAACTCCACAGATATCCTCCGACCACATTCAATCCCATTTCAAGCGGGTTCCTGAGGACATATATTATCTCATAAATCAGCTGCTGCCTGGATTCTATCCGGGTAAGATTGAACCAATAATCCTGAGGCAAGGGCGTGTACCCGTCACGAACAAGGCGCGCCGACAGTTTCCGTTTAAGGTAATCAAATGCCAGCAGGCAGTTGGCTCCGGTTCCGTGCAGGACAATATGTATATGATTGGGCATCAGGGTAAAAGCGTATATACTGATGTGGTATTTAAGGCATATCAGCCCCATCAGGATCATCCCGAATGCATATTCTGCCACGCAGTTGAATATAAGGCCGCCTTTAAGGCCGTCTGTGCAGAAATGGTAATCTCCCTCACCTTCTGCGCGGATTGCTTCCCGCTCCTTTTTCCTATACATGCGGCAAATTAAAGAAGAATTATCCGTTTCAAAAAGATGAAACGTTTCTTTTTTATCAAACAGGCCGTAGAACGGTTCTACGGCCTGTTTGAGATTGCACCCTGCAACTGAAATCCCGCATTTTTGCCGTTTTTTGCGGGAATTCAGTTCAAGTCACGACTGAAAAGATGCATTTTCGGCCGAAAATGCGGGAAATGAGTTATGCCTTTTGCAGTTTTTTCAGGTGGCACAGCAGCAGATTGCCGTTTTCGTCACGTAGGTGCATGCCGTTGCCTTTACAGAATTTCCAGTATTTGCATTCGGCGCAATCGGCCTTCTTCATCCAGTCACGGTTGCGGTAGGGCTGGAATCCGTTCTTCCACACCTCAACAAAATTGTCTTTGTAGATGTTACCCTGATGGTAGTTGGCGCGGATGCTGGTGCAGGCCGATATTGAGCCGTCGGAGAGCACTCCGGCAACGCTTACGCCCGCATTGCAGAAGTAGAAGTTGTCGCGGACGTCCCCCTCATAATTGCCTAGGAAGCCTTCGCAGCCGTAACTGGCCTTGATCCTGCCTTCCTTGCGGGTGACTTTTATGAACTCCATGAGACCACGGAAATCGGCGGGAGCCAGTTGAAGTTCGGGGTCAGAGGCGGCGCGTCCGGCAGGGAAGACGGTAAAAAGGCGCCACTGCTTGAGGCCGCATCCAATGAGGAACTCTTTAATCAGCTGCAGGTGGGGGTAGTTGCGCTTGTTCACGCAGGTGACTACGTCAAATGCAATGCCTGGAACCTTGCAGGCCATCCGGATGGCTTGTTCGGCCCGATGGAAACTGCCGGGAACGCCCCTCATCCAGTCGTGGTCCTCTTCAAGGCCGTCAAGGCTTATGGTCATGGATCCCAGCCCGGCGGCAAGAAGCCGTGAAAACCGGTCAGGAGTGAGAGCATAACCGTTTGTCACCATGCCCCAGGGGAACTCCCGCTGGTAGAACGCGCGGCCGCACTGCTCAAGGTCCGGGCGCATGAGAGGCTCACCGCCGGAGACCACAATCATGATGTGGTGGCTGTCCATGCCCGCCGCCTTTACCTGGTCCAGCACGTTCAGGAAGTCATCCAGCGGCATGTCCTTTTGGGCGGGCTGCAACTTGCAGTCGCTTCCGCAGTGGCGGCAGCGAAGGTTGCACCTGAGTGTGCACTCCCAGAAGATTTCCCGGAGAACATGATCCTTCACGGCCTTGTTGGAAAGGCGCTCATGCAGGCTCAGGGCCAAATAGTGACGAAAGTCCAATTTCATGCGGAAAAACTTGATGAATCAAAGATAATAACTATTTTTGCATTATGAAACCATTTGTCAGTAAGATCTACCGTTCGCTCCTTGCGCTGCTGGGCTTTACCGCTTGCAGTACGTCGCCATGGGACGAACCTTTGAACATGTATGGTGCGCCGCCCGCCTCGGAATACGGGACTCCTCATGTAAATTACGTCATCCGTGGAACCGTTACGGACAATGCCGGGAATCCGCTTTCTGGTATTAAGGTCAAGCCCCTTATGGGCTGGTGGAGTGACAACCTTGAGAATAATTGGAAAAACAGCGGGGATGACCCCCGCTATTACGGCGTATTCCATACAGATGTAGACGGAAAGGTTGAAGTTATTAAGTCCCTGGACGCCTGGGATGCTGAAAATGAAGACATCCGCATTGCCTTTGAAGACGAGGACGGGCCCCAAAACGGCGGTTCCTTTGCACGTGACACACTTTTCCGCAAAGACCTTGACATTCAAAAGGTATCCGACGGAGACGGTAATTGGCTTGACGGCGAGTACCAGATTGACTTCCAGAAGAGACTCTCCCCAAAAGAGGAATAGCGCCTTTCTTAACTCAATTCCCTCATTTTAGACCCTTTTTGCGGGATTTCAGTTGTGCCGAAGACTGAGATCCCGCATTTTCGGCCTATTTTGCGGGAATTGAGCCGCGGGGTGCTGGTAGAGACTATTGTAGCGGGCTTGGATGGCTTAGTGGCCCTGAGGTCCTGAGGAAGCCACACGGCCATTTCCCCGCTTAATCCCTTCCCAAACTATTTGCAATTTTGTCCGTACTTATATAATTATCGTCCGCCCAATTAACATTCGGCCACAAAAAACGTCATAAACGTGGACGGAGCTGGCAAATCATGGTTCCGCGTAGCGAAATGGCAAAGAATTTGCAAAAATGTTTGGCGGTTTGGAAAAACCGTGATATCTTTGCAGTGTAATAGAATACTAATACAGCAGAAATGGCGCTCATAGAGCTTAGAGACATAAACAAGACCTACGACAACGGACAGCCGCTTCATGTGCTCAAGGGCATCAACCTTGACATAGAGCGCGGAGAGTTCGTTTCTATCATGGGGGCATCCGGTTCCGGAAAGTCCACCCTCCTCAACATCCTGGGCATCCTGGACAACTACGACACCGGCACCTATCATCTTGCCGGAAAGCTTATCAAGGACCTCTCTGAAGGAAAGGCGGCCGAATACCGCAACCGGATGATAGGATTCATTTTCCAAAGCTTCAACCTCATCGGCTTCAAAACGGCCGTGGAGAATGTTGAGCTGCCGCTTTTCTATCAGGGCGTCCCGCGCAAGAAGCGCCACGAGATGGCCATGGAATACCTTGGCAAACTCGGGCTCACGGACTGGGCCCGGCACTTCCCCAACGAGATGTCCGGCGGCCAGAAGCAGCGCGTCGCCATCGCCCGCGCCCTCATAACAAAACCTGAAATCATCCTTGCCGATGAACCTACCGGCGCCCTGGACTCAAAAACCAGCGTGGAGGTGATGCAGCTCCTAAAGCAGCTTAACAAGGAGGAGGGCATCACCATCATCGTGGTCACCCACGAAAGCGGAGTTGCCAACGAAACCGACAAAATCATCCACATCAAGGACGGCATCATCGGCCAGATAGAAGAAAACACAAGCCATAGCGCCTGGACCGGAAGCATGATGAAGTAACCATGAGGGACCTTCTTAACGAAATATGGAATTCCGTCCGCAACAACAAGCTGCGTACAGCCCTCACGGGCTTCGCAGTGAGCTGGGGCATCTTCCTCCTAATCTGCCTTCTTGGCGCCGGAAACGGCATCATCAACGCCTTCCAGGGCAGCAGTGACCGCTTTGTGACCAACTCCATGGCAGTTTGGGGCGGCATCACTTCCCTCCCCTCCGGCGGTTACAAGGAAGGCCGAAGGATAGAACTTGACAAAGGCGACCTCCAGATTACTACCGGCAAGGAATTCGAGGACAACGTGGGCGTGGTGGCTCCTGTCACCAACTCTGTAAACGACAACCTTATCCTTGGCACCAAGGCCGTGAGGACATCCATGTCCGGCGTCACCCCTGAATTCCAGGCGATTGAAAAGATAATCCTCCAGAAAGGGCGGTTCATCAACCCGCTGGACCTCAAGGAGCAGCGGAAGGTGGTGGTTCTTAGCACCAAGCATGAAAAGGAATTCGGCGGCGGAAACCTCCTTGGCCGGTGGATCAACATGCACGGATTTTCCTTCAAGGTAATAGGCATAATCCAGAGCGACGAAAGCGACTGGAGGGTATCGGCCTATATCCCCTACACCACCATGAAGGGCATTTTTTACCCCGGAGATGAAATAGGGCAGATTTCCCTCACCTTCAACGGGATAAATAACCTGAAGGAGAGCAACGAGTTTGAGTCCCGGTACACCTCCCGTCTCAAGACGCACCACGAAGCCGCGCCCGAAGACCCCAACGCCATATGGGTGTGGAACCGCTATTCCCAGAACGCCCAGATAAGCCAGGGGCAGAGGCTAATCTCAATAGGCATGTGGATTCTGGGCCTTCTCACCCTTGTGAGCGGCGTGGTGGGAGTTTCCAACATAATGCTCATCTCCGTGAAGGAGCGCACGCATGAATTCGGCATCAGAAAGGCCATCGGGGCAAAACCCCGCAAGATTCTAAGCCTCATCATTGCCGAAAGCGTAAGCATCACGGCCTTCTTCGGCTACCTGGGGATGGGCCTTGGAATGCTGGCGTGCGAAATCATGGACAAAACCCTCGGCTCACGTACCATGGACCTTGGGTTTGACACCATAAAGATGATGGACAGTCCCACCGTGGGCCTGGATGTTGCCATAGAAGCCACCCTGCTCCTTATTGTAGCCGGTACCCTGGCCGGGCTCATCCCCGCCTGGAAGGCCGCCAAAGTTAAACCCATAGAAGCGCTGAGGGCCGAATGAGAATAGACAGGGACACATTCAGGGAGATACTCGACTCCCTTCTAAGGAACCGCTCCAGGAGCCTTCTCACCGGCTTCGGGGTGTTCTGGGGCGTATTCATGCTAATGATACTCTCCGGCGGCGGAAACGGCTTCAGGGAACTGCTGGAAAAGAACTTCGAGGGCTTTGCCCACAACACCTGCATAGTTTTCCCCTCTGAAACCACCAAGCCGTACAAGGGGTTCCAAAAAGGCCGGAACTGGAGCATGAACCTCACGGACGTAGACCGTGTAAAGAACATGGTCCCGGAGCTGGAGACCGTCACTCCCCTCATGAGCCTCTGGGGCAAAAGCGTCTCCAACGGAGACCGGCTCATAACAGCATCGGTAAAGGGTGTACGCCCGGATTACTCCAACATAGAAACGCCGAAAATAGTTTACGGAAGGTACATCAACTGGATGGATCTCCGTGAAGACAAGAAGGTGTGCGTGATAGGAAAGAAGGTGTACAAGACCCTGTTTCCGGAGGGCGGAGACCCTTGCGGAAAGAAAGTCCTTATGGACGGGGTGTACTACCAGGTGGTTGGCGTAGACTACAACGAGGGCAACATCAACGTGAACGGAAGGGCCGACGAATCAGTTACCCTCCCCCAGAGCACCATGGCCCGCACCTACAACTTCGGCAACCAGATAGAGCTCCTGTGCTTCACAGCAAAGGGGGGCGTGGAGATGTCGTCCATAATGCCACGTGTGCAGTCCATTATATCCAGGGCGCATTACATACATCCGGAAGACAGCCAAGCCGTGATGATGATTAACACCCAGGTGCTCTTCGGCATAATAGACAACCTGTTCAAGGGCATCAACTTCCTGGTGTGGCTCATTGGCATAGGGACGCTGCTCGCCGGAGCCATTGGCGTTTCCAACATCATGATGGTATCAGTGAAGGAGCGCACCACGGAGATTGGCATACGCCGCGCCATAGGGGCAACTCCGCAACAGATCCTTTGGCAGATCATTGCCGAAAGCATTGTGCTTACGCTGGTGGCGGGCCTTATGGGAATAGTGGCCAGCGTGCTTATCCTTGCCGCCATTGAACTTGGAATGACGGAAGACGGCATCCTTAAGGCAACCTTCCAGGTGTCGTTCAGCGTTGCCATAATCGCAGCCCTGCTGCTTAGCGTACTTGGCTCCCTGGCCGGGCTGGCCCCGTCGCTCCGCGCCATGGCCATCAAGCCCGTAGATGCAATGAGAGATGAATAACCCCTTGTCATCCCGAGCGAAGTCGAGGGATCTCAAATAGATAATAAAAAAGAACTGAGAAATATGAAAAAATTCGGTAAGTATTTAATGATTGTCCTGGCCGCTGTGCTGTTCATAGGAACATTCGTGTACCTTTTCCAGCGCTCCCGCCCCAAGGAGGCGCTCTATGAAGAGCAGGTTGCCGGGAGGGGGAATGTGGTGCGTTCCACCGTGGTCACCGGCAAAATCCAGCCCCGCGACGAAGTGAACATCAAGCCCCAGATAAGCGGCATCATCACGGAGCTTCTCAAAGAGGCCGGCCAAACCGTGAAGAAAGACGAGATAATCGCCAAGGTGAAGGTGATTCCGGACATGGGGCAGCTTAGTTCGGCCCAAAGCCGCGTGCGCCTTGCCGAAGTAAACCTGAACCAGGCAAAGACCAACTACAACCGTGAGAAGGCCCTCTTTGACAAGGACCTTGTAAGCGCCGACGAATATGAGAAGGTGCTTCAGGCCTACAATCAGGCCAAGGAAGAGCTTGCGGGCGCAAAGGAGGCCCTGGAGATTATCCGTGACGGCGTTTCGTCGTCCAATGCCAGCGGCAGCTCCACCCTTGTGCGTTCCACCATTTCCGGTCTCATCCTGGACATTCCCGTGAAGGTTGGTAACTCCGTCACCCAGTCCAACACCTTCAACGACGGCACCACAATTGCCACTGTGGCGGATATGGACGACCTCATCTTCGACGGCAACATAGATGAAACCGAGGTTGGCCGCCTTACAACCGGCATGCCCGTAAAGATATCCCTGGGAGCCCTCCAGGACCTTGCCTTCGACGCCGTGCTGGAGTACATCTCCCCTAAGGCCACGGTGAACAACGGTGCCAACCAGTTCGAGATAAAGGCCTCCGTGAAAATCCCCTCCGACATCACCATCCGCTCCGGCTACAGCGCCAACGCGGAGATAGTGCTAGACGAGGCCTCGGACGTTGTAACGCTTCCGGAATCGGCCATAATGTTTGAAGGGGAAAAGACCTATGTGATGGTGAAGGAGGCCGATGGTTATGTTCGCCGCGATGTTACCACAGGACTTTCCGACGGCATCAACATAGAGGTGAAAAATGGCATCAAGGAAGGAGACACGGTGCGCGGAGCACAGATAATAATCAAGAAGAAGTAGTCCGTTATGAAAGCACTTTTACTGGCACTTGCGCTTACCACGCAGCCCACGGATTCACTTCCGGACCTCGGCCACCCCTGGACCCTCAAGGAATGCACCCAGTGGGCCCTGGAGCACAACCTCACCGTGGTGGGCCAGAAACTTCAGGCCGAAAACCGGAACGTAGAACGCAATACGGCCGAAATGTCCTGGCTTCCAAGCCTCAACGGCCAGGTGAGCGAGAACATGAGCTTCGGCCGCGGCCTTGGCGGAAACAACACATACGAGTACGGGAACAGCGCCACCACGGGCTTTTCCGTGGGGTCTACAATGACGCTCTTTGACGGACTTGCAACGCCAAACCGGATTAAGCTTGCGCGCATTAACCTGGATGCGGCAACGGAAGACCTTGAGAAAGCCAAGGACGACATCCGTGTAGCCGTGGCAAAGGCTTATGTCCAGGTCCTTTACAACCTTGAGATAGAGGATGTGGCACGGCATCAGGTGAGCATAGACTCCCTTCAGGTTGAAAGGCTTTCCGGCATGATGGGAGTTGGGAAGTCCTCCAAGGCCCAGCTTTCACAGCAAAAGGCATCCCTGGCCCAGAGCAAGGTGACGCTGGTGCAGGCGCAGAACAATGTCCGCGCCGCAGTCCTGGACCTTGCGCAGCTACTGGAGTTGCCGTCATGGGATGGTTTTTCCGTTGTTCGGATTTCCCCGGATGCGCCTTCTAACATTGTCCTGGGGCATCCGGACGACATTTACGCCGACGCCGTCATGGACCGTCCCTCCATCAAGGCCGAAGAACTCCGCCTGCAGGGTACGGAACGCTCCATAGAGATTGCAAAGAGCGGATACTACCCTTCCCTGTCGCTTTCGGCCGGGCTTGGGACCAATTACTATTCCACTTTCTGGACCGCAGGGTTCTGGGACCAGTTGGGGGCCAATTTCGCGCAATACGTGGGGCTGTCCCTGAACATTCCCATCTTCAACAAGTTCCAGGTCAGGAACCAGGTCCGTTCGGCCAAAATCCAGCAGGAGGCACAGAAGACACAGCTGCGCCGCGTGCAGCAGAGCCTGTACAAGGAGATTTACCAGGCCTGGAACGGAGCCGTTGCGGCACAGGCCAAATACGACGCCTCCATTGAGGCAAGCGCCGCCGCCCAGGATGCGTTCTCGCTGGTGGAAGCCCGCTACGAGGCCGGCGCCGCCACCATCACTGAGTTCTCCGACGCCCGCAACCGCATGATGAAGGCCCAGTCGGACCTTGTCCAGGCCTCCTGCGAATACCTGTTCCAAACCGCCCTGGTGGGCTTCTACCGCACCGGCACGCTGGAGCTGTAGTTGCCACTGCCGGTTTCCCCTCTATATTTCTCCCCCGGCGGTGCAAGCCAATGTACTGGTTCTCAGTTGTTTATGTAATAATCTACCAGAATTATTTCTGGTAGATTATTTTATAAACGCCTAACAATTAGCAACTTAACCTCCACCAGCACCGCCACCGCCACCGCCACCGCCACCGTCACCGTCACCACCAGCACCACCACCGCCACCGTCACCGTCACCGTCACCACCTGCACCGCCACCCGCCCTCCTCGCATACCGCTGGCCCCGCTTTATCGTAATGCCGTGGCAGTGGAGGTTATATCATTGACACATAGTCCGTTACGCGTTTCTTTTGGATTACTGGTTTTCCCAAAGAACCCGGCAAGCGCCTTGTAATCTGCCACTTGCCCTCCACCCGCACGGCATTACGATAGAGCGGGGGGCAATGCGCCAGTGCGGGGCAGATGTTAACACGTTTTCGGCCGTTTTTGTGTAAACAAAAGCCTTTTGGGCCGCGCGTTACACGGGAATGGCCATTTTTGTGTAAACAGACGGCCCTTATTGCAGGTCAGATGTCAATATGACGCAGGTTAGATACCAGAATGTCGCAGGTCCGGGGCCAAAACGTCGCGAGTCTGTGTTTTTCGGCCGAACTGCGACGCAAATCGGCTTTTGACGCAAAAAAACGTCGCGGTTCAGCCATTTTTTGCAGACCAGCGACAGTTAGTGGCCGCACCTGCAACACCCACCCCGGCACCTGCAACGCCATGTGCCGAAAAATGTGTATCTTTACGGAAAATTTGGCACCATGATACCTGAAAGCACCATCTCCGAGGCCTTGAAGAGCCTTTTCGGCAACATAGAATTCCAAAAGGAACCCGCCGGGTTGTATGACCCTCTGCGTTACATGATTGAAATTGGCGGAAAGCGCATAAGACCCAGGTTGTGCCTTACCACTTATGGTATTTTTGCCGATGAACTGGGGCCGCACATCCTGCAGCCAGCCGCGGGTCTGGAAGTTTTCCACACCTTTACGCTCATCCACGATGACATCATGGACCGCAGCCCGCTCAGGCGCGGCCACGACACCGTATGGAAAAAGTGGAACGAGGACACCGCCATCCTGAGTGGAGACGTCATGTGCATAGATGCCTATAAGCGCATTGCGGAGGCGCCGCGGGAAGTGCTCCCTGAAGCCCTCAAGCTTTTCTCAAAAACGGCCTCTGAAGTATGTGACGGCCAGCAGATGGATATGGATTTCGAGCGCAGGGACAATGTCGCAATGAAAGAGTACATGGAGATGATCGGCCTCAAGACCGGCGTTCTCATTGCGTGCGCTTCACAGATGGGAGCCCTAATTGCCGGCGCGGACGAGTGGAGCCAGGAGTGCCTCTATGAATACGGCTATTACCTTGGCCTTGCCTTCCAGGTGGCCGACGACTACCTTGACGCCTACGGAGACGTGAAGGTGTTCGGCAAGCCTATTGGCGGGGATATCCTCAACTGCAAGAAGTCCTGGCTCACCATAAGGGCTCAGGAAAAAGGTGCAGAAGGCATCATTGAAGCCCTCAACGCTCCGGCCGTAACAGAAGAGGAAAAGGCCGCCAAGATTGCCCACGTAAAGGCCCTCTACGACAGTGTGGGAGTGGCCGAAGATGCCCGTAAAGCTATTGGAGACCTTAGCACCAGGGCCGTATTCAAGGGCACGGACGCCCGTATGGGAGGTGACGGCCAGCAGACCCTGAAGGACTTTGCCCAGAGCCTCGTGGGCCGAACTTTTTAAGAATTGACCCAGATATACACCTTGTCTCCGCGGTGCGGATGCAGGCGGCTGTTCTCCGGATCCGGGTCCACGTGGTCTTCGGGCATGCCGTCCAGCGGCACGGCAACTGAACAGCGGCAGCCCTGCGGGGCAACATCTGCGGGGGCGTAATCAACGCGGAGGTCATCGGCCTTGAATTCAATTATGCCGGTGGTGTTGCCAATTATGAGCATGTCACTGCCCTTGGGGAGGTCCCGCGTTTCCACCTGGATTTCGGCAACTCCAATTCGGCCGAACCAATTGGTCACTTTTCCTATGTAAATCTTGTTCCTGGTGGCCTGGGAGCCGTAAACCGCGCTCCATTCTCCCATCTTGGCACCAAGGTAATAACCGTCCCAGAAGCCGCGGTTGAACACCGTCGCAAGGCGGTCTTTGTAGGAGGCACCGAGTTCAGGGGTATATGTGCCGTCGGCAACGGCATTGGCCGCTTCCCTATAGCAACTTACCGTGGTTTTCACGTAGTCTGCGCTGCGGGCGCGGCCTTCAATCTTGAAAACCTTCACGCCGGCCTCCACGAACTTGTCCAGAAAGTCTATGGTACAGAGGTCCTTGGGGGACATCAGGTATTTGTTGTCCACGTTTACCTCAAAGCCGGTTTCATAGTCCGTGAGAAGATATCCCCGGCGGCAGGGCTGAAGGCAGGCACCACGGTTTGCGCTGGCCCCGTATGCGCTCAGGGACATATAGCACTTGCCGGAAACGGCCATGCAGAACGCCCCGTGGGCAAACATCTCAATGCGCACAGGCTTCCCTGAAGGGCCGCAGATGTTTTCACTGATTATGGCTTCATGTATGGCCTTTACCTGCCCCAGATTCAGTTCACGGGCCAGCACCACAACGTCGGCAAACTGGGCGTAGAACCTCAGCGCCTCTATGTTGGAGATGCTCAGCTGGGTGGAAATATGCACCTCCAGGCCAATCTTTCGGCAATAAAGGATGCAAGCCATGTCGGAGGCGATGATAGCGTCCACCCCGGCGGCCTTTGCGGCGTCAAGCGTGTCATAAGCCGGCTGCAAATCCTCCCCGTAGAGGGTGATATTCAGCGTCATGTATGCCTTCACGCCGTATTCACGGCATACGCGCATAATCTCCGGTAGATCCTCGCGGCTGAAGTTATTGGCCGAATGCGACCTCATGTTAAGATGGCCGATCCCAAAGTACACGGAGTCCGCTCCGCCCTGGATTGCGGCCAAAAGGCAGCCGAAATTACCGGCCGGCGCCATTATTTCCAGTTCCTTCCTGTCCATAGCGCTGCAAAGATACTCATTTTTCGGCACATGGCGTTGCAGGTCTCGTGCCTGGATGTTGCAGGTGCAGCCACGGACTGTCGCAGGTCTCGTGCCTGAATGTTGCAGGTGCAGCCACGGACTGTCGCAGGTCTCGTGCCTGAATGTTGCAGGTCTGCAAAAAAAGGCTGAACTGCGACGGTTTTTTGCGTCAAAAGCCGATTTGCGTCGCAGTTCGGCCGAAAAACACAGACCCGCGACGTTTCGGCATCGGACCTGCGACATTTTGGCATCTGACCTGCAATAAGGGCCGTCTGTTTACACAAAAATGGCCATTCCCGTGTAACGCGCGGCCCAAAAGGCTTTTGATTACACAAAAACGCCCAAAAAAGTGTTACCATCTGCCCCGCACTGGAACATTGCTATTCCCGTTTTGGCGTAATGCCGTGCGGGTGGAGCTTAAGTTGCAGATTACAAGGCGCTTACCGGATTGTTTGGGAAAACCAGTAATCCCAAAGAGGCGTGTAACGGACTATGTGTCAATGATATAGCCTCCACTACCACGGCATTACACCAGAGGGAACCGTCATAACGTAAGTGCGGGGCCGGCGGTATGCGAGGATGGTGGGTGGCGGTGCTGGTGGTGACGGTGGCGGTGGCTGTGGCTGTGGTGGTGCTGGTGGAGGTTAAGTTGCTCATTGTTAGGCAATTATGCAATAATCTACCAGAAAAAATTCTGGTAGATTATTGCATAAACATCTGAGAACCAGCACCTTGGCTTGCACCGCCAGGGGAGAACAATAGGCGTGGTAACTAGCCGTAGAGTTCCCGGAGGACGGCGAGGGATTTAATGCGGATGGCCTGGTCCGTGTGGTACTCCAGATAGTGGAGGACGCTCTCGCAGAGGGAGTTGCGCACGGAACCGGACAGCGGGACCAGCATGGCCTCGGAGAAACTGCTCTGGAGCATCTGGCGCATCTCAATCGCGTGCTCAGAAGTGAACGGAGCGATGTCCTGGAAAGTGGGCCGAAATCCAAGCGCCCCGGCGAATTCCAGAAGGAAGCGGATGTGAAAGTTGGAGAAATCGGCCTCCAAGGCATTGAGGGTGAGGATGCTGCCGATGCACCATTCATAGAGCCCGTCTTCCACGGCGCCGTCACGGAGAGTCCGGAAAAGGACCTCCGAGAGGAACATTGTCATGGTGTTTTTGTGAAGGTTCCCGCGGATGCCTGAAAGGGCGTCACGGGCATGCAGCCCGCGCAGTGACCAGAGTTCGCTTTTGGGGTTCTCCACAACATCGGCCTCAAGGATATTGAGGGGCAGGAACAGGGCGGCCGAAGCTTTTTTGCCGGGGTACACGATGAAACCCCTCCGGCCGAATTCACGGGACAAAGTGTGCAGCACCAGGCCGTTTTCCCCAACCTTGGTGGTTGCCAGCACTATGAATTCTATGGCGCCAGTCATTCCAATCAGTGTTCTGTCATTCTGAGCGCAGCGAAGAATCTTTTGTCAGGAACTCCGCCATGGCCCTCATGGCCTTTCCGCGGTGCGAGATGGCGTTTTTCTCCTCTTCAGGAAGCTGTGCCGCCGTAACGTCATACCCTTCCGGGATAAACACAGGGTCATAGCCGAAGCCGCCTTTCCCGTATGGCTCGCGGCTTATTCGGCCTTCCATGATGCCGTCAAAAAAGTGATGCTCACCGTCTATTATAAGGGTTACGCATGTGCGGAAACGAGCCTTGCGGGTTGCGTGCGGAGTGCTGAGACCAAGGGAACGCGCCAGAGAGGCTTCGGCCTCACGCCTTGACATCTCCCTGAGGAGCTTTTCTATGTTAGCCTTGGAGTCCCGTGCAGGCCCGGAGTAACGCGCCGTCTCAATGCCGGGGGCGCCGCCAAGGATTTCAACCTCCAGGCCGGAGTCGTCTGCGAAACAGCTGAGCCCGGTGTGCTTGTAAATGAAGTCCGCTTTCTGCTGGGAATTGGCCCTGAATGTATTACCTGTTTCCGGGATGTCTTCCGTAATTCCGAGTTCTGCAGGGGTTACAAGTTCAAAACCAGGCCCCAGGATTTCGGAGGCCTCTCGTACTTTATGCTGATTGTTTGTTGCGAATACTATTTTCATCTCGGCCGCAAAGATAGCACTATTTTTGCTATCTTTGCCTACCGTATGAAACGATTTGCAGTTATAGTTGTGCTGGCGGCCCTTGCAGTGGCCCCGGCAAGTGCCCAGTCCCGTCAGTTCACGCTGGGCAAATGGGTAGAAGTCCATAACGCCATCCTCAAGGAACTCAGCCGCTCTTACGTGGATTCCCTGGAGGTGGGCCGAATCGAGCGCGCCGCCGTGGATGCCATGCTGGATGCGCTGGATCCATATACCGTGTATGTGCCGGAAGAGGAGCAGGAGAACTTCCAGATGATGCTCACAAGTGCCTATGGCGGCATCGGGGCCATCATCTACAAGCCTGACATCAACGGCAACGTCATTATCAACGAGCCCTACAAGGACTCTCCCGCCGCCCGCGCCGGACTCAGGTGCGGAGACGAAATCGAGCTCATTGACGGCGTGTCCACACACGGCCTTGAAAGCGGAGAGTGCACGGAGAAGATGCGCGGAAAGCCCGGCACGGAAGTGGTTTTCCACGTGAAGAAACTCTCCGGTGAAATGGTAGACGTCAAAGTGAAGCGTGAGCGCATAGTGCTCCCCTCCATAGAATATACCGGAATGCTCAATGAGGCCGATGGTTACATAATGCTCTCCAAATTCACCGAAGGCGTGGGCCAGGGCATCCGTGACGCCGTCATCTCCCTCAAGAAGCAGGGCATGAAGCGCCTTGTCCTGGACCTCAGGGGCAACGGCGGCGGCGTGCTCTCGGAAGCCGTGAACATTGTCTCATTGTTTGTCCCCAGGGGCTCGGTTGTGGTTACCGCAAAAGGCCGAACCGGCGGGGAAACATCCTACAAGACCTCCACGGAGCCGCTTGACACCAAGTTACCCATAGTGGTGCTGGTAGATTCGGCCAGTGCATCGGCCTCGGAAATTGTTTCCGGAGCGCTCCAGGACTACGACAGAGCTACCATAATCGGCACCCGCACATACGGGAAGGGGCTTGTGCAGAGCATCCGTCCGCTGCCCTACGACGGCCAGTTAAAGGTCACAACCTCAAAGTATTACACTCCTTCCGGAAGGTGCGTGCAGGCCATTGACTACTCCCATCGCAACGAAGACGGCTCTGTGGGCCATATCCCGGATTCCCTCACCCATGAGTTCAAGACCGCCGGGGGCCGAATTGTCCGTGACGGCGGCGGAATCACCCCGGACTTCGAAGTGAAGCCCCACCGCTATTCCCGCCTCACTTACTCCCTGGTGCTTGGCGGCATTGTAGACCAGTACGCCATGAAATACGTCCGCGAGCATGAGTCAATTCCGGCGGTGGACGATTTCCATTTCACGGATTATGAAGACTTTGTTGCCTTTGCCCATGACAAGGAATTCGATTACCGCTCCACGGCCCGCGCCATGTTCGACGAAATGAAAAAGACCCTGGAAGAAGACGGCCTGGCAGGCGCAATGGCATCCCAGCTGGACGCCCTTGAGAAGTCCCTGGAGATGGACAAGGACACCTTCCTCAGGCTCAAAAAAGACGAGATTGTGCCGTTTATTGAGGAGGAGATAGCCGTGCGCTACTACTTCCAGGAAGCCGGCATCAAGGTGCGCCTTCGCTACGACGACCAGCTCCACGAAGCCCTCCAGAAGCCATCCATCTAACTCCCCTCTATTTTTCTCCCCTGGCGGTGCAAGCCAAGGTGCTGGTTGCCAGATGTTTATGCAATAGTCTACCAGAATTTTTTCTGGTAGACTATTTTGTAAACGCTTAACAATGAGCAACTTAACCTCCACTGTCACCACCAGCACCAGCATCGCCACCCGCCCTCCTCGCATACCGCCGGCCCCGCTCTTACGTAATGCCGGTCCCCTCTTACGTAATGCCGTGGCAGTGGAGGCTATATCACTGACACACAGCCCGTTACGCGTTTCTTTAGGATTACCGGTTTTCCCAAACAATCCGGTAAGCGCCTTGTAATCTGCCACTTAACCTCCACCCGCACGGCATTACAATAGAGCGGGGGGCAATGCGCCAGTGCGGGGCAGATGTTAACACGTTTTTGGCCGTTTTTGTGTAATCAAAAGCCTTTTGGGCCGCGCGTTACACGGGAATGGCCATTTTTGTGTAAACAGACGGCCCTTATTGCAGGTCAGATGCCAGAATGTAGCAGGTCAGATGTCAATATTACGCAGGTCAGATACCAGAATGTCGCAGGTCCGGTGCCGAAACGTCGCGAGTCTGTGTTTTTCGGCCGAACTGCGACGCAAATCGGCCTTTGACGCAAAAAACCGTCGCAGTTCAGCTATTTTTTGCAGACCTGCGACAGTCCGTGGCAGCACCTGCGACATCCCGGCACGAGACCTGCGACAGTCCGTGGCAGCACCTGCAACATCCAAGCCAAGGAGATGCAACATTCCAGCCCGGAACCGGCAACACGGGGATGCTTATCTGCCAAAAATTGCGTATCTTTGTGCCTGCTATGAAACGCTTTCTTTTAACCACACTATTACTACTGACCATTTCACCGGCTTTTGCACAGGTGAAACAACTCTACGGAGAAACCAGGCTGGGCTACGGAGCCGCCATTGCCGGAGGCAAATATGACGGAGCGTTCTCCGCAGACTTCGTGAATGTTATCCTTGAGGGTAATATCGGCCCAAACATAACCTACTATTGGAGACAACGCTTCAACAAGCCTTTCTACAAGCAGGGCATTCCGCTCAATGCCACGGACCACATCTGGCTCAGGTGGGATATCAATGAGCGCTGGGCGCTGCAGGGAGGTAAGATTCCCGTGGTTGTGGGCGGCTATGAATTTGACGACGCCCCCATAGACCTCTATTACTGGGGAGTTTTCGCAGACCGTTTTCCGGACGTCTATGCCCTTGGCGGCAACGTGATTTTCAAGATTAACCCGGAGAACACCCTTACGGCACAGGTTACGCAGTCTCCGCTTGGCTTCGGGTACAGCAATCTGTTCCACACCGCCCTTTTCTGGACCGGCAGGTTTGCGCCCTGGTGGCATACCATCTGGAGCGTAAACTGGATGGACGACCCTGAACACAACGGATTCCTCATGACCGGGCTTGGCAACAGGTTTACTGCGGGCAATTTTGCTACGGAGCTTGACCTTATGTACCGCAGCAGCACAAAGGTGCAGGTTTTGCCCGCGAACTATTCGGCAATCCTCAAGCTGGAATACAAACTGCCGGTGGTTTCCGTGTTTGCAAAGGGCTCCTTGGATTACAACAAAGGCGATGTCTACGACGTCCTGGTGCCGGAGAATTCCTGCACGTATATCATGGGCGGCGGAGTGGAGTTCTTCCCGCTTAAAAACAACGACCTCAGGTTTCACGCCGTGGCGTGGTGGGATTCCAGGGTGAGAAACCGCGCCAACATCACATTCGGCCTCACTTACAGGCTGCGTGTGGTAAAGTAGTCTTCCTCGATTAGTTCGTAGTCAAGGGTCTTCATCTCAAGTGAAGTCCCTTTTACGCGTATGCGCAGGGGGTCTCCAAGGCGTATGGACTTGTGGGTGCGTTTGCCCACGGCCCTGTAGTGGTCCTCATCAAAGATGAAGAAGTCCCCTTTGATGGTGCGGTAGGGAATCATGCCCTCAATCTTGGTGGGCTCAATTTCCACGTAGACGCCCCATTCGGTGACGCCGGATACATGGCCGTCAAACTCCTGCCCAATCTTGTCCTGCATGAACTCCACAAGCTTGTACTTTATGCTCTCGCGTTCGGCCTCGGCGGCCACAACCTCACGCTCGGAGGCATGTTTGCACTGCTGGGCATAGTACATGGAATCTGCGTTGGGGCCCTTGCGGAGATACTGCGCAAGGAGCCTGTGCACCATCATGTCCGGATACCGGCGGATGGGTGAAGTGAAGTGCGTATAATAGGGGAATGCAAGGCCGTAGTGGCCGATATTATCCACTGAGTAGCAGGCTTTTGCCATAGAACGCAGCGCCAGGATCTGGATGGCGCCAAGCTCCGGCTTGTCCTTGGCTTCCACCATGAGTCCGTTGAGGGCCTGGGCAATGTCCTTGCCTCCGTCCAGCGGTCCCATCTTGTAGCCGAAGTGCCCCGCGAAGTCCCTGAGGCCGGCCAGTTTCTCCATGTTGGGTTCGTCGTGCACGCGGTACACAAAGGTGCGCTTTGACTTTCCAACCCATTCGGCCACGGTACGGTTGGCAAGGAGCATGAACTCCTCAATGAGCCAGTTGGCTTCGGCCGAAAGTTTCTGGTGCACGCCGATGGGCTTTCCGTCCTTGTCTATGTCCACCTTCATTTCCGGGCGCTCGAAGTTCACGGCGCCGTTCTTGAAGCGCTTTGCGCGGAACTTGAGGGCCAGTTTATTGAGGATAAGAATGGCCTCCTGAATATCCTCAGGCACGTCTTCCGGCTTTGCGCCTTCAATTATGGACTGGGCTTTTTCGTAGTCGAACCTGTAGTCGGAAATTATGTTTGTCCGGCCGAACCACTGCTCCACTATCCTTCCAAGCGGGGTTATCACAAACACCGTGGAGAAAGTCAGTTTCTCTTCTCCGGGACGCAGGGAGCAAAGCTTGTTGGAGAGTTTTTCCGGAAGCATGGGCACGGTGCGGTCGACAAGATAGACGGAGGTTCCGCGCTCCTGAGCCTCTTTGTCCACGGGTGTGCCGGGTTCCACGTAATATGTTACATCGGCAATGTGTACACCAACCTCGTAGTTGCCATCCGGGAGTTTTTTGAAGCTGAGGGCGTCGTCAAAGTCCTTGGCGTCCGTGGGGTCTATGGTGAATGTGAGGGTGCTGCGGAAGTCTTTTCGGCCCTTCCTGTCCTTGTCCGTAATTTCGTCGGGAATTTTGTCGGCGGCGTTTTCAACCTCAGGGGTGAAGCGGTACGGCAGGCCGAATTCGGCAAGGATGGCATGCATTTCGGTCTCGTTCTCTCCGGGCATGCCAAGGACGTCTACCACGTGACCCACGGGGCCGCCGCCCTTCTCCCAGCCATCTACAACCGCTGCCACCTTCATGCCCTTCTGAGCGCCTTCCGGCACCGGTACGGATATGTCGTAGGGCATGGTCTTGGAGCTCATGAGCACCCAGGCCTGCTTGCCCACAATATGGAGTATGCCCACAAAAGGCTTGTTGGAGCGCTCCAGGATGGCGATGACTTCGCCGCTGCGGCGCTTGGCCTGACCCTTCCTCTCCTGGGTAACGGCCACCCTCACGGTGTCTCCGTGCAGCGCCCCGCGGGTTTTGGAAGCCTTCACAAAGATGTCTTCCTCCTGGCCTTCAACCCTCACGAAGATAAATCCCTCACGGGACATCATGACCGTTCCTACATATTCCGGAACAATTCTCTTTTTGGATTTTTTCTCCTGGCTGCGGGCCCTCTTCTGGCTGCCTCCACGCCTTTTTCTTGACATAACAACAGTATTAACTTACGCAAAGATACGCAAAAAAAACCAGCCTACCGCTTTAGTCGAACGTAAATGGAGAGAGGGAGCACCTTGCCGAAAGAGTCATTGAAAGCGAGCTCCCCGGAAGTCATTTCCTTGAAGGCGCCGTGGAAGGCCTCACGCACAACGGTTTCTCCAAGGGCGGCGCTGTAGCCGTTGGAATAGAGGTTGAGAACCATGAAGGAATCCCGCTCCGAGAGTATTGCGGCCACGTTTTGCAGCAGGCCGAAGAGGAGTTCGTCCAGCTTCCACTTTTCGCCGTCCGGGCCATGGCCGTATGCGGGAGGGTCCAGGATGATGCCGTCGTATTTGTTGCCGCGTTTGGCCTCACGCTTTGCAAACTTGAGGGCGTCTTCCACAACCCAGCGGATGCCGTCCAGGCCGCTTCTTTCCATGTTTTCACGGGCCCAGGTGACAACCTGGCGCACGGAGTCCAGATGGGTTACATCGGCCCCGGCGCACTTGGCGGCAAGGGACGCGGCGCCCGTATAGGCAAAAAGGTTAAGCACCTTGGGGGCGGGAAGGCCGTTTGCCTTGTGGATGCGTGCAAGGCGAGATGTCTCCCTGTAGATGAATTCCCAGTTGGGGGCCTGCTCCGGGAACACGCCCACATGCTTGAAGGACGTAAGGCCAAGGCGAAGGCTCAGGTGAAGGTCACTGGCGGCGTGGGTCTCAGGGTCCTGGGCGCCGTTATACACAATCCCCCACTGATCCTCCATTTTTTTCAGGCGCTCCCATGTGCCGCTGTCTTCCTTGCCTGCTTTGCCGAATCCGGCACCAGGCTTGAAGACAACGTGGGTGAGGCGCTTCCAATCGGCCTCAGGCATGGAAGGAGCCCACAGGGCCTTGGGCTCCGGACGGCGCAGCACATACTTACCAAAACGCTCCAGCTTTTCTGAGTTTCCAGAGTCCAGGAGCTGATAGTCTTTCCAATAACTTGCGGGGAATTCTACGGCCATTCTCTTTTTGATTTTTCTGCAAAGATAGTTAAATTTGCAGACTGGAAACAAACTATTATTACTATACAAATGCAACAATTCATTGACAAGTACAATTTCGCCGGCAAAAGGGCCATTGTACGCGTAGATTTCAACGTTCCCCTCAACGAAAACTTCGAGATTACCGATGACACCCGTATCCGCAGGGCCATGCCCACCCTCAAGAAAGTTCTTGCAGAAGGCGGTTCCCTCATCATCATGTCCCACCTCGGCCGTCCCAAGAAAGTGGATCCCAAGTTCAGCCTCAAGCACATTGTTGGCCGCGTTTCCGAATGCCTGGGCGTTCCCGTACAGTTTGCAGAGGACTGCCAGAAGGCAAAGGCCCAGGCCGACGCCCTTAAGCCCGGTGAGGTTCTCCTCCTTGAAAACCTCCGCTTCTACGCAGAGGAAGAGGGCAAACCCCGCGGTCTCGCAGAGGACGCCACCGATGAAGAGAAGAAGGCCGCAAAGGCTGCCGTAAAGGCCTCCCAGAAGGAGTTCGTCAAGACTCTTGCAAGCTACGCCGACTGCTACATCAACGACGCCTTCGGCACGGCTCACCGCGCACACGGCTCAACCGCCCTCATCGCAGAATACTTCCCCAACGACAAGATGTTCGGCTACCTCATGGAAGGCGAGATCAAGGCCATCGACAATGTTCTGAAGAATGCCAAGAGGCCCCTTACCGCCATCATCGGCGGCTCCAAGGTAAGCTCAAAGCTCGCAGTTCTGAAGAACCTCGTGGGCAAGGTGGACAACCTTATCATCGGCGGCGGCATGGGTTACACCTTCATCAAGGCCCAGGGCGGCCATATCGGCCAGTCCCTCCATGAGGACGAGCTTATCCCTGATGCACTTGAGATCATGAAGGAAGCCAAGGAGCGTGGCGTAAACCTCTCCCTGAGCGTTGCCACCGTCTGCGGCCAGAGCTTCGACAACGACACTCCCCGCCAGATCTTCCCCATTGACCAGATTCCGGACGAATGGGAAGGCATGGATGCTTCTCCCGCATCACTTGAGATCTGGAGAGAGATCATTATGAAGTCCAAGACCATCCTCTGGAACGGTCCCGTTGGCGTTTTCGAGCTCCCCAACTTTGCAAAGGGAACCCTCCAGATTGCCCAGGACCTTGCCGATGCAACCAAGGAAGGCGCTTACACCCTTGTAGGTGGCGGTGACTCCGTTGCAGCTGTTACCCAGATGGGCTTTGCCGACAAGGTGAGCTACGTTTCCACCGGCGGCGGCGCCATGCTGGAGGCCATCGAGGGCAAAATCCTTCCCGGCATTGCTGCCATCCAGGAGGACTAATCCCCCTCTGGCGCGCTACTCCCTGTAGCTCAACGCCTTACGAATAATCGGGTGCACCTGACGGTGCACCCGATTTTCTGTAAAACGCTGAGAATCTGGCAGTTATTGGGCAGACTTCAGCAGAGCGTCAAAGCTGGCATTGAGGGTGTCGGAGAGGTCTTTGTCTCCGTACTGCTTGCAGACATCGGCAATGTAGAGGTACACGCGGCCGGCGGTTTCAAACTCATTGGCGCCAAGGCCACCCCACTTGATGTAGAAGGATGCGGATTCCATGAGGGCGTCCGTCATGCGGACGGCCATGTCATGTGCCTTGTCCTGGGCTCCAAGGTAGTAGTAGTTCTCTATCATCTGGGCCACCATCCAGTCGTTGCCGGAAAAGCCTATGGAGATGCTCTCAAGAGGAAAATTGGACTCCGGGAAGTTCTCCTCACAAAGGTCCATCATCTCTATGGCCTTTTCGTCCTCTCCGGCATCTATGAGGGCGTTGGCAACGGTAAGGTAGAGTTGCCTCTGGCCCATTACGCCAAGGAAGGTGTAGTAGTTCTGGTAGTCTACAAACCAGCCGCTACTCTTCAAGGCGTCCCACTTGTACTTGGTCTTCATGTCCTCATAGAGCTGCAGGGCGTCCACCTTACCGGCATCCGTAGAGGAAATCTTGTTCTTGATGGGAGTGAAGCGGTAAGAGAAACCATCGTACATGAGGTAATCCTTTATGCCGATATTAAGGTCTCCGCCCTGGTTCAGGACATTGATGGGCCTGTCCCAATTGTAGCCGTCCAGAAGGTCCAGGAGGAAGATTTCGGGCTTGGAAAGGTAGTTCTTGTCCTTTGACATGGTAAGGACAATGTGCTCCGGGATTTCATCGGCGAATTTCTCCGGGACAATGCCGTATTTAAGGCAGTTCTCCTTGTTCACGGGCATCACTATGTTGCGGGCGCAGATGAAGTCGTACTTTCCGCCGCCTTCAAACACAGCCTTCATCTTGGGGTCCTTGAACACCTCCATTACGTCGTGGAGGAACATGGGAGAGCCGTCGTCGTACTGGATGGTAACAAACTCGTTGGTGCCGTAGAGATACTGGCTCTGGGGCACGGTGAGGGGCAGCGGTGCGCTCTCGTTGCTGGCCCATTTCATCTGGTCTATGTACCAGTCAGTGCCAAGCAGGGAGGTGTTCACCACGCGGACATCCGTACGGATTCCCTCCACCTCCTGGGCGTACCACAGAGGGAAGGTGTCGTTGTCTCCGTGAGTGATGAGAAGGCCGTTGGGGCCCACGGAATTGAGGTAGTTGGCCGCCATCTCAACGGCGGTGTAGCGGTTTGAACGGTTGTGGTCGTCCCAGTTTTCTTCGGCCATGAGGGCGGGAACGCCAAGGCACAGGACGCCCGTGCCGATTGCAACCACCTTTTCGCGGCCCTTGAGGGCGTCGGAGATCCACTTGTAAATTGCGTACACGCCAAGGCCTATCCAGATGGCAAACATGTAGAAGGATCCGGCGTAGGCGTAATCCCTTTCACGCACCTGGTAAGGCGGCTGATTGAGGTACAGCACAATGGCTATGCCCGTCATGAAGAACATGAGGAACACTATCCAGCTGCCTCTCTTGTCTTTGTCGAACTGGAACACAAGGCCCAGGAGGCCAAGCAGGAGCGGCAGGAAGAAGTAGTGGTTCTTGCCCTTGTTTTCCCGGAGCGGAGCCGGGGCGTCACTCTGGTCTCCAAGCCTTATGGCATCCAGGAAGCCTATGCCGCTTTCCCAGTTGCCGTCAAAGACGTTGCCGGGAACGGGGCTGTGGATGTCGTTTTGGCGCCCCACGAAGTTCCACATGAAGTAGCGCCAGTACATCCAGTTGAGCTGATAGTCAAAGAAGTACGCAAGGTTTGCGCCGAAGGTGGGCTTGCGGGTTTTGGTGCCGCGGACACGCGTGCCCTTGCCACCGGTGTACATCTCGTAGAACTCCACGTAACGGGGGTCTGCCGAAGACCACATCCTGGGGAAGAGCATCTTGCCTTCCGGCTTGTAAATGGCCTCCGTAGGGGCTTCGGCCTTGATGTACTTCCCGTTCATGGGAGCCCAGTAGGTGGAGTTGTCAAGGTCGTAGGGAGCATCCCAGTACTGGCCGTAAAGAAGCGGCGTGGAGCCGTACTGCTCACGGCTGAGGTAACGCACAAGGGTGTAGGGGTTGTCAGGCTGGTACTCGTTGGTGGGCGTTTTGACGCTGGAGCGGATAATCACTATGGAGAACAGGCTGAAACCCATCACAAGGGTGGTCACACAAAGCAGAACCGTGTTCCAGAATACCCTCCCCTTCTTGAGGGTTGCAAAAAGTCCCCAGAAGCAAAGGGCCAGGAGGGCCACCATAAAGAACAGGGCGCCGCTGTTATAAGGCAGGCCGAAGCCGTTCACAAACAGGCGGTCCACCCCTGCCGCAACCTTGGGAAGGTACGGGATGAAGATGTAAACCAGGAGGAACTCTATCACAACGCCTATGAGGAAGATGCCGATGAGCTTTTTGGCGGGCAGTTTCTTGTCCTCGTTCATGCGGTAATAGTACATGAACACAAAGGCGGGGATGGTAAGGAGGTTCAGAAGGTGAACGCCGATTGAAAGGCCCATCAGGAAAGCTATGAGCACTATCCAGCGGTTTGCGTGAGGGCTGTCAGCGGTGTCGTACCACCTGCACATGGCCCAGAACACCAGGGCCGTGAACAGGGAACTCATGGCATACACCTCTCCCTCAACTGCGCTGAACCAGAAGGTGTCGGAGAAGCAGTAGGCCATTGCGCCCACTACGCCGGAGGCAAGGATGGCTATGGCGCTGCCCAAAGACAGCCGATCGGTGTCGGCTGTGACGCCAGACGTCATGCCCGGCTTAATGCTCGACGTCATGCCCGGCTTAAAGCCTGTCGTCATGCCCGGCTTGACCGGGCATCCTATGAGCCTTTTTGCAAAGAACACTATGGTAAGGTACAGGAAAAAGATGGTGAGGCCACTGAGGATGGCGTTCATGGCATTCACTGCCACGGCGGCGTGAGCGGCATCGAAGGGAATGGTGAAAAAGCGTGCAAGCAGCTGGAACACAGGGTTTCCCGGAGGGTGACCCACTTCCAGCTTGTATGACGACGCTATAAACTCACCGCAGTCCCAGAAAGACGCCGTAGGCTCTATGGTGGCAAGATACGTGGCGCACGATGCAACCAGCACCGCCACGGCCACTATCCAGTTCCACTTGTTGAATGTTTTCCTATCCATAATCAATTATTATAGTCTACAAAGATAACAAAATCTTTGCAGGCTCACAACCCACCCAAATCCCTGGCGCTTAACCTTATCTATATCAGCAACTTATAAAAAATCGGGTGCACCCGCAAGTGCACCCGAGAATTAACAACTGACTCAGTGTCAGGAGATTATGCGCCAAGCTGTGCCAGAACAGAGTCGCACACTTCACCAACGGTGGTGGGGAGGGGTGCGCCATCCGGGAAACGCATCTTGAACTTTTCTTCTACGGCCAGGGACAGAAGCATCATGGTGAGGGAGTCAATCCCAAGGCCGGTGGTAAGAGGAGTGCCAAAAGACACGTTTGTGAGGTCCGTGTTGGGCCTTATGACGGAAATCACTTCCTTGAGTCCGTCAAAAACTTCCTGTCTGGTCATAACTTAGACGCGTGCTACTTTCATGCTGCCGGTGCGCTTGAAGTCTTCCGTGCGCACAGTCATCTTGAGGATCCTGTGGGTGGTGGGAAGGGTGGCGTTCACCTTGTCCACAAGGGCCTGCATGTAGGCGTGGATGTCTTCGGGGGTCTTTCCGTCAAATGCGGGCATGAACGGGAGGATCTCGACGGCAATGACCTTTGCACCGTTGAGGTCGTCTTCCTTGACCATGGCGTCGCGGACGCAAGGATCTGCGTAGAAGGGCTCCTCAAGGCTTTCCGGGCTCACGTTCTCACCGTTGGGAAGGATGATGAGGTTCTTGATTCGGCCGGTAATGTACAGGAAGCCTTCGTCGTCGAAGCGGCAGAGGTCACCGGTGCGGAACCAACCGTCCTCGGTGAAGGCCTCGGCGGTACGCACAGGGTCCTTGTAGTAGCCTGAGAACACGTTGTCGCCCTTTATCTGGAGCTCACCGTCCACAATCCTTGTCTCCTGACCGGGATAGATTCGGCCGATAGAAGTGGGCTTCTCAACAGCGTTGGCATTGGCCGAAGTGAGGTTGGCGGTTTCCGTGAGGCCGTAGCCGAAGCAGAACTCTACGCCAAGTTTGGTGAAGATGTCAATCAGGCGCGGAGGTACGTTTGCAGCGCCGGCGATGATCATGCGGAGTTCTCCGCCAAGGAACTGAGGGCCGTACATCTTGACAAGGCCGGAAAGGATGTCGCAGATGCCAGGAACAATCACCAGGAGGGTGGGCTTGATCATGGGCAGTTTGCCAACCGTTGCCTTCATGTCCTCTGCGGTGAAGAGAAGGTTTCCGGTGTAGAAGCAGCCGCAGGTGCCGGAGATGAGGCCGAACACGTGGCTGAGCGGCAGAAGGGCGATGTAACGGTGTACGCCGATCACCTTGCCGGGCTTGAAGATGGCGTTGTAGTTACCTCTCATGAGGGCCCTGTGGCTGAGGACAGCACCCTTAGGAGCGCCGGTGGTACCACCAGTGAAGAAGATGGCGGCGGGGCTTTCAGGGTCTACGTCCAGAACTGCGGGAGCCTCGGTGTCTGCGATGGAAGCGGCGGGAAGCACCTTGGTGCCCTGGATTCCTTCAGTGAGGGGCATGAACTCTTCACGCACGAAGATGGCGGCGATGTCGAACTTCATGCAGCAGCCGGCCACTGCGGGAGCGGGAAGCTGTGCAGGGAAATTCATTGCAACGTATCCGGCCGATGTAACGGCGAGGAAAAGCTCTATTGCGTTCTGGCTGTTGCGGTCGAAGATGGCGATGTGAGCGCCCTTGGGAAGACCAAGGCTATTGATGAATGCACGGCGGCGTGCAACACGGTGGCCAAGCTCTTCATAGGTAATGGTGTTTACCTGGTCGCTGAGAGCGGGTTTTTCGGCATACTGCTTTGTGAACCAGTCTACAAACTGGCCCATTGTGGGGAGATAAGGGATGCTTTCAAACTCCTCTTTGGGGAGCATGCCGTGGAAATACTCTGTGTTTGTCATTGTATTCTTGGTTTTAGGTTTTGGTTCTACAATATCTTTTACGTATGAACGCCTGCGCTGGTAGAGACGGGTGTCGAAGTTGTCCCAGAGGGACTGCACCTTGTGGTTTTCCTCCAGCTGAGGGTTCATGAGCATATGCTTGATTCCCAGGTGTATGTAATTCTCCATCAGGTACTTGAACATGAGGAGGGCGGCGCCTTTTGCCTGGTATTCCGGAAGGATGCCTATGAGAAGGGCCTCCGTGGTGTCGTTGCGCTTAGGAGACAGGGCGGGCAGAAGATACATCCAGCCGAAGGGAAGGATTCGGCCCTGGGCCTTGCGCACCGCGGCCGAAATGTGCGGCATTGTAACCGTGAAGCCCACAAGCTCGTCTTTGTCATTGACCACAAATGCCACAAGGTCCTTGTTGAGAACAGGGACATACTGGCTTACATAACCGTCTATCTGCTCCTGGGTGAGCTTGGTGTATTCATAGAGCCCTGCAAAGGCCTCGTTGAGCACGTGGAACATCTCACGGCCGCGCTTTGCCATTTTCCTGATGGTGCCGGCGGTATAGATGCGAATGCCGAAGCGTTCTGAGATTTTGTCGGCGAACTGGAACATGGGAGGAAGCTCCGAGGGGATGTCCATCACCCTTTGGGTCCAGTCTACGTCCTTGGTGAAGCCAAGGCGCTCCAGATACTCCGGATAGTAGGGATAGTTGTAAATGACGGTGAAGGGGCTCTCGTTTTCGAAGCCCTCTACAAGAAGGCCTTCGCGGTCCATGTCCGTGAAGCCGAGGGGGCCCTTTATCTTGGTTGCACCCTTTGCCTTACCCCATTCCACAACTGCGTCTATGAGGGCCTTGCAAACGTCAAAGTCCTCGATGAAGTCTATCCAGCCGAAGCGGACAGCATTCTCTTCCCATTTTTTATTTGCGTTGTGATTGATGATGGCGGCAACGCGGCCGGCCACCACACCGTCTTTGTATGCAAGGTAGAGTTCCCTCTCACAAAACTCCAGAGACGGGTTCTGGGGGCCAAGGGACTTGTATTCGTCGTCTTCAAACGCGGGGACCCATTTGTCTGAGCCCTTGTAAAGCTTCAAAGGGAATTCAATGAATTCCTTGAGCATCTTCTTCCCTTGTACGGGAAGAATGGTGATATCGGTTTTAGTCATACGGAAGACAAAGATAGTAATTATTTTTCACCTGTGAAAAGCCTGCAAAGACCAGCGGTATAACTGCGATGACGAACAGAGGTGAAACCGGCCTCTTCCATCATGGCGCAAAACTTCTCCGGGGGCGGGAATGCATGGACGGATGCCGGAAGGTAGCGGTAAGCCTCCTTGTGTCCGGACACCATCCCTCCGATTAGTGGAAGTATGTGCATGAAATAGAGGTCGTAGAGTTTCCTGAGGAAAGGTTTTTGGGGAACGCCCAGCTCAAGAATCACGGCACGCCCGCCGGGCTTCAGCACACGGCGGAACTCCTGAAGGCCCTTGGCCTTGTCTTCAAAGTTTCTTATGCCGAACGCGCAGGTGACGCGATGGAAAGTCCCGTCCTGGAACGGCATTTCAAGGGCATCGGCCACCTTCAGCTTGATGCGGTCGTGGACGCCTTCATGGGCTGCTTTTCTCATGAGGGGCTCCATCATTCCGGTAGAGATGTCTATGCCGGTGATGCGGCTTCCGGAACCCGCCGCCTTTGCTATGGCGATGGTAGAATCTCCGGTACCGCAGGCCACATCCAGGATCTGCTGCTCTGAGCCATCCACAATCTCTTTCAGCGCTTTTTTGCGCCACAAGTTGTCTATGCCCAGTGACATCAGGTGATTGAGCCTGTCGTAGGACGGCGCAATGTCATTGAACATCTTTTCTACTTTCTCTTTTTTGGGCATAGGACTAAGGGACTGGGTCATAACCGCTTCCACCCCAGGGATGGCAGCGGAGGATTCTTCTTACACTGAGGTATAGCCCCTTGAACGGGCCGTGCTTGCGGAAAGCCTCCAGCGCATACTGGGAGCACGTGGGGGTGAACCTGCAGGATGGCGGCGTGAAAGGGCTGATGCACAGCTGGTAGAACTTTATCAGCACTACCGCCGGGAAAATGAGGATCTTTTTGACAGTCTCTTTTAGCATAACTGGGATAGAATGGCTGTCATATCGGCATAAACCACCTCATACGGAAGCACTTCCGGGGCCGAATATATGAAAAGGATGTCTACTGGCGCTGTCAGGAGCCCTTTCTGCCTGCGATAGGCCTCACGGATGCGACGCTTGAGGAGGTTGCGCTTGACCGCGCGCTTGAAAAGACGCTTGGGGACGGACACCACTATACGTGATGCCCGGTCTGGGCCGGGCATGACGGAATCCTGGCGGGGCAAAACCTTGCACCTGAGGCAGCCGTGGGAGTAACTCTTTCCGTGGGAAAAGAGAGCGGAGATACCGGTAAGGCCGCTCAGACGCTCGCTTTTAGGAAGGGTTTCATCCATTACAGGGATTCAAGGTATATCTCTATGGCGCTGGCTACGGAAGGGGCTTCCGGGGTGGGAGCCTTTACATCTATCCTGAGCCCGGCTTCTTCCATGGCCTTTACTATTGTACGGCCGAAAGACACCATCTTGATGTCTCCCTGGACAAAGTCCGGGAAGTTTTCCTGAAGGCTCTTGACATCCGCCACATTGTAGAAGACAATCATGTCGAAGGACCCAATGTCCAGCGAAGAAAGGTCCTGGCTCACGGACTTCACAAAAACGCCGGTGGAATAGTCCAGGCCCTTTTTGTCAAAAAGGGAGGTAATGGCGCCGGTGGATGCGTTGTCGGAGCTGGTGATGAGGAATCTCTCTCCCTTATGCTTGGGGCCGATAAGGTCTACCACGCTTTCCGGAGTACCGTTGCCGAAGAAGATCTTGCGCTTGCGGTAAACGATATGTTTCTGCAGGTACATGGCCACGGCCTCTGTGGTGCAGAAATACTTCATGGTCTCCGGGATTTTCACGCGAAGTTCCTCTGCCAGGGAGAAAAATGCATCTATGGCATGCCTGGAAGAGAAAATGATTGCAGTATAATCAAGGATATTGATGCGCTGTGCGCGGAATTCACGTGAAGTGAGGGGTTCAATATGGAAGAAGGGGCAAAAGGTGAACTCTACTCCAAACTTTTGCGTAACCGCCTGATATTGCGTAAGAACGCGGGGCGCGTTTTGGGATACCAAAATCTTTCTGATGCTCATCTTTCTATAAATCTCTCGCTACAAAGCCACCGCTGATACAACGAGGGTGGCAGTGGGTAAAAATTCTAGCGCGCAAAGGTACAAAAAAGTTTGCAAACCGCTGCAAGATAATGACAAAATTTGAGCCTTCCGGACCAAAAAGACACAGTATACCACAGCTAAAAGAGCACTTAGGACGGTCTTGATAATCAAGTCATTGACATCGGCCAAAGTGAGAATTCCAAGCAGCGGGAGGGCAATGAGCATAAGGATGATGAAAAACGTGTAAATTGCCCTGTGGGCCAGCCTGAAATATTCATAACGGCGGCGCGGCTTCAAGATAACGTAGAGGAGTGTCCTCAAAAGGATGTATGCGGCAAGTATCCCGGCGCAGGCCAGAAGGTGCCACTCTCCGGTAAACTGCTGCATGAAAGTGGGATCGTAGAGCCGATAGCGGGACATCATGAGAACCGCCGGGACAAGCATGAGGTAGGCGAACATGTTACGTTCACGGGTAACCCTCACGCTGAATTCCAGGGCCTCCGAGCCGCGGGCGCGGAACACGGAGTCTGCGAGGTAAGGGGCAAGGTGGAAAAATGTGGGCAGCAGCCCGATGGCCACCGCCACAAAGAGCACCATTATTATGTTTGCCGTCATCTAATTGCCTCTTTTTGCTCCGTAACCAAGTCCCTTGAGGATTTCTACCACCTTGTCGCGGAAATCCCCCTGGATGGTGATTTCACCGTCCTTGGCGCTTCCGCCCACGCCAAGCCGCGTCTTGAGGGTTCGGCCCAGTTCCTTAAGGTCTTCGGCACCGCCCACAAAACCGGTTATGAGGGTAACCTGCTTGCCGCCACGGTTGCGGCGGTCTATCCCCACTATGAGACGCTGCTTCCCGGGAGGGAGGGTTTCCTGTTCCCGGGGAGCGTCCGTTTCATATTTGAAGTCCGGGTTTGTGGAGTAAACCACGCCCAGACGGTCTTTCCAGTCTCCTGTCATAATGCTACCTGCCACGGCCCGCGGAATCCACTAGAGCGCGGATATGGGCACTGAGTTTGTCGTTGGCCACAAGGTCTTCCAGGGTCACGTGCATGCGGTAACGCCAGTAGTGACGAGGGATGGCCGGGATGTTGATGCGCTCGTCTGCGGGGTTGCCCTGATAGCGGACTTCGCCGTCCGTGGCCAGCCAGTCCTGAAGCGGCAGGATGGCGAGCATCGCGGGAGATTTCATGTGCTGGGCCACTATTAGGTCGGCCACCCAAGGCTCGCAGAAATAAGGGGCGTCGCCCTCACATCCAAGCATTTGGTTGTAGAAGCGCTGCGTGGCTTCACGGTCTTCCTCCCACCATGCGCGGAGCGGTGATGTGTCGTGGGTGCCGGTGGCGCAAACGCACCAGTAAGGGTAAGCGGCCGGATTTGCGAAGGCGTCCTTGGGGTCCTTGGGCATGCGCTGGATTTCAAGGCTCAGGATATTGAGCTCATCCATCACGGAAGGCACACAGGCGGGAATCATGCCAAGGTCTTCGCCGCAGGCCAGCATGCCGGTAGAGCGAAGGAGCGCAGGGAGTTTGCGCATGGCGCTTTCCTTCCAGAAGTCGTTGTGACGATGCCAGAAGAAGTCGTTGTAGAGCTCATTGTAGCGGTGTTTCTGCCACTCCGGTAGCCATGCATAAGCCTGGGTGAACTGGGCCGAAATACGGGGATGCCAGTAATCCTTCTTGCGGGGATCCTCTACGAACAGGCGGTCTGTGCCCTCCCCTGCCGAAGGGTCGAAGCCCTGGGCGCGGAGTTCGTCTCCGGAATAAGGCAACGCCGGGGAGAAGTGGCCCATAAGGCCGCTGGTGTACTCAGAGGGGATTTCCCAAATGCGGAAGAACCCAAGGATGTGGTCTATGCGGAAGGCGTCGAAGTACTGCGCCATGTTGCCCATGCGGGCCTTCCACCAGGCGTAGCCGTCCTTTGCCATCTCTTCCCAGTTGTAGGTGGGGAAGCCCCAGTTCTGGCCGTCTGCGCTGAAGGCGTCCGGCGGTGCTCCGGCCTGGGAGTCAAGGTGGAACAGGTGAGGATGCTGCCAGGCATCGGCACTTACGCGGGAAACGCCAATGGGAAGGTCTCCCTTGATGGCCACCCCGTGAAGATGGGCGTATTTGACGGCGTCTTTCAGCTGGCGGTCCAGGATGAACTGGAGGTAGCAGTAGAAGCCAACCTCGTCCGGGTGTTCGGCCATGAATGCCTGGGCCTTCTTTGCCGAATAGGCCGAATATTTGCCCCAAGTGGAGAAGTCCGGCGTGCCGTTGATGTCACGGAGCACGCTGAAGACGGCGTAAGGGATGAGCCACTCCTTGTTGGCCTCAACGAAGGCCTTGTAAGCGGGAGTCTCGGTGTCTTTCTGAGTCTTGTAGTGCTTCCTGAGGAGGTCCAGCTTAGCGTTGTTGACGGCCTCGTAGTCTATCTGGGGAAGGGCTTCGAATTCGGCCTGCTTTGCCTTGTAGGCGGCTGTTTTGCGGATGCCGGCATCAGGGAGATGGATGAACTGAGGATGAAGGGCGAAGGAGCTTACGGCGTTGTAGGGGTAGGAGTCCTTCCAGGTGTGGGTCATGGTGGTGTCGTTGACCGGCAGCAGCTGGATCACGTTCTGGTGGGTTTCCACGGCCCAGTCTACAAGGCGCTTGATGTCGTGGAATTCACCTACGCCGAAGCTGTCCTTGGTGCGGAGCGAGAACACGGGAACCGCAACTCCGGCGCCCCTCCAGGGCTCCGTAGGGAACGAGGGCGCCAGGTCTGCTATTACAAGCTGGGTGTCCTCTGCGGGAACTTCGGCAAAGAAGTGGTTGGGACCGTCTTCCCACCTTTTGATGGCCTTGGTCTTGGTGTCCACAATCACAAACTTGTACTCCATGGGCTCTATTACGTCCATGGTGAGGAACCACCAGGGGAAGATGCCGTCTTCCATCAGATGCACCTTCTTCCATGCTCCAAGGCCGTTTCCGTCTCCTACAATGGCCAGGGATTCGTCCGAACGGACTTCCGGGGCGGGCACATGGAAGCTCACGTTTCCGCGCTTGCCGGCCTCAGGCTGAGGGTTACGGAACGAGGCTCCGCCGGGCCTTCTGAAAATGACGTCGCTGAAGGCCGACGAGTAGAAGGCCGAATTTGACGGCTTGTCCTGCCAGCGGGAACGCACTATTATGTTTTTCCCGGCCGAAGGGGACTTGTATGTATGGGCGCGCCATTCACTTTTCACAACTTTTCCTTCACGGACAATCTCAAAGGAGAATTTCTCCCCGGCGTGGAGGTCGTGGCCGGTGAGCACAATCTGCCAGAGGCCGCCGAAGGAATACTGCATGGGAACGCGGCGCTTGCCTAGCCTGAGGTGAATGGACTCGCCCCAGGAGGTGTGATATTGAAGTTGAATGTTTATGGTCATAAAAGCGTGTTATTGGCATACTAAATTAGATATTTTCGCGCTACTTACAAAACAAAAAGTTATCTTTGTGGAAAAGAATTAACGAATAGGGCTTTTTATTGGACGAATGAGCACCGCAACTGTTGTCAAGAACGCAGGCAGCCATTATTTGCTTAGCCAGCTCCCCGCCTGGGATGTATTTCCGGCAGTCCTCAGGGGCGTGCTCAGGCTTGGCGCAGGCAAAACCACCAACCCCGTGGCCGTTGGAGACATTGTCACCTATGAAACCGGCCAGGACGGCACTGCGGTCATCACTTCCGTGCTTCCACGCCGCAACTATGTAATTCGGCGCTCAACCAACCTTTCCAGGCAGGCGCACATAATTGCGGCCAACCTTGACATGGCATATCTTGTTGTGTCCCTGTATTTTCCGGAGGTCAAGCTGCCTTTCCTGGACAGGGTGCTGGTAACGTGTGAGGTGTACGGCATTCCTGCCACCATATTGCTTTCCAAAACAGACATGTACCGCGCGGAGGCCCCGGAGGCCATAGAGGCGTTCCGCAGCATCTATGAGCGGGCCGGATACCCGGTTCTGGAGACATCCGTGGAAACCGGAGAAGGGATAGATGAACTTCGGGAGGCATGCCGCGGCAAGGTGAACCTTTTCTCCGGAGAGTCCGGCGTTGGGAAATCGTCGCTCATCAAGGCCCTGGACCCTTCGCTGGATCCAAAGGTGGGGGACATTTCGGCCGTCCACCTGCAGGGGAAGCACACAACTTCGCTATATGAGATGTACCCGCTGTCTTCCGGAGGCTATGTGATTGATTCTCCGGGGCTGAGGGGCTTCGGCCTTGTGGATTTGGAGCACGACGAAATTGCCCGGTACTTCCCGGAAATGCTTCGCGTGGCTGCCGGCTGCCGGTTCACTCCCTGCACGCACACCCACGAGCCCGGCTGCGCCGTAAAGGAGGCCGTCTCCGAGGGCATTATAGCCCCGGAGCGCTACAACTCCTACCTTGGCATGCTGGAGGAAGACAAGAAGTTCAGGTAGCCCCTGTCATTCTGAACGAAGTGAAGAATCTGAACAAAGACATCCTCTCCCTCGCCATCCCCAGCATCCTGGCGGGCATAACCGTGCCGCTGGTCGGGATGGCCGACATCGCCGTAGCGGGGCACCTTGGCGGTTCCATGGGCGGCGCGGCGCTGATTGGGGGGATAACCATCGGCACAATGCTCTTCGACCTCCTGTACTGGAACTTCACTTTCCTTCGGTCCGGCACCGGCGGGCTCACGGCCCAGGCCTTCGGGCGGCTGCAGGCAGGTTACGTCATGCCCGGACCGGACCGGGCATCTTCCATCCGCAGCATCCTTCTGAGGGCCCTTCGGATTGCCTTTGTTTCGGGGTTGGCGCTCATCGCACTGCAATGGGTGGTGCTGTGGCTGGCTTTTCTCCTTGTAGACTGCTCCCCGGAAGTGCGGGAACTGGCCTCCCAGTACTTCAAGATACGTATCTGGGCAGCGCCAGCAACTCTTTCCCTGTTTGCTTTCAAGGGTTGGTTCATCGGCCTTCAGGATACCGTCAAGCCCATGATTGCCGACCTCCTTGTGAACGGCCTCAACATCGCGCTGTCTTTCGGCCTGGGTTTCGGCCTATGCGGGCTCCCGGCCATGGGCTTTACAGGCGTTGCCGCCGGCACTCTCATTGCCCAGTGGTGCGGATTCATTTATTCCGTTTTTGCAGCCCGCCACTCCATGGGGCAGCTCCGCACACAAAATCGCGACATTTTGTGTAACCAGCGGGCCTCCGGTACATCTGATTACACAAAAACGCCCAATTCCGTGTTAACAGCCGCCCCTGCGGTGGACCAGGTCCAAGCACCGTCGTTTTTCCGTATGAACCGGGACCTTGTGCTGCGGTCGGTGGGGATGATTGCCGTGTACATCGGGTTTACGGTTATTTCGGCAAGGTACGGGGACACAATGCTGGCGGTGAGTTCCATAATAATGAAGTTGCTGCTGGTGTTCAGCTATTTCACCGACGGCTTCGCATACGCCGGAGAGGCCCTCACGGGACGGTTCATAGGGGCCGAAGACCGTGACGGAGTTCGCGCCGCCGTGAAAGGCTGCTTTGCGTGGGGATGGGGTCTGGCCGGGTTCTTCATGCTGCTGTATGGGCTTGGAGGCGTGCCGGCATTCCGGCTGCTTACCTCGGACATAACGGTGGTTGACGCCTGCCGGGAATTCATTCCCTGGCTGCTCCTGATGCCGCTCATCGGCGTTCCAGCGTTCATCTGGGACGGCATTTATACTGGCGCCACGGCAACATCGGCCATGAGAAACAGTACGCTGCTCTGCGCAGTGGGGTTCTTTGCCGTGTGGTTTGGCGGCGCCGGGATTGTTACCCTTATTCAAGGCCGCGCCCCGGAAGGGCCGCTTGCCATTCACATTCTCATGGCGGCGTACTTCATGCACCTTGCCATCCGCTCTGTTTACCTTACCTTTAGGGCAAAGCGGGTTCTGTAGTACAAAAATTATAGTTATCTTTGTAAGATATTAACCGCACAAAGCACACTATGAATTTACTACTTTTAGCCGCCGCGGTCCTTCCCCTTTGGCAGGACATGCAGGCAACTTCCGTAAACGCAGAGACAAAGCGCACCGAAGTCATCTATTACGCAAACCGTGAAGACGCCCTCCGGAAAGGGTTCCGTGAGAGCGATAACTATGTGGACCTTAACGGTACATGGGACTTCAAGTACTTTGAAGACTACCATAATCTTACCATGGAGCCTCAAAGCTGGGACAAGATAAAGGTTCCCGGAAACTGGGAAATCCAGGGCTTCGGCACTGCAATTTACACCAATATCCCCTACGACTTCTGCCCGGAGAATCCCCAGCCCCCACAGCTGCCGGAGGCCTTCCCCGCCGGAGTGTATCACCGCACTTTCACGGTGCCTGAGAGCTGGAACGGCCGCGAGGTTTTCCTTAACCTCTGCGCCACAAAAAGCGGCACATACGTGTATGTGAACGGACAGGAAGTGGGCTACGGAGAGGACTCCAAGAGCCTTCACCGCTACAATATCACCAAGTACCTGAAGCCCGGAGAGAATGACCTGAAGCTCAAAATTTACCGCTACACCGCCGCCTCATACCTTGAAGACCAGGACTTCTGGCGCATCAGCGGCATAGAGCGCGACGTTTACCTCTCCAGCGAGAAATCCCACACGGGCTTCGACTTCAGCGTGATTTCCACCCTGGCCGAAGACCTTGAAACCGGCATCTTCAAGCTCAAGATGCGCTCCAGCACCCCTGTAGAGGTGTTCTACGAGCTTCTTGACAAGGACGGCAAGGCCGTTGCCGACGCCGTCTTCGAGTTCAGCGGCTCCATGGCAACCGTCACGGACACCATTCCCGCCGTACGCAAATGGACGGCCGAAACCCCGGAACTCTACACCCTTCTCCTAAGGGTGAACGGAGAATACACCCGTTTCCACGTGGGCTTCCGGAGGCTGGAAATAAAGGAGGTCCCCGACACCGACGGCAGGATGGTCCACGCCTTCCTTGTAAACGGCCAGCCGGTAAAGTTCAAGGGCGTGAACATGCACGAGCACAACCCCTACACCGGCCACTACACCACAAAGCAGAACATCCTTGAAGACCTTCTCCTCATGAAGGAGGCCAACATCAACTCCATCCGCACCTGCCATTATCCCCAGCCCCGCGAGTTCTACGAGCTCTGCGACTCCCTTGGTTTCTATGTCTACGACGAAGCCAACATAGAAAGCCACGGAATGGGCTATGACATCAACCATACCCTCGGCAACAAGCCGGAATGGATGACAAAGCACATTGACCGCACCCTCAACATGTACAGGCGTACGGCCAACTACCCCTGCGTAACCATCCTCTCACTTGGCAACGAGGCCGGAAACGGCGTCAACTTCTACGAGACCTACAAGATCCTCAAGGCCCTTGAAAAGGACGGCCAAAACAGGCCTGTAGTATATGAGAGGGCCGAATTCCAGCACAACACGGACTTCATCAACCCCATGTACCCGGACACCAGGTGGCTCAAGAAGATGGGCGAAACCTACGGAGAGCGCCCCATCGCGCTCTGCGAATACACCCACGCCATGGGCAACTCCAACGGTTCCCTGGACCTCATGTGGGACCAGTTCTATGCCCATGTCCATCTCCAGGGCGGCTTTATATGGGACTGGGTGGACCAGGGCCTCTATGACAAGGAGCGCGGCTGGACTTATGGCGGCGACTACGGCGTGAATCCCCCGTCCGACGGCAACTTCTGCTGCAACGGAATCGTGGGCCCGGACCGTGACCCCCATCCCGCCTTCTATGAGGTAAAGCACCAGTACCAGAACATCTCCGTAACCGCCAAGGACCTTGAAAAGGGCGTGTTCCAGGTATTCAACCGCTTCTACTTCACAAGGCTCAGCGGCCAGAAGATAAAGTGGTGGGTGGAGCGCGACGGCAAGCGTATCTTCCTTGCAAAGGGCAAGGTAAAACTGAATGTGGGCCCCCAGGAATACCAGGAGTTCAAGGTTCGTCTTCCCCGCATGAAAAAGCCCGGACAGTACCGCATCTTCTTCACCACGGAAGGCGCCTGCGACGAAATCTTCATCAAGGACACTTCGGCCCCTAAAAAGGCCCTTGTAAAGCGTTACGTGGGCTTCACTGACGGCGACACCCGCATTGTGGTGCGCGGCCAGAAGGTGGAACTTGTCTTTGACAAGGAAGAGGGCGTGGTAAAGAGCTGGAAGGTAAAAGGCAAGGATATGATAGACCCCGAATTCGGCATCAGGCCTTCCTTCTGGCGCGCCCCCATCGACAACGACTACGGCAACCTGGCCCCTCAGAGAACCGCCATGTACAAGGAAGCCTGGAAGCCCGTTTCCGTTACGGCCGAAGAGGCCGAAGGCACCGTGCGCATCATGGTTGAAGGTGAAGGCGTAAGGGGCAAGGAGGTATGGACAGTATTCCCGGACGGCGTCCTCAAGATTGAGGTTGAGACAAAGGCTCAGCCTGCCCTCAAGGGCGTTGAAATCCCCCGCCTTGGCATCCGCTTCCATGTGGCCGATGACGAGTTCTCATACTTCGGCCGGGGTCCTCTGGAGAATTACTGGGACAGGAGCTCCTGCACCTTCAAGAGCATTTATAAGAGTGCCGCTTCAAAGGAGTACTATCCTTATGTAAGGCCCCAGGAAAGCGGTCACCACACAGACGTAAACTGGCTCACCATTGGCGGCCTCACCGTTCAGGGACTCTTTGAGTTCAACGCCCTGAGGCAGACCATTGAAGACCTTGATGGCGGTATCACCAAGAGCCAGACCCACATCACGGACGTTCCCATGCGTGATTTCACCGAGGTCTCAGTAGACTACAAGATGAGCGGTATCGGCGGCTACGACAGCTGGGGTGCACGCCCTGAACCCGCCTACACCCTGTGGAGCACGGAGAGCTATTCGTACTGCTTTACGCTCATTCCATCCAAAAAACCGGTAAAAACCGTATATTAGAAACACACCGAAACACCTTTTTTACTATATTTGCGGTCCGTTACGAAAACCTGAACCTGAATTTAAACCATTAACCCATTTATTAATTCAGTGATGAAAAAGATTTTTAGAATCGCACTTGTGACATTTGCCGCTGCAGCAGTTGCAGTTGCTTGCCAGAAGCCCGCTCAGGACCAGAAGCAGGATGAGCAGAAAGAAGAGCAGAAGCAGGACGAGCAGAAGCCCGCTGCTACTACCGCCGACCTCTATGTTGTGAACACTCCCGGTTGGGAGCAGCCCGCCATTTGGGCTTGGGGTGGCACCATCAGCATGAGCACCTGGCCCACCGACGGTCTTGATCCCGAGGCCGATAAAGTTACTGAAGGTGGCAAGGAATATGTCCACTATGTGCTTGGTGAAGCTTTTATCGCCGACGGCATTGGTCTTCTTGTAGTTGACAAGGCCACATCTGTCCAGACCGTGGACGTTACCGGTCTTAACATCAAGGCTGGTGACAAGCTCTACTACGAGATTGGCGCAGAAGCAGGCGCAGACGGCAAATTCGCCCTCACTAAGGTTGAATAAAACTCACATATCAAAAAAATCCCCCGGAGGAAAAAGTCCTTCGGGGGATTTTTTATTAAGAGAATCAATTACTTGACCACGTAGCCGGGGAAGTTGACGTTACCGCCATCCTTACTGCGATATGCCATGACATTAATAACGTCGCCTACACTAGGAGCAGCTGTAGTGAAGTTTGCTCTGGGAATTGAAAGTTCAAGCACACAAGTGTCTGCCGAACCGGTACCTTTAATTTCTATACCTTCAGCGCTCATACCATGAGTACCGCCATCTTTCTGAATGGCCACCGCGTAGTTGGAAGAGTCTCCGAAGCAGAACAGATATACCCAAGATTCGTATTTCTTGCCCTTGGCGCCGGTTGAACCGTCATCACCGGTTGAAGGATCATTATCCAGGTCAAAATACAGATAGAGATATGCACCACCTTCCCAAAGACGGGAACCGGGAGTGGTATCTACGTAAAAGTAGAAATTATCGGCATCGTTCCAAACCTTGAAAGCATTGAAGAGATCTGCGGGATCTGCGCTGGGGACATCGGCCCAATCAGACATGTCGCCATCAATGGTGATGTTCACGGGAGCGGCACCAACTTCTTCAATGGAAGTAGCAATGACCTTCAGATACTTTCCACCGGAACCGGCGGTACCGATATAATAACCGGTAACAGTAACGTCCTTACCTGCGTAGGCCGAAAAATCCATGCCCTCGAGAGAGCCGGTACGTTTTTCGGCACCGGCAACGGCAACATTGGTATTTGAACCACTTATTGTAAGGGCGCCCTTGAAGGTAACGATATCAGAGACAGATGCGTTGTCCGGGTAAGCATCGAACGTGGCGTTAATGTCAACCACAGCAGTTGCAGGAACGGTATTACCGCTGCTTACAACTGTTACAACACCGCCCTGTGCTACCTGTGCCAGGCCGTAGTAAACATCCTTCTTTCCGGCAATGTTAACTTTGTCACCAACATTGCAATCTCCGGTGGGCTTGAAAGCATAAAGGTTGGTTGTACCGTCAGTTACAATTATACCGTTATTGCCCTTGGCTGCAACAATGCCCTCAAGGGTACCTTCCGTACCTTTTTCCAGAGCGACAAACTCAGTTACAGTGGGGACGGGAGCCTTTGCTTCCTCAAGGATGATGTCCTTGATATAGACTTCGCAGTCTGCGGGGTTGCCGCCGAATGCAAAGATAAGGATAGGGTTAACTGCCTCAACACCGGTGAATTCATTCTCTAAGACGACAGGGTTACCACCTTCGAATATAAAGCCGACAGGGTAATTGGTTTCCCAAATAGCACCGCCCTCATGATTACTTGCATCAGGGTTATACCTGGACATCTTAAAGAAGCCACTGAAATCCTTGTTACTGCCCAAAGTAACCTTGAGCTTGTAAGTCTTGGCGGGGTCAAGGGCGATGAAATGTCCTTCCTGAGGATACATGAAGAGCTGATTGGACCACAAGCCATCTGTTGCAGCCTGAGGGCAGCTTAACACATATGTGGACTGTTTCAGGGTAATAAGTTCATAGGAGTTGGCCGTAACTGTAGTGAAACCGGCAGCAGGATAGTGATAGAAGTAACCTACGGCTTTTGCGTCGTCAACAGCCTTCCAAAGGTTGGTGCTGGCAAGATACTGCTCGCTAGGAGTGTAATCCCATTCGGCAACGGGGTCGGAAGGGCCATCTTCAACGGGACCTGCGGGAAGGTCTGAAGGCTCAACTTTGACCTTGGAGATTTCAACAACGGTGTTTTCAGGATGTGTGCCGAAGTCGAGAGTGAAGTTGATGTTGTCACAATCTACGCCTTCAATGACATAAGCGATGGTTTTTTCCTTATCAGCGGTAAGGAGGGTCTCACCCCACTCATGGATTGTTGCGCCCTCGTGCTTAGGCTCTCCGTTTGCCGTGAGTTCAGGGTTATACTGGCAAATCTTTGCAAATGCGCTGAAGGTCTGGTTGGCCTTGAAGGTCAGGGATACCAGATAGTTCTGGCCGGCCTTAAGGGGCAGGGTGGCCTTTGCAGGATTGGGGCGCATATAGAACTGGCTCTGCCAACGCTCCGGAGCGGCGACAGTATAATTCAGAGTATAAACGCCATCGGCTACGGTAAGATTCTCGAAGGAATCGGCCTCAACATTGGCATAACCTTCAATGGGGGACCAACCGGGAGCCAGGTACTGGAAGAAGTGGATTGCACCGGCGGCTTCGGCCTCTGTCCAAGTAGCTACTGCAGGAGCCTCATAGGGATAAGGATAGACAACCTTTGCAAGGTCTTTGTTACCCCAAGTATAAATGGTGAATTCTTCAGGGAGCTCAGGGAGGTCTGCGAGAGGAACGCAGTACTCAACCTTTGCACCGTTGGCATCTGCAGTACCCTTTGCGATTACATTTGCAACGGTATAGCTTGAAGGTGCGACACCACCGTCAGCGGTGATTTCAATGACAGGAGCATCTGCGGTACCGCCAAAGCAGTAAATGAAGGCGATGTACTCGTATTTGCCATTGCCGTTGAGTTCCTCACCGGTAGTGAGATCTCCGTCGAAGTCAAAGGCAAAATAGATATAGCCCTTTCCTGCACCCCAAAGTTCTGAATAGCGGCCTTCATTTGATCTTTCCGTGTAGAAATAGGCGTTTTTGTCGTCCTTGGTGAACTTGAAAGTGTGGTTGCCATTGGTGATGCCGGGGATGTTGGCCCAGTTGGGGCTGGTGAAATCTGTGGGAGGCACTACAACCTCGTTCCAGGTAGGTGTGCCATCCTTGGCAACAAGGCAAAGCTGCTCGACTGCGGCATTGTAGTAGATGTCATAGATGCCATCTCCGGGAGCAGCAAGGTTCTTACCATTGTGAACAACGGTGATTGCAGTACCGGCAGCCAGTTTGTAAGGCTCAACGTCGCCTTCCGCACCACGGTTCTCTCCCCAATCCTTGTTCTTACGGAACTTGAATGCGTCTGATGCGGCAAGCTTTACGTTCTTGACCACATAGATGTCTCCATCCTTGGCGGCAACAAAGTCCTTGTCCCAGTTGGTTCCAAGAAGAGCACCGATGATGGACCATTCAGAATTGCCCTCTACGGGAACAACCTCTTCCTCTGCGGAAGTAACTGTTACCGCGCAGGTGGCTGTAAAGGAACCAACCTTTGCCGTAATGTTGGCACTGCCGGCTGCAACGGCCGTCACCTTACCGTCTGCTACGGTAGCAACTGCAGGGGCGTCTGACTCCCAGGATGCAGCGGGCTTGGTTGTTGCATTCTCAGGCTTGTAGGTAACAGTGAGCTGGAACTCCTGACCAACTTGAAGAGCCTGAGTTGTAGCATTAAGCTCAATACCTGTAAGGGCAACATCTTTCTGTTGCTCTTCCTTCTTACAGGATACCAATGCAACCACTATTGCAGCTGCAAAGGCAAATGCTTTAAGAACTCTTTTCATTTGTTAAATTTTTTGGTTATTAAGATGTTAGGGTGTTCGGTGGTTTAGTAAGTCAAACACAAATATATAAAAAATTGTTTCGATTGCAAAACAAACGAAAAAAACGACACCCTTTTGGATGTCGTTTTTGTTTCGAATTGTTTCGGATTAAGGCCTTAGTCCGAAAGTGAGAAGCGCTTGAAGGAAAGGACCTTTGCCTCTGCATCGGCGGCCTTGAGGGCGGCAGCTACAGTAGCTTTGTCATCTGAGAGCTGGTATTCCTGCTCCATAAGGGTGTTCTCCTTAAGGAACTTCTGGATACGGCCGTTTACAATACCGTTGATCATCTGCTCTTTCTTGGACAGGGACTCAAGGGTCTCGGCGCCAACCTTGGCAATGATTTCGCGGGCCTGCTGTGCCTGCTCTGCGGTGAGCCAACCCTTAGCGGTGTTGGACTCGATGTGGTCCTCGGAGTCTACGTGGGCGGGGTTGATGCCGGCCTTCTTGAGGGCGTTGTCAACTGCCTTCTGTACTTGCTCGTCCTTAGTCTTCTGGATGGCAACGGTGCGCTCGCTCTCAATTATCTCTGCGGGAACAGACTCTGCGTCTACGGCCACAGGGTTCATGGAAGCGACCTGCATGGCGATACCACGGGCAATCTCCTGGGGAACTTCCTTGTTGAATGCCACAATGGCGCCAAGCTTGCCATTAAAGTGTACGTACTCGCTTACGAAAGGAGCCTCAAGGGCGCCGTAGAAAGCAAGGACGTGCTTCTCACCGGTTTTACCGGCCTGGTTTGTGATGTCTTCCTCGAGGGAATAACCGCTTGCAAGTTTCACGGCCTTCAGAGCCTCAATGTCTTTCGGGAAGGCGGTGATGGCGGCGTCGGCGATTTCACCTGCGAGCTTCTTGAAGTCGGGGGTGGCGGCCACGAAGTCGGTTTCGCAGCCAAGGCACACGAGGATGGCCTTGCCGCCATTGATGCGGCTGAGGACGGCACCCTGGGTGGTCTCGTTGTCTCCACGCTTTGCAAGGGTGGATTTACCTTTTTCACGAAGGATTTCAACGGCACGCTTGAAGTCGCCTTCGGCTTCTTCAAGAGCCTTCTTGCAATCCATCATACCGGCGCTGGTCATGTCACGCAGCTTCTTGATGTCTGCTAATGCAATAGCCATAACTTTTTACTTGCTTTAAACGGTTAATTACTCTGCAGGAGTTTCGGCGGGAGCTTCGGCCTCTACTTTTTCGGCCTTGGCGCCACGGCGGGGACGGAGCTTGCGCTCGGGAGCGGCTTCTGCGGCGGCTTCCTCTGCGGGAGCGGCTTCGGCCTCTTTCTCCTTCTCAAGCTTGCGTTCCTCAAGGCCTTCTGCAATGGCCTTGCACATTACATCCATGATGAGTTCGATGGACTTTGTGGCATCGTCGTTGGCCGGAATCACGTAATCGATGGGGGTAGGGTCGCAACATGTGTCAACCATAGCGATTACCGGGATGTTCAGACGGACAGCTTCCTTCACGGCGTTTGCTTCCTTCTGGACGTCTACCACAAACAGGGCGCTGGGAAGGCGGGACATGTCGCGGATGGAACCGAGGTTCTTCTCCAGCTTTGCCCTCTGGCGCTCTACCTGAAGACGCTCACGCTTTGCAAGTTTGTCAAAGGTTCCGTCTTCCTTCATCTTATCAATGGTGTTCATTTTCTTGACGGCCTTGCGGATGGTGGGGAAGTTTGTGAGCATTCCACCGGGCCAGCGCTCCGTCACTGAAGGCATGTTGACCTCGGCGGCCTTGGTGGCGACGACGTCTTTTGCCTGCTTCTTGGTGGCAACGAAGAGGACCTTGCGGCCGCTGCGGGCCATTTCCTTGAGGACCTCGGCTGCCTCGTCAATCTTGACGATGCTCTTATGCAGGTCTATGATGTGGATGCCGTTCTTCTGGTCGAAGATGTACGGAGCCATTTTAGGGTTCCACTTGCGGGCAAGATGGCCGAAGTGTGCACCTGCATCGAGCAGTTCCTGAAAATTGGTTCTTGACATGGTTTTGTTTCTTGTCTTAATAATAACTCTTTCATCAATCCGGAGTAGCAGCCCCTTTGGGCCAGTCTCCGAAATTTTTTCGCGGGCAGGCAATCCTTCTTGTAGCCTGGGAAGATTCTCATCCTCACAAGGGTCTCAGGATTTGATGAATACCTGTTCCGTGCTGACGTAAAATGCTGTTCAGGCCGATTAACGCTTGCTGAACTGGAAGCGACGACGTGCGCCAGGCTGACCGGGCTTTTTACGCTCAACTTCGCGAGCGTCACGGGTGAGGAATCCGGCGGCCTTCAGGGTTGCGCGATAAGCCTCTTTGTCTACCTCGCAAAGTGCGCGGGCGATTCCGAGCCTTACGGCCTCTGCCTGACCTTTGGTACCTCCACCAACGAGAGTCACCTTGATGTCAAACTGACCAAGAGTACCTGTAACCTCAAGGGCCTGGTTGGCGATGTACTGGAGGGTTCCCTCCTTGAAGTACTCCTCCATGGGGCGGTCGTTGATGACGAACTTGCCGGTGCCGGGTACTACATAAACACGAGCGACAGCTTCTTTACGTCTTCCAAGGGCGTGTTTCTGTTCCATGTGCTCTGTTTAAATTTCGTTAAACTTAATGGTTCTGGGTTTCTGTGCTTCATGCTTGTGCTCAGGGCCTGCATAGATGTACAGGTTGTTGATGAGCTTGTCCCCAAGACGGGTCTTGGGAAGCATGCCACGCACAGACATGCGGATGAGTTCCTCGGGTCTTGAAGCAAGGATCTCACGGGGAGTGGTGAAGCGCTGGCCACCGGGATATCCGGTGTAGCGGGTGTAAACGCGGTCGGTCATCTTCTTGCCGGTAAGACGGATCTTGTCGGCGTTGACGATGATGACGTTGTCACCACAGTCCACGTGCGGGGTGAAGCCGGGCTTGTTCTTGCCACGGAGCACAAGGGCCACGCGGGAAGCGAGGCGACCAAGCACGAGATCGGTTGCATCAATGACGAGCCACTCCTTGTTCACAGTTGCCGCATTGAGGGAAACTGTTTTGTAGCTAAGTGTGTCCACTGTCTTGATAATTAATGGTTTAACATAAAAGTTGCGATCCCCCCACAATCAGAGGGACCGCAAAGGTAGGAATAATTTGGCAAAAAACCAAATTAGAGCGCATTCTCGTATTTGTCAAGGGCCTTGGCCATAAGCTCCCTGCCCTTCTCTATTATCTCCGGCGCGTGCGAGTAACCGTACACCCCGTGATATGAATCGTAGGGAAGGCTGGCAAGGACGTCCGGAGGGGTGAGCTCAATCCCCATCCGGGCGATGGTGCTGTTCATAAGGCCGAAACTGCGCTGGAGGATGGTGCCGAAGTTGTCGTCGGCATCTACCGGAATCCAGCCTTCACGGCCGTCGGAGACAATCTTCCGGTCTTCCCGCCTTGCCTCCAGGGCCTCCATCACCAGTTTCCCGCCCTTTTTGACATTGCTTATCACGGTGTCACGGTCTGCGCCTATGGCTTCCTTCAGGAGGGAGCGGGCTTCGGCGCGGGCATCGGCCTCGTTTTCGGCCAGGGCCTCACGGCTTGAAAGGAAGGCGTTGATTTCGGCCGAATCTATCTCGTTGACATTGAAGCCCACCAGGATATCCCCGGGGGTTCGTTTTACCCTGTTGAGGGGGAAGGTGTTCACTATTCCGCCGTCTATAAGGGTTCGGCCCTGCCACCTGACGGGCGCAAACATGGAGGGGATGGATATGGATGCACGGATGGCCTCGAAAAGGGGGCCGCTTTGGAAAAGGACTTCCTCCCCGGTATAAAGGTCCGTGGCGACGGCCGTGAAGGGTATGGGAAGGTCCTCTATATTGACCTCCGGGACCCTCTCCTTGATGGTGTCCATGACCTTCTGGCCTTTGACAAAGGAATTGAGGCTGATGCTTACATCCACAAGGGACATCACCTTTACGGGGTCCAGGGAGCAAAGCCACTCCTTGAACTGCGGAAGGCCGCCGGCGGCAAAAATGCCTCCCACAAGGGCTCCGGCCGAAGCTCCGGCGACAGATGTAATGGTGTATCCGCGCCTTTGGAGTTCTTCTATGGCGCCAATGTATGCAAAGCCGCGGGGACCGCCGCTGGCAAGGGCTAGTGCAACGTTTTTCATATATGCAAAGTTATAAAGTTTTTGCGTAACTTTGTACGATAAAAGTATTTGATATGTCTCCTATTATATTTGAGCCTTTCCTAAGGACCATGGTATGGGGCGGAGAAAAGATAGCCGCCTACAAAAACATTGAAACTGACATCCCACGCATTGGCGAAAGCTGGGAAATAAGCGCCTTCCCGGAGCACCTCACCTCCGTAGCTTTCGGCCCGTATGCCGGCAAAACCATCACTGACCTTGTGAAAGAGTTCAAGGGAGAACTGGTTGGAGAGCACGTCTACGCCCGTTTCGGCAACCTTTTCCCTCTGCTTATAAAGTTCATTGATGCAGGCGCAGACCTCAGCATCCAGGTGCACCCCACAGATGAAATGGCCGCCCGCGTCCACGGTCCCGGCTCCCTTGGGAAAACGGAAATGTGGTATGTGATTGACGCCGCTCCCGGTGCAAAGCTATACTCCGGCCTTTCGAAGGAGATTACGCCGGAAGAGTATGAGGCCATGGTCAAGGCCGGCACCATCACGGATGCCCTGGCTTGCCATCAGGTCCATCCCGGAGACGTCTTCTTCCTCCCCGCCGGCCGCATCCACGCCATCTGCAGCGGCTGCTTTGTGGCCGAAATCCAGGAAACGTCGGACCTCACCTACCGCATTTGGGACTACGGCCGCCTGGGAATAGACGGGAAACCGCGCCAGCTGCACACGGAGCTTGCCAAACAAGCCGTAGACTTCAAACTCTACGACTCCTACCGCACAAGTTATGAGCCCGTCCCCAACGAGGAAGTGGAGCTTGTCAGCTGCCAGTACTTCACCACCAGCCTCTTTGACCTCACACTCCCCTACGCCAAGGACCTCTCGGAGATCGACTCCTTCATGGTGGTCATGTGCGTTTCCGGCAGCGGCTCCCTGGAAGTAGATGGAGAGTCCCTGGATATCCGCCAGGGCCAGACCGTGCTCATCCCCGCTTCGGCCGACGATGTTTGCTTCATTCCCGATGATGCCATGAAGCTGGTCACAAGCTACATAAAGTAATCCTGGCCAGCAAATCACTGATTCATAAATACTTACAAATAGTCGGGTGCACTTGCAGGTGCACCCGACTATTCATAATTTACTGAGTTGCAGTGAGTTATGCGCCAGAGCTATTCAAGGCCACGGGCGCGGGAGAGGGCTGCGGGGTCGGGATTGGCGCCGCGGAACTGCCTGTAGAGGGTCATGGGCTCTTCGGAGCCGCCTCTTTCAAGGAAGGTGGCGCGGAAGGAGGCCGAAGTGGCGGGATTGAAGATGCCGTCGGCCACGAACTTCTCCCAGGCGTCGTCGGCAAGGACCTCGCTCCAAAGGTAGCTGTAGTAGCCGGCGCTGTAACCGCTGTTGAAGATGTGGTTGAAGTAGGTGGTGCGATAGCGAGGGATGATTTCATCAATCAGTCCCATCTCCTTGCACACCTTTTCCTCAAAGGCGCGGATGTCCTCCGGACCGGAGAATTCGGCCAGCTGGGCCGAAGTAAGCTCGTGCCACTTCATGTCAAGGATAGAAGCTGCGCAGAGTTCCCCGCACATGAAGCCCTGGTTGAACCTGAGCCCGCTGCGGATCTTGGCAACGAGTTCGGCCGGGATGGGCTCTCCGGTGCGGTAATCATTTGCATACGCGGCAAGGATTTCCGGGACAAATGCGAAGTTCTCGTTGAACTGGGAGAAGGTCTCCACAAAGTCACGGGCGACGCTGGTGCCGGAAACGGTCTTGTAATTGCACTGCGTAAGGAAGCCGTGAAGGGCGTGGCCGAATTCATGGAAGGCCGTCTGCACATTGTCTATTGAAAGGAGCGACGGCTGCTCCGCCGTGGGCTCCGGGAAGTTGCACACGTTCACGATAATGGGCCGAACACCGGTTTCCTGGTCACGGAAGTTGTTCATCCAGGCGCCGCCGCGCTTTGTGGGACGCACAAAGTAGTCGCGGTAGAAGATGCCCAGCAGTGACCCGTCCTTGTCCGTAAGCTTATAGGCCGATGCCGAAGGGTTGTAAACTTCCACCTCAGGAGCCGGCTCAATGTGGATGCCGTAAATCATTTCCGCGGCGGTGAAAACGCCTTTGAGGACGCTGTCGGCCTGGAAATAAGGTTTGGTCTGGGACTCGTCAAGGGCGTATTTCTGGGCGCGGAGTTTTTCGGCATAGAAGCTATAGTCCCAGGCCTCTATCTTGTGTCCGGCCAGGGCTGCCATTTCCTTCATATCTTCCTTGGCTTTGCGCATGGAAGCGTCCATGATGGGCTGGAGGAAGTTGTCCACGGTTTCCGGGCTGCCGGCCATTTTGTCGGAGAGCTGGAACTCGGCAAAGTTCTTGTAGCCAAGGAGTTCGGCCATTTCGGCCCTGAGTTTCAGGATTTCAAGGACTATGGCGCAGTTGTCGGAGGCGTCCCCGTGGTTGCCGCGGGAGCGATATGCCTCAAAAACGGCCTTGCGCTTTTCGCGGTCCGGGCAGGAGCCCATGAAGTCGTAGTAGTCGCTCACCGTGATGCCGGTAGCCTCCTTGAAGGCATTGTTTTCGGCAAGGAGATTCTGGCCGAATTTCTGCGAAAGGGTTGCAAGGCGCGTCTGGATTTCGGCAAAACGGGCCTTGGCCTCTCCCTGGAGTCCCACGCCATTGCGTTCAAAGCTCTGGTAGACCTTTTTCACCACCATCTGCTGCTCGCGGGTAAGACCGTCCTGGTTGTCATATACGGCCTTTACGCGGGCAAAGAGGGCTTCGTTCATATATATCTCATTGGAGGCTTCCGTAAGGCGGGGAAGGATCTCCTCCTCTATGGCCTGCATCTCCGGGGTGGAGTCGCTCTCGGAGAGGTTGAAAAACACGCCCTCAACCTTATCCAGGATGGGGCTTGAGTTCTCAAGCGCAAGGATGGTGTTTTCAAAAGTGGGGGCATCGGCACAGGCAATGATGGCTTCCACATTCGCTTTTTGTTCCTTGAGGCCGGCCTCGAAAGCCGGGAGATAATGGGCCTCCTTAATCTGTGAGAAAGGAGCGGTACCGTAGGGGGTGTCCCACTCCTGAAGGAATGGATTCTGATTGCAAGCTGCTAGCATAGACAGTGCGACAAGCGCGGTAAATACTTTTTTCATAAATGTTTTACTTCAGCAGGCTTGTAGAGTGGGCGGTATCGGAGGAGAGCCAGGCGTCCAACATGGTAATCTGGGGAGAGCCCTCGTAGCGGCTGAGGATACCCACAACATCAAGGGTCTCGGAGCCGTTGCGCACGGATTCAGGGATCTTGATGTCCGCAAAGCGGGCGTATCCGCTGGTGCGGATGGCAACGGACGAGCCCTGATAGGTGAAGTACTGGCTCACGCTTTGGGCCGAAGGATAGGTGAGAATCATCTGGATGTAAGGCATGGATACACCGAAGAAGCTTTCGTCGGTGAAAATCTTGCCCATGCTGCCGTATTTGTCAGAGCCGCTGCCCACCACAAGGGTGAACCACTCCACGGCAGTCCTGGTTGCAGGATCCATCTTCCCGATGATTGCGGAAACGGCCTGCTGCACAGACGCGACGGAAAGCCCCTCCAATTTACCAAGATCCTTTGGAGTTTTGGCAAAAAGGTCCACCACATCCTCAACGCCGTTATCCTGGAGAATCTTTACCACGCCTGCGTCAATGACATCGGCATAGTCGCTGAAAGGAACGGATCCAACGTTCTGGGCGCCCTCGACCATAGAGGAGAAACGGTGCTTGGTCAGTGCCCAGTAAGGCACGCCGTAGGTGTAGTCGTAGCTTTCCCACTGCTCGTCCTGGTTGGGAAGGGAAAGGAATACGCGGTTCTTGCCGTCCGAGCTTGTGTGATTGAGGTTGGGATTGGGATAGAAGAGAGCAAATATATTGTCGGCATATTTAAGTCCCTTCAATTCCACAAGCATACCCACCAGGGGCTCCTGGATGTTGGTGACACTCTGGAAGGGCTGCGGCGACTTTTTCTGGACCACAACCTCGTCATAGCCGTAAGAGAGGATATCGGCCCCGCTGATGTCGGACTTAGGTTTGACGCGTTCTTCGGCCGGAAGGATTGCGCCCTTCAGGACCTTGGCGCGAAGCACGGGCTCAAGGTCTATGTAGGCGGTCTCATAGTCGTCGGCGGCCTCAAATTCGGCTTTATCAAGATTGAGGGCCATGTTCCTCTTGAGGCCAAGCTGAAGCTGGCCACTGCCGGAGTAATTCCTGTCCTTGAAGCCGTATTCTCCAAGGGTGAGGCCCATGCAGTTCACGTAGAGGATCTGGCCGGGCTTGTAGTCGTCGTAGGAGCTGGAGCGGCCAATCTTGAAGTCTATGGCACCGGTGGCATCCTGAAGGTAGAGTTCCCTGTAAACGTTTCCGCTTTCGTCGGAGGATGTGACCTCTCCGCGGATTACAAGGGGCTCGTCTATCTCTACGGGCTCTCCGTGCTTTTTGTAAAGAGCCTTGAGGTCTTTGATGGACGTAAAGGCGTCTGCGCCGAATTTTGCCAGGGCGTACTCGTCCGTGACAGGCTGCTCAAGCGGAGTGTTCTCGTATTTCAGGGTGAACACCGGCTGGAACTCCTGGCAGGAAGCGGCCATGAAGGCCAGGGCGATGAGAGCAAAGGATATCTTTTTCATGGCTTAGAATCTGAAATAAATGTTTAGCATGTAGTTGATACCGGACATGTAGAAATACTTGGGGTCAAACTTGTAGTACTGCGTTTTGCCCTTGGTGTTGTCTATCATTCGGGTTTGCTCATATCCACCGGTTTTTACGCCGCGGTTGTTAAGGAGATTCTTGGCATTGAGGGAGAAGCCAAGATGGTATTTGCGCTGGATGTACCAGGACTTGCCTACGGAGGCGTTGAGCATGAAGCAGGGGTCGAATTTCTCCTGGGTGGTCATGTACTCAACCTCTGCGGGAGTGGCAAGGCCGTCCGGACCCTTTACGGCATATTCCGTACGGTACAGGGGGTTCATGTCAAGGTAGGCGTTGTCAAAATACTCAACGTCCACGTCCACGAACCAGTAGTTGTAGTTCCAGTTGAGGCCAAGGGATGCGGCAAGCTGGGGCGTAGAGGGCACATAGTGCTTCTTCACCTTGGTGTAATCGGCAACTCCGGTGGTGGAAGGGATGTTGCCGTAGGCATCCTTGGTGTAGGAAGGAGTCTCCTTCCAATAAGGGACCTCGATGACGTACCTGCCATTGTAGCTCACCGGAGTGGCGCTGTTGTCAATGGTCTGCATCATGGTAGGGTTGGAGGTGTAGACGGCCTCGCCAAGGGCAAGGACGCCCTGCACAGAAAGGTTGGGGACGATGTAGGTAGGAACCTTGAAGCCAAGTTCGATACCCATGTTGCGCTGGTCTATTCCGCTAAGGGCGAAGTTGGAGAAGGCGTTCTGGACATCGTCGTAGGCGCTCATGATCTTGCTCTGGCCCTTGATAGTGGTGTAGTAAGCGGTTACCCTGGCATTGATTCCGCTGCCGGAGAACTGCCAGTTGATATCTGAGGAGAAGGTCTTAATGGGAGTGAGATCCTGCACCATGTCATTGCGGGTGCGGGGGCTCACGAACACCTGTTGGAAGGTGGGGGCGTCCTGGAAGTAGCCCACATTGGCATAAACCCTCATGTTGCCGCCAATAACATAGTTGAGGCCAAGCTTGCCGGCATAGGTAAAGAATTTTGCCTTCTGCGAATTACCCTTGGAGGTGGAAACAATGCCGTCCTTTGAAGAAGGCAGTATGGTCTCTCCGGTAATGGGGTCAGTATAAGACTCTCCGGGGAAAAGACCCTTTCTCACAAGGCCTTCACGCCAGAAGGAGGTGTAACCAAGGCGTCCGCCAAGGTTTACGTTAAGGTTGCCGAAGGTGAATTCGCCGTTCACCCAGCCGCCGAAATTGCGAACATGCACATTGTAGTCGTAGCCGTACTTGTCGCCCTGATGAAGGATACGGGCCTGTCCGTTGTGGGCAAGGTAGTAGTCGAGGTCGTTCTGGGCAAGGGACGGTGAAGCGGCGTAGTCGCGGTCTGCGAAGTTGTCAACGTCCACGAAGTACGTACCTCCAAGGAGGTCGGCAAGAATCTTATAATACTCGGTCTTGTTGAACTTGCCGTTAAGGCCGCCAGTCACGGTGATGGTCTGGGTGGGCCTGTACTTGAAGTTGAAGGCAAGGTTGAGGTCACGCTGGTCTACGCGGCGCTCTTCCTGCACGTACTTGCTTCGGCCGCCTTCACTGAGCTGGTTCACCTGATAGATACGGTCCCAGTTCATGTGCACAAATGAGGGGTCCTGGTTTTGCCAGTTCATCAGGGCAATGCCGGCTTTCTCACGGTTGGTGCGGTTGTAGTCGGGGTTAACGTTGTAGAAATAGCTGGGGAGGTTGCGGTAATAGTCCGGACGGGGGTCCTGGGCATTGTACCAGTCCATGGCGGTGTAGCCGTTTTTGCCGAAGCGGAACAGCACGGTGGTCTGGCTCTCGAACTTCTCCGAAGGCGTGAAATCCCACTTCAGGAAAGCTATTGGCTCGTGGGTCTTACGAACGCGGGCATTGCGCAGCTTGCCGTTCTGGTAGCCCCAGTTGGCATTGTACATGTTGTCTCCCATCATGTCGTAAACCTCCTGAGTGGAAGCCATCTGGGCACCGCGCTCGCCGGGTGTGCCGAAGATTGCCGCGCTAAGCTTATGGGAGTCGTTAATCACCTTGTCGGCAGCCAGATAATAGGCGAAGGAACGGTAGTACACACCCTGAATCCAGTCGTTGCCGCCAAGGCGCGCGCTCACGTTGGCCGCAAATGACCAGCCGTTGTCCATGAGGCCTGTGGCGTAGGAAGCCATCAGGCGCAGGCGGTACAGGGCGCTGTTGGTGAGAACGCTTCCGCGGAGGCCCTTACGCACCTGTGATGCCGTGCCGAAGATGTTGGTTACGCCGTTGTAGCTTCCAAGCGCAACATCGGAAACCTCAACGCCGTTCACCGTCTCCTTAGAACGCATGGCCTCATTGAGGCCGCTCCACAGGGAGAAGGGGCCGTAGCCGGTGATGGCGTCGTTCATCTTGACACCTGCAAGGTAAACTTCCTGGCTCTCTGAGCTGTAGCCGCGGGCGCGGAAACGCACGGCGGAGAAGTTGTAACCGGCAATGTTGTTGAAGACGTCGTTGCTGCCGAACAGAATGGTGGGGTTGTCGTTGAACCCGGAGTCGTCCATGTCGAAGTTGGCAAAAGAGTCGTCGTCTACGTCCGTCACCCTCTGCATTCCGGTAAGGGAGAGGTTGAACATGTTCTTCACATAGCCGTCATTGACGGTAACCTGCACCTGCGACTCCAGGAAATCCGGAGCGGTGATACGGAGGATATAGCTGCCGTCGGGGAGGGACGGGATGAGGAAGGAGCCGTCCTGGGCCGAATGCACGGTCCCTATTTCATCGGCCCCCTGCAGCAGGACAACCTGCGCGTTCTCAATGGGGGCGCGTCCGTTACGGTCCACAACCTTTCCCTTCACGCCGCCGGTGGGCTCTTCCTGAGCCATGAGGCCGATGCCGCACAGTGCCGCAGCGATGGTCAGTATAAGTTTCTTAGTCATATTGGTTGGTTTTGTCATTCTGAGCGAAGCGAAGAATCTCCTCTACTTCTTGATTACGATATACGTAGGATAGTGGTCGGAGTAGCCGTTCACGAACGCTCCGTTGGAGAAAGTGCGGAACGGGGTTCCCTTGTACTGACCGCTCTGGTTGGTCATGTAGGGCTTGGAGAAGATTCGGCCATAGAACTTCTTCTTGAGGATGGGCTGAATCTCGAAGGTGTCGTCTTCGGCATCGGCAAGGGCCTTGTTCACCATCACGATGTCAAAGATATTGCCTTCTCCGCGGTAATAGAGTGAGCTGTAACCGGCCTTTATCATGCTCAGGAACGGGTTGAAGAAGTCTTCGTCGTCAAGGTCGTCGCGGAATTCCTTGCCGTGGAGGTACTCTGTCATGGAGATGTCCGTGGGGTTGTCGTTCATGTCGCCCATCACCACAATCTTGATTCCGGGGAACTCTTCCTGGAGCTCCATTGCCCTCATGTAGGCGATTTCGGCACCGCGGGGACGGAGGTCTGCGCCCTTTCCGCCAAGACGTGAGGGAAGGTGGCACACGAAGAATGCAAACATCTCACCGTCAATGGTTCCGCGCACCATCAGGATATCACGGGTACGGAAGGCCTCCTTCTCTTCTTCGGTCCAGGCGCTCCAGTCTATGCGGGAGGGCTCGAAGGTGAAGGGGATGGATTCGCTGGTAATGTACTTGAATACTTCCGGCCGATAAAACAGCGCGCAGTCTACGCCGCGGCGGTCAGGGCCGTCGTAGTGGACAATCTGGTAGTTGGCATCCGCTATTGCGGGCTCGGACACCAGGTCTTCAAGGACATGGCGGTTCTCTACCTCGGATACGCCAAGGACGGCATGCCAGGCGCCGTTGTCCTTTCTCATGTCGGCAATGACGCGGGCCATGTTCTTAAGCTTCTTGGCGTACTTTTCCTCGGTCCACTCATTGGCGCCGTCCGGGAGGTACTCGTAGTCGTTCTTGCCTTCGTCGTGATAGGTGTCAAAGAGGTTTTCAAGGTTGTAGAAACCTATCACATAGCTCTTGTGCTTCTGGGCGTCGGCGGTGCGGGGAAGCATCAGGAGAGCCAGGGCTGCAATGATGTATAACGTTTTTTTCATGTATGGTTATTGTTTCAGGTTTACCATTTGGAAACAACCGTCTTGGGATCGGCCTTTTCTATTGCCGAAGCCTGGTCCTTGCCAACTACCATGGGAAGGACTGCAAAAAAGTCTACGCCAACCTTCTTCTCGAGGTCGGAGACGGAGAGTGCGTAATCGGAGAAATTGTCGGCGGCAATGCTCTTTGAATGCGGGAGATAGTATGCCGCAGCCGTATAGGAACCGCCCTTGAGCCGAAGGAGGGCTTTGTAGTATGCCGAAGGCACACGTGCCGCAACCCCGCCGCTGTGTCCGGACCAGTCGGAGTCACTGGTTATATGGCAGCCGGTCACGACATACAGGGTGTCGCAGTTCTTTGCGTAGGACCTTACACGGCCTTCAAGGTTGGCCCATATTCCGCCGTTGAAGTCGTACTGCTGGGGGGTCATGTTTGTGACGTAGTACGTGCACATGTTCACCTTCTCGCTTTCCTGGCGGTCGGCCGAAGGGATCTGGTGTCCGCGGGTCCAGCCTCCGCCATAAGAGTGATCCCAGAGTTCCGGCTGGGTCATGCCAAGATCCCTGAGGATGGGGTCCGGGGGGAATCCGCCGCCCTTATTGTCATAGCGGCCATAACTTCCCTTCAGAAGGCCGGTGTTGAGCGGATAGGCCACCCAGTGGGAAATGTAGTTTTTAGGGTCCCAGTAGAACGACCAGCTGCGTTTGGAGCTCTGCTGACGGCTGACGTACTGCCCTCCTTCCCAATCGTGGGTGAAGAAGTAGAGGTCCGGCTGGTCAAGAACCGGAAGCTCCATCCACATGGGGGCTGCAACTGCAGCGCCGCCGCCAGAGCCGGCCTGGCTCACCTGGGCGGTGGCCTTAAGGGTTATGCCCTTGAGGGTAAGGGTCGCGCTCCGGGGGCTGTCTCCCTCATTGGGAGCAACGCTCATGCGGACGTGGTAAACCCCGGCCGAACCCGCAGTCTGGGCCAGTTCAATCCAGCCGGTTTCGGCACTGGCGTAGTCTATGGAAAGTGTCCAGGAACTTGTGGCTGCCACTTCAAGCGACTGACCGCCACCCTGTGCGGAAACTACCGCCTGCGGGACCTTTAAAACCGGAATGGTCTCATCCTCCTGCTTCTGACAGGAGAACAAGACCATTGCGGAAATAAGTCCCAGTGCCCACTGAATGGGCTGGAATGAACGCTTCATTGCATTAATTACTCAACGACGTAAGTCACTTTTATAGACTTCATACGCACTTGGGCATCTGTAGCTGTAAACTCTACAGAATTCTGACTTCCGGTCCATTCGGCTGTTTTGCCGTCAGATGCTGCACTATATCCGTCAGGTGCACCTGCTCCGAATTTTGTGAGACCGTTGTCGCCACCGTTAGATGTAAAGGCAATACCTGTAATTGTTCCAGAGGAAACGGATATTGTCATTTTCTTACCCTTGTAAATACGGATATCCTGCGCATTGGCATTTCTAGCCCCACTTTCAAGGTGAAGAGTAACGCCGTCTATTGTGGAAGAACATTCTTTACCAGATGTGGTGATATCTATGCCTTCTGCATTATCAAATGTAAATTCAACCACGTTGGTACCTGCGGCAGAAGCCTTGCCCTGGGTGATGGTGATGGTCTCCTCTACGGAAGCTTCGGTGGAGGCAAGCTTGAGGGTGTAGACAACGTCGGATTCTGTGGAGGTGTTGGCTGCGAAGGTAACCTTCACGGTGGCGTCTGCGCTTCCGCTGGCGGGAGTTGCAACGGCCTCACCCTGGGTGGTGGTAATGGTCCAGGCGGTGTTGGCCTTGATCTTCACTTCGGCCTCTGTGGCAGAAGCTGCAACCCTGATTTCCTTGGGACCGTCTACCTTGCAGTACTTGTAGTTGGCATCGGCCTCAAAGCTCTCGATGGTTGCGTTAACAACCTCAGGGGTGCCCTGATAATCCTTGTAGGAACCTACAACGGAGATGGCGCCGCCCTCGGTAATCTGGCCTGACCACTTGTCAAATTCGCCGTCCTTGAAGCTGTACACCAGGATTTCGCCGGTGGCGTCCTTCATGGTGATCTTCATGTACTTTTTCTCGGGGTTGTCAATGTTGAATTCCGTGACGGTGCCCTTGAGGCGATACTGGTTGACGACATCGGCCTTAGCGATGAAGTCTGCGATGGAAAGGGTTTCGAACTCAGTGGGAGCCTCTCCTTCGGTGAAGCTCTCGATGGTGGTGTTCATAACCTCGTGTTTGTCGTTCTTGGCGTAGTACTCGTAGGTGCCGGTGAGGACAACTGTGCCGAAGTCCTTGATTTTGTCGGCCCACTTATCGTATTCGCCGTCCTTGAAGCCGTAAACGGTGATGGTGCCGGTGGCGTCGGTGAGGTCGAAGCCCATGTAGTTGCGGTCTCCGGATTTGCCGGTGTAGAAGCCGCTTACCTTACCGGTGAGCCTGTAGTAGGTGGTGCCGTCGGACTTGATGAAATCGGCCACGGTGGCGTCCGTTATCTCTGTCTGCTGCTGGCCGGCCTCGAAGCTCTCGATGGTGGTCTGCATAACCTCATGCTGCTCCTTGGCGGAATAGTACTCGTAGGTGCCGGTGAGGACTACGGTGCCGCCGTCAGAGAGTTTGGAAGCCCATTCGTCGTACTGGCCGTCCTTGAAGCCGTAAACCAGGATGGTTCCGGTTTCGTCGGTGAGGTTGAACTGCATGTAGTTTTTACCGCTGTTGTTGGTGCCGGTCTTGAAGGCCGATACCTTACCGGTGAGCCTGTAGTAGGTGTTAGGGTCGGCATTCTTGATGAAGTCGGCCACGGTGCTGGCAGTGATTTCGGTCTGGGGAGTAGATTCCTCCACCTTGCCGTTAAGGGAGTAGATGTATGCGCCCTTGCCGGTGTTCTGCTGCATGGTTTCGGCGGTAGTCTTGTATTTGGTGAGGTGGCCGAAGATGATGACTTCGTCGCCGATCTTGATGTCGGTGTCCTTGCCCTGGACGAACTTGCGGTTGCCAAGATAATTCACCTGATAGGCCTCGAAGTCTTTCTCAGAATTGGGGTCGTACTCCTTGCCGTCGGAGATATAGAAGGTGGCATTGCCGTAGCTGTTGCCGGTGAAATACTGCTCAACTTCCTTGTAAACTCCAATCTTGTGGATGAATCCTTTCACATAGAACTGCTCTGCGCTGGGGGCGTTGTCCTCGGAGATGTTCTCCATTACCCAAGCATAGGCCTCTGAGGCAGTGAATGCGGTTTGCGGGGTTTTACCGTCATTGGCAACCTCCGTTCCGGTCTGGGTTACGGAAATGCTGGCGTTGAAAAGCCCTGCCATGAAATTGATCTTGGAATTGCGGGGCTTGCCGCTGAGGGGATCTACGGTGACGGTGATGGTGGTTACACCCTTGTTTCCTGCAACGGGGGTTACGTGAAGCCAATCCTTTGCGGCTTCAGGGACAATTGCGGACCAGGCCTCGGAGGAGGTCACTTTAACCTGCTGAGTGGTGCCGTTAGCATCGGCCTCAATTTTGGTAGGGTCTACCGAAATGCCCGCAGGAATGTTTTCTTCTGCTTTCTGGCATGCTGCAGCAAGGCCAAGTACGGCCACTGCTGCGATGAACAGATTCTTAAGTTTCATTAGTATGGTTGTTAAATGGTTACTTGCCTAATTGTTCAGTTTACAAATATAATTATTTTTTTCGGCAATAAAAATCCCGGGGCTTTGGGGCCTCGGGATTAATTGGAGTATTTGCGCGGGATTACTGTGCGTCTTCCATGGAAGTGAACACAATGTTCAGGTGCTTGCCACCGGAGATGGACTGCAGATAACCACGGATGACAACCTTCTTGTCCAATTTGGATGCAAGGTCAAACTCTGCGGGAAGCTGGTATGCGGAGAAGTCTCCGGCATCGTAACCGTCAAGGTAGATGTTGGTGTAGTTGCCGCTCTTCTTGGGAGTGCCGGTAATCTCCACATACTGGATCTTGATGGCGTCGGTAGCCTTTGTCTTGTCCTTGCCGTCGATGGAGGCAATGATCTCGTCCACTTTCTCAGAGGTCAGGACAACGGGCTCCGGATAGGTAACGGTGCCGTTGCCTTCCTTGATCTTGTTCTCAAGGACAAAGCCGTCAGCTTTGCCGTCGCAGCTCATCTGGAGGCCGTAGTTGTATGCGGCGAAGGTGTCCACGATCTCAATCTCGTCACCAATCTTGTACTTGCCGGCATCGAAAGCGCTGCCATAATAAGCAAGCATGGCGCCGGATTCGTCGGCAAGGATATAACCCCTTGCGCAGATGGCCATTACGGTACCATGGACGTGGGCGAAGCCGTCTGCGATGGCGTCTGCGATGGGCTTCACGTCAGGAGCGTTGGACTTCTGGGAAACGGAGAAGGTGATGCTCTTGGAGTCTGAAGAGGAAAGGCCGATGGTGGCGGTCCTGGGCATCAGGCCCTCGTTGGGAACGACGGAGAAGCTGAGGATGGCGGTGTCGGCGGGATTCTTTTCAAAGAGGGTGGGAACACCGGCCTTGAAAACGGTCTTCTTGTAGGAGATCCAGTCAACGTCTGCGGGAACTTCGGCATAAACGCCCTTGCCCTTGATGGTAACCTTTACGGTAACGTCTCCACCTTCCTTGCTAACCTCCTGTGGCTCTACGCTCTCTATCTTGAGGAGGGCCTTCTGGATGGAAAGGACGGTAACGTCTACAAGTTCAACGGTGCCGTTGTAGGTGGTCTTGGGACCGGAAACCTTCACAACGTCGCCAACCTCGAGACCAAGGCTGAGGAAGTTCTTGGTTTTGCCGTTCTTGTCAAGAGTACCGTAGATGTAAACCTCGTCGCCGGCCTTGTCAACCATGTACCAGTTGCCATAGGTGGTGTTGACGATGGATGTCACGGTGCCTTCCACGATGTAGGTCTTGCCGTCAGGGCCGGCGTTGACCTCTGCTGCGGTAGCCTCTTCGGCCTCAACGGAGCCCTGACGGACAACGATGTGCTGAAGTTTGGAACCGGACTTGAGCTGGAGTTCTACCTCGCGGCCGCTGGTAGTGGCCTCGGCGGTAATGGTGAGGCTGGACTGTCCGGCAGCACCGGAGGTGGCGCTGAGGGTGATCCATGAAGGAGCATAGTCCATGATGGCTTTTTTGTCGTCATCCTTCTTGCCGGTGTCGTAGTGCTTGGTTACCTCCCATGCATCTGCGGCAGTGATGGCGATTTCGGAGCTGCCACCCTCAAGAGGAATGGAAATGAAGGTCTTGTTGAGTTCGAAGTCTGCAAAGGAACCCACCATAGGTTCGGTCTGGCAACCGACGAAAACGGCTACAGACGCAATAGCGGCGATGATATTCTTAAGTTTCATGTTCTAGTTCCTTTATTAGTTGAAGAGATATTTGATGCCGATAGAAGCATACCAGCACTGGCCAAGGTTGTGGTAAGGGATCCAGGTCTTGGTGTTGCCGTTGATCTTCTTGGGAGTGGCGAATACGGGATAACCTTCTGCGTCGGTGCTCACATACTCAAGTACGCGGGCCTCGGTGGTGGAAGAAGATACGTCAGGGTTCAGGTACTTGGCAACGCCCCAGCTGTTGTTGAACAGGTTCATGATGTTCTTGACATCAACGCTGAGCTGGAGGGTGTTGGTGGTACGGCCGATCTTCACGGTGAAGTCGTGCTTGTAGCTGAAGTCAAAGCGGTGTACCCAAGGGCTGTACAGGCTGTAGGCCTCGGCGTACTGGCCCTGGTGCTTGCTGAGGTAAGGATTTGCGTGAACGTAGTCCATGAAGCGGTTCTTGTCATCCTCGGAGGCGAAACGGAACTGGTTGCTGGCAACCTGGTCGTCGGTGGGGATGTAGAGGGCGTCGTAGTTGTAGCCGTCACCGTTCATGTCGTTCTTGAGCATGTAGGAAGCTGCGTAACCGCCGCGCCATGCCTCATAGATGAGGGAGAAGTGGTTACCGCTCTTGTCGTGGGCAGTTGCAGAGGCAACTACACGGTCAGGGGTCACGTACTGTGAGTTGTGCAGGCCGATGTAGTTGGGGCCGGCAGCGGTAGGAACATAGGTGAATGCAGATTCGGCTGCGGAGCCGGGCATACCGGTGATTTCCTTGTTCACGGTGTGAGTGTAGGCGGCCATGAGGCTGAGCCATTCGGCGGGCTGTGCGTTGACGGTTACGTTAGCGCTCCAGCCATAACCCTTGGAGGTGTTCTCAAGGACGAATGCCTTGGTGGTGTTGCGGAAGGTTGAAGGATAGATGGGACGGGCGTCTGCGCCATTCCAGCGGGCGAAACCTTCGGCGGGCATCATGCTCCAGTCGGAGATGGAAACTGCGTTGATGGTCTTGTTGAAGATACCTTCTGCGGAGATTGTGAGAGGGAAGCTCACGGGCAGGGTATAGTCAAATGCCAGGGAAGTCTTCCATACCTGAGGCATCTTGAAGCTGGGATCCACGGCGCTGATTGAAGAAGGAACGGTACCGGAATCGGGGGATACGGTATCCGGGAAGCCCATCTCGATGAGTTTTGCACGGAGGGCGGCGGTGTTCACGTTGCCGCTGGCGTCACGTACAAGACCACCGTTGAAGGCGGCCATTACAGCAGCCATGTCGGCGTAATTGTCCTTGACGGCCTGAGGGAGGTTGTTGTACTTGGTGCTGGGACCAAGCTGGGCCTGGTACTGCACAAGACCGCCGTTGGTGGGCATGTTGGTGAAGAACACAAGGGGCAGACGGCCGCTGAACAGGCCGGTACCACCGCGGACCTTCAGGCTCTTGTCACCGAATACGTCCCAGGTGAAACCTACGCGGGGAGAGATGGTGAGGGAGGAAGTGGGCCACTTGCCGGTGTCGATGTGAGTCTCCTGGTAGTTCTTTGCCTTAGGATAGTAGCTGAGGGCAAGGATGGCATTGTTGGTCATGAGGTCCTTGTTGTCGAAGAACAGGCCGTCGAAGCGTACACCGTAGGTGAGCTTGAAGTCGTCGGTGATGTTCCATTCGTCCTGGGCATAGAGACCTGCCTTGTAGAACTGTACACGGGCTGCAGGGGCGCTTTCAACGACGCCGCCCTTGTTGTAGCCGTAGGTAAGGCAAACGACCTCGGGGGTGGCGCCGCTTGTGAAGTCGGATACGGACTTGTAGCGATAGTAACCGGTACCGTTACGCATGTACTGGTTGTCGGCCATCTGATACTCGAAGTTGACGCCTCCGGTGATCTTGTGGTTGCCTACATAGTAAGTGAGGTCGTCCTTGACGTTTGCGATGGTGTTGTGAACAGCGTTGTTCCAGGTGAACAGCTCATAGCCGAGGGCCATGTAGTTGTTGGTGTCTCCGCTGCCGTCAAGGATGTCGATGAACGGGAACTCGGAGGAGTTGGTGCCGCGGATGTCGTCAAGCTTGGAGAAGGTTGCGAGGAACTGGTTGGAAAGATTGTCCGTAAGACGGCTGTTCAGGTCCAGTGACCATGTATTCACGGTGTTGTTCATGGAATACATGGAGTTGGCGAAGGACATGGAGTACTGGGACATACGTGCATATGCGCTACGGGTGCCACCGTCCATGGAAGAAGCGTTGGGGCTGCTCCAGTAGTTGTTGAGGGTGTAGTTGTAACGCAGTGCAAGATGGTGCTTCTGGGTGATGTTCCAGTCCAGGCGGGCCAGGATCTTGTAGTTGTTCTCGTTGGCGGGGAAATCAGTGTAGGAACCGGTGTCGTAGCCATAAGTCTGCATGGCGTGGTTCTTCACGGTCTCGAGGTCTGCGAGAGTGGTGCGGGAGATGTAGTTGTTCTCATCCGGAACGCCGTCCTCGGAGCCTCTCCAGCGGTTTACCACGGTAGGCTTCTTGGTCATTTCACCGTTCACGAAGAAGAAGAGCTTGTTCTTCACGATGGGGCCGCCGAGAGTGAAACCGAAAGTGGTGCTGCGGTCTTTGGCGCGGGCGCCGGAGATCTGCTCGCCTTCGATGGCGTCACCCTGCATATTCTCATTTTTATGATAGATGTATGCAGTGCCCTTGAAGGTGTTGGTACCGGACTTGGTGATGGCGTTTACGCCACCGCCGATGAAGTTGGTCTGGCGGACATCGTAGGGGCTGATGACAACCTGGAGTTCCTCGATGGCGTCAATTGAGATAGGGTTGCCACCGCCGGGGAGGTTGTCGTTAAGACCGAAGTTGTTGTTGAAGTTTGCACCGTCAACGGTGAAGTTGGCGGTACGGCCGTCGGAACCTGCGAAGCTCATGCCGTTGCCGCCGTAAGGAGAAAGGCGGGTAACGTCCGTGATGTTACGGTTGACGGTGGGAAGGCTCAGGATTTGGTCGTTGGAGATGTTGGTGACAGCACCTGTACGCTCCTGGGCGGCAAACTTTGAAGTGGGAGAAGCAACGACCACAGTACCTTCAAGCATCTCTGTGCTTTCTGCAATCTTTGCATTCAGGGAGTAGGTTTCGGCCAGCTGGAGGATGACGCCGGTGTAAGTGGCATCGGTGTAACCCAGGCAGCTGAAGTCTACCTTGTAAGGACCGCCGGTACGCATACCCTGGATGGAGTAGCGACCTTCTGCGTTGGTAACAGCGCCATAGATGGTGCCGGAGGGCTCATGCTGAGCCAGCACGGCTGCACCTACGACTGGTTCGCCTTTCTGGTCCACCACGCGGCCGGAGAGGGCCGAAGTAGTGACCTGAGCATAGGCGACAGTGCCCGCAATCAGCGTAGTGAAAGCGAGCAGAATGCTTTTTAAAGCTTTTCTCATAAGGTTTTGATAAGAATAAATATTGATACTAACTGAGTAGTCTATGTTCCTTCAACCAAAAATCCGCCGCGAAGATACTGACTTTTTATGAATCTAGCAAAAATTTCCGCCCGGAATATGTCATTCCAGGCGGAGCGAAGAATCTAAAGTCCAAAGGCTTTTTTTACCTGAGGTACGCTGTCTAGCAGTTCCCAGCCGAAGAACTGGACAATCTTTTCCTTGCCCTGTACCTTAACAGTCTTTTTGTAGGGCTTTCGGCCCATATGGCCATAGGCGGCCGTAGGGGCGTAGATGGGGTTCTTGAGCTGGAATTTCCTAATGATTGAAGCGGGCCGAAGGTCGAAGATTTCCTGGACCTTGGCGGCGATTTCGCCATCCGAGAGGCCTTTGGCGGCGGTTCCGTAAGTGTCTACGTAAACGCTCACGGGCTTTGCAACGCCAATTGCATAGGCAAGCTGGACAAGGCATTCGGAGGCAACTCCGGCGGCTACCAGGTTCTTTGCGATGTAACGGGCTGCATACGCCGCGCTGCGGTCTACCTTTGAAGGGTCTTTTCCGGAGAAGGCTCCGCCGCCGTGTGCACCCTTGCCGCCGTAGGTGTCTACGATGATCTTTCGGCCGGTGAGACCGGTGTCTCCGTGAGGGCCGCCTATCACGAACTTTCCGGTGGGGTTCACATGAAGGATGAAGTCGTGAATAAGGGCTGCGGTTTCCTTGGAGAGCGCCTTCTTGAGGCGGGGGATGAGAATCTTTTCAACATCCTCCCTTATCTTTGCCTGCATGGCGGCGTCCACCTTGGTGTGTCCGTACTGCTTCACGGCTTCCTCATAGGTCATTCGGCCAAGTGATTCCGGCACAAATTCGTCGTGTTGGGTACTCAGGACTATGGTGTGAACCTTCACGGGCTCATGGGTTTCGCCGTCGTATTCAATGGTGAACTGGCTCTTGGCATCCGGCCTCAGATAGGGCATGAGCTCCGGCTCATTGTGACGGATATCGGCCAGGATCTCAAGGATCTTGTGGCTGAGGTACAGGGGCAGGGGCATGTAATCCTCTGTGTCGCGGCAGGCATAGCCGAACATCATGCCCTGGTCTCCGGCGCCCTGGTCTTCACCGTGCTTTCTTTCCACGCCGCGGTTGATGTCCGGGCTTTGCTCGTGGAGGGCGCTGAGGACGCCGCAGCTGGAGGCGTCGAACATGTATTCGGCCTTGGTGTAGCCTATGCGGCGGATGGTATTGCGGACGGTGGTCTGGATGTCTACGTAGGCTTCGGCCTTGACTTCACCCATTACCACCACCATACCGGTGGAACAGAAGGTTTCGCAGGCCACCTTGGCCTCCGGGTCCTGCATTAAAAACTGGTCTAGAATGGCGTCAGATATCTGGTCCGCCACTTTGTCGGGGTGTCCTTCCGACACGCTCTCCGACGTGAAGAGGTAATTCTTTAGCATTTTTTGACTGCGCGGAGGTTGCAAGTTATCATAAATCCGTCCTCCGGGGCTGCAAAGGTAGGGATTATTTTTGTGATTCCAAAACGTTGTTCTGAACGCGGACGGATTCGTCGTGGATGGCGGTCATAATGGCGGTGATGGCGGCCTCGGAGATGCCAAGCTCCGCGCCGCGGCGTATCATGTCGGCCAGGATCTGTTCCCACCTGCCGGCCTGGAGGATGGCCACGTTGTGCTCCTTCTTGTAGCGGCCGATAGCCTTGGAGACTCCGCTCCTTTCGCTGAGAAGTTCCAGGAGCTTGTCGTCAATTACGTCTATGCGGGCGCGAAGGGCCTCGATTCCATCTTTGTAAGCGGTGTTGTCGGAGGTGTTTTCCCTTATCACAAGGCTCTCCAGAAGGTTCTGGAGGTCCTTCGGGGTAAGCTGCTGCTTAGCGTCGGAGAGGGCTTCGGCCGGGTTGCAATGGCTTTCCACCATAAGGCCGTCAAGCCCAAGGTCCATGGCCCTTTGGGAGAGTTCCTGGAGGTACTTCCTGTCTCCGGCCATATGGGAGGGGTCGGCAAAAAACGCCATCTGAGGGTAGCGTGTACGCATTTCAATGGCAAGTTTCCAGCCGGGATCGTTCCTGTAAGGGATGGGGGCCGAAGTTGAAAAGCCGCGGTGGATGACGCCAAGCTTCCGGAGGCCGGCGCGGTTAAGGCGCTCCAGGGCTCCAATCCAAAGGTCGATGTCCGGATTCACAGGGTTCTTCACAAGGACGGGCATGTCGGTGCCTTCAAGGGCATCGGCAATCTCCTGCATGAGGAAGGGGTTGGCGCTTGTGCGAGCACCAATCCAAACCATGTCCACCCCGTACTTGATGCACTCCAGGACATGTTTTTCACTGGCAACCTCCGTGCACACTTTCATGCCAAGCTCCTGCTTCACGCGGCGCATCCACTTGAGGCCGGGAGTCCCCACGCCCTCAAAACTTCCGGGGTGGGTACGCGGTTTCCAAATACCTGCACGGTAAACATGTATGCCGAAGGCGCTCAGGCCCTCCGCCGTCTTCAGTACCTGCTGTTCAGATTCGGCACTGCAGGGCCCTGCAATGCACATAGGCCTTGGAAGCGTGAAGAATCCCCACTCTGTTCCGGGGACAATATCCAGTGTGTGGCTCATAACTATCTAACTATCAATCCTTTCCTATTCCTCGGGTGCACTTGCAGGTGCACCCGACTTTGCGTATGTCGTTGACTGTCAACCGTTTGCCGGTCAGCGGATAATCCGTTTTATGCGGTTGGCGTCTTCTATCAGTTTCCGGAGGGCGTCTTCGTCATAGGAGGCAACGGCGTCACGGAACTGCTTCATCTTTTCTATATAGGTATCCATCACCTGCAGAACGTTGTCGTGGTTCTGGGTGAGGATTGGAATCCACATGTCGGCGTTGGACTTTGCAAGGCGGACCGTGGAGGAGAAGCCGCCGGAAGCAAGGTCGAAGATATGTTTCTCGTCCTTTTCCTTGTCAAGCACCGTAAGCGCCAGGGCAAATGAAGTCACGTGGGAAATGTGGGACACGTATGCGGTGTGGACATCGTGGCTGGAGGAACTCATGAAAATGGGCCTCATGTTAAGGCAGGAATAGAGCTCAAGTATGGTCTGCACCGCCCATGGGGCCGATTCTTCCTGGTCGGCAAAAATACACGCCCTGCCATCGAAGAGCCCCGGCTGGGCCGCCCAGGGGCCGCTGTACTCCGTTCCCGCCATGGGGTGCGTGCACACAAACTGCTTCCTTGCCGGATGGTACTTCACGGCGCTACAGATGTGCTCCTTGGTGGAACAGACGTCTATGACAATCTTTTTATTAGATGGCCGATCAGAGTCGGCCATGACGTCATGCCCGGCACCGTCATACCCACTACCGTCATGCCCGGCCTGACCGGGCATCTGAATTCTGTCCAGGATGCCGGGAAGCATTTTAACGGCGGCGCCAACGGGAACGGCCACCACAATAATGTCGGAGCGATCCACGCACTCTTCAACGGAGACCAGTTCATCGGCCAGGCCGATAGTCTTTGCAGCCCCGGCGGCTACGGGATCGGCCTCAACGCCAAGGATTTTTTGGGCAAAACCCCTGCGTTTAAGGTCAATTGCCATGGAACCGCCTATAAGGCCAAGGCCGATTATTCCAACCGTTTTCTTTAATTCACTCATTATTAATACTTTATGCGTTTTACTCCGGGCGTTTTTGCCGGGAGTAAAAGCCGTAAACGCTTCATTATTTGACACTTAGCGAAAACGCTATCTTTTCAAGCGCCTTCTCCAGCGTGGGAACATTGGCGCAGAGGGATATCCTGAGGTAATTTGCCCCGTTGCTGCCGAAGATGAACCCCGGGGTGAGGAACACGCCAGCCTCATAGAGGAACTTGTCACTCATAGCTGCCGCCGCTCCGTCCGGATTTTGGGCCGATTTCCCGGACGGGACACGGCCCCAGACGTAGAGGCCACCGGCATTGGCGTCGTAAGTGCAGCCGATGGTGTCCATGATGCGGCAGGCGAGTTCGCGGCGGCGACGGTATTCGGCATTGAGGGCCTCGTACCACTCGGGACCGGCATTGAGGGCGGCCACGGCGGCTTCCTGAATGCCCCTGAACATGCCGGAGTCCATCTGGGACTTGACCTTGAGCACTTCCTTGATGACGGCTGCGTCTCCAACCAGCATCCCTACGCGCCATCCGGCCATGTTGTGGCTCTTGGACAGGGAGTTGAGTTCCATGCAGCACTCCCGGGCGCCGGGAATGGCCAGTATGGACTGGGGCTCGTTGAGGATGAAGCCGTAAGGGTTGTCGTTGACAAGGAGTATTCCGTGGCGGCTTGCAAAGGACACCAACCGTTCAAACACATCCCTGCGTGCAGGGGCTCCGGTGGGCATGTTGGGGTAGTTGGCCCACATCAGTTTCACGCCCGTGAGGTCCATTGATTCAAGCTGGTCGAAATCAGGGTACCAGCCGCCATCCTCCAGGAGGTTGTAGTTCACTACTTCGGCCTCACACATGCGCGTGGCCGAAGTATATGTAGGGTAGCCGGGATTTGGCACCAGCACCTTGTCTCCCTTGTTGAGGAAGGTGAGGGACAGAAGGAGGATTCCTTCCTTGGAGCCCGTAAGAGGCTGGATTTCAGAGGCCGGATCCAATTCCACGCCGTACCATCTGGAGTACCAGCCTGCAATTGCGTGCCGAAGTTCCGGGATGCCGATGTAACTCTGGTAGCCGTGAGTGGTGGCCTTGCGGGCGCAATCCACCATGGCCTCAATAGCCTCCTGTGACGGGGCACCGTCCGGTGAACCTATTCCAAGGTTTATCACAGGATCTCCGGGACGGGAAGCGTTTATGCGCGCTATCTCCTTGTTCTTTATGGAAAAGTAATACTCTTTTACGGAAAGAGTCCTGTCTGCTGGATTGATTATCATATTGCGGCTTCATATTCTCCCAGGATCTGGAGGTCCTCAATGAGCGGCTTCACCGCCTGGAGGGCCTGGAGATAACGCTGGTAGCTTTCAAATTTAATATCGGCGTAGAAAAAATACTGCCACTCCCTGCCGGGGATGGGAAGGGACTGGATGCGGGTGAGATTCATGTCGTAGAAACTCAGGATGGTGAGGATCTGAGCCAGAGACCCGGGCTTATGTGGCAGCGTGAAGCAAAGGATTGCCTTGTTGATCTTCTCCTCAGGCACTTCCAGGGCACTGTCAACAATCAGGAAACGCGTGAAATTCTGCTTGAAAGTCTCTATTCCGGGGGCAAGGATTTCAAGGCCATAAAGGCTGGCGGCAAGTTCCCCGGCCACTGCGCCCACTCCCATTTCTCCGCTTTGGGCAAGTTCCGCAGCGCTTTTGGCTGTGTCTTCGCTCTCCGTGAGGCGTATCCAGGGGGCGTTTTTCTCAAACCACGGGCGGGTTTGGTTAATTGCCATATAGTGCGTCCGTACCTCCCTGATATCCTCCAGTTTTTGCCCGGGAAGCGCCATTAGGTTCTGGCCGATACGGATGTAGACTTCCCCTTTTACCGGAAGACGGGATGCCCGCAGGAGTTCGAAGTTGTGTAGCAGACCTCCGGAAACCGTGTTCTCTATTGCCATCACAATGGCATCGGCCTTTACCTTGAAAAGGTCCTGGAAGGTGGCGCACTCTATGATTGAGACAGATTCTTCGCTTCGCTCAGAATGACAGGGGCGATCGGGATGACAGAAAAACAAACGGGCTGCTTGTTCATGAAAGCAGCCCTTATATCCCTGGATAGCTACGGATTTAGGCATTAGACGGTAAGGATGTCCTTTTCCTTGGCGGAGATGACCTCGTCCACCTTCTTCACCCACTTGTCCGTTGCCTTCTGGAGCTCGTCCTCGCCCTCCTTTTCGCCGTCCTCTGAGAGGCCGTCGTTCTTCTGGGCCTTCTTGAGAAGGTCTATGCCGTCACGGCGGACGTTACGAATGGTAACCTTGGTGGTTTCTCCCTGGGCCTTTGCCTTCTTGATGAGTTCCTTGCGGCGCTCTTCCGTGAGCGGGGGAACCATGCAACGGATGATTTCTCCGTTGTTGGAGGGGGTGAGGCCAACATTTGCGTCCAGGATGGCTTTCTCAATTTTGCCGATCATGGAACGTTCCCAGGGCTGTATGGCGATGGTTTTGGCGTCCGGGGTGGTGATGGAAGCCACCTGATTAAGAGGCGTTGCCGTACCGTAATAGTCTACCATTACGGGGTTGAGAATGGCCGGAGAGGCCTTGCCAACACGGTAATTCTTGAGGTCTTCTTCAAGATAATCTACTGCATCCTGCATTTTGACGGACATGGCGTCCACAATTTCCTTAGCCTTAGGTAACATAACTTTCTCTGGTTGTTGAATCATGCAAATATACTAATTTTTTTATTTACCTTTGCAAATATAAAACGATATGCGTATAACATGTTGAAAAAGATTAGAGTAGGAGTTGCGGCCATATTCTGGGCCTGCATCACTTTGTTATTCCTTGATTTTACCGGTGCACTCCACGGCTACCTTGGATGGATGGCCAAAGTCCAGTTTCTGCCGGCAGTGCTGGCCCTGAACGTGGGCGTCATTGTGGCCCTTGTGCTTCTAACGCTGCTTTTCGGCCGTGTGTACTGCTCTGTCATCTGCCCCCTGGGAGTATTCCAGGACGGCATTTCATGGCTTGGCACCCATAAGTCCAAGGCCCCCTACAAGTGGCATAAGGAGATCAAGTGGCTGCGCTACGGCGTATGGGTGCTGTTTGTGGCGGCCCTCATAGCCGGGGTAAGCTCCTTTGTGGCGCTCCTTGCCCCCTACAGCGCTTACGGCCGAATTGTCCAGAACCTATTCCAGCCCGTATATCTTTGGGGAAACAACCTCCTGGCCGAAATTGCCGAACGCGCCGGAAGCTACACCTTCTACTCCAAGGAGGTTTGGATAAGGAGCCTTCCCACCTTCATAATCGCCGCTGTTACGCTTGTAGTGATTGTGGTTCTGTCATTCAAGGGCGGCCGCACTTATTGCAATACCATCTGCCCGGTTGGCACAACGCTCAGCTTCTTCTCACGCTTTGCAATGTTCCGCCCGGTCATTGATGCCGAAAAATGCAAGCACTGCAAGGCCTGCGAGCACAAATGCAAGGCCCAGTGCATTTCCATAAGCAAGGAGGAGCAGAAGATAGACTACTCCCGCTGCGTAGACTGCTTCAACTGCCTTGACAGCTGCAAGTTCGGCGCGCTTGAATACAAGTTTGCATGGAAGATGGGAGATTCTTCGGCAAAGCCTCAGAATGACAATAACGACAACGGCCGCCGCGCATTCATGGCCGGAACGGCCGTGGCAATTGGCGCAGCCGCCCTTAAAAGCGTGGAAGCAAAGGCTCAGGAGGCCGCAAAGAAGGTTGACGGCGGCTTCGCGGAAGTCCTTCCCAAACATGCCCCGGAGCGTGAAATCCCCGTCACGCCCCCCGGCTCCAAAAGCGTAAAAGACTTCTACTCCCACTGCACGGCCTGCCAGCTTTGCGTTGCCGAATGCCCCAACGGAGTCCTTCGGCCCTCTACAAAGCTTGAAACCCTGATGCAGCCGGAAATGAGTTATGACAAAGGATTCTGCCGCCCGGAATGCACCCGGTGCTCGGAGGTGTGCCCCACCGGCGCCATCCTCAAAATCACCCGTGAAGAAAAGACCCAGTACCACATTGGAGCGGCCAGGGTAAACCTTGAGACCTGCCTCAGCGCCACCGGAGAATCCAACTGCGGAAACTGCGCCCGCAAATGCCCCGTAGGTGCCATAAGCATGGTGGAGCATGACGGAGCAAAGGTCCCCACTGTCCACGAAGAAATATGCATCGGCTGCGGAGCCTGTGAGCAGTACTGCCCCGTAAGGCCCATAAGCGCAATACTTGTAAACGGTAAATATCAGCACGTATGAACAGGAGAGATTTTCTGAAAACCGGTGCAGCTGCGGCAGTGGCCGTGTCCTGCGCCCCCAAAGATGCCAGGTCAAAGGCGGGCATGACAAGCGACGAAGGCCCCGAGGCCATGATTTACCGTGAGAATCCACGCAACGGAGACCGCGTGTCCCTGCTTGGATTCGGCTGCATGCGCTGGCCAATGATAAAGGGCCCGGACGGCAAGGACATCATAGACCAGGCTGCTGTAAACGAGATGGTGGATTACGCCATCGCACACGGAGTCAATTACTTTGACACCTCACCCGCATACCTCCAGGGTCTCAGCGAGGACGCCGCCGGAAAGGCTCTCTCCAGGCACCCCCGTGAGAGCTACTACATTGCAACCAAGCTCTCCAACTTCGGGGATTCTTCGGCCAAAGCATCAATAGAGATGTACAAACGCTCCTTTGAGCAGCTCCGGACATCCTACTTTGACTACTATCTCCTCCACGCCATAGGGCACGGCGGTGCGGCGGCCTACAACAAGAGGTACGTGGACAACGGCCTGGTTCCCTTCCTTCTCAAGGAAAAAGAAGCCGGCCGAATCCGCAACCTTGGCTTCTCCTTCCACGGTGCCAAGCACGAGTTCGACTACTTCATGGAGCTGGAAGACAGCGGCCGGATGCACTGGGACTTCTGCCAGATAGAGATGAACTACGTGGACTGGCGTCACGCAGACGGCATCCGCAACGTAAACGCCGACTACCTTTACGCAGAACTCTCAAAGCGCGGCATCCCCATGATAATCATGGAGCCCCTGCTTGGCGGCCGTCTGGCCAACGTTCCGGCCGGAATTGCACGCCAGATGAAGGAAAGGGAACCCGAAAAGAGCATAGCATCATGGGCTTTCCGCTTCTGCGGCACCTACCCCGACATCCTGTGCATACTCTCCGGCATGACCTCCATGGATCCCCTCATGGACAACATCAAGACCTTCGGCCACTTCAAGCCCCTAACGGAAGAAGAATTGGGGTTCATGGAGCGCATGGCTGTGGAAATGAAGGAGTACCCCCTTGTAAACTGCACAGACTGCAAATACTGCATGCCGTGCCCCTGGGGAATAGACATCCCCGGAGTGTTCCAGCACTACAACCGTGCCATCACCTCCGGCACTTATGCCCAGAGCCCGGAGCAGAAGGACTATGCAAAACTCAAGAAGGCCTACCTCGTGAGCTACGACAGGGCCGTTGCGTCTGTCCGTCAGGCCAGCCACTGCATCCACTGCAACGAGTGCCTCTCCCACTGCCCCCAGAGTATAGCAATACCGCGCGAACTTGACAGGATCGCGCGGTACGTTGAAGACCTCAAGCAGGATACCCTCTAGTATTTGGAGAACTTCACCTTCACGGATTTACCGCTGTAGACAACTACGGCGGTATATCTGCCTGGTGCAAGCGAAGAGACGTCCATGCTTATGGGGTTGAAGACGTTTGCCGTATTGACGCTTCTGAGCACCTGCGCTCCGGCCGCGTTGTAAACCGTAACGGTCACATCCACGGATTCACGGGAGTCTATGGTCATTTGCAGGGCCTCCGTCACATTCTGGCTTGATAGCATTACGGGCTGCGCCGGATTCACAAACGCCACCCTGAAGGAAGAAGAGGCCGATGCCCCTATGCCGTCACGGGCCGTCACGTACACGGTTATTACGCCATGTTCCTTGGGACTTATAACCACAGACGTGCCGTTTATTGCGGCCGAAGCAAGGGCGGGGTCAGAAACGGAAGCCTCATAGCGGAGGGTCTCCCCGTCTTCGTCGGTGAAATGTTCGGCCATATCTACATGGAGGATGCTGAAAGATGCGTTGTACTGGTCCGGGACCACACCTGAAGCTTTAGGCGCATGGTTCGGAAGAACCGTATAGCTGAAGTTTGCCGTGGCCGATTTTGGTTGGAACTCTGCGCTGGATGGCATGTCCGTGGCTTTTAATACAGCCGTAAAACTGCCTCCCTGGGGCTCTTTCATTGCCGAAATCCTGAGAGTCATGGTGGCAGCGTCGAAGGTTACGGCATTTGAGCCAGGATCCTCCAGGAGAACCTCCACCGCATCTCCGTCTGGGTCTGAGACACCCACGGAAATGACCGCGCTCTCATGAGCCTTCAGTGTAATTTCAGAGGGCGAGAACTTTATTGCAGGAGCATGGTTTTCACCGGGGGTAATATGGTGCCCAAGACCGTATTCAAAGGATGCAAGGGCGTCAATCTTCTTTCCAACGGGCCTGCTTCCGCCAATAGTGTTTCCAAGGCCGCCGAAGAGGATGTCCTTGGCATTGGCTGCGGTAAAACCCTGCCCGCCGAAGTAAGACACTATAAGTGCCGCAACTCCGCTGGCATGGGGGCAGGCCATGGAAGTTCCGGCCCAGCCTGAACCGGCGTAACCGCTTGTGACTATCTTGGTGGGAACCGTGCTCCAGACAGAGCCTGAGGAAGAGTATCCCTCTCCGGCCGGTGCAGCAATGTCCACCCACTCTCCGTAAGTGGAATAAGAAGCCCTGTTTCCGCTCTCGTTGAATGCACCCACTCCTATCACCGGTTCATATGCGGCATAAGGGTCCCAGTCTACGCCCTCTGCGCCTTCATTTCCGGAGGCAAAAAACACCAGCCCTCCTTTCATAGGAGAATCCGGGAGTTGATTGCCATCTGCGTCACAACCGGCATACTCTATAAAGTAGTCAATAGCCACTTTCAGCTCCGGATGGTACTTGTCTATGGTGTAAGTGCGGTAAGTATTAAGCTCGGATGCGGATATGTTGCCGTCCAGGTTAAGGTCGGCCGAAGGTCCCCAGCTGTTCTGGGAAATGACGGCGCCATGTTCCGCGCCCCATTTGACGGCATTTGCGCACTGGACGTCATCGGCATAACTGGTTCCGGAGAAAATGGCACAGGACATGAGGCGCACGCCCTTTTCCCCTGCGGCATAGTCTCCTCCGGCAATGCCGGCTACACCCACGCCATTGTTGCTTACAGCCGCTATGGTACCGGCAACGTGAGTACCGTGCCCCGTGTCACCTTCATCATCCCAATAATTCTGAGGCGGGCGTACTGAAAGGTCCCAGCTGCCACGCGCAAAATTGTATCCGGTATGGCCGCTGGCATCTGTCCAGAGATTGTCCTTGAGGTCCGGATGAGTGGCGTCTACCACTTCATCCACCACGCACACCACAACATTCTCATTGCCGGTGGTGTAGTTTTTCCACACGTCCTTGACATTAATGTCAACTCCGGCCTTACTTGAGTTGTAATAATGCCACTGTCTGGAAAAATAGGGGTCGTTGGGCGTTTCATAGGCCCTTTTCACTATCCTCCTCACGGGATGGGCCGAAACCACGCCGGGCATGGATTCAAATGAGGCCGACGCCTTCGTGGCGGGGACATTTGAGGAGAACTTCACCCTGTAAAAGCGGTGCATCCCCATTTTCCGGCTTCGGGGCTCGAACTCCCCGGCGTCCGGAAAAACGCGTTCCAGGCTTTCTATCCCCAGTTCCTCTATGAGGTTTCCCATGCCGGGTGCCTTGGTAGGGACGGACTCTCCGGCGGCAAGGGCCTCTTCTATTGCGGCGGCAAGGTATTCGTCAAACTGGACGGAAACGAGCCCGGGAATGTCATTAGAAGCCACAGGCTCCGTTTTTGCCGGAGCCTGTGAATTTGAAATAGGTTCTTGTACCTGGCAGGCAGCGGTCAGGACCGCTACTGCAAGATACTTAGCGAAGTTTCTTATAGCCATAACGTGCTTCTTCGGCCAGTTCAATCTCAATGCGCATGAGACGGTTGTATTTGGCAATACGGTCTGTGCGGCTGAGGGAACCGGTCTTGATCTGACCGCTGTTGGTGGCAACAGCGATGTCGGCGATGGTGGTGTCCTCGGTTTCGCCGGAGCGGTGGCTGGTAACGGTGGTGTAGCCGTGACGGTGAGCCATCTCAATGGCGTCAAGGGTTTCGGTGAGGGAACCGATCTGGTTGACCTTGATGAGGATGGAGTTACCTGCACCCATCTCGATACCCTTCTGGAGGTACTTCACGTTGGTTACAAAGAGGTCGTCGCCAACAAGCTGGCACTTGTCGCCGATAGCCTTGGTGAGCTTTACCCAGCCCTCCCAGTCTTCCTCGGAGAGACCGTCCTCGATGGAATCGATGGGGTATTTGGCGATAAGCTGCTTGAGGTAATTGATCTGCTGGTCTGTGGTGAGCTTGCGGCCGCGAGGATCTTTCTTCTTGCCGTCCTTGAGCTGCTTGTAGTCATAGTAGAACTTGCCGTCCTCCTTGAAGCAGAACTCGGAAGCTGCGCAGTCCATGGCAATGGTAACGTCCTTTCCGGGAACGTAACCGGCACCTTCGATAGCTGCGATGATGCAGTCAAGGGCGTCGTTGATGCCCTTCAGAGCGGGAGCGAAACCACCTTCGTCACCTACTGCGGTGGAGAGACCACGGCCCTTGAGAACCTTCTGGAGAGCGTGGAAGACCTCTGCGCCCATACGTACGGCTTCGGCTTCATTGGCTGCGCCGATGGGACGGATCATGAACTCCTGGAATGCGATGGGGGCGTCGGAGTGTGCACCGCCGTTGATGATGTTCATCATGGGAACGGGGAGAACGTAGGCGTTGGTGCCGCCAAGATAGCGGTAGAGGGGCTGGCCCAGCTCTGCGGCTGCAGCCTTTGCAACTGCCAGGGATACGCCGAGGATGGCGTTTGCGCCAAGCTTAGACTTGGTGGGGGTGCCGTCCAGTTCGATCATGGCTTTGTCGATGGCCCTCTGCTGGGTAGCATCCATGCCGATGATTTCCGGAGCAATCACCTTATTCACATTGTCAACGGCCTTGAGGACGCCCTTGCCGCCGTAACGCTTTTTGTCACCGTCACGAAGCTCGAGAGCTTCATTCTCACCGGTGGATGCACCTGAAGGAACAGCTGCTACTCCAACAAAACCGGAATCAAGGGTAACTTCAACCTCAATGGTAGGATTTCCGCGTGAATCAAGGATTTCCCTGCCGAAAACTTGTACAATTTGCATAATTTTATAGGATTTAAGTGTAGTATTCTATTAAATCATGCAAATATAGTAATAATTTATGAGATTCACGTGAGATTTCTCGACTTCGCCCTCCGGGCTCCGCTCGAAATGACACCAGAATGGCCATCCCTCCCCCGAGGGGAGGGAAGAAAGGGAGGGGGTAACGGAGGGCTTGGGTTTTTTGGTTTTGGGCCCAGCCCAAAACGAAGAATGCCAGGCGTCTTCTGACGTCTGGCATTCCAAAAAACCGCAGCTACCTACTCTCCCACCTGGTGGGGCAGTACCATCGGCGATGGTGAGCTTAACTTCTCTGTTCGGAATGGGAAGAGGTGGTTCCTCACCGCTATAACCGCGGCAATATATGACTTGAGAGAATAGAGATCCTTCGCTAACGCTCAGGATGACAGATGCAATGCTACGACAGAACTTCGCTTCAATCGGCAGTATCTTTCTACTAGAGAAAGTCTCTCGGGCTATTAGTACAGGTCTGCTGAGGCCGTCACCGACCTTACACATCCTGCCTATCAACGTGGTAGTCTCCCACGACCCTCAAGGGAAAACTCATCTTGGAGACG
>Ga0310697_10000027_pt1 | contig 199078 bp, 262 predicted proteins | sample 172DNAGHGlowgp2_FD_203883 | JGI IMG/M metagenome (GOLD analysis project Ga0310697, IMG submission 203883) | Sheep rumen microbial communities from Palmerston North, Manawatu-Wanganui, New Zealand - 1728 DNA GHGlow gp2 (v2) (version 2) | ecosystem: Host-associated > Mammals > Digestive system...
CAAGATTGCGCGGAGGTCAATATAGTCCTCCACTTCGCCTTTGCCATAATCCGCGCCGACTTCCAGATACCCGTCATCCCACTTCTTTATCCGCGTATACTTCACAAGCCTCGGCGACGTCGCAAAGCGAATGACATCATTACCATATGAAAACAAACTATAATTCCCGGCACAGGAAAGCCTAGCCAAGCCAGTATTTGCAGATACCTTACGCTCCGCGCGCGTGGGGTATGCAGCCGAATACCTCATTTTGCCGCGATTGCCGTTCTCTGTTCCTTGCCGGTGCATAGTGCGCCAAACAAATTGACTGATATTTTAACCTATCGGTTGCGCCGAATCAAGCGGGATTTAGTGGCTGTGTTAGTCGCCAGTTGTTAGAGGTTGAACCGTGGCGTCTTCATGATACGGGCGGAGTTCCGGAAAGAAGTCCATCCTAAGCGCATTCGCCAGCTTCGCCGCCGTGCGGAACGAGAAGTTCACGTCCTGGTGCAACACCTTCGTGATGTACGGCCGCGACACCTCCATCCGACGCGCGAGCTCCGTCTGCGAGACGCCCAGCTCCTTCATCCGCCTGAGTATCCGCCGCAGGAACGCCGATCCGATCTTGTCAATCGCTTTCATATTTTCCAGTCAAAACCCTCTACGCGCTACACGTTCTTGCCTTATGGCTCCTCACATTTGCTTTCGCTACTGGGAGTTTTGGAACTTGTGAGGATTGGAGGATTTTTATGATTTTTCACCGAAACTCCTAGTCTCCTAATCTCCCAGCAGCAAAAGTAATGAGGGACATTCCAATCACCTCTATCGTTTATACATGACTTAATGGGTTAGATGTGTTCTTCAACCCCACGGAAATGGACGTTGAGCTCGTGGAGCGGGGCGAGGAGCGTGCCCAGCGGCGTGCCTTCGGTCATTTTCGCGAAGGCGTTGACGTCCTTTGGAAAGCACTTGCCGCCGTAGCCGAGCTTGCCATCTGGACCAGGCACATAGGTATGCATGTCGTTGATGTATCCCGAGAGCAATACGCCAGTGTGGACTTTCGCCCAGTCGCAGCCCATCTTTTCGACATACTCCTTCGCCGCGTTGAAGTACGTGACCTTGTAGGCACCGAACACGTTGTGGATGTACTTCGTAAGTTCGGCCTCAAGCGGACTCATCACCGTGAACTTCTTGCCGGGGAACACCTTGATCAGGAGATCGACCGCACCGGTAAATACCATCGTCTGCTTTCTGAAATCCTCGATGTACGTACGTTCCGTAAGGAATTCCGGCATGTAGCAGACCATGTGCCCGGTTTCCCGCGAAAGCATCTCGCTCGTTCCCGGGAGAATCGTGGTGCGTACGAACACGGGCACCTCCGGAAGACCGCGGATAAGTTCCTTCATGAGCGTCAGATCCTGCGTACCGTCGTCCTCCGTAGGCACGTGGATCTGCAGGAAGGCGATGTCAATCTGCGAGAGGTCGTCGTTGTACCCCTTCGGCGGATCGCTCACAAAGATTTGCGCATCCTTGTTATTCTCTTCCAACCACGCCTTGAGGGCCCCGCCGACAAACCCGCATCCGATTATTCCGACTTTGATCATTCTACTGCCCTTCTAAAACAACGCTCCGCGCCCGTGGGGTATGCAGCCGAATGCCCCATTTTGTCGCGATTGCCGTTCTCTGTTCCTTGCCGGTGCATAGTGCGCCAAACAAATTGACTGATATTTTAACCTATCGGTTGCGCCGAATCAAGCGGGATTTAGTGGCTGTGTTAGCCGCTAGCGGTGAGCGGTTGAGCCGCAGTCTCTTCAGGATACGGACGGAGTTCCGAACGACTTGACCATCTGCTCTAGCGTCAGCCACACAGTCTCGCCATCGGTCTTGACGGCAGGTTCGTTGCCGTCCGACGACTTGTAAGCCAATCAAGCAGCTTCGCCGGAACATCGGCAATCATCGGGAAGTATCCATTGTCCGTCCTGACACGGTCACGGACAGACCGGTCAAAGCGCTGCCCATCGTGGAAAGCTCTCACCTTTATCGGATCATAGAACTCTTCTTCGTTGTGTATCTTCGCGAGAGAAGAAAAGTCATAGCTGCGCGGACGCCCCGAAATCGGCGTCTTGAATCCGAGCCCGCACTTTGCCGCGCAGCGTTTCATCCAGTCAAGGGTGACATCCGAAAGTTCGCACTCGTTCCCCGGATACCCTCCGCCAACATCCTTGTGAACCCCGGAGAACCACCTCTGGACAATCCTCTCGGCCCTATCATACTGCATGGCGCTGTACCATTCGCGCCTTTCATCGGTCGCCATCGCATGATATATCCATTTGACATTCGGCGCCCGCTCGCTGTCATGATAGCCCTTGTACTTGTCATGCGGAGACGTCACCGCATCCCAAAGACCGAGCATGACGATCCTCGGTGACGCGACGATGCCATCTTTCTTCAGGCGCTCGATTGCGTAGGCGTCTTTGTCGGCATAGGCCTTCGCGATCTGGACCGCCGAAGAGAATCTGCGCGGGATGCCGACTTCCGATAGAAGCCAGCTCAGCGTGTGCGCAAGATACCCGCCACGGCTGAATCCAAAGAGATAGACACTGATGTCCTCGCCGTCCGGCGCGTTCAGCATCTTCTTCGTCAACCATCTGTAGGCGAGCCCGAGCGGACGGTCAAAGTCCGCCGCGAACATCCCGCTTGCCAATTCGTCGCCCTTGACGGTTCCGATTCCCTCGACATACACCGCCTGCGTGTCCGCACCGGCAGAACAGTCTATATCCTGCTTCAGCTTCCAGACGTTCGTTCGCGTGGAAGCCTCGTTCCATGTCCCGTCTATGCACACGACGAGTTTCATTCGACAGCCTCCAACCAGTATGTGTACTCGACTGGCTTGGCGATCCCCAATGAACCCCAGGTCGCCAGAAGCTCCCACCACTCCTGGGAGACGATTAGCCGTTGCACGGCCCTTTCATCCACGCTCCCGTCTCCACGCTGCAAGGTGCCGTCAAGCAAAGTCTGCGCACTGTCGCCCCAGTCCCACCAGTAGGCGCTTGCGACATCGCAGAAGTTCGTTTTGGAGTTTTCATCGCAGTCAGCAGCGCTTGAAACATCGAACCATACGCAACCAGATGGTAGCCAGCCTGACATCGCGATCAGAAGAACAAGCACAAAAGGGCAATGCCACACGCCCTTGATCATTGCAACTTCTTTCCCAAGCTTGATTTACACGCGAAGAGTACCATTCCCAAGCGAACGGCGGTAGTCATCGACCGTCATGGCAAGCCCCTTCTCAAGGCTGATGGCGGGCTTCCACCCAAGCGACCGTATGAGCGTGGTGTCGCAGAGCTTGCGCGGCGTACCGTCCGGCTTCGTGGCGTCCCAGTCGATCGCCGCCGGACACCCAGTCGCCGCCTTCACCTTCTCCGCTAGCGTGCGGATGGACACCTCTTCGCCCGATCCCACGTTCACGAGATCCGGCGGGTTCTCCAGCTCCAGCATGAACACGCACGCCGCCGCAAGGTCGTCAACGTGCAGGAACTCGCGGAGCGGCGTCCCCGTGCCCCACAGCGGCACCGTGGCGTCGCCGTTGACGCGAGCCGTCTCGAACTTGCGGATCATGGTGGGCAGCACGTGTCCGCCCACGACGTCGTAGTTGTCGCCGGGACCGTAGAGGTTGGTGGGCATCAGCGAATGGTAGAGAACTCCACAGTCGCGCCGCAGGAACTCGCAGAGCTTGAGTCCGGATATCTTCGCGAGCGCGTAGCCCTCGTTCGTCTTCTCCAGCTCGCTCGTGAGGAGCGCGCTCTCGGGAATCGGCTGCGGAGCCATGCGTGGGTAGATACAGGTGGATCCGAGGAACAGCAGACGCTTCACGCCTGCCTTGTACGCGCCCCAAACCGTGTTGAGCGCGATCATCTCGTTCTCGTAGAGGAAGAGCGCGTTCGCCGCCGAATTCGCGCCGATGCCGCCCACGCGCGCTGCTGCGATCACCGCCACGTCCGGCTTCTCCGCCGCGTAGAACGCGGCGACGGCGGCAGGGTCGAGCAGGTCCAGTTCCTTGTGCGTGCGCGTGACAACGTTTGCGTAGCCCTTCTTGGCGAGCGCGCGGCACACGGCGCTCCCCACCATGCCACGGTGTCCGGCAACGTAGATTCGGTCTGTCTTGTTCATTTCAGCTTCAACTCCTTCTCGGCCAGCTTGAGATCGGCGTCCATCATCATCTTCACGAGGCCCTTGAACGTGACCTTCGGTTCCCAGCCGAGGACGCGCTTCGCCTTCGAGGGATCGCCCAAAAGCTGCTCCACCTCGCTCGGACGCTCGTAGCGGCTGTCGTGGCGAGTGTACTTCTCCCAGTCGAGCCCCACGTACCCGAACGCCTCGGCCAGAAACTCCTTCACGGAGTGCATCTCGCCGGTCGCGAGCACGTAGTCGTCGGGGTTGTCCTGCTGCAGCATCCGCCACATGCCCTCCACGTAGTCGCCCGCGAAGCCCCAGTCGCGCAGGGCGTTCACGTTGCCCATGAAGAGCTCCGACTGGAGGCCCAGCTTGATGCGGCTCGCCGCGCGCGTGATCTTGCGCGTCACGAACGTCTCGCCGCGCCGTGGCGACTCGTGGTTGAACAGTATGCCGTTGGAGGCGTGCATTCCGTACGCCTCGCGGTAGTTCTTGACGGCCCAGTACGAATAGAGCTTCGCCACGCCGTACGGGGAACGCGGGTAGAACGGCGTCGTCTCCTTCTGCGGCACCTCCTGCACCTTGCCGTACAGCTCGCTCGTCGAGGCCTGGTAGAAGCGCGTCTTCACGCCAGTGAGGCGTATTGCCTCCAGCATCCGCATCGTGCCGAGCGCGTCCACGTCGCCCGTGAACTCGGGCGAGTCGAACGACACGCGCACGTGGCTCTGCGCCGCGAGGTTGTACACCTCGTCGGGATTGATCTCGTGTACGATTCTCATGAGACACGAACTGTCGCAAAGATCGCCGTAGTGCAAAAAGAGATTGACCCCATTCACGTGCGGATCCTCGTAGAGGTGGTCGATGCGCGACGTGTTGAACGTGCTCGACCTGCGGATGATGCCATGGACTTCATACCCCTTCTCAAGGAGCAGTTCGGTCAGGTACGACCCGTCTTGTCCGGTGATGCCGGTAATGACAGCACGCTTCCTCATCATGCAGTCTCCTCCCACGGCTCGATGTCCGCGAGCACCGGGTGGCTCAGGTCCTTCTCCGACAGCGTCACAGCGCCTATGTCGACCGGCCACTTGATACCGAGGGCGGGATCGTCGAACCTGAGCCCGCGTTCGGACTCGCGGCAGTACACGTTGTCGCACTTGTAGCTGAACAGCGTGTTGTCCTCCAGCACGACGAACCCGTGTGCAAGCCCGCGAGGCACGAACATCTGCTTGCGGTTCGTGCCGGTCAGCAGCACGGCCACGTGCCTGCCGAACGTGGGCGATCCCTTTCGCACGTCCACGACGACGTCCCACACGGCCCCGTGCACGACGCGAACGAGCTTCGCCTGCGTGTGCGGCGCAGCCTGCCAGTGCAGGCCGCGCACGACGCCCTTGGACGACCTGCTCTCGTTGTCCTGGACGAACACGGCGTCAATGCCTGCATCGGCATAACGCTGCGCATTGTAGGTCTCGGCGAAGTAGCCGCGTCCGTCCACATGGACGTCCGGCTCGATCACCTTCAGACCAGATATTCCCATCGGCGCTTCTATTACTCTCATGACTGCCTACTTCTCTCCGTGTGGCCGTAGTATACCACAACTTCTTGCGCCGTGTCTACAGCAAAATTAAACCACATTGCGACCGGTGACCATCCTGCCTATGGCGAACGCCGCCGCACAGCACACGGCCGCCAACAACGCGATGGGCCAGAAGACGACACACATGACGAGCATCCGCCGCGCCCAGAGCACGTAGTTGTCCAGCACGGCCAGGCACAAGATCATGCCGACGGCCACGCCGCCGAGATACATGCCCAGGCAGAACAACACCCAGCCGCTCATCGCTCCCCCTGCGCAGGCATGAGCCCGTGCTCGCGGCCGTAGTCGCGCCAGTTGCCCTCGTTGAGGTATATGCCCCGCTCGTAGGCGTGGTCGTACACCTTGTTGAACAGGGCGCGGCACCTGGGGCACCGCTTCGACGCGTTGGAGCCGACGTAAGTCGCCCCGCACCCGCACGTCTTCTCACGCGGCGGGTTCCTCCGGCGGTCAGCCATTTCTCCTCCAGCCATTGCTCTTCCTCCACTCGTCTAACCTGCGGCACGGCAGCTGGCCGGTGCCGGAGCCTCCCGGCCCTGTGATGCACATGTACGGCGTAAACAGCCGCTTGACCGCGGCCCAGAGGCCGCTGCCCCTGGGGCGCACGAGCGCGCAGTCGCAGTCGCACCCGGTCGCGTCCGGGTTCTCCGCGAACGGGCACCTGCCGGTCCCATCTGGCGACGTGCCGCTCATTTACGCTCCCTCCCGCCGTCGCAGCCGCTGAAACCCCAGAACAGCCGGTCGCACAGCCAGCAGAACGCCAGCACGGCGAGCGACAGCGGCCACAGCGCGCAGAACAGCAGGTCAAGCGCGAAGTCGGCCGCGTTGGCATACGGACCGCCGGTGATGCGGCTGTACGCCAGAAGGGCGGCCGCGACAAGCGCGTACGCCCCGATCGATATGAGTGTCACCATGTTTTCCTCCAGTTTCCGTAAAAGGCCTTCGCCTCGGCCTTGGTGCCGGTCATCTGCACCTCGCCGTCACGGGACACGCCGTACACGTGCGCCCCGCCCTCGTCCTCGTACACCGACAGGGCCACCTTGGCCCCGTCGTCAATGCGCTCGTGGAGCGTCTTAACCAGTTTAAGCATCAACTCTCCTTGCCTCTATAAGATATCGCGCAAAAAACTCCTAGGCTTACGCCGTAGTGTACGAGTTGCGTCCATAAATGTGCTGTACTTATCACGAAGTGCAGTGGCATCAACGTCTACCCACCCAGCAGGATCTACTATCCGGTAAAACGACGGCTTGGTCGGATGGGTACCCCACGGAGTAGAATCAAACACAGCGTAATGCTCCCACGGCATTCCCCGCATCTCATGGCCGGGAAGAACCACTTGATACGCCGTACTTGGCCTCCCACCCCTGCCAAGAGACATTCGCAACAGTCGGTTGTTAACCTCAGGTACATGATCCGTGAAAAACGACTTGCCTGTCCTGAACGACTTACTGTGCACTAAGTCAGATACCGAGAGACTCCCACCATTGCGAGTATACGTCAACGCCTCCCTGACATCAGGTGTTGCAAAGCCTGGGTCAGTGATAGGCCATGCACTCTGAAATACCCTATTGGTAAACTCATTCCCCCTAAAAATGTTACCTCTCGATTTTACGTACTCCGAAGTACGAGGTACCCCGTCTGTCCAGTTATTCAACGCATACCGGACACTATCACGATACCGCTCTACCTCTGGGCGCACCATGTCACGGAAACTCCGTGCCACCTCTCTACCCCTGACACGCCCGTCTAACGCATCCGCAACCCTACTATTGACGGCTATAACGTCTGGCAGCAGAAATCGCTTCTTGCCTCCACCCCGCAGTGTTCTCCGCAGATGCAAGCCCTCTAGGTACTCCCTCAGCGGAACGCCTTTAGCCTTTGCCTGGCGGAATGCGCGCGCAAGGCTCATACCGAGACTCTTAGCTTGTTCGCCCACGGATAGTTTGCTGAAGCTCACACTAGGGTTGGCTAAACACGACTGCAACATGCGGCGAGTCACACGCGTGACCCTGCCGGACCTAATCAAATCTGCAAGCCGCCTCGCCGCTTTAGACCCAGCGCTCTTCTCAAGATCCGCGATACCGGCACCGGCTATTCTCTCGGCGTCCGCGCGCTTGCCGAGCCTGTCCGACACCTGCCTGGCCAGGTACTCGGCGAGCAGCTCCCTGTCGAGCTTCCTGGGATCCGTGTCCGGCCCGTAGCTGTCGGTGTACACCGTGTGGAACCCGCTCTTCCTGATCTCCCGCAGCAGCCTGCGCCGCTCGGACGAACGCCCGCTGAGCACGGTCATGTCGACGTGGTGCCCGAGCTCGTGACCGATGATCGTCCTCAGGAAGTCGCGGCCCGACCCCTTCAGCCCCCAGTGCCGCATTACCGCACGGTAGCGCGGGTTGATGCGCACCGTGCCGTCATCCTGCGTGTTGCCTCCGGACGAGTTGGGCGCCAGCACGTCCTTCGACACCGGCCTCCCGTCGACGTACGTCGGCTGGCGACTCACGACGAGCCTGTCGCCTGACACGGGATATCCCATGCCGGCGTACGCCCTGCGCACCTCGTCGTAGATCTCGGGTACGTCGATGCGGGCTGACATGGCCACATCACCCCATCGACGAGACCTTGAATGACCGGGTGTCGAAGACCTCCTTGACGAGGTCCGCCACAAGCATGGCCCTGCGGCCGTCCCTGTTCTGCAGGTCGTCGGCCGGGAACGAGATGCCGTACGTCGGGAACTCGAAGAAGTTCCACGGCGTGCCGGTCTGGTCCACGAGCTGCGTGTAGACTGGATCGATCGGGCCGCCCTTGAACATCGACCGGAACATGCGCACTAGCGCCTCGTCGGTCACGGTGTACGCCGGCGGGATGTTCCCCTCCTCGAGCTCGTCGCGGTACACCAGGAACAGCCTGACGCGGAGCTTGAGGTTGCCGAACTCGTGGACGCCGCGCAGGAAAAACCTGAACGCCTCGGACCGCTCGTCGGCGGGCGTGTACACGAACACGGTGCCGGTCTCCTGGTCGAAGTCCGTGAGCGTGCCCGGTATGCACTTGAACAGCGCCTCGACCTTCGCTGCCATCTCGACCACCGGGCTGGCGAGGCCGATGGCCGACACCGGCTTGTCCTTCTTGGTCGGCCTCTTGCCTGTGCTCTCGTAGAGCTTGACCGTCTTGTCTGCCGTGACGGTCTTTGTCTTATTGGTTGTCTTCTTGGTTGTCTTCTTCATGTCTGTTGCCTCCTTGTTGCGTATGCCCCGGAACGCCCGGGGCCTGAAACCGGGATCAGCCGTACGGGTACGGATACCCCCTGCGGTCGTCGTCCTTCGACGAGAACGCCTTGTACCCGAGATACCCCAGCAACGGTATTCCGATTGCCGCCGCGGCCGTGCCGATCGGGTGCTCGGCCGCGAAGCCCTTGACCTTGTCCCACGTGGACGGGGGCGGCGGTGGCGGGGCTGGCGGCGGCGCCGTCAGGGCCTTGTAGTCCTGGTAGCCGCGGAGGCCGCCGTACCCGGCCAGGCCGAGCAAGCCCACCTTCCCGAGCGTCCTGAAGAGCCCGGCAGACTTCATGAGGGCGCCGGGGTCGACCCCGGCCGCCTCGGCGGCCTTGCAGAACCCGGCGACGTAGGCCCGCATCTCGGGCGGAACCGCCTCCTCTGCCCTCTTCTCACCTCTCATCCCGGCTACGATGCCGCGGATTGCCTCTGCTGTCTTGGTATTCATTGTCTTTACCTCCGTTTTCAGCCTCTGTAATACGTCCCGCCGTACGCGACCAGCGGCACGGCGGAGAGCGGGAGCAGCATCGTGCGCCCGCGCATGAACTCCTTCGCCGCGTCAAGCGCGCTGCGCGCCTGCGGGCTGTTCACGGCGCCCTGCACGGCCTTGCCGGCCGTGCCGAGCGCGTTGCCGACCCGCTGGCTGCCCATCGCGCCCCGCACCGCGGCCCCGATGCGCGGGACGAGGCCCCTCGCACGCCGAAAAAGCGCGACCGGGTCCACGTTGAACGCCAGGGCGGTCTTCACGAAACCGTCTATGTACGCGTCGCTCATGCCGGCACCTCCGTCACCCGTGCCACCGGCTGAGCTGCACGCGCTCCTTCCGCTTGGCGTTGTTGTACGCGCCGGCGCCGGGAGTGAGCAGGTTGGCCCACCTGAACCTCTGGTCGTAGTCGATCTGGTCCTGCGCGGTGCGGCCGCGCGTGAAGAAGGCCTTGCCGCGGCCTAGCATGTTCGCGAGCGCGCCGGCGGTGAGGCCGGCGACCGCGCCGATGCCCTTGCCCTTGATGCCGCGCAGCCTCAGCTTGCCGAGCCACCTGTTGGCGCGTCGCGAGCCGAGGGCTGCGCCGAGCGCGGTGCCCTCGCCGAGCGTGGCCCACTGGCCGAGGCGCTCCATGAAGTCGTTGCCGAACGCGCTGGTGCCGCCGCGAGCCGGGAAGTTCTCGGCGACCTGCTGCGGAAGCTGCTGCGGCTGCTGCCCCGGCTGCGGAACCGCCCGCTGCGGGGGCACGGGCGGCGCCGCCACCTTGGCCAGCGCCGCGGGGTCTACCCCCATGGCCTCCGCCGCCTTGCAGAAGCCGGCGGCGAACGCCTGCTCCTCGAGGGTGAACCGCGCCTCAGCGGCCTTCTGCTGGCGCATCCCGGCGACCACGCCGCGGATGGCATCTCTCGTCTCGTTGTTCATCGACTGTTCTCCTTGTCTGTTGTTCACGGTCTACAATCCTCGCGGCATGCTATTTAAGCCCAGCCTGCTGGTATCTGCCCTTCCATCCCAGCTCCCCGAGCGCGTCTATGATCTCGTCGGACGGGCGTTTGCGGAACAGGCGGATGCGTTTAAGCGCGTCGGGGCCGCTCTCGACGCTCTTGATCGCGGCTGACATTCCTCCCGGATTCTCCCGCGTGTAGGCGGACAACGGCAGGTGGAACAGCTCGCGCCTCTTCATGAACGGCAGATCGCTGGCCGGGACAAGCGTCTCGAAATTCCACGGGCCTATGTTCGGACGGCCTTTCATCTCCATCCTGCTGTACAGGTCGTATGTCTTGTCCATCTCGCCAAGCAGTGCCTTTATCGGATTACCCCCGGCCCTCTGGGTATTGGGGCCGAGCATCATGTGCGGGGCGAACGGGGAATACCCGTTGACCACGGCCTGGCTATCGGCGCCGTCAAGTATGCTGAACAGGCCGAGGCGGCGCCGCTCGTCGGTAAACCCATTCCTGTGGGCGTAGAAGTCGGCCACGTGAGGGCTGCGCGTAGCGGTCACTCCCCAGCTGAAATCGACCTTGGGGTCTATCCCGTCCGCACGCATGTCCCACCCGGGCTTCCGGCTGTTGCGGAATATCGCCTGCCGCAGGGCCTTCGGAGCCCCGGCCACCCGCTTCGCGACCGAATCCGCCGGGTCTCCGCCCCTGAACAGCGGGAACCTGATCCCCTCCTCCCTGATAACGCGTGCCGCGCTTACCGGCCTGTTCTTGGTCTTCGCGAACAGCTTAGCCAGCTTGCGCCCCACGACATGGTTGCGCAACTTCACGTCAAGTTCGTCCGCAATGAACCCCAGACTCGGCTTATCGCTGCTATACACCCCAGGAACCCGCGGCTTGGGCACGTACGTGCGCATCTTGGAGGAGAGCACCCTGCGGGCGACCTCCGCAACACCGCCCTTCGACCGCAGCATCTCCTTCACGATGCGAGTGCTGGCCCGCTTCTCGCCGCGCATCCCGGCCACCATTCCGAGCACGCATTCTCTGATCTCGTTGCTCATGCCTCCACCCCCTTGTAGGGCGACACCGAGTCGACCTTGACCCACCTGTCACAGACCACGTCGGTAATTCCCGGACGCACGACCCGCCACGGCTCGGGGGCAACCACGATGCCGCTGTCGGCCAGCCCGAGCCACGCAGCCCACCAATTGAAGGTGGAGTTGGGTATGATCGCGTGCCTGCACCTGCCCATGAGCTGCAGCTGCCACCACGGTGGCTGGACGCACCCGACAACCTCCGCGTCCGGAATCCGGCCGAACGTCCGCTCGCACCACGCCGCGTCGTCGCCGAACACGAAGAAACGGCACCCCGGCACATGTGCGCGCATGTAGTCCATCGCCCTGGGATAGTAATGCGGCCCGACCGTCCAGCGGATTCTGAGGAAGTCCGTTCGCCTCGTGCCCACCATGACCGAACCCGGCCTGTCGATGCGCGACAGCAGCCCGGCATACCTCTCCCGCAGATCAACCGGCCACGGAAGGGCGAGCTCCCTCCGCAGCGTATCGGAGATGTCCACGAAATAATGCTCGTTCGCAAAATACCCCGTAATGTAAGCAGGAGTCTCGGTAAACAACTGAGGCAGGTACTTGTCTGCCTTGCCGCGGACGTCAATGCGCCGGAGGCCAGCATGGCTCCACCTCATACGCGAGCCGAACCGCGCCATGATGCCCGGAAACCAGTCCCGGAGCATCGGCTGGATCCGACTGTCGTCATATACAACCGGGACCCCTGTCCGAATCTCGAGCGCCCGGCCGAACGCGTACTGGAAAAGCTGGTTCCCGAGCCGGCCGGACATACGGACGCAGTGGTGCGGCGTGGTCCTCGGAACTTGCGTGGCTGTGCTGTCGCTCATGCCTTATCCTCCCTGCGCCTGCTGCTGCAGCACCATGTCCCTCCCCTGGAGCGCGGCCTGGTTGCGCATCTCGTCCATCCTCTGGATGACGAGCGCGTGCAGCGTCGGGTTCGAGTGCTTGATCTTGATGAGCTCGCTCCTGCGCATCGACTCCGGCGTCTGGGTGAGGAGCTGCTGCGCGAGGGCGCCGGCCTGCTCGTACACGTCGCCAGGAGTCGCGCCAACGACCGCCCCGGGCCCGGCGTTCTCGCCGCCGCTGCCGTCGAGCTGCTGCGCGGACTGCTCCTCCATGGCCTTCTGCTGCAGGCGCTGGATCTCCTGCTGCTCCTTGACGACGCGCTCCTGCTCGGCCATGTAGTCGATGCCGAGCGGCCTGTACGCTGTCTGCTTGGAGATGTCCTGCCCCGCGGCGGCCTGCATCATCAGCGCCTTGCGCTCGAGGTCGTCGGCGAGCGTGACCGGCCTGAGGTGCGCCTCGACCTTGTCTGACCAGCGGAAGTAGCGGCCGACGATCCTGACGATCCACGTGATGATGCTGCCGTAGCCGTTCACGAGGTGCGACCACTCCTTCTCGAAGAGGCGCAGCGCCACCGGCGCGGCCTGCAGCGACAGGGAGCCCTTGTAGAGCTCCGCCGGGTAGCCCATGGACGTGAACAGCTCGTCGAGGGCGAGCTGTATGCTCTCCTTCGGAGACAGGCTCTTCGCCTCGCCGCCGAGCATCTGGTAGCCGATCGCGAACGGGGCGACCTGGACGTCGGTCATCTGCTTGCGGTGGTTCTCCACCATCTGCTGCATCTGGCTGACGAACGTGCCCATGTTCATGAGCGACAGGGCGTCCTGGTTCGTGGTGGACTGGGCCTGAGGGAACAGGACGCGGAACGGCACGACGTAGTCGAGCGTGATCGCCTCGTCGTACCTGCGCAGGAGCTGTATGTAGTACGCGAGCTTGAAGTTGGGCAGCATCGGCGGGAGGCCGAGGCCGCGGATCGGGAGGCCCGCGAGGCTGCCCGCCCTGAGGTGGAACAGCGAGCCGTCCTTGAACTTGAAGAGGTTGTCCGACGGCCTGAGGGCCGTCTCGATCATCGACCACGGCGTGTCGTTCAGATAGAACGGGTTGCCGTCCTTTATCTTGGCGCAGAACTGCGGGTCCATCTCCAGGTAGTACTCGGTGCGGCCGCTGATCGGGTGGACGCGCACCTTTATGCGCTTGGGGTTCCAGCGGATGAGCTTCACCCGGTCGATGTCGGGCGAGCGCCTGTCCCGGTGCCCGAACGCCACCTCGGCGTCGCACTTCGGGCAGTGGCCGGTGAACTCGCCCTTCTTGAACTTGTAGGGGATGGCGTCGCAGTGGTACTCTGTCTGGCAGCCGGGGCAGACGAGCATGCGGTCGAACGGCAGGAACAGGGACAGGTACACGTTCCCGTAAGTGATGAAGTCGTCGCCTATCTCCCCGAGCGTCTCGATGAGCTTCATCTTGTCGTCGAGGAAGGTCTCGTACTTCTCGCGGTCCTTGTCCTCCTCGCCCTCGACCACTATCTCGGTCAGGAAGTACCGGACCACCCGGCCCGTAACCGCGCGGAACGGGGCCATGGTGGTCATGAGGAACTCGCAGAGCTCGTATATCTGGTTGATGTCGGACGGGACGTACTCCGACGCGATGTCGAAGAACGGGTTGGGGTACTTGTCAGCCCCCGAGCGGGTTATCCCGCTGTACCCGGCGTACCCTACCGCCGCTCCTGTGTTCTGAACTGCCATCTGTCGGCGTCCCCTCGGCGGATCCGGCTAGCACATGTTCTCGGTGACGGGACGGCGGTTGTGGCGCCTGAGGCCCAAGTTGGCCGTGGCCACGCCAAGACCCCGGCCGGCGCCGGCCTTGGCGAAATGCTCCGCGCCGGCGTCGATCACGTCGTCGATCTCGGCCGCGTCGCCCGCGGCCTTCTTACGCTCAACTGCGTTCTGCTTCTCCATCATGGTCTGCTCCTTCGTTGCCGACCGACAGCCAGAAGAGTGCTATGAAGTCCTGGCTGTCCGGTTCGGCGTATATTTTAGCACAACGACCATGATACTCGCAAGATGTCCTTTTCTCCCCGGATAGGACAACCATCGGGCCGGGCTTGATCCCCACCATCAGCTCGGACGCGTACGACGGGTCGCTGACCGTCAGCACGGCCGAACGTCCCTGGCGGCCTGGGTGCAGCCGCCCCATGATCCGGCACTCCCAGCGTTCCCCTCCGACCTTGAGCCGCTCCTCCGGGATGGCCAGGGCGACGCGCACGGTCTCGCCCAGCGCCGAGCGCCTCAGCTCCTCCTCGGCCCGGGCGCGATAGGCGTCGCGCTCCCTGGCCCCCTCGAGCTGGCTCGACAGGTCGGCGACCTGCGCCTCGAGCTCCGCCGCGCGCTGCAGCAGGGCCGCGTGGTCCCCCGCCAGCTTGGTCATCGCGGCGACCACGTCTCCGGACGCAGTGAGCTCCCGCGCGCGAGGCCGGGCGGGGGCGGCGGCGATGCCCCGCAGCGTCCCCCGCAGCCCCTCCAGGGCCTCCTCCCGGCCCGGCAGGTCCGTCTCCCCGGTTCCGGGCGCAGGGCCCGACAGCCCGTCGTAGAACCCGTCCAGCGTGTCGTCGTCGGCCGGGGCCTCCGCCCGGCGCGAAAACATCCCCGGGTCGTCAGGATCCCGCAGGACCGGCCGCTCCGGCCCGGGGCGGCCGGGACGGTACGCCCTCGGGGGGACGAAGCCGGCCCCTGGCAGTATGCGCCCCCGCACCCTGTGCGGCTGCAGCGTCGGGACGGGCGTATCCCCGTGCCCGGGCTGGACCCCGCGGCCGGCGCCGATCGCACGGGCCGGACGGGCTTGGCGTCCGGGCCTTGACGGTGCAGGCGGAGGGGCCGGGTCGGGCGGCCGTGGCCGCGGGGGTGGGGGTGTGCGGCGTCCTGCGCCCTCCCCGGTCCCCTCCGCCTGCGAATAGTACTCCCTGTACCGCTCGGCCTCGGTGCGGCCGTCGTAGCGGGCCGCGTCGGCCCGCTTCGCCGTGTCCTTCGTGTCGATGTGGCGCATGCCCTTCGGGACGATGCCGTTCACCGCGGCCACGCCCGGGGCTATTATGCCGTCCCTGCCGCCGTAGGCGTCGGCGCGGGGGCACACGAAGCCGGGGAGGCCGCCGGCGGTCGGCGGCTCCCCGGAATATCCCCTGTCGCGGGGCAGGCGCGTCACGAGGCCGTCCACGTCAGGCATCGCGGGCCCCCTTCCCCGCGTACACCGACACGTGGTCGTAGTGCAGGTACGCGTTCAGGCGGTACTCCCCGACGGCGGCGACGTACGTCACCTCGTAGCGCACGCGCCCGTTGAGCGTGGTGGACATGATCCACCTCCGCACCCCGTCGCCGGACTCCATCTGGCACTCGACGCGCACCTCGAGGCAGACGGGGGACACGGCCGAGGTCAGGAGCGCGTGGCGCCGCACGAGCTCGACGGCGGCCGCGTCCCTGTCCTCCGGAAGCGGGTCGCCCATCGGCGCGGGCGACACGGGCACTGCGAGCGGCTCAGGCATCTGCCGGCGCCTCCTCGATGCAGCGGTTCTCGAACTTCTTGTACGCGTCGAGGTAGTACCTCGCCTTCGCGGCGTCGTACGTGACCTCGTAGTACATCCCGTCCGGGAGCGTCGTGGAGAGGAGCCACTTCGCGTTCCCGAGGACGTGGCACTGCCACACGACGTACACGTCGAAGGCGGCGGCCGGGTCAGACCTGTCGAGGTGCCCCTTCACGTAGCCGCGGACTATCTCCGCGGCGGCTGCGTTGCGGTCCGGGTGCATGTCAGGCATACCCCCTCTCCTCGTCGACGCAGACGTCGTCGGACTTGTCGTAGACGTCGAGGTAGTACTGCGCCTTGGACGCGCTGTACGCGACCTCGTAGTACCGCCCGTCGCGCAGGGTCGTCGTCATCAGCCACTTCGCGTTGCCGAGGACGTGGCACTGCCACACCACCTGCACGTCGAAGTCGTCGAAGCCCTCCGTGTCCTTGACGTGGCTGCAGGCGTACCTGCGCACGAGCTCCGCGGCCGCCGCGTTGCGGTCGCGCGGGAGCTCCTCGTCCATCGGATAGCACTTGTGCCTGTCCGGATCCCCCATGTCAGGCCCCCTTCCCGGACTTCTTCGCGGGCTTCGCCGACTTCTCCGGCTTCGCAAGGTCGACGTTGCCGCCGCCCTTCGGCGCGAGCGTGCACAGGACGTCCATGAGGTCGTCGAGGACGTCGACGTTCACGTCGAACACCTCGAACCCGCAGTCCGCCGTGAGCCGCCGCAGGGCCTCGAAGTACGAGGACTGCCTGCCCGGGCCGTTGAGGCCCATCGCCAGGTGGACGATCGTGGACCGGCCGCAGGGCTCGCCAGGGACGGACGTCTCCGCCCTGTACACGCGGTACACGCACAGGTTGTTCGACTGGTCGGACACGCGCTTCACGAGCTCCTTCGCCCGCTTGGTGTCGACGCACTTCCGCGACAGCTGCTCCACCGACTTGACGTCGCCGAACCGCGCCACGAGATACTCCGGGGATCCCCAGGCGGGGGCCGGCTTCTTCTTGGCAGCCCCCTTTCTGCTTGGACTCTTAGTTGCCATCACTTTGCTCCTTTTGACTTTGGCTGTTCATCTCCGGCCCGTCCCGTCTGTCCCGCCCGTCCCGCCTGTCCAGCCCCGAACGCCTTGACCGCCCTGTTGTGGCGGACTATGTCGGCAAGCGACTTCGGCCTGTCGTCGGCTATCAGGTCCTCCCGCGTGACCGGCTTCTCGGCCCTGGCGACGGGGGCGACCTTCGCCCGCGCGCCGGCCCCCGGCACCTTGAAGTGCCCCATCCGGGCCATGTTGGCCTTCACGGCCTCGTCGTCCGCCCTGCGGCGCTCCTCCAGCTTCCTCTCGGCCTTCTCGGCCGCGGCCTTCCTGGCCTCCTGCGTCCTGCGCTCGGACTCGGCGCGCTCCCCGGCCGTGGGGAGGACGGCGCTGCCGGGTATGTGCGGCTCGCCGTCCTGCGACTCCCACGCAAGGGCCCCGTTGTTCATCGCCATGCGGACCGCGCGGTTGTCCCGCACCTCCAGCCACGGCGCGATGAAGCGCTCGCCGGGCGCCACCGAGCGGTGGACGCACTGCATGTACATGTCGGCCCCGGTCAGGTTCGTGAATATCATGACAGCGCCGCCATGTTCGCGTCAACGATGTCGCTGATCTCGCGCGCCATGCGGGCGAGCAGCAGTCCGCGCCTGACCTGCCACGGGATCGGGCTGTAGTCCGAAAGCGGGTCGACCTTCCCCCCGTCGACGACGGTGACCGTAGCAGTGCGGCCGTCCGGCAGGGCGATGGTGTGCCTGGTGACGCCGGGCTCGACCACGACCGGCCTGAGCTGGTTCCTGGCCAGCTCGACCAGCCTGCGGCCCAGGCTCTCGAAGAACGAGGCCGCCGGCTCCGGAAGCTGCGGCAGCGAGTAGCGCGGGCCGCAGCAGCCGCCATGGCAGCCGCCTCCGCACTTTGCCTGTTTCCCGGTTCCGGCGTTTTCCTGCTTGCGCTGGGCCTCGCGGATGCGTGCCCTGCGCTCCCTGTCATGCTTGTTCTTGCGCTCCCGCTGCTCCGGTGTGAGCGGTTTCCTGGTATCCGTCTTGCCTGCTTTGCCCGTCTTGCCTGCTTTGCCCGTCTTGCCTGCTGCGGCCTTCCCGGCCGCTGGGTGCTTTGGTGTTTTCTGCATCTGATTGGATCCTTCTGTTGCGAGAACGGGAATGAGTGTACCACACTGGCCGGCGTGAAGTCAAGCATCTTCTGGAAAAATCTTTTCTGCCGATCTGCCGAAACTCGGGAGAAATCCCAAGGGGGACACGTTCGACCCCCGAGCAGGGGGATCGAGCGAATGCGAGATCCCCCTGCGAGCGGGGTCAAAACGAGGGGGCTCCCCCGGGATTTCAAAAACGCCTGCAACCCGATTTCCGGGGACCCCAAAAACCCCGAAATCGAATATAAAAACTTACTTACCCTGTTAGGGTAAGTTTTTATATTACCTGCGCGCGTACGTACGCGCGCGTGCACGCGCGCACGCGAGGACATGAGGTACAAAAAATTGTACCTAACGTACCAGAAAACTGTACCGAAGACACCAGAAAACTGTATTTTGTGTACACCGGTATGTTGAGTCCATTAAATACAATTTTTTGTACCTCATGTCTGACTCAAAAAACTGTACTTCATGGGTATCAGAAAACTGTACTTAGCATACCAACGGATTGTATCTTCGGTACCAAAGAATTGTACTTCATGAAATATAATTTTCTGCTTGCAACACGAATACAGTTTTTGGTATACTATGCGCGTTCACGGAAAACAAGGTCTACACGGAGGAAAAACACCATGGACAACACGAGTTCAACAGCTGTCGCCAGCACGGTTTCTATCGGCTCGGTTGACATAGCCGGGATGCCGGAGATGAGGCTCAACGCGCCGGTGGTACTGGATGCAGGAAGCCTGTTCGACGCGTTCGCCATTTGCAGGATGTGCCTTCTCAGGATGCCGCTCGGCACGCTCGAGCGGCTTGCGCTGGACTACGTCCTGGTGGCCGACGAGACCGGCTTGGGCCGCAGGATCACGTACAAGGAGCTTGGCATGGCGCTGGGCCGCTGCGAGCATTCGGTCAAGGCGGCCGTCGCCGCCCTCCGCAAGGCGGGGCTGGTCATGACAGCCAGGACTGGTTACAGCGCGTCCGCCGTGTCGTTCACGGCCTCGCCGTTTGTGTCGTGGGCCATCGGCGTCCTCAAGCGCGCCGCGGCAAAACCGGCCGTTTCCGAAACGGCGGTTTCCGTTCACGCAGGCGTTGAATCCGTTTCCGGTTCCACGTTTTCCGTTTCCGAAAAGCCAGAACACGTTTCCAAACCGAGGCGTCCTCGTGCACAGGCCCTGGCAGCTAAAAAAGAGACGCAGACGCCTGCTCCGCCAGAGTCCGACGAGGGCCAGCCGGCCATCCTCGGGATGGCCGCGCCGTACGAAGGGGAGTTCGACAACTCCGAGGAGCTGGCCGACACCCTTAGGATCGCTGGCAGGTCTGCAGGGGAGGGCGCCGACGCGGACGACATCAGCTTCGGGTCTGAGACCGACGACACCGACATAGGCCGGGGCATCAGGATCAACCCGAACCTCTGATAGCTAAAGAAAAGCGCACGGGTCTCTTTCACCCCGCACGCATAGGAAGGCAACCGCCTCTCACTTGATCGTGATTTCGACGGTCACCTGTGACGGCGCGCCCGCCGCCTGCGCGCCCTTGGGGGCGTACCGGCGCCAGCGGACACGCCGTACGACCTCGGCCAGGACGTCCCAGCCGAGCTCGTCGACGAGTTTCTTCATGCGGCCGTCGTTGCCGCATGCGCAGCGCCACCCATACGGGGTGTGGCCCGTGAAGGCCCTAATCACCCGCAGGAACGCCGCATCGTCTTGATACCTGTTCGCCAGCTCCACGAGCTTGCGCTCATGGAACTTGGCGATGAGCCGGTCGGCCTCTTCAATGTGCCGCCGGAGTTTGAAGGCCTCCCGGGATGCCCTGTTGAACTCCCGGTAGGCCTTTCGGATCTCTGCCGGAGTCATGCCTTCCTCCCGGCGACGCCCCGCAGCCAGCGGACGATACGCTGCCACAGAGTCGGCTTGTCCGGAGTCAGCAACTCCCACGGCAGGGCGTGGTTTATCCCCACGAACTCCGTCACCGGAGTCGAGGAGTAGTCCTTGCCCTCGAGCAACCGAGCAACCCTGTTAGCCTCGTCGGACCCGGCCGACCCCGGTTCCCATTGGTAGGCGTGGGAGTAATCCCCGCTCCGCCACTGGTGACCGAGGTAGGCTGTGCCCACCGTTTCCCCGTCGGCGTTTACGAGGTGCACCCGCATCCTGACCGATGCGAATGTTCCGGTGCCGGACCGGTAGACGGACCAGCTTCCCTCGTTTCGGAGGCCGTATCCGACCGCGGCCTTGAGGATCTTGTTTTGCTCGGCGATCCACTCTCCGATGGTTTTTCTCGTCTTCATTGTTTGTTCCTTTCTGTTTGTTGGGTTGACGAAAATCGATTAGCCCCTCTCGGGACTTTCCGGGGGTTACCAGTCCCCATTATATGTAATAACCCGAAACGGCCCGTTTTTTAGCCCCTGGCCGTGGGCTAAAGAAAAGGCCACGGGCGCTTGCGCCGCCCCGTGACCCTCCTCTGTCGGCGAGGCGCCTCACCGCATGGCCGAGCGGTCGGCCGCGCCTATCAGCTCGTGGATCAGTTCCGCGTCGTCGTAGAACTGGTCCGTGAACTTGGCGCCGAGCTCCTCTGCGGCCTGTCCCCAGAGCTGGGTGAACATGGCGACTTCTGAGGCTATCTCATTGCAGGCATACTGGCCTCTGGCGCAGTACGCCTTGAAGGTCTTCCCGCACATGCACATCGTCGTGCGCACCATCGGTGTCTTGCCGAGCTTTATTGGTTCGATCTTGATTGTCGTAGGCATTTTCCTGTCTCCTGTTTGCTTTTTGGTTTTGTTTCTGTTCTGCCGCAGGTAATTCTCCGGCATTATATGTAATAACCAGAAACGGCCCGTTTTTTAGCCCAGGTCCGATGGTGGCTAAAAAAAGGCGCGCGGGGGAGAAAGGAATTGAAATCCCCCCGCGCGCCAGGCCTACAGTCCGGCCACTCCTGCCGGGTTGAACCCGTCCGGCAGTGTCGGCCCCCCGGGCACGTTCGGGGGTGTCGGCAGCGTCGGTGCGGCCGCCGCGGCCGCCTCTCTGGCACGCGCCGCGTCCAGCAGCGCCACGCTGTCCGGGTCAGGGACCCACTCTGTTATCACGTGGTCCGAGTCCATGACAGGGCGGAGCTGCACTATCGCCGTCCCGTAGTTCCCCAGGATGATCGCGCGGGGATTCTGTGGGACGGGGCTGAACAGCTTCGCTCCGAGGCGTCTCAGGAATCCGCGCATTTCGCGCCTCCCTTCGCCTTCGACCGCAGCCATGTCCGTACGTTGTCCGGGTCTAGCGGCGTGAACAGGAGCGTTGCCGCCCGCACGTCGCCGATCCTGTGCGTAGCACGGCCGTTGTCGGCCATGAACACGCGCACCCTCTCGTCCTGGCCCTCGGACGCATCCCACTCGCCGTAGTCCACCGGGAACATTCCCGGAGCGTACGGCGGCAGGTCCGGGTGCGGGGTCTTCGTCCCGTCCCGGTCTTCAAGGAGGAGCCGCCCTCCGGCCACCAGCTGGTAGCCTCCGGCGTGCTCCACCTTGAGAAGGTGGCAGCGCAGCCGCGTCACCACCACTTCGGTTTCGGTCGTCACCACGGCCGCATCCTCCTTTCCGCGGCATTGCCTGCCGTCGGCGGCCTGCGGTGCATCGCGCGCCACAGGTCCACCTCGGACAGGCCGAGCGCCTCGCGGATCGCGCCGGCCTTCCCGGGCATCGGCAGTTTCCTGCCAGACTCCCAGTACGACACGGTGCGCCCGCTTACGCCCAGGACCCGCCCCAGCTCGTCTCTCGACAAGCCGAGGCGGACCCGCGCCTCGCGGATGGGACTCTCGTTAGAGCCCATCCACTTCACCCGGGTTGAAGGACGCCTTGGGGTGCTTCCTGCGGTCGTGCCCGTTCTCGACCCAGAACAGGCCGGTTGTGTCATGGTCGTCGATGTGCCCGAGCCAGAAGCCCGGGTTGAACACGACCACGCTCGCCTTCAGGGTTGCGTCGAACGGCACGGCGGCAAGGCCGCGCGGGGCAAGCGGGCCGTTCAGCCACGCCCACTCCTGGGGAAGCGGCTTGGCGGCCGCCACCGGCACGATGCAGAACGCCGAGGGCTGCAGGAACTGCGGAATCGGTCCGTCATTGTTGGAGATGGCGTCGAGCGCCTTCTCCGTGAACTTAGACAAATCGGCCTTTTCGGCCTCCTCGTCTAAAGTCCACTTGCCGCCGCACGTGCAGGAGCCGTGCGCCCTGAGCACGGCCATTCCGGCCGCCTCCCTCTGGATCTCGACCCCGCGCTTCCGGGCAGAGTCCTTGGCCTCCCAGACGGCCAGGGGCATGAGTACCCGCTTGCCACAGTTTACGCATGTCACGTAGTGGCATGCCGTAACCTTTGGGATGCCGTTCGTCACGCGGCCGAACACGTAGTTGGCTGCAACTACGTGCCCGTCCTTGATTGCCACCGCACGGCCGGTAGCGAGCCACCTAGCGTCAATGGCAGTCACGAACCGCCCCGACTGTGTCTCGTCGCGATCGAGCTCGATCGCGATTACCGTCTTGCCTTCAGGCACTTTCGAGGGTGCCGTCTTGATCTGGCCGTCAAGGGCGGCCAGCGCCTCGCTCATGATGTTGTTGTCCATCATTTTTTCCTTCCAGTTCCACCTGGGATGCCTCCGGCACGGACCTCCCGTGCCGGTGGGCAGCAGTTGTGGCTTAGGTGGGTCGCCGCACTGCTTCCGCCTGTTCGGCCCCCGCACACTCGTGCGGGGGCGCCGGGTAAGCGGTCCCCGTATAGATTATAGCGCGTAATACCCGTTTTTTAAGCCAGTTGTACCGCGGATTCCGGTATGCTGCGCGCGTCGTCGGGCAGGTGCTCGGCGGTCGCGTAGTGTTTTTCGGCGAGATGCAGGGCCCGGACGCGATACGTCTTCGTGCCCGTATCGGGGCTCCACCGGTACTCCACGTAGTAGACGTGCCGCACGCGGGCCCCGCGGGCCACGTCGACGACGCCGCCCTCTCCCACCTCGTGCATGTTGCCCTCCGACATCAGCACCGCCAGTATGTCGCCCGAGTCGTAGTGCGTCCTGGCGTACTGCACGGCCTTCCGGAGGAGGGGTCTCATGTAGGCCTCCCCTCCGTCCTGGTTGTGCATGAGCGTCGTCTCGCGCCTCCCGCCCCCGTATATCAGCACGAGGGCGGGGCCGCAGTCGGAAAGGCTCATATGACCGCCGGCGCCTCGAATCCGGTTCCGAACACCCCGGTCCTGCACCCGGCGTCGTAGGCGTCCAGCGCCTTGCGCACACATGCCGTGGCCGCGTCGATGTCGAAGACGGCGAAGACGCCGCAGCGGGGCATTGGCCCCTTCTCGAGCGCGGCGATGCGCACCTGCGGGGAGTCGAACCCGTTCGCCGCTAGGACGAGGCGGATGAACGCCTGCTGCTCAGGGTAGTACAGTCCGGGCGCGGACCTGGCGAACGACGAGAGGTCGCTCGTGGTCTTGACGTCCACCGCGATGGTGGACCCTTCGTTGGCGTACAGGCTGTCGATCCGGCAGAGGCACGGCACTCCGGAGATGCTGGCCCTGAGGATCACGTTGCGCGCGTGCACGTACCCGGCCAGCGACTTGACGAACCCGTGCGTGTTGTACGCATGCGCCATTTTCCCGAACATGTTGAACTGCGCGGTTGGCACGGGGATCTTGGGCTGCATGGCCTTCCACTCGACGAACGCCTTGGTGTCGGTGCCGTATGGCTTGCCGGTCTTGGGGTTGACGGGGCCGTCCGCCACGACGTACTTGGCCAGGAACTCCTCGGGCTGCATGCTCAGGAAGTCCGCCATGGCGCGTCCGGTGCTCATGGCCTCGCTCAGCGCCGGCCGCAGCTCGCGGTCGTCCTGCATGGCCCTGAACAGGGCCGGGTAGTCGATGAGCCCGCCGATGTTCTCTGGCGTGATCACGGTGCGGCCCTCGGACGCGGCGAAGTATTCGTCCTGCGCCATCGGCACGTTTGCGCTTTCGATCTGTTTCGCGATGTCCATCTCAGCTTTCCTTCTTGGTTTCGTTGTTCTCCCCGGAATCCACGTCGACCGTGGTCTTGCTCGCCGGCACGTGCTTGCTCCGCCTGTTGTAGACGTACAGTCCGGCAGCCACCGCGGCCTCCAGCGCCAGGAGCACCGGCGCCGGGGTGAACACCGCCATGACGAGGGCCACGGCGGCCCCGCCGGCCGCGTACTTCGCGGCGTCCGGGATTTTAGCATCGGGTTTGTCCATAATTTGTCTCCGTTGTTGCGATTATCGTCCTGTCCCGCATCCTGTCTCGTTCGTGTTCCAGTATCCGGCCGAGCTGGTCGGCGCACGAAGTGCCGTTTCGGCACTCCACCCCCCGCAGCTTGGATATCGCGTCGTCCAGCTTCATCCCCGTCACGAGCCGGTGCAGCGCGTCCGCCTGTCCCCTGCATCCGCCGTAGACCCGCACGTCGAGCACGGTCTCACCGTCGGTGTCCACGTCCATCATCCTGGCGCACACGCCCTGCGTGTAGTATCTCCGCATTGCTCCTCCTGTTCACTTGAACCGGGCGGCGAGGTCGGTGAACGCCCTCGCCGCCACGTATGCAACCTGCCCGTTTCCAAGGGCCTCAAGTCGGTCCACGACGTTGGCCACGCCATCAGCCACTCGACGAACTCCGGGTTCGTCCGCCCACCACCTGCATCGAACCGGCCGTCCGGCAGGATCCGGACGCGGCAGCTCAGGGGGATGTACCGTCGCAGCAGCTGCGACGGCACCCCCTTGTTCCTCGCGTCCGAGCGCGTCGGAGTCGGCCAGAAGCCGAACCGCTTCATTGGGAGTGTAGCCTCCTCCCCGCGCTCCAGCCTCGCCACCGCCAGCTCCAGCGCCGCCAGCTCCTCCACGTGCAGGAAGTCCGCCTTTTCTGGCCAGTACCCATACCCGGTCCCTGATGTGGGGGGCTCCGAGCTCGGCCGCGGAGAGACATTCCCATTCCGCATCGTACCCGAGCGCGTCAAGGTCCTGTAGGACGACGTCGAGCCCGAGCTTGACGAGGTCGGAGGAGTTCTCGGCGAAAACCCACTCTGGCTGCACCTCTCCGGTGATCCTGGCGAACTCGCACCAGAGGCACGACTTGGACCCGCGTATACCGGACCTGTCGCCGAGGGGCGAGATGTTCTGGCACGGAAAGCCCCCACACAGTATGTCGCAATGGCCCTGCCACGGTCTCCCGTCAAAACTCCGTACGTCGTCCCATATGGGGAACGGAGCCAGGGTCCCGTCGTTCTGCCTTGCGACGAGGACCTCCCTGCAGAACCCGCTGGTCTCGACGGCGCATACGGTGCGCCATCCGAGAAGTAGTCCGCCGAGCAGTCCTCCGCCCGCTCCGGCGAACAGGTGGATAGCGCGAGGGCCCTGCTGATCGTCCACATCGGTCACTGGCCCTCCTTCCCCGGTTTCTCCTGAATCAGGTCCGGCATTGGCGCGTTCGGGCACATGTCGCCCCCGAGGACTCGGGCCAAGAATCCCGCCTTCGCGCAGCTGGGGTACTCGTCGTTCCCGAGCCACCCGACTTCGCAGTGTCCGCACTTGCGCCAGTCCTCGGGACAGGGCTTCACGGCTTCGCCCCCTTGCCCGGGTCCCGCCGCAGCCTAGTCGCGGCCGCGTTGGCGTGGGAGAACCACGTCTGCTCGTCCTCGGGCTCCCTGCCCCAGGCCGCGCACTCCCGGCAGTACTCCCTGTACGCGTCGTTCCGCGCCTCGAACAGCTTCCGCCCGGACCTGTTGATCAGCTCGGCGTGCCTGCGCCTCGGGCATTCCGGGCTCTTGGCGGGAGGGTTGTGCCCTCCCGCCCAGCCGTATATTGAGCTGCATGCGCCCATTACTTCCCGTCCTCCCTGGCCTGCGGCGCGGCCTCGGGCTGCTCCGGCTGCGTCGGCTGGGTCTGCTGCTTCGGGAACGGCTCCCCGACCAGGGCCTCGTACAGTGCCAGCATGTTCTCGCGCGGGATGTTGTGGCACCCGATCTTGATGTGGTCGCCGGTGTACGAGATGATGGTGTAGAAGCCGATCTTCATCGCGCGCATGTCCTTTCCGGCGGCCCACGCCTTCAGGAGGACGCGGGCCTCCCTGGCGTCGACCCGCACTCCCTTGGACGTGCGCAGCTCGTCCCCGTCGACCCACACGTACGCGTCGTCGCGCTTGAGCTTCGACCGCAGCAGCTGCCTTTGCTCGCGCGTCAGCTTGTACTTCGGGCTGTCGTAGCGGTCGTCGCACAGCGCGCGGACGAACTCGCAGTAGTCCGCTCCGCTGCGGTCCTTCACGTACTTCGCGAACAGCGCCCTGGTCTCCGCCGCGCGCTTGACGGCCTCCTTCCGGTTCCTCGCCTGCAGCTCGGCCGCGGCCTTCCCGATGTCGATGTCCTCGAACCTCCTGAACCGCCTGTCCCGGAGCGGCTTGGCCCACTCCTCGGCCGCGCGGTCGAGCAGCGTCCTGCGCGCCCGCATGAGCCGTATGAACGTGTCTCGGTCCTTCCTGGTGTTGAGGCACTCGGCGTAGAGCTCCAGCTCACGCAGGAAGTTCCCGGCGAGCTCCTTCGGGTCGAGGTCGCCCCGCCCGCGCTCCAGCGGCACGGCCACCGCGTCGAACGGGCTTGCCGACCTCAGGTACGAGGTGTGGCGGCAGGTGGTGCTGGACATGGCGTGGAACGACGTGAGCGTCAGTCCGCTGCTGGGGTCGGACGTCTTCACGTCCCTCTGCTTCCTGCCCTTGGCCGGGATCACCAGGGCGACGAGCGTGGAGTAGCTCATCGCCTTGTTGCCGTCGTAGTTCAGCGTGCAGCCGGAGTATTCCTTGGCCAGGCCGTGGTTGACTCCCTTGTAGTAGAAGTCGTGGGCCTGCGTCTGGTTTGAATGCGATGCCATTGCTTCCTTCCTTTACTCTTGTCCGTACTTTACCTGGTGCTTCCCGACGTACCTGGGGGTCGACAGCGCGTCGGCAACGTACTTCGCCAGACCAGGAATGTGCCAGCTCGGGCACTCGGCCTCTGTCCTGCCGAAGTTGTCGAAGACGTAGTCGTAGATGACCTGCTCGACCTTCTTCGCTAGGCGTCTCCTGTCCGCCCTGTCCTTCGGGGTCTTGCTAGGCATTGCCGGCCTCCATCCTGCGCACGTCCGCCAGTATCTTGTCCGCCGATCCGTTCTTCGGCAGCACCTCGCCGTCCCACAGCACCAGCGTCGACAGCACGCATCCCAGCTGGAACATGGCCGCCCGGAAGTCGAACGCGACTCCGGCGTCCCACCCGTTCCTGTCGCAGCAGGCGATGAGCTCGTCGATGTCCAGCGAGTGCTTGTCGAGGAACCGCGCGATGTCGTCGCGCAGCGCGTGTACCTTGGCCAGGCCCTCCCTGAGCGCCTGGTCCGGGTCGTCTTGTCTTGTCTGCTTGTCCTTCATGTGGTCCTTTCGTCTATCCGATCTGCCTGCTCGCGAACTTCACGGCCGCCCCGTGGGACGTCCCGTTCCCGCGCACGCGGCACGTCCCCCGTGCATGGCTCAGGGTGAGTTTCCCGGAGAACGCCGGTATCCCGGTCCAGCACCGCGCGGGCAGCTTGCTCAGCTTGTCCATCATGGCGGTCGTCGGCCCGACTGCGACGCACACCGTCCCGGAGTCCGCCGTGAAATGGCCAAACAGCTTGACCTGGTCGTCTGACGTCCCGTGCAGCTCGCACAGCCAGTCGCCGTAGATCGTGTCGGCGAGCAGCATCGTCACCCCGTGTACTTCCGCTGTCTGGGGCTCGATCCGGCCGGCGGCAAACCGCCTCACGAACTCGCCCCAGTCGTCTCCCGCCAGCAGGTAGCACGGGTCCGTCACCACTATGTCGGCCCTGGCCACCTTGACGGTGCACCTTGCGGTCGTCGGCCACTTGCGCGTATGCTTTCCTGTCTCTGGTGTCATCGTTCCTCCTTCATATCCGCATCACCTTCACGTCGTCCGCGTCTATCGGCATCCAGCGTCTCCCGCACGCGTCCATTATCGCGTTCACGGCCTTAGCGTAAGGGGTGTCGTCGCCCGGGCGGAACTCCGCCTCCATGTACGAGGCCACGGAGTCCTCGAGCTCGGCGCAGAACTTCTCGAAGTCGCAGTCCGGCGCGTCCACCAGCACGAACCGGTCGACTATGGCGGCCCCGCCGCTGTCGTTCACGAACCTGAGGTCTATCAGCTTCATGTCGTATTCTCCGGTGGCAGACAGGCAACGGGGCAGCGCCGTGAAGCGCCGCCCCGTTGCCGTGTTGCCTTTGTCCTGCCGTTGCGTTACTTGGCCGGAAGCGCGAACGCCTTCGCCGTCGCGTCGTACTTCATGCCGATCGCCTCGTGCGCCTTCTTCAGCGCCTTGGCGGCCGCCGCGTCCTCGCTGCGGGCTATCGCCGTGCGGCATCCGCTGCAGAACGCAGCCACGACCTTGGACACCTTCTCAGCGTTGTCCTGGATGTCCTTGTGGGACGCCATGAACGTGTCGAGGGCCCCGAGCGCGACGAGCGAACCCACGTTTATCAGGTTCTTCTGCGCTGCCGTGAGCCCCTCGCGCCTGGCGACGAACTCCTGGATCGCGGGCGTGAGCGCGTCGACGTACGACGCGCCAGCGCCTACCGTCGACGCGCTGTCGCCGATCATCGTGACCACGTCCTTCAGCGTGGCCTTGACCTTCGGGTCGGGGTCGTCGATGGCGAACCAGGCGCTGAGGCCCAGGTTGCCCGCGGTGCTGGCCGCGGCGATTAGCGCGTCGTCGTCGGGCGTGCAGCCCGCGACGAACGCGACGGCGGACGCCACGGCTGTGGCCGCGGCGATGAGCGTGCATTTGATCTTGTGCATTGTCTTTCCTTCTTTGGTTAACCATGTGCCGGGTGGCCGGTCACCTTTCCGGCCTCCCGCGGCGCTGGCGTATAGTATAGCACATGTCGCGCTACGCCGCCATCCCGCAGTTTCACTTCGCCGGCTGCGCGTTCACCTTGGCCAGTCCGAGCTTTTTGGCCTCGTCGGGGCTGTTGGCGTGGACTACGACCTCGCGTGTCTGCTTCTTCGTGACCTTGACTATGTATTTCTGCATCGTCTGTACTCTTTTGGTTTCTGTTCCGGCGGCGCGGCTCGTTCCCGGGCTGGTTGCTTGGCCGTCGCTTAGATCGCGTGCGGGCACGTGAGTCCGAAGGGGGCGTTCGCCGCCTTCACGACTCTGGCTGCCCGCGCAGAGTGCTTCGCCCGGTCATCGGCCCGCCGGCCGCTACTGGTCCCCGTCGTACGTGGAGCGGACGTAGTAGCGCCTCACGTCCGGCAGGTCCTCGTCCTGTATGTTGCGCAGCCAGTTGGATATCGGCGTGCATTCGCCGGACGCCTCCAGGATGTAGATCCCGTCGAACTCGTATGCCTGCCTTATGCGGTATATCGCGTCCGACATCTTCGGGTTCCTGGAGGAGAAGTTCGCCAGGGTCATGTCGGCGGCCAGCTTCGCCGCCACTTCCCGCATCTCGTTGAAGTACGGCCTGAACAGCGGCTCGAGCCGGTGCGTGTCGATCTCGAGCCACTCCATGTTTCTGCCATCCTCCGCCGCAGTGCCGTGCCGGACCACCGCCGGCCCGAGCCAGTCCACCAGGGTCCTGATGTCGTCTTGCCTGTCGTAGCCGAAGTGCTCTGTCACCCCGTCCGGGAACTTGTCCTCGTTCTGCGCGAAGACCTCGTCCTCCGTGTGGGTGCAGTACGACGGCCTTCCGTCCAGCGACAGCTCCAGTATCGTTACGTGCATTTCTCCTTAGCCTCCTTGTCTGTTGTTGGTTGTCGGTTGTCCGCCGTTCCCGGGGTGTTGCCCTGGAATCCGTCAGATTGTGCCCAGTGGGGGCACATACCGCGGCTGGTCGGTAGGGAGCAGCCGCGGTAGGCGACCACTGGGCAATGCCCTGCCCGGTCATCGGCGGACGCCGTTGCCGTTGTCGTTGCTCGGATTGCGCGCCGGCTCGTTTACCGTCTTGCAGATGGCCGACCGGAGCGGCACAGGGTCATGTACCCTGTTGGGGACATGCCCCACCCGGTACCGCGCCGGTCGGGCTGGTGCGCGCGCCCTTCCGCGTCCTCCCGTGCCCGCCGCGTTCCGCGCCTGTGTTGCGTGGACTGTGCAGATCGCCATTCGAGCGGCAGACAAGAGCCGAGTCCGCCGGGCGAGCGCGGCTACGCCGGACTCGGTCCTGTGCTGCTCGAATTGCGTGCATTGCCGCGTCATCGCGGCGGGCGCCGGGTCCGCCGTCAGCGGCGGCGGAGCGACCTGAGGAACTTGGCGATGTCGAAGCGGGACGCCTCGATCGACTTCTTCAGGATCGCGTGGATGACGTACGCCGGCGTGTCGGTGTCGAGCAGCGCGCGGAGCTTGTTGAGCCCCTCGCGCGCGCCTCCGGCCATCTCCTGCGTGCGGTTGCGCCAGTTGCCGCCCTCGGTGGTGTAGCGCACGTGGCAGTTGACCACGAGGCTCTTGAGGGTGTAGTAGGCGCCCTGGCGCTTGAACGCCTCCTTCCAGGCCTTCGGGAGCCAGAAGCGGGTGCAGCCGTCCTGGTCGCGGAAGGTGCCCATGCTCACGCTGGGCAGGGAGTTGCGCAGGATGTCGAGCGCGTCGGCGTAGGTCTTGCAGCGGCGGACGCGCTTCTCGGCCTCGGCGATGGTGCGGTTGAGGCTGACGAGCCAGTTGGTGGGGCTGATCTCCGTGCGCTCGAACTCGGCGCCGTCGTCGCCGGAGCCGGAGGTGTGCTTCTGCTTCCAGAGCTCGACGCGGCCCTCGCCCTGGATCTTGCGCCAGTAGACCCCGGTGCGGGAGTTGAAGGTGCACTTAGCGCGGTCGTTGACGTTGTTCCTGAGCCCCTCGAGGTACTGCGTGAAGATCTCGCAGATCTTGGGGACGGTGAGGAACTTGCTGCGTTCGAGGAACGCGGTGTGCCAGTGCGTCCGCATGAACTCGAGCTTCTCGATCTCGGTGTCGAGGAGGCGGAAGCAGTCGCGGAGGCTGTAGCGGCGGGCGATGGCGGCGTCGACGTTGCCGTCGTGCGCGAGCATGAGCCCGAGGTACTGCGCCGGCAGGAAGCGGCGGCTGGTGTAGGGCGTCCACACCTCGCCGTTCTGCAGTACCGCGTTGTACCACTTGGACGTGACGGCGATCTTGGGGTCGCCGCCGTCGCGCACGCCGGCGCACGTGCGGCGGCTGATGCGGTCCTCGTCGGTGGCCATGCGGCCGGTGATCTCGATTCCGGCGTCGGCGTCGCCATAGTCGGGCGAAAGTCCGTCGCACCCGCCGTTGACGCGGCGTCCGTTGCGGAAGCGCTTGGTGTTCCCGTCGCCTGCCACGCTCCCGTCGTCCGCGGCGTGGCCGGCCATCACGGTCGGGACGTCGCCGATGGCGCACGGGCGCACGACGGACTTCACGACCTTCGCGATGCTCTTCTCGGCCTCGCCGGTGTCGAGGTTGGCCGCCACCGCGTCGATGATGTCTCCGATGGTGAAGTCGGAGGTGCTCGTGATCTTCGTTCCGGGGTTGATCTTTGGTTTTGCCATATCAGTGTCTCTCATTTGTTGGTTTGACTCTTCTTGCTGTTGCCTGTGTCCGGCTGCGCATTGCGCACGCGCCCGGTGTCGATGTACTCCACCAGCCTGTTTATCTCGCATATGGTCGGGTCGAGGTCGTAGCACTTCGCCCTCATCTGGAGTTTGAACGCCTCCTGCGCCAGGGACTTCGCGAGCCTGGCGAGGTTGGGCGCGACCTGCATCGCGCGTGCGTCGGAAGCGCACACGCCGGACGGAATCCGGGCCCGCACGCCGCCGTCTGCCGCGACCACCACCTGCTCGGGCCCGATCGTCTTCAGCCCGGGCAGGGGCAGCACGGCGCGGCGCCACCAGTCTGTCTTGATCACCAGCTGCCTGTCCGCGTCGGCGTTGGTTGCGGCCGCCGGCGCCCACCACCAGCTGTCCGGGATCCAGTTTGCCTGCGACGTCACGTACTTCTCCAGCGTTCCGTCCAGCGCGGCGCAGAGTATCCACGCCTCGAGGCGCACGCGTGCCTCGCCCCGGGGCATCCCCTGCGCTATCTCGTCGTCCGTCATCTCGTCCACGTCCTTGGCCGGGAAGTTGCTGGCCATGTACCTCTCGGCCCCGTTCGGGCGGGACAGGTAGTGCTCGCGGAACAGGTCGACCGGGTCCAGCCCCTGCTCGTACTCGGTGAGCCACGGCAGTCCCGCGATGTCCACCTTCACGGTGGCCGTCTCCAGCGTCGGCACCTTGACCTCGCCGTTGCCTATTATGAACACATGCCCGACGAACGCGGAGTGCGCGGTGAGGTCGAACTTCACCATGTCGGCGTGGCGGCCGTTCGTCCTGTACAGCTTCCCGTGGGTCTTGGCGACCTCCACGAGCCCGGAGTACACCGAGTCCACGTGGATTTTCCTCTGTTCCGGCTTCGGCTCGGCCATCTCGTCGGACAGCACGGCCGTGTCTTGCGGGTCTTGCTCTTCTTCCATTTCGGTTCTCCTTTGGTTTGTCCCATTAGGTAGGCGGCCTGTTGGTTTGGCATTGGTCAGATTGAGACCTGGTAGAGGCCTCGGGCTGTGGGTAGACAGCTGGGCCGAAACCAGGTCGAATGTCAGAGTCCGCCCTTCCTGGGTGTATGTCCGGCGTCCGGGTGTGTCCGGCGGGGTCTCCCGCGGAATGTGCGTCGTGTCGCAGATTGACAGCTGAGAATGAGGCGACCGAGAGGATGGAGACCTCGACGGACGAGCGGTCGCCTTATTCCAGCTGAATGCAGTACGGGGTCCTCCCGCCGGCCTGTCTCGTCCCGCACCGGTTTCCGGCCCTGTTTACGCAGCAGTGCGCAGATGCGCAGCGTGCTTGCCAGATCGGCGATCCTTCACGTGTCGGATCACCGATCTGGTGTGCACGCCACGGTGGTCAGGCCGTCATGCCGGGAAGTCGTGCGCTTCCGCCGTTGTGGCTTCAGGAGCCCATAGATTGTGCGAGCCCCGTCCAGGGACATCGGATGTGGATTGGCCCGGGCCATCCGATGTCACGGACAGTGCTCGTACGATGTACCTGGGCGTCATGCGCGTGTAGGCCGGGCTGCGCTTCGCCGCCTGTGTACGGTCTATTGGTCAGATCCGGCTGGCCGAACCACGTGGTGTACCCGGCATGGGTAGACCGGGTGTACCACGTGGGGAGGCGCAGCCGTGTTCCAGCGGCATCATGGCACAGTCTCGCCTATTTCTTCCTGCCGGCCAGCGTCTTCCGCAGCAGCCGTTCGGCCCGCTGCATCGCGTATCTCCTCGCCCCTGGGCAGTTGCAGCCGCCGCTGAACCAGTGGCACTCGTACGGCGACACGAGCCCGGCCGAGTTCAGCGGCCTGTACCACTTGCACGCCTGGACGGTGAACCCGTCCTTCACGCAGCCGTACGTCAGCCGCACGTCGTCCTCGCCGAACGCCTCGGGCGACACCTCAAGCGTCACCGTGCATAAGTTCATCCTGTTGTCGGTCGCCATCTCCATCAGTCCTTTCTCATGAGGTAGCAGCTGTGTATCGCGTCCTGCACCTTGGATATCGCCTGGTTCACGTACATGAATGCGGTAGCGGACCCCTCCACGCCGCATATGGACCGGCCTATCTCCTCCAGCCCGCGCTCTGCGCCGCGTAGGGACTCCTCGGCCCGCGCGACCGTGTCGCCGGTCTCGCTCATGCGGTCACCTCCATCATCTCCGCCGTGTACACGCTCGGGCCGCACCGTGAGGCGCGGTACATCCGCATCAGGCTCTTGTAGCCCATCGTCCTGAGCATGTCGTCCGACGTCAGCGCCTTTGCCTTGCGGTGCTGGGTCTGCCGTCCGACGTACACGCCCTTGATGTGCTCCCTGATGTACTGGTCCAGCCTGCGCACCCGCGTCGGGTTGTCGATCACGCTGAAGAAGTAGCGCTCCCAGCCGAAGTTGCGCTGGTCGGCGTAGTGGCCGTCGCGCAGCAGCCAGTTGATCTTCCTGATGGCCTTGACCTGCTCCTCCCGGCTCTCCTTCGGGATGTACTTGTGCGGCCGGCAGATGCGCCGTATCTTGAGCTTGATGCGGTGGTAGCTCTCCTCGCTCATGTCGACCGTGCCGTTAGAGATCTCGCAGCCGAGGAACGTGAACGGGTGCGAGCTGTCGACCCGGGTGGTCTTCTTCTCGTTCAGCTTCAGGCCCTTCGCCGCCAGCATCTCGCGCAGCGTGTCCAGCGCCTTGTCCGCGTCCGTCCCCAGCACCAGGATGTCGTCCGCGTACCGCAGGTACAGGACGTCCATGGCCGACAGCCGCTCGTCCACGTCCCTGAGGGCGAGGTTGGCGAGCAGGGTGCCGAGGGCGTTGCCCTGCCTGATCGCCATGTACCGCGGCTCCAGCTCGCCGTTGACGTACACGCGGTCGTCGTGGAAGTGCTTCCAGACGAGCGCGTCCACGGGGCTGCCGGTGTCCATGCTCTTCAGCGTGGCGTCCAGCGTCTCGCGGTTCACGCTGTCGAAGTACTTGCTGAGGTCGACCTTCCACCCACGGTCTCCGCGCCTCAGCCTTGGTATGAGGTCGCCGTGCAGGATCCGCTTCACGCCGATCCCGCGTTGGTACGACCTGCACGACGGGTGTATCATCCCGCCGTACAGCCTGTTGTAGATCGCGCTCACGACACCGAGCACCAGGCCGTCCAGCGGCTGGCTCGGCGCGTACAGGGTGCGCACCTCCTTGAACTCCCTGTGCACCGCCTCCTTGTACGAGAGGTAGATGCCGGTAATCTTGTCGAGGTACAGGGTCTTCGGCGGCGACAGCGTGAAGCGCCCGTCGGCGATGGCCTGAACCAGCGCGGCGCGGCCGACCGTGTCGGCCACCGCCCCGAACGACTCCATGTCGATCCTGCGGCCCTTCTTCCTGCGGACGCGGTTCATCACGTCCTGCCAGATGGCCGGGTCGCACAGCATCTCCATTTTCTCGTCTTCGTCACTCATCATTGTCTGTTCTCCTTTTGTTGTTGTCCCGCCCTTCCGCGCCTGTGTGTGCGTTGTCGTGCAGATCGCCGTCGAGGCAGGATACCGTCGGGATCGGCATGGCCGATGCGACGGTATCTCGGGGGTCGACGGAGTGTCTCGGCGCGTCATGGGCGTACCCGCGTGCGCGCCTTCGGCATCGGCTATTCCGCCATGTGGCAGATCGGCCGCGGGCGAATCGGAGTCGCAGCGCCGGCGCGTGCTAGCGCGTGGGCGCAGCCATCCCCGTTTCGCCGCGGCTGTGCGTTGAATGCCTCCTGGCCCGCGTCCTGCATGTCCTGCGTGTCCGGCCGTGCGGCAGTGCGGCCTTCGGCACCCGTCCGTCAGGTGGCGGGTCAGATCCGTGTCGCATTAGGAGATGATGCGCATTCGTGCAGTCAGAGAATGCGCGTCATCTCCGTAACGACACAAAGGTGTCATGGTGTGCCTCGTGGCCTGCCCGGTCCTTCGGCGCGCGTCCCTTCGTCATAATGCAGATCGGAGGCAGCATTAAGCAGGTGATCACAGGGCGGTCGCAGTGTGATCACCTGCGTATGCTGCCGCGCGTGCAGGTGCGCCTCGTGGACTGGGTTCGGGGAATGGCCGGCGTCGGGGACGGTTCGTGCCATGTGGCTCAGATCGAACCCGGTGAAGGCGATCTTCGGCCAGGATGCTAGTCCTGGGCTAAGATCGCGTGAACCGGGTGAGTGGGCGGCCCCTCCTGCCGGCCTGGTCGGGCTGGGTTGGACGGCGCTTCCGCCGCCGTCTGCTGCTGGTCCCTTAGATTTGGCCGGATCCTTGGGCTCTGTCGGAGACGAACGGTCAGGTCGTATCCGTCGAGCTCCAAGGATCCGGGCGTGGATCGCGGCGTCGTGCGTCCGTGCGTCCGTGCATACGCCCGCGTCAGGTGTGCGTGGACCAGCTCCCGTACGGTGCGCGTTCGCCGCTTGGCAGGTAGTCGGCGTGGTAGATTATGCCGCCACACAGGCCGGGCCGGCGCGACATCGCCTCGCGCACGGCCGTGTCTGGCTGCGTTGCGGCCTTCATGGCCGTGTCGGCCTGGAACGTCCGCGAGACCCCCTCCTGTCCGAGCATGTCCGGGAGTTCGCTCTCGTCGAAGCCGTCCACCACCTCCTGCGTACGGCCGTCCCTGAAGATGTACCAGCACCGGTCGTAGATGTCCACGCGCTCGCGGGTGTACGGGTCGATCCACTCCTCCCTGAAGAAGAACGAGTGCTGCGCCATGTCGGCGAACACGAACGTCTCGCGCACCGGCAGCCGGTCCTTCCAGTCGTGCGCCGTGTGGGTCTGCCCGTCCTGGAGGCGTATCTCCGACCCTTCCGGGAAGAACGGGCTCCTGTTGTCGATGGCGTCGGCGTTGGCCCTGTACCCGAAGCACGCGAGCAGCGTCCTCGCGGCCTGTCCGCGCTTTTCCTCCAGCTTTCTCAGCTCGGGGGCTTCGGTCAGTTTTGCGTTCCGGATGGCCGCGTCGAGCATCAGGTCCGCGTTTATCGCGAACTGCACGGCGGCGTGGAACTGCTCTGGGCATGTTATCGTCATGTCAGTAGTCCGTTAGGGTTTGCGTCTCGTCGTCCGTCGCGTTCACCGGCTTCACGCCGATCAGCTCCAGCTTTGACAGGTCGGCGTTCTTGAACGCCTCCTCCGCCTGCTTGAACGCCTCCTGGGGCGTCTCGGCCAGGACGGCCACGTCTATCCGCCCGTCAACGGCCAGGCTCACCGTGAATGTCTTGTTCATGTCTCTCCTCGGTTTTGTTGTTGTCGTGGGTTCCCGGTCCTGTTCATTCCGCCGTTCGTCAGATTCTGACGGCAGGTCGCCGCTTTGGTGGGCGCGGCCCTGGGGGAGCTCCGCAGCGCAGGTCACGGAGCGGAGGTGCTCCTCCTCGGGCCGCGCAGGGCGGCTGCCTGCCGGCTGATGGAATGCCGGTCATCCCTTTTGTTGTAGTTGTCTGGCTTCCGCGCTGTTGTTCTGTCTGTGTCGCAGATGGAGGATCAGCGAAGCGATGCCACGCCTCCTGAAGTCCCACGGAGGTGAGGCATCGCTGCCTGATCCGAATGCGGCGTGCGCGTACTGCCTTTTCCTGGTCGTGTTCGGCAGGCTCGGGCGGCTGTCTTTTCGCGGTTGGTCAGATCGCAAGGCAGGCTGAGGCTGAGCGGCGGTCGTAGCTAAACGATTTCGCGGCTCGCCGAGGCCTGCCTGGGGTGCATTCTCCGCCGCACGCCCGCCTCGGCTTTGTGCGCTTCTTTCGGGTTCCGCACCAGTGTCCTCTCGGTTAGGCAGATCGCGTCGTCGGCAGATCCAGAAGCCTCCGAGGTCGTCGGATGGCCTCTGGATCGCAGGGCGACGCACTGGATGGGTGCGTCTTCCCGGCGGCTTGGGCGCCTGTGTGTCGTTGATCCGCTAGATCGTCTGTCTTCTGAGTCGGTTCTCGAGACCTGCGGTCGCAGGTCGTGCGCGCGAATCGAGGAAGAAATACGGACGTGGAGCCAGCGCCTCATGCCGCGTCGCGCGCCGTCACGTCGTCACGCCGCCGCGTCACCTGTGCAGGTCCATCACCACGTCGCCGGTCCCGAAGGCGCACTTGAACCCGCATCTCGGGCAGTCGCCGATGCACTTCGTCGCGTCCTTGGGCACGCGCCTGTCGGACCCGTCCTGCACCCAGCAGTTCCGCTTCACGTTCCTCTGGCGGGGCGGTGGCATGCGCGGCCACTGCGAGCGGAGCACGCGCAGGTTGTCCGGCAGCGAGGCGTGGTCGAGCCCGTCCATCTTCGAGTAGCCGTAGAACACGGTGCCGGGGTGGTCGCCGGCTATCCGCCTCCACATGTCCAGGTACTCCCGCGAGTAGAAGTCCCCAGCGACGTGGAGCCGCATCACCCGCGGCAGCGCCATGTACAGGAACTTCCGGATGAGCAGCTCGGCGAGCGTCGGGTAGTTCTCCAGCATCCACAGGTTGTGGGTCCACATGTCCCACACGTTCGGGAACATGTCGCGTATCCGGTTGTTGTAGCAGCTCTTCGCGCAGTACCCGCGCAGCCTGGGGTTGCACGTCTTGACGTGGGGGATGCTCCACGACGGTATGTAGCCGATCTTGCGGTTGCCGGTGCCGATAGAGACGTACAGCTCGGGGCTGGCCGTGCCGACGATCTCTACGCCTTCCGCCCCGTCCACGTCCTCCGGGTCGATCCCCACCTTCATGCCAGCACCTCCTTCCAGGTGTCCGTCACGTCGATGGTCCGCACGGTCTTGTACCGCTTCTCGTTCTCCCTGCGCGCCTTCAGCGTCTCCTGCCACTCGTCGTCGCCGATCCCGTAGTATTCCTGCTCCTCGCCGAGGACGTCGAGCGCCGCGTCGAACAGGACGCAGTCCATGTAGGAGATCGCCTCCCCCCGCGCGCTCATGTCGACGAACCTCTTCTTGACCTGCCCGGCGGCCTCCCTGGACATCGTGTACTTGACCAGCGTGTCCATGGTCTCGATGTTCGACCCCGCGGTCATCCGAACAGCTCCATCTGCACCAGCTTTGGGCGTTTCGCCGCTTCTTTGGCCAGCGTGGCCAGCGACTTGCCCGTCAGGGCCTTCAGCTGGGTGTCTATGGCCGCTCGGACGAAGTCGTCGATGGTCGAGCTGAACTGCACCCTGGCCGCGTGCTTGATGACCGTGTGCTCGACCATGGTGACCGCCGCACGCACGGTCGTCATGGGTTCTTTGCCTTCGGGTTCGCTCACAGCCTGTCCTCCAGCTCGATTACCTCGTACACGGTCCTGCCGCGCTTGTTCCTCTCGGCGGCGATCTTGCACGCCTCGTCCTTGCGCTCCAGCAGCATGGCCTCGAACGGCGGCGAGTCCGTCACCGGCTTGCCTCCCACCAGCTTCAGGCCGACCTTGGGATAGGTCCTGCCGCAGAGGCCCGCGGGGCCGAGCCAGCCGACGGCGCGTCCGGACGGCGCTACGACGCGTATCGCGTAGCGCGTGACGTCCTTGGCCGTCACCGGGACCCGCTTGCCGTACACGACCTCGCCGGTCCGCACGTACACCCTGCCGTTCACGACCTCGATCTTCTCGAAGTCGTCGTCGTCCTCGCCGGACCGGTATATCTCGCCGCTGAGCTTGATCCCCCGGGTCGACAGCAGCCGCTGGACGCGGAATGTGTCCTTGACGATGTCGTACCCGTGCATGTTGTAGCTGTCCGGCACCACGTCGCCAACCTCGCCGCCGCAGTCCGCCGCATCGTCGCTGAGCGACGCGAGGACCCGCAGGTCGCACATGCCGTTTATGCGGTCGACGAGCTCCTGGGGTATCGGCTTGCTCGGGCTGAGCGAGCCCGAGAACGTTGAATTGTATCCCATGTCGTCTCCTTAGAACGGGATGTCCTCCGGGTCGCCGGTCGCGATGTTGGCGTCGGGCGGGTCTTCATGCGGGTCGGCTTCCTGCGGCTCGTTCCCGGCCCGTGGCGCCATGACGGCCCTGATGGCCGACATCGAGAGCACCCACCGGCCGTTGCCGTTCCTGTCGGTGTACTTGTGCGACGTCAGCCGCGCGGTGCACGTGACGTGTCTTCCGAGGTCCAGCTGCTGGTCGAGGTCCGTCGCGTCGGTGCCGAACATCGTCATCGGCACGAACGCCTGCGCCCCGGCTTCGTCCTTCACGGACAGCACGACGTTGCGGAAGTACCCGTTGCCGTTCTTGTACGGCACCAGTTCGCCGATCTCCGCGATGTCGCCGGCCATCGGCGTCTCGGATATCCTGTACCTGTCGCTCATGGCCTGGTGTCCCCGTCGAATACCGGCTTGCCGTCGGACGCGACGTCGATGCCCCGCAGGCACTCCTTCGGCGGCATGAGCGACTTCGCGTTCTCGCGCTCCTTCTCGTCGGGGTCGGACTCCATCGTCGCGACGGCCTCGACGTATTCGACGAGGGGCTCGAACGGGATGTCGTACCCCGGCTTGTACTGGAAGTTAACCCGGTGCTGCCGGATCACCTTGGACAGCATGGGGCATGCGCCCCAGGCCTCAGCCGCCGCCTGGTCCATGTGGCCGTACAGCAGGAACTTGTACGAGGGGTACCCGTTGCGGATCTCCTCCTCGAGGACGGCCGCGGCGCCGAGGTGTTTCAGGACGCAGCCTAAGCATGGTTTTCTCATTCTTGTTCTCCTTGTGTTTTCTGTCTTGGCGCCAGGTAGTGCCGCAGGGTCTGTATCGGGTGCAGGGCCGACACCGGCACCGCGGCTATCTCGACCCGCGTGGCCACGCTTGTCGCGGCCCGCGCGTACTTCACGGCCTCTTCGCCGATGGCCCAGCCGGCCAGCTTCACGTTGAGCCCGCCCCTCGACTCGCGGGCGTGCTCGTGCTTGCTCACGAAGGCGCACACGAGCACGTGCCGCACGACGCCGGGCGGCACGGCCAGCGACGTCAGCGGGACGAGCATGTGCTTCGTCGACGGGTCTCCGGCGACAGTGGACACCATCACGGACAAGGCGATGCGCCCGCGGGCGGTGTCCACGATGTAGGGGGTCGTGCGCCTCGCGTGCACGGCCAGATGCCCGCTCCGGCACAGCTTCTCCAGGATCGCTGCGCCCATCACGGCGAACCGCCTGGAGTTCTCTGTCCTCGCGAACCTGGGCGGCGCTACGCCACGTGCGGCGTCCACGTCGGATTTCGGGACGCGAATGCTCTTGATGGGCCCCGGAAGGTTCGCGCGCGGGGTCATCCGAGCACCTCCCTGCCCTCGGGGAGCAGCGTGTACTCGACTCCGCGCGTTCCGGGCCTCGCCGCGAGCACCCCCATCTTGCAGAGGCGGTTGACCGGGCGCCGGGCTCTCACCATTATCGACATCCTCCCACTCCTCGTCTGCTGCCTCGGCGGGCCGTACAGGGCCGCGCCCAGCTGTTCGCACGTGTACCACCCGGACTCCAGCACTTTGGCCGCGCGCCTCAGCAGGTCCATGCTCGCGCTGTCGGCCATCGGGCGGCGGGCACGCTTGTCGCGCCTGACCGCCGCCGGGCATCCGGCGCGCCCGGGGCAGTCGGCGCACAGGGTCTTCCGGCGGCACCGCCTCATTTCTTCCCCGGCACCAGTTCGGACGCCGGCGAGAGCGGCTGCTCGTTCCACAGTATGGTGGTCGACCGTGTCCCGGCCTCGACCAGCGTCGCCTGCCTCTGGTTGACCGTGACGGTGAACACCGTTCCGGGCTGGACGTCGAACACGGCCTTCCATACGGCGAGTATGTAGTTCTCGTGCAGCGCGCGCGGGAGCCCGGGGTACTCCTTCACCATGGCGAGGGCCATTTCGTCCGCGTCCGCGCCCGTCTCGGCCACCTCCGCCTTCTCGGCCAGCTTGAACCCCGGCACGGTCAGGAACGCCCCGGAGGACTGGCTCGGAAAGCAAGGGACGACGGGCTCGCGCCGCGTCGTCCACTCGCTGTCCGCTGTAGTCCGCTCCTTTGGTATGGAGACGAGGAACTTCATCCGAGGGCCTTCACCTGCTCTTCCGTGGGCGCCACGATCCCGCCCTTGGGCTGGTTGCGTCCCGGGACGCTGATCTTGGTCTTGGCGAGGAACTCGTCGACGTTGGCGTCGCAGCAGTTCACGAGCGACACGGCCTGGGCCTGGGTGCAGTCCACGGTGGTGGATACGAACCCGAATCCGGAGTCGCGCCCCTCCGCGTCGACGTACACCGCCTCGACGCTGATCGCGCGGAGGTTGCTGTGGTCGGCGAGGAACTGCACGAGCTGCTGGACGTGCGTCCCGATCTGCCCCGGCGGTACGGTTGACGCCGTGAGCGCTTCTACGGCCTGAGCCTTGGGGGCGTCGAGCAGGACGCGCGGGTGTTCGGCGTCCTCTCCGGGGGCGGTGACGCGGACGGCCGCCGCGTCGTCGAGCTTCTTCACGCACTCCAGGATCGACGGGGTGTGGAAACGGATCTCCTCCGTCTTCTTCTCGCCGTTGAGCGTGACCTCTAGGGCCACGTTACGGTTCGGGGCCGGGGCTTTCTGGGTCTCCGGCGTCTCGGGTGTGTTGTCTGGCTTTTCCATTTCGGTTCTCCTTATTTCTGCAGGGCGTACCGTTTTCCGATGGTTGCGGCTTCGCTTTTCACGGTATCGGCCATGAACATGTGCGTTGCTAGTTGCTGGGCGCGTATTTCCAGGGCGTCCATGTTCCGAGTCACGTCTTCCTTGTCGAAGAGTGTGGTTAGTGGCGCGTCGCGGTCGACGGCCATGTCATTCCCGGCTTTTGCGTCAGCCTCTGCGGCAGCCCGGGCCACGGCGCTGATCTGCTCCCTGGCCTCGGACATGTGCTTCAGCATGTACGCCAGTTGGTTTTCCTGCATCCTCGCCCGGTTCCTCGTGCTCATGTCTTGGCTGCGTTTCTCTGCCTCCTGGCTGGTGAGCGCTCGTTTTCCCCGCTCCTTGTCCTCCCGCGTCATTTCCTCCGCTAGCGTTTTTTGCCGCTTCTGGGCCTCAGCAAGCCGTGTCCGCAGCTTAATCGTGGCGTTTGCCTCCACCGCCGCCTTGATGGTGTTGATTGTCTCTACCTCGGCTTTGGCGCTCTCGCCGTTCGTGAATACGGTGTTTGCGATACCCATCTGTGTAGACAGGTTCCTAAGCAATGCCGGAACGAATCCGTGGCCGACATCCGTAAGCGGTTTCACCGTTACGACCGTCTGTCCGTCTGCACTGGTTTTCGCGCTGATCGTGAAGTCACGTCCCTCGGTGGGCATGGTGTTCGCGACTATGGTGTAGAGCTTCTGCGCGTCTAGCGTCTGTATGGCCATACTAGTTCTCCTTCTCTGTTGTTCCGCCGGCTTGGTTATTCGGCGACTTTTGGCGTTCCTGTTGTCCGGGCTGCTCGGCGTGAGCGGTCTCGGGTTGCTTGGATTCATTCTCCTCGGCGGGCTGCGGATCGAGTCCGTCGCCGCCTGAAGCCGGTGCGGGGGCCGTCGGTCCCGGCGGAGGGGCCCACAGCGAGGCCATCGCCTGAGCGTCCTCCTTCGTGATCCCGAGCTGCAGGCCGTCGAAGCCTATGGCCGCAAGGTAGTCGAGGAGGGCCTTCCCGACCGCGTGCTGCCCGGCGATGACGGTCTCGGGCACGCCCGGTATGTCCACGGGGGTAGTCACGTCCTTGTCGTACGGATGGTCGAACACGCCTCTCTTGTGTATACGGCGCAGCCCGGCTATCGAGTGGACGCTCATCAGCCCGGCCACGTGCCTGAGGGCCGCGTTGGCGAGTGCCCTGAGCTCGGGGTACTCGTCGAAGTCAGCCGCCAGTTGCGGTGTCAGTGTCATCTTGCTCAGTCTCCTTCTTTGTTGTTTTGTCGGGAAGGTCTTCGGTGACCTTGTCCTTGTACCTGCTGTACAGTTCGGTCAGCCACTCCGCCGTGAGCGGCACCTTCTCGTGCGTCGTCGCGTGCTCCAGGTACATGCCAGCCTTGGCCAGGTCGGCTATCCGGTCGGTGAGCTTGCCCATCCCGTCGGCGCATGCCATCAGCGTGAACGCCGACACCAGGTGGGTAAGCCCGTTGTAGGTATCCTTGTCGTCCTTGAGCCGCCAGTAGAACGTCCCGTCCGGTTTCGGCCCGGTGCCGAACAGCCAGTCGAGGCGCTCCGGGAGGCCGTCCCCCGCATAGGGCCACTCCCGCCGCCCGTCGTCTTCCGCCTTCGTCTCGGCGAAGGGGTCGGTCCCGACAGGTGCGCGCAGCGTGGCCTCGATGCGTGCAAGCGTCTCGCGGTTGTTCAGGTTCACCTCGTCGTTCCTGTGGGCCAGGACGTACACCAGCCTGCCGGGGTGGTTCCTGCGGAGCCAGTCGGCGAACCAGAGTCCGCCCTTGTGGGCGGAGTCCTTGCCGAACTTGTGGTGGCTCGGGCACAGCAGTATCCCGTTCATCGTGTCGTACCGCAGCGCGCGGCACGTGTTGCGGTTCTCGAGGTGGTGGGCGTTCGGCGTGCTGCCGCTTCCGCAGACCGCGCACTTGTGCCCCCACTCCTCAGCCACCTTTGCCGTCCACAGGCGCATCAGGCGCCTTCGGATCCTGGCAAGCGGCTCCAGCTTCTTCCGTTTCTTCTTCTGTTTTCTGCTCATGGGTTTGTAGTATACCATTTCCCGCGGCCGTCTGCAATGCCCGGGCTTGCGAAAAGAGCGCGGCGGCGACGGACGGCTTCCCGCCCCGTAGCGCCGCCTGGGCCTTTTTCGCGAGCGACGTGGCGCGTGCGATGGCCGCGTTGCGAAGGTTCGTGGCGCGTCGGCGGGCGCGTCGGCGGCGTTTGGCCTCCGTCGCCCCCCACAGCCGCGCCTCGTAGTACATGACCGCCTTCTCGATCATGCCGAACACCTGGTTTATCCTGTCGTCCCAGTCGAGCCACTCGCGCTCCTCGCGGGTCAGGTGCTTTGACTTCGGGTTTGGCTTCTCCTTCGGCGGGCTGCACTGCGGCTTGCCCGGGGCGCCCTCCGCCCGCATGTTCAGGCGCAGGCAGTCGCGGCACGGCAGCGGAGGGGACGACGCCACCATGTCGCGCATGTTCCGGCTCCCCAGCCACTCCGCCACGTCCCAGTACCTCTCGTTGTCCGCCACGGCCTCGCCGCGGGCCTCCCTGGCCGCGTCGATGTACTGCGGCAGGGTGTCGTACGGCATCAGCGACGGGGCCGCGACGACGAACTCGGGCACGGACCAGCCGCTCACGAGCACGTTGGGCTGCTGGCGCATCACGACGTCCGCGAGCTCCCAGCCGGCGAACGACACCATCGTGGGGGAGCACGACCACCGGTTCACCTCCAGCCACTTGCCGGTACCCTCCGTGAACCCGCGCGGATGCGGCTCGATGTACACGCCCACCGCGAGGAAGCACACGTCCCTGTCCGGCACCGGCGCGTTGCGGCCGATGCACGGGACGCGCACGAACGGCGCGTGGAAGCAGTTCGAGTCGCACAGGGATATCCCGTACCTGTAGAACCCGTCGTTCGACCTGGCGGCCTCCGCGGCCGTCGCGGGCGGCGGCTCTCCGGACACGTCAACGGGCAGGCCGTACTTCACGGCCGCGGCCAGCTTCGCCACCCAGTTTATCGTGAGGCTTCCGTACAGGCCGTACCCCTGCGGCTTGAACCTCAGCTGCACCTCCGCCCTGTGGGCGAGGGCGTGGGCCGCCTCCAGGAGGCGCCATCCCCACCTTTCCGCGACCAGGTCGACGATCGCGGGGCTTTGCGGCCTCCGAAGCACCACGCCATCCCGGGGCATGCCGACGCGGTAGAACGCCGGCACGGTCTGCTCCAGCCACGTCGTGTTCGTCTTCCTGAAGGACGGGACCCGCTGCGACGACATCGTGCGGAACTCCGTCCACGGCGTCGGCGCGGCCGCCGCGTCCCACAAACGCAGTCCACCAGCCGTCCCCGAGGCGCTTGGGGCGAACGGGTCCGGGTCCACGCTGTCCAGGCTCGCGAGCGCGGCCTCCTGCCTCTCCGGCGTCAGCCACGCCTGGTGCGGGTACTCCGGGTGCGCGAACGGGAAATGGCTTTCGCCCGTCGCCCGCACCACGCTGCACGCGGCCCTCGCACGCTCCGACAGCGCTGATCTGTCCATTCTCTCCCTCCACAACCTTCGACGTTAGCAGCTTAAGTATCCCGCGTACGCACGCCTCGCCCGGCGTAATGCAGCAGTGCACCCCGTCGTGGTAGCTGTCGAACACGCAGAAGTCGCAGGCGTCGTGGTACGCGATCGCCCGCGCGAGCTCCTCCGGGCTGCGCGTGAGCCTCTCGAATAGGGTCATTGTCCGGGCAGGATTATCCTGCCCCGGCCTCGTATCCGCTCCCATTGGTCTATCTCCCGTATCACGCTCTCCTTTATCCCCGGGTTGCACACGCCGCACGCGTCGATGTGGAGGATGCTGTGCGGGCGGATGTAGAACCCGCTCGCCAGCATCTTGGGGGCGAGGCGGCACACGACCGCCTTGCACTTCGAGCATATGACCTTTGCCGTGTCCGCGTACGTCCGGATGCACTCCCCGCAGAGCTGGTCAGGCGTGCCGATGAACGGCGGCATGAGGAACGGCTTGCCGCACATCAGGCACGGCACGATGTTCCCGGGCAGCGCCGGATCGGACTTGACCTTCTTGAAGAGGATCTTGTTGTTCGTAAGGGCGGGCAGGTCCTCGAATCTCATTTCGCGGCCTCCGTGTTCTTCGCCTGGTTCCCGGCATCGGACGCCCTGCGGCGGCGGAACTCCTCGAGCCACCGCCGCGTCAGGGGTATCTTCGCCGGCGTCCCGCACGCGTACTCCTCCAGGTAGTCGCCGTGGGCCTCTAGCTCGTCCATGCGCTCGGCGAGCCGCCCCTCGCGCTCGTAGGCGTCCAGGTCCTCCATCAGCAGGTACGCCATCGCCTCGCCCGGGAATATCCCGACCCCGTTCCAGCTGTAGCGCCGCTCCGGCCTGAGGTCGTGGAATGCCTCGTCGCCTGGGCCGTCGCTGAACAGGGCCGCTGCGGCCGCCGCGAACTTCGCGTCCGTGGCGGCGATCTGGTCGCGGGCCTCGCCGACCACCGCAGCGGTGACCGCGGCGTCCGCGACGGCCTTCGGCGACGCAACGATGGTGGCAATGCCCGACAGGAATCCGCGCCTCGTCATCCCAGCGCCTCCAGCTGCTCGATTATCGCGTCGCGCTCGGCCTTCAGGTCCTTGAGGCGCTCGTTGAACGCCTTGGCGGACTCCTTCTTGCTTGCCTCGACCTCGATGATCTGGCGGTCGATGTTCTCCAGCGACCTGCGCAGCTCGTCGGGCGTGCGCTGCGGCGTGTCCATGAACTCATCCATTCTGACCCTCCGGCCTTATCAGGTGTCGGTAGAGCAGGTCCGCCTCGCACCAGAGCAGGACCGCCGTCCCGTCGCGGCTGCGGGTAAGGCTGCACGGCAACGGCAGGTTGTCCGTGTCGACGAGCAGCGAGCCCAGGCGGGTCACGGCCATTAGCCTGTCCGCCCCCCGCACGCGGTACACCAGTTCGGCCCGGGCAGGCCGGCCGGCCTGTCCGCCGGCCTGCTCGGCCAGTTCCAGCACGATGTCCTCGGCCGCCTTCGAGCTGCTCACGCTACGCACCGGCGGGAGCCTGCCTAGGTACAGGCGCAGGGTCTTCCCGTCCAGCTCGCGGACCAGCCGCTCGGCGCGCTCCAGCAGGGTCGTGTCCGGCCGTATTTCCGAGGCGGTTCCGGTGGCCTTCTCCATCGCCGCCATCGTCTTTTCGGTCAGGCCCATCGCACGGAGGATGCGCCTCGCGGCCATGTCCTCCGTGGACTGGTCCGTGGCCGTCCTGCCTTCCTCGTACCGTCGCTTTACGTCGACCCAGCTCATTTCACGGCCTCCTTCTCCTTTACAGCTGGCGGCGTCCAGCATGCCCAACCGAGGTATTCGCCAGCGTCCATGTCGACGGACATGTACTCCCCGTCGGCCGTCCTGCGTACGACGCACGGTATCGGTATCCGGATCGTGGGGGCGCGTCCACCTTTCCGGTCGACCTTCACCAGCACGAGCGCGTGGAGTCGCCGCGCGCCGGCCGTGCGGTACACGTTCACCATCTCGTTGCGCAGCCCGAGGTCGTCGTCCGTGGCAGACGAGACGGACGCCACGGCGATCTTCTCGGCTTCGGCATACGACTTCACGTCGCTTACTATCAGCCGCGGGAAGTCATCCTGCCTGTCGTGCCCGATCCTGATCGCCATGTTGAGCGGCGTCGCCCGTGCAGTGCCCGTCTTGGCTGCTAGCCTGCGCACCTCACTCTCCGTCAGGCCGAACGCCTTGATGATGTGCTTCGCGAGCATGTCCTTCGTCTCCCGGGACGCAGACCCGCGAAACCACCTCTCCGCAGAGTCCCAGCTCATTTCCCGGCCTCCTGGCCGTCCACGTCGCCGCCCTGCTCCGCCCCTTCCGCCGGCTGGTTCTTCCACGACGTCTCGAAGTCGAAGCCGAAGCCGCGGATCCTCAGCGCCTGGCGGCAGCACATGAGCAGGTCCTCGTTCGCGTAGAACGCGCGGACGAAGTCCTCCTCCGTCCGGAACGTCTTGTCCGAGAGGAGCGTGCACTTGATGCCAGCCGACGTGCGCACGGGCACCTGTCCGGGGTCGAACAGGCCGAACTTCGCCGAGAACGGGCTGCACGGGTGCTTGATGAGGAACTCCGCGTCCGTGTGGACCAGGTCGAAGCCTTTTCCGCCCGTGTTGAGGAACAGCGGCAGCTCCCTGACGGCGCCGGCGAACTTGTCGCCGGACCACTTGTTCTTGAGGCACTTGAACGTCGTGGCGTTCCCGACGATGTTGCCCGTCCGGTTGTCGGTCCACTTGGACGCACGCAGCTCGTAGGCGTAAGTCGCGGAGATGCGGACGGCCTCCTCGGCGACGCTGGTCTTCTGGGGGCCTGCGAACGCGGCGGGGCCGGACGCGATCTTCTGGGTCTCGTGCGAGGTCAGGAACAGGTTGGCCTTGCGCTGGTACATGCGCTGCACGCGCAGGCGGAACCACTCGCGCATTTTCCTGGCCATCAGGCCCGGCTGTGTGGCGCGGCTCATGTCCACGACGTCCTGCTCGACCTTGTCCTCGGTGCCCAGCTGCGAAAGCGAGTCCACGCCGATCACTATGGGCTTGGTCATGTCGGGGTCTACCGGGTTCGTGAACTCGCTCTTCACTGGGCGTCCGTTCTCGCCGATCCCGCCGCCGACTCCGCCGCGGATCTCGCACACGAGCCTGTCGATCGTGCTTAGGCAGTCGTCAAGCGACGAGACTTCCTTCGTGAGGAGCCGCTGCGGGTCGCACCCGAACGAGTACACCCAGTCCGCCGGCGACCCGGCGCCCTCCGTCTCGAAGTGCATGCAGATGGCGTCCTGCTTCTTTATGGAGGTGGCGTACTGCAGGTACATGAACGACGACTTGCCGGCTGACGCGAGCGCCCGCTCCTGGCAGATGCGCCCCGACAGCCACCCGCGCCCGCCGACCAGGTACTCCTGCGCGATGCTGGGCAGGTCGTGCGTCGGGTTCCACACGTCGACGTAGGTGGCCTTCTCCATTGCCGTCGCGACCGTCTCTATCCCGGGGTCGCTCTTGCGGAGCCGCTCCAGGAGCGCCGACACGGTGTCGGTCGGCGCCCCCGAGGAGATGAGTTTCTCCTTCTTGGCCATTACTGGTTACCTCCCTGCGCGAGACGGGCGAGGAACGCCTCCTTGTTGAAGGCGGGCACGGGGTCGCCCACGACCTGGGCGGCCGGGGCGGCCTGGGGCGGCGTCGCCACGCCGGCCTTGACGGCAGCGGCGAACGCCGCGTCCGCCTCGTTGCCGGACGAGGTCACCGGGACGGCAGCGGGTGCCGCGACGGGTACGGACTGCGGGGCCGCGGACGAGGTCACCGGGACGGCAGCGGGTGCCGCGACGGGGACGGGGGCGGCAGGCACGGGAGCAGCTGCGGGTGCCGCGTCGGGGACGGCCGCGGACTGCCCGGACGCGAAGCCGGCCTGGACGGTGCTGACGGCTCCGGGCGCGGAGGGCGGCTCGGGGATCTGGTAGGTGCTGCCGAAGGCGAGCTTCAGGAGCGCGTACTCGTGGTAGCCGGCGGGGCTGCGGCCGGTCAGCTCGCGGATGAGGATCTGCACGATCTGCTCCGCGCTGAGGATGTTGAGGTAGCTCCGCAGGTCGGCCAGGTCGTACCGGGTCGCCATGATGTCCTGGGTGGCCGGGATGCGCATCACGCGGCGGTTGGCGTCGAGCGCGAACTTGACGCTGTAGCCGGACATCTCGCCCTTGTCGTGCTCCTTCTCGACGACGAGAGCGGGCGCGCCCTGAGGCGCGGTGATGTCGCCGTTGGCGTACGCCGCGAGGTAGTTCGCCGCGATCTGCTCGGCCGTGGCGCTGGGCGACGGCTGGAACACGAGACCGTTCTCGCCGACCAGCTTCTTCGCGACTGCGGACGAGAAGATGCCGATGTGCGCGACGCGGTCCGGCTCGTTGGGCAGGAACACGTTGCAGAACAGGAACTGGCGTGGCGGGGGCAGGACGGCAGGGACGCGGTTCGGGTCGCCGAACTTCCCGTCGTCGAGCAGGTACGCCCACGTCGGGTCGCTCTTCGCGACCTTGCGCAGGACGGCGATCGGGCACTCCTCGCCGACGGACTGGAGCGACACGATGTCGTAGCGCTCCTTCCAGTCTCCGCGGCCGAGGCGGCGGTAGATGATCGCGCCGTTGCCCCAGTTGGACAGGGAGGGCGGCTCGCTCGGGAGGATCGACGGCAGGTAGGACACCCGCTTGTCGGGGTTGCCGGGGTCGAGCGCGGGCAGGATCGTGAACGTGATCGGCTGCTTCCCGCTCATGAACTTGGTCTTCACGCCGTTGAGGTAGAAGATCTTGTCGGAGTTTTCACCCTCGCCTGCGAGCGAGGAGAACATGGTGTTGAATCCCATTTGTTTTTCCTTTGGTTTGTTGGTTTGTCATTTCTCGTTTTTCGTTTTCAGGCCCTATACGTGGGCGGCCAGTAGTATAGCAAAATTCCTGCGGCATGTCATCCGTAATAAGTCCCCTGGATCGAGCGGAAGAGCTTGCGCAGCCGCTTCCTACCGAACCTGGGGAGCCCCTTCACCTTCCTGTACGCGCGTTCCATGTCGTCCATCAGGGCGTCCATGTTGCGGTACACGGCCCTGAAGAACCTCGGGTACTTCGGGAGCTCCACGAAGTAGACGGTGTTGTCGTCGAACGTATCGCTCTTGCCCCAGTCCTCGCAGCCGTCGTCCTTGACCTCGAACGCCTCGCCCGTGAACGAGTACTGTGACGAGATGTCGTCGTTCTCGGCCATCTCCTCCAGCACGTCCTGGTCGACGACATCGTTCAAGACGATCCCGTATCCGGTGAACGAGTAGTTCTGCATGCTCATATGCTTGGCTCCAGTCCCTTGTCCATCAGCTCGTCCACGAACTGCTTGATCTGGTCGATCTGGCAGTAGTGGTTCCTGCATCCGCACCAGTCCGTCTGGTGCCTCATCTGGCGCACCATGATGTGGTACACCCATTCCTTGTCCCAGAAGCGGACGTCGCTTATCGACAGGTACACGTACCTGTCCGGGGCCCCGTCCGCTCCCTTCCTCGTCACGACCGCCGAGAACTCGTAGTGGTTCCCGTGGATCTCCACCTTGTAGCCGGCCAGCGTCTTCCTGAGCCAACGCCCGTATGACGCCTCGAACGCCTTGTAGTCAGGGCCTGTCGTGCCCCCGCTCGAGAACTGGTGGTCCCAGTACTTCTGCAGCGGGCGCGGGAGATCGCCCTTGTGCAGGATATGGTCTATGTGCATTTGCGTTGTCCTTCTGTCGTCGTTGTCAGTCCCGCCCCCGCCACATCTCGAACGTGGCGTGCTCGACGTCCGTGCACGTCCACGCCCCCTCGGTGGCGTTCCCGTTGGCCATGTGGCCCACCAGCCTGAGCACCTCGTCGGGGTCGAGGCTCACCTCCTCGGTTTCGCCGTCCGCGTTGACGGACTCGAACTCGAGGTCTATCCCGTCGTACGGGCCGTAGTCGAACAGCTGCAGGCCCGATGGGGTCTTGCCGTCGGCGCAGTACGAGACCTTCAGGCCCTCCTCCGCGTTCTCCTCGGCCCAGGCCTTCAACACGTCCTGCACGGTGGCCACCGCCTCGTTGAGGTGGAGGCCGACCGATAGCAGGGCCGCGGCCCCGTCGTGGCGCAGGTAGTCGTAGAGGGCGTCGCAGTCCACGACGCCGTCCTCCGACTCTATCTCCAGCAGCTCTTCCCACTTGTCGGCGGCCTTTAGCTTGCTGACCACGTCCCCGACGTCGTACTCCTCGGGGTCGCGCATCCAGCGTATATCGTTAGGGTCGTTTACCTGGAATTTCATGTCGTCTCTCCTTTCAGTACGGTACGGCCTGCCCGGTGTCCTTGCCCATGTAGTAGGCGTACGCGCCCGCCTTTATGACGAGCGCGTCCCTGCCCCAGTACAGCTTCCGCATCCCGCTTATGGACGGGTACGGCCCTGCGGACCCGACGCAGTCGCGCCCGAGCCTCCGCTCCAGGCCGTGCCTGTCCCGCAGGCGCAGGTACACCGTGCGTCCGCGCTTCACTTTCCGGCCTCTTCCGGTCTCTCGGCCTTCTCGGCCGCGTCGTCTATCGCCGACAGCACCTTGTCCATGGTCTCTGGGCCGCAGAGGACCTTGCCGCCGGGCTTGCCGCCGGCCACGGCCTCCGGGCGCAGGACGGCCCAGCGGCCGGTCGGCCACACGGTGCGGCCGTCAGTCGTCTTGAACGCGTACTGCTGCCCGGAGTCGAACGCCGACCCGTCCGGCGTCGTCTCGACGAGGAGCACGCCGGTCTCGAATTTCCTGCGGCACTCGTCGCAGGGCTCCAGGTCGACCAGGACCTGCTTGGGCGCCTCGGCGTCGTCGTTGTCCGGCTTGCGGACGCGGCCGAGCAGGGCGACGCCCTTCGACCCGCCGCACCAGAAGCACTTGTCGAGGGCCGGGTTGACGCCGTGCTTCGGCGACAGCTCGAGCCCGTCGTCCTTCCCCTTACGCCTCGTCGCCATGCCATTCCCCCTCTCCCTGGTCCTGCACGGCCGACACGGAGTTCGGGCTCCACTGCGGCTTCTGCGGCTCTTGTGGCTCCTGCGGCTGCGTCTCCTCGCCCGGGACGACGGAGTCGTCGTGCGCGAGTCCGGTCCGGACCGCGTTGATCGCGTCGAGGACGGCCCGCGCCAGGACCTCCGCCGCGCTGCGGGACAGCTCGGTGCGGCCGCGCACGTAGCCCAGGACGTCCGCCATCAGGTCGGCGGCCGTGTCGGCGCACGCTATGACGCTCTCGTTGCTGGCGGCCGCAGCCACGCCGCTCTGGCACAGCTCGGCGATCCGGTCGCACGCCTGGCGCGAGCTGCAGCGGTTGAACCGGCTCGTGGCCGCGACCGTCGCCCCTGGCAGCGGCACCATGTCGGCCGGCACGCCTTCGCCCGGCTGCGGCTCGTCGCCCAGCGCGAGGACCGGCGGCTCGCCTTCGCGGATCTTGAGGTATAGCTGTTTCATCGACTGTCTCATTGGTTGTTTCCTTTCTGGTTGTCTGATTCGCTCTTCACGAGTCCGGCCTTGCGCACCGCGTCGTACAGGGTACGGGCCCCCGCGCACTCCGAGAGGCCGAGGTCGATCGCGTCCATCTGGTCCTTGAAGTCGCCGTAGTCGGCGAACCCGCGTTCTACCACTTCGGCCAGCGCCTCCATGACCATGCGGCCGGCCGCCGCCCGCGTCATCTTCCCGCGCTTGTAGTACTTCAGCATCCGGACGATGGACGACGTAGGGTACTCGCTTCCGGTATACTCGGTCTGCCTGGTGACGTTGGCCGCCACGAACGCGTCCGTGTAGTAGACGTTGCCCTGGACCGGCGGCTCATTGCCCCCCGCGAACCAGATTCCGACCTGCACGTGAGAGAAGTCGAACGAGTCGACCAGCTCCTTCAGCGTCGGTTTCAGGTATGAGCAGAACTGCACGGTCTGCCCTTCGCGTAGCATGACCGTGACCGCGTTCTTCGTGATCGACATGAGCGACACGGTCGGGTCCGTGCCGGCCAGCGACGTCACGCTTTCCATCACGTCCGTCAGCGTGTACGGCCGCGCCGCGCACGGGTACACGTCGTAGTCGTGCACCGGGTCGCCGCACAGCGACCCTCCCGCCAGTATGAACGGGCGCCCGTCCAGGATCTCGTACACCTTCCCGAACTGCAGCTTGTTCGCCCGCTGCACTATCGCCCGGTGTATCTTGTTGTCTACGTCTATCATGTCTACGCCTCCTCCGGTTCGTACTGCGTGTGGATGTGGGAGGCCTCCTGCTCCCAGTAGTCGCAGTCCTTCTTGTAGCCTTCCTTGCAGTGGCGCTCCGCCATCGCTACGGCCTCGTCCTGCGTGCGCGCCTGGACGTACAGGTAGTGCGCGTACGTTATCGCGCAGCGCACCTTGAACGTCCACTGGTTGTCCGGGTCCCGCGGCCCGTTGATCGGGTTGTCGAGGCTCGTCCCCGACTTGTTAGCCTTCATCCTTGCCATCTTTAGCCTTTCGCTTCGTCAGTTTCGACCAGCCGCGCGGGTGTTTCATCCGGCGCAACACCGCCCCGGACGCGTCGACCAGCGCGTACGCGGACAGGTCGGTCGGCCACTCGATGAACTCAAGCGCCGGCACGACCAGGTCGCGGATGTCCCCGCCGCGGAACGTGCGCGACGAGTACATCATCTCGCCTCCGTCCGTCTCGGGGAACAGGAGCCCGTCCACGGCGTCTGCACGCCCGCCTTGCAGCTCCGCCGGCGTGGTCCAGGTGCAATCCACCGGCGGCAGCGCGTACTCGTAGACCATCACGTACCGGTCTATCAGGTGCCCGTTCTCGTCGCGCTGGGAGCAGTCCTCCTCGTCGAGGTTGTCGCCCGAGCCGAACGCGATGCGCACCATCCCGCGCCCTGGGAGCAGGAGCGTGACCTCAGCGTCCCGGTGCGGGTACACGTTGCAGGGTATGTCGTCCAGTTTCATTGCTCCTCCTCGCCGTCCCCGTCTTCGTCGTCCTCCACGTCGCCGGCGTCGGGGTCGGCGTCCGGGTCGTTATTGTCGGACCCGGTCAGCGGGAGCGGGTCTTCCTCGTTGGTCAGCACGAGCTGCACCGGCTCGCCCGTGTCCGGGTCGCTGTTACGCTGGACGGCCCTGACTGGGACCGCCTCCTCCCCGTTCAGGGAGATCCGCAGCTCGCGGTGCAGGTCGCTGAGCCTGACCTTGTCAAGCAGTTGCCTTAGCGTCATTTGCCTTCTCCTTTTTGCTCCGCCTCACGAGGCGGTTCATCACCCTCGGCCTGTAGCCGAGCTCCAGTAGCCTGTCCAGCAGCCGCTCGCGCATGGTCGGGTCGTTGCACGGCTTGAGGGCGTGGTAGTAGGCCATGCACGATTCCTCGCACTTCCCGCGCACCTGGTCCAGCGACAGCATCCACCCGTCCGCGGACCGGCTGTTAGGCACGTCCGGGAGGAACGCGACCGGCACCCATTTGCACTCGAACGGGCAGAACCGCTTCCGGAACACGACGCGGGTCTTCGGGACCCGCTCCGCCCAGTAGTCCTCCACGTCGCACGCGAGCCCGAAGGCCGGGCGCGAGCAGAACCCGTTTCGCGTGCCGTCGATCGGGCATGTGAGGCGGAACCCGGAGCGCAGGAGGCGCTTCTTGTAGTCCAGTATCAGCCCCATGTCGTCATCGGTCAGCCCGGTGGCGTCGCCGTTGACGAAGTAGCACGCGGCCCAGCACGGCACGTTGCACACCACAGTGGACCTCGCGCCCATCACCGCACCTCCTTCTCCCGGCCGTTCGGCCAGTCCCTCGGGGCCCGGAAGAAGTGCATTCCGCGCGTGTTGGTGCCGGTCGGCCCGGACACCAGGCGTATGCCCCAGCCCTTCTCCCCGAGCTCCTCGGTCAGCTGCGTGAGCCGGGCGAGTCGCTCCGGGGCGTGGATTGCGGCCAAGGCCGCGGCGTAGTCGAGCGCGGCCCACAGCCGGTCCTCGTACTCCGCTCGTATGGTCTCTTCAGTCTCGGTAGTGGCGTCAGTCACTGTCTCCTCCTTCGCGTTGCCGCTCCCGGCGCATTTGTCCGGCCCGCCTGTTTCGGCCGCTCCGGCTTTCCTGTTCTCCGATATCGCCCAGGTGTTGACCATCTGGCACTGCTGCTCGGTGAGCCCGAGCCGCGCTACGACCTTTGCCAGTGCCTCGCGCTTGGTCTGCGCGGCCACCTCATGCCTGCCGGCGTGGCGCGTGTATATCGTGAAGCGTCTGTTCTGCTGCATATCTCCCCCGTATCGGGGTTTGGCATCTTCTCTCCAGCTCGGCGAGTCTGCCGGCCAGCACGCCGCGCAGCGTGCCGATCGCGTCGTCCATCGACCTGTGCTGCCTTCCCGCCTCCGTCTCCTGTATGTACAGCATGGCCGGCGACGACCACCTGGACGCGAACCGGTAGCGGTAGTCCCGCAGCGGCATGCCGAGCATGTCGCGCGAGTCCTGCACCAGCGTGTAGGGCAGGCCGGACTCGCGCAGTATGTCGGACACGGTGGAGTAGTGCATGCGGCTGCATGTCTTCCCCACGGCCGCGTCCAGTGCGGCGAGCTCGCGGGCGTACGCGTCCCGCTGCTCCTCCGGGGTCATCATTCCGACTCCTCCGGGCCCTCGGTCTCGGCCACACACAGCGTCCTGCTCGGCGCGCTCCCGGCGAACCAGGCGTCCCACGAGCGGCCCTCGCGGCGCAGTACGGCGAGGAGCCGGCTGCGCAGCCAGATGGAGTCGGCCGCCGTCCACCCGGACAGGTCGATCTCGGCGCGGGAGCAGTCCGGCGCCCGCACCACCGGCGGGACCGGCAGCTTCATCTTCGGGCACGTCTCGGCCAGCGCGGCGTCGACGCTGAGCAGTTCGTTGCACGTCATGCGCCGGCCCCCCACAGCCTGCGGACGGCGGCCGAGACCTTCTCGTCCCACTCCTTCCTGTGCTCGCCGAGGAGCTCGCACACGGCGGCGTCGCCCTTGCCGATGTTCTCGGCGATGATCTCGCGCTCCTCCTCCTTCACGCCGGCGACGTACTTCTCCACGCGCTCCGTGAACCGCTCGGCGGTGGCCTTCGCGTGCGCCGCGTTCTCGGGGCTCGAGAATGGTGCGGCGACGTACTTGTCGCGCTCCCCCTTCACCTGCGCCAGGAACTCGCCGAGCGGGCACATGTGGCTCCCGAAGCGCTTGCGGACGTCCTCGTCGTCGAGGACGGTGCAGAACTCGGACAGCGAGCCGTTGCCGCGGAGGTGCTCGACCATCCGCTCAGTCACCCACATCATGTCGTGCTTCCCGTCGAAGTCCTCGGGGTACTCTATGCGCCACAGCAGCGCCAGCACCGCCGAGATCTCCTGCGAGTCGTTGTCCCCGTCGCCGTTGCGCAGGTGCCCGATCGCGTCCTCGAGGTCGGCCATCAGGGCCTCCTCCACCTCCGCGTCGGTGGACAGCGGCTCGCCGTAGTGCCTGTGCCGCCACTGGTCGCGCGACAGGAGCTGCACGCGGTCCAGCATCTTCGACCGGAACCCGTCGTGCGACACCCAGTGGTCTATGCAGTGGTCCACTATCGTCTTCCGGTTGGAGGGACGCGTGAGCTCCGCCAGCGCCTTGCCGTAGAACGTGTCGTCGACGGTCACCTCCAGGTCTAGCCAGTCGGTCCCGAAGTTGTACTCGCGTGGCGAGTTGAACCTCGTGGCCTTGATTGCCGTCACCCCGTAGCTGGCGAGCGGCTTGTCGGCGTCGAACACCAGGTTCGCCTCGTGGACCAGCCGCTCGCCGAACTTCCTGGCGTCGTAGTCGTCGCAGACCAGGCGGCCCTCCTCCCGCTCGGACTCCGCGTCGGGCGCCCACATGCCGTCGTAGCTGAAGACGCCGGAGTACGTGTCCACGTCCACGATCATCGCCACGGTCGTGTATGCAGTGAATGTTTGCATCGCCTCATCTCCCTGTTCAGTCGAACCAGACGGAACCCTGGTACCTGGTGTCCGCCATGACCGGCGCGTCCGGCACGTGGCCCGGCTGCCTGTCGGCTATGGCCTCGGCGAGGGATTCGCGCACGAGGCGCTCGTCGTCCTCGCTCCTCGCCAGCGCCGTGTCTCCCGGCTCGTGCGGTTTCGGCAGGGGCTTCGCGTACCGCCGCGCTACCCGTGCCACCTGGTCCCGCGTCATGCCGATCTCGGCGAGCATCGACTTCGTGCTCATTCCGCCGCCTCCCCGCTGTGCAGTTCGTTGACGACCTCCTCCATGGTCGACGCCTTGTCCAGCCCGAAGCTCCAGCGCATGTTGCTGACGCCGCCGGTGACGGTCTCCTGGTCCTTATCGGTGGTCCGGTCGTATCCGGCGAACAGGACGGCGACGTCCACGACTATCGCGTTGAACGTCTCCTCGTCCACGCCCGACAGCCTGGTCCTGCCGGCGACCGCGCGCAGCATGTTGTGTGCGAACCACACGGCGGCGGAGCTCACGCTGTCGAACAGCTCGGGCTCGTTCTCGACGCCGTCGCGGTCGGAGTTCAGCACGACTATGTCCGACATTTTCGCACCTCCTCCCGCGCCTTGAGCACGTCCTCGACCCGCGCGACGTTCATCTCGTGGAACGTCTTGCCGAGCAGCGTGCGGGCGGCCTTCTCGGCCTCGCCCTTCGTCTTGAACCGCCTGGCCTCGCCCAGGTCGGCGGTCAGCACGTCGCTGCCGCGCCCGTGGGGGATTATGCGCTTCGCGAACCCGAACACGAACTCGCCCTGCTCGTCCAGGTATATCGGGCACTGCACGACGAACTCGCCGGTCTCGCCGGTCTCGCCGGTCTCGCCGGTCTCGCTCGTCCTGAGGCCGCGCGCGAACTTCCTTAGGGACTTGCCTCCCTCACCGAACACGAACATCATGCTCACGTCGGACACGAGGCTCGCTTTCTTGCCCGGCATGTCGATGCCACGCGCGACCTTCACGGAGATCGTTGGCTCCTCGTAGTACCCACCGCCGACGGTGCTGTTGGCCATGTTTGCTCCAGTCTCGTAGAACGTGACCTCGTACGAGGTCGCCGAGCGCCCTACCCGTGGCAGCACGAGCGCGATGAACTTGTCGATCGGCAGGGCTCCGTACGCCAGCGTCTGGTACAGGCCGCCGTCGACGGTGTCGTCCGGAACGGCCGTGCCGTCCGGCGTCAGGGTCATGCCGATCCTGACGAGCCGCAGCTCGACGTACCGCTTGATGCGGCGGGCGTCGGCGGACTCGGCCCGCGCGGTGAGCGCCAGCGCCTCGAACCTGCCGTCGTCCCTAGTCTCGCGCGCCGGCAGCAGCGGCATGGCCGGCGACACCCAGTAGTTTCCGTTGCCCTGCTGCACCGTGTCCACCCATGGCGGAAGTGCCTCTGTCCCTATCACCCTCATCCCCGCACCTCCTCGATTCCGGCCTGCTCCAGCAGGTCTCTGTACTCGTCCAGCCCTTCGCCCGGCTTGGCCGCGCGCATGCGCTCGAACACCGCGAGCAGCTCGTCGCCGCAGGCGGCCACCGTCAGCCTGTAGTGCGCGTACTCCACGCCCGGCTCGTCCCAGTTCGGCCCCTGTATGTAGCCCTGCAGCCGTTTCGGCTCCTGGACGTATCCGGGGTTGACGTCCAGCAGGTGCTTCGCCCACCGCTTGAACTGCACAAGCAGCGGGCCATCTTTCTTGGTTATCCTCTTCATCCGTTTTCCTTTCTTGTCATTTGAAGACCAGCTGGCTGTTTTTCGTGGCCTCGTGCGCCCGCTCCATGGTCCTGACGTAGTCCGGTATCGTCAGCCCGTTTATCCTCGGCTCCTTCGCGCGACCCCCGTCGGCAGCCGGTTCCTCGTCTGCGGACGCGGCATCCCACGGCGACGCGTCCGCCAGCTCCAGCTCGGTTGTGACCCGGACCTCGCGTACGCGCGCACGGTCGTCGACATGCCCGGCCGCATTGGCCGCCAGGTCGCGGTGGATCCACATGTCCGCATTGCCGAGATCCTCGCCCCATACGCCTCCCTGGCAGACGAACCTGCCGTCACGGCGCTGGATCACCCAGCGCGTGGTTTGTCTCTTCATCTGTTTTCCTTTCTTGTCACGAGAATCCGTGGGCCTGGTACTCGCTCCCTTTGAAGCACACCCGCTTGACGATGCGGGCGAACAGCTTCACCATGTCCTCGAACGTCTCGTCGTCCGCGAACGACTCGTAGTAGTCCAGCCGTTCGGCAGGGCTCGTGTCGTCCATCACGTCGAACGGGCCGCCGTCCGGCACGCCGAGCATGAGCCAGGCCTCGATGTCGCACTCGTCGTTCAGGTGGTGCATGATGCAGTCCATCGCGCACAGCACCGCCGCCCGGCTTTTCACCCGCTCGCCATCGTGTTTGTCGAGATTGTCCGCCATGTCACTCCTCCACTACCGCTGCCTGCAGCGTGATCTTGACCGGCCTGAGCCTGTGGATCTCGCTTCTCGGCATGGTGGACGTCACCATGCCCGCCAGGCCCCGGTCGGAGCCCAGGCACTCCTGCGCCAGCTCCCGCGTCTTGAACGTCTCCGCCGCCAGCGGGTTGCTGGACCACGTCCAGCGGCGCGCGGATTTCCTGGCGTACAGCACGACGTTGTCCGTCGCCGTGATGCCGAGCACCCACGTGCAGCTGTCGGTGAAGTCGCGCGCCCTCATGCCGCGGCCCTCGGTTCGATCATCCACTCGCCCGTGTCATAGTCCATGTACGCGTCAACCTGTTTGTAGAGCCAGCCTGGCAGCCGGTTGTCGACCCACTGCGGGCACAGCTCCAGCAGCTCGCCCACGCAGCGCACGTCGACGCCGTTGACGAACTCTACGATCCTGGCCTTGAGCAGGTTGTACGCACTCGGGCATTTCGGGTCGAATGACTGCCGCGTCGCCAGGATCGTGCCGTCGTCAAGGTACTTCTTGACTACTGCCGCCGCGAACTTGGCGTTGGCCTGCAGTGCCGGAAGCCGGTCGATGTTCTCGAGCACGATCTTCTTGACGCGCCCGAACGGGATCACTCTCTCCATTGCTCCTCCTAGCCTGTCATGTAGTTGTATTTCGTGGCCCCGTCGCCGGTCAGCAGGAACTTCGGGACCGTGCCGTCGAACGGGATGTTGGCGCCGCGGAACGCCTCCCTCCCCTCCTCCAGGTCGTACCGCACGAAGAACCAGCCCTCGTTCGGCCCGTAGAACGACCAGTACTCCATGTACTTTCCGTTCACGGAGTACTCGTACACGCCGGTCTCCTCGGCGCGCACGAGGGCCCGCTGCTCATTGGGCGTCACTGCCCAGCCTCTTTCTGGTTGACGATGTTCACCATGGCCTGCCTGATCCCGTCGGCGGTGTGAGGCGGCAGCCTGAGCCGCAGCACCACGGTCTTGATAATTGGCGAGTCGTCCTCCGGCGACAGCGTGACCTCCGGGTACTTGTCCCCGTACAGCTTCCGCTCGCGCAGCCCGGCGCGCATGAACAGGCGCTTGACGACGAGCTGGCAGACGGTGCGCCAGTGCGCGACGGTCATCCGCTCTATCACGTCGTCGACCCCGCACGTCGGCCCGAACGAGTTGTGGTACTGCAGCTCGAGGTCGCACCACAGGACGTGGACGGCGTGCTCCTCGCACCAGACTATCGCGTCGGCCATGATGTCGGCGGCCTCGTCGCAGTCGTCGGCCGCTGCTATCCGCCTGGCGAACTCGCACTCGTCGTTGTAGGCCAGCTGTTTCAGGTTCTTGTCACTCATAGTACTTCTCTCCTGTCAGGCGCTCCCACCTTCTGCACACGGCCCGTATGGACCGTGTGCAGGCTCCGGCGAAGCGCATGCCCCACATGAACTCCCATATCTCCGGCCTGCCCAGCTTCGCGATGTCGGCGTCGCGCACGTCCCTCGACGTTCGCTTATCTAGGCCCAGCCTGATCATTCCGCCTCCCCGTCGTACGGCAGCTGGCCCCACTGGAACTTGCACTCGCTGGAGCTCAGCCGGCACGTGCAGCAGACGTGCGCGGCGCAGAACGCGTCGAACCGCCTTTTCTGCTCCGAGGCCGTGCCGACGTCGCAGTTCCGGCGCGGCGCGGCGAGTGCGCGGACGACCATCCCCCTCAGCTCGTCCACGCCTTCGCAGGCCGTGCACTTGTCGCCGGGGCACAGCGTCGGATGCCCGTGCCTCGACACGTTGCCGAGGAACAGCTCGCACTGCACAAGTGCCTCGCGCGGCGTTATCGCCCCGTCGGGGGCCGTCTGGCCGTCGCCCCGCGCACTGCACGCCTGGCGGCGCTCGGCGCGACACAGGGAGAGGCGGGCCTCCACTCGTATGTCGCAGTCGGCGCCTTTGTCGCGCACGGTGATGGTGACCGGCGCATCGCACTCGACGCCAGCCCGCTCGGCGAACCCGCGGACCCACCCGGCCGTCCTGCCGAGGTCGCCGACGTCAACGACGAAGCGGCGCGTGACCGTCAGCACGGCCTTGTCCCCGTCCATACGCAGGGTGTCGTCCTGGTCCCAGAGCGGCCGGCCCTTATCGTCGCACGCGATCTCGTCTCCGCCGGAGTCGTACAGGTCCGGGTGCGGGGTGTCGCGCACGTAGGCCGCGAACAGGTACCTGAGCTGCTGTATCATCGCGGCTCCTCTGGCAGCAGCTCGCCCGCGAAGCACATCTTGTACTTCGAGTAGCGGCGTTCCCTGAACCCGCTCGAGCACGACTTGTCGCCGTTTCCGCCCCTGACGCAGTACGCGCACGGCACTGGCTGCGAGCGCCTGCTCGGCCTGAGGCTCTCCTCGGCCTTGATCCGCTCCTTCACTTCTGCGTATTTCATGCTGTCTCCTCTCTAGTTCATTATTCTGGTCATGATCGCGGCGCCGGCCTGTATCGCCTTCAGCAGGAATATCCCGACCGATATGACGCACAGCGCCGCCGCCATGCACGCTAGCGCGTTCTTCGCCGCCCGGCCGATTCTGCGGAGGGCGGCGGTCATGTGCGCTCCCCCTCGCCGCATACCTCGCGGACGCACCACTTGCACTCCTCGACGAGCGCGAGCAGCGAGTGGTGCTGGCCCGGGTCGGAGTCGAGCTTCAGCAGCCGCTGCACGAGCCCGGCGACGTCCCGGCACCTGTGCGCGAGCTCGCGGCGGACGAGCACGCCGGCGGCCTTCGGGTCGCCGTTCACGGGGTCGTCGATCTCGGCGCCGGCGACGACGTGGTACGCGGCCGCGGTCTCCCAGTGCTGGAACCCGGCATCCAGGAGGAGCCCGATCCCCATGGTCGGGCCGAACGTCTTCAGGATCGTGGTGGCGAAGAAGAAGCCGTTGGTCCTGTCCTTGCTGCCCCGGAGTTCGTACGGGATGTCGTGGGTGCAGAGGAACAGCCGCACTGCGTCGGCCTTGTTCTTCGCGTCCATGCACGCGGCCAGCAGCCCCTCGCGGAACCTCTTGACCTCGTCTCTCTCCTCGGTCTTCTTGGTCTTCTCGGTCTTTTCGCTCATAGTCCGGTCTCCCTCTTGCGTACGGTCTCGGAGATCTTGTCCTGGTGCGCCCGGAACACGGCCAGCGCGTCGTCGAAGACGGCGCACGAGGCGGACTTGGCCCCGCGCTCGTACACGCCGTAGCCCCCGTCGTCGTGCCGCATCAGGTCGAGCGTCCGCTCCCCCGCGCGGAAGAACATCACCTGCACCGCCATCAGTCGGCCTCCGGAAGCAGCCTGTCGCAGTACCCCATGTCGCCTCCGTGCTCGTCGATCGACAGCACGACGTCCTCCGGCCTGTGCGCGGTAACCATGACCGTGGCGTTGACGCCGAGGTTGCCCTCGACGTCCCCGATGCAGATGCGCGTGTCCAGCCCCTTCGAGAACTCCGTGGTGCTCACGAGCTCGACGAGCTGCCTCACCGTCATCTCGCCCATGTGCTCCGTGTTCTCGATGAACGGGTTGCACGTCTTGGCCGGTCTCGCCGTCGGTTTCGCGGGTTTCGCCTGTTTCGCGGGTTTTGCCTGTTTCGCCGCCGGCTTAGCCTTGCTTTTCTTCTGTGCCACGTCTGTCCTCCTTCTTGACCTTCCAATTGTCCTTCTCGGTATACGCAGTCGCCACCAGTCTCTCGTTGTCGGTGCCGAGCGCCCTGTGCGCCGCCTGGATCGCGTTGAACAGGCGGTAGAACACCTTGGCCCTGCCCCTGTCCTCGACCCATGTCGGCTTGCCGTCCGCGTCGTCACCCGCGTAGAAGCTGCACGGCGTCGCCGCGGGCGTGTGCACGATGAACTCAGGGATCGTGTACTCGTACGCGTCCAGCCCGCGGTCCTTGTCCGCGACCAGGCACACGTCTGGCATGTAGTAGACCGGGATGTCGGGGTCGCGCGTGAACTCGATGTCGTCGGCGTGCTCCGTGAGGTACCCGCCGCACTCCTCGTCAGTTCCGGGATCCGTCTCCCAGTCGCAGCCTTCCTCGGTGCCGCCGTCGTCGTACGTCTTCGTCCAGTGCCTGCCGTGGCGCTCCGACCACCCGTAGCAGCTTCCCTGCTCGATGAGGTTCATCTCGTCGACCTCCTGCTGTGCCAGCGGAAGCAGGGTGAGCAGCCTGAACTCGCCCTCGTCGGCCGCGGGCCGCCACGGGGCGCCCCAGTCGTCCGGGTCCGTCGGCACGTGCATCCAGCGCTCGTCCCCGTGGAACGAGCAGAACCGCCTCTTGTCCACGTACAGGTAGGCGGCGCCGTACGTCGTGTCGTACGTGCCGGGCCTGGGCTTCTCGTTCAGCTCGCGGGCGAGCGAGAACACAAGCCCGCTGTGGTCGTAGAGGTTGACCGCGAACACGAACAGCCCTTTCCTCGGCACCAGGTGCCCGTTCGTGTCGCGCTCCAGCAGGAACGGCCTCTTGGCCCCCGGGTCGCTGAAGTCGTAGCGCGCGTGGTTGCCGAAGCGGACGAACACGTGGTCGCCCTGGTTCAGCCGGCCTCCGACGTACCTGTCGCGCCACACCACGACGCACGTGTCCGACCCGCAGCCGTCACGCTCTCTTATCGGACGCATTTTCCTGATCAGCATGTGTCTCTCCTTGTATTGTCTCGACTGTCGCCCGCGTCCCGGCGCACGCCTCACGTATCCGCCTCTCGGCCGAGTCGAAGAACACCGGCTCGGTCTCGCACCCGACGTAGTCCGCCTCGACGTCGAGGCAGGCCAGCGCGCACGACCCGCTGCCCATGAACGGGTCGAGCACCGGCAGGTCGAAGACGGGGCCGACGTACTCGCGCAGCAGCCAGCGGTACAGGGCCACCGGCTTCTGGTGCGGGTGGATCTTCTTGTGGCCGGTCTCCTCGCCCATGCGGTAGCCGTCCCACCCCAGGCTCACGAGGTTGCACGGCACGCGGTACGAGGTTCCGGCTATCTCGCACTTGGAGTACCTGATCACCTGGTTCTGGTTCGACATCTTGTCCCACACGACGAGGTAGTTCGTCGGCGGCAGTACGTCGGTGAAGTAGTTCCAGCCCCAGACCACCCAGTCGCGCGACACCCGCATCATCTCGGAGAAGAACTCCGCCGGCGGCCGCCTGTTCATGTACGCGCACCCCCGGTACTTCATCCTGTGCCGCCAGTCCCGCTTCTCCCAGTCGCGGCCGATGCCGTACGGCGGGTCCGCGATCGTGACGACGGACCTGTCGGGGAGCCGCCTCATGTAGTCGAGGCAGTCCCCGCGATATAACGTCAGCTTCATCCTAGTACCAGTCGATCATGATGTAGTCGTACTTGTGCTCCAGCGCGGCGTTCAGCCCCTGCTCTAGCACGTCCGCCGCCGCCTCGCCGTGCGGGGAGCCGTCGTCGGTGGCGACGCGTCCTGGGTTCTTCCGCAGGTCTGCGATGAGCTTACGGATCTTGTCGTAGTTGTGCGGCTGGTTCCCGTCCTTGTCCGGCTTCTTCCGCCCGTCGTACGGTATCTCGATCTCCCAGTGGTCCGCGTCCTCGGTGTTGACGAACTCGTCACCGCTGGACGAGACTTCAAGCCCGTGCCTGGTCAGGTAGTCGTAGAAGGCGTCCTGCACCCAGTCGGATATGCAGGTGCCGTATTCCGGCTGCCTTGTCATCACGTGTCCTCTTCTTCCCATTTGGCTCTCCCTGTTTTAGCTGTCACGAGAGCACCACGTCGTAGTGCTCGCGCATGTCCTCGCGCGACTCGTATACGGACAGCCTGCCACCGTCAAGCACGACGTACCCGCCCACGCGCACGCCTCCGAGGCCGGGTATGTTCAGCATCCCGCTCCGTGGGCATGTCGACCACTCCTCGCACGGGACATTCGCCAGCTCCAGTATGCGCGCCACCTCGGCTAGGTTGTCGAACGTCCAGATGGCCGGCGCGAGGTGGCGCCCCCGGATCTCGCATGCGAGGCACACCGCGTCCTTCCGGCACAGGCGGAGCAGCCCGTCACCCCGCATACTCCGCCTCCCGCACCGCGACGGTGACCCTGTCGACCGGCGTGACCCCGTCCTCCTGCATCCTGATGGCAAGCTCGAACATCCCGTGACGCCGGATCCGCCGCAGCACGCCGAGGCGGTCCAGCCTGCGCCTGACGCGCCTGCCGCCTGGCCCGGCGACCGTCCTCGTCAGGTCTAGCACCGGTACGTCCAGGAACTTCGCACGCTCGAAGACGACGTCGGCGAGGTACTCCTCGCACTCGCGCCTTACCGGGAAGGCGCGGTAGCACCCGAAGTCCTCGTCGTAGTTGTCAAGCCACGCGGCGACGTACACCTTTTCCGGGGGCGGGTACCCTGGCGATGTCGTCGAGGCACATCCGGACGTCGTGCGTCCCGATCTCCTGCGCTTCGCCCCTGACGTAGGCTTCCCTGCCCCTTGCGATGATTTCGTCATACTTCAGCTCCTTGTCCGACTCAACCGTGACCCGGGACTCGACCGTCTCCGTCACGTGCACGGTGTACCTGTACTTCCGCCTGCTATTCCCGCGTCTTGCCATCGCCGCCCCCCTTCCTGCCCACCGCGGCCCAGACTGGGCCGTCGATGAGCCTGAGCACCGCCTCCAGCCGGTCGCGGTCGAGGACGGCCACCAGCGACTTCTCGTCGAGCGTCGAGTAGTGCAGCCCTCCCCGGAGCTCGCACTTGTGCAGGCACAGGCACGGCATCCCGTCGACCTCGTTGACCGACAGCGAGTATCTCCCGTCGTACGTCGCCCCGGCGGTCGTCACGGTGCTGCTCGTGATCCTGCACCGGCGCTCCCCGTCAGCCACGGCGTCCCGCTTTCCCGTCGATGCGCGCCCAGTGCGTGCATTCCTTGGCGCACTTCGGGCAGTGCAGCAGGTTCTCGTACACGTCGAACCGGCACCCCTCCCTCTCGTACTTGTGTATCTCCTGTCCGCACCGGTCGCAGTAGTACGCGTCCTTACCGTGGAAGCGCGCCTCGCGAGAGTGGCACTTGCCGTCCCACTCCTCGAGGATGTGGCTCACGACGGCCCACACCTCGTCGAGGTTGAGGATAGCCGGACCGACCTTCATGCGCGTGATGTCGAGCCACTCGCGGTCTAGGTAGATCCAGTAGCCGTCAGCCGACCCGCTTCCGAGGATCGTCTCCGGGTTGCAGCACATGTCGTTGTAGATGTACCCGACCGTGCACTTCGCGAAGTTCGTGCGCACCTTCTCGTGCCAGTCGGCCACCGGGATCTTCGCGACGAGGTCGTTCGGGCCGTAGAACCCCCTGGAGTACAGGATGTCGCAGTACCCGAAGTACGTCCCGAACAGATTCAGGTAGGCGTCGTCCTTGCAGAGCCACCCGACGAGCGCCTTCTGCTCCGCCTTCTCCTGCTTGGAGTAGACGCGCTTTCCGCCACGCCACTGCGGGACAGACACGCCGAACTTCTCCTTGACCTGCGCGGCCAGCTCCCTCTCACTCGCCATCGGACTGCCCTCCTCCCGTCAGGTGGCCCTGCACTGCGTCCACGAGCTTGCCGAACGTGTCGATTGACTCGGCCTCGTCCAGCTCGACCGAGATGCCGTACTGCTCCTCCATCGCCATGACCAGCTCCACGCGGTCAAGCTCGTCCGCGCCGAGGTCCACCGTGAGCGACGCCTCGTCCGTCACCTGGTCCCGGCTCACGCCGAGCTGCTCGCATACTATCGCGCGCATCTCGTGCGCGAGTTCCTCTCTTGTCTTCTGCTTTGCCATTTCTTTTCCTTCTCTGCTGTTGTTGTCATGTTGTTGCCATAGCCTGCCGTCATTCCGGCCTCCCCCTTACAGGGTTGCTCCATTCGGACTCCCGCACGTGCATCCCGCGGAGCACCTTGCGGCCGAAGTCCACCACGCTCATGCGCGCGGCCCATGTCGGCGCTTCGCCGCCAGCCCATCTGGCCGCCCAGACGTCTCCGTCGAGCGGGCACCACCTGCCGCGGTGCTTGAGCAGCACGTCGAACCCGTCGGGGTCGTCGTCCAGTATGAACCTGCCGATGTCGCGCGGCAGGGAGACCGGCACCAGGTCGGGGTGCCTCTGCCCGAGCTTGCGGTACGGGGCCACGAAGTACAGTCTCTCAGAGCTTGCCGGCATTGCGCGCCTCCGCCCATTCCTCGTCGCGTATCGGGTCGCGGCCCCGCAGCTCGTTGTCCAGGTATTGCGCGAACGTGAGCAGCGCGCGCTCCTCGTTTACCGCCATCACCGGCATTTCGGCGAAGTGCGCGTAGGCGTCGCGGCCGTCTTTGTCCCGCACGACCAGCGCCGGCATGAACGTGTGCAGCCCGTCCGCGTCAGGCGGGCACGACCGCAGGTGCTCCATCTGCACCAGCAGGGCCGGCAGTTCGTCCGGGTCGTTCCGGCGTTTCGGGGCCTTCGGCCATGCCGGCTGTTGGATCTTCCTCTTTGCCATTTGCGTTCTCCGTTTGTTGCATCGTCTCTGGGGGGACCATGAGCGTCTTGCCCCTGGTCTGCTCGGCGAACAGGTACTGCAGCATCGCGTCGGCCTCGGCCGCGTTCTTCGCGCGGAACAGCAGGTCCAGCGGCTTCCTGTTCATGTGCGCCCGGTACAGCCCCCGCCCGTTGACGACGGGGGCCTTCTCCGGCCTGAACACTATCTCGGTCATCAGTCTGCCCAGAATCGGGTTGCGGAGCTGCTGCGCGTGTACGAGAGGAACTCCTGCTCCGTAACGCGGCGCTCGAGGTCCTGCACGATCCGGCGCATGTCGCCGGAGTTCTGCGCGCTCTCTTGCGCGAGGTCGACTCCGACGTACGTCGAGACCTGCGTGCCGGCGCCGTCCACCAGGCTCCCGCGGGTCACGCCGAGCTCCTTCTCGAGCTTCTCGAGCGTGAGGTCGTCGGTATCGGTCTTCCAGTCGCAGATGTAGTACAGCTTGCGGCTGTTCTTGATCAGGCCGAACAGGATCGGGTCGCGGCGCTTCTCTCGCTCTTTCTTCTCGGCCTCCGCGCTGACGGTCTCGGCGACGGCGGCGGCCTTCTGGATCATGTCGCTGTAGTGCGCGACGACGTAGTTGTCGAACACCATGAGCTTGTCGGCCGCCAGCTTCTTCTCGACGACCTCCTGCGGGATCTCGTCCTCGTAGTACCGGAGGAAGTCTACGACCGTCCCGCGCTCGGACTTGCGCAGGAAGTCTACCATCGTCTCCTCGGTGACGTACTCCGTGAACCCGGCCGCGCACACCGCCGCCTCCTCGACGAGGATGGTGCGGAGGGCCTTGACCGAGTCGGCCCGCTTGTACTGGCCGGCCGCGCGCATCCCCTCCTCGATCGACAGGATGTGGGCGAGGCGGACCTCCAGCTCGGGAGTGGACGTCAGCTCGATGTGCTGGAGCAGGTCGCCCATCGCCACGTGCACCGGCAGGATCTTCCGCTTCCTGCGGCTCAGCGCGTTCTTGAGCCTGTCCATCCACGTGAGTTCGCGGACGTATTTGGCCTGCTTCAGCACGGCCTCGTTCACCTCGCGCTCGTGCTTCCCGCGGATGTCCCAGCGGTCGTCCTTGACCGCCTTGTCCATCGCCATGAGGGCCTTGGCCCTGGTGAACTCCTCCTCGTGCTCGGCGTCGGTCCTGTCCGGCATCTCGCGCCTGATGCGCTCCCGCAGCTCGTCGTCGGAGTAGTCGTTCCTGGAGATGTGCAGGTCGTTCTTGACGGCCTCCCACTCCTCCTTGAAGCGCTTCCACTTGGGGAGCTCGGTCTCGATGTTGAAGTCCTCGAGGACCCGCAGGCGGATCTTCCCGCCCACCTCTATCAGCGAGGGGTGGTCCTTGTCGGTCACCACCGTCTTCGCTTTCTTCTCCTTGGCCTGTTTCGCCATTTCAGTCTCCTTGTCTCATTGCACTGCCTGTCCCGCGTCCGGCGTCAGGCGTCAGGCGTCAGGCGCTACCATCGCGTCACCCGCACCTCGGAGTAGTTTCGGAAGCGCAGCCTGACGATGGCCTTCGCGCACTCCACCGCGTTCCGCTCGCTGTCCCAGCGGTGCGTCATGGAGCCGACGCGGTAGCCCTCCCAGTCGGTCCGAGTGTCTAGCAGGTCGGCCGGCGTCACGCGGCGCCTGACGTCCATGCGGACGAGGCCGAACAGCGCGCCCGTGTCCGGTCCGCCCATCGTGACGGCCCCGTCCTCCAGGCGCAGCGACAGGCCGGTGAACCGTATCTCGCAGTACCAGTGGCGGGCGCCGACCGACACGCCCCTGAACGAGCTGGTCGATATCCTGACGGCGCGCGAGCCCGTGACCACCTCGTACCCGCCCGGGTGCCGCAGCCCGGCGAGCTCGTCGAAGTCGATGATCCGCGGCAGGTGGTCCATGCCGCACGTCACCAGCTCGGCCGGGTCGTGGAGGTCCGGGTTGTACCCGCTCATGCGGCACGCCTCGTCCAGGTCGATAGACCTCGGGTCGACCGTCCCGTCCTTGCGGAGCCTGTACTCGCTCATGCGGTCCCCCCTCCGGCCTTCCCCGTCAGCAGCCCGAGCGTGGACAGGCACAGCGCCTTGGCCGTCATGGCCGGCACGCTGTTCCCGACCTGCTTGGTCTGCTCGGTCTTGGTCCCGCACAGCACGAACCCGTCCGGCAGTGAGTGCGCGCGGGCCAGCTCCTTCGGCTTCAGCATCCGCATGTAGATGTCGATGCGCCGCCCGTCCTCCAGGACGGGCAGGGCCATCATGTGCTGGTCCTTCAGCGTCACCGTGTTCAGCGGCTGCCCCGCCCCGCGTATGATCCCGCCGTTCGCGTTGTCCACCACGATCGGCCGGAACATACGCATGCACGTCCTCACGCACGCCGTCGGTATCGGCCTGCTCGCGGGCCGGCACGTCGACCCGCCGTGCTGCCCGAGGACGAGCGTCGCGAGCGAGAAGTGGTCGTGCGTCGACACGGTCCTCATCGGCCTGTCCGGCGCGTACGCCTTCCCGTGGTTCTGGTGGTCGCACACGAGCGAGCAGACGGCGTGGTGCCCCCCGCCTGCGGATATCGTGGTGAGCGGGTCGTCCGCCGGCGCCACGGTGGCGTTGTGCCGCAGCTTCGCGATGAACGGCCTGGCCTGCACCAGCGCGTGGTGGTTGCCGCCCGCCGTCACGGTCGTGAGCGGGTCGTCAACGTCCTCGGTCGTCGCGCCGCGGTTGAGCTTGACGATGAACGGCTTGAGCGGCCGCTCCTTCCCGCACGCCCTCACGAGCATGTCGGTCGTGATGTCCAGCCCCCAGTACTTCCGGGCCCCTGCGGCGAGCCGCGCGAGCGTCTTCTCCTTGAGCGGGCGGTCGCGGCCGAAGATCGACTTGCCGAGGTCCGACAGGTCGAGGCACTCTCCGGCGCCTCGCCACTGCTTCCTGCCCGGCACGTGGTCGCCGTACGTCGGCTCCGGGAAACGCGGCGGCGGGAGGCCCACCTTCGTCGCGATGAGGAAGAACCTCCTCCGCGTGGTCGGGTCCCCGTAGTCCGCGCAGTTGAGGATGCGCCACTCGACCTGGTAGCCGAGCGACTCGATCATCTTCACCCACGCGCGGAACGCCTCTCCCTTGCGCTCCTTTATCGGCTTGCCCTCCTCGTCCAGCGGGCCCCACTCCGTGAACTCCGGGACGTTCTCGACGACAAGCGTCAGCACGTTGCAGTCGGAGAGCCACGTGGTCACGTAGGCGGGCTGCGAGCGGAGCTGGTCGTTCCTCGGTCGCCCGCCCGCCGCCCGGCTGTGGTGCGTGCAGCTCGGGCTCGCCCACAGCATGTGCACGGTGCCGTGCACGAGCTGGCCCGGCACGGCCTCCTCTATCTTGCAGTCGAGGGTGGTCACGTCCGGGAAGTTCGTCCGCATGGTCTTCACCGCGATCGCCCAGTGGTTGATCGCGAGGCCCGTGTATGTCAGGCGCAGCTCCTTCACCGCGTCGTGCATCCCGCTCATGTTCCCGCCGCACCCGCAGAACAGGTCGACGAAGTTGACCTCGTCCCCCGGCAACAGCAGCGGCATCATCGTCCGTCCCCCTGGCCGGCGTCCGGGTCGGCGTCCGGGTCCGGCGGCTCGGAGTATGCGCACGTGTCGCAGAACACCCTGTCGGGGTACTGGACGTCGACGCACAGGCGGCCGCCGCAGACCGGGCACGGCCGCGTCAGGTAGTCGGTCATTTCGCACCGTCTCCCAGCAGGCGCTTTGCCGTCTCGCCCAGTCGTCCGGCCTTGGCCTCGGCCAGTATCCATTCGCCCCTCGCCTCGTCGACGAATTTCTGCAGCCCGGCCCACGTCCTGACCAGCCGCGCGCCGCGGTCGCGTCCAGTGATGGCCGGGACCACAACGAACATGAGCGAATGCTCGGCGTGGCGGAACGGCGGCGTGCGCATGGTCTTCACCCACGGCGGGCTGAAGTCGCCGACACGGCGGAACGACGGCCTGCCACGCTCGTCGGCCGACCCGACGCACCAGCGCGCCGCATCGCCGTGCACGTAGCACGCCTCGACCTTCCAGCCGTACCGCTGCAGCTCCTCCAGCAGCAGCCTGTGGCGCTTGTGGCGGCTATTGCGCTTCATCGCCACCTCCTTTCACCAGCCCCCTCGCGACCCACTCGCGACCCTTCTCCGTCAGCCGGCAGACCTTGATGACCATGAACCCGGACTGTATCAGGCGCACCGGCTGCGGGTCGATTATCCCGGCCTCGGCCAGCGTCCTTAGGCTCCCCTCGCTCTCGGCGTAGTCCTTGACGGCGATCGTGGAGTCCGGCAGCCGCCGGCCGGGGTCGGCCGTCAGGTACGCCCAGAGCCTGCCATTCTCCAGAGGCCTGGCGGACGCTGATACTGACGCCCCGGTGCATATCGCCTGGATCGCGACGTTGTTGCCCTCCGCGTACCGTCTCACGGCGAGGCGGCAGTTGGAGCAGAGAACATGGCCGTACGGGTCAAGGACGTCCACCAGTTCCGGTATCCCATCGTCAGGCTTCGCCGGCACGCCGCCGCACTCGAGCCCGTACTTGTCCGCGTAGTCCTGGAGCAGCTCGCGGATCCGCGACACCGCCGCCTGGCTCTGCACTGGGTCCGGCGTCCCGTGTAGCTGTTCCGCGTCGTCGACCGCGTCGATGATGCCGATCACCCGCTTCAGCATGTCGAGGCATTCCGACACGGCCGCCGAGTGCCCGCAGTCGGTGCATTTCCTGTCTGCCATTTCGCTCTCCTTTAGATTCCGCCAACGATTTCCCGGATCTCGTCGATGCACGCCGAGGGCTCGAAGCCCTCGTCGTATTCCGGGTTGGGGTTGCCGTCGTCGTCAGCCTCGAAGTAGCGGCGCAGCACGGCCTTGATCCTGTTCTTGAGCCCGTTGTAGTCCAGCTCCTCGGTGTAGTCGGTGGTTTCAGGCATCTTTCGCCTCCTTTTTGTCCGCCTCCGCCGTTATTGACTCGGGCGCGACGGCGTTGTTCAGTATCTCCGCGAGCTTGTCGGAGGGGAACCCGGACGGTATCTGGCGAAGCTTGTGCCCGCAGTGCGCGCAGTACACGGGGTCTTCCGCGACGCCGCGCACCTCTATTTTCCTGATCTCCGTCCCGCAGTGCGAGCATGCCCGTATCATTCCGACCCCGGAGCCCTGCGCGATCTTTATCCCCGTGTACGTCATTGTTCTCTCTCCTGGGCGGCCCAGTCGGACGTACCGGCGAGCTCGCGCTTCGGGTTGTCGATGTCGTAGCAGGTCGCGATCGCCTCCTCGGCGTTAGGCGCCTCCACCGTCGCGGAGCAGTCGTATCGCTCCGTCCACGTCACTTTGAATTTTGCCATTTTCGTTATCCTTCATGGTAGACTGTGAAGTCCCCGATGTCCCGCTCGAACTCGTCCATCGGTATCAGCGCCCCGCTCTCGTCTGTCACGTAGTCGATCTCCACGTGGCCGTCGCTGTCGTTGCCCCAGCCGAGCGCCGGCCATTTCCGGCACTCGTCTGGAAGGCACGTCTGTATGTCGCCCCAGTGCTCCGGGCAGGCTAGGTCCACCGGGATGCGCCTTCCGTCGACCAGGTGCAGGACGCACGCGTACGGCGCCCTGGCCTGCCTGAACGTGACGCTCATCGACTGGGACGGGTAGGCCACGATCTCTGCCGTGTGGCTCCCCAGCCTCCTGGCGACACGCACGAGGGCGTCGTCCCAGAGGACCAGGGTGTGCTCGTCGCTTATGTGGTCCATGGCTAGAACTTCGGGTCGTAGGCCGGGTTCGGGTTCTCGAGGACCACCCTCGAGTAGTGCGTGAGGACGACCTTGTGCCCTTTTGGGCTGGCGGGGTCCTTGACCCAGAGCTGGACCGAGTCCGAGTTCTCATAGTCCATCCACGCCACCACCTCGTACACCACGTTCGAGCTTCCGTACATCACGGTCGCCCTCGTGAACGTGTGGTTCCGGTCCAGCATCGCGCACCGGTTGGACTCCCACCAGTCGCCGGCGCATCCGGCGAGCGCGACCAGGGCGGCAGCCGCGAGGAGGAGGAAAGCCGCAAGCGCTACGGCGGACTTTGGGGTTTTCTTCATCTTGCCTTCCTTTTTCTTTTGGGTTTTGTTGCCGTCACCAGCGTTCCGGGTGCGCGAACAGCGTCCGCACGGCGTCGGCCAGCTCGCCGAAGCCGGCGTACCGGTTGTACCCGCCCGTGTAGTCGTGGTCGTGCAGGGCCGTCCTGTACAGTACCTTGTCCGAGACCGACGCGTCGGCGCTGAAGTACACGAGCAGCCCGGACTTCGGGTCCCTGATGAACCCGCTCGAGCCAGTAAGCACGTTGTTGAGGCGTTCGTTGTGCGCGCGCACGAGCTCGTAGCCCGCCTTGCGCATGGCGTTTCGCATCTTGACGACGCCGACCGCTCCATTGTAGTACCCTTTCGGGTAGTCGCGGTCGACGTCGGTGTAGACTATCTCTTTCGGCATCTGTCACTTCTTCGTCTTCAGGATGTACCTCAGGAACGGCCATACCTGGCCGTCGTCCCGCCTCCTGGCCTCGGAATACAGCCAGCGCAGCTCGCCCGGCGCCAGCGTCCTGCAGTGCAGGAACGTGGACTTGAGCGCCGCGTACCGCCTGTTCGTCTCTTTTTCTCCTTTGCCTGCCATACCTGTCTCCTCCTGCTTCAGCATTTCACTCTAACATCTCGTGGGCCCAGTTCACGGGGTCTCTGCGGCTCAGAGGTCTAGCGGTATTTCCCCGCTAGCCCATTCGATCTCGTTGTACGCGTAGGTTCCGCCGAACAGGAAACCGGACTCCGTCCCGGGGGCCGGCGCACGGTACGCGTTGAAGTTCACGCCGTCGGAGTACGTGCCGCCGTCGTGGACGTGCCCGCCGGCGTCATTGTACTGGAAGTCGGGGCTCCTGAAGAACTCGAGCACCTTGTCCTTCGCGGCGGATCCTTCGGGGACGTCGATCGTCTTCTCTCCGCCCTCGAAGTCTCCGTATTTGGAGCCCCACATCCATTTTACGGTGATTTTTTTCATGCCTTGCCCTTTTACTCCTTCACTTTCTGGCCCCAGCGCTCGTAGACGTCGATGTCCACGCCGAGGCTGAAATACCTGTCCGGCCCGAGCGGTATGTGGATGTCGCCGAGCGTGTGATGGAACATGTACTTGGTCTCCTCGATCTCGTCCTTCGGCACGTGCAGCATGACCGCGTCGTGTATCTGGTTCTGGATCTCGAAGTGCATGCCGTGCTCGGTCCGCCACGCCTGCATCCTGTCCATGGCGAGCTGCACCGCGTCGCTCACGGTCGACTGGATCGGGAAATTCGCGAAGTTCCGCTCGGCCCCGGCGTCGCGCTGGCCCCTGAGCAGGAACGGCGCCCGGCGTATGCGGCCGAACGGGTTCTTGATGTAGCCCGGGTCGTACACCTTCGCCATGCAGCTCTCGATGAACGCCCACGCGACCGGGTACTCCACCTCCTTCCAGGTCTTGATGACCTGGTCGAGCTGGGCCGCCAGCACGTCGATCGACTCGGCCGCCCCTGTTTCGGCCTTGACCTGTATCGCGGTGTCACGTCCGCCACGTCCGTAGAGAATCAAGTTGTTAGCGCGTCGGCTTTTTATCCGGCGCTTCTCATGGTTGCCCATGAGTTCGGCATATCTTTTGGGGTGCGGCAACACCCCTCGCGGCCTCGTGGGAGGATTATTCCGCCTCCTATGCTCTGCCCCTGGCCCGAAGGCCTTCGGGTCTGATCGCCCCGCGCGTCGCCGCACGGGGGTTCCAGGTTTTCTCCGCGATTTCACTTCGGCATCTCTCTACGGTCGGGCACGCTCTGGCCTATGAAGTCCGCCGGATTCAGGCGTGCTGATACAATGGCATTATAGCAGCCACGGCACAGCATGGAGACGTTCGGGTCGAACGCCTTCTTCCGGCCATCCCCGCTCCATACCGTCACGAGCCTGTCCTTGTCAGGGACATGCCCGCAGTTGGCACAGCGACACCCGCAGTTACGCAGCGCCGTGATAAGCACGTGCTGTTTCGCATTGGTCCTGCTACGCATCGCCATTTCCGGAATACCGTGCTGTACTATGTAGATAGCACCCTCATAGTTCAGTACGGACTCGTCTATGTCGCCCTCTTCGTTCTCCAGTGACCGCAAGAAGGCTAGCCGGTCTTTGACCTCCTGGCTCAGCAGTATGTCTCCCGTCTTCCGTACCTCTTCAACTGTACTGCCGTGCCAACGGCTTCCGTGCATGCGCACGTGACACGCACGGCACAGCGGTATGATATTGGATGCCGCGTTGTTGTACGGGTTCTTGTCGAGATGATGCACGTCGCGCACGTTATCCGAGCCGCAGACAACGCAGCGATCCCCCCACAGCCGCCTGGCTATAGTACGGTATGTGGAGGAGGCGTAGCCGCGAAATACAACGCGGGATTCGTCCCCTCGGCCGACAATGTACTGGTGGTTGTTGTGCCCGAACTGTCCGCCACCCGTGCCTACGCCCGCCTGTACTTTCGGATTTACGCGAGCGCGCCATTGCATCTGCCGCCTCACGTTGAAGTCCAGCCGACACGCCGGACAGCACTTGGCATACTTGCCGTCTATGCCGAACACGCACCCGCAGAGCTGACACTCGCATACTTTGAGGAACTCCTCTAGTTTTGGGACTTGTTTCATTCTAATACCTCCTGTCGCACGTAGTATAGCATAAATCAGGCTCGGAATGCAATAGAGTTTACATCCTTACGGATGAAATTCATCTTGTTATTACCGAAGTTTACCATTGTGTTGATATGTCACGCTACTGACACACTGCCTTGCGGCACTCATGGTTTCCCATGAGATCGGACCATATCATCCTCTCGTGTGAGAGGGAGCACTTCGGACGCGCTTGCGCCCTACTCCCTTACGGGATGGCCTCTGAACCTTCCACTACTGTGGGTCGGCTGCTGATTCCCATGCCTTACGGTTTAGGGTTCCAGCAGTTCACTTTCTTATTCGACAGGGGTCGCCCCCTGAAGGAACAATTTCTTATTCTTCCCTGATATGCGCGGGCCGGCCTTGTACTGGGCGTAGGTTAGCTCGTTGCCGTGAGCGTCCCTGAACACCAGGTGCTTCTGCCAGGTCTTGAACTCCTTGTTCTCTGCATCTCCGCCGTACTGGGTGCGCACGAGCTCGACCACGTCGTCCTCCGTCCACTCCTTGTTGTTTTCATCAAACATGTGGTAGCCGAAGGCCTTGGCGGAGATGCTCGTGTGCATGTCTCGCCCCGGCGTCCTGAGCATGTCGATCATGTGCGGGTCGCCAGACAGGCTTGCTATTGTGAATAGCTCGGCCTGTTGAAAGTCGGCCTCCATCATGACCATTCCCGGCGGCGGCACGACGATGGTCCGGATCAGCGGCGGCACGTTGTCCTTCCCGAAGATCTCGGCCATGAAGCCTTCCGCCTTTTTTGGCCAGTTCTGCGCGTTGGGCGAGCTGGACTTGAACCTGCTCGTGGTGCTCAGCTGCGACATGTGGCTGTGCAGCCGCCCGTCGGCCCACAGCTGGGCCTCCAGGCCGCGGTCGGCGTTCTTCGCGTCCTTGTGCCGGAGCCACGTCTTGACCGGCTGCTCCACGCGCCTGTACTGCAGGAGCGTGCGGACGAGCGGATGCGCGTCGCCCAGGATCTCCAGCGTCTGCTTGTCCGTCCCCGGCGACTCGTCGATGTCCTCGTCGAGCCCCCAGTTGCCGACCGCCTCCGCCCAGTCCTTCCCGGCCGTGGTCTTCACCGGCGCGAGCCCGAGCTTCCTGAACAGCAGCTCGCGCACCTGCGCCGACGAGCCGGGGTTGAAGTCCGGCATCCCGACGTTGGCGGCGCCGACCACGATCTGCGACAGCAGCTCGGCCTTCTTGGCCTGGAACGCGTCGATCAGCTCGTCGAGGCGCGCGCGGTCGACCGGGAGCCCGGTGCGCTCTATCTCGTATATGACCCGCTGCGTGTTGAGCGTCGTCTGCAGCATCGACGGGTACTCGCCCCCGACGCCGCGCGGCTTCAGGTAGCCGATCCTCTCCAGCATCGGGAGCTGCGCGGCCATGATGTACCGCAGGCAGTCCACGTCCGCCGCGCCGTACGGCAGGAGTATGGAGTCGGGCACGTTGCCGAAGCCCAGCTTGCACTCCTTCCCGTGGCGCTTGACCCAGCACTCCAGCTCCGAGCAGTAGCGTCCGTAGGGTGCGTACTTCATCGCCGCCTCCTCCAGGCCGAACGGGCCGTCCTCGCAGAGGAGGTACTCGCCGAGCATCGTGTCGTACACGACGCGGGGGCGGATGTCGATGCCCTCCTCCAGCAGCCACTCGCCGTCCGATATGACGTTGTGCCCGACTATGCCGCAGCGCGGGTCCTCCAGCCACCGCTTCACGGCCGCGATCACGGCCTTCGTGTCGGGGTGCGACGGGACCCCTCCGGCCTCGTGCAGCTTGACGATGGCGACCCGGCCCTTCGCGTACCCGATCTGTATGGTGCGTATGTACCTGCCCGGGTCGAGCCAGTTGCGGCCGTCCCATTCGCAGTCCAGGCACAGCAGCCCGTCAGCGACCCTCCGGCCGCCGACCATCGCCATCACCTGCTCGTGCACGAAGTCGACGTCCTCCGGGGTCGTCAGCACGTCGTACACAGGCCGGTGCGAGGCGTACGTCGCCTCCAGGTCCTCGCCGTCCGCGATGCGCTTCACGAGCCTGAGCTCGCGCACGGCCGAATGCACGAGGACGTGCTGCGGGATGTCCTGCAGCTGGAGCCGGTCCTTGTACCCCTCGCCGCCGTTCATCATGACCTGGGCGAGGTTGTACGTCGGGAACAGCGTCCTGCCCTCCGCCGCGACCGGCTCGCCCCGGCAGCACGCGAACGGGCGCTCGCGGGCGTCCGCCACGGCGGCCCAGGCGTCCGCGCCGAACGCGACGACGACCTTCGGGTTAACAGCCTCGATCTCCTCGCGCAGCATAGTCGCGCACAGGGCCTTGTCCCCGCTCGACGGCTTCCTGCCCGCACCGAACGGGAACTTCACGGCGTACGTGTAGTAGCACCGGCTCGGGCTGATGTCCGCGAGCCTAAGCAGCCACTGCAGGCACCGGCCGACGCGGTCGCCCAGCGGCCTGTTCGTCCGCTTGATCTCGTCCCCGGGCCAGCTGTCCACGAACACGATGTCCGCGTTCGGGCTTCCGACGCCGTTGTACCACCGCTTCCCAGCGATGTCGCGGTGCGGCTCGTCGAAGCGGTGGACCTCCGGCGCGGGCTGCTTGTCAGTCTTCGCCATGGCCCTCGTCCGCCCTGAGCTCGAGGCCGTTGACTGTCTTTGCGAGCGTCTTCGCTCCCTTGCGCCTCTCGGCGTTGCCTGCCTTGCTCATTGCTGCGTTCCTTTCGTTTCGTCTCGATGTTCTTCGGCGCCGCCGTCCGGCACCACATTTCCGGCCGCGTCCAGCGTGTACCACGTGTCAGGCCTGTACGTCCCGCCTATCTTGATCGACGCCCAGGCGACGACGTTCCCGTCGGCGTCCTCCAGCGCGATTGCCAGCATCGCGCCGAGGCCGCCCCTTATCCGCGGATGGCGCGACAGCACCGCGCCCACGCCGAAGTCGCCCACCGACACAGACCCGCGCGACGCCGCGACGCCGCGGTCGCCGGACTCCGCTACGGCGGACTTGCCCGCCGCGGCCATGCCGCAGCCGCCGGCCTTCGCGTGCCCGTACTCGCCGGCCATGGCGGTGCCGTGCTCGCCCGCCTCCGCCGCCCCGCAGTCGCCTGCCACCGCCGTGCCGCTCCGGCCGGCGACCGCGATCCCGAAGTCGCCTGTCTTCGCCGTGCCGGCGCCGGACGCCATCGCCGCCCCGTAGTCGCCGGCCATTGCGATGCCGCCGTAGCCGGCCGAGGCCGCGCCGCGCGCCGCGGCGACGGCCCTGCCGTGGAAGCCGGCGGTGGCGGCGCCACACGCGCCCGCGACGGCGAGGCCGCCCTCGCCCGCCGTGGCCGCGCACCTGTAGCCGCCTATGGCCGGGCTCCCGCACTCGGTCGCGTTGCTGTGGGAGGTGCACGTCCTCCACACGTAATTGAGCGCGATCTCGCACATCCTGGGGAACTCGAGCGGCCCTCCGACGGTGATGCGCGCCGCCGCGACCTTGGTGTCGTCCCGCTTGGGGTTCGCGGCCCCGTCGATCTCGCCGCCGAGCGTCACGTGGTGGTACACGGAACGGTACGGCGGGTAGTACCGCAGGCAGTCCACCGGGTTCTCGCAGGCGTGGAAGCCCGTCTTGCACGTCTCGGCCCTGTCCGTCTCGTACGTCCCGCCCTGGCTGTACGCGAACCCGCGGCACGTCAGCCCGTCGGCGTTGAATCCCTTGTATGCCTCCATGTCGGTCTCCTTGTCGTCTTGTCTCCGTCCGGCGGTACGCGTCACCTGATCCCCCGCGCGAACTTCTCCTCCTGGACGCGTCTCCAGTATCCGGCGCGGAACCCTATCTGGTACGCCGTGGCGAGGGCTCCCACCACGATGAGCGCGGTGAGCAGTATCGCGAGCTCCGTCATCTCCCGCCTCCGCATCCGCCACGGCCGCATGGTTGTGACGGGCCGTCGATCGGCGACAGCATCCAGCCGGCGACGGCCCGGTACCCGCAGACGCCAGAGGCGAGGTACGCCTCCAGGGCGTCGTTCGCGTCTTTCTCCACGTTGCCTGTGTTGAACCTGTCGCAGTTGCGCAGCCGGCCGGTCCTAGCCACGACGCGGTTCTTCAGGTCCCTGAGCCATTCGGTCGTCTCGCACCTTATGTCGGTGCCCTGCCCGTTCGACACGGAGTGGCTGACGTGGTGCAGGGCCGTCTTGAGCAGCGTCTCGTCCCGCTCCGTCCACGCCCCCTTGAGGACGGCCATCGCCTCCTTCGTGCGGTTCAGGGCGTTCACGACCCGCGCCCGGAGGTTGCACGTCAGCCACTCGAGGATCTCCTCCTTCGACGCGTCCTGCAGCCACCCGCTCGCCGGGTCCCCGTCCAGGCGTATCGTGGCGTCGTCTATGCGCCCGAGCACCTGCTCGATCGCGCCCACCGGTTCTTCGCTCATTTCGGCTCTCCTTCCGTCTTCCGTTTGTCTCTCCCGGCGTCCCGCGTGTGGTCGAACTCGACGTGGACGCCGTTCGACAGCGTCATGTCCAGTCTGACCACTATGACGTTCGGCATCCCCTCGAGCATAGCCTTGAGGGCGCCCACGGTGGTCCTGGAGTCCCTAATCACCATCTTCCGCGCCTCCGTATTCCTCTAGTTTCGCGGCCCGCTCCATGTATGGCCTGCAGATCTCGCACAGCTCGCGCAGGGTCTTCTCGTAGTTCCCGCTCGCTTCGCTGACGTACGCGTTCTCGGCCAGGTCCTGCGCGCACCAGTTTCCGATGCGGACGATCGCGGCGAACATCGCGTCGCGGTCCCTCTTCAGGGCTTTCGCCTTCTTGTCCGGAAGCTCCCTGTTGAGGTAGTTCCGCAGCTTTATCAGCCTGAAGGTCGCCTTGCGCGTGTCGATCCCGGCCCCCAGCGCGTCGGTCACGTCGGACAGGAGCTCCTGGCACCTGTCGATCTGCTTGCAGCGCCTGCGCTCGGTCTCAGTCGTGAAGTCGATCGGCATGATGCTTTCTCCTCGCCCGGAATTTCGCCTTAAGCTCTCTTACTTTAGCTATGCGGCCTATATAGGGCCGGCACAGCTCGTTGATGTACTCGAGCGTGTACACGCACTCGTCCTTCCGGCTTTTGCCGTTACGCGCCCGCTCTACGGCCTGTTGCGTGATTTTGCTGAGGCTTGAAAATTGCCTGAGCATTCCGTGCTGTTCTTCCAGGAGTACGCGAATGGCCTTCCTGATGAGATCCTGGTGTTCTTCTAGGGCCTCGACGTGCGCTCGGAGGAGTACGACCGTCTCCTCGTCAGCCTTCACTGGTTTCTTCCCCATCTGCAGTCTCCGTCTTGATTTGCTTTTTCTCCTGCTTCTCGCGGGTCTCGGCGAGGATCAGCTCGCACCGGTCCATCTGCCTGCACCGCCTTTCCCCGGTCTCTGTCATGAAGTCAATTCCCATTTCGGTCCTCCTAGTGTATGAGCCTGTCGTAGTCCTCTGCTGACAGGTTTTCGACCCACTTGCGCCCCTCGTCGAGGCGTTTCCGCCACGCAGGCGGGACGGGCCTGCCACGCCTCTCGTACCAGTCCGCCACAACGGCCGACTGTATCCAGTTGTTGAACCCCTCGTCAAACGCGTCCACTCTGCTCCTCCTTCTGCGGTTCGCGGTCCCCGGCCCGCTCGTCATGTTCGTCCTGCTCGTCAGGCGGCCGCCTGTGCCACAGGCGTATCACGCCCAGACGGTACAGCCTCGCGAGCTCCTCAACGAAGAGGTGCCGCCTGTACGGGGCGGCCCGGTCGTTCTTCCGCACCACTGCGAGCATCTCGTCCGTGATGTACGTGGACGTGCGGAAGCGCTCCTCGACGTCGTATGCCTGCCTGAACCCGCCAAGCGAGTAGAACGACGCCTGGGCCATCTGGCACTGGTCCCCGCCCTCCGTGTAGAACATGAAGTCGAACTCTCGCTCGAACTTCTCGTAGTTGTCCGCGCAGAACTTCTTGAGCCGGTCGTCCGCGAACGACTCCGGGAGCACGAACGTGAGCCTGTGTATCCGCACGTCGTCGTGGAAGTGCGACTTCTTGAAGTCCGCTCGGAAGTCGCCCCATGAGCGCTTGATCTCGAACTCGTGCAGGTACCCCGAGCCGGACACCTGGATCAGGTCGCACTCGATGTTCCGGAAAAAGCCGAACGCCACGTTCGGGATCGATGTGTCGATCCTCGTGTGGCGGACGATCGCGTCCTGGATGTCCGCCACGCTCCACCTAGTCTCCAGTGCCTTACCGGCCATCGTCGCCTCCCCTGCCTGCGCGGAGCCTCGCGAGCTCTCCCCTTAGCATCTCGCACCTGTCGCGGAGGTCGGCGATCGCGATCTTCGCGAAGATCACCCGCAGCATCACGAGGGTCACGAGCGACCACATCACGGTGGCGGCGACGTTGTCGGCGCAGCCCGAGACGAGCATTCCGAGCGAGGCTATGAGCGCGGCCGCGGCGAGGGCGATCCAGTCCAGCATGTTGGCGATGGCTCGTATCGTATCCATGTCAGTCCTCCCCCCGCGGCGGGTGTTTGAGGCAGCCGGGCGTCTCGCAGCGCTCGCACCACTTCCGCCTCGGCTCTGCCGGGTCCGGGCGCAGGTCCACTCCGTACTTCGCCTTGAAGCCGAGTGCGATGACCTCCTTGATCGTGTCGTTGTTGAGCCGACTGCACAGCTCCTTCTCGTCGTACTCGTACTCCGGGTCCATCAGCTCGTAGACCTCGTCGTCCTGGTTCTCCGCCGCGTCCACCAGCGCGGCGAACAGTATGCGCGCGAACTCGATTTCGACCTGCCTGGTCAGTTTCTTTGCCATTGCCTCTTCTCCTCTAGTTTCTCCTCTCGACTATCCGCCACGCGCGGATCCCGTCCGGGCCGGCCACGTTCCGCAGCTCGTGCGTCCGCATGAACTCGTCGAACCGCATGAGGCAGCTCTTCATGTCGTTCCCGGCAGCGCACCCCCGGTCGGCGTCCCACCTGGGGCAGTGGGCCGGGCAGTAGAGCTCGCTCATGACCGTCGTCACCGCGTCGCGGAACGTGTAAGTGTCCATCCCGCCGTCGTCGGGGTCGACGTAGCGCCAGAGGGCGGCCGACAGCCTCCCGCAGTGCTCGTGCGCCTTCCAGGTGTACACCCGCCCGTCGAACTTGTTGCTCGCCCGCACGTACCTGTCCCCGCGGTGTATGACGTGCCCGCAGTAGTCGCATACGTGCGGCTTGCGGGCACGCAGGGTCGACGACCGGATCGTCTCGACCATCACTTCCTCCCGCGCGAGAGGACCTCGTTCGCGTCCCTGAGCCACTCGTCGCAGTGCTCGACGAGCGTCCCGGGCGCGCTTATTCCGTCCTTCTGCGCAGCGAGATTGGCCATCACGGTGCGCAGCGTCGAGATCATCGGCTGCGCCTTCCACACCAGGTCAATTGCCTTCACCGGTTTCATTTTCCGCGGCTCCCTTCCTTTGCGGCTTTCGCGGCCTTGGGCTTTACTGGTTTGTAGATCTTCCGCAGTTTGTATTTCTTGAGCAAGTACTGTAGCCTGCGACACGCCAGGCCCATCCACCACGCGACGGAATCGTCGCACTGGCAGAGCAAGTTCGTATTCGCCTCCTCCAGCATTCCGTAGACCTCGAACAGGTCAGCCCGCATGTCCACGCCATCGTATGCCACGTCCTTGTCCGGCGTGGAGCAGACGGTCAGGGCCAGCATCACGCATAGATCGAGTCCTTCGTCAATTGCTTGCCACCACGAGCTCCGCTTGCTATCATCGTATTTGAGGGTCTTTTCAGTCCCAGTGATGCCGTTCCGCTGCATTACTTCGTTCAGCGTCATCAGCACGTTGGCCGGGGCGTAGAACCTGCCCTCGCGCAGCACCCGCTTGGCACGGTTTCTAGTGGAGATGCCGATCTTCATCCTCTGTTCCTCCTTCTGGCCTTCTTGGCCGCCTTGTTGCGTCTGTTCCGGCGTTCCTGCGTCTTGCGCTTGTGCATGTCCCGGTTTCTCTGCCCGTGCTTCCAGGGCGAGTCCATCCCGAAGGCGTCCGCCACCATCTCCATCGGCGTGCCGCGCCAGTCGGGCGGTGCGGATGCCTGCGAGACCGGCATGTCCTGGAACTGGCTGATGTCCAGCGACGGGCAGGGGCCGGGGTCGCATGGCTCCATCGCTATGGTCGGCTCTGTGTGCATGGCCTACCTCCTGTTGCGTTTGCGGGCTTCCTTGGCCGCGTCGCGCCTTGCTTTCGCTCGTGCGCGGCGTCCGCGCTCCAGGCGTGCGGTTTCCGGGTCAACGTACGGCTGCGGCGTTCTGTGCACCAGGCCAGTGCGCCCGTCGACGTAGAAGTCGGTCATGCCTGCGCCTCTGCCCGACCCGCCGCGTCCGCCGCGTCCGCCGCGTCCGCCGGCGTCTGCGCGCCACTGTCGGACGTCCCGGTCTGCACGGCCTGCGCGGCCTGTTCGGCCGCCACCATCGTGGCTGTGTCCGGTTCCAGGCTGAGCAGCCGGCCGGTGTCGCGGGCCTCCGCGATCTCTCGGTCCACTGACTCCTTCACCTCGTGGAGAAGCTCGGACAGCTTGAACTGGCTGTCCTCTATCCGTTCGTCCTCGAGCGTCGGGATCGTGCCGATGGCCTTCTCCACCGTCTCCAGCGTCAGGTCGTCGTCCTTGTAGATCCAGTCGGCGACGTAGTAGAGCTCCCTGCTCCCGCGCAGCGTCCCGAAGAGGATCGGGTCGCGGCGCCGGTGGCGCTCGCGCTCGTCGACCTCCTCCTCCAGCAGGCGCACCGGATCCACGTTTGTGGAGTAGTACATCACGACGTAGTTGTCGAACAGGAGCGCCAGGTTGCACTCCGCGATCTTCGCGCCGACGTCGGCCGGGATCACCTCCGGGTAGTACCGCAGGAACTCGACCTGCACCCCGCGCTCGGCCTTCGTCATGAACTCGATGGCCTGGTCCTCCGTCAGGTAGCGGCACATGCCGCGCTGGGCGAGCGCCAGTTTTGCGGCCAGCACGTCGAGATGGTCCCTGACCTTCTTGGCCATTGCGAATTGGCACGTCTCCTCGAAGCGCCTTATGAGGGCGCCAGCGATCGCACGGCTCCTGAGCAGCTCCTCGGTTGTGACGACGATCTCCCTGTCCTTGGCGAGGCCGAACGCGTCCTCCACCGAGATCGGCATTTCCTTCCGGGACACCAGGCGCTTTAGCCAGGCGGCGGTCGACCTGACTGCGGACATGAACGGGCTGTTTCCGCCCTTCTCGCCGCTGGTTATGTGCCCGGCCTTGAGGGCTACGTACCGGTTGCGGTTCCACTTCGCGGCTTTCGCGGCCTGCAGGTCCGTCTCGCGCAGGGCCACGCCCTCGCCCGTGTGCCATCCGGGCACGATCGCAGACGCAGAGCTTTCGAGGGCCATGATGTCCTCGGCGGCGGCCTTCGAGTCGTCCCCGCCTCCCGGCTTGGCGAGCAGCCTCTTGAACTTCGGGAGGTCCTCCTCGACGAAGTACTCCTCGAAGATCTTCAATTTCGGCTTTCCGTTCACCAGCGTGATGGACGGATGCCGGTCCCACTTGATTCTTTTTGCCATGTTAATCCTTGTTGTTTAGAGTTCTTGTTCGGACATTCTGTCGATGTCGTCCTGCGACATGACCTGCAAGCTCGCGCGCTCGATCTGGACCGTCGGCCGCAGCCGGTCCGCGGTGTCGTCCGGCTCGTCCTGCGCCTCAGCGGTTTTCTCCAACGGGCTCATTCTGGATCCTTTCGGTTTTGTTCGTCTCGGGGTGGACTAATTTGGACGAATCTTTGCTGGATTCGTCCACTTGCTCGTTTTCCCCTTTGTTTTCAAGGTTTTCGCCTGGACTAATCTGCATGACTTCGACGCGGATTAGTCCACGCGCCTCGTCGGCCATGCCAACCGCCAGCCATTGTTCGTCATCCGTAGTCATTTTCTGTCATCCATAGTCATTTCCTTCCGTCGTTCGCGACGCCTTTGCACGGGTCTCTCCACCCGCCTGTCTTTGTAACCACGCGCGCAATCTGCTGTATGAACTCGTCCTCCCAGAGCGGGCAGTCGTCCGCCCCGATCACGTTGTACGCCGTGCAGCCCTGCTTGTACAGGGCGCACTTCGCGCAGTACCGCCCGACGACCACCGGCCGGTCTGGGGTGAACACGGCCGCCATCTGGTACAGGCTGTCGCACCCGAACCACGTGGCGAGCTGGAGCGGCGTGAGCGGGCTGAGCGTCCGCAGCGCCCGGTGCATGTAGTCGGAGCACGGCTCCGGCATCGACGTGCGGGCGTACAGCGCCCGCATCATCTTCAGGAGCGGGGCCGCCACGCCGTCGTTGTCCGCCGAGAAGCGCCACCACGCCATCGACGCGAGGTGCAGCCGCATCGGCTCGTCCGGGACCCTGCGCAGGAACGCCACGCACCGCGCGACCGAGCACTCGTCGGACTTCCGGGCGCGGCGCAGCTTACGCCCGGCTATTCGGCTCATGGACGCCTCGACCGCCTTGCGGCAGTTCATGCAGCGCGTCAGGGTTCCCGGACATACCGGACTGTCCGACGCGTCCGCCACTGTCTGATCTAGTTTCTCTGGCATTGCCTGTCTGTTCTCCTGCATGTTATTTTGCACGACCGGGGGTTAGTATATCATAAATCCGCGTACATGTGCTAGATTTTGAGCGTAAATGTTGCCGGATCAAGCCCGGCGGCCGTGCACGCGTCCAGGATCTGCGACCACAGCTCCGTGCGCGGGGTCTCGCCGGCGTCCTTGTACCCGCGCAACGCCACCGCGACCACGTCCACCGTCGGGGCGAACATCGCCTTGGTGCGCTCGATGTCCTTCTTCGCGTCAGGGTCCAGGAGCAGTATCACGTGTCTCCAGTACTGCTGCAGCAGCCCGACCTGCGTCTCGCTGACGGCCTTGCCGAACGTGGCCACGCCGCACCTCCCCACGCGCACGGCGTCGAACACGCCCTCCGTCACCACCACCGTGTCCGACCCGCGGGCCCCGTCGAAGTTCCACAGCAGCTCGCGCTTGTCCATCCCCGGCATTGTGAAGTACTTCGGCGGCCGCACGTACTTCCCCTTCTCCGCGTCCCACTTGAACCCCATCATGGCGCACCTGGAGTCGTCGACCTTGTCGGGGTCGTACAGGAGGCGCGCCTGCCATCCGATGAGCCTGCCGTCCACGGTGACGGGCGCCACGATCGTGTTCGTGGTGCTGAACACGCCCTTCGCGAACTTCCTCCCGGAGCCGCAGTAGCACAGGCCGAAGTCGCGCCCGGCCTCGCGGTGGTCGAACCCGCGCGCGGCGAGGTACACCGCGGCGGGGTTGTCCGGCCCCACCGCGGCGAGCGGCACTAGCGCGCCGGGGTCTATGTAGCCCATGTCGCGCCTGACCTTCTTCGCGGGGGCCGTCGTCATCGGCAGCTTCTTGCCCAGGAGCTTCCTGACGGTCCCGGAGCAGCACCCGCGCCAGCACTTGTATATGCCGCTCACGGCGTTCACGGAGAGCTTGTGCTCGCCGCACACGTAGCAGTCGCAGATGAGCTCGAGGCCGTTGTGGCCCTGCGAGCGGGTGACGTGGCCGAACCGCCTCTCGAGCTCGGCCTCAAGCTGGTCGGGGTCGGCTATGCGCCACTTCCTGCGGTTCTCGTCCAGCCCCAGCATCTGCGCCACCATCGCGTTGAGGTCCATTACACGGACCCCCCTCGGCAGTAGTGCTCGGCCGGGTCCTCGCGCTCGATGCGGGCCATCGTCCGGAGGCACTGCTCCTTCGACGACCACAGCCGCAGCGACGGGTTCTGGTAGATCATCTCGCGGTTGCCGGCGAGCGACGACTCGCGGGCCTTGAAGCAGCTCACGACGATCTGCCTGTCGGTCTCGGACACCTTGGCGGACGCGGAGCCGTCCATCGTCACCGCCTGCTTCTGCACGTCCAGCGCGGGCCGCGCGAACGCGATGCCGAGGTCCAGGTAGTTCTGGATCGCGGTGGAGTCGGCGATGTCCTCCGGGCCGAGCACCTCCTTGGTCTGGGCCTTGCGGTTCACCTGCTGGGCCGTCCACACGATGACCCGGTGCTTCTTGGCCAGCTTGCCGAGCGCCTGTATGGCGAGCGCGATCGGCTCGTCCGAGCGGCTGTTCTTCGTGACGCCCGGGACGGAGGCCATGTCGATGTACTTCAGCCAGTCTATGCAGACCAGCGCGAGCTTGTCCTCGGGTATCCCGCGCTCCGTGGCCTGGCGCTTCCACGAGGCTATCGCGCGGTCGATCTTCTCGATCGTCATCAGCTCCTTGTCGGACTTGTCCAGGATCGAGAACCTGTCCCAGTAGATGCACTCGCGGCTCGTGAGCGCCCTGAACCGGTCGGCTGCGCTCTTCGGCCACATGGACAGCGGCCTCTCGTACAGCCCTATCGGGTAGTAGCCCATGATCGACTGCCAGCGCTTGCGGATCATCTGCTTCGGGTTCTCCAGCGTCATGAACAGGCTGTGCAGGCCGACCGCGTTAGCGTTAGCCGCGAAGTTGATCATGCCCACGGTCTTCCCGAGCCCCGACACGGCCACTAGCAGCGCGACGTTGCCGCGCACGAGGCCGCCGCCCATGTTCGTGTCCAGCCACTGGATGCCCGTCGCGACGCGCGGCTCCGGGTTCTCCATGCTGGCGAGGTCGACCTCGCAGCCGCTCGATATCTCGTCGGACGCGTCGACGCCGCACACGGACTTGGCGTCCTCGTTGGCGACGTTCATCGCCTCGACGGTCTGGCTCGGGGTCCAGCCGTTCTCCTGCGCGAGCCTCGCCACCTGGCGGATGCGGACTGTGGACAGGAAGTCCGGCAGCATCGCGCCTATCCGGACTATCTCCGACGCGGGCAGCCCGCGCCCGACGCGCTCGACCAGGTCGGCCACGGCCGGGAACACGGCCATCTCCGGCTTCGTCGTGTACGTGAACTGCGAGTCCCCGCTGCACGCGAGCTCTATCTCCTTGGCGATCGTGTCCATCGTCGGGAGCATCCCGTGCCGCTCGCTGAACTTGCTCACCACGTCGAACACGAACCGGGTCGCGGGGGCCGAGAAGTCGGACACCCGCAGCTTCCACCCGGCGTGGCACTGGGCGTTCGTCGCCCACGCAATGAGGATGCGCTCCTCGTCGTCGCGGCTATATGCCATCGATCACCCCCATCTTCCGCTCGAAGGCCTCCATCTTCGACGCCATGGCGGCGCGCAGGAACCTGACGAGGTCGCGATCGGCCCGCAGGTCCTCCAGCGCCTCCTCGCCCCACTTGGCGACGATCTCGTCCGGCATCTGCTCGGGGTACAGCACCCGGAACCACGCCGGGAACTGCGCGTTCAGGGCTGTCGCTAGTATGGCGTCGTCCGACTGCCCGGTCGCCCCCTGTATCCCGATCACCAGCCGCACGAAGTACCCCCACTTCCCGGCCGCGTCGACCTTCTTGTCGCGCCTGTGTTCGTTCCAGATCTGCTGCGCGCGGGCGGTCAGCAGGTCGTGCGGGGTCAGCGCGTCGCTGTTCTTCGGGAACCTCTCGACGACTGTCGCCACGAACCGCTCCACGTCGCATCCGGCCTTCGCGCACTTGTCCGCGACCTTCAGGAACACCTTCCACGACCGGTGCTCCGCATATCTCTTCCTAGGCCAGTCGACGCCGTGGGCCGTCCTCCGCGTGCCGTAGTACGCGTCGAACGCCCTCATGGCGTCGGCATACTGTTGTTGCCCATCCATGGCAGCTCCTTTTCGCTCTCTAACTGTATCTGCTCGAACCCGAGCTCTGTGTATATCCTGGCGCGCGCCGCGTCGTCCCTCGCGATGGGGCCCATGGTCGGGCGGCCGGTCTTGGGCGACTTCACCGTGTCCCAGTCGTGCCGGAACTCGACGATGTACGACCCGTCCTTTCCGTCGACCTTGCGGCTGGCGCGTCCGGGGACCTGCTTCGCCACGATCTCGCTGCCCCCGCCGCCGAGGTTGACCACTATGCGGAGGTCGGCGAAGTTGACGCCCTGCTTCCACACGTGCGTCGAGACGGCCTTGCGTATCGCGCCTGTCTTCATGCGCTCGTATATGTCGCGGCGCTCCTTCGGCGACACGGCGTGGACGTGCCAGAACGAGGTCGGCGGGAGCTTGGCCGGGTCGGTCTCCGCGTGGCACTGCTCGAGCGTCACGCCGGCGTTCGCGCAGCCACGCAGCACCTGCTCCATGTGCTTCACGAACTGGAGCATCCCGAGCGCCTGCAGGCCGTCCGGGATCCCGGCGAATATGCGGCCGACCATGTCGTTGAGCGCCCGGTTGTTGTAGACGCCCCACCTGTACCGCTGGTCCCGCGTCTTGTAGCGGGCGTAGTTGTCGAGGCCGATGTTCGGCTCCGGGCACCTGACCCACAGCACCTTCGTCGGGACGAGGCAGCCGGCCTTCACGCCGTCCTGGTACGAGAACGTCGCCACGATCGGGCCGAATATGCCCTCGGCCACGATGTCCTTGCCGTCGAACCTGCCGTCCGGGGTCGCCGACACGCCCCACCTCCGCGCCTTCGTGAACCTGCGCAGCTCGTCAGCCCGCGTGTCGGACGCGGCCGTGTGCATCTCGTCGACTATCAGCACGCCGACGTCGTCCGCGTCCAGCTTGTGCAGGGAGTCCAGCGTTATGACCTGGATGTCGTCCGACACCTTGCTCCGGCCGGACATTATCAGCCCCACGTCGCGGTCCGGCAGGAGCTCGGTCAGGTCGTCGAAGTTCTTCTGCGTGATGTCCTTGTCCGGGACGGCCACGACGATCGTCGGCGTCCCGCGCATCATCAGGGCCTCGTGCGAGTAGGCGTTGCAGAGCGCCTTTATGACGTGGGTCTTGCCCAGCCCGGTCGCGCCGCTGAGTATCCCGCCGCCGCTCATCAGCATCCTGTACACCAGTTCGTACTGGTACTCGCGCAGCCCGGTCATCGCCTTCGCGATGTCGGGCGGCGGCATCGGCGTCCGCTTGTCTACGACCTCGACCTCGTAGCCGCACTGCTGCAGGTGGTCCTTGCACCGCTTGGCGAACCCCGGGTCGGTTACGCACGACTGGACGACCCTGCCATCCGGGCCGGCCGCGGTCTGCAGCCGGTACAGGAGCGTGTTCGTGTACTTGAGCTCGCGCTTGTGCGTGCGCTCGTTGGTCTCGAACCGCTTCTTCCAGTAGTGCAGCTTCGCCAGCAGCGTCTCGGGAAACGGCGTGACCATCACGAAGCCGTCTCCCAGAAGTATGGTAGATTTCTCCATAGTGCCTTTCGATGGGGGTGTAGTATAGCAAAAAACTCCCGCCGTGTCATCCGGCTTTCCCGGGTCTTACGGCTCCTCCACGCCCTCCTCCTCCCGCGCCTCGGCCTCCAGCTGGCTCAGCTCCTCGTGTATGCTGTCCAGCCAGCGGTTGACGTTGCCCCTGCGCGTGGCCCGGCTGCGCTCGTACCCGTTCAGCGCGTTCAGCCTTTTCCTCCGCATGTCAGGCGGCAGCTTGTAGTTGTCGCGCAGCCTCTCGCAGAATTTCATCTCGTCGTCGATGTCCCGCAGCACGGAGTCAACATTGCACCTCTCAAACGTCCTCATCTCGTCTCTCCTTGAAGAAGGCGCCACCCGCCCGGCGTTTCCTAGGCCGCCGGGCGGGGGCGCACGCTAGTTGAGGTCGATCACCGAGTCCATGTGCGGGATAACCGCACGCTCGTGCGTCGCCATCACGACCTGCGCGTTCATGTTGCGCGCGAGGTCCTTCGTCTTGGTCAGCAGCACGCCGAACCGGTCGACGTTGCTGTCGTCCAGGTACGCGGTCGGCTCGTCCAGTGACAGCAGCCCCAGCTTGCCGGCGAACATCGTGTAGATCGCGAGGCGGAACGCCACGGCCAGCTGCACCCGCTCGCCTCCGGACAGCACGTCCGTTCCGGGCGGGTCCTCCGGCCTGTCGCGGCCGTCGGTGAACTGGACCCTGAATCCGAGCTGCTCCGTATCCGGTATCACTATGAACGGCGCCGTGAAGTTCCCGAGGAAGCGGTTGACGTCGTCCGTCAGCGCCTCCAGGGTCTGCGTCACGAGCACGCGCGGCCCGTTCGTGTAGTGGAACCAGTCCTTCACGTGCTCGACGACCTGCAGCCGCTTCGCGAGCTCGTCCTGCTCGGCCTGCGCCTTCCGCAGCGACTCGACGGTCTGCGCCATCGCGGCGATCGTGTTCGCCACCTCGTCGCGCGTGGCCGTGCTGCGCGTCACCGCCATCCGGAGCTCGGTGTGGCGGGCGCGGCGCCTGTCGGCCTCGGCCACGACCATCTCCATGGCGGAGCGGGCCTGTGACCAGTCCGCCGCGGCTTCCCTGCCGCAGAGCTTGACCGCCTCGGCCTCAGCCTCGTCGCGCCTTGCCTGCGCGGCCAGCAGGGCCTTGTCGGCCACCTGCGACCTTAGTTCCGCGTCGTGCACGGCCTGCTTGTGGCCGGTCGCCGCCGCGTCGTACGCGGCCTGGGCGGCCAGCTGCGCCTGCACTTCCCCGAGGACACGCTCGACGGTCGCCTTGTCGACCTTCGGCGCCTCCAGGTTGGCCAGCGCGGCACGCTCCGCCTCGACGCGGGCGTTCAGCCTCGCGGACTCGCGGCCCCAGTTGTCGAGCGCCATGCGCCTGGCCGCCAGCTGCGAGCTGAGCGCGCTGGCCTTGCCGGCGAGGCCGGTCTCGCGGAGCCTCAGCGACGCGAGCTCGTCGCGCAGGCGCCGGGCCATGCCGGCGTCGAGCACCTTGCCGCACACGGGGCAGACGGACTCGTCGCCGTTGAGCACGCCGACGGACTTGGCGCGGATGGCTATCTCCGAGCGCACCGTCGCAAGCTCGGCCGTGGCCGCGTCCAGCTCGGCGGACGCCCTGTCGACGTCCTCCTGCGTGCACGGCGGCTGTGGCAGCGCGGACAGGTTCCGCTGCGCGTCGGCCAGCCTGGACTGCCCGAGCTCGAGGGCGTGGATCTTGCGGAGCTCGTCCCTGAGGACGGCCTCCTGGCCAGTCAGCATCGCGCGGTCGTGGCCGGGGTCCGGGCCGAGGGCCGCCGCGGCTTGCCTGGCCTGCGCCTCGCCCTCCGCCGCCGCCCTGACGGCCTGCTCGCAGCTGACCACGGCCTCGCGCGCCTGCAGCACGGCGGACACCGCCGCTATCGCCCGCGACAGGTTGGCCGTGCGGGAGTCGTCGACCTCGCCGAACTCGGCCAGGTCCCGCTCCGCCGCGCGCACCGCGTCGTCCAGCTCCGCCTTCCGGGCCTCCAGCTCGCCGAGCTTCTTCACGGCGTCGGTCAGCTGGATGTCGTAGTTGAGCGGCTTGGTCGCGCCGTACAGCCAGTCGGTGAGGTTCTTGTGGATCTTGGCCGCGTCGATCCCGCGCAGCTTCTGGAACGCGACCTCGCGGTCCCGCTTGTCGGTCTTCGCCGAGATGATGGCGTCCACCTCCGTCTGCCGGACGAAGACCGACTGCTTGAGCAGGTCCCTGTCGACGTGCAGGCGGGTCTCCAGCTCCTTCGCCACGTTCGTTATGCCGGACGTGGTGACGCCGTCGTACTCGAGCGTCACCTTGTTGGAGGACACGGAGCGCTCGATGCGCCCGGGCTTCCCGTCCTGCTCGAACTCCAGCGTGACATGGCCCTCCTTCGCGCCCCAGTGGAGGAGTTCGGCCTTGTTCTTGCCGGGCTGCTCGCCGGTCAGGACGAACTGGAGGGCGCCGAGGAAGTTCGACTTCCCGACGCCGTTGTGCCCCACCACCGCGATGAGGTTTCCGACTACCGTGATCTCCCTGTGCTCGTGCTGGCAGTAGTTCACCAGCTCGATTTTCTTCAGGATCATTCCTGGTCTCCCCTGTTCCTCGACAGGACGCCGGTGCCCCAGGCGTCGCACTTCTTGTCTTCGCCGATGACGGCGATGGTCACGGAGACGGTCCAGGGGGCGCGGGCGAACTTGGGGTCGGCGCGCTTCACGACCTTCGCGCCCTCGACGCGGGGCTGGACCTGGTAGCGGCGCGGGTCGGGGAACTGCGTCGCGCGGTACCAGAAGACCGACGGGTTGTTCAGGAAGTCCTTCGCGTCCGCCTCGGCCAGCGCCTTCACCGGGAACGACCCCAGGTTGAGCGTGATCTCGTGCGGGGTCAGGCGCACGGAAGCGGGGGTGCGGTGGCGCGTGACGGCCGGGGCCTCGGCTGGCTTCTCGGGCGCTGCGGGCTTCTCGGCCTTCGCCGGCTTGGCCGGGGCCTTGGGCTTGGGGGCCTTCTTCGCTGGCGCGGGCGCGTCTGCGGCCTCGAGGCGCATGGCGTAGGCGTGCGCCAGCCCCTTGAGCAGCGTGGTGGCCTGCTTGAATTCCTCGAGCGCCCGCTCCAGGTGTTCCTGCGCGAGCTGCGCGGTGTTGGGTTTATTCTTGCTCATTTCTGCTTCTCCTTTACGTACTTGTCCATTATTTCCTTTGCCCGTTCCGGGTTGTCAATGACCTGGGCTATGAGCGCGGCCTCGTCCGTGTCCGGCGGGAAGAACCTGCCGATCGCGTCCTTCAGCCCGATCATCACCCGCGCCTTGCCGGACTGCTCCTCCAGCGCCTTGCTGCCGTACGGGAGGATCCGGTATAGCCTGTCCTTGAGGAGCTCCTCGACGCGCGTTATCGGCTTGCCTGGGGCCGACAGGTTGACCTTCACGAGCCAGAACGTGTCCGGGTCGTTGAGGACCGGGGCCAGCTTCGCGTCTATCGCCTCCGCGGAGTCGACGTCGACGACCTCGAACCTGCGGGTGTCCAGCGCCAGGGAGTCGCGCATGTACGGCTGTCCGTGCGCGGAGTGTTCGGCGGCGTGGACGACGTCCACGTACTTCGGGCCGAGCTCTGAGATGTCGTTCATCTCCGTGCTGCCGGGATACCGGTATATCCGCCCCGCCCCGGTGCTCGTGCCCACGGCGTTGTGGATGTGGCCGAGCGCGACGTACCCGACGTTCAGCGCGTCGAGGTACGGCTCCAGGTCGCGCAGGCTCAGGGCCGTTGAGTACGCCGTCATCTCGGCGATCTCCATGTGGAGGGCGAGCACGCCGCCCTTCAGGTCCAGCTTGCGCTCCTGCATCGCCTTCAGCTTCTCGACGAGCTGCTGCGTGTGGCAGAAGTCGATTCCCGCGAACATCACGCCGTCGACGTTGACCCCGTTCGGCACGTCCTGCTCGAGCGGGATGAACCCGCATAGCCGCGCCCACCGCCCGTTGGCCATGTCGTGGTTCCCGTCGATCGCCAGCACTATTATGTTGGCGTCCGCCATCTTGCGCCCGAACTCGCGGGCGGCCTGGACGGCGCTCGCCGGCGGCCGGTAGTTGTCGAACATGTCGCCGGCCACCACTACTGCGCTCACCTGCTCCCGCACCGCGATGTCCGCGATCTGGTTGAGGGGCCTGAGGAAGTCCTCCTCTCGAACCCGCATGCCGTACTGCCTGTAGCCCAGGTGCCAGTCGGCCGTATGTAGGAATTTCATGTTTCGTCTATTGCCTCTTGTTGGGTCGTTTGTTCCAGTTCCGGCGTCGTTTCCCGCGCCTGCTGGCCGGACAGGCCTAGCTGCCCGAGCAGCGCGATGAATGCGAGCGCCCTGGGCGTCGACGCGCACATCGCCTTCTCGACGGCGTCCAGCGCCTCCACCGAGTCCAGCTGCAGGTAGTACTCGCAGGCCACGCGCACGTCGAGGTCCCCGAGCGACCCGACGGCGGCGTCGTTGCGGTACGACCTGCGCGTGCGGTAGATCGTCACGGACGCGACCGGCTGGCAGTAAGGGCCGAACTCGGCGCGCAGCACCACTTTCGGGTAGTCGCGGTGCCCGTCGCGGCTGAATCCGACGAACTTCTCGACCTCGAACGAGCGCCGGCCCGCGGCGCCGGCCTTCTCGATCTCGGCGACCAGCTCCGCCACCCCCGGCGTCGTCGGGGCGTATTCGGACGGTACGATGGCCAGCGCGCTCATCTGGCCTCCTTCGACAGTGCGCCTGTTGGCGGCTCCTTGGACGAGTTCATGAGCTCGAGCGCGTCGGCGATCCGCGTGAGCTGCGTCGCGATGTTCCGCAGCTGCGCCTGGACCACGGCCCAGAACTGCAGCTCTCCGCTGCACGGCACCCCCATCACTGCACCTCCTGCGGCTGCGCCTCTTCCGGCTGTTCGGATGCCTCACCCTGCTCGGAGTCCTGCTCGGAGTCCTGCTCGCCCTGTTCGCCCTGTTCGCCATGCGCGTGTTTGTTCTGCACGTCCTTCCTGGCCGCTTCCTCCTCTTCGGCCCTGCGCTTCTCATCGGCCTCACAGGCGAGTCGCAGCACGGCGTCGTACAGCGCGGGGACCATGTTCTCCGCTATTATGCGGATCAGCCCCTCGGTCTGCGTGAGGAAGTCCTGCTTCGCCACTCCGGCGTCCGAGCCGTATACGGACGCGTCGAGGGTGACCTTCCCGGTCGTCGACTTCGAGATCTTCCCGTCGTCGCTCGTCACTGTTGCTTGGATTGACAGTTCCATGTTTCCTCTCCTTATGCTGGCAGCCCTTCCACGTTCCAGTCGCAGCCGGCCCCGTCCCCGAGGTCCGCCGACCAGTCGTCCCTGTCCAGCCTGGCGTCCGGGTGCTTGGCCGCGTAGGCCTCCATGTCGGCCTCAAGCGCGGAGATGGCGCGGGTGCGGCTCCCGTAGACGCCCATCACGCGGGCCTTCCCGTCGCAGGTGTCCCCCCGGTCGACGTAGGTCACGATCCAGCGCCGGGCCGCGTCGTGCTGGTCCGGGCCGACCGTCATGAGGTGCACGCCCCACGCGTCGGCCGTTTCCGGCGGCAGCGGCTCGAACTCGCGGCCCATCTTGGCCACCACGGCCGGCGGCACGTAGTGGATGTTGCCGTAGTCGCCGTGGCACTCCACGACCGTCACGTCGTAGCCAAGCCCCTTCCCGGTCTCGACGTAGCGTCGGACCTGCTCCAGCCTTGCGTTAGTCGCGGTGACGGCCACGCACTGTATGTCGAGCACGCTCATCGCGTACCCCAGCAGCCAGTCTGTCTTCTGGTAGACTTCGTCGTTCTTCGACGAGTCGAAGACGTATTTCCTGTCAGCGTCGTAGCGGAACATGTCCGGCTCGACGACCAGCGCGGCCAGCTTGTTGGCAAGCGTAGACTTGCCGCTCCCGGGGAGGCCCCGGAAGACGTATAGTTTCTTCATCTATTGTCCTTTCTACCGTCAGACGTACGGCGCCCAGTCCTTGAGGGTCTGGGACGTCCGGCGCGTCGACAGCGTTGTTTTGAGCCCGTAGCGGGGGACGTACGTCATGGCGTACAGCCTTGCAGGCTTGTGCTCGCCGCGGCGCAGGCGTCCCCAGCCACCGAGCTCCCTGACACGCATGAACAACCTGGGTGACTTGCTTCTCATAGGCTTATCGCGGGCCGGACGCGGACGACGCGGCCGGACGGGGCCACCGCCTCGACCGTGTCTTCCAGCTCCAGATCCGCTATCCGTTCCATGTGATTTGTGGTATAATAGTTTTCCGTGGGCCCCGACCTGGTGCCCTCCGACTCGAATAATTGTACCAAAGATCGCCATGACTGAGAAGCCTGTTCCAGCAACAATCCAGCCACCGGATTTCTCCGGGGGTCATACGCCGTCAGTATCATCGCGAGGAGTTTCTCCATCGTTCTCTTCCGATGATCTCGCCTGTATTGGTGACTACCTATCTTCCGAGATAGGCAAAAAGGAGTGCAAGGCGATCCGGCGCGGGGACCTGCTCCCGTACCTGTTCAAGCTGCGCGGCGAGCCGATGTCCCTGAAGGACCACATCCAGTTCCACGCGATGTACGCCAACGAGTACGTGGCCGACACCATCTTCATGTGCGGCCGGCAAGTCGGGAAAAGCCTTAACCTCTCCCGCATAGAGACCCTGGACGGCCTGTCGCAGCCGGAGCTCCAGATCCTGTACGTGGCCCCGCTCCAGTCGCAGGCGTACAGGTACTCGAACCTGTACCTCACAGAGGCGATCAAGTCGTGCGAGCTCGCCCGCATAAACCAGATGAAGGCGCTCGAGGGGGTGTGGTCGAACTCGAAGATCCTCACGTCGATAGGCCACCAGACGTTCGCGAACGGCTCGGGCATACAGCTGACGTACGCCAAGACCTCCCCGGACCGCGCCCGCGGCATCTACGCCGACGTGATCGACTTCGACGAGGTGCAGGACCAGCTCACCGACAACATCCCGATCATCTCGCAGTCCACGAAGGCCTCCAAGTGGGGCATACGCCGGTTCACCGGCACGGCCAAGACGTCCGACAACACGATCGAGGCCCTCTGGCAGAACTCGTCGAAGTGCGAATGGGCGATGAAGTGCCCGCACTGCAACTCGTGGAACATCCCCACGATGGAATACCGCGTCCTGGACATGATCCAGGCCGACGGGATGCACTGCGTCGAGTGCGGCGGCAAGCTGGACGTCCGGCGCGGCGAGTGGGTGCCCGAGGAGAAGACGCGCATGCGCACGTTCCGTGGCTACCACATCCCGCAGGTCATACTGCCGTTCCACGCCGAGAACATGGACAACTGGGGCAAGATCATCCGCGACGTGATGTCGCTGCCGATACCGGTGATCCTGCAGGAGATCCTCGGGATAAGCTGCTCCCAGGGCCAGCGTATCATCGACCAGCGCATCATCGACCGCCAGTCCGTGCTCCCGGACGTGCATACGCTGCAGGGCGAGCTGCACCGCTACCTGTTCACGGTTGGCGGCCTCGACTGGGGCGGCGCCGAGCAGGTGTCGTTCACGGTCCACACCGTCCTCGGCGTGTGCCCGGACGGCACGCTCGATGTCATATGGGCCAAGCGCTACCAGGGATTCGACCCCGACGAGATGCTCTCGGACATCGCGAAGGTGCACGCCTTCTACGGCTGCAGGGCGCTCGCGGCCGACTACGGCATGGGCTTCGACAAGAACGTCATGCTGGAGACCCGGTTCGGGCTCCCGGTCATCCAGATCCAGCTCTGCCGCCAGAACTCGCTCCTGAACTACAGCCCGGCGCTCGGGCACCCGCGCTGGATGGTCGACAAGACCACCGCGCTGGACCTCATGTTCATGGGAATCAAGTACGGGCGGATGCGTTTCCCGCCGAAAGAGCTGTTCGAGAGCTTCACGCGCGACCTCCTGTCGCCCTATGAAGAGGTGGTCGACACCGGCGAGTTCGCCCACAGGCGCTTCGTCCGCGACCCGTCGCGCCCCGACGACTTCGCCATGGCCCTCTGCTTCGGCACGATGCTCGCCATGAAGCTCCAGCACTCCGGAATCACGGACATCATACCGCGGAACGCCATGCCGGTGAAGCCTGGACGTCCCGAGTTCACGATCCTGGACCCGACGGAGATCGTGAAGGCCCTAAGTGGCTGACGGATAGGCCGGCTGTTCGCCCTCGAAAGGCATCTCCAGCACCACCTCGTTCTCGCAGCCGAACGGTTCCGCCTGCAGCGAGATGGACTCGAGCCGCCCGTTCTTCCCGAACCCGACGCCGAGGACGACTTCGATGTCCCCGCCCTCGCCCGGATTCCTGTTTTTTATGTCCTGCAGTGCGCCTAGGCACTCGTCTATGGTCATTTCAGCCCTCCTTTTCGGCTGTATGCTAAGGAAAAGTTCACGAACCAGCGGAAACCGGTTGCCGGATCGCCACACCACAAGTACCTGCGTACCCGTAGTGTGGCGATCTTTGCGCCTCTACATGCCCTTTCGGACACGTAATTGCGCTCCAACGACGTTTATAACGCCGTTTTTGGCTCTTTTTCAGCCATTTCGACGTGCTGACGCCTGTCTGGTTCGTCCGAGTCGAGCCGAATCTTCGCAATTTCGGCCCGAACCCGCCAGAGCTCGACGAGGTGCGGCGCCGACCTGGTTATACGCCAGAATCTGGCGTTCTCCGCCGGTGGCAGATCGTCGATCGCCACCATCATTCGGCGACATTCGATTACCGTCTTCCGGTCGATGAACGCTTTTGGCGTCATCAGCACGACGCCAACGGCGAATCCGGCGATCAGCCCGGCAATCAGGCCAGTGCAGGCGAGCCAGATTTTGTCCTTCTTTTCCATTGTTTGCTCCTTTTTTGGCTGTTTTGGTGGAAATTTCACCGCGGACACGCCTTTTTTGCGCATCCGCGGCCGGTAATTCATCCCGTTATTCATTATAACGGCAAAAAAGGCGTTTTTCACCGCCCTATGGGAGCTTCGAGGGCACGCTGATGGCCCTGAACGTGCGGTTCGTGAGGGGTGTTATGCTGTTGATTATCGCATTGACCTTGTTGCGGAGCGTCGCAATATCGCTGTCTTTGTGGACTTTCCACGTGTCCGTCGCGCTGTCCCACGCCTGCAGTGCGAGTATTGCGTCGTGAAACCCGTCCGCACGCCCCTCGAGGTCGGAAATGTCCCCTTGCATGCCGCTTATGTCTCTGCGAATCGCGGTATCCGCGCTGGTGAGGTCGCGCAGGCTCACCTCATGCTCCGCGTGGCGGGCTTCGAGGAGGGTAATGCGGTTCGTGGCGCCGTCGATCCTGCCGGAGAGGTTCGATTCGCGTGCAAGCGCGGCCTCGTTGGCCCGCGCCACGGCCGTGCCGATCACGTCGTTCGTAGTCGCCCCGAGCCGCTCGTCCACGACGTCGCCGGCCTGTGCACGGGCTACCCCCGGAACGCTGTCCCGCAGTTCGCCAAGGCCGTTCGCGAACTCCCCGCGCAGCGTATCGCGGAGCGTCGTGTCCGCCGTCGCGTAGCCGGTACGCACCCCGGCCACCGACGCGGTGAGCGTCGCCACGTCGCCCGTGTGCCGCGTGTCGAGGTTTCCCAGCGCGGTCTCCAGTCCGGAGACGCTTGCCATGACGAGGCGCAGCTGCGTGTCCCAGTTCGAGTCCACGGCGTTGATGTCCTCGGACAACCCCGCCACGGCCCGCGCGAAGTTGTTGGAGAGCGCGTTGTCGGCCGTGGTCCTGGCCGTGCGTTCGGCGTCCACGAGGCCGACTATGTCTGCGTCGGCCGTCTCGAGGGCCGCCATTGCGGCGTATACCGCGTTCGTCGCGTCCGCAACGTCGGACAGGTGCGCGATCGTGTTCGTGGCCGCGCCGTCCACGACCACGCCCCGTGCCCCGGACATGACGATCTTGCGGCCGCCGTCGCCAACGAGGGCCGTCGCCTCGGGCGCCGTCGGGTAGCCGGCGTACCGGTCGACGTGGGTGAGCGTGGACGCGCCGATGCGGGACGCCATGTCCATGCGCGTCACGGTGGCGGCGGACGCGGACCCGGCGAGGGCGTCTATGGCCGTCGCGTAGAGGCGGATGTTCACGCGTCCGCCGTTGACGGTGAGCGTGCCGACCCGCAGCCCGTGCAGGTCGAGCGTCGTGTCAGCCGACGAACCGGCGGCCGTGACCGTAAGGCTGGTGATCCGGACCTGCCAGCCCGTGCCGAAAAGCGTCAGGATGCGCCCCGACGCGACCGTGCCGGTGCCGGAGTAGCTGCCGGGGGCCATCAGGAGCGCCGAGTCGGCGGCCATGTGCCCCAGCGCGTGCGCCAGCGTGCTGAACGGGTACTGCGGGGACCCGTTCCCCTGCGTCGGCGCCCCGGCCGCGGCGTAGTACAGCCTCGCGATGGGCTGCGAGGCCCAGTCCGCGACAGGCGGGAGGAGCGTGGCGGACAGCAGGCCGTTCGTGCCGGTGCGCGGGAGCATCCGGGCGTATCTCGGGCTGCCGCCGGTCTCCGTGACGCCGTCGGCGTCGATCCTGTCCAGGCCTGCATGGGCCGCCATTGCGGCCAGCAATGCCGCTATCGTCATGAGTTTGTGCATGTCAGTCCTCCGTAACCGCCACGATGTCGCCAGGCACTATGCCGTGCGACCTGATGAACCCGAGAGGGGTCTCCACGGCGTGCGCCGCCTTCGTCGCGTTCTCACACGACGGCGAGTAGTGGAACACCCCGCTCCTGTCGACCGGCATCTCCAGGGTTTCGAGCACCTCGCCCTCCTTCGACAGGAACGTGAGGTCGAGCGGGAAGTTAACGTCCTTCATCCAGAACGCCCCCGCGCGGTCGAAGAACATCCCCCGGCCGTCGGCGAGCGACGCCCGCTTCGACAGGCCTCGCGCCCTCGTCTCGTCCGTGTCGGCGATCTCCAGGACCGCCGACGCCTTCACGGCGCCGTCCGCGCCGGTGAACACGACTTTCACCTCGTCCATTGCCATTGCCTCCGTTACATTATGCAGTCCCGCTCGATGCGCTCGTACTGGAGCGCGTCGTAGTGTTTCCTGAACTCGCGCCACGGGACGTAGTTGTGCCGCCCGCCGGAGTCGTCCACCACGCCGGTCCAGTCGTACCGGACGCCGTCGATCTCGACGACGAAGTGCCCGTCGGTCGTGTCGTACATGATACGCCCCCACGGGAACCTGTCGTGCAGGATCAGCGCGAAGTAGTAGCAGTTCCCGGTCAGCCAGTTGCAGTCTGCCGGGAACCGCCGTCGTATGAACCCTATCACCTGTTCGTCCATGAAAGTAAGGCGGCTTTCGGGGCTCCGCGCGCCGGGCCTTCTCGGCCCGGGGCCGCCGTGCGCGTCAATCAGGTATTTGCGAAGCTGTCTCCAGCCGCGCTCAGGTAATCACCCGCCCCGGAGTTAATCGGTTACTTGGTCACGGGTTCGCTGCAGGCCCCGCCGGGGCCGCAGGCGCCGGTGGTGCATCCGCCGCCGAACGAGCACTGGCCGTCCTTGCAGTCGACCGTGGTCTTCGTGCCGTCCTTCTTCTCGACCTCCACCGTGCCGGTGAGCTTGCCGGTTATCATCTTGAGAACCGCCTGCGCCCCCTCGTCGGTGAGCTGGCCGAGGACGTCCTTCGACGCGTCGGTCATGTTCTTGACCGCGTCGTTGTAGTGGACGTCGATGTCCGGTTTGACGTCGGTGGTCGGCGTCTGGGTCGTGGTCTGGGTAGTCGTCTCGGTGCCGTTGTTCTCGAGGCCGAGGGCCTGTGTGAACAGCTCGATCGCCGGCATGTCGGTCGTGCCCTCCGCGACCACAACGCGGTTCGACACCGAGGTCTTCGGGGCTACGACGATGATGCAGTCCTCGAACTTGTTTTCCATGATGTTGGCCCGGGCGGGCTGGGTGCTGTCGGACGTGGCGCACCCCGTGACGAGCGTCGCGAGGCAGAGCGCCGCCGCGATAACGGCGAGCCTACCCTTGCACTTGCGTGCGACCTTCTTCTTGGCCTTGGCCGCCTTTGCGGCGACCTTCTTCTTGGCTGTAGTGATTTTCATCTTTTTTCCTTTTGCTGTTTTCCCTGTTTCCGGGCCCGGCACGCGCCTGGCCCGACATCTTAGAGGCCCGCGGCCTGGGCTAGTGCCGACACCTCGTCCTCGACGGATACGGCGGACTGCGCTGTCGCCCCGGGCTTTGCCCGCTGCATCTCGGCGCGCTGCATGGCCGCCGCGCACATCGCCCTGAACACCTCGACCTTGGCCGCGTGCTGCGTGCCCACGAACTTGAAGGCCGAGAGGAGCGCCATGAGCGCGCCGATTATGTTCGGCACGTACTGCCCCACGTCCTTCGCCTGGTCCGGCGTGATTATGCCGAACGCCAGGAGCAGGCCGGCCACGCTCGTCACGAGCGTGGTCCAGAACTCCGGTTTCGCGGCTACCGCTGTCGTTTTGCTCTTCTTCATCTTGTTGCCTCCATTACTGCTGTGTTCGGCGCATCTACGGCGTCTCCGACGTCCTTGCCCTCCTCGAGCAGGTCGTCGACGCGCTTCAAATCCGGTATCCTGTTGAACTGCACCTCCATGTCCATCATCTGCTCCATGAGGTACTTCTCGATGTTCTGCGCGTTGGAGGACGCCACGGTCCCGTCACCGGCGATCTCGGCGCGTATGCGGCGTTCGTCCGGCCTGCGCTCGAACACCTCGGCGAACACTGCCGGCAGGTCGCCCGCGTCCGGGTCGAACCCGTCGGCCCGAAGCTGCTGGCGCAGGTAGCCGCGTATCGAGTGCGAGAACGGAAGGATGTCGCGGTTCATCGACACCTCGGCGATCGCCCACGCGGCCTCCTCGGACGTGACCGGGTCGAACATCTCGAACGCCGGAGCCCCGGACGCGAGCGTGTTGCAGACGTTCATGAACACGTCGAGCCTCTTGAAGAACGCGTCCGAGCCCATCACGGCCTGCATCGCGCACCAGCGGTCCATCGCAGGCGTGCAGATCTCGGCCTTGAAGTCGGCCGACACCTCCATCGCGCAGGTGACCGGGTCCCAGTCGTACACGGCCTCGCCGTACTGGTCCAGCATGATGGCGTGCACCACGGTCGCCAGCGTCTGCGGCGACTCGAGCGCGAGCTTCCTCGGATATGTCATCTTCTCGTTCATGGCGCACTATTATACCATATACTCGGCCGTCATGTCACCATGTCCTTGTAGGTCGGGCGCAGCTGCTCGTAGTGGGTCCTGTTGTCCACGCCGAACAGCCTCCGCGACTTCCTGTCGGACCTGGCCTTGTCGGCCGCGCACATGCGGTTCCAGTTCACCCACACGCGGATCGCCTCCTTCAGATCGGGCTCCTTGTGCACCAGCTCTATGCCGGTGCGGGCGCGCCATCTGTGCACTGGATCGCGCATGAGCTTGTCGACCAGGTCCCGGCTGTACCCGGCGGCGAGCATCTGCTCCGCGGTATAGGGGCGTTCGTAGCCGGACTGCGCGACTGCCTCGTCCTCCGACGTCTTCACGGCCTGCCACACGCCGTTGACCGCCCGCAGCCTGTTCTTCATGAACGCGTTGTGCCGCTGCGTCGCCCTGCTGATCGCGTCCGCGCTGTACGCCTTGTTGCCCGGTATGGTGTGCGCCGGGGTGAACACCCTGCGGTGCAGCCAGTCGGCGTACTGCTCGCGCGTGAACTTCGCCCCCGGGGCCGTGTACTTCCTGTACCCGGCCCTCGACGGCATGTACTTGTCCACGAAATAGTCGACCTGGCTGTTTGCCGAATCCTGCCGCCTGCCGGCCGCGAGCCACCCCTTGTATGCGGTGAGCGACGGACCGGTGTACTGCGGGAGGCCGTATCCGCCGCCACCGCCGCGCTGCTTCGTCGCGTAGTCGAACCTCCCGCCGGTCTCCCGGTCGAAGTTCGCCAGGATCGCGGCCTCCAGGTTGGGGTTGTTGAGCTTCGAGTGGAGCCTCGCAGACACCTGGTTGATGCGCGACGACGGGGTGGACGGCGCGGCCGCAGCGGCCGGGCGTACCGGCCGTACAGTCCGCTGCGGCATGTTGAGCTTCTGCCCGACCCGCAGCTGGTCGGGGTTCCTCAGCCCGTTCAGCCGCGCGAGCTCCTGCCACGTCGTGCTGTTGCGGGAGGCGATGCCGGACAGCGTGTCGCCCGCGGCGACGCTGTACGGTACGGCGGCCGTGGTCGTCGCGGCCACCGCAGTCGCGGCCCGCTTGAGGAGGGTGCGCCACCGTGACGGCTCCACGGTTTTGGCGGCCGCCATTAGTCTCACGCGCGTTGGCATTACGGTGCTCATTGACGTACCTTTCCGCCTTGTGCCATGGAATCACCCGCGCCGCCGTGCCACCACGCCGTAGTGGTACATGAAGTTCAGCCCGTCGTCGACCGGAACGCCGTCTTTGTATATCATGCACTGCATCACTGCCTGGTCGCCGCCGTTATGGCGCCAGCCCGGCATCTCGCCCCTGCGGTCACGGAACCCGCCCCTGATGCGGCTCTCGTAGTTGTCGAGGAAGAAAGCGTACCACCTGTCGAAGAACGACAGGGTGTCGTAGTTGTTCCGGGCGAGAATCAGCCCTGCCTGCCAGTGCGGGAACTTGAAGAGGAACGTCTTGTCGTCCTGGAGGCCGAACGCCTCGGCTATGCTGCGCCTGACTATGTACCCGTCCGGCACGTGCCGCAGTTTCGTGCCGCACGTGGTCAGTGTCAGCAGCGAACCCGAGGTGTGCGCCCTGCCGACGACCGTGCGCAGCTCCCCGAGGAACGCGTCAAGGCGGCCCATGGGAAGGACGCAACCCGCGTCCAGGTACAGCAGCCACTCGTCCGGGTCCAGCGCCCGTAGCGTCTGGGCTATGGCATACGGCTTCCACGACCAGTAGGCGTAGCCGTGGTCGCCGGCGTACCGGGAGAACCGGTCCAGGTACCCCGCCCCGAGGTCGCGCTCGTCCAGCACGAACTCCCTGTCGAAGAAACCGAACTTGTCGCGTATGACACGCAGGTCGCGCTTGAACCGCGCCGGGGCAGCCGTCCAGTTTGACGACGCAAACGTCATGAATGAGATTTTGCTGTCCATGGCTCTGTCGACCTCGTTAAATACGTCATAGTGCGTGGCCACGCTCGTTGGGGTCCTCGGGCATGCGGGCCGCAAGGGCCTCGCCGGGCTTCTTCTTCGGGCCGATCGCGTCGGTCCCCAGGTAGAAATCCCGCGCGGTGAAGTCCTCGGACTCGTTGCGGTTAAACACACGCCAGCATTTGTCGAAACACGCCCGCTGCCGGCGGTCGTCGGACCGCCACTCGATCCGGCCTCTTCCGATCTTGATGCGCTCGAACTCGTAACGCGTTTTGCAGATATAGTGGTTTAGCCATGCCGGACAGTCACGTACGCCCGAGTTGAACGGACCAGGCACGATGGTCGCCCCGTCTGCGGATCTTACGTGATGCCAGCCCTTCGGCACGCTCAGGCAGTGCGGGTTGTCCCGGAACAATGTGCGCCGGCTTACGTGGCGCATATTGACTATTGTCTTGATGTGCCTGTCGAAGCCAGACTGGCATCTGGTGAAGCGCCCGACGACCGAGTAGTTGCCGTCGGTCGGGGCGGACAGGCCGGAGTCCCCGAAGCACTTCCAGTTGAGCGCCACTCCCATGTCGTCCGAAAAGCCGGACAGGAATCCGTCAAGCGAAAGCCCGGGTCTCAGGCACATGAACTCATCGACGTCGAAGAATGCCGTGAAGTCCACGCCGGCTGAGATATCCGTGTGGAGGTAGTCGTTGTAGGCGCGGAGCTGGCAGTTGCGTCCCGGCATCTCGAGCAGCTTGACGCGTGCATCCCCGCCCAACGACCCTTTGTATTGCCAGTCGTTCTGGTATATGTATATCTCGCTAAACCCGAGCTTGAAGTGGTACAGCATCCACTCGTCGATGTAATGGTCCTCGTCCCTGGCTATGCACACGAGAGCATTCCGCATGGCGTGTTCTCCACGTCCGGTTAAAGCCGCCACAGGGCGTGGCCCAGCTCAGTCAGGTCCTCGGGCGTGCGGGCCGCGAGGGCCTCGCCGAGCTTCTTCGGGTCGATCGCGCCCGCCTCCTTCACCGACTCGGCGAACCCGTCGCCGAGCACGTCGTCGAACACCTCGTCCGGGAGCTCCGCGAGCTTCGAGAGGCTCAGGGCGTCGCCGTTGATCTCGATGACGTCGTTCACGATGGCCTCGGCCTGCTTCACGTCCATGTCGAACAGGAAGTCCTCCGGCGCCATTAGGTCCTTGCCGTACCTGCCGCGCCAGTTCTCGATGATGTCGGTGTCCTCGACGAGCTCCGCGATCTTCTCGGTCGCGCCCGCGAGCGCCTCCTCGCCGCCCTCGGCCAGGTGCTCCGCCATCTTGGAGAGCGCGAGTCCGGTGTCCACGTCTGAGCACAGCTCGGCGCGGATCAGGAGCTCGTTCACAACGTTGTCGCGCCTCGCCACGCCGTGGCCCGCCGTCTTGCGGATGCCGTCAGGCACCTCCACGCCGAACTCGGCGGCCTTGCGCAGTATGTTCTTCGCGATCTCGTTGCGCATGGGGAACGGGTACTTGAACTTGTTGTCCTCGAAGTACGCGGCCGCCAGCTTCACGCCCGACGCGTCGAACATGGGGTACTTGCGCTCCCCGTCCCGGACCCAGCCGTAGTCGTCGTCCGACGCGGTCTTGACCTCCTCCGTGTGCGTCAGGACCTTGGCGACGTCGTCCGCGATGCCGAACATGTGCGCCGCCTTCTGCAGGTTGTACTCGACGTCCGCCCTGATGGCGCGGTACGCCTCGTCCGACGCGTGCTTCATGAAGTACTTCGCGGACGTCCACGTCTGCGCGGGGCTGTTGCAGGGAAGCTCCCGGGCCACCGCGTCCGCGTAGAAGGCATGACGGCCCGCCGGGGGCTCCGCCTCCGGGAAACCGGCCGTCTTCACGTACGCCGGAGCGGCCTCGTCCTGCGCGCACGACTTCCATTCACTGTAGTCAACCATGATTTCCTCCCTGTACGGGTTTACAATCTGACCGAACAGGAGTATAATATCACGGTTTCGGAAAAACTGCAAGTGGTGACATGAGATTTCTTTGGAGAGAGACCCTCCGCCGGATGACGGGCGGGGAGACCAGGTGCCCCGCGTGCCGGGCGGACGGGCTGTCCGTGTCGGAGCGGGACGAGCGCGACGTGCTGCCGGACCTGCGGGGCGTGCCGCACTGCGAGTGCCCGGCCTGCGGAAGGCGCGGGGACTTCGCAGTGCTGGTCGCGGCCGCGTCCGACCAGGCCGTCGCGGACACGGTCCGCGAGCTGCTGCGCATAGGCGAGCTCGAGGCGTCCGTCCGCGACGCCGAGGCGTACATAGCCCGCAAGGAGGCGCAGGCGGACGTCGACGCCCACTTCGCCAAGTGCGTCGCGAAGCTCCGGGCGGCCCCGCACATGGGCAACATCCGGGCCGGCCTGTCCGCGTCCACCCTGCGCCAGCTGCCGCCCGACACCGGGATGCACGTCGCCGACGACGCGCCGAGGGCGTTCGCGCTCCTGTCGGGGCCGAGGTACGCGCGCGTGCCGATGACCCTCTACCGCTACCGGTTCGACGGGGAGACCTCCTGCATCGACGCCCAGAACCCCAAGACGCTCCAGCGCGAGCACAGGCTGCGGGTTACCGGCGACGTCGGCGTGTACCTGGGCGACTTCCGCGAGGGGGAGGTGCCGCAGGTGCTGCTCGCCACCCCCAACCCGAGGACGGCCGGCCAGATCTACGGCGCGATGCGGGCCGAGAGCTCGCTCGTCCCGCCGGTCGTCGGCCTCGCCGGCTTCCCGCTGCCGCACAGGTTCTCGGCCGTGCGGACGCTCTACCTGCTCGACGCCCCCGACGCCCCGCTTCCCCTGTCGTTCGCCGTGCAGGCGCTGCGGAAGCCCGCGGTGTACGGGTCGGACGCCGAGCCGGCCGTGCGCGTGCTGTCCCCGCACTGCCCCGCGTCGTCGATCGTGGCTGAGGACGTGCGCCGCCTCGCGGGCGCGTCCCAGCACGGCTCCGCGCTCCGGACGTGGATCGCAGGGCGCATCATGCAGTCCGCCGACCGGCGCGAGGAGGTGGCGAACGCCCTCCTCCAGGCCGGGGCGTCCGAGAACGTCCGCGCCGAGATAGCCGAGCTCCTCGGCCCTTCCGCCCCGCAGTCGCTGCTCAACACCGTGCTTCTCCCGACCACTGAGCCCGACGACGTCCTGACGCTCGCCAACGGGAGGCTCGTCAGGAGCACCCCAGTCGGCATATACGCCGCGCGGCGCGACCGGAAGACCGGCGAGATCTCTGCCGGGGCGCTCCTCTGCAACGTCGGCGTGTCCGTCGAGTCCCGGATCGTCGACAGGGGGAGCGAGACCGCCATATGCACGGTCACGCACCCGGACAGCGACGTCCCGTCCACGCAGGTGCGCCTCCCACGCGCGCACTGGAACAACCCCGACGCGCTCGCCGAGGACGTCCGCTCGGCCTACGCGGAGGGCGGGCGCACGCCGTACGTGGCCTTCTACCGCGCGTCGGGCTACGCGTGGGGCGACATCCTGCAGCTCCTGGGCGCGCACTGCCCGGTGCAGAGCGGGCTGAAGGCCCTCGGGGCGGCGCCTGACGGATCCGTCAATTTCCCGAACACGGCCGTCGCGAAGGGGGCCACGTCCCGGCAGACCAAGGCTGGCCTCATCAGGCCGGACGCGCTGGCCGCATACTCGGCCCTGCCCGCCGACGCGGAGCCGGCGGACGCTGGGAGGCTGGCGTCGTTCCTCGCCTCCGCCACGTCGCTGTGCCGCACCGGCGTCGCCGCCGGCGTCCTGCACGCGCTGTTCTGCGCGGCCGGCAAGATGTTCGAGTCGAGCGGGGTGCGCAGGCCGCCCGCCCACATGGTGTTCGTCGAGACGGAGCCCGGCGTCTGGGACGAGACTCTCAGGACGCTCGCCTACCTCTTCTCCGGCTCCGAGTACGTCCCGCTCATGGACTACTCCGACCGGCCGGGCTTCCTGCGTGGGTGGGCCGACCTCGGGACGCTCCCGCTCGTGACCCGCCTCCCCGCCGCCGAGGACGTCGCCACGGTGCTCGCGGCGTCGCCGGTGGGCGTGATGGCCGTGGCGGACCCGCTGACGGCCATGACCTGCAGCGGGCGCGGGACCGTGTCGTTCGTCCTCCCGAACGTTGAGGCCCCGGGCCCCGAGATCTCGCAGGAGGAGGTGGACGGGCTGAGGAGGGCTTTCGTCGCCGTGACGGCCGCCAAGGCCGGGACCGGATGGCTGGACATCGCCGCCGGCGGCCCCGCGGCCCTCTCGACCCCGTGCCTCTCCGCCCTGGGGTCGCTGTCGCCCGTGCGCGACGCGGCCACAGTGGCTGGCGGGCTCTACCGCTCGGTGAAGGGCAGGTACCCGGGGGTGGGGGTCACGGGCGCCAAGGCGTTCTTCTCAGTCCTGCACAGGGCGTACACCGCGGCGGCGAACGGCGACGGCGGCGGGATCAGGCTCACCACGGTGGCGGGGGCCCCGGCCGACGCGCTGAGGGCGAGCTTCAACGAGCGCGGCGAGCACGTGTTCGTCCTCCCGGACCAGGTGGTCGTCAGCCGGTCCGTGGTGCAGCTGATCGACCGCCAGCAGAATTTCCTGTTCGACGCAGAGCAGCTCTCGCACGAATTTGAGGAAAATGGTATAATACTAGCCGACGCCCCCGGTCTGCTCGGCATCGACGACCGCCGCGTGTGGGTATTCCCGCGCGCCGTGTGGGACTCGGAAGTCGTCCGGGCCGCGGGGCAGGCAACAATAAAAAGGAAACAGCAATGAGCGAAGAAGCACAGAAGGCCGGAGAGGCCCAGAAGGTGGTGAAGCTGCTCGCCGAGCGCGAGATCAAGGACAGCATGGCGGACGCCCGTTTCTACGAGCAGATGCCTGAGTTCCTGCCACTCAGGAAGAAGATGCAGGCCGCGCACAACGACCTCATCACGCCGAAGGGCTGCACGCAGTGCGCGAAGAACCGCGCGTACCGCACACACAGCGGCGACTACCTGGCGATAGTGGCCAGCCTCAAGGGCGACGCGGTCGAGCGCATGCGGAAGTACTTCGGGGCGGACGAGCTCCGGGCGACCACGCTGGACCCCGTGACGCGCCAGCCCAAGACGATCAAGCTCTGACGCGGGCCGCGCGGCCGGCGCCGGGTGCAACAGGAGACAAGGAGACGAACATGGACGATAACACGCGCATGCCGATGCTGGAGCCGTACGCCGTCAAGCTGGCGGTGACGGCCCTGTCGGAGACCGAGGACTACAACCACAGGCTGCTCAACATCCCGGAGATGTGGAAGAGGAGCAGGGGGGCCGGCGTCAGGGTCGCCGTGCTCGACACGGGCTGCCCCAGGCACATCGACCTCAAGGTCGCCGGCTGCAGGGACTTCTCCGGGTCGGACTCGCCGTACGACGCCGCGGGGCACTCGACGCACGTCTGCGGCATCATCGGGGCACTCGTGAACGGGGTCGGCGTCAGGGGGATCGCCCCGGAGTGCGAACTGCACTGCGGGAAGGTCCTCGGCGACGACGGGTCCGGCACGCTGGCCGACATCGCCGCGGGCATCCGCTGGGCAGTAGACGAGGTGCACGCCGACGTCATCAACATGAGCCTCGGCTGCTCGCCGGCCGGCGCGGCCAGCAAGACCCTGCGCAGCGCCTGCGAGTACGCCCACGACAAGGGCGTGGTGCTGTGCTGCGCGGCCGGGAACGACGCGGGCAGGGTCAACGCCCCGGCCTGCCTCCCGACCACGATAGCCGTCGCGGCGGTCGACCGCAACAAGGAGAAGGCGTACTTCACCTGCCACGGCTCGGAGGTCGACTTCGCGGCCGGGGGCGTGGACGTGTTCTCCACCTGGCTCGACAACCAGTACGCCAAGCTGTCCGGGACCTCGATGGCCACGCCGGTCATCACCGGGGCCGCCGCGCTGGTCATCGGCGCGGCGCGGGCGAACGGCGAGAAGCTGACGCCGGAGGGCGTGTACGACCGCCTCATGGGCATCTCGATCGACGTCGAGGCGCCCGGCAAGGACGAGTTCACGGGCAACGGGATCCCCGTCTTCACCTCGTCCGCGCCGGTCGACCCGGAGCCCGCGGGAGACGACTGGTTCACGCAGCTCCTGCGCTGGGTCGCGGAGCTGTTCGCCAAGTTCAGGAAGTAGGCCCGGAGGCAGGCTATGGCGGCAGTTGAAAACGTCGAGTGGCTCAACCAGAACCTGCTTAGGGCCTACCCGCTCAGGGAGGACGCGGACACGGTCCCGTCCCTCCCGAGCGGCGTCAGGGCCGAGGGCCTGCGCGTACCGACGTGCCTGGTGACGGACTTCTCGTTCACGCTCCCCTTCGACGACGTGGACGGGACGGTCCCGTCGCTGACAGGCATATCGCACGCCGGCGGCGGGTTCACGCTGGAGATATCGCTCGGGGACGCCGTGCTCGCCACCGTGTCCGCCAAGACGGCGGACCACTACATGAACCGGGCGTACGGCCTGCGCGGCACCGGCGACAACGCCGACTGCGGCGGGTGGATCGTCCTCGGCGACCTGGAGCGCGCGGCTGAGGAGCTGCCAGAGGGCGTCTACCGGTTCGAGCCGGACCAGGTGCCGTTCGAGGTGTCGACCCTCCGCATGGCCCCGCGCGGCGTCCGGAGCATAACCGCCGTCGGCAAGTACGGGCTGCGCACCTACGAGCCCCTGTACGGCAACGTCAGGATCATCGCCGGCACGGACATGCGGGTGCGCAACGACGGGCCCGAGAACGCGATCTGGCTCCAGGCCGAGTCCAAGACGGGCTACGAGCGCACGGAGCCGTGCCCGTGCGGCGGGGCCGCGGCCCGCCGCGTCGGCAGCATAAACGGGATGAACGTCGACAACGTGGACATCGTCGGCGACGGCGTGTGCGTGTCCGTGAACCAGGCCGGGACGACCCTGCAGATACGGGACGAGTGCTCGAAGCCGTGCTGCGGGTGCGCCGAGCTCAACTTCGTGGAGGCGGCCCTCGCGACGGTCAACAAGTCCGTGTCCACGCTGCAGGAATACGCCGAGGCCCTGAGCGAGCGGATCGCGGAGCTCCGGGGCAACGTGCAGGCGACAACGGCAACCGTAAACGCGTACCCGACGCCATGAACGAGTTCCTTACAGAGAACGCGAGGCGGGCCTACCCGCTCGAGCGCGCGATCCAGGACGGCGCCAGGCCGCTCTGGGCGCAGCTGCTCCTCGACGCGTGCGTGGCGACCGACGCGGAGCTCCCGAACGGGGAAAGGCTGTCGCTCCTGGCAGTCGCGCGCGCAACAGGGCGGCTGCTCCTCATGGTGGGGTCGCCCAGCACTGGCGAGATCGCCGTGCCCGTGCCGCGCGGACAGCCGGACTTCGCCGTCGTGTACGCCGCGCAGGCGACGTCCAAGGCCAGGCTGAAGGCGTTCCTGACCGTGGACGGCAGGGTCGCCGACAGGATAATGGACGCGACCGGATACGGCACGGCGAGAACCGCCGTGGGCGTCCCGTTCGCCCTGCGCTGCACGAGCAGCGGGCACAGGCGGGTGACGTCGGTGTCCGCCTACTCCGCCGGGCAGTGCGAGACGCCCGTCTTCGCCGGACACGCGTCCGAGACGCCGGTGAGGACCGTGTCGGGCGACGTCGTGGTGACAGCCGGAGAGGGCGTCGACGCGGAGGCCGTCGGGATGCTGCCGCTGGAGGGAAGGCTGCTGCGCCTGTCGGCTATCGCGGCGCCGGAGGAGACGTCTGCGGACGACACGGTCGTGGACCTGATGGTGCGGGGCGACGAGTGCATCTCGGTCGAGGCCATGCCGGGGACGAAGGTAGAGGGGGACGCGGTAGTGCCGCGCACCGCGGACGACCCGGACGGGCGCGGCGTGACGGGCGGGGGCGTGCTGCGGATCACGAACTCGTGCAAGGCCTGCTGCCAGTGCGGGGACTACAAGGCGGCGCTTGACGCGGTCCGCGACCCGGAGGAGCTCGCGATAGTGGTCAAGCAGATGCTGGACGAGGCCAAGGCCGCGTACGACGCGGCGGTCGTGGAGCTTGAGGGGCTCAAGGCGGCGGCGACGGACAGGGTGAACGACCTCGGCAACGTGCGCTGCGGCGCCGTTGCGGCCACGAGCCAGGCCATGTACGCCGACAGCGGGGCCAGCGGCACGCGCGCCCGCGTCGCGATAACGCTGAGCGTGGAGAACATGACCCAGCTCGACGTCACGGTCGAACTGCCTGCCGACGCGTTCAACCTGAACGACGCCGGCGCGGCCCCGGCGAACCGCTTCTCGCACGTCAGGACGGCGTGGACGCGCGTGAGCGGCGGCGAGACCGGCTCCGGCACGTGGACGCCCGGCGGGCAGCCGCTGACGGCCGTGCTGAAGCCGGGCGGGACGCTGCTCGTGTCCGCGACGTACGCCAGGACCGCGACCGCCAACGCGGCGGCGAAGCCCGCCGGGATGACCGTATCCGTGAGGCTCTCGTCGGCGTCCGGCACCAAGAACAGGACGGTGAGCGTGACATGACATCCCCGACCAACACGACCGCCCCCGAGTGGCAGAACGAAAACTCCCTGAGGGCCTACCCGCTCGCGGACGACGCGCCGGCCACGGCCGTCATACCCGGATGGCTCCTGTCCGACCTGCGCGTGACGTGCTCGGACGAGTACGACCTCGTGTACGTGAGCAGCGTCTACGTGTCCCATGCGCTGCTGTCCGTCGCCGTGAGCGGGCGCAGGGGCGGCCAGACCGTCGGCCTCCTGGCGCGGACCGTCACGCGGGACGAGCTCGAGCCGGACCGCGCGTACTCGATGGACCGCATCTCGGACACCGCGTCCGGGGCCGTCTCGTTCGGCGAACCGCCGTCCGACGCCATGATGGTGAAGCTCGCGTTCGCGCCGGAGGAGGCGCCGCTCGCGGAGTCGGCCGTGACGCGCGTCAGGACGCCCGGGGTGAGGAAGGTCGTCGACCCGTTCCACGGCACGGAGGCGGCCGGGATAATCGACCTGTCTGGCAACAGCGAGTTCAGGACGTCGGTCGACCCGGACGACCCGCAGACGGTCGTGGTGACGCTGTCCGACCTCTACCGCGACCTCACCACGTCCGTGTGCGACGCGGTGCCCGGCTTCGACACGTGCGGGCGGACGCCGGTCAGGTCGATCAACGGCGTCACGCCGACGGACGACGGAACGATAACCATAGACTTCAGGTGACGGCAATGCTGTTCAACGACCCAAGATCGACCGAGCGCGACAACCAGAACGCGCTGAGGAAATACCCGTTCTCCGACGCGGCCTCCTGCACGGGGAGGCCTGGCGTGATACCGCCAGGCGCCATCGTCGACGCCCAGCTGTACGTCCCCGGCCGCGAACCGGGGCGCGCGTGGATGTCGGCCGTGGACACGGACGGGAGGCTGCACTTCTCGGACGGGGCCGGCGAGTTCGCGGTGCTGTCCGCGCGGGCCGAGCCGGACTCGGCCGTGCCCGTGACGTTCACCGGCGACGGGGGTCCCTGCCCCGGCGGCGTGGTGGTGTTCGGCGGCGAGGCGGCCGTGTCGGCCCTCCTCGCGCTGGGCGGCCAGGAGTTCACGGCGGACCAGGCGGAGCTCGCCCCCGCCGCCGTCTCGTGGCCCGGGCTCCCCGGCGTACTCGGATTCAGGCTGGACGACGGGCACGTGGTGTACGGCGACGTGAAGATCCGCGGCGAGAACGGCTGCGTCGTCTCCACCTACGTCGAGGGGACCGGCGCGGCCGCGAAGTCCGTGCTGCGCATCTCGGCCATGGGCCGGCCCGTCGGGTCCTCCGGCACGACCGGCTTCGTGACGAAGGTCGTGTTCACGAGCGACAACACCAGCTTCGTGGTGGCGCCGGACGAGCTGTCGCCGTGGGCCGTCGACGTGCTCGCGACGGGCGTGTCGACGCTGACCGGCATGACCCCGGCCCTCGACGTCCCGGTCAACGCCGACCAGGACGACCTGTGCGACGGCGTCAGGGCCAGGCTCGGGTCCGTCCCGTCGCGGCGCGCGACGCCCGGCGCGGCGTGCGGGGAGAAGGCCTGCGACACGTCGCTGCCGAAGACCTACTACGTAACGCTGTTCGACACGGAGGGGATCCAGGTGACGTGGGAGGCGGCCGAGGACGGCAACCGCATATCCGCCATGGACGGAGTCGAGCTCAAGCCCCTGCGGCCCGCGCAGATACCAGCCGTGCCGGCCGACAAGCGGTTCGCGGGCTACTACGACGAGGACGGCGCCATGTACTACCGGTACGACGGCACGCCGGTCCGCAGGTTCACGGCCGGACGGAACGTGTCGCTGCGCGCGAAGGCGATAGCGCTGGCGTCCAGGGCCACGGTCACCTTCGAGGGGTACGGGACGCTCCACATCGCGGCCCCGAGCACCCCCACCTACTCCAACCCGCTCCGCATATCCGGGCTCGAGAGCCCGGTGCCGGTCGTGCAGGAGCGGCAGGACCAGGCCATCGAGGCCGGCGGGGCCGACGCGCTCGCCGACATCCTTCTGCACCCGGCCGTCCCGGCGGGCGAGGTGCGCATCGGTCTCCGGGGAGCTGACAAGGCGTCGATGCTATGATAAGGACGATCGCAGACCAGTACCTCGCGCAGAACGCGGGGCGCAGATACCCGTTCAAGGACGACACGGATCTCCCGGACTGGCTTCCGGACTCGGGGGTGCTCGACTTCAGGTGCACTCTGTACGGGGTGGGGGCCGGCACGGCGCCGGAGGCCCGCCTCGTCAACGTGGCGCACGTGGGCGGCGGGAACGTGCGGTTCACGGTGGACCTGTCGGCCGGCGGCGTGGTGGTCGACACGATCCGGTTCCTCGTGCCGTCCGGCATGGCGGGGGCTCCGTACACCGCGTACGCGTCGGGCGACAGGTCGACAGGGGCCCTGGCCGTCACCGACGCGGCCATACCGCCAAACACTGGGGTTCTGCCCTACGACGCGGAGGTTGAGTACCTGGAGTCCACGGAGACGCAGTACATTGACACGGGGGTTATTGCATTGGCTGATGACTCTTATGACTTAGATTTTTGGTTGAATAGCCTAAATGGTTCTCATGTATTTTTCGGTGCAGCAAACGATGGCGCAAGACGTGCAACAGTGTGGGTGACACTTGGAGGTGCTATCAGATTTGGTGGCGGTGGTGTGGTTTCATTTGGTAAAAGCGTATGGAAAGTTGGAGATTGGAACTCGCTTCATTCATCCTACTCGACCACCATCCTAAACGGAGTTTCTGCGGTAAACTCATTTCCATATCCGTTCGAGGACACATCTTCAACGCAAAATATATTACTGTTCAAAGCGAACGGGATGCCACAATCAACAATAAGGAAAAGGATTAGTAATCTACGTTGGTATCGAAGCGGCGTCCTCGTCCGCGACCTCATCCCCGTGCGCTTCACGAACGAACGCGGCCAATCCGAGGGCGCGACGTACGACCGCGTCACGAAGCAGCTGTTCCGCAACGCCGGCACGGGCGCGTTCCTCTACGGGGGCGACGTCGCCCCAGCACCCGCTGCCGGCGAATACCCCGTCGACATCCCCTTCGCCGCCACGACGGTCGTCTGCGACTCCCTGAAGGTCATGAGCCTGCAGTCCGCCCACGACGCGGCAGACGCGCGGGACGTGAGCGACCCAGACGGCCGAGACCCGGTCGCCATGCTGACGGGCGAGATCGTGCTCGCCGAGGGCCGCAACGCGGAACCGTACCTCGACGGCAGCCGGCTCAGGCTCGACATCCGGAAGGGCGCGGGGCTCGGGGAGAACTGCCAGGCGATGGCCTCCTCCCAGACCTGCGACAACGTCCTCTTCGCGATAAACGGCGAGCGCCCGGGCTCGGACGGGAACATCAGGATAGCCGGCGAGAACGGCGTATCCGTCACCGCGCGCCCCGGAGAGCACGCGATAACCATCAAACTGGACGACGTGGCCCGCGACAGGCTCGCGAAGGAGTGCGCGTCCGCATGCAACGGAGGCTGACATGGCCGTGAGCGACAACCTGTTTTCATTCGCCGACTGGGCCGGGAGCGAGTCGGGCGGACTGACGAGCGACGCCGGCGGCGCGACGCTGGCGGTGGGCGGCGAGACCGGCACGGTGACGATAACGTCCGGATCCACGCAGCACGTCTACACCAGGTTCGGCGCGGCCGAGGGGTACTACAACATGCCGGTCGACCCGAACGCGGCCTACCGCCTGGCGCTCACGATGGCCGGCACGTCCGCGCAGTCCCAGGTCTACTACGTCCCGCTCGGCGCGAACATGGAGCCGCTCAACTCCGGCAGGTGGCCGTACGTGGCGGCGACGCCCGCGCGCGGAGCCGGAGACGTGGTGGCCGACTTCACCACCCCCGACGACTGCCGGTACGTGCAGCTGTTCTTCGACGTCCACGACGCCAACAGGCGGATGGCGTTCAGCGGCATACGCCTGTACAGGATGCACGTCGCCGAAAGGGCAGAGGGGGCGGAGACGTACGGGAACCTCCCCGCACCGGAGCGCGCCGGATGCCTGTTCGGCGGATGGTACACGGCCGCGGACGGAGGCGGCATCCGCATAACCCGGTACTCCAGGGCGACGGCGGATCCGCTCGCCCTGTACGCGCACTGGGTGGAACCTGCCATGCAGTTCGGGCAGGCCGGCTGCTCCCCGATCGACGTGGGGCCGTTCGAGCCGATATGCACGCGCCCGGAGATAGGCGGGTCGAGCCCGCTGACACTGAACATACCCGTCCCGACGTACGCGCCGGTCGTCCCGCCGCAGGAGTGCGTGTGCTTCGAGTTCGAGAAGGGCACGTCCAACGGCACGGTGGGGGTGACCACCTGCGGCGTAGACGCGCAGAACGCGGTGTCTACGCTCACGGTGGAGATAACGCCGTCGGGCGACGACTGCTGCGGCGGGAAGTACCAGATCACGCCGCACCTGGACCTGACGATCCCATGCGTGCCGTTCGACCTGCCGACGTACGAGGAGGGGGCCACGCTCGTAAACGTGACGAACCGCAGCAAAGACGAGTCCAAGGGCGTAGACGGGGGCGTGACTAACCTGGGGCTCATGAAGCACTGCTGCGACGTGCGCCCAACTATCGACATCACCTTCCCAGACTGCGTGAAGTACTACGACCCCAAGGCCCTCCCCAAGACGCAGATCACGTACTGGGACCTCAACGAGAAGCGCGACGCGCTCGTCAAGAAGACGTGGACGCTCATCGAGATGATTGCGGACGACGTGCACTGCAGCCTGTACCCCAAGGTGAACCCCCTGGAGCTCCCGGACTGCATCCTGCCCGACTTCAAGGAATCCAAGACGCAGAGCCTGGGGCATAAAGGGTCGATCACGGTGACCCTGGAACGCACGAACTGCGTCACGACACTGGACCTGTCGGTGACGCCGATCGAGGTCGACATCCCCCCGCCGGCACCGCCGTGCCTGGCGCCCAATACGGTCTCCGGGTCGAATACGACAACAAGCACGGACAGCCCGGTGGCCGTGTACGTGCGGCACGAAAACAAGGACGGGACCCTGGACGCCGAAACGGCGCTGCAGGACGTGAGCAGCCAGATAAAGCTGGACGTCGAAACCGAGACGGCAACCGGATGCCCGAAGTACAAACCGAGCATCGAGCTGCACCTCGGCGGCGTGTTCGGCGGCGGCGGAGTCGGATACGGCGGGGTGGTGCTGCAGGACTACGGCGGGGGCGGCGCATCTGGCAAGGGACGCAGGAACCTCTTCATCGACGGCACGCTGGACGAGGCCAACTACAAGACCTGGTACGGCGGTGGGCTCGGCAACACCACGAGCGACGCCAACCCGCCAAAGGTCTACCGGCGCGGCCCGCTGATGCGCGTCAACCAGGAAGGCGAGACCGGCAACCCGATGGCCGACCTCGCGGTCCCGTTCACGGAACTGTACGACACGCGCACGAACGCGCATGTGCCGTACAGGCTGACGACCGCGGACGGAACGCAATACGGGAATACATGGTACAGCAGCAGGTCCGGGACGGACGCGCACGGCAACCCGGTGCAGTCCAAGACCCCGCCCAGCGAAGACGGGGCGGGCGTAGGCGTATACGGCAACCTGGACATGGTGCTGCCGTCCGGGTTCCAGTGGCACAAGCGCGGCGTCGCGGCGACGCTGAGCGACTTCATATGGTCGCAGAGCGGGGTGCTCAGCACCGTCCACGAGACGCCGGCGTCGGTGCTGCTCTCGCCGGCGCACTCGGTGTGGGGGGACGAGACGGCCGTCACGATCGGCAGCAAGACATGGGACCTGGGGGGCCTGAACGCCAGCGGGCTCGCGCTCGACCTAGGGTCGGCCGCGACGGGCGTGTTAAGCGGGCTGCGGGTCGACTGGGGGGACGGGCTGCGGATATTCGGCCGCGACTACCGCACGTCGGAGACCGAGGCGGAGACCGAGTTAAAGGCCGCGACCGGGGACCGCCAGCCCGACAGGTTCGGCAGGCTCGAGCTGTACGTGCACGACGGCGACTTCGCCTTCCAGCGGGGGCAGAACGACGGCAGGCTCGTGCTCAACGACACGCGGCCGGGCGAAGACGAAACCGAGGCACCGGGGTTCGTAAAGGTGCCAGACGACGACGGGTATACCGATCCCTGGGCGTCATATATGGCGCCATACCGCAGAGGAGGCGACTACACACTGCCCATCGTGACGGCGGCGCATGACACGGACGCGGAGGAGTATGCGCTGGCGTGGGAGATGTTCAACTACGGAACAGAGGACAAGCCGGCATGGAACGGCCGCCCAATAAGCACCAGGACGCTAGGAGACGATGTGAATGGACTCGCCGGCCGTGCCAAAACTGCACTGAGTAATGCCAGTACCAGCTACAACAAGATCAATGCGCAGGATAACAACACCACGGAAAAGAAGCTCGCCGCCACAATCGCCGCACTGGGAAAGACAAACGCGGCCGTGAGGGCGATCACGGACATCTTCGACGGTGGGGAGTTTACAGTAAGTGGCGAGGACGGTGGAACGACCACTGTTACGTTACGCGGGCTAATCGACATGCTGTATACGGTAGGTGCCATCCTCACATCGCTCCGCATGATAAACCTGCACGTCGGCAGGGCCGGGATCATAACCGGCGTCGACGACGCTGAAACCGGCGCGAACATCGTCCGCCGCACGGACCCCGAGCCGGCATCCGGGTCGTGACGCGGGCGAAAGGGCGTCAGCCCCTGATCGACCCGATGATCGCCCGCGCGGTCTCGTACATCATGTCGCGGCTGCGGAACAGCAGCTCGACCGCGTCGACGCGGTAGTACGGCACGTTCCGCTCCATGTCCGGCTCGCCGACGGGGATCTCGTCCTCGTCCAGCTCGTCCGCCACGCACATGAACTCGTCGCGCGGGGAGCCGTCCTCCATCGGGGCGCCGCGGGTCGCGCGGCGGTACACGAATACGTTCGGGCTGCACCCCTGCGCCCCGACGACGTGCATCTTCAGCCGGTGGATCGGCAGCTTGCCGGTCGCGCGCGGCGTGTACGTCACCTCGACCTTGACGGACCCTTCTCCGCGGTCCACCTCGTGGACTTCCGTCCTCTCTATCGACTTGCCCATGGCGCATACCTCCGTTACGACGCGGGAACCTCGACCAGGTTCCACCGCAGGCTCATGAACCCTATCGGGGCGGTGTACGCCGTCCCGGACGTCGCGCACCGCTGTATGGCGATCCCGACGAAATAGCCCGGATACACTACGACCGGAGTACCGTTCGAGGCCTTGAGCCACAGCACCGAGTGGGCCCGGCGCTGCGGCGTGTCCGTGTCCGGGAGGACCAGCTGCCCCGGGCCCGAACCGTCCGCGCTCGTGCGGAAACCGTGGATGAGCACTGGGTCGAACGCCGTGTACGAGTCGTCGAACGCCACGTTGACGACCGCGGCGTCCCCGTACAGGCCCCTCACCGGGCTCGCGATGCTGCCCGCGAATCCGGCGGCCGGGGCGGCGGCGGAGCAGGCCTGGTCCGCCAGCGTGTAGTTGACGAGGCTGAACGCGGCCGTCCTCTCGGAGGTGCTGTCCGCCTCGCCGAACACCGACGCCGACACGACCACGTAGTAGCCGCGGCCGGCGTTGTACGGTATGTGGTCCGGGACGCGGAATTTGGCCGTGAACCCCGAATCGACGTTCGTACCCGTGCCCCACCCGAGGAGCTTGGTGTACGGGAACACGCCGCCAGCGAGGTCCTGCTTGGCGTTCCTGAGGGCGATGGTCTCGAAGTCGCCCGCGTAGACCGCGTTCGACGCCGATATCTGGACCGTGCCCTGCTCCCGGTTGACGGAGAGTCCGGGTCCGGCCACTATGCGCTCGACGACCGGCCCGGTGACGAACGTGGTGCCGTTGATTTGCTTCACGACCTGAAACCCGGGCGCGTTGCCCTCCGACGACTTGAAGTCGACGTCCAGCCCGATCTGCAGCGCGCCCTGCACGGCGCTCTCGCCGGTCAGGGCGCTCGTCACCCTCAGCGGCGACCCCGGGGCCGCCTGCAGCGACGTGACGAAACCGGTGGGGCCGACGAGCATCCTGCCGACGTGGAGCACTATGTCGCGCATCTTGGCCGGCTCGGTGTTGCCGTCGTGGATCCACGGCACCGTGGCGCTCGTGCCGTCGCCGACCGAACTGTCGTTCGTCCACACGAGCCACGGACCGCCGCTGCCGTCGGGGCCGTCGATGCGCCACTGCCGCCTGTCCGCCGGGAACTCCGGTCCGCGCAGCTCCGCTCCCCCGACGACCAGCGCGGCGCTGTTGGCCGGAACCGGCGGGACGAACCGCGCCATGGCCGGGTACATCCCCAGGTTGAGCTTGAACCCGCCGGCCGTGTTCTTCACCCACCCGCGCGCGTCGTCCGGCATGGTCACGTCCCACGACTGGCCCGCGGCGGCGCTGGGGGACATGTTCGACGTACGGCCGAAGACCACCGTCAGCCCGTAGCTGCCTACGGACATGATGCCCGTGTACTTGCTGGCCTCCGTGGTCCCCGCGGCGGAGGCGAGGCCTCCGAGCGGCACGCTCTTGACCACCGTGCCGCCCTCCTTCACCTCCACGCTGTACCCGCCCCAGTCGTCGCCGGAACCGGTCACCGTGAACGTGTACGCGACCTGCCGGTCCGCAAGCTCCTTTGGCGGCGCCCAGGCCCCGTACAGGTACATGTGCAGCAGGCCGGGCGTGGTGCCGTCCCCCGACGGCACCTGCTGGACGCCGCCGACCTTGGGCAGGTGGCCCTGCACCGCGTACTTGCCCGTCGCCGCGGTCAGCACGCTGTAGCCGCCCTGCGGCTTCCAGTCGAGGACGAACGACCTGTGGACGTGGGACTCGCCCGTGTCGCGGTACTGCGGGCTGACGATCATGCTGGTGACCCTGCCGTTCTCGACGTGGCAGTCGCAGACGTATATGACCGGACCCGCCGGCCCGGCCGTCAGCTTGCCCGCCGCCACGCTGGAGAGGTAGTAGCGCCCGCTTTCCGGATTGGCGTCGGCTATGACGTCGGAGACGGGGACGCCCCCGCCGGCGACGCCGCTGAAATCGACGTAGCCGCACAGCACCACCGTGCCGTAGCCTTCGCCCTTCTTCTCGCCGACCACGCCTACGGCCATCGCGTTGGCCGCGGCGTAGAACCACGCGTTGTTCCCCGCGTCACCGCGCGCGGCGGCATACGTCCCGTCCGGCGTGCGGTACACCACCTGCCCGACCTTCGGATTAGGGTCAGTGGCCAGGTGCGCGTCGACTACCGTCAACTTGGCATGGTCGACCTGCTGCAGCAGTCTCCTCAGATGCTCCGTGCGGGCAGCGAGCTGCTGCAGCGGGGTGTTGAGGACCTCCGCGTTGACGTGGTCCCCGTCGGCGAAACTCGTCACGTCCGGCCAAGTCGGCTGCGCATTTATGGGTTCTCCTGCCATTGCATGCCTCCTCCGTTAGATGAACGTCACCGCCCACGACACCGAAAACGCGTAGCCCGCGTTCTGTACGACGGGCTCCGGGAAGCGCTTGACGGCCAGGACCTTCCCGGACGCGTCCTTCAGGAGCACCCCGTACACGTACGAGGCCACGTCGATGCCCGGCCTCGCGGCGCTGAACGTCACGACGTTCCCGGAATACTCCGGGCCGCTGGCCTCGTACCGGCGGTTGTTGTCAATGTACTGGTCGTGGACCTGCAGGCCCGTACCGACGAGCTCCTCCTGCGTCTTGGCCGTGCGGTCGTCGGCCGTGAAGTCGAAGCTCGCCGCGCGGCTCTCGTCCGGCGCGTGCACGAACCCGACGATGGCCGGCCTGTTGACAAAAAGCCCGCCGAATAGGCCCGCCACCGCGTCCGCACAGTTGAACAGCAGCGTGTTCGCCCCGTGCACAACGCGCTCGACGCGTCCGTCGGGCGCTATGAGGGACGCGTCGACGCAGCCTTTCATTGTAATCTTCACCATGTTTACACCTCCGTTACTGGGTCTGGGATAAATCTGACCGCGACATCGTCCGACGCCGCCTCCATCCGCGAACCGGCCTCCGCGCACGCACGCAGCTCGAACCCGACGTCGTCGCTCATCGCCACCGATGAGTCCGGCGGCGCGGGTGAGCGCCCGACGTCAGCGGCCCGCGCGGCATCTGCCGCCGCGACTGACGACGCCCCCGCTATATTCTCCGTCCGCACCACCTGCACCGACCCTGTGGACGGCATCAGGCGCCGCAGCACGTCCAGTGCGTACTCGGAGCACATGCCGGGGAGCGGGTCCCTTGTCGTGTAGACGAGCACCGTGTTGGCGAGGGCCAGGTAGCCAAGCGCACGGAGCGGGTTGACGGTCGACTTGATTCCGGCCGGAAGCTGGTCAGTCCGGTACACGCTGACCCTGGAGAATACGGCTGAACTGGCGCTATGGAAGAACAGGGCCATGTACCGGGCGTTAGACGGGGCCGTGACAGCGCGTGACACGCCTTGATCCGTCGCAACGCCTGACGACTCAGACGCGCCCGAGCTGACATACGCGCCATCGGCGTCGAAGAAAAGCCACCACAGCGCGCCCGTGCCCGCGACATCGCACGACGCCGTGTAGCTGACGCCGCCGACGACCGGGAACCCCATCATCCCCGACGCCGCAAGCGACGTACGGGCCCACTTCGTGTATATGTTCCCGGCGCTAGACGTCCGTCGGAGGGTGATTGTCCGCGCATAGACGTCCACCGTCACCGTCCCCGTGTCGGCATACGGCTTGCACGCGGTCTTGTGCGCCGCGAAGTCGCACAGGCTGAACAGGTTGGCGTGCCACTCGCGGCCGGAAAGGGACGCGCACAGGCGCCTCCGCGACTCGGCGGTCGTGCGCGCCGCGACGGCGGTCCAAAGCGCCGACGAACTGCTGTCGTCGCCGTTGACCGGAAACCACGGATCGTCGTCATGGCCGGACGGGAGCTCGCGCACGGGCATGTCGGCGTTCGCCAGCTCGACGTCCGCGTCCACGCCCGCCACGCTGCCGGCCGGAAGCACCAGGCTCGTCAGCCTGCCGCCGTCGATCAGCGACTCCACCTCGTCCTTCGACAGCCCGTGGTACACCGCGATCTCGTCGGTCAGGAACGTGCCGGCCGGCAGGCTGGCGCCGGCCACGACGCACGCGGCCCTGACGGCCGGCGGGACCTGGTAGACGGCGGCGTCCGTGACGACCGTGTCGACGCCGTCGTGCGTGCCGACGCTCTCCACGACCGAGTCGCGGGCGAGGACCGGGATGCCGAACAGGGCCCCGAGCAGCTTGTTGAGGTGCAGCGGCGTAAGCCCGTACACGACCGCGTCCCACATGGCCGACAGCATGCGCGCGGATTCGGGTGTCGACTTGACGTCGAAGCCGAGCGGGTAGCCGAGGAAGTCCCCGACGTGGTCCCTGTCGAACCCCGCGTCGCACAGCCACAGGAGGGCGACGCGGTCGTCGCCCTCCTCGACGACACGGTAGCCGCCGGCCTCGAACGGGTCGTGCTCCTTGCGGACGAGCAGCACGCCGCCGCGCAGCTCGAAGTCGCGCCCGGAGACGAGGACGTGCTCCGGCTCGGCGATCGAGTCGCAGATGCAGGTGCCGACCGACACGAGGCCGCCGCGCGTGGCGGGGTCGAGCGGGTACGTGTTGACCTTGCTGAACTCCGCGTTACCGCCCACGACGAACACCTCGTCCGGCCTGAATATGGTCCCCGGCGGCTGCGGACCAAGCTGCGGGTCGCCCTCCATCCCGAGGACGAGTCCGCAGCCGGTGTTGCGCTCGGACAGGCGGACAAGGAGAGGATGCCAGTGCTCGCGGTGGAACGTCGGCATGTTCGCGTGGTCGCGGAGGCTGAGCGCCTCCATGGCGTCGATGTAGGCCTGGCACGCGGACAGCACCCGCGCGGACACCGTCGCGTCAACGAGCTCCTGGTCGCGGAACACGGTCGACCAGAACGCGCCGAGCGCCTCCTTCACGGAGGCCCCCGTGCCTGAATGCAGCACGGGCGGTATCGTGGCGTCGTGCCTCATCCCACCTCCACCTGGATCGCCCCGGGTTCTGCCGCGAACACGACCGTCTCGCTCGTGAGCATCGCCCTGTCGGGCCCGACGGCCGTGACGTCGAGCGAGTCGCCCTCGAGGAAATACCACTTTCCGTCCGCGCCGCAGAGGCGGCCGGACAGCCTCATTCCGCCCGGACTGAGGTCGACGCTCTCGACCCCGTGCTGCAGCAGGACGTTCGCGAGCTCGGACCGCGTCAGACGCGGCACGAAGCTCCTGCCGTTGACGTAGGCCGCCACCGCGTCGTTCAGCGCCTCCGGATCCAGGGACAGCCCCGCCTTCGGCTTGACCGTCGCTGACATGCCGACGAAGCAGATCGCCGGCGAGCGGACCACGTAGTCCGCCGCCACGTTCCGCACCTCGGGGGAGTCGACCAGGGCCTGCAGCGCCTCGATCCCGTCGGTCCAGTACAGGTCGACCTTGAACGACGCCGTCGGGCCGCGGTCCTCGTACACCGTGGCCACGACCGACCCGTCCTGGTACGCGGACCACGCCGTCTCGCAGCTGTCGGCGGACACGTCGAAGTCGTGGTCTGCGGACGCCCCCTCCACCGTCCCGCGCCGCAGCTCGTACTGAAGCGACCCGCGGCGGCCGGGCTCGCTGTCGGACTGCCCGACATACCGGACCGCGTAGAAACCCGGATAGCGCGGAAGGTCGATCCGGTACAGATACACGGTCTGCGCGGGCTCGAGCCCGTCCTCGTCCGTGCCGACCTTCACGCCGTCCGCTATGAACGAGACGACGCCCGGCGCGTCGAACAGCCGCGCATACACGTCGACTCGGCCGCCGACCGCGATGCCGAGGACATTGTGCTTGTCGCGCAGCTGGGCGCGGCTGCGGTGGCCGGCGCACGACACGGCGCGGAGCAGCGACGGGTCGCCGAGCGCCGTCGACAGCTGCGCCCTGACGCTGAGGGAGTTGGTCATGCCCCTGTACGCGAGGGCCGACGGTATGCGGGCCACGGCGGCCGCGACGCTCTCGCCATCCTCGCCGCCGGTGAAGTCGGAAAACGCCTCGGACGAGTAGTAGTTGCCGAGCGTTACCGAGCAGCTGAGGGCGTGGCCCTGCTGGATGTTGCCGTCCGAGCCCACCTCCTCGGCATCGGCCGGCACCACGAAGTAGTAGCGCCCGTCGCCGGTCGAATGGATCCTGGCCTCGTCGTCGGCCGAGTCGACGGACGCGGTCACGGTCTTCGTGGCGACGAAACGGCGGCTGGACTCGTCCGTAAACACGACGCCGGCGCGGATCGTGGCCGGCGTGGTGCTGATGAGGGTGACCCGCACGAGCCCCGACGCCTTCGTGCCGCCGCCGAGCTCTATGCCGAAGTTCGACAGGACGGCCTCGGCGTCCTCGCGCGGGACCGTGGCCTCGCGCGACATGGCCCTGAGGGACATCGCCGTCTTCAGCCGGTTGACCTCGTCGCGCTGCATGGCGTCGAGGAGCGCCCCGGGCTCGATGACAAGCGACCTGAGCGCCGTGCCTGCGCGCAGGTCGAGGTCCGGGTGCTTCGCCCGGACCCTGTCGATCGCGGCCGCCAGGGCCGTGTCGTAGGCGTCAGCCTTCATTGTCGCTATCGTCGTCATGTCGTCATCCGCGTCTCGTCGTTATCGGTAGTACGTATCCGTAGTCGGACCCGGCCGCCGTCCTGAACGTCAGGGACAGCCCCAGCGTCGACGTGGCGTGGTCGATCGTCATGCCGTTCAGGGTGACGGACTCGACCCGCTCGTCGTCGGGCTGGTCTCCGAACAGGGACATATTATAGTCGTCCTTCCTCATAATGTCAAGGGCGACCGCGTTCGCCACGTTGAAGAGGTGCCTGAGGTACCCCGTGTTCGACACGCTCCCGGACCGAAGGGCCGTGAACAGCATGTTGTCGTCCTCGGCCGGAAACGGGACCGAGTCGGACGGGGTGAGCAGCAGCGCCACGTACCTCTGTATGGCCTTCTGTATGCCCGTCACCCGCCGCGACGAGCCGAGCACGGCCGTCAGCGACAGCTCAGTTGTGTCGACCGGGTCGGCTATCGTCTGCAGGCACTCGAGGTCGACCTGCCTGCCTTTGTAGTCCTGCGTCACTCCGTTCATGACAGTGCTCCTTATGCCAGCGCCTCGGCGTGCGTGATCACCGTGTCCATCAGGCCGTCGAACAGCGCCGCGCCGTGCGCGGACATGACCCCGTGCCTGAACGGGGTCACGTCGGTGCAGACGTCGCCGTCCCACGACACGTACTGCTTCCTCACCTCGCGGCGCAGGGCGCACACGTAGTCCAGGCGGACGTGGCTGGCGGCCCTGGCCGCCGCCGGGCCGGACGCGTAGTTGGCCGCGACCACGGCGTTCTCGGGGTCGGACGAGAACGCGCCGAGCATATCCCCGACGCTGCGCCACCGCTTCGTGAACCACGTGCCCGGCGAATCGCCGAGCAGCGACGAGATCTGGTCGTCGCGGTGCCCCTCCATGGCGTTCTTTGCGGCCTGGTAGCTCATGCGCCCATCCTCCCCGCCGTGTCGACGATGCGGCCTGCGATAGCGTTGGCACGCTGCGTCACAAGCGCCGGCGACACCTTCAGCAGCGACGCGATGTCCTGTCCGGACGAGACGCCCTGGCCGTGCGAGCCGGTGCGCATGTCGAAGATCCTGCGGTCGCGCTCGTCAAGCCCGTCGTACACCATGTCGGTCGCGGCCTGGACAGGGTTCGACCGGTAGACAGCGTAGTCGGGCGTGACGTCGTCATCGTCCGAGGTCGCCTGCGGCTCGTTCACGACGGCCGGGGTCATCTTCCGGACTTTCCGCAGCCGGGCGACGCTGATTCCCACCTCGTCGGCGAGCTCGTCGTCCGTCGGGTCGCGGCCGTGCTCGTCGACGAACGCGTCGCGGGCCTTGGCGACCGCGTACGCCTTGCGCGCGGCGTCCTCAGGCGCGTAGACCGGCTTGAGCGAGTTGTTGTAGCGCGACAGCGGCTGTAGCTGCGTCACGACCCAGCTGCGCAGCTGGGCCCCGCTAGATGGGTCGTAGCTGCGTATCGCCTTGACCGCCAGCGCGCGCGCCCGGCTCCGCAGGAGCGGCTTGGGGCCGCTGAACCGCTGGATCTCGGACGTGATCGTCGGGTCGAGGTCGTCGAGCACGGCCTTGAGGTTCTCCGGCGTAGGCGACTTCGCCCACGCCGAATACGCCGACGCCGTCGGCGACGCGGGCTTCGCGCCAGGCCTGACCAGTAGATCTGCGATGTCTGCCATGTTTCCTCCCGTCATGTGTAAAGTGCGTTGGACCCGGACGTGATGGCCGGGGGAAGGCCGCCGAACCTGGGGTGGGTGCACGTCACCCGCGTGACCGCGGCCCTGTTGGCCACGCTTATCGTGTGCTCGACGGAGTTGATGTAGCCGCCGACGACCTCCCCGGACCCGGACCTTATGCTCACCACGCGGCCCGGGCACAGCGTGCCGCCGGAGGAGAACATGAGCCGCGTCGCGACGTTGAAGGCCCAGTCCTTCATGTACGAAGTCTCGAAATACGCCTTGGCGCACAGCAGGGCCGCCCTCGCGTAGTCGACCGACGGCATGGAGCTCGTCGACCCGCTCAGCGCCATCGTGCCGCCGCGCGGAACCGTGGCGGCGCTGCTGAAGCTCCCGCCGCCGGCGGTCACCGAGTCGGACTCGAACCTGGAGCGCAGGCCGGCCGCGCAGGACGCGGTGTGGACGAGCCACCCGGGCTCGGTGAACTGCTGGATCGGCCCGTACATGTACTCGGCGTCCAGCTCGCTCTGCGGCACGTAGAACACGTCGACCGGCTTCACCCCCTCGCCGGCCTGCGCGCCCATGGCGTGGAAGCTGGTGAGCGAGTTGCCGCTGCTGAGGCCGGTCATGAAGTGGACCCCGGACAGCGGGGACGGGTCGGCCTGCGGGAAATCCAGGCTCAGGACGTCGCTGTCGTGTATCACAAGCGACGCGTCGGCCCACGGGGTGAACGGCCCCAGCTCCAGCGCCCCCGCCGTGAAGTCGCCGCCGAGGGCCAGCGAGCACTCCGGCACGAGCCCGGACAGGAGGCCCTGCAGGACGCTGTTGCCGGCGGACGGCATGCCGTACGACGCGATGCCCATCCACAGCGCGCTGGTCCACGCCCCGAGCACGCTGTGCGCTGGCAGGCCGCCGCCGCGCCACGCCACGGAGGACTTGAGCGCCGACACCGCCGCGGACAGGTGGCGTATGAGCGCGGGCTCGACCTCGTACAGGCCGACGGCGCCGTCCACCGTGATCTGCGGCGGGGTGGACCGCGGGGCCTCGGCATACGCCTCGAGAGCGGCCGTGAAGATCTCGAGCGGGTTGCCGCCTGACACGCTCGACAGCATCGGCGGGACCGACAGCATCCCCGGCATCGCGCCGCCGAGCTGCGCCCTGTACAGCGGATGGGCGAACGTCAGGGCGGCCGTGCACACCCCGCGCTGCTGCACCGGCGACAGGGCCGCGTCGACCAGCATCCACCCGTCGAGGTTCAGCGACTGGGATCCGCCCGCGCCGCCGACGGTCCGGCACGTCAGGGACAGCGAGAGGGACGCGCCGGAGGTCTTGACCATCGACCGGCACGTGTCGAATATGGCGCGAGCGTTGTCGAGCGACACCCCGTCCGCGGCGAAAGCCCCCGTCCCGTTGGAGTTGCCGCCGTCGACGAGAAGCGTGACCTGCGGCACGCCGTTGGCCCGGGCAAGCAGCTTCAGCTCGGTGATGGCGGAGATGTCGACGTCGCCGCACGTCGCATGCACGTCCTCGAAGGACACGAGACACTGGTCGGCCATCACCGCACCTCCCCGCCGAGAAGCCACCTGCGGTACGCGCAGGCGAGCAGGACGGCCCCGAGCGCGTACGGCGCGTCCGGACTCAGCGCCGCCTCGCGCATCTCGGCCAGGACGCCGGCGACGCCGGGGTCGTCCGAGTGGAACAGCCCCAGGACGCTCCACCAGCCCTCGCCTGAAAGAACCCGGCCGCGCAGCCCGTCCGGCGACAGCTCGTCCGCGGACCGCGCGTACACGGACCCGCGCGCGGCCGGCGTGACGCGCTGGTCGAAGAAGCGGCGGAAGTACTGCAGGTCGGGGGCCATCGCGAGCGGGAGGACGCGGTCCACTGCGTCGCGAACCTGCGACTCCTGGCCCGCCGCGGCCGCGTCCACGCCGAACAGCCGCAGCACGGCGTCGGACGGGCCGTCGACGATGCCGCGCCGGTTCAGCAGCAGTGTCCTGACATGGTCTACCATCACTCCTCCTATCCCTGCGGGTTGAGCGCGACGAAGACGTAGTTCGTCGTCACGATGCCTATGCCGGTGTCGGTGACCTGCATGTTCTGGCCGACGAGGTAGCCGCGCAGCGCGGCGTTGCCGACGGTCAGCGTCGACAGCGTCTTGCTCCGCGACACCCTCCCGGCGCTATAGGCCCCGAGCGCCTTGGCGATCTCAGCGCCCACCGTGCCGTCGCACGTCCGTATGAACGACGTCACGCCGAGCGCGAACTGGCTCGACGACGGGTCGTGCCCGAACGTGTACAGGAACATCCCGCCGTTGAGGCACTGCGACACTGCGTAGTTCTCGCGCTGGTCGGCCGAGAACGACGTGACCAGCGACGCGCCGTTTACGATGCCGCCGCTGGCGCCGGCTATGGACACCTGGATGCCCTGCCCGTCGGCCGTGTCGACGCCGACCGACATGAACTGTCCGCGGTCGTTTACGCTGAGTACAAGCATCAGAGCCCTCCCACGTTTCCGTCGAGCACGGCCGGCGAACTGTCGTTGCCGCTCCGTATGGTGATCTCGCCGCGTATCTTCTGGACGCCTTCGGTCGACGCCGCCTTGAACGCCCGCAGCGTCGTGATGGCGCTGTCGTCGCCCTCCGAAGCCTGCTTCTTTATGACCTTGAGCGCGCCCTTCCTGAACTCCTCGTCGTTCATGCCTTTCGCTGACTCGCGGTTCAGGGCCTTCGCGGCGTCGTCCACGCTGACGTCGTTAAGGAGCGAAAAAGCGTCTTTCAGCTTGCCCTTGGCCTCCTCCACCCCGTACTCGCTCATGTCAAGACCGGACAGGAACGAGGACAGGTCGCTGTCGCCGAGCAGCTTGTCTGCGACGCTCTGGCTCTTGTCGGCGCGCTCCTTGACGGGGGTGAACGAATCCACGAATCCGTCCTCGCGCACGGCCTTGCCGATGGTCTTCTCCACCGAGCGCTGCTTGTGCGCCACGCTGTGCAGCGCCTCCACGTACTTCATGATCGCCTTGTGCGGCTCGCTGTCGCCCGTGATGCCGTTGTCGTTGAGCAGCGCCTTGATGTCCTCCACGTCCGAGCCGTGGACCACGCCCTGGTTGATCCGCTCGAACAGGTGCTCTAGCTTGTCCCGGCCGCCCTCCATCTGCGATACGGTCCTCAGCGCATTCCTGTAGTCTTCGCTCTTGGACAGCTCCACGGCCTTCTGCTTCGCCCCCTCGAGCAGGTCGAACTTCTTGGTGAACGCCGAAAACCTGCTCTCGAGGTCAGAGTTCCCGCCGTACAGCTTGAGCACCTGTCTCCAGTTCTTGTTGCCCAGGAACATGGACGCTATGTCCTGCGCCATAGTCGACGCGCGTCCGGCGTCCAGCTGGCCGGACTCCACTAGGCCTCTGGCGATGTCGTTGACCACTTCGTTCCTGCGCTTGCGGGCCGCGTCGGAGTTGCCCGCGTACGCCCCATCGCCCCAGTACCCCTTGAGCTGCAGCGAATACCCGTTCTCCTTGAGGTTCTCGACGTCGATGCGCTCCACGGCGGCCGACTGGCGGCCCATGGTGTCGAAGAACTCCGTGTCGCCCCGCTTGAGCGCGTCGATCACGTTCTTCTGCTCGTCCTTGCCGAAGATCGCTCCGAACTTGCTGTGCGAGAACTGCTCCAGGAAATCGGCGTACGCCTCGCCACCGCCGCCCGCCCGGAAGTAGTCGCGCGCGGCCGTCACGACGTCCCTGTACGCCTGGGCCGCCTGGCCGGCACCGTACTGCCTGTAGTTGGCCTTCGCTATTATCTGCTCGGCCGCCTGGTTGTCCTTCAGGTGCTGCTCGGACTTCTCGTAGTCGTCCATCAGCTTCCACCCCGACTTCTTGTACAGGAACCGCGTGTCGGCGTCCTTGATGGCGCTAACTTTGCCGTACACGGTCTGGTACGCCCTGCCGTACTCCTCGTTCTTCAGCATCTTGGCGACCTCAAGCCGCTCGTCGTTCGTCATAATGCCGGCGTCGACGAGGGTCTGCGACATCTTCGTGGCGTAGTACGCCTCCGAGCCGCCGTTGCCGGCGTCCTGCAGCCGGTACTCGTTGTTGGTCGCCGCCTGACGCGTCACGGCGTGGTCTATCACCTCGGTGTAGGCCGCCAGCGCCGGGTTGCGCGCGAACGCCTCCTTGGTCGCCGTGAACGCGGCGAGGGGCTTCTTGCCCTCCTTGATGTGGCGGTTGTACTGCGCCCTGAACTCGCGCCCGAGGTGCAGGGCGTCCCCGTCTATGTCCTTGAGGGACGCCTCCACCGAATCGACCAGCCGCCCGACGTCGGCGTCGGACTGCCACGTGCGCATCCCCGAATCGCCGAGGAGCTGCTTCGAGAACTCGAGACGCTGCTGGGACGCCGTGATCTCGGCCCGCCTGCCCATCTCGGCGTCAGCGCCGCGTATCATCGTGCGCCAGGCGAACCCGCCGGCCTCGTCGTTCATGGACTGGCGCATGGCGTTCATCTGCATCTGGTCGTTGACGAACCTGCGGCCGGCCTCGGCCGAGCCGAACACGGTCGTGAAGAGCCTGTTGAGCGTGGCGCCCATTATGCCGCGGTCGCCGCTCGCGAGGGCCCCCTGCAGCTGCTGCGCCTCGCTGTCGGACACGATGCCCTGCTGGCGGGCGTACGCCAGCACCTGCGCCCCGCGCCCGGCCATCGAGTTCATGTTACGCGACAGCGCCTGGCGGGACTGGTTGCGCAGCCTGTTCGCGAGCATCGGGTCGCCGCGCACGCCACGCGCAGTGATCATGTCCTCCACGTCGGCCAGCAGCCCGACCTGCGCGTCCAGGCCGAACATGCCTCCCCCGTCGAAGCCGAGCGCGAGCATCGACTGGTCGAACCCGGCCGCGTTCTGCAGCACGCCGCGGTTGGCGGCGAGGTTGCCCAGGGCCTCCGTGGACGACAGGTTGTTCGCCGCCGCGACCGACTGGAGCTTCCGCAGCGAGTCGCGCGCCGCGTAGGCCGCCTTCCCGCTCCGCAGCCAGTCGCCGTTCGTGAGCGCGTCCAGCTTGTCCTCGATGCCGTCCACCTCGTGCGTGAGGTCGCGCATCGCGGCCATCGCCTCGGTGACGCCCTTCATCCGGTGGCCGACCTCGCGGCCGATGTCCTGCATCTTCCTCGCGCCTTCCTTCGACAGGACGGAGTTCTTCCCGTTCGTGAAGTCGCCAAGGGCGAAGTCGAGGGCGGTAAGGTCGAGGCCGCCGGCCGCGTCGACCATGCGCTTGGCGAGCCCTCCGGACGTGAGCCCCTCCACGTCGGCGTATGACGTGAACATGCCGCGCCCGGCGGCCTTCATCATCACGCCGGCCACCCGCTCCCGGTCGAAGCCCTGCGTCATGGCGAGGTTCGGCAGCAGCGTCATCTGCCCGTCCCTGGACTGGCTCATCAGCCCGTTCAGCAGCGACGAGAACGCCGACGCCGCGCCCATCGCCTGGTGCTGCTGGCCCACATTGGTGGGGTTCAGCAGGACGCCCGGCGACAGGAGGTTCATGCGCTGGCCGTACACGTTGTTCGCGGCGGCGATTATGCTGCCGCCGGTCAGGCCCATCCCCGCCATCCCGCTGTCCAGCAGCGGCATGAGCATCGACCCGAAGAACCCGTTTGCCGCGCTGGCGCCTCCGCCCGAGAGCATCCTCCGCATCTCGGACGGGGATACGCCGGCCATGCTGCCGAGCTGCTGGACTATCTCCATGCCGCCAAGCGTGTTCCCTATCTGGCGGCCCAGCTGGCTGTACGTGTTCGCCGTCATCGTGCGGTACAACGCGCCGTTGACGTGCTTCGCCATCATCGCCTCGTACACGCTCTGGTTCGGCGCCACGTACGGGGCCGTCATGTCGCCGGTGACCGACGCCACGACGTCGCCGATGGTGTGCCGCAGGCCGTCCAGCCCGGGCGCTGTCCCGGGCACGGTGCTGTACATGGAGTTACCGGCCATCGCCAGCCTCCTTTGCGTCGCCCTTGCCGCCAGCGGCCTCCTTGTTCACCCTGCGCCACTCCTCCACGAGCTCCTCGGTCGAGCCATGCGACGCCTTGCGCGTCACGGCGCGGAAATACGGTAGCACCTCGAGGGCGTCGACGTACATCTCGTGTACCTGGTCGTTCCCGCTGTCGAGCTTCGCGCTTGGGTTGCCGTACAGCGAAGCCAGCATCACGGCGTGCATGAGCCTGGCGTCGAACATCTTCTCAGACTCGACGACGCCGTACCACAGCGACTCCGAGATGCCGGAGTGCAGGTACGCGCGGCTCAGGGCGCCCGTGTCACGGCCCCGCAGGCGTGTGGCGATCCCTAGATAGACGCTGCGGGATTCCAAAAATTTTGATTTGACGCGTCCATTATCATGGCCCAGTACCTCCTCTCGAACAGGTTGAGCTCGGCATGCAGCGCCGTCACAAGCGCCTCCGGGCGTTCGCCCCAGGCGTTCGCCGCCTTGACCCACGCCGGAGCCTCCACCTCCCCGCCGTCGGCGGAGCGCATCGGGCCGTACGGGGCGGCAAACTCCGGGAAGTCCTCGGAGATGATGCCGCGCAGGCTCTTTACCTGGGCCGCCAGGAGCGCGTTGCGCATCATCGTGAGGTACTCGACGCGCACCTCGACCTGCTTGGAGTTGATGCAGTGCGTGAGCCACGCGATGATCCCGTCGCTCTCGGCTATCTTCCTGCAGCGGAACACGCCTTTCAGCTTCCCGCCGAACAGCGAGAACGGACGTTCGTACCGGCCGCCGGTCACGAGCGCCTGGAGAAACGCCTCGCGGTCCTCCTCGCTTATGTCGATCTTGTCCTCGATGAAACTCGTGGCCAGGCCGCGGTGCATGTCCGACGCCCCGCCGGCGTCGGAGAACACGTCCTTCTTGGCCTCCTCAGGGACGGGCGCCTCGACCGTCCCCTTCGTCGGCTCGGCAGGCCCCTGTGACCCGCCGTTGCCGGAACCGGCGTTTGCCAGGTCTGCGCCGGTCACCTTGACTGCGCCGACCTTGCCGGCGGCGAAATCCCGCATTTTCTCCTTCAGGCTCTCTGCTGACATAATCTGTCTCCTTAAGTTCGCTTGCGTATATGATACGACGAAAACGCCTCCGCTGTCAACCCCGTTTCGCCGGATTTCACGCTCTCCAGCCCCTGCCTGGTCACGTTTCTCTCGCGATACGTGAAGTAGCTCTTCTGCTCCATGGCCTCCTTGCCCGGCCACGGGAACTCGCCGTCCGCGTCCTCCCCCTCGTCCCACTCCTGCAGCCGGCACTTGTCAAGCAGCGGGCGCCTGGCCGCCGCAAGCATCGCCCACGACGGCTGGTACACGCTGAACACGCCGCCGGCCAGCCCTGCGCTGCCGTCCGTGCCGTACTGCTTCGTCGTGCGGAACTTGAAATCCACCCGCGATACGACGCTCGCCGGAAGACGGAGCCAGGACAAATCGTCGACATAGCGCTGGGTCTGGTCCTTGCACATGGCGACCATGGACGAGTACATGCTCTCCACGTCGACCGGAATGCCGAGCATCATGTGGTTCCCGGCCACGTCGGAGGCGCTCTGGCCTCCGACCGTCAGCACTGACGGGGCGACCAGGGTAGCGCTCTGGCCGTCGATGACGATGCCGCTCGTGCCCTGGGCGGTCGCGACGACATTGTCCGTGGCCACGGCCGAAACCTGCCGCCCGACGAACACCACGCTTCCGCTCGGCTTGTCCTCCTTGAGAGACGCTACGCTCACGCCTTCCGAGCCCTGGATCTCGGCCCGGCGCCCGGCCACCGCGACCGTCGACGAGTCGGCCTTGATGACGACGCCGCCGCTCTCCAGGTCCTCGCCGGACTTGTCCCACGCGGACGGGTCCGCGTCTTTCCTGGACTTGCTCTGTATGAGCACGCCGCGCTTCATCGACACGACCTGCAGGTTGTTCTCCGCCTTCACGCGGACGTCCTTCTTCGTCGCGCTGAGGTCCATGCTGTTGTACGCCTTCACCACCACGTCGTCGCCGCCCATGACCACGACGGTGGACCCCGAACGCACCTCGATGTTGGCCGCCGCGTTGAACGTGATGCGGCCGTCGGCCATGATGATCTCCGAACCCCATGCGTCGCGCAGCACTATGCCGCCGTTCGGGGTCAGCCCGATGTACGAATGGCGGAGGTCGTATTCCTTGTACCGCTCGCTGGCGTTGCCGAGCCTGTCGTAGTCGTCCTCGGGCGTCTTCAGGTCCTCCTGCCCCGGGACCGCGAAATCCCTGTCAAACTGGATGAACCGCGCGTACGCCTGGCTGTTCCACCAAGCCGCCGCGTCCCCTAGCGTAAGGCCGATGCCCATCGGCGGGTCGTCCTTGACCTTGAACGGCCTCTTCGGCTTCGGGGAGCCCGCGTCAGTGTTGCCGGCCGGATCCCATGCGTAGTGCCTGCGCTTCGGGACGGGTATCCGGTCGTACCGCTCGAAGAGTATGCCGGCCGCGCTCCGCACCGTGAGACGGCCTGAGCTGTCGACGTGGTAGTGCAGCAGCCCGCGATCTACGCCGGGCGACGCCATCTCCTCGATCGCCTTGGATGGGTCCGGACTGGCCACGAACACGTTCACGATGTCGCCGAGATACCCGGTGTACCGGTAGAGGCGCTTCTTGGCCGTCTGCGACGGACGGGCCTGCTCGATCCCGGAACGCCGCTCCTGCGCCGAGAGCGGCTGGACCGGCGACCACTTGAACGCCGCGTCGCCAGTCTTCCGCACCCCGAGCCGCTCGGGGTGGTACATCGACACGAAGCTCTCGACCGTCAAGTACCCGCAGTCGTTGAATATCTCGTCGCCGCCCGCTGCGCTGATGTGCCGGAAATGGCCGGACGTGACGCGCACCTGGTTGTCAAGCGCGCTGCACCTGATGCTGGCCATCTCTGACCCCTTGACTGTAGTCGACACCGCCCCGATCACAAGCCCAGCGCCGGCGTGGTTCAGCAGCGCGTACTCGCCGGGGACGATGTCGTGCGGACGACCGCCCTGAAACTCGCCGCGGTAGGGGTATTCGGAGTCGGACGCGATCGCCGACGGCCCGGCTTCCGTGAACTGGGCGACGCCGCCCTCCGGAAACTCGGTGTCCGCCACCTTCGACACGGGGCCGTCCCCGGAGGCGTATCCGTGCGGCGTCGCGTCGGGTATCACACCGAGGATGACGCCGCGCATCGGGCGTCCCTGGGTCAGCCCGGCCGGCTCCACGCAGACCAGCACCGACGAGCCGGGCGCCGGCATGCAGGCCTGCGACACTCCGTAGGTGTCGCTGAGCACGGGCGCCAGCGTAGAGCAGACGACGGTGCACCTGCCGCCGTCGACGCTCACCTCGCAGTCGTACGAGCCTATGCCGGAACGAACGACAGAACCCCGCACGATCTGCGGGATTCTGTCTAGGCCGGCCAGTCGGTCGCAGGTCGGATCAGCCGCCGTCGACGGCGCTCCGCCGAATCCGCGGAACTTGGCTGCCACCTTCCTGACCAGCCCGACTACCTGCCGGATCGCGCCGAACGGTGCTTCCGACGTCGGGTGGAACAGGGAACCCATGTTAGCCAGCCGACATCGACGAGAACTGGAACGTCAGCGACTCCGACACGGTCGGGTTTCCGGCCTGCGAGCTGAACCCGATGCTCGTGCATACGGCGCCGATGCAGGACAGGCTGACCTCTCCGCCGGAGCACGCCCCGGACGCGTTCGAGATCACGACGGTCGTGCCGGTGTCGCAGATGCCGCTGGTCATCGTGAGGAAGCTCGTCCCGACGATGCGGCCGATCGTGCCGTTGCCGACGGGGTTGCTCTTCGCCCAGAACAGGCGGCTGGAGCCTACCTCGTAGATGGGCTGGATGTTCTGCTGGTACTGGATCTGCCAGTTCTGGATGAGGTCGACACCGTCCACGCCCACGATCGTGAGCCGGCTCCTGTCGGCGACGAACACGTCCGACGCGCCGCCGCGGTTGTATCCGAATATGTCTGCCATAGTTTTACTCCCGGTTAGATGACCTGCAGGTGGAGGTCAAAGTTGTTGAACGGTTCGGGCAGGTTGAGCGCCACGTCCGCGTACGCCTTGTCCTGCTCGTTCGGATCGCGGTACAGCGAGCGGATCTCCGTGCCGTCCGCGATGACCTGCGGCCCGATGAGGCGGTCGGCCTCGGACGTCTTCTCGAGAAACGCAAGGCCGTCCTCGAGGATGCCGCGGATCTCCGTCAGGAGGTCGTCGGTGATGTTGTAGCGCCCGATGTACGGGGCGAAGCGTCCGGCGAAGTAGTAGCTGATGCTGTCGAGGTTCTTCACCAGGCTCAGCTCCGTCGAGTTGACGTCACCCTGGGCGTACGCCGTGGAGATCTGGTGGCGGACGTAGACGGTCCCGCCGGGCTTGTCCTGCATGAGGATGAGCGTGCCGCCGGCCGCGATCGCGTTGAGCTCCTCGCGGCTGAACTGGCTGTACACGTCCGGGAGGTCGGAGAAGCCCTTGACCTCCACGTTCGTGATCGGCTGCTGCGGAAGCACCGAGCAGGAGAGCGCGCAGACCGCGGCCGCCGCGTACATGCCGGAGACGTAGTTCCCGTCGCTCGCGCGCAGCGTGTTCGGGAACACGTTGTACGCGCGGCGGTCCTTGTACGACCGCGACGTGTTGGCGATGGCCTCGACGTACTCGCGCTGGGTGCGCGTGTGCAGGATGGTGAACCGGCAGGGGCTGGTGGCGCCCGCCACGGTGTCTTTGAGCGTCAGCTGCGTGTCGGCGTCGACCGTGTCGACGGTGGTGGCGACGACGGCCCCGGTAGACGTGGTGACGAACACGGCGTCGCCGGGACGGACGGTGTCAGTGAATCCGGCGACAGTGCTGGTCTTCGTGGAGTCGCTGGCCGAGTAGCACGTCAGCGTCTTGCCGCTGACCTTGCAGACCTCGGGGACTCCGTACGTGTTCGGGGTGATGTCGACCTCCCTGAGCGTCGGCTCGCTGAAGATCGCGATGCGCCAGCTCTTCTCCTCCGGAACAGAGAGGCGCTTGCAGTCCTCGACGATGGCGTCGATTATGGCATGGTCCTCAGTGAGCGGGCAGAAGGCGTAGACGTCGGTGGTGATGGACGCGCGCTCGAGCGCCTTGGCGTATCCTGCGTAGTCGTCGCTCACGACGCCTATGTAGCGGATGCGCTTGCGGGCCGAGTTGAGCAGCATGACGTGCGCCGCGTAGGCGAGCGGGTTGTCCTTGTCGACCGCGCCGAGCTCGCTGACTATCTCGCGCTCCGAGCCGAGCTCGTACACGGCATCGGTGTGGTCCGTGCGGAAGTTGCGCTGGTTGAGGTACGCCTCTCCGCTGGAGATTGAGCACTGGACGCCGAGCACGACCTCGGCCTTGGCGTCGTCCGCGACTGTAACGCCAGTGTCGCCGACTGTGAGGGACGTGCCGAGCACGTCGATGGCGTCGAAATGGCGGACGAAGTAACACTGCTTGTTGGCCGGGACGAAATCGGCGGTCACGACCGTGTCGCGCGAGTACGACTCCGTGAGCTTGAGGGCGAGCACGTACGTGCCGTTGGCCGGGACCGAGGCCACCGTAGCGGTGACGCCGGCGCCTATGTCGAGAGACGTGTTCACGGCAAGGCTCTGCGGAGTGCCGTGGCTCATTTCAGGCACGTCTGAGGAGGACCATGTGGCCTTGCCGTCCGCAACCGTAATGGTCACGCGGGCGTCCTTCTCGCCGGTGTAGCCGGTGGGGGTCACGGTAAGCCAGGTGACGAGGGCGCCGCTCTTGTTCCTGACCTCGGGGGTGACCTCGCCGGACTTGGCCGTGCCGATGCTGATCTCGCGGATCCTCGCGTACTTCTTCTTGCCGCCATCGCCGTCATAGGCGACATAGTCGCCGACCTGGATGGAGACGGACCCGAACAGCTCTTCCGGATCGTCGCTGACCAGAGACTTGCTGTCGCCGAGCGAGAACTCGAGCTTCGTGCTCTTAGTCTTGTCGGAGCCCACGAGCGTCGGCGTCGAGCGGCTAGAGATGCTGACGTACGCGTCCACCATCGTGACGCCGCCCCACGTCCTGTCGGGCTCGGAACCGGCGTAGCCGCCGGCCCACAACAGCGTCGTCGCCGCGCCGGCCTCGTACGTGCCATGGCGGCAAAGGTCGCGCTCGTCCTTGTTGGCGTAGCGGATGAGCTGGTAGTTGGGGCCGATGAGGAATGCGTTCAGGTTCTGCGTGACCGCGCTCGGCGCCCGCAGGAACTCCTGAAAGACCCTGACCTGAGGAAGGGTATAGCTGTCTGCCATAGTTGCTCCTTTTCTTGCTGGTTACTTCACATGCGATATGATACCACAAACGCCGAACTGCGGCAATAGGTACCATCTGTTTTTGTTTACGTTACCCGCCGCGTCAGCCCCGGCGGCAGGCCGAGGCCGTCGTCAGGCGGCCTGAAATCCCAGTAGTCCCCCACCTCCAGGCGCCTGCGCACCGCTCCCGAGGTGCGTACAACAAGCTGCCTGAGCTTCGGGGTCTCCATCTTGAGCGACCACGAATCCGTGAACCGGAAGTCGTAGGCCACCACGGACCCGTACTTCTCGTTCGAGTCCTTGCCCATCGCGTGCATCGGCTCGCGCGACGCCAGCTTGAACCAGTCGAAGCAGAAGTCGTCGGTGATGACAGGCGAGAACGCGTCGAGGTAGTCGAGCGTCGCGTCCGCGAGTGAGCACGCCTCCCCGGCCGTGGCGCCGACGTGCACGAACGACACCTGGCCGGCGCCTGTGCGGGCGTAGTGGTACTCGGCCTCCTGTATGTCCCTGCGGACGAGGCCGGTCGTGTTGCCCGTGATGGTGCCGTACTGTATCGGCGAGAGCTTGACGTAGATGGCAGGGCGGAACTCCGGGTGAGTCGCCTCCCACCTGAGCTCTGTGTCTATCCAGACCGTCGTCTTGTCGGGATCCTTGTCCCACCTGACGTCGGGCGTGCCGAACAGCCTCTCCTCGGGAGTGCCTCCCCAGAACTGCTGCACGAGCTCCGTGAAGATCCCGTACAGCACCGTAGGCGTCTTGCGCAGCTGGCAGATCAGCTCGTTCCCCGCAAGCGCGTGGAACGGCTGTATCTCCCTGTCTGGGACGTCGTTCAGCATGTCAGGCCACCTCCCGCTTCACGAGGTCGTAGCACTGGTCCGTCGTCGCGGCCTCGCTCACCGAGAGCTGCTGCACGATCGGTATGCGGCGCATCTCGGCGGCGGACTCGACGGTCTGGACGTAGTACATCTTGCCGGTGCGCACGTCGCGGATCACGTCGTTCTTCTTGAGGCGGGGAGTGCCGACGGCCCGCACCGCAAGATGCACGTCGTCCTTCGTCCCGCCCACCTCGTCGTGCGACATGCCGTGCTGCCTCTGCGAGAAGCTGAACCACATGTCGAACGGCCCGTAGTGGCTCGGGTAGAAACCGGTACCGTGGCACTTGCGGCAGTGCGAGTTGCGCACCTGCTTGGTGATCGGGTCGAGGCAGTCGGGGCACTTCGTGCCGTACTCGGCCGAAATCCACACCTGGCCCCGCACTCCGGACATCATCCTGGCGTTGAGCTCCTCCTTGCGGAGGATCTCGCGGGCTATGAGGAACTCGCGGAGGGTCAAGTCGCCTATCGGCAGCACCGGCTCGGAGAAATGCTCCCGCCCGTCGCCGTCGACCAGCATGACCCGGTAATTGCGCGCCGCGGTCTTCCCGACCGGCTTGCGCACGTCAGCCCAGTAGTACGTGTCGGCCAGAGGCCCGGAGATGGACTCCCACGGGCCGTCAGGTGTGGGGGCCATCTGGACCGTGAACGTAAACGGTCCGGGCGCGGAGAACGAGTCGTTGAGACGCCATCGGAACACGAACCCCTGCCCGTGGTAGGGCAGGATCTCAAGCTCTGATATCGGGATGTCCTCGTACTCGAACGACATTGCCGCGCCTCAGTTGATGGTGCCCCAGCCCAGATCCACGTTCACCGAACGCTTCATGGTGGCAACCCACTGCTTGTACTCGTCCCATAGACGGCCCCCTGCGGAGTCGTACTGCTGGTACTTGTTCTGATCGTCGACCGACAGCCCGCCGGCGCTGTACTGCAGCTGGTTGCGGCGGTACGCGTGAGCGGCCATGAACAGGAGGTTCGCGGCCGTGCCCCTGAGCAGGGCGTACCTGTACGGGAACTTGTCGTAGTCGTACGCCCCCACGTACGGCGGAGTCTCGTTCCAGTAGTCCACCGCGTGCGTCATGGCCGCACGTATCTCCTCGGTGGTGAACTGATAGTCGTCAAGCAACAGGTTGGCGTCGGGATCGTTGTCCCGCAGCCACACCCTGACGTCCACGTCCGTCAGGTACCCGCCGTTGCCTGTCGGGCCGAGCGGCATCGCTACACGGCCTCCATCACTGACGCAAACCCGGCGTCGAACTCGTCCGGATGCGCCGTATGCTGCGCGAGACCCACGGACAGCTCGAGCAGGTCCCTGACCTGCTCGCCCTGCAGACCGGCGTCCTCGGCGACCTTGGCGAAGCCATCCATGAAGCAGTCAAGTATGTTCTCGTCGTTCATAGCGGTATACGCGTGTCTGTTACGGTAAAATGGCGGAGGGGGTGGGATTTGAACCCACGGTGCAACTGTCGTCGCACGGCGATTTAGCAAACCACTGCCTTAAGCCACTCGGCCACCCCTCCAGCAAACGGGGCCCGGCCCGTCAAGACCGAGCCCCGCTGCCTGGCTGGCGACGTCCTTAGAGGACCGCGCCAGGACCCCAGCCGGCCTTGCCGTCCCTCTGCGGGAACTTCAGGGTGGTGCCGGTGGGAACCGTCGAGGGCTTGCCCGTCTGGTTGAAGCGGGCGAGCGCGACGCCGGCGATGTTGCCGAGGCCGAAGCCGCCGGTCCAGTAGGACCACATCTCGAGGAAGTACGCCTCCTTCTTCATGAACATGGTCCAGTCGTCAAGGTAGTAGGCCTTGCCGAGGAACTCAGGCGCAGCGAAGAAGTACACGTAGTTGTCCGGAACGAGAGCGGACTTGATCGTGAAGAGGCACTTGACCCCCATGATCGTGTCCATCGTGAGGCCGTTCTTGAACATCTCCTGCGCAAGGTCGCCACCGACCTCGTCGCGCTTCAGCTTCAGGAGGTCCTGGGCCGTCACGTCATTCATGAGGCAGATGTAGTTGCGGAGGTTGAACTTGCCCTGCTTGTTGCCGCGAGGCATGAGCTTCTTGGCTTCCGCGAAGGTCTCGCGGTTGAGCGGGTCGTAGAAGTCAATCAACTGCTTCTTGCCGGTGACGATGTTGACACCGTTCGCGTCGCAGTTGAAGATGATCGAGTTGATCGTCTCGATGAACTTGCCGTCGATCGTCGCGAGGCCGTCCTTGATGGAGTTGTCGACGAGCACCTTGCGGATGTCCATACGGTACGTACGGAGCTCGTCGATGTCCTTCTGGAACTTCGGCGTGAGGACGCGGGTGAACGGAATCGCGAAGCGCGGCCCGGTGATGTACTCGCCGGTCGGCGCCGTCTCGAACGGCACCCACATCGCGCCGGGACCGTCGGGTTCGATCTCCTCGATGATCTGGAGGCGTTCGTCGAGCGTGCGGTCAAGCATGTCGTTGGTCGCCTTCTGGGGCGGGAGGATCTTGAACGCGAACGAGTCTTCGCGGATGTGGTTGCGGATGTAATCCGTAGCCGCGTCCTCCGCGACTTTCACGTTTCCGCGCTGGAGCTGCTCGAGGATACGGGCGTTCATCATCGCGGTACTGACATTCTGTGTGGACATGGTGGGTATCTCCTTTCCTTACTTGCCCTGGGGTTTGTTCGCCGGAGCGGGAGCCGCAGGCGCGGGAGCCGCAGGCGCGGCAGGCGCGGGGGCCGCAGGGGCCTTCACGTCGGAAGCCGCGGCGGTCGCGGGCTTGCCGACCTGGAGCGGCTTGACGTTGCCGTCGGCGCCGCCGGTCGCCGCGACGGGGATCCAGGCGGTCGAGAACTCGATCACCATGGCGTTGCCGCCGCTGATGCGGGCGCCGTCCTTGCTCGCGCCGAGGTCGTTGATCCAGCGGACAAACGGAACCGCGGTCACGTAGCCGACGATGTTCGTGGGATTCGACGCGTCATACGGCGCGAGCTTGCCATCGGCGATGGTGAGCGGCTGGCCGACATAGTACGAATCCTTCTGCGCCTTGTCGAACGCAGTCGTCTGGTACTCGGCCGGCTGCAGCAGGCTGATGCCGGTGATGCGGGGACCCTCGATCCCGTCCTGCGCGCCGAAATACGTAGGATTGGACTCGACGCCGTCCCTGTCGATGAACGCCAGGTTGTCGCCGGTCGCCTTCGTGTACTCCTTGTCGATACCATCCGCCTCCGGCGCCTGGCCGATGTTGCCGGCCATGCCGGCCTGGAAATCGTTGATTCCCATGAGGGCGATGTACGGAACGGCATTGGGCTTGGCGGCCTGCTCCGCGGTGTAGAGCGCGAAACGGGGAGTCTTGCGGGCGCCCGTCGCGTTGATGTACATGAACGAGCCACGCTCGATGTTGAGGTTGGCACCGGACTTCTCAACGGGCAGCGTCTTGTCGAGCTGACCGAGCGTGAGGTGCGCGCCTTTCAATGGACTGAACCACATAGGTCTGTCTCCTTGTTTGTTGTGTTAATCCGCTACTTGACCGTACTCCGGATGAAGCTCCGGGAACAGCCTCGCCTCCCACGGATCTACTGAGGAGGCGGATTTTATCCCGGCCGGAGCCCCGCTACCCAGCGAGTCGGCCGTGAAAGAACTTGCGAGCTTCTCGACGAAACCCCAGATGGAAGAGGGATCCTCCGCGACCTTCTGGACGAAGACGTCCACGGATTCGCGGGCGATGAGCCCCTGGTCGGCGAGGACCTTCGCCGCACCAGAGGCCCCCTTCACGAAGGTGTCGCGCTGAGCCTTGTATGCGTCCAGCTGCGGCTGTACGAGTTTGACGTAGTCCGCCGCTTTCTTCAATATCTCTTCGTGACTTGCCATGTCGCGCCCTCCTTACTTCGCAGCAGCCCTCGCCGCACGCGCCGCGTTGATAGCGGCGATGAGCTTGGACTCAGCCGTCTTCGGCTCGTCAGTCGGCGCGCCAGCCGCCGCGTCGGCAGCGGCAGGGGCCGCGGCCGCAGCAGCACCGGCGTCGGCGGCAGGTGCCGCAGCCGCGGCGCCCTCCTCCGGCGCGGGAACCCCCTCGAGCTCGCCGAGAACCTGCTGGACGTCCTGCGGCGTTAGCTCGCCGCTGGCGACGGCCTCCTGCAGCGCGGTCGCAATCTCCTCGGGGTTGACGTCGCCGGCTGCGCCGTCGCCGTCACCGTCGGCCCCGGCGCCTGCGTCGCCCCCGACGATCTCCTGGACGAGCTGGTCGGCCTCGTCCTCGGTGATCTCGCCGGACTGCACGAGCGTGTCGATGGCGTCAGCGACGTCGTCGGGGGAAATGTCGCCGACGCCGCCCTGGGGCACGGAATTGGGGTCAAGCTGCGAAGGGTCGACGGCAACCGTCTGGTCGATCGCCGCGTCTCCGGCGGCGGGCGCCGCGGCGGCCGCTGCGTCAGGCGCAGCCTGTGCGGCCTTCTCCCCGCCGGCATCGGCGGCTGCAGGGGCCGCGGCAGCACCGGCGTCCCCGGCGTCCCCGGCGTTCCCGGCACCGCCACCGTCAGCGAGAGCCTGTGCCAGCTCGACGACGACCTGGTCGGCCTCGTCCTCGGTGATCTCGCCTGACTCGACCATTGCGTCAAGCGTGTCCGCGATCTCCGCAATGCCGCCGTCATCGCCGCCGGCACCGCCGTCGTCGCCACCGCCCGCAGCCGCGAGGGCCTCGGCCGCCTCGGCGTCCTGGGCCTGCTTGAGGATGAGGTTGATGGCGTCCTGCCGGCCCGCGTTGAACTCGGCCTGCTTCTCCGCGAGATCGTTCTGCTCGCGCAGGAAATTGAGGGTCTTCTCGGCGGCCTCCGCGCCGGCGGCCTTTGCGAGCACGCTCTCGGCGAGCTTGGTGCCCTCCTCGGTCGCAAGCATCACGGCCGCGATCTTCGCGAGCACGTCGCTGGTGAGCTCCATGTCGAGCGCGCCTGCGGCCTTCGCTGGCTTGGCGTCCTTGCAGTCCTTGGCGTCCTTGGCAGCCTGCGCGGCCTTGGCCTTGCACTTCTCGCACTTGCCGCACGTGCATTCACCGGCGGCAGCTCCGGCGGCCTTCGCGGCCGCCGCGGTCTCGCCGGACGAACCCTCGCCGGTGGCCGGGACGGTCGCGTCAGTGGTGACCTCGGGCTTCTTGGTGGGCGGGATGACGTCCTTCGTCTGCTCCGGCTCCTTGCCCTTGTCGGTAATCAAGGCCTCGGCCGTGCCCGCGCCTGCCGCGGGCGGCGTGTCGGAAGCTGTCTTCTGCTCGGCGCCCTGCTGCTCGGCGGGCTTTGCGGCTGCCCCCTCGGCGGCTGCACCTGCGTCAGCGGCTGATCCCTTGGAGGCGGCCTCCTTGGCGGCGGCCTCCTTGGCGGCGTACCACGCGTCGACGCCGGTGATGATCTCCGCCGCAAGCGATTCGGCCGTCTTCGCGTCCGCGTCGGACGTGACCTCGGGCTTCTTGGTGGGCGTAAGCGCCGCCTCGCCGGCCAGGAGGTCGTTCGTGTGGGTGATCTTGCTGTCGTCGCCAGCTCCGGACGTATTGAGACCCGAGTTCGGGACCATCGTCTGGTCCTTGGTCTCCTTGTCGGGCTCCTTCGCCTCTGCCGGCGGCTTGCCGTCGTGCTCGGAACCGGGAATGCTCGACGGCGGTGTGCCGACGATTTCAGCCTTCTTGGTCTCCAGCGACTTGCGGAGGCCCCTGATGTAGTCTAGTGTAGGATGTGCCATCTTCATTTTCTCTTTTAGAGATCCTGCGCGGCAACCAGGGCCAGCAAAGCATCTCGGTTCGTATTTGACCCACCGACCTGTGCAGCCCCGTTGAGCGCCGCGGTCAAGGTCGAGACCTTGTACTCCGCGTACTTCAACGCAGTAGCCAGTATCGGCTTGTCGATAGTATTAAAACATAATTCACGCGCACCGTCAATATGTGCACCTGCAACTTTTTGAAAATCCCCAGCTCCGTCGATCATAGTGCTGGCGATCATGTCGCCGACGCTGTCGGTGTCCGTGAACGAAGCCTGCTTCACGCAGGCGTCGGCTGCGGCCACCTCGGAGAACCGCCGCGACGGCCGGGTGGTGAACCTGTCCACGTCGAAGTCGCTCGCCCCGGTGAAGTCGAAACGGCCGAGCCACGCGGCCTCCTTGATGGCCTGGGCCGCGAGCCGCCCGACCTCGGCGGCACGCGGGCCGACCTCGGCGTACTCGGCGCTCTTCGGGCCCATCGCGTAGCGGCAGAACGCGTCCGGGCCGAGAAACGTCCCGTTGTCGACCAGAAACGCCATGGCCTCCTTGATCGGCATCCTGCGGAGGGTGTCGATCGTGGCGTCGTCCACACGCGCCTCAGCGGCCTTGGCCACGGGGCCGAAGACCTTGCAGGTATCCGGGGAACGGGCGTAGTCGTCGTACTGGTCGGCGAGGGCTCGGACGGTCTGGTGCTTGTCGGCCGCAAGGCAGGCGTCGAGCCACGGAGGCTCCACCACGCCGGCCGCCTTGGCGAGCATCTCGCTCGTCATGGTCTCGCCGGACGCGACCTTCAGGCTGTACGCGATGCGGTCCGCCGGGCGAGGCACGAAGCTGATGTCGAAGAAGTCGGGCAGGACGTTGCGCATAAACGCCACCTTGCCGTTCTCGGCCACCTTGCCGAGCCCGTTCCGGATGTGGTCGCACATGTTCGGGTCAGCGTTGTTCTTGCGGTGCGCGCCGCAGACCGAGCACTCGTCCCACGGGACGCGGCAGGCCATGCTGAAGCTGCACTCGCCGGTCTTCTCCAGCGTGTCGAGCCCGGCCTTGGCCTTGTCCTTGTCGGCCCAGATGAACAGCTCGACGCGGCCCATCTTGTCGTTGTACGCCGACGCCTTGACCGTGCCGAGGATCTCGTCCTTCTCCGCGTCGTTGTGGTGGCGCCAGAACACGTGGCCGTGCTTCACGAACGTGTCGTGGTACTTGACGCACGCCTCCTTGGGGAACGAGTCGGAGTTGCGGTTCGGGCCGTAGGTCTCCTCGTCGCCGAGGGCCGTGAGGTGGATGCCGACGTACTTGTCGTCCGTCGGCTTGAGGCTGTCGTAGCTCTGGCCGAAGATGGTCTCGGCCTCCTTGGACATCGCCGGCGAGTTGAACTCGGCGAACTTCGCGCCGATCTCCGGCACGTCGGCGAACTGCGACGACTCTATGAGCTTTACCATGTCCGTCTCCTCTACTGCTTCTTGTAGTTTGGCTGCGTGCTGGGGCCGAGCAGCTTGTGGAGCAGCATCGCGCCGCCTGCGCCGAGAAGCCCGTACTTGCCGGCGCGGAGCCCCATCCTGACGCCGGGCCCGACCTTGGGGAATATCCCCAGAAGATTCCCGGCGTGGTAGTGGCGTGCGCTGGTCCAGTTCTTGAGCCATCCCCTCGGATGCAGGATGGCGTCAAGCATGCCAGAACGCGGCATTCCGTTGCCATGCGCACCTACCTGCTGGATAAGGTCCGCGAACGAGGTGTACCCCCGCGTCATCTTCTTGCGGAGATCACCGAGCAGCTTCAGCTCGGCTTTCGCCATCTCGGCGTCAACACCGCGCAACGACCTTACCCTGCGCCGGAGTGAATCCAGGATCCGGTTTGCACGCCTCGTGCCATCTTCGGTGGCGTCGTACATGGCCAGCCTGTTTTTCAGCGCATTGCGGATCTCCGCAGAAGCGCCGGAACGGACGGCCTCGTCGTAGAGCCTCCTCGCATCCCTCGCTGCATCCGTGCGTTTGCTGACTGCAAGCCCCCCGAGACGCTGCGTCTCGTCGCGCAGCGTCTTCACCAGTCCGACCCCCGTCGCGCCGACGCCGACGCCTGCGCCGATACCGGCGGCACGCCCGTAGTTGGAGCTGAGCTTGTCGTTGTCCGGAGCCAGGCTGCCGGAGTCGCGGAACATCGCAAGGCCCTTGGGGACGGCATACCCGGCCACTCCTCCGAGCAGCGCGCCGGTGAGCGCGTCGCCGACCGGCGCGAGCTTGCTCTCCTCGGGATCCCGCTCGCCGAGCAGGCTGGAGCCGCCCAGCACGAGCCCGCCAAGCGCGGACCCGATGATCGCGTTGCGCGCGTCCGACCTGGACATCATCTTGCTCCAGTCGACGGACGACACCATGTCCTTGAGTGAATTGGCCATCAGTCCTCCTTCCTGCCCGCCGCGGGCGTCTTGGGGTCATACGCCTGGTGGCGCGCCTTGTCCACATCCGCCAGCGTCTTGGCGTCGTACGGGGACAGGGCCACCGACTGCACCACGCTGCGGAGCATGCTGCGGAGCACCTCCTTGTTGAGCGTGGTGTCAGGCGAAATCTGGTTCACGGACCGGAACGCCGCTATCACGGCGCTCGGGTCCTCCTGCGACAGCACCTTGTCGCGCACGAGCAGGTCCTGGAGGATGAGCTGTCGGCGGAGGTTGTTGACGCCCTCTGTCGCCTTCTCGATACGGCGCGCGGAGCCGTTGTCATGGTAGCCCTTCGCAGTGTCGGCCAGGTATGCCAGAAAGGAGGTAGTCATGCCACCACCGGAACCGGAGCCGCCTCCCCCTTTGCCGGGGGCCTGCTGGCGCTGGACCGGCGTCGCCGTGCGGCGCTGGTACTCGCCGAGGACGCGCTGCTTCAGCAGAAGGCGCTCGAGGGCGTCCTTGTCGTCCGGAAGAGTCTCCGGGAGCGACGCGTCCGGTACAGACTGGGCCTGCTTGCGCATCTCCCCCGCGTAGGCCTCCAGGGCCGCGGCCTCGGCCGCGAAATCGGCAGCCTCCTTGATGGCCGCGACGACGTCCCCGAGGTCGCTGACGTCCACCACGTGCATGGCGGCGTACTTGTCCAGCAACGATACGTCGGGATCCGAGGCGACCGGCAGGAACTCCGCGACCTTCTCGACGCCCGGCGCGTACCGGTCGTCCAGCGCGTAGGCCGCCACGAGGCGGGCCACGCGGTCGTGCACGTTGTCGATGCTCACGTTGCGCGAGATGGCCATCGCGATCTTCTCGGCGAGCTCGTCGGCCATGGAATACGCCGCGCGGGCCTCCTCCTCGGCAGTCTTGACGCACTCGCGGACGGTCTCCGCCGCGCGGACAGCGAGCCAGTCCTTGGCCTCCTCGGAGAGCGGGGCGTCAGTCACGACGAACTCGGCCATCTTGACCTCTGGGACGACGTAGTCGACCTCGTCCTGCTGGTAGCAGCCGTAGTCGTACTTGTCGTACTCCGCGGCCTTCTCGGCGGCCGCAGGGGCGGTGAGCCGGCCGTGCACCGTCTCCTTGTCGGCGAGCGAGCACGGGCTGGTCCTGTCGGAGGCCGCCTTGTAGTGGCAGATGACGCGGGCCGTGTTGAACGTCTCGACGAGGCGATCCGCCTGGTCCTCGTTGAACCCCGCCTCGTTCGCGGCCTTGACGACCGCCGCGTTCGGGTCGCCCGTGTCCTGGAAATAGGACACGGCGCTCGTAAGCGCGTCCTTCAGCTGTGTCTTGAATGAACTCATTACTGTACCTCCAGTTCCTTCTCGTCCTTGAAATGCCTCGCGATGGCGGCGTCGAGCTCGGCCGCGCCGGCCTCGATGCCGTTGTCCACTATCTCCGTGTCGGAAATCGTCTTCTGTGCGGCCAGCTTCGCGCGGATCGCCGCCGTGACGGCCGGCACCGAGTCGACCACCGCCGCCGCGCCGATGATCGTCGGGCGCGTGTTCGCGAGCAGCGCCATGAGCGTCTTGGCCGTGTCGAACACCTGGCCCGTGCCGGACATCGAGTCGTGCAGCATCTTAGCCTGACCCGTGAACGCGCTCAGCAGCTTGGCGAGGCTCTCGTGCCCCACGCGGTCGCTGAATATGTGCATGAACAGCCGCGACTGCGCGACGCGCCACATCTCGTTGAGCATGTACTCGCCCGACCGCGCCGTGAGCCCCGAGGCGTCTCCCCATAGCCACATGGTGACTAGCGTGTCGTAGCCCATGAGGGCGCCGACCATCTTCCACAGACGCTCCGGCGGGGTGTTGTTGCCGAACTGCCCCTCCGGAAGGGCGAAGTACTGCCGCAGCTGGCACGACCGGCTGAGACGGCCCTTCGGGTCGCGGATGTTGAAGTAGAGCTTCTCGTACGCCTCGAACACGTCGTCCTGGACGTTGCCGCCGCCGATGTCCTCGGATATTACGCTGTAGTCCACGGGGGTGAGCAGCAGCGGCTCGATGCGCATCTTGACGTCCGCTACGCTGCTGCCCTGGTACCAGGTCGACGCGAGGCGGAACACGTTGTGGCGCTTCGAGAGCGCACGGCCGGCCCTGACGTGCTGCAGGTAGTCGATCTGCCCCTTCACCCACGGATCCTGCAGGTACTCGCGGTACATGGGGTCGACCTTCGCGCGCGGGTAGTCCACGGCTGCGGTGGCGATGGCGTTGCGCCAGTCCGGGTCGAACTGAACCGGATTGTCTATTGGCGTCACTATGCTCTCGCTGCCGTAGTCCACTGCGTCCTCCGTAATCGGCTATTCCTGCGGCTGGGCCTGGTAGTCAGACGGCTGGCCTCCCCTGATGGCCCTGTCCACGGCGTATATGCCGCCGGCCATGACGCCACCGGTGCCGACGCGGGCGCCCATCGACTTCCAGAACTCGCGGGTCCGCTCAGCGTCGACCCCCTTGAGTCGTCGGCTGAAGTGCGAGACATCAGCGCGGGTAGGCAGCGACGGGACAGCCGCCAGCTGCCGCCTGACGGACTCTGCGCGGGCGTTCAGCCGGTTGACGCGGTCCATCACGCCAGTCCCGCCCTCGATCACGCCCTCCAGCTCCCTGTCGCGCAGCTTTGTGATCGCCTCGAGACGCGACGTCAACTTCGGAATGGCCGACCTGTCCGGGTGCAGCCTGTTCCAGAGGTTCGAGTACTCCCCGCTGAGCCGGTCGAAGCGCGATCCAGTCAGCAGCTCGTTGTACCTGCCGGCGAAACCCCTTGCACGAGACAGGGCACGCCCCATCCAAGCAGGGAGAGCCTGCTTGTACAGGGCCGCTGGGTCTACCCCGAGGGCCTCGGCCGCCTTGCAGAAGCCGGCGGCGTATGCCTCGTCTCGCGTCATCGTGCTACTCCAAGCTCAACTTGTGCACCCGCTACTGCCTCTGCCCCTGCGCCTGGTCAATCGCCTTGTTGATCATGCGACGTCTCCCGAAGTGTGCGCCAGCCAGGAGAGCACCCAGTATCGGGGAAGCTACAAGTCCTAATTTACCGGCCAGGGAACCGGTGTGCGCAAGACGTCCAACCGCCTTTGCGACACCAGGGTGCCGCGCTGAGAACGTAGGGGCGAGTTTCCGGACATGGCGTATCCAATGTTTCGCCTTCTCGTTCCCTGCACCCATATTGTCCATTGCCGTAAACACTACCGGCACCCCGAGCGTTCCCGCCGTCGCAGAGCCCAATATGCCGGCCCAGTTACCGACGTTGCTCGTGCGGTACTTCTCGATGTCGATCCCACGGTCCTTCTTCGCCTTGAGCTCCTGTACAAGCCGCTCCTGCGGGGTGTAGTCCGGGAGATTTGCGCTCACCCAGTCAGACACCCCGTCCGCCACCTTGGCCAGCGCCCCGGGGTCGACCCCCATGGCCTCGGCGGCCTTGCAGAAGCCGGCGGCGAACGCCTGCTCCTCCGGAGTGGGCTGGGCCTCAGCGGCCTTGGCCGCCCCCTGGGCCTTGCCGAGCAGGCCCGCGATGAGGTTCCTGGCCGTGCCGACTCCGTTGCGCAGGCCCTGCTGCCAGCGCGGGTCGGTCATGAGCTTGTACCCGCCGTAGCCAAGAGCCGCGCCAAGCGTGCCCTTGCCAATGCGCTTGAGCATCGACTGGTCGTCATCCGTGACGGCAGAGCCGCCTAGTGCGCCGCCTCCGGCCATCGCGAGCGCCCCGGCAATCTGCGCAGGGTCAATCGCGGCCTTGACAAGCACGGCCCTGCGTGCCTGCGAACGAATTGCTGCTGTCTTGTTCATTACTGTTCTCCTTACTGGTCTGCGTCTATTGTCTTGCGGCGCAACGTAAGCGCCAAATTGCCGAACTGCTTGAACACGCTGCGGAGCGTGTCCTCGAGCTCCGTCGTCTCGGACGTGCCGTAGCGCTCGCCGAAGTCCTCGTTCTTCCAGTAGTACAGGAAGAGGACCCGGCCGAGCCGGTCCACCGCCTGCATGAACGACGGGATGTAGGAGTCGATCAGCGAGCCGGTGTCGTAAACCTTCGCGAGACCGCCGATCGACGAGTAGTCGAACACGTGGCGCTGCCCGAGCTGCCCGGCCTGCGCCGCAAGGTCCATCGCCTCCTGGTCGATCGGGGCCTCCCCGGCGTTGCCGCCCGGGCCGCCGCTCACGTCCGCGCCGCCGTAGCCCTGCTGGGTCTCGCCCTCGCCGCCGATGTTCTCGCCCAGCGGGTTGCCGTGGGGGACCGGCGGGGCGCCGTACAGGGGCGCGGTGACCTGCTGCTCGTACGGGCCGTACACGGGCGTGCCGGTGTACGGATCCACGCCCGGAGCCTCTGGCGGCGGAACCGGCATCTGAGCGCCGACGAACTGCGCGGCCTTGCCGAGATGGATGTGCGTGTGCACCTCCCTGTCCTCAGCCGCCTTCGCGAGCAGGCTCTCTGTGTCGTCCACGGACAGGCCGAGCCCGCCGGTGAGGGACATGCACGCCTGCTTGTAGTTGTACGGGCGGCTGAGTCCGAAGCCGTCGATGCGGACGTAGAACTCAGGACCGTCCTTCAGGACCGTGAGGCCGTGGAACGCCGCCTTCTCCATGCCGAACTTGAGCGACGTGATGTCGCCGAGCGACAGGGACGGGGGCTGCTCCTCCTTGTGCTTGTCGCGAACGTCCCACGGGGCTTCGAGCACGATAGCCCTGTAGTTTGACGGGACGAGGATGCGGTCCCCGGCCTTCACGGCCTTTCCGGTGCTCTTGGTGAGGGTGAGACCATGGCAAGGGCTATAAGACCGCTCCGGGCGAAGACGTCCGCTGCGGTCGCGGTAGGGGTCGCCCTTGTAAATGTCGAACTCGCCGTTGCGCGCCCCGTACGAACCGCACGGGCTGCACGCCTCGTCGCAGCAACAGCCGCCGCCCAGGTAGCCGTCGACCTTGTCGTTCTCGCCGGGGGTGTACTGCACACCGTCGACCCTGAAGCCTACGATGCAGTGCCTTCCGCTCTTGTCCACGAGCGCGTACGTATACCCCTCGGCCATCTGCGACAGCGGGATGCCCGTGTCGTAGAGCCCGTCCGCCTCCGCGAGGCGCTGGCCCTTGACGTACAGCGTGTCGCAGCCGGTGATCCCGCGCATCTTCAGCGTACCTTCCGGATCCGTGACGACTACGGTGCGGCCGGGGCCTTCCTGGGTCGGGATCGTCTGGAGCACCCACGCGGGCTGCGTGGTGCCGTCGGCCGTGAGCACGTCGTACTTGCCGACGCCGTCCGGGGGCGAGAACGTGGCGGCGTGGTCGTACTCGTACGTGCGGGACAGGGACTGCGGGTCGCGCTTGTCGTCGATGAAGAAGCCGTTGCAGAGCAGGCGCTGGCGGTCGGCGACCGACGTGTCGCCGCTCGCGTCGTCCACGATGCGGAGCTTGGGCTCCTCCGCCTTCTTGCACCCGTTCGCCGTCTCCCTGAACTGGCGGACGTAGAGCGTCTCGACGTTTGGGTAGACGGTAAGCGCCGCGTTCGCGAACTTGACGTTCGTGCAGAGCGCGTCGAACAGGGACGAGACCGCCTTTGGCCCGCCCCGCTCCGACAGCCAGCGCACCAGGTCGCCCGACTCGGCCTTCTTCGAGAGCTCCTTGCCGTTCAGCGCGCCGACGAAACCGGCGAACGCCTCCTGCATGTCCTTGTCGGACTTGAGCTTCTCGACCGTGGTGCGGCACATGGCGTCCCACGCGGCCTTGAACAGCGACTTGCCCTCCTCGAACTCGTCGTAGCCCTCCGCGTCGCGCGCGGCCGCGGTCTTGGAGCCGTACGCCGCCCCGATGCTCGGGCGGCGGACGAAGTCGAAATTCGGGTTCTCGAAGTCCGGGCGCACCCTCTTCGCGTCAGCCGAGTCGCCGAGCTCGATCGAGTCGCGCTGGATGACGTTGTCGACCCACTCCTCGGTAAGCGGGAAGAACATGTTGGTCTTCTTTGAGAAGATCATGTCGACTCCGCGCACCTGGTTCGCGATGAAGAAAGCCGGTATGTAGTAGAAGTCGTCGCCGACCTTGAAGCCGAACACGCCGATAGCCTTGCTGCCGTCCGGCTCGTGCTCCACCACCTCGAAGCCGAGGACGTAGCGCATCAGCTGCGCCGCCCTGTCGGCCACGAACATGTAGGCGAGCTTGGAGAAGTCCTGCTCGAGCTGCTCCTCCTGCACGTCCATCTGCGCTACTTTTGAAAGCTGGCCCACTGCTCCAGGCATGGCCGCCCTGAGGTCTTCGTAACTCATTGTCCAATCCTCCTGTACCCGGGGATGTTATCGTCTGAAAGCGGTTTCGGCGTAAAGTACTTGTCCGCGATCGCGCGCAGCCCGGCGCCGATCGCGCCGCGGATGCCGTACACCGGCGTGGCCACGGAATTGCCGGGCTGGGCCTGGACGGCGCGGATCTGGTCCTTGATGTACTGCTGCTGCATGACGTTGTACGAGAAATCCGCGCCGACGCGGTTGAGCAGGTCGTCAAGAGTAGGCTGGGGGGCGGACGGGCCGCCGAAGAACCCACCCGCCTCCTTCACCGTGCTGCGTAGCTCTGCGATCATGCTCATGGTCATATCATCTTGTTGGAGTAGCCTACCTGGTAGAACATTTTCTTGTTCGAGCCGAACGAGTCGGGGAGCCCCTTGCCATAGTTCGGCGTGGTCGACGGACCCGGCGGCTTGATCTTCGCCCCCTCGTACTTGGGGTTGTACGCCCCTCCCCGGATCGCGGCGCTGCCGGCGCGCGACTTGTACTGGTCGGCGTAGTCGTCGGTGAGCCCCGCGTGGACGCGGTTGACCTCGCTCATGTACTGCTTGGCGTCGTTCACCCTGAAGTCTGCGTCCCGCACGAACCCCTCCTGGAGGGCCCCCGCGACCTCGGGCGCAGTGGTCATGTTCTCGGAGACGTAGTTGTCGAGCCTCTGGTTCTCCATGTCCCGCAGCTCGCGGTCGTACGCCGCTGCGTCAGGTACGTTGCTGCCGCCGAAGAAACGGCGTATGCCGCTCGTCCACTTACCGAACCGGTTGCTGATCCAGTTCCCCCAGCCCGCGTTCGGGCTAAAGGCCCGCGAATACCAGTTGCGGGAGCTGAGCGCAAGTTCACGCGCCTTCTCGGGGGTCATCTGGGCATAGGGGTTCTTCTCACGCCACTCCCTGTAGTTGTCGTGCATGTTCTGCGCGGCGGAGTCCCAGAAGAGACCGGCCTCCTTCGTCAGGACGCTGGCGACCCCGTCCGCATAGGCCGGGGACACCGCACCGGATTTCACGAGCGCGTCGAGCGCGCCCAGGATGTAGGCCGGGGTGCACATGGTTACGACCCCGCTATCACGGCCGGCGCCGCCTGCTGCGCCTTGCCCTGCAGGACGGCGATGAGCGTGTCGAGCTTGGCGCTGATGTCGGCCTGGGGCTGCTGGGCCTGCTGCTGCGCCGGCGCGCCGTTCGCGCCGAACGCCGCCATCATCTGCTTGATGAACTTGGTGAACTCGTCGGCCGTCATGTTGATCATGCCGGTCTGCGGCGCGCCTCCCGCCATCGACGGATCAACTGGCGGCATGCCGGCCATCGGGTCGCCGCCCGGGGGCATCCCGCCCATCATGGACGGGTCCACGCCGGGGGGCATCCCGCCGGCCCCCGGATCGCCGCCGGGGGGCATCCCGCCAGCCCCGGGGTCCATTCCAGGAGGCGGCATGCCACCTGCACCCGGGTCGCCGCCAGGCGGCGGAGGGCCGCCCGCGCCGGGATCGCCCGGAACGAAAGCGCGCTTCACAAGCACGGCGCGGACTGCGTCCGCCATAGATCGTCTGGTCATACCTAATTCTCCTTTAGCGGTTAATATGATACTGCATCATCTGGAAAAAGTCAATGCGTCCCCGGCATTTTTCGACGCGGCCGCGATCACGTCAGCGAACGGCCTCGGCGGCATCAGGCCGAGCCTGACGCAGACTGCGCCCCAGTCCTTGTCGTCCGGCGTACTCAGGCCCCACGAGTCGCCGGCCAGCCGGTAGAGTATGATCATCGGCGCGCCGGACACGCTGCGCACGACGACCATCTGCGCGTCCGGGTCGTCGCACAGCGGCGGACGCATGACGTCCTTCCCGTACACCGTCACCCTGCCGTCCACGCGCCGCCTCCCTCCACCATGCGCTCGCGGACGAGCAGGCGCACCAGCTCGCAGTACTCGTCGTACGTGGGGCTGTAGCTCCCGTCCACGATCTCGGGCAGCCTGCCCCACAGGCCCTCGCGTCCGCGCACCAGCCTGCGGACGTACTCCAGGTAGGCGTCGTACGTCGGCCCGCGGCCGCCGCCGGAGATGTCGCGTAGGCCGTCCCAGCCAATTCCGGCTATCCGCAGCAGCAGACACACCCGGTCCACGTACTCGTCGACCGTCGGGTCGTAACTCCCGTCGACTATGGCCGGCAGCTTCGACCGCAGCGCGTCGTCGTGGACGACGAACCACGACAGGCGGCACACGGCCGCGTCGACCTCCTCGGCCGTCGGGTCGTAACCGCACTCCCCGTAAACGGCCTCGGCCACGCCGCCGAAACCCAGCATGGCCCGAGACACCGCGTCGACGGCGGCAACCAGCTGCTCGTGCGTAAGCCGGCTGTACGGCTGCGCCGCCAGATCCACCTCGGGAGTCAGGGACAGCGGAGCGCCCTTAGTCTGGTCGTTGCGGTACGGGATGTCGTTTATGGAGCCGGTCGGCTCGTACTCTATCTGGAAATTCCCAGTCAACTGGGTCTCCCGGACGATGCCGTCGTCCACGACAACGGAAAACGAGTACGCCCCGCGGCGAAGCACGTTCATCACGGTGCGCGGAACGGTGATGTGAACCAGTCCGGGACGGTGCTCGTCCGGGACGATCCATCCGCCATCGGCCGACCCCGACCATAGCACCGGGCTGAAACGGTTCTCGGCCACGGCCACATATATCTTGACGCGGTCAAGGTCATCCTTCTTCACCGGCTCGCCGGTGGACGGGACGCGCACAGTAGTGGTGAAGGCCAGCGTGTCGCCGCTGACGCACTTTATGAGCCTGCGGCCGCCACACGGTATGTTCACCCCGTGCGGCCTGTCGTCGGCTATGCGCCTCTTTCCGTGGTTGTACAGGTGCATTCTCGTCACTCCCATTTGTCAGCGCCGGGCAGCATCGGCTGCCGCACCGACGGCGAAACCGCCTCTGCCCGCATGGCGGAAACCGTGTCAACGAGCTTGTCGACCATGTCGTCCGTGACGGCGTCCGCCACCAGGTCCGCAATCAGCTTGTCCTTGTCGGCGGGCAACTCCGTCTCGTTCCACCGGTCGACGAAGTCCGCTATCCGGCGCAGCCACGCCGTAGTGGCGGAGATCGACTCCCACGTCCCGCGGACAATGCAGTACCCCATCAGCCACGACAACGCTGCGGCTATGATCTTCCGCACGCGCCCCGGCGTGATTATCTTCGACAAAAGCCATCTCTTCAGACTCTGCATACAGCTCCTCCGCCTACGGTCACCGTCCCATGAACTTGACGACCACGTTCACCCCCATGGCTACAAGCACGCCAATAAGTATAACCTTCGCCGTCCACAGCAGGATCGTCCGGAGAGTGGTGCCCCACTTCTCCTTCTCCTCTATGATGCGCTTGTCGAAGTTGTTCATCCTGGCTCCGAAGTCATGCCCGAGGTTGACGACCGCCTCGTTCAGCACCCTGAACCCGTACTGCGTCTCCGATCTCATGTTCGCGACATCCTGCTCGACCTTGGTCAACCGCGTGTCCAGCGTTGACGTGGCGGCCTTGACCGCCGCGAGCTCCTCGCGCAGGACGCACCCTTCCTTTGACGCCGCCATGCACATGGCCGCCCACCTCCGATCAGTCTCCGAACGACGCAGGGAAATTGGTAACCGTGCCGCCAAGAGCCTCTACGACTGCCTTGAGGGCCTTAGCCCTATCGGCCTCCGTGCCGAAATTAAAATACTTACCGGCAAGCGGCTTGACCGGCTTGCGCGAAGAGTCGATCAACCCCATATTCTCCAGATCCTCACGACGGATGACGCTGTTGTACGCATAGTCATTGAATGCCCACGTGACACCCCAGGAGCTAACCTCGATGCCACCGGACCCCGAGGTAACCACTGAGCCGTCGGTAAAGCGGATCCCGCCGTTATAGCCGACGGACAGCTCGCCATCGAGGACGGCACCGGTGAAATCCGCGCTATCTGCCGTCACCGTACAGCCTGCTGGAAGCCCGAGCGCGGAAACCAGCTTCTCAGCCTCGGCGAAAGTCCGTCCCACAAACGTAATGTTCGCGAGGCCGGCACACCCCTGAAGTGCGTCTCTGTCGATATAGCGCACGCTAGGCGATATTGTCAGGCTGGTAAGGCCGCGGCACTGCCCGAACGCGTTAGCGTCGATGCGGGTCACGCCGTACGGAACCGTCACGTCGGTAAGACTAGTACAGCCGTAAAACGTGTAACTCTTAATACTCTGCATATTGGATGGCAGGGTTACCGCGCTCAGACTGGTGCAGCCCTGGAATACAGCGCCGCCAACGCCACCCACGCTGTCTGGCAGCACCACCTCACGCAAACTCGTACAGTTATAAAACACAGAGTTTCTAACACGCGTTACGCTAGCTGGTATCACCACGTTAGTGAGACTGGTGCATCCGGAAAACGACTGGGAGGCAAGCTCGGATATACCAAGCGGCAGCACCATGCTCTCGAGACCAGTGCAACCCCTGAACGCCCCTGCCCCGATAGCGGACACACTGGTGGGGATCACCACGTTAGTGAGGCCGGTGTAATCCCTGAACGCCCCGCTGCCGATGCTCGTCACACCGGTGCCGATTCGCACAGACACCACGTTGTCGAAATTAGTAATCATGCCAGCTGTCAGCTCGCCCTCTATGTTGAAAGAGGCGGCCGTCCTGCCCGCATACACTACGACGGTCTTCCGGGCAGCGGCCTTCTCAAGCGCCCACGCGCGGGCATTGGCATTCGACGCCGCAATGAAGTTATTCGTGGCGTAGAGCCGTAAACTGTCAACCCACTCAAACAACGCAGCTATATTCGCGTCAAGCGCATCAGCGATGTTCCTAGTATCACCAGCCAACGCCTCTACGCGCTTAACCACACCCGCATGCCGCGGCCCCAGGACAGACTGATCGTACGCCCCGATCAGGTCGTTAACGGCATTGGTGTCGACGCCGCCGGAACCGCCGGAACTGCCTTCGCGCGGCTGTATGACCGTGCGGTCGTACTCCGCCACCACCTCGCGCACCGCGTTGGTGTCTAGCCCGCCTCCGGTACCGCCCTTGACGTCGACCACGACCAGGTCGTCGCGGTGAAGCGAGCCGAGACGGGCCTTGACTACCCCGTCGGCATCAAGGCGGCTACTGGCGCAGCTGGCCGTTAACGCCAGCACGATCGCCGTGACAACTCTTTTGTGCAGCATGTTTTTCATGTCGATAAGTCCTCGCTGTCTGTATTGTACCATGATTCGCCAAAATACACAAGATGGTACCGCCTTACTGGCTTAAGATGCTCACGGGGTCGTTCGCGCCGATCTCGCCGCGCCTGTACGCCCGAATCGCATCGCGCGCGGTCACGAACACACGCGGCCTGGCCTTCGACTGCGGAGCCGTCAGCCTGGCGAGACCGAGGGTCATCTCCATCATGGGGACGTACCGCGGCGACCGCAGGTCGGTGGTGGAGAACAGGTTCTTGCTCGGAAGCATCTTCTCGATCGCCTCGGCGACGGCCTTGTCGCTGGACGGGACGTGGAAGTTCATCGTGTCCCCGTCGTGATCGGCGGTAAAAGCCTTCTCGACGACCGGGTTCATCCGCATGGTGTTGCCCTCGACGAGCGACGGCCAGAACGCCATGAGGTTGAACTTGTGCCACGTCGGCGCGCGGTCGAGGATGACCGGCCTGCGGCCCATCTCCTCGAGCAGCAGGTCCTTGGCCACCGGCTCGCGCTTCTCGATCAGCTCGGCCGCGCGCTCCTCGGAGTACCCGCGCCTGCGAAGCCCGCGGATGACGTAGTCCTTGTAGAGCGTCCACGCCTCGTTCTCCGGGATGCCGCACTGGTCCATGTCGTAGTTCGGCTCGGGGCTGATGACCGCGCGGCCGACCGAGTCGACAGCCTTGGATATGACCTTCGACTGGAACAGCCCGAGCTTCGGACTTGTCCCTATTACCTGGCGGATGGCGCCCTTGAGCCGCTTCGCCTGGCCCTCGGGGCTGATCGGGTCGCCAAGCCCGTATGCAGCCTTGACAGCGTTGTACACGTTCAGCCGCTCCTCCGTGAGCCCGCTGTCCGGTACGTCCTTCTTCAGCTGCGAGAACGCGTCGGCAGATTCGATCACGTCGCGGTACAGCTCGTTGATGTCGCTCACGAGGGCCGTGTCGCCCACCTTGGCGATCGGGCGGAACATCGGCGGAATGACCGGGATCTTGGTGATCATCCAGTCCTTCGGCTCGACGCCCTGCTTCTTGCACCCGGCCAGGTAGCCGAGCACCTTCACGGCGTTGTCGCGGGCGGACCCGCGGGACTTGCGGACTATGTCGCGCTGGCGGCGTATCTCCGCGTCGACGTCGATCGCGCCGAGCGCGGCCTGGAGCGCCTTGCCGCCTGTCATGCCGTTCAGCTGCTCCTCGCCGGATATGACGGCCTGGAGCTTCTTGCCCGTGAGCCCGAGCAGCCTGCGGACGGGCTCCTCCATTACCGGATTCGGCACAGGCTCCGGAAGGGCTATCGCGGCCCACCGGCTGCGGTTTCCGTTGCCGCCGGTGAGGTACGGGTCGAACAGGCCGCCCTTGATCTCCTTCAGCTCGTCGTTGAGCATCCTGGAGTTCTGGATCACGCGGCCGCCGGTCAGCTTGTCGGTATCGGCGTCGGTCATCGGGAGGATGTCGGTCGCGCGCTGCCCCTCGACTACGTTGATCCCGCCGGCGCGGAGGAGGTTCATGGCCTTCTGGTACACGAACGGGACCTGCGGCATCGGAAGCGGACCTCCGCTCCTGACGGCCTTCCAGTACTCCTCGTTCTTCGTGCCGCGGATCGTCTGGACGTCCTTCATCACCTCGGTCGCGCCGTGCGCGATCAGGGCGTAGGTGTCGAGACCGGAGTTAGAAACAAGGCAGTCCGAGGCGCAATACTTGTGCGACCCGGCTACCGTTATGTCGTAGAGGCATATCTCGTCGTCCGGGCCGTGCTTGGGATCCTTGTACGGCTCCACCCGCGTAACAAGCACTGGAACGCTTCCCAGCGTATACGCCGTGTCCACGCCGACATACTCGTGCGGCATAGCGGCCACCTCCTTCACCAGCCACTTCTTGGAAGGAGGTATGTCCCCTGGACGCATGTATCTGGCCACTAGGCGAACCATGGCCCTGCACGCATCAGCGGACAAGCCGAGATAGGAGTAGTGACGAATCTCGCCGTTAACGCGCTTATGCAGATCCCGAACCGAGACCGGTGCGCCGAGCCTGCCCTGCAGCCAGGATGCAAGGCGCTCGTTCTCGGCATGGGTGAATCCCTGCGTGGATATCGTGCCTGACGGACTGCCGGTAGGGACGCCGTTCTTAACGTGCCCAACGATGCACCCGTCGTCCACGAACCACGCCACTATGCCGACGTCGCCTATGCGGCTGAGGTCGACACGGTCTAGGTTCTTGCGTCCGAAGCTGCCGTCCGGCTGCCTGTAGAACATGTCCCTGAGGGGAATGACTATGTCGTGCCTGTGCAGCTCGTAGTACGAGACGCGTACGCCCTCTCCCGACCCGTACCCGGAACGGCTCTTGCCCTGCGTGCTGCTCCGGCTGGACACGAGTGCACCGAGCGAACGCACCTTCCAGCTGACATACATGTCCTGGTGGTGGCTGTGCTGCTCGTTGAAGTACGCCATGTTGGCGGTCTTCCCGCCGCGCACCTTCCACAGCCCGCCGTGCACGTTGCATATTGCCCCGTCCCCGAGCATCGACCCCATGAGCAGGGACATCTGGTCATGCGTGGGTACATACCCGTAGCTGGTCAGCCAGTCGCCGGGGCGGACATCTCCGGCCAGTATCTCGCCGCGGTCCGGCGAGTACAGATGGTGCTGCCGGGTCACGTGCATCGTCTTCCCGGTGTACACCACGCGCTTCCTGGCGCAGTTGTCGCTGCCCGGAAGCCCGTCCACCGAAATGCTCAGCACCTCCGATACCTTCCCCTTCCGGCAGAACCAGTTGGTCACGAGCGAATAACCCCAGCTGCCGTCGGCGAACCGGGTCCAAACGTACTCAGGGATGCGCTTCTCCACTATATGGCCTATCGACTCCTCGCCGTGAAGGACGCGGATAGGCTGAGACGCGATGAAGCACATGCGCTTGGCACCGGTCTTGCCGCCCTTGGCCGGCTGCAGGTCGGCGGTGTATCCGCCTGCACCGCCCTTTGCGGAGATCTTCTTGTCGGCCAGGTGGTGCATGGCGTGGAAATACACGTAGCCGTCGCCTATGCCGTGCAGCGTGCGTCCGGTCTCCGGGTCGAACACGTCCGCCGTGGGGCTGACCCCGGCCGCGGCGAGCTGGTTGGACGCCCAGCGGGCCCAGCCCTCTGGCGGAGGGTCCTGCGGGATGCGCACCTGCCGGCCCGTGGCCTTGGCGAGCTTGCCGAGAGCGGTCTCGATAAGCTGGCCGGGCGCGACCCGCGACGGGATGCCCATCGGGTTCATGAGGATGTCGTACGGCTCGTTCGTGGCCGCGTCGCGCGGCATCTTGTCGTCCGGCACGATCCGGCCAACGACGCCCTTCAGCGCGAAACGCGGGCTTAGCTTGTCGGCGATCTGCATCGGGGGCGTCGCCTTGACGTTGACCTTCGCGCGACCGCGGAACACGGACGAGCTGACCACGGTGCCGGGGTAGTCGTGGTCCCACACCTGGGACTTGTCCGTGAACGCCCCGCGCAGGACCTTGCTGAGCTTCCCTAGGTTCGCGTCCTCGGCCGTCAGCAGCTTCGGCCCGACGGCGACGGCGATCGGGTCGCCCTTGTTGAGGACCGTCCCCTCCTTGACGACGCCGTTGTCGTCGAGGGTGGCGTACTGCTCCTTGGTGAAGCGCTTCGGGAACGCGGACATGTACTTGTTGAGCCCGAGCGTGCCGCCGTCCCGCGGGTCCGACTCGAATCCGTAGAGACGGTCGGTAGCGAGCTTCTTGGCGGCGGACTCGCTGATGACGATGGCGTCCTCGTAAGAATAGCCCTTGTACGGCAACCACGCCATGCGCAGGTTGACCCCCATCGACAGCCCGCCGGTCTTCTTGTCCACGAAGTTCGACGCTGCAAGCATGTCGTCCGCAGCCACCTTGTCCCCGACCTTGACGGTGGGGGTGTAGGTCAAACCGGTGAGCCCGTTGAACGGGAAGTCGGTCACTGTCTCGACGAAGTGCTTCTTGCCCTGCGCGTCCGTCACGGTCACGCCCTTGTCCGTGACCTTCGTGACGACGCCCTCGGCTGGCGACCGCAGCGTGCCGAGACGCCGGCCGTAGTGCTCGCTCCAGGTCATCTTGCCGTCCGGCATCAGAGAGTCGACGAGCGGCACCTCGCCCTTGGCCGTGGGCAGGTACTGCCCCCAGAACTTCGCGCCGTAGAACTGGCGCCCGCCCTGCACAGACGTGGGCATGGGGTTGAGGTTCACGTTCGACGAGAACAGCCCAGACATGCTGGGCACGAAGTAGTCCACCTCGTCGCGCGGCACCATCTGCACGCGTCCGCCCTTCATGGCCGGGATGCGCTCCGCCTTCGGATCAGGGTTCGGAAACCCGATGACCGAGTCCGAGGCCTTGTCGCACGCTACGTACTCCCTGCGCCCCTGGCGGTTAAGAAAAAGCGAATACAGCCTGCCGTCGGACCCCTTACGGGCGTGCACGCTGAGACGGGCGTCAACGCCGATCTTCTCGTTCTCGGGACCGGCCAGCACGTCGATGTAGTTGAGGTTGCCTGGGTTCACCTGCCGCGCCTCGTCCGTCACCACGTCCGCCGACCCGATGCCACCCTCGCCCATGCGGGTGACGCGCATCATCTGCTCCTCGAGCGCCATGGGGTTCGAGTTGTCCCCCGGCATGGCGAGGCCAGACCCCTGCAGGAGCTCGTTGTGCCACCCAGAGAACGCGCCGCGCCCTACAGGCTTGAGCGACCCGGCACGGGAGATCTTCGCCATGATGTTGCGCGACAGCTTGCCGGCGTCCTTCTCTATGCGCTCGCGGTACAGGTCCTCGATGCCGAGCACGTTGGCGAAACCGGGATTGTCGCGGTCGTCCGGCTTCTCCTCCCCACGGTTGACGTTGAACATCTTGGACGCGGCGCGGAGAAGCACTTCCGGGGTGATGCCCTCGGCTGCGATGCCGAGGGTCCTGACCGTGACGCCGGGGTCAAGGGCGAACTTCGGCAGCGTGTCCGCAAGGTACCGCTCCTTCGACACGAGGTCCTGGGCGGTGGCGTTATAGCCGGCGAACGCGCTGTAGAGCTTGTCGACCGCCGACCGCCCGGCCATGCTCGCGGCCTTCGCCGCATTGGCGTGGGCCACGTCCGCGCCCCAGGCCTTGACCATCTGCTGGTCTGACACGCCGAGGGCCTTGAGAAGCGGATACAGCGGCATGTTGGCGTGCCCGACGTTGACCGTCACCACGCCGGTGGACGGCTCCATGCGCAGGCGGAACCCGCGGCCCGTGCCGGGGCGGACGTTGAACTGCGTCTCGACGTCGCCAGACCGGCGGACGCGGGTGTACACGCCCGGCCGGAGCCTGAGCTGGTTGGCCACCGTGTACTCGCTGCCGTTGTTGATGACCGTCCCGCGGTCCGTGTAGTACGGGACGTGCATGACGACCTCGTCCTTCTCGTCCACCACGGCGTTGTCGGCCTTCCGGATGAGGCGGAAATGCCCGCTGACCGGCGTGTGCAGCGGCTGGTCGTTCAGGAGCGCGTGCTTCTGCTGCGCGAGCGTGAACTCCTGCGGGCCGGTGTACCTGACGTCAGACAGCTCAAGCCTGTACGACTTGTTCTCAAGCGGGAAGCGCCTCTTGAGCGCCTCGAGCGTACCGGAGTAGATTCCGGCACGCGCGGCCTTGGGGTCGTCGAACGCCCGCAGAGTGACGCCCTGCGGGACGATGGGCTCGTCGTCTGTAATAGTGTCTGCCATGTCTCCTCCTAGTACCCCTGCGCATACTGGGCGTCGTCCCCTCCGCCACCGCCGTACATGTTGTACAGGATCATGGCCGGCAGCCCCAAAGACCCGGCCCCGCCGTAGAACCCCATCTGGCCGAGGTGCCCGGCGGCGTCTCCGTAGTTGCCCTGGGATGCGCTGCTCGCCATGTTGTACAGCGTATCGGCCTGCCAGCCGGTCTTTCCGAGCGCAACACGCCCTGCGGGCATGATGGTGTCCTTGCCCCAGTTGAACACGTTCTTCGTGGCCTGCCACGGGTGCATGACCGTGTTCTGGATGCTCGCACCGGGATGGCGCGCGAAGTTGTACAACCCGCGTACCGGACGGCCTATGCCGTTGCGGGCCGTGTCCCATATGATACGCCCGGGACCGCCACGGCCGACAACCGTCTTCTTTATGCCCTCCACCGGATTCGCGAACGTGCCTACGGCCTTGAACGGCATAGCAACGGTCTCGCCCATGGCGTCTACGCCGTTTGCCACCATGTTGCGCGCGCCCTGCATGGCGCGGGCGCCCCACGACGCCCCGGTAGTGCCGGCGCTCGTGGCCGCCGAGGTACCGCGTATCGCACTGGACAGAGCCCTCGTGCCCGCCATGACCCCGCGCCCTGCAAGCTTTCCGGCCGCCCCGAAGCCGGCCGTCGCAAGGGTGTCACCAGCCAACGCGCCGACCGCGGTATTGCCGAACCGGTTAGCGCCCCCGATCCAGCTTCCGCTGTTGCCGCGCAGATCACTGTCGTGGAAGTTGTTCTCTATGAGCTGCCGTTTCGCCTCGAACGCCGCATCTGCGTTCGCACGCGTGTTCTGGTACGACCTCTTCCTCTTGAGTGCTTCGGTGCTGTTGCCGTACGAACCCCAGTCCAGGAGGTACTCATTTCCAAGACGAGCCAGCTGCGCGGCGTTGTGCGCCGCGCTGTTCGCCTGTATCTGGAAATTGTTGGCCACGTCATGGCCGATGGTGCCCCAGTCCTGGTTGGCGGTCCGGTAATACTGCTTCATCCAGTCGGAGTATGACGTACCCTTCGGGGCGCTGGTGAGGTACGACAGGTTAGACCCTACCGCATCGGCAATGAGCTTGAACGGGGCGGCAATCGCAGTGCCGATGCCCTTGCCCACGGCCGTATCCCCCCATGTCGACACGCCACCGTTAGCCTGGATCTCACGCATGATCTCGGCCCGGCTCTTGCGCTTGACGATCTCAGGGTTCTTCCTGGCATAGGCCTCGAACGCCGCCTGGTTGCGCTTCCTCCGCGCCACGACGTCCGGCAAATTGTCGTACGCCTTGTTCCCGGTAAGCCCGAACTTGCCGGCCTGGGCCCGCTGCGCCGCCTGCGCCTGCTGCCTGCGCGACTGCTCCATCTTGGCCCCGTAGTCCGCCGGAAGGATCCGGTTGGTGACTACCGCAGGGGCCGCGCGCTTGTACAGCGCACCGCGGATGAGCCCGCCGACAGTCACCCCCGGCTGGCCCCTGACGCCGTGCATGTGCCCGACGAGCAGGCCCGATAGATCTGTGCCACGCGTGCCCATCAGTACTCTCCCTTCGTGGATATGTCCCTGCCGAGCTCGACGCCCTTCGCGAGCGACGGAATGGGGTTGGTGCTGTGAAGCTCTGAATGCGCCCCCTGCTGCGCGTCCTCGAGCAGCCGGTCCTTGAGGTACGACGTCCCGAGACGCGCCATCCAGTTCCCTGAGTACGCCGGCGACTCGGCCACGCTGACCATGTGCGGCATGACGCCGGGGGCTGTCTTGTTCGCGGTGACCTCGGTGCAGCCGTGCCGCTTGAGCGCCTTGACGACGCTCGGAGTCACTCGAGTCCCAATGGTGTAGTGCAGCACCGGGGCCTCGAGATACTGCCCCACGGCCTTGTCCAGGGGCACCTGCGCCGACCCCTCGCGCGGCGTGTACCCGCTCGCCCACGCGCTGTAGCGCACTATGTCGCCAGGAAGCGCGTCGCCCTCGGAGTCGGGGTTCTCCACCTGCACGTTGTTGACCAGGGCGCGCGAGAGGATCTCCACGTTGCGGCGGTTGACGCCGTAATGCGAGTCCCTGAACGCCTGGGTGAAGCGGTTCGTGAAATACCTGCGTCCCTCGCCGATCCCCTTGTACGCCACGACGTCGGCCGGGGACACGAGACCCGACGACACCGCGTCGCCGGCCTCCACCTTGTCGCCGGGCTTGACCGACACCTTCAGCGCGGCCGGGACGTATATCTTGTTGTCGCGGTCGTCGTCTAGCACGACGTACTGGCCGCCCTGCGGCGCGTCCTCGATCGCGGACACGGTGCCGTCGACGGAGGACACGGACGCCTTCACGTCATACGCCTTGGGCACCATCGTGAGGTCCTTGAGCGCGTCGAACCCGACGTACGCGCCGAGGTCGGAGCGCTTTCCGCTGTGTTTCGTGTTGAGAGAATTTTGGGCGATCTGCTCGCCCAAGGCCGACGCCGCGTTCACGCCGGCGTTGTACCCGATCTCCGGGAACCGGCCGGTCTCGCGTATGCCCACGCACATCTTGCACAGGCCGTCCTTGCACCCGCACGTTATCGGCGAGCGGACAACTATCTCGTCCTCCCCGGACGCGCGGATCTTGTCCAGCACGGGCTTGGTGATGACCGTGCCCGGCTTGAACCCCGCGACCTCTGACTGCAGCACGGACCCAACGCTGTCGTTGTCGTCAACCGAGACTGGAACGCCGTTGGCCGTGCCACAGTCGTCCGTTGTCACGACCTGGTCGATCGCGGCCGCGTTCATCATCTTGCTGAGGTAGCCGCCCTTCTGCGTGCCGAGCTTGGTGCCTATGACGCCGAGGCGCGCGCCGTAGCCTGCGGCCCAGTACTCGTGCGGCTTGAGGCCCTCGGCGTACGCGCTGCCGATGAAGATAGGAACGATCTTGCCGTCGCTGTCAGTGTAGGTGCCGGGAGACGTCAGCATGGCCCCAAGCTGGTTCTTGTTTCCGCGGGCCTTGTACTTCGCCTGGATCGCAAACGGGTTGTTGTTCGCGAGGGCGTTCGAGTAGGTCTCGTCGGTAAGCCGCTTCGTCGCCTCGCCGTACAGGGCCTCGATCGCGTCGTCCTTCTGGGCCTGGGTAAGCCTGCTGTCGGACAGTATGGCCTGCTCCTGACGCTTCACCTCGTCCAGCAGCGGCTGCTTGTCCACAACCGGCACCAGGTCGTTGAGGGTTATCGTGGACCCCTCGTCGAACGCCGCGTTGCGCCCGAGCTGGACCAGCTTCCAGCACACCTCGCGGTAGCGCTCGGGATGCTCCCGGGCGAGCTGGCCGAGAAGCGCGTTGATCTCGTCCTGCCCGAGCGTGCGCGTGTAGTCGCGCATCTCGGGAGGAAGGGCCTCGTTCACGAGGAGCTGCCCAGGTGTTGCGAGCATTGGATCCCTCTACCCGGTTACCGACTCAAGTGGCCGACTTATCGCCGCCACCAAACGCAGCCCTGCCCAGCCCGTACAACCCTCCAGCGCCGGCAAGAGCCGTACCAGTCCTCGCGGCGATCATGCCGGTTCTCGCGCGACGGGTCGCATCGATCGCCTCACGGCGTTTGGTGATCAGCCCGAGCAGGTCGCTCTTGAGCTGGTCTATCCTGCCGCGCAGGTTACTACCTACTGTGGCGTTACTGGCCGCCGAGCTGTGCTGGAATTTTGAATACGTGGACCGCGCATTAGCCAGCCCCTTGCTGACCGCGTCCTTGTCACGCCCCAGGCTTGCAACAGACTCACGCAGCTGCTTGAGGCGTGAACCGGTGAGCGCACCCCAGTAGCTCTTTGCGCCGCGGCCCACGGCCTGCCCTACGCGGCTGTTGGCCACGGCCCTACCGGCGTTTGCGATCCAGGCCGGGAGGGCCTCCTTGTACAGGGCCCCGGGGTCGACCCCCATGGCCTCGGCGGCCTTGCAGAAGCCGGCGGCGAACGCCTGCTCCTCAGGGGTGAACTGGGCCGCTGCGGTCTTTGTCAACGCGGCCCTGCGGGCCTGCGAACGGATTGCTGCTGTCTTGCCCATTGCTGTTCTCCTTGTTGTCTGCTTTCGACGTCAAATCACGCCCTGGGCGTTCAGCCTGCGCATGAGCTTGCTGATCTTGGCCTTGTTGGCCCTGATGTAGGCCGCTGCCCCGGGGTCGGCCGCCTCGACTCCTACCTTGCGGTGGCCGCGGAGCCGTCTCCGGACCTTCGCCAGAACGGCCTTCTCGTCCACGCCGGACTCCGGGTCTGCGACGGTGCTGTCAGCTGCCCCTAGCAGCGCGTCGCGCAGCGTGCCGACGCTCACCATGTCGTCTAGCCCTGCGGCCTTCATGTTCATGGCGCGGTCCACGAGCCAGTCGCGGCCGCCCATGGCCGCAAACGCCTTCGCCGACCCGCGGGCTACCTTGTTCCACGCCCGGCGGATGATGCCGTCGTTCGGACCGTTCGCGAACTGCGCGTCGATGGCCGCGTCTACCGCGCGGCGGTACGTCTCGGGGTGCTTGCCGCGAAGTATGTCGACGGCCTTCCGGCGGTCGAAGTTCAGCCCGAAATCAGTGCTGTTCAGGATGCTCGACAGGGCCTTCGGGTCCTGCAGGACCACGTTGTACACCTTGGACATGTCGGCCGCGGCCATCTTCATGAGGCCGGCAGGGTCCGTCCCGGCGGCTTCGGCGATCTTGACGTACGGCTCCGCGAGGGTGCGGTTCGGCTTCCCCTCCACGACGTCCATGTAGATTGGCAGCATGGCCGTGATCGCCGCGCACGTGTCGGCCGACGCCTGCTTCTCCTTGCCCTCCTCGCCCTCCACGAGCGACGGCGTGCCGCCCTCCGTGCGGAACACGATCCTGGTCGGGCGGTTGATGTCCTTCTTGAGCTTCTCCTCGGGGAACTCGCGGTCCATCACCTTCTTCGTGATGTACGCCGTGGCCCCGGTGCCGGCGAGCAGTGCGAGGAGATACGCCGCAGTGGGGTAGCGCATGGTATTCGTCAGGCCGTCGGGCAGGAGGTCAACCCACCCGGCAACCTTCACGGACGTGTCCTTAGACAAGACGCGCTCGGCCGGGCCGATGATAGACATCATGACCTCAGCGCGCTTCGACGAACCCGCCATGGCGTCGACATAGGCCTGCTGCGCGGCCTTGAGCTTGCGCTTGAGACGGCGCTCCTGCATCGCGTCGAACATGCGCGACACGACCTCGTAAGAAAGCAGCCCTCCGGCGGTGAGGCCCAGGGCGTTTGCCACGATCGTGCCGACGCTGTTGGGTCCAGGGTTGCCGTCGCCCGCGGCCTTCACCTCGTCCTTCTCCTTGGACTTGGGCGGCGCGATCTTGGCGGCGTACCTGCCGGCCTCGCGGAACTGCTGCCCGCCGTTGGCCGTGACCTTGGTCTCCCCCGGCTTGGCGTCGCGCATGCCGGTGTAGCCGTCGCCGGCCGTCTTCGGGAGGGTGAGCACTATCGTGTCCTCGTCCGTAGACTCCGGCTTCCTGTCCCGCAGCTCGCGGAACCTGCGGAGGAGGTTGGCGGCCGCGCTGACGCCGGCGCCGCCCAGGACGCCGGCCATGAGCGCAGTGACGAACCGGCGGTTGTTGATGTCGCCGAACGGTACTGGCAACTGGGTTACGGAATTTGTGCCTCCAGCTGACTTGATCTGCGTGTCCATGTGTTACTTTCCTCCACGTTTCTTCGCTATGAGACGCCCGAGCGCCCTGGCGCCGATGCCTCCGCCGACCGACGCCAGCAGCGCCAGCGGCCCGCCGATCCTGCGTCCCGCGGCGGTGCTGAACATGCCGCGCATGAGCCCGGAAAACGCCTTGCGCGCGCCGGGGCGCATGGCACCGTACCTACCGGCGTCATGCTTGTCTACCGCGTGCAAAACAGCCTTCCTGACCGCGTCCACGAACGTCCTGTCGCGGGCGCCGCGCTCCTTGAGCAAGGCGTTGACCGCGCTTACGGTCTTGCGATTGAACCTGCCCGGACTGTTGTACATCGCGTCGCGCAGCTTCTGGACGGCGTCGCGCTCGATCTTGCCGTAGTCGGCGTTCTCGAGGCCCAACGCCTTGATCGTAGGGCCGAGCCGGTGAATGGCGCCCTCGCCGGAGTCACGCGTGTTGATGCTCCTCGCGAGCGCATCCTCGAGCGAGACGCCGCTGTGCAGCAGGCGGGCCTTCTCGCGGCCCAGCGCGGTAGCGGCTGCATCGACCTGCTGTATCCCGCGCCGCGCCGTGCCGTAATTGTTGTTGCCCCTGTTCAGGAAGGTGTCAGTCATCGTGACCGTCGGGTTGGTGTTGGCGAGAGCCTCGGTTATGGTCGACGACCCGCCGTACGTGCCATGCAGGTCCACGTTACGGGCCAGGACGTCGTATCCGGGCAGCCGGTCGCCATGCAGTATGAACTCGGGGCGGCGCGCGTTTATGCGCCGCACCTCGTCCATCACGCCGTTATTCGTGTAGAGGTCGAGCCCCGCCCCCTCGCTGAGGGGATTCTTCTTCCCGTACTGGAGAATTATCCTGACGTTCGGGTCGCGCTCAAACGCCTTTGCCACCAGCCGCACCTTCTCGGCCGCGTTCGCGCCGGCCGCGCCGGTCGAGATGAGCATGAACTTCGTGCCGGGCGTCAGGGTACTGGGGTCGATACCGTTCTGGACGGCGATGTCGCGTATCGCCTTCATGTACGCCGCCCGCTCTCCGCCGCCGAGGGCCTTCGGCATGTAGTACTTCCACATGCGCCCGAGCCGCGATCTCCGCCCGAACCCGGGGTCGTACATACCCGACCCGGGAAGCAGCTGGTCGGACGGGGAGCGGTAGTTGGCCTGGAACTGTGTGTCAAGCGCCAAGTTGCGCGTGTGAGGAGACCGTGGATACGCGTACGTGTTCTCTCCGACGGACTTGGCTGCCTCGTTCCCGGCAAGTGTGCTGTAGTTCATGCCCGCCTCGCCAGAAAGCAGGTACGGAAGATCGGTCCCCCAGTAATGCTTGTGGCCCAGCGCGGCATATGGCGCTATGTGATCCCGGCCAGCCGCGATGTTGAGAATGCCCTGCTTGCCGACAAGCTTGAACGTGTCGAGCAACTCGCCGGGGGTGAAATTGTCGAACGCGCCAGACCGCAGCAGGCGAATGGCCTTGCGCTGTGAAACCCCGGCGCCGGTCATGGCCCCGACAATATCGCGAAGGGCGTTGCTCTGCTTCCCTCCGACGTCTGTCTTCAGCCTCCAGAGACTCCCGAGACGGCTGCCGTCGATCCTTGTGTTGTCTGACCACAGACGCGGATTGCGCTTCACGGCATCGCCGTACCAGGTGCTGTTCGAGACTTCGCCCCTAGCTATCCCCTCGTCGTTGAACCGGCCGTTCGTATTCACGTAATACGACCCGATGCCGTTGCGGTTGAGCATGCGCGACATGCGCGACGCCATGACCGCCTCGCCAGAGCCGTGCGCCAGGCTAAGGTCCGCGCCGGCGTACACCGGTACCCGGAAGTCGGGCTGGCTGGCACCAGGCTGCTTCCTGGTGAGCCAGCGGACCAACAGCTTATTGGAAAAGTCAGAATCGGCGAGACTGCGGCCGAGCATCAACCCGCCAAGCCCGCCGCCGACAAGCGCGATATCGTCGGACGTCGTAGCCATAGTCTGTACCGCCTATCTACGCAGTGGCACCGGCGCGACGTCCCTTGCCCTTGTCCGTGCCCTTGTCCTTGCCGTCGCGCTCTTTAGCAGCAGACCGGGTGCGGCCACGGAACGCCGTACCCGAGTGCTGATAGGCCAAAGAGCCGAGCCCGCCGGCCGTACCGGCAGCGCCTACAAGAAGTAGCGTCTTGGCGAGAGGAGACATAGACGCGGGGGCCGGCGCGGGGGCCGGCGCGGGGGCCGGCGCGGGGGCCGGCGCGGGGGCCGGCGCGGGGGCCGGCGCGCCACCACGGGACGACCCGGCCAGCGCAGCCGTCCCGGCAGAGCCAAGACCCAGGGCCGCGAGAATCCTCCCGGGCGACAAGCGCGTCGTCACACCCTGCTTCGCGGCATGGCGAAGCTCGCTATACGGACGAGGCGCTCCGCCTGCGCCACCGTAAGCGCCGCCGCTGTAAGCTGCACCACCGCCACCGGCGGGCGGCACCGGCGAGTTCCACGCCGACGTGGACGTGTTCCTCGTCTTGATGAACAGCCGGCGCGGGTCGAATTTCGACCAGCCGCTTGTATTGATCTTCGGAGAGGCCTTCAGCTGGGCGCGACGGAGCAGCCGCACGAGCATCTTCACCTTAGACGATGCCTGTTTCTGCATGCACTGTGCCTGCAGCGCCTCTGCGAACTTCGTGTGCACATACTGTGCACGCTGTTCGGCGCGCTTCACCTGAAGAGCCGCCGCGAACTTGTCGTATACGTCCTGTCTCACTGCCTATTCCTCCTTGATTCACGTAAATTATAGCACACCTGTTGCGATATGCCAATAGTGTCACTTCGCCTGGCCGCCTCCGTCGGCACGGCTGTACTCCATCCACTCGAGATACCCGAACCACCCGGTCGACCCGTCCTTCCTGGAGAGGGTCTGCCGGTCGTGGACGAGGATCCTGACGGTGCCGAGCTGCGCGCGCTTGGAGAGATCCAGCATGCGCCTGTTGTACGCCGTCCGGTCTTTCGCCGCGTGCATGTCGAATATCTCGGTCCTGTACTTCGATATCTCGACCACGCGCCCGTACCGCGCCTTCTGCTCGCCCTCCCGGATCGTGCTCTCGTCCGGGGTGAGGTCGCGCAGGCGCGGAAACAGCGAATCAACGTCAGACTGCAGCCCCGCCAGCATCACATCCCTCCCCCGAGCCCAGCGGCCATCTCGTCGGCGGCCGACTGGTACAGCTTGATCTTCTCCTTCAGCTCCTCCTCGCGAAGGCGCTTTCCGGCAATGCGGCGGCCGATGATGTGGCTGGCCACGCCGATGGGGATGCCGGCGCCGGCCGCGGCCAGCACCCACAGCGTCTTGGCGGCGTCCACGCCGCCCTTGGCGGCGTCCAGTATGCCGGCCGTCTTCTCCTGCGGAAGCGGGCCCAGTTCGGCATCCAGCATGCCGGCGTACGCCAGCGCCCCGGTCTTGATGCACGCGATCCTCTCGCTCTTGTTCAGGTAGTCTGAAAACATACTCTCTACTCCCTTATGGCGTTCAATGTTCCTACTCCGAGGCCGGCCAGGGACCCGACGAGCGCGCCGCGCCCGGCCCCGAACAGCCCGCACCTGACCCCGGCCTCCACCAGCTTGTCGCGGAGCACGTCCTGGGGCAGCGACGCGCTGTCCGCCGCGCCGTTGGCCAGGCCCACCCCTAGCGCGCCGGCTCCCAGCCCGCCCAACGCCGTGCCCCACAGGGCGCCCTTGGCCGTGCCGGACACCACGTGGCCGAGAAACGACCTGCGCCGCTTCGACCTGGCCGACGCGCGCTCGACGGCGTCCTCCAGCCTAGGGGCCAGCCGACCGTAGAGGGCGTTGATCTCGTCCGGGCGGAACATGATCTGCGCCTGCTTCTCGATGCGCCTCTCCTTACCGTGATGCGGAAGCCCGACAAGACCAAGTGCCTTAAGACGACGAAACAACCGTGCATCCTCACGTACCAGGTCATACATACGGCCAAGATCCAGATTCCGCGGCATCCTTGCCCTTCGTCTCGCGTACCACGCAGCTAAAAGCGGTGACACCTCCTTCTCAGCGACTATCATGGCATCTGACGGCATATTCCCCATCGGCCCAAGCACCTGAAGAGTATTATCGGCATCACGTAAAACGGTCGGCACTGAGCCAGCCAGAACATCACGACTGAAGATAGCTGGCGAAAGGTCGTCGGCCCGCTTCTCCTTCCGCTCCGGAAGGCCTGCGTGCGGGGTCTCCGCGAAGTGCCGCGCGTCCTCGTCGGAGATGCGCCGCGACAGTGCCGCAACCCGGTTGCGCAGTGAACGGCTTCCGTGGAACTCGCCCTTGTTGTAGGCGTGCACCATCCCGAACAGACGCTGCTGAGATTTGGACCTAGCTGGCATGTCCGCTCCTCCCTGTCACGGCCTGGCACTGCAGACCTCTATCTCTCGTGAAGCCGCTTGGCGGCGTCCTCAAGCCGCTCGTGCCGCCATACGCAAAACCTACCTTGCCGCTAACACCTGGCGTAACAGCGCACTGTATAAACAGCGGGGTGTCAAGCGTCAGGTATGACCCGCCGAACCTGCGAAGTAACGACATAGCCGCAACAGTGTCAAACGACTCGATGAACTGGCTATACAGTCTCGCCGGCACCATATACGAGTGCATCCCGAAGCAATCGCCGCCAGACCAAACCGCATACTGAGGACCGTGTCCATATCCGCCCGGCAAGCCTGGAATGCGTGACAGCCGCCCCCATCGTCGCAGCGTCCACCCCAGCTGCACAATCCCGCTTACGCCAGACGGATCCGGAATGTTAGCCAAAAGGCGCCCAAGGACATCCTCAGCATCGTCATGGGGATACGCGTCATCCTCGAATATCACCACAAACGGAAGGCCTAAAGACTGCGCCATGCGCACTATAGCGGCATGGCCCAACATTACACGTGCGACTAGCGTACGTCCTACCGTCCGGAACCCAGTCACCGCACGTGGAAGATTCCCGCAGTGCGGGAAACTCTCCCTAAACAGCGCGTAGAACCTGTCTCGCCTCTCCTGGTCTATGCCGAATACGAAAGAGTTACTGAAAAAATCCTCTAACGACATGGAGGGGCTATAAAACCGCGGCGCACAGGCCGAACCAACGCCCGCAGCCTGCACCGCTGGCCGTTCCTTACTACTCTGCGGAGACCGGTCTTGATCACTGGCAAGGACAGGCTTCAGGACCATCCTGTCCATTACACGGCCGACTAGCGACAAACCGCGGGCGCTATTAGCCGAAACGAGATTGCACCCGCGCTGCGGCGTAAACTCGTCCCCATACCCCCTGGAGTTCCGGTCGTTCAACCAGAAATCACCGACGGTAAGATCCGCGCATGACAACATGCCGTGACCGAAAGGACAACGCCTGCACATCTGCAGGCTGTCAAATATAAAATCCTTGCGTTCCACAGTGCGTGACGACCCGTCGTCAAACCCCACTCTGATGGCAAACCCGTGCTGGTAGCGGAAGTCCAGTGCCGAAACGCGCTTCCCAGCCGTGGCCTGCAGGTCGTCGACGAACTTAGCGAGTTTCGCCGGACGGGAGTACCCGCGACACCTGAAGTCGACGCATATAAGGTTGTCCGGAGCACCCCCGAGCAGCTTTTTAAGTGCCCTGACGTGGCACGGCGACCCTATGTACATAACCTCGCGGCCGGTACGCAAATCGGCACGCAGCTGCTCCATGTCTGGCAACGGGCAGAAACTGTACTTGCTCTTGGACAACCGAGCTGCATACTCCTCTATGGTCGTAACGCGCTCCGGCACGACTCGCTTGAAATCGGACGAGAACGCCGCACCATACACAACCCCGCCACGCTCGAAAACCGAACGCGCGAGCTCGAGCATGGCACCACCGGACGAAGACGCCGCACGAACCGCCGGGTCACGGGAGTACCCGCAGTAATCAACCGGGCTCGACTTAAGGCACATGTCGATGAAATCCCTTGAACGTGCTACCTCCGCCGCTATGCGCTCGAATATCTCGTCGTAGTTCCTGACTACCTCGTCCTCGATGCGGACATGCAGCAACTTAATCAGGTGCTGCATGCGGTGGTCGTTCAGGAGCAGCTTTATGCGGGGGACCCTATACAACAGGGCAAAGCAGAACCCGTGGTACGAGTTAGTCACCACACGGTCCGCCCCCCTGATGAGGCCTAGGAAATCGCGCGGATCAACTGCGCCTGTCTTTACGCTGGCGTTGTTACAGACGACACTGCCGTCTGCCGTCGTACGCGACAAGGCCGTAACAGAGCCACGGACCCTGTACGTAAACGTGCCGCCTGCATAACCTGCCCCGCGCGCTACGCCATGCCACCTGTCATACAGCAGAAACACCGGGTCCACCGTCACGAACCGGTCACCCCAATAACCGTAACCCTCGCGCAGCCCAGCGGCGATAAAAACGCCCATCGACTTGGTCAAAGCATCCGGGAGAGACCGCCAAGTCGGATTCAAGCCGGCACCATACGAGAACACGCACCGTCGCTGCAATTTAGAAATAAGCCGAACTGACAGTACCGGACAACGCAATCTCAAGTTTAACGCCTGATCCCCTCCCACCACGACATGGCTGAACCTGTCGAGAAACCCGGTCGGGGCGTCACGCATACTCACTATGTTCAGGCACTCCCGCTCAAACCGGTGGAAAAACAGGTCGTCGCCACGGTCGATGCCGAACCGGCTGGGATCTATGTCCATGGTGACGAGCGTCTTGCCGAACTCGTCCCTGAAGTACCGCTGGAGCGCATATGTCTGCAACCGCTGGCCGTAGTTGCCCTGGTCGAGCAGTATCGTGAGATTCGCGACCGGAATACCGTCACGGCCGGCCATGACGTGGGCGAGCTGCCGCTCCGCCTCGCACCCGGCCGACACCTCAGTTACATTCTGTGTCATACTCGTCATCTCTCCTTTCTCGGTCAACTGCGCATATTATACCACGGTCGACGCAGCCAGCGCAATAGCGTCACGCCAACTCAATCTCGGAGGCCGGGTCGTACGGGGCGTACGTGCCAGTATTCGGCCAATCCGGGTTGGTGTACGGTATGTTCTGCGCGAACTCCTCATCCACAGGGCGGTTGTAGCACCTGCAGTCCTTCTTCGACATATACTTGAATCCGCGCGGGCATGCTGCAAACGTGCAATCGCACTTACACCCGCCGTTGCCGTCCGGGACATACAATTCGCGGATCGACGCGGTCTTCTTCTTGTTCTTGCACTTGTTGTCCGCTATATCCTGTGCACACGGGTCAGAGTCCTGGTCGTGGGGGATGCTGCTAGACGAAACCGCTGAACCATGAGAGTCAGAGGAACCGTCAAGCGGATAGCCACACGCGCAAGCACATACTGTGCCGCCCGGCAACGTAACGTTCGTCACCTGGCACGCCGCCTCGTCGGCTGCAGCACAGCCATCGAGCAACGCCTTATCCGACGTGTCGCACTTGCCGGGGTAGACCTCGCACCAGCACTGCGGATAATTTGGGTCTACCGTCTCGTCGTGGAACTTGGTGCCGTCAGTCCCGCACTGCACCTTAAGACGTGTACAATAGTTCTCAGGCTCCGGAGGATCAGGCGGATCGGGCGGATCTGGCGGACCGGGCGGCGGTGTGGGAACAACTGCAGAGTCGCAATGCGCGGTCTCGCACGTACCCGTATTTCCGTGGACAACCCACTTATAGCCGTTCCTCTCGCAGAACGCCTTAGCCTCACGGTTGACTGGAAAACCGTTGCACTGACAACCGCACTCATCCTTGGTGAAGTTCAACTGAACACCACTCTGCGTAGGCTTGCACCATGTGTCAATCCCCTTGCAGTCTACCAACGAGCTGCTGCCAGACTCGCTGGAGTCGTCGCGACACGGTAGTGCCATGTAGTTCACGACCGCTACGCCAGGAGTCGAGTTCAAAGTCCACTTACCGGCTTCGCGCTTTCCGATAATGGCCCCGCCCTCTACGCTGACCATGAAACTGTCACCGCGCACAGTGACGAAGGTGTAGCCGGAAACGACCTCATCGTCAAAAGTGACAGTGTACTCGATGTAGAAATCCAGACAGCTGCTGCCCGAGCTGCTGAAACTGGAGCTGCTGGAACTGGAGCTGCTGGAACTGGAGTCGCCGGAGTCGCCGGAGTCGCCGGAGTCGCCGGAGTCGCCCGAGCTGCCCGAGCTGCTGGAACTGGAGCTGCTGGAACCCGCGCCGCGGCCGTCGGAGTCGTCGGGGTCGTCGGGGTCGTCGGGGTGGCCGGAGTCTCCCGGATGGTCGGGATGGTCTGGCTTCTCAGCGCTGGAGCTGCCCGAGCTGCCCGAGCTGCCCGAGCTGCCCGAGCTGCCCGAGCTGCCCGAGCTGCCCGAGCTGCCCGAGCTGCTGAAACTGGAGCTGCTGGAACTGGAGTCGCCGGAGTCGCCGGAGTCGCCGGAGTCGCCCGAGCTGCCCGAGCTGCCCGAGCTGCCCGAGCTGCCCGAGCTGCCCGAGCTGCTGGAACTGGAGCTGCTGGAACCCGCGCCGCGGCCGTCGGAGTCGTCGGGGTCGTCGGGGTCGTCGGGGTGGCCGGAGTCGTCGGGCTTCTTAGTGCTTGACGTAGCCTCAATAGTGCTGGAGCTGCCCGAGCTGCCCGAGCTGCCCGAGCTGCCCGAGCTGCCCGAGCTGCCCGAGCTGCCCGAGCTGCTGGACGCAATATAGCCCGGACCATCGCCACTGCTATGGCTGTTACTCTGGGTGCTGTCACTCTGTGCGCTGCCCGAACTGTCGCCGGAGCTGTCGCCAGAGCTGTCGCCGGAGCTGCCGGAACTGCCGGACGAGCCGGAGCTGGTGGAGCTGCCGGAACTGCCGGACGAGCCGGAGCTGGTGGAGCTGCCGGAACTGCCGGAACTGCCGGACGAGTCAGAGCTGGTGGAGCTGCCGGAACTGCCAGACGAGCCGGAGCTGGTGGAGCTGCCGGAACTGCCGGACGAGCCGGAGCTGGTGGATGAATCCAAGCTGTTGCTACCACCAGACGGAAGATCCTGACCTGGCTCGCATGTGCACGTAGCGTAATTGTATTTCTTGCCACGCCGCTTGCACTTCCGCGCCTGCTTGCGGTCGCACTTGTGGTCGTCGGGCTCGTAGCTGTCGTACGGCCAGTACGGATAGTCGTCCGAGTCTAATCCTGTACCTGGATGGCTACTCCCGTCGTCGGGACACGGATACGCCAGGACCTGCACCAACTCAATACCATCCTCGGCGGATACCTCCCATCTGCCGTTTACGTACCTCCCGCTGATAAGCCCGTCCCCGGTGTCAACGCCGAACTCCTCATTCTCCGTGCTAAAGATCATGTGCTCCGCAACCGGGTCGTAGCCCTCAACCGTGACCATGTACTCTATGTAGAACTCTGTACATCTGCTACCCGTGCTGTTGGACGAACCAGAATTGCCGCCAGAATCGCCGCACGGCCTTGTATCGACCCGCATCACCGCCAAGTCGCCCATCGGGTCGGCCTCAACAACCCACCCCCCATTCTCGAAGGTGTACACCAGGCACTCATGATCAGTAACCTGCCTCACGAAGAAATCAGGATCACTCTGCTCGCTGGTGTTGACAACGACCACGTGCTCAGTCATTGTCGAGTAGTCGACATAATGCGTGGTTATCTCCTGGCAGGGGTGGCCGGTGTGATCGCTGGAGCTGCCAATGTCGCACGCTTTTACGGACTGCGACGCAATACCGCCTGAAACCCCGGAGGCCAGCTCAATAGAAAGCGTCCAGCTGCCGTTGGCATAATCACCCACTACAGCCACATCGTTGACGGCGACCTCCTCCCGAAAATGAGACTCGCCCCCGACGGCGCGATGCCTGACCGTATCCCAAATCACCTCTCCATCCGGGTTACCGGTATTATTATAGTAGACCAACGCCGTAATATCGAAACAAGGGTCACCAGAGCTACCCGAGCTGCCCGAACCGCTGGAGCCGCTGGAGCCGCTGGAGCCGCTGGAGCCGCTGCCCGAACTGCTGGAGCCGCTGGAGCCGCTGCCCGAACTGCTGGAGCTGCTGCCCGAGCTGCTGGACGAACCGGAGCAGCACACCGAGTCTCGAGTGAAGCGCAAGGTCAAGCCTATGTCGTCGAAAAATACCTCGCCGAGGTCCAGGGCATCATAACTCCCCGTTGCAGTGGCCACAGAGGAGTTTACGGATAAATTCCAACTGCCGTCATCGCCGCGTTTTATGCTTACATAGCCGTACGGGGTACTCCCGCGCCACGCACCCTCGGAATAGTCCAGATCCGCAACGTCGCCAGAGCCTGCAACATGCCACGGGGCGTAGCAGTCGCCACCGCAATTGACCTCAGCGTCCGCGGGGGGAAGCGAGCTAGAGCCGCTGATGGAGCTGCCGCTGCTGCCAGACTGGCTGCCCGAGCTGCCCCCGCCCGAGCTGCTGGACGAGCCGGAGCAGGGGTCAGGGCCGGAGGAACTGGAGCCGCCCGAGTCATCGCTGGTGCTGCTCGAAGATTCGCACGGATTCACCGTATACTTGCCTACGGACACGTCCTCCCCCGTGCCCCACACTCTCCACTCACCACCCACGTACTGAACGTTTATATAACCGTCCGGAGCGACCTGCTCGCCGTACTCGCAGTCACCGTCTTTACGGGGGTCGCCGGTATTCACGGTGTAAGTGTCCCCATGCCACTCCCCGTCGCCACCGTATTCCTCACTAACGCGAGACTGGTAGGGGACGGTTATCTCAGCGCATGGCACCTCGGGGCAGGTGTCGCCTGAGCCGGAGGAACTGGAGCCGCCGCCAGATACGTCGGCGGCAGGAGACACCAACCGGATCGACACGGGGCTCGGAATATTCCACGGGTATTCCTCCATCGACTCCACGTCCGACATAGACTGCCGACTCTGGTTCCCCTCTATCGCGAGATCGGCCAGCGAGTAACAGCCTGAAAACGCGTTAGCCCCGATAGACTCCACAGAAGCCGGAATCTGCAGGCCGGCCAGGCTGGAGCAACCTGAAAACGCGTCAGCCCCGATACTGACCAGACTGTCTGGCAAATCAGCACCCGTGAGCCCATAGCAGTTCTGGAACAGCCCGTCGCCAAGTGCCGTGACGGTGTTTCCCACTACGATGCGGGACACCATGCTAACGTTCGGAATCGCCTCTCTGGTAAGCGCGCCGACTACATCCAGTGTAGACGTAGTTCCGTTGGTGTACGTGACATATGTCGCAGCTGGGTCGGGCACGTCTACCGCAGTCTGCCACGCCGGAATACTGGCATCGCCGGAGGGCCACTCGGTAGCGCCGACCGACTTCGTGGACACAGCCCCGTACTGGGCATCTGTAGCCAGCGGGTAGCCTTTCGGCACCTGGGGCATCTTCGCCGCCTGAGCCGATACCCGTGACTTGCGCCGACGTATACGCTTCATACTAGTTCCTCCTACCTACTCCCAGCCCATCATGCGGCTGTATACAAAATGAAACGCCTCATCGGCGTGCGGAACGCCGGCCTTGATGTCCATGGCGATCTTCTGCAGGTCCTTTGTGCTGTACTCGCCGATCTGATCGGATATCAGGATGTCGATGCCGACGCAAGACGGAAACCCCCGCGGGTCGAACCCGCGGGTATCATCAGCCGTCGCCTTGGCCACGCCTGTCATGCCACACCTCGTACGAACCTGGTCATGCCTAACTGCTCCTAGCACAGGTAATTATAGCACACCGCACGGTGAGATGCAATATGTGCTGATACGCAAAAAATACGCCCGAACACGATACGGATTCACCGCACTGGGGACTATCAACGCGCTGGCGTGACCTCAAACCGGCACGGCTCCGGGAAAAGCGAATGCAGGTAGCGCATGGCGGCGTTGAACCCCTCATCCGTATAGGCTATATGTGTTGTTGGGTTGTCGAAAGCGGCATCCGACCATATGAACGTATGGTCGGAGACATGCGCGCCGCGCTGCCGGATGAAGTTGAAGTACCCGGACATTATTATTGCATCTGTCCGGTACTCGTACTCGCTCCACTTCGCGTACGCCAGAAAACGGTCGCGGTCGAACTGCGTCCAGATATGCGGCTCCCAATAGTAGATTCCGCCCTCCCCAAGCCCCATCGCGACCCTGCGCAGCCTCTCACGCTCCAGCGTGCGGCGGAGCCTCGAATGCCACTCGTGATTCCTGTCGTCGTACCACGTGTCGTTCTTGTCGTACTCCCTGAGCCACATGGGCGCAAAGTCGTCCCAGGTGCACACGCGTGTCTGAAACTGGTCGTCAGAGCAAAACAATATCCGCTTGGCAATCCCGGGCGTCTCGCACGCGTGGGCCATCTTGTCGATTATGTTCGAGTCCTTCGCGAAAGTAAACCGGTCGCGCCACGGCAAGTGCGTGACAGCGCTGCGGTTAACCCACTTCGGGCACTCGCCTACTATGTAGACGCTGCGCACGAACGGACAATGGTTCGCCACATTGCGGAGCGCGTATCTGAGCTCCTCATTACCGTGCTTCGACCCGGTTCCGATCACGAACACCGCGTCGACCGGGTCATTGTCGGCACCCTGTGCCGCCTGTTCTACATGTACATCCATGTGTACCTCCGTTCCTCCTACTGCTTTGACTTAAATGCCGGATACCCCGCTGCCAGGGACCCGCCGACTAAAAACTCGCTCCTGTACGGCTTGCTGCCCGCGTGATTGTGTGGATCGCCCCGCCCATGCGGGCGCTGCACGGCAAGGCACGGCGTGGCGCAATACGCCACCGTGCGGTCCACGAACTCGGGTCGGTCGTACATGTCTACCGTGTGCAGCGGAACACCTCTGAAGGACAGGCTGTCCTCCATCAAGCCAGTCTTCCACAGCAGGCCCTCGCGCGTGAATGCGACGGCACCGGTTCCGCACAGAACGCCATTGACCGTAGCGCTGGAAAACCGTGACCACGCCCTGCCAAGACCGCCAGTAAAGCCTGCGCCGGCCCTGACATACCACTCCAGCTTAAGGAACTGCCAATCGTCTGGCAGCTCGGCGAACGAGGATCGGATTACGTCCATGCTGGCAAAACAGGCATCGTCCTCCATTATCAACACCCGCTTACAACCCCAAGCAAGAGCCAGCTTCATGATCTCGTAGTGCCCCATGGTGCAGTCGAAACCCCCAAACGAGTAGCGCTCGCTGGGCGGAATGAGGTTGCCCAGGATCCCTGTGAACGGGCTCGGGAAACGCCAGAACCACTTCGCCCTCGGCAGAAGCCCGACTCTGTCAAGCTCGCGCTCGAGCAGCTGCTTGCGCCTGTTGCTATACCCGGTCCAGTCCTGCACGGCCACCAGGTCAAACATGTCAAACGGATTCATGCTCTTGTATGCACATATGACACGGCTATCACGGATCAGACCTACTACACAGCATACGCGCCAACCTCACCTCCAGCCAAATGCCTGCCATACAGCCTATACGCATCCGGACCGCGACGACGCACACCGTCACCAGTCCAACGCTGCACTGCAAGCAGCGGTGTTGCAACATATGCGTGTATACCGCCAGTACCATGACTGGTGTCATATGCACTAAACCCGTGCATCGCCTCAAACAACCGCGAGTAGTCAGCACAGGCCTCTAGTCTGGACACCCTCCACCGCATTCCGACATCAGAATACGCGATAGCTGCCGAGAACCTGGTATCGAACCCTGACAGCGGGCACCAAGGACCCGAGATATCAGGCACAAACGTGCCTTTACCCCTATAGCCAACCCACTCAAGCTTAGCCATGTCATAGTCCTGTGGCATAGATCTGAGCCCGTCGGCCAAAGCGCCGACGTCCTTCAGGAAACGAACGTCGTCCTCCAGCACAAGCGCATGCCTACATCCTAGTTCCAGCAGTGTCTTGATTGCACGATACTGGTTCATATTGAGCCGGAATCCGCCGATGCTGAAAATATCATTAGCCAGCCGCAGGTTATTGGCAAGCCGCACCATAAACGGGTTGTCAAAGTCCCAGAACCACTCTACCCGGTCCAATAGCCCTACGCGCGCAAGCTCAGCCCTAAGACTCTCCTTCCTGTGCGCGTAGTCAGTGCTGCTGATCACCGCAACGGCATCAAACTGATCCCAAATTGACGGGTCAACCTTCGCAACTCCCATCGGAATACCTCCTCCTGTCATAAGAATCTCTACTTCAGGCTTAATGACCGTCCCGCGCCACCATGAACCACCCAGCCGCGATGGCCGCGCCGGCCGTGGCGAATACCACAATCCCCCACAGCTCGCCCTCGCTGAGCTCGCGTGGCTCGGGATCCGGAGCGTCATGCGCCTCGCAGTCACGCCGCTCGCCGTCACGGATGAGCATCGTGTTCCACACGTTGCCCGGGACGCCCATGTATGCCGGACTCGTCAGGAGATCAGACCCGGACGAGACTGCAGACAGGGCGACGGCCGCAACAGTTAGGATGCGTCTCAGAGACATAACGGTCACCCCTCCTTGTCGCCCGGATACTCCGTGATAAGCTCGGAGTACGGGAGCTTCGCTATGAACTTCTCGCAGAACTCGTGCCACGCCGGCAGCCTGTGGTTCCTGCGCCACCGCCAGATCTCGATCAGGTTCTCGTAACTGCACGTCCACGTGATGCGCTCGTACAGGTACGAGTGCGGGAGCATGCGCTTCATCGACCTGAAGATGCGCTCGGCCTCCTCGGTGTTGCCGTCGCCCTTCGCGAGCAGGTAGTTGTCGCGCGAGACGTTCAACGCCTCGATCGCAAGCTGCAGCTGGTGCGCCTCGAGGTCGGTCTCAGGCCTCTCGAAGTCGTCCGCGGTGAGGTAGCGGCTCGTGATCTTGTGCATCGTGGACGAGCTGTCGGCTGTCGTGCCGACCTTGTACGTCGCGAACTCGTGCATGAAGTACGACGGCATCTTGCAGATGTCGACGATAACGCTGATCTGCCGCATGAACTTGCGGTGCGGGGCGCCGGCCTTGATGAGGCGGCGCGCGAGGTCGCGGTCGGATGTGCCGACTATCGTATCATGCTTGTGCAGGACCTCGTCTATCACGTCCAGCGTGTCCGACTTGTCCCATCCGCTCATCGCGTTGCGCATCCCGCGCAGCGCGTGCTGCAGGTGCGACACTTCTATGTTGATGAACTCCATGTGATTCCTCCTATGGTTGCCGCTCTGATTCGGCGGACGACATCTCCCTTGCATGTATCGCGTCCTGCATCTTGCAAATCTCCTTTTCCGAAAACGCCGACGGAAATGCGCGCATGGTAAGCTCCACCGGGCGCAGAAACCCCTTCGGGGGGTCCTGCGTCACGTGATGATCCCCATGGCAGTATCCCGACCCGGTGTGCGCACTCCTCTTGCGCACGAACTGCACGAAGAGATCGTATCCCGGAAGATACGTACGTGCAACACGCGCAAAATAGTGGTCTATGTGCACAAAACGGTGGCAGTTGATGAACGCATCATATGCCGCCTCAAACACGATGTAGGCATGCGCACCACGAGTGTTGCCCGCACGCACGAGCTGAGCCGACAAGATCTCACGCGGCCTCCTGAAGTTGGTGCCAAGCTGCAGCACCCTGCAGTCGTCAGGAAGGTCGGACAGGTAGTGGCGCATAAGCTTGGCGGCGTCGGGATGCGGGACAGCGTCGTCCTCGAATATCAGCACAGACGGCATTCCGAGGGCCTTGGCCCTCTCTATTATGCCGACATGACTCATGATGATACGCTTCTCCGTACGAAAACTGCCGTTGGTGACCCCGCGCACAAACCGTGGCGGGACGTAGAACCCGGAATCCCCGAACACCGACTCCATGACCCTGTAAAACCGACCGAGTCTCTCGTCGTCAATACTTATCACGAACGATCTTGAGAATATACTGCTGATATCGCACACCATAAAAGCACTCCTCATACGACATACTTCTCGAACGCCCCACAATGACACCAGCCGGGCTTGTCCTGCTCAAGGAACGCCTTGCACATGCACATGGTGTCGGAAGACTTCGGCTGACATGCACAGTGCCCGCCGTTCTCCTTCAATGCAGCCTGGAATCGCGCGATGTGCGCGGCGTCCCACTCTGTGTTAAACCGGATGTGCAACGCGGTATTAACCTTGACCGGGCTCGGCACAATCCTGGCCAGCTGGCCGGCGAGACCAGCTACCGGTGTCGGATTCGCAATCTTGCCAGAGAGCAGGCCCTTGATCTTGCCAACCGCGGACGTAGTACCGTCCAAGCCCAGTTTGCCGCGGTCGTAGTCGTGTCCGCTGCCAAAAAACACAGCACGCTTACTGTCACGCATACAGGAAACAGCCATGAACGGGAAATAGTTGACATGCCCGTCTGGGGCAATGCACCACTTGAACCCGACGCCGCTGCGCTTGTCCTCGTCGTTGTCGTCCATGCTGCCGCCGAGCCACCACAGGCCACCGGATTCCTTCATGAACGCAAGGAACTCAGGCGCCAGTATGTTAGCCGTGAACCTGCGGCAGAATCCGCATAGATCCCCGTTAGTCCACATCGCGAAGAACGGAAGACCGCGCTTCTCGGCCTCCGTCTTGACGCGCGTGAAGTTCGAGTACCACACGCCGGTCTCGAGCTCACCGTCGCCTGGTGTACGACGCAGCGCCACCAACTTGGCGGTCACCGAGTCCGGTGCGCCCATGATCCGCTTGAGCATGTCAGCTGAAACAGCCATCTTAACTACCTTTCAATTTTTACTCGATGTTGTGCCGGCACTTATCACCGGCGGGACATAGTATAGCACAATCCGTGAAACGCGTGTGAGACAAAATCAGAAAATCTCATCTGAGGGCGGGAGGACCACTTACTTGCCGCGCGGACATGTGGCTACCGTGCAGTATGCGCACGGCCAGATCCAGCGCAAGCTCGACAGTGTCGGACATGGTAGTGTACCGGTACGACCCGAGCCTGCCGACAAATACCACTCCGGACGCGGCGGCGAGATCCGCGTACCTGGAGTACACCGCGTCGTTCACGGAATCGTTTATCGGGTAGTACCGGTCAAGCCCCTCCGCCCACGCTAGCGGATACTCCCTGGATACGATGGTATACCCGTGCGGGCAGTCCTGGCCTGACCCGCGCATGAAATGCTTGTGCTCGATCGTCCTGGTATACGGCACGGCGTCACAGTGGTTGACCACTGAATTGCCCTGGAAGTCGTCAACGTCAATGCGCTCATGGTCAAACATGAGGCTGCGGTACTCGAGTTTCCCAAACCTGTAGTCGAAGTACTCGTCGATGGATCCGGTCCACACAACTGCCACCCCATCCCGCACCGCATCCGCCACTGTGCCGCGGATATCTCCGTCCCCGGCCCCGAGGCGCACGTCCGCCCCGGAAAGCAGGCGGTCAAAGATCCCGGCGTACCCCCCGACCGGCAGACCGCTGTGCGCCGTCTTGAAGTAGTTGCAGTCGTACGTAAAACGGACCGGTATCCGGCGCATGACAGACGCAGGCAGCTCGGTACACGAGCGCCCCCATTGCTTCTCTGTATACCTCCGTATCAGGGTGTTGTACACATCACGCCCGACTACCGACAAAGCGTAATCCTCCACATTCTCGGCAGCGGCAACCGGCACGCAGTCATGCAGCAGCCTGTCACGCGCCTCGTCTGGCCGAGTAACGCCCCACAGCCGGTTGAACGTGAACATGTTAGGCGGCATGGCGTACACCTTTCCGTCGCACGCAGCAACGACTGAATGCAGGTACGGCCGCATATCGGCGAATCTGCAGATATACCGCCACACCCGCTCAGAGCTGGTATTGAAGATGTGCGCACCGTATGCGTGGACTGTTATACCGGCCTCGTCGTACGTCCAGCAACTGCCGCCGGCATGGGGCCTTCGCTCCAGCACCGTGACACGCCAGCCGGCGTCGAGCAGCTCGCGGGAGACGACAGCTCCCGCGAGCCCCGCGCCAACCACGACGCAGCGCCTACGCGCCGTAACCGCAGCCGGCACCTTAACTAACCTCCTGCTCCCTGGACAACGGGACGCGCGGAAGGTTGAGATGCAGCATGCGCACGCCCTTCAACTTCGCACGGCCGTCACGCACGTGACGCCATATCCAAAACCCGGTCAGCCGCTCAAACATGTACCCGCACTTTCTGGGATCGTCTGCCCGGTTCACGCCCAACGACCCGATCAGCGGTATCAGCACACGGACGCACCCGTTCAGGAAATCGGCATACTCCATGAAATCAGCCTTCGGCATTATGAACATATTGCCACGGTACAGCACAGTAGCCGTGTCTAGGTACGTAGCGAAGTCATCATAGCAATCTGGCATAGCCCGCTTCAGCTCCACCAGCAGCTCGTCAAGCCCACCGCCATGGCACGCGCAGAACTGCTTCCGCACAGAGCAACCCAGACGATGAGCACAGCATATCACCGTTCCCGGCTCGCCACAGCTCAGTTCCAGTCTATGCCGGTACATGGCGAATCCCACGAAATCAGGAAGCGGCCTGTAGTTGTTTGCAACCCAGTACAGAACGGTCGCCTCGTTGAGGTACCGATTGTACTGCCATATGCTATCGCCAGAGTCGTCGCAAACCCTAACACGCTCATCCCGGTACCCTCCCCCGCCGATCAGTACAAACGGAGGCTTGCTGTATGCGATTGGCAACAGCGACTTGCCGTGGCAGCACACGAATATCTTGGTCTCAGCCATATGCGCACCGCCTGTCAAGCATTGGCGGCCTCCGCAGGCCACATGACGTAGTCGTACCTGTTCGGATGTGACGCCAGCCAGTAATTCGCCCGCGACATCAGGTCTATAAAACGAGTATAGTGCTCCGTCGTATCGTAATCCCGCCTCACCCCGGGCGGATCTGCGGAAAACAGGAGCACCGGCTTGTGCTCCGCCAACGTCCGCATAGCCCCGTACAGAACTGGCACACCGTACTTCCTGGCGTCTAAAACCAAAAGATCGGGAGGCCTGAAACCGGAGAGGGCTACTAGCCGATCCACGGTTGTCAGCGGCATCGTGTCCGTCTCAATACCTACAACGCGCAAGCTGTCATAGTCAGCAAGCGATCGGTAAATAGCCACAACACGGTCTCGCCAGTCAGAGCCGGGCGATCGCGGGATAAGCCCGACCCGGGCGGAAAGACCCTTGCCCGCCGCGTAATACACGCACACGACCGACAGCGTACTGTCCAATACAGACCCTGCAGCACCAGGCGCAGAACCCGCGCTAGCCTGTGCCGGATCTCCTGTCACCGAACCGGGAGCATCCGTGGTCATCCCTAACACGTCACCTGAAACAGCCATTTTTCACTACCTCTCCATCCCCAGACCTGACAGTCTCACCGGGCCGCAGACGGCGACACGTCCCCGGCCGGAGCGGACGGCAGCAGGCCCCTGAGCGTCGCGCTCTCCTGCGCGCTGTAGTACTCGTGCACTGCGGCGTCGAGCTTGCGCACCGCCTCGGGCACGTTACCGTCACGGAGCACGGACACAACCGCGGTGATGATGGCGGCGCCGAAGATGGTCCCCAGCAGGAACGCGCACAGCCTGTCGTGCCAGCGGCAGTCGATTATCCTGTTCCTGACGATAGTGGTCTCCACGCGCCTGGTCTTGGACAAGGCTATGTCCTCGACGAGCCATCCCTCGTTCGGGACGACCTGCTTCACGCGGTCGTCGTACAGCTCGAGCATGAGCTGGTCCTTCTGGTACACGATCTCCGGGATGAACCCGAGATTGTCTGCGCACCAGTCCCGGATGTAGTCAGACGCCCTTCGCTTGACGGTCATGCCGTCCTTCCCGAGTTCGGCCAGATACTGCTCCTGCATGACCGGTGGCTTGGATGCCTCCTCCTCGCAGCGGCCGCACTTGCATCCCGTCGCGTGCGTCTCGCCACACAGACGAGGGGCAACGCGGGCAGTCAGGATCTTGACGGTCTTCCCCTCCGCGTGCATCCGCTTGATCAGCTCGACCATCGGCCGCACCGGCTCGCCGATACGGTCGATGCCCTTCCAGCCGTCGTACTTCGCGAGCGTGCCGTCAAGGTCGAACCCGTACCAGCCCTCGCCGGAAACACCGTGCGTGTCCTTCTTGTCCTCACTCATGGCTCGCCTCTCCTTTCTGGTCATCGAGTATGTCGCTGCCGACCTTGATCCACACCTTCTCCACGGACTGCTGCCGCATCACCGGCTTCTCCTGGTAGCCGAGCTCGGCCATGCGCACGTCCCTGCGGTACGAGACCGCCGTGCACGACACGACGACCGTGACGAAGGCGGTAAGGGCCATCGCCCAGAAAATCAACCAGAACTTGGCGTCGCCGTTCATTTCGCACCTCCGGTCATGGATATGCCGTAATGCTCGGCCGCGTGGCACAACGTCTTCATCAGCTTCTGCGCCACGTCGTGCGGGCCAATGCCCTTGAGCCCCGCCTCGAACGCGAGGTGGGACAGGTAGAACGCCGCCTTGCACAGGTCCTCGCACGGCTTGGCCTTGAAGGCGTACCGCTGCACGTACTTGATGACGTTGCCCTGCAGGAAACCGGAGAACGCATCGGCGCCCATCTGGTCCTTCAGGTGCATGAACGAGTCCACCCCGTTGGGGGAGTAGTGGCTCGGGTTGTTGACCGCCTCCTGGTTTGCAGGAGCGGCCGCGACTGTTGTCTTCGCTTTCATCTGTCTTCCTCTTTGATGTTGAACTCAATTTCCATGAACTCCGCCAGCGCGTCACGCCAGTCCGGCATCTGCGGCAGGCCAGTGAGCCTGATCGCCATCTTGTCCAGCCTCGAGTTGGCCGGCCTGCGGGCTGGCCTGGGGAACTCCGCCGCAGAGCATGGCCGGACCACCTGGTCTATGCCAGCTACCCTGAATATCTCCTTCGCGAACCCGGCCCACGACGTGGCGCCCTCGCACGTCATGTGGAACGTCCCGCGCAGCAGGGGCCGGTCGAGCAGCGCCCGCAGCTCCCGCGCCAGGGCGTATGCGCTCGTCGGATTCCCGACCTGGTCGTCCACAACCTTGAGAAACGGGCGCGTCCCGTCCGCAAGCTTGAGCATCGTGTGCACGAAGCTCGGCCCGCCCTTCCCGTAGAGCCAGCCAGTCCTGCAGATGCAGTGGTCCGGACACAGGGCCCTGACCTGCTCCTCGCCCGCTAGCTTGGACCGCCCGTACACGGTGCTGCCGCCGTTGGCCCGGTCGTACTCGGTGTACGGTCTGTTGGCCATCCCGCTGAACACGTAGTCCGTCGATATCGCTATCAGCCTGACGCCGTTGCGGTCGCACGCGGATGCCACGTTGGCCGACCCGCGGGCGTTCAGCCCGTACGCCCGGTCGATGTAGTGCTCGCAGGTGTCCACCGCCGTCATGGCGGCACAGTGGATCACCGCGTCGGGCACCCACCGCTGCAGGGCGTCCTCGAACCCGCTCTCGTCCATGATGTCGGCCTCGTCCTTGTCGGCCGGTATCACCTCGACGTCGGTCATCACGTCGCTTATGGTGCGACCGAGCATGCCCTGGCCGCCTGTTACCATCACTCTCATGCCCGTGTCTCCTTTACCAGTTCCCGCAAATACTCGCCGTAGCTCGACTTGCCGTAGCCGTCGGCCAGGGCCTTGAGGCCGGCGTCGTCGATCCACCCGTTGGAGCGCGCGATCTCCTCGATGCACGCGACCTGCTGCCCGGTGCGCGCAACTACGGCGCGCACGAAATTCGTTGCGTCGGCCAGCGACTGGTGCGTCCCCGTGTCGAGCCACGTGAACCCGCGCCCCAGCGTCCGGACCTTGAGGCGGCCCTCGTACAGGTACGCGCGGTTGACGTCCGTGATCTCGTACTCGCCGCGCGCGGAGGGCTTCAGGTTCGCGGCTATGTCCACCACGTCGTTCGGGTAGAAGTAGAGGCCCACCACGGCGTAGTTTGACCTCGCGCGGAGGGGCTTCTCCTCCAGCGAGACCGCCTTGCCGGACGAGTCGAACTCCACCACGCCGTACCGCTCCGGGTCACGCACCCGGAAGCCGAACACGGTGGGACTGCGACTAGCCGACACAGCCAGCAGGAGCGTCTGCAAGTTCGCGCCGTAGAATACGTTGTCCCCGAGCACGAGGCACACCGGGTCGTCGCCGATGAACTCGCGTCCGATCACGAACGCGCGGGCTATGCCGTCGGGCCGCTCCTGCGCCTCGTAACTGATCCTCATGCCGAGCCCGGACCCGTCGCCGAACAGACGCTCGTAGCTGGGCAGGTCCTGCGGCGTGGAGATGATCAGCACATCGCGGATGCCGGCGAGCATGAGCGTGGAGAGCGGGTAGAACACCATCGGCTTGTCGTACACCGGCAGCAGCTGCTTCGACACGACGCGCGTCAAAGGGTGCAGGCGAGTACCCGCGCCACCTGCAAGTATAATACCCTTACGTGCTAGAACATCCATTACTAGCGTCCTCCAACGACGCTACCCGCATCCAGCGCGGCGCGGTAGTCCGCCACAGTCATGGCGAGGCCCGTGTCCAGGTCGATTTCCGGCTTCCACCCAAGCGTCCGTATGATCGTGGTGTCGCAGAGCTTGCGCGGCGTACCGTCCGGCTTCGTGGCGTCCCAGTCGATCGCCGCCGGACACCCAGTCGCCGCCTTCACCTTCTCCGCTAGCGTGCGGATGGACACCTCTTCGCCCGATCCCACGTTCACGAGATCCGGCGGGTTCTCCAGCTCCAGCATGAACACGCACGCCGCCGCAAGGTCGTCAACGTGCAGGAACTCGCGGAGCGGCGTCCCCGTGCCCCACAGCGGCACCGTGGCGTCGCCGTTGACGCGAGCCGTCTCGAACTTGCGGATCATGGTGGGCAGCACGTGTCCGCCCACGACGTCGTAGTTGTCGCCGGGACCGTAGAGGTTGGTGGGCATCAGCGAATGGTAGAGAACTCCACAGTCGCGCCGCAGGAACTCGCAGAGCTTGAGTCCGGATATCTTCGCGAGCGCGTAGCCCTCGTTCGTCTTCTCCAGCTCGCTCGTGAGGAGCGCGCTCTCGGGAATCGGCTGCGGAGCCATGCGTGGGTAGATACAGGTGGATCCGAGGAACAGCAGACGCTTCACGCCTGCCTTGTACGCGCCCCAAACCGTGTTGAGCGCGATCATCTCGTTCTCGTAGAGGAAGAGCGCGTTCGCCGCCGAATTCGCGCCGATGCCGCCCACGCGCGCTGCTGCGATCACCGCCACGTCCGGCTTCTCCGCCGCGTAGAACGCGGCGACGGCGGCAGGGTCGAGCAGGTCCAGTTCCTTGTGCGTGCGCGTGACAACGTTTGCGTAGCCCTTCTTGGCGAGCGCGCGGCACACGGCGCTCCCCACCATGCCACGGTGTCCGGCAACGTAGATTCGGTCTGTCTTGTTCATTTCAGCTTCAACTCCTTCTCGGCCAGCTTGAGATCGGCGTCCATCATCATCTTCACGAGGCCCTTGAACGTGACCTTCGGTTCCCAGCCGAGGACGCGCTTCGCCTTCGAGGGATCGCCCAAAAGCTGCTCCACCTCGCTCGGACGCTCGTAGCGGCTGTCGTGGCGAGTGTACTTCTCCCAGTCGAGCCCCACGTACCCGAACGCCTCGGCCAGAAACTCCTTCACGGAGTGCATCTCGCCGGTCGCGAGCACGTAGTCGTCGGGGTTGTCCTGCTGCAGCATCCGCCACATGCCCTCCACGTAGTCGCCCGCGAAGCCCCAGTCGCGCAGGGCGTTCACGTTGCCCATGAAGAGCTCCGACTGGAGGCCCAGCTTGATGCGGCTCGCCGCGCGCGTGATCTTGCGCGTCACGAACGTCTCGCCGCGCCGTGGCGACTCGTGGTTGAACAGTATGCCGTTGGAGGCGTGCATTCCGTACGCCTCGCGGTAGTTCTTGACGGCCCAGTACGAATAGAGCTTCGCCACGCCGTACGGGGAACGCGGGTAGAACGGCGTCGTCTCCTTCTGCGGCACCTCCTGCACCTTGCCGTACAGCTCGCTCGTCGAGGCCTGGTAGAAGCGCGTCTTCACGCCAGTGA